>Ga0315336_1000074_pt1 | contig 520152 bp, 486 predicted proteins | sample ASW5metaG_FD_204512 | JGI IMG/M metagenome (GOLD analysis project Ga0315336, IMG submission 204512) | Ammonia-oxidizing marine archaeal communities from Monterey Bay, California, United States - ASW #5 | ecosystem: Environmental > Aquatic > Marine > Intertidal zone | place: USA: California...
ATTGTTCGATGTAGCGCCCTCATTACAGTCCAGTAATTTTCGCCAATGAAAAAATTGGCTTAAATTACTTCACCTAACAACGTATATAAAACATAACCTGCGGTGACGTTTCATATACAATACCGTTACCTGCAATTAAAACAATGAGAAAACTTATCCCAACTTGGAAAATATCTCGAAAGGCTGTATTGAGTAATTTTTCTTTTCTTCAAACACAATTGGGGTTTCCTAAATTCAAGAAGCGATGGATGAGAGATGAATACGTCATAACAACCAGGAAAAATGACATCGAATTTAGTTGTACAATCTTTATGTTTTCTTCAGATTCTCCTAGTATAATTATTATTAATCATGCAGAACCACTTGAATTCAAAGGAAATACTCCAACCAACTATTATCCAATAAAGAATTTTACTTTAAATGATGAATTGAAGAACGTGACCGAAATCGGCCGTGAGAATATTGAAGACTATGTTAAGGAATGTGCTGAATTTTTAAAATCAAAGCCACAAATCCTTTCCGGAATACTAGGTGAATATGTTCAGACCTAAAACTGCAGGTAACAACGTATATCGCCCATGGCTCAATGGTTAATTTAATTAAAGTTCTTACTTTTATAAAAACTCCCCACCAAAACTGAAAAAAACGCAAAAGCGGCTCCGATTCAGCCGCCTAGGCCCGCCACGAGCGTTATACAATACCGTTATGTGTTATTTATTATGAATCAAAAAACCCCTCCAAGTTGGAAGGGTTTAATTTGGGCTTTTGACTTCTCTTTTCGCCCATACTCGTCAGTCTTTTCAAGCTACTCTCACAAAATCGCAATTTGCTTCGTAACTAGTGCGATAAAAGACAATTATCAATTGTTTCATCTAAGCTACCCTCTCAACTTAGGAATCTTCACATTTGTGACTTATTTTAGGGTATATTTTTATGCTAAATTTCTTTGTATTCTGCTAGACTATAATAGCCTAATTATTTTTTTCTATTATTTCTATTTTTAAATAAAGAGACTATTAGATTAATTATACCTATAATCGGCATACCTAATAAGAAAAAAATATTAATCCATAAAGGAACATTTTTCATATTTTTACATTTAGGAATCTAAATAAGGATACAAATACTCAATGAACGTTCGTTGAAGTATCCATATTCAGATACATTCAACATAGTCCGAAGATATGTATTATGATTCCTATTCCCCCACCAAATTTGAACTATTAGACGAAATGTAAATCAATTCAGATTAAATACACTTTAGTTGTATAATAAATAATGAAAAAATTCTCGCCAGCTTCAATAACAGCTTTAAAAGAAGCTCTGATAAATATTTATTGGCTCAAACAGGATTTAAAAAATTTTGTGCGATCTAGTATCGAAAATGGTTCGATCATCAATACGATCAATTGGGAATTCAATCGAAAGTTTGAAAGTGTAAATGAGCTTGTTGATAGAATGGTTGAACGAAAAGATTTATTTAATGATGATCTAATCGGATTAATTTACGACGTTTCGAATATGACGGATTTTTCTCATCTCAAAAAGTGGGATGATGCTGATTTGAAAATAAGGAAGGCTGAGGAATCTGTAAAAACTCTAAGAAAATACGCCAAAGGCTATTTTAAAGTTGAGGAAGAAAAGAAAGAAATCGAAAGAAGAAAGAAAAAGACACTGGACTATTTAAAATCAATTAAACGAAATCAAGAACAAGTCGAATTATTAAAACAAGAGTTTTTTGAATTGACAATGGAGAATAATCATCAAAAAAGAGGAATTAAGCTTGAAGCATTTTTGAATAAGCTATTTACTCTTTTTGATTTGAATCCCAAAAAGTCCTTTGTTTTGAAGGACGAACAAATTGATGGTGCCTTTACATTTGAGAATAATGATTACTTACTCGAAGCAAAGTGGCAGAAAGATCCGGTTGAAACTGGGGACTTGAAAAAATTCGCAGGAACATTGAATGATAAGCTCAAAAATACTTTAGGATTATTTGTCTCAATTAACGGTTTTTCTCAAGGCTCAATAGGATTCAAAGGCTCCAATGCCAGGACAATGATCTTAATGGATGGAATGGATTTACATTTTGTTCTTGATCAGCGCATTGATTTACATCACTTGCTTTTTAGGAAGCGACGCCACGCATCCGAGACTGGAGAAATATATTATCCAGCAACTTTGATCTTGAACGAATAAACAACACATAACAACGTATATCGCCCATGGCTTGTTTTGGTTGGATCGAAGCTCTGTCAATTACAAAAAAACTATCTTTAATCTGATAAAAACGCAGAAGCGGCGCCAACGTCATTCTGATTCGCACGCAGGCTAGCGCCTGCTTCCAACATTCGCTCCGCGAATTTTGGCATTCCGATTCAGCCGCTCAGGCTCGCCACAAGCGTTATACAATACCGTTGGCAACAAGTTTAAAGAAATCCTATAGAATAACATGACTGGAGAAACAAATATCTCAGAATTAATAAAAGGAATGACTCCTAAACTTAACGCAGGAGAATATGTTTTCACTAGTATACAGGATTTGGAAAGGGTCAACCGAAATGATACTGTTTGTGAATTCAAAGAAAATGAAGGAACTACTATTATTATTGAAAGAAGAAAAGCAGACGAATTAAATTTAAGCTACGAATACATCGCTTCTTGGATAACCCTAATGATTCACTCATCCCTTGACGCAGTTGGATTGACGGCAGTATTTTCAAGTGAATTATCAAAACATCAAATAAGCTGTAATGTTGTTGCTGGTTACTATCATGACCATTTATTCATAGCTAAAAAAGATTCAAAAAGAGCATTACAAGTTTTAATCAACTTATCCAAAAACTATGAATAAAACCAGTTGCCAACAACGTATATCGCACATGGCTCAATGGTTAAAAGAATTAAATTTCCTACATTTTTTCACTAACTTGTCTATCGGAAAAAAACGCAAAAGCGGCTCCGACATCATGCTGAATCGCACGCCCATCCTTCGCCGGAGGCTTCGGAGGGCTTCCCGCAAGCGCTCTGCGCTTCGCTCCTAGCCGATTCAGCCGCTCAGGCCCGCCACGAGCGTTATACAATACCGTTGTGTTTCATTATTAGAAATCGCTAACAAATGATAAAATTCTTTAGAAAAATTAGACAAAATCTACTCTTAGAAGGCAAAACGAGCAAATATCTAAAATACGCCATTGGTGAGGTTTTACTAGTTGTTATTGGAATTTTATTAGCATTACAGATAAACAATTGGAATGAAAATCGGAAATTAAGGAATGTCGAATTAAACCTTTTAACTGATCTTAAAGCCAATTTAGAATCGACTCTGGAAAAGTTTGGACGGGATACTACTTTTAATTCTTTTACAATTGATCAATATCAAAATATTAAACGATATATGTCCAAGGACTTACCATATGATAAGGAATTGGATACGGCTTTTGCCAATATTCCCCATTGGAGCAGCCCTTACCCTATATTAACAGCTTATAAAACATTACAAACTAAAGGCTTAGATATAATTTCAAATGAACCGTTAAGAAACCAGATTATCGAATTGTATGAATACGAATATCTCAGACTTAGTGTCGATTATGACAAACAAGAATGGGACATCGCTCAATCCGTTACAAATCCATTCTATGCCAAACATGTGAGGCGTTATAAGGAAGATTCCAAATGGTTAGCAAAACCAAATAATTTTGAGAGTTTGAAACTAAATGAAGAATTCGGAAATATTTTGGAAATGATCACTTTTTGTCGACACCTTGGTCTTGCTAGATACGGATCTGTGATGGATTCGATAAAGAAACTGATAAGTTCCATTGACGAGGAGATAAAGACAAGAGAACCAAATTAATAACGAAAACACAACAACGTATATAATTCATGGCGATGTTGGTTAAACGAATTAAACTTCCTACAATTTTTTTACTAACTTGTCTATCGGAAAAATCCGAATTAGCGGCTCCGACACACGCTGAATCGCACGCAGAGGCAAGCTCTGCTTCCACCCTAGCCAAAGGCTAGGTGTTCTGCCGAAACAGCCGCTCTAAGTCGCCACAAATCATATACAATACCGTTGGCAACAATTTGAACAGAACGCAAAATGAGAAACTATCTTTTACTCTTTGTCATTATCGGAATAATGAATTCAACATTAGGATTTTCTCAAGATGTTAATGTCAAAATCGGAATTAAAGACAGCGTTGAGTCAAAAATATTAAATGAGAAGAGACAACTAATTGTAAATCTTCCTAAAGATTACGAAACTTCAAATAAGACCTATCCTGTATTATTTGTTTTGGACGGATTACAAAGTAACTTAATAGAAGCAATTAATGTAACACACAAACTTCGGACTGAAATGATAATCGTTGCAATTCCAAATACAGACCGTAACAGAGATATGATGCCATTAAGCACGCCGACATTTGAAGTTGACAATCCTGATGCTGAAAATTTCCTCTCTTTCATTGGAGATGAACTAATTCCGAAAATTGAGGAAAATTATCGTACAGATGGAACAAGGACGATTAGAGGCAGGTCGTTGAGCGGATTATTTGTAATGTATGCATTTTTGGAAAAGCCAGAATTGTTTGACAATTATATTGGAAATAGCGCTGGTTGGTATGCAGATATGGAATATTATTTTGGAGCCTTAACTGACAAATCTTTTAAAAACAAAGACCAATTTAATGGCAAAAAACTATTTATTGCCAATTCTTTAGCAGACCCATTTGACCCTAAAAAAGAAGTTCATAATGCAATGCTCGAATTTTCAAAAAAAGTAAAATCTGAATTAGGCGACAGACTATCATTCAAGTATGTGACTTATGACAATTATGGACACGTTCCTTATCCGAGTTTTTATGACGGATTAAAATACGTTTTGAATAAAAATGAATAAAAAACTGTTGCCAACAACGTATATAGCTCATAGCTGGGCAGTTGCTTAACCGAAGTTAAGGCATATTTGGAGCGTCGCCAAATTTTTAAATTTGACGATTTACAATAGAAAAGATAAATAGTAAAATTTAAAAATCTGGCTTGTGCTCAACCGAATGGAAACAGCTAATTTGCACGCTACGAGCCATATACAAGACCGTTGGCAAACATTTAAGAATGACCGAATCTGAAAATAATTCAAAGGGATTTTTTTACAATGAAATTTCGAAAATCGCAAATATAAACCCACGATTTCATAGGATTTCTAGTATGTTACTAGATCACGTTATAATGACATTTATTATTATACCTCCTATGGTTTTATATGTGATTTTAGGTGTGAACGAATTTTTTAATATTCAAGATCCTTTCCAATCTATTCTATTCTACTGTCTGCTTTTTATTTATTTAAACAAGGATTTTTTCAACGCCAAAAGTCCAGCAAAACGCATTTTGGGATATCAGGTGATAAAGGAGGAATCCGGGCAACCAGCGACTGAACTACAATGTTTTATTCGAAATTTGACCATTCTTGTGGCTTGGCCACTTGAAGTGCTCATTAGTTTTCTAAATACGGAAAAACGTATTGGTGATTATATTGCAAATACGAAGGTCGTTGTATCGGAAAAAGAAAAATTAAAAACTATTTGGCGTGATCTAAAGAATAAAAAGCTGCAACTAAATTTTATAGCTATTCTTATAATTGGGGTGGTTTACCTCTATGGTGTAAGTTTGTTATTCCAAGGATAAATGAAAAAACGTTTGCCAACAACGTATATAAAGCAGCGCTAGATCCTTCAAACCGAAAACTTCCCACAAAAAATACTAACTTAGATATCTGAAAAATATAGCATCCGGCGCTCCGATGCATCCGATACGCACGCAGCTACGCTGCTGCCAACAATTTGCTTTGCAAATTTTGTTCGTCCGAATCTCGCCGTACGCCGCGCCGCATCATATACAATACCGTTAGGCACAATTAAACCCATGAACATCAATCGCATAACAATTGGAATTTATAATGGAACAACTAACAATAACCTCTTAACAAAAGAAAACGGAAAATTATTTCGGTATCATGAAGATTTGATTTTACATCATTTGAAGAAAAAAACAAGTTTTGGCGGTTATGGATACTATCATACTAGATTATTTAACAGTCAAGCAGGCGATGATTTAGTTAAACCGTCTGGACAAATTCTCCAAGTTCACTTAAAAAGTGACCCAATTGATTTTGACATGTTCACGAAACTTGATGACTTAGAAAAACTAAATTTGTTATTTAATTATCTTGAAAAATCAGTAAAAATAGCGGAATTAAAAATCGAATCCGATGGTTCTGAAATTCTAAAAGCAATCAAGCTATCCCGAGAAACAGGACTTGATTTAAAGGAAAAATATGATGGCTGGTGGAGTGAATATCACAAAGGCTCGTCATAACTGTGCCTAACAACGTATATAATTCATGTCTCATTCGAGCTAGAAGCACATCTCCCCTATTTGTTGTAAATTAGTTCTATCGGAAAGATCCGTAGTAGCGGCTCCGACTCACGCTGAATCGCACGCAGGCTGGCGCCTGCTTCCAACATTTGCTCCGCAAATTTTGTCACTCCGATTCAGCCGCTCTAAGTCGCCACGAAATCATATACAATACCGTTGTAAGTAATTTTAAAAGTACAATTAAAAACATAAATGAATGATATAAAATCATACTTCGACATATTATCTAAGAGTACGATTAAAGATATAGGATCGCATTTAACGAACCTCGCAGATCTTTATATAAAGCCAATAAAGACTTGGAAAAAAATAATTAGTTACAGAAAAAGTTCCTATGATTTCTTTGTTCTCATTGTCATCTACTACTCTATAATTTTATTTTTTTCAATTAGTAATATTAAGTATGTTATACCGCTAGCAATTCTCGATATTGTTCTCACAATATTTCCATTTAGCTTTCTTTATTTTCCATTTTTATTTTATCGTAAAAAATTCGGCAAAAGGATTAAGGCCAATCGGCTATTTAGACTATTATTCGTGCTGAAAATTCAATTGAACCTAATAATTTTAGTACTGATACTTCTTTATAAATGGGCTTTAATTGAAAGTGTGCTTGTTCTGGTAGAAAATTTCATATGGATAATCTTTCTGGCCTTTATAAGCATTTTTCCATTAATGATGAGGATTTCATTTTGGCGTAAAATAATTTGGATTATTACTAATTATGTTTTCAGCCTAATTTATTTGATTTTAATAGGAGTTATATTGATGGTCATACCTGATTCCCATCTTCTAGCTGATAAATTTTCATTGAACACTCCAAATACTGAGTATTCAGAATTTAAATATCAGTACGAGTATTCGGATATTCTTCTCGACGATGATTATTATCTAATAAATCTTCAAAGAATTGAAGACAATCTAAGAATAAGAAATACTCAATTCACGACTACTAGATTAGCACTTAAATTGAGCCAAACGCAACTATCAATAATCAAGGAAGAGAAACGTATTTTGGAATTAATGGTTCAAGCTAGAAAAAATAATGTCCCGTTCGAAATACCAGAGAACGATTCGATCAGAATTACAACTAAATATTTGGATTCAGTAAAAGAAAAATTCCAAAATAAATTTTATGATGATTTTAAATTAGTTGATTCTTTGTCAAAAACATCTGCCTTTAAGTCTAACAAAAAATTCTTCACACTTCTCCATGAACAATTGGCTGAATACGATAGCTTGTATACAGCGACAAGCGTCATTGAAGATAAACTGACCAAAAAGCCAGAATATATTATTGAATCTGATAACAATAATATTTTATTTGTAACAAATCTTGAGTCCAAAAATTTAAAATCAAGAGCTGAGCAAATTGATATTCAGAGAAAGAAATTTATTAAACGTGAAGAGTATTCTACTTTGCTCCAAACTATATATACCTATCCTATAGAATTAGTAAGTCGATTAAATGTTCTTTAAAACTACTTACAACATCGTATATAACGCAGCGCTATATCCGCCAAATCGAAAACTTCCCACAAAAAATACTAACTTAGATAGCTGAAAAATATAGCATCCGGCGCTCCGATGCATCCGATACGCACGCCGTGTAGTACCCTTCGGTTCTACACGGCTTCCAACAATTTGCTTTGCAAATTTTGTTCGTCCGAATCTCGCCGCACACCGCGCCGCATCATATACAATACCGTTAGGCAAAATATAAAACCAACAATGAGAATAAGACAATCATTTAGAATTATTATTTGTTCATTATCACTTGCAGTTTTTACTTTTTCTTGTAAAAAATCAAAAAATGAAAGCAAAGAATCGAATGAAATAATAAGAGTTGAATATCCCGAAACCTATGAATTAGCAAATATTGTTTTGGCACTTACCGAATATGGGAAAACTGATAAATCGGAAGTTAGACAAGGCTTCGATTATTATAACAAAGTTCAAGAGTATTTTAATCCAGTAAAAGAACATCCTTTATTAGATTCTGTAAATTACTCAAGAGAAAGATGGGAAGAATATTTAAGCTTTAGAACGGATTCTTATGCATTCACATTTGATGAGAATAATCAGTTAAAAAGAAAGTTTAATTTCTATGCAAACAAAGGATTTCAACCTTTTGATGACCATTTGGAATTGATTAATGACTTTGTGCAAAAATCAAAATTCAGAGACTTTTTTGCTCAAAATAGGGAATATTATAATGCTGTATCTGACACGTACAAAAAAACACAGTACTTAAACGAAATGCGGGAATTCTTAATAAACGAGTTTGGCGAACAGTATTCAAATGATGAAAATTATAACGTTGTTCTTTCCCCTTTTGTTTATAGAATGAATTGTCATAGGGATATCGATTCAACGACTGTGGCGGATTTTATAACAATTCCCAATTATGTGTTATCCGACACTATTTCAACAAATGAAAAAGATATTGCTACTTCTTTACACAATCTTTTTACTGAAATGGATCACGGATATGTGAACCCAACTACAAATCAATGGAAAGATTTAGTCACAGAAAAATTTGACGCACAATTATGGGACAATAAGAGTGGTTACAATGAAGATAATGGTTATGATGGTTCAGGTAGTGCGGTATTTAACGAATATATGACTTGGGCAGTCTATGATATTTTCTTAAAAAAGTACTTCCCGGAACTCGCAGATGAGGTGGGTCTCTACTGGAGTTTTCAAAACAATACAAGAGGTTTTGAATATCCCCAACTATTCTCGCAAAAGCTCATGAATCTTTACAATCAAAAAGGCAAAGATGAGAACATAAAAGACTTATACCCTAAAATGTTGGAATGGACTTCTGAAATCCAAAAAGACCTGTCAAAACCTGAAATAACCTTGCCAGAAGGTGGGATGATTGCCCGTTTTTCCGACAGTACTAAAATCACTATTCCATTTTCAGAGCCAATGAAAAAAACGGTCAAGATCACAACCATTTTTCAGGATGGAAAAAACCAAAAAGATTTTATTGAATTGAACTCTACTGATCACAATCTGCAATGGTCAGAAGATGGAATGTCGGTCCAATTTGAATTCAATATACCTAGAGAGAAGAATGTGTACTATTTCCAGTTTAATTGGTGGGAAACAAAATATCCTTTAATAAGTAAAAAAGGAGTATTGATTAAAAGCGGTAGTTTTTTCAAAGTCACAAATGAATAAATACTTTGCCTAACAACGTATATAATTAATGGCTCAAATGGTTAAGTGAATTTGAAATCCTACAAAAAAACTAACTTAGTCACTCGGAAAAATCCGTGGTAGCGGCTCCGACACACGCTGAAACGCACGCAGAGACAAGCGCTGCTTCCACCCTAGCCAAAGGCTAGGTGTTCACTCCGATTCAGCCGCTCTAAGTCGCCACAAATCATATACAATACCGTTACCCACAAGCTAAAATCCAACCGCAGATTTTAGCACTTTCGGTTTTCCCGACACACAAATCCAACGCTAAAAAAAAAAGATAAAATTTTCCCAACGCTTCAAATTTAACTATTTTAGTATTTGCTTAAATAAGGAATAATTGTAACTTTGTGCTATGGAAAATAATTCTTGCATAAGACAACAAGCCGATATTGAACAGATAAATCGCTGTAAAGACACAGTTTCGGAATTAAACGAATCATTCGACTATTTAGCGAATGGGCTTTCATTGGTCGGAAATAGCGTTCGACTGAAAATTCTTTACCTACTCTTTGAAGAAAAAAGACTCTGTGTTTGTGATTTGAGCGATATTCTTGGAATGAACATTTCAGCTATTTCTCAACATTTGAGAAAAATGAAAGACCGAAATCTATTGGAAACCGATAGAGAAGCCCAAACGATTTTTTACTCACTCACGCCTGAATACGAAAATTTATTAAATCCATTCTTTGAGATTCTTGATAAAAACAAAATTTTAGAAACGACATGAAAAGTGAAAACAAGTTAATTGGTGCTGGTTTGTTAACGGCAATTACAGCTTCATTATGCTGTATTACACCGGTTTTGGCCTTAATCGCTGGTACAAGCGGAATTGCTTCAACATTTTCTTGGATAGAACCTTTTAGACCTTATTTAATTGGACTGACAATTTTAGTTCTTGCTTTTGCTTGGTATCAAAAACTTAAACCTCGAAAAGAAATTGACTGTGAATGTGAGACTGATGAAAAACCAAAATTTATTCATACAACTAAGTTTTTAGGAATAGTAACTGTATTTGCAATTGTAATGATGGCATTCCCATACTATTCAGGAATTTTTTACCCAAACCCAGAAAAGCAAATAATCATAGTTGACAAATCAGATATTAAAACAACTGAATTCAAAATCAGCGGAATGACATGTGTTAGTTGCGAAGAACACGTAAATCATGAAGTAAATAAACTCAACGGAATTGTAAACTCAAAAGCGTCCTACAAAAATGGTAATGCGATCATTGAATTTGACAAAACCAAAACCAACGAAACGGAAATTGAGAAAGCAATTAACTCCACAGGTTATAAAGTAACCGACAAACAAGAAAACTAATGGAAGCACAATTTAAATCAGAAATCACTTGTCCAAACTGCGGACTTAAAAAAGTAGAAGAAATGCCAACTGAATCTTGTCAATTCTTTTACGAATGTGAGAATTGCAAGAAAGTATTACGACCAAACGAAGGCGATTGTTGTGTCTACTGCAGTTTTGGATCAGTAAAATGTCCTTCAATACAGCAAAAAGAAAGCTGTTGCTAAAATGCGATGGCTAAAAGCCAGTGGGTAACAACGTATATCGCACATGGCTCACTTTGTCAATCTTCGAGCAAAGTCTATTGTAAAAAAACTATCTTTAATCTGATAAAAACGCAAAAGCGGCTCCGACTCATGCTGAATCGCACGCAGGCTAATGCCTGCTTCCAACATTTGCTCCGCAAATTTTGGCATTCCGATTCAGCCGCTCAGGCTCGCCACAAGCGTTATACAATACCGTTGTGTGTCATTAAAAAACAGAAATGATTAATAAATTATATACTTTCCTTTCAAAGCCCTTCATAGTAATAGTCGTAATGATTATTGCACCTATATTATCTATTGCCGATAGAAATTTTGGATACTTTTTTGGTCTCTTTATAGCTCTATTCTTGCTGTGGAAAAGTGGTTGGAATTGGGCGAAATTTGGGTTTGGTCAAAAAATAAATCTCAGAACTATTTTGAAAGGTCTATTACTTGCAATAGCTATATTTCTAATAATCGATATATGTATTCAACCTTTTTTGGAAATATACTTTGGAAAGATTGATTTGAGTTCAATAGAGGAGATAAGAGGGGATTTTGCCAGCTTTTTACCTCTGTTTTTGATTATGTGGGTATTTGCCGCTTTCGGAGAAGAATTCTTGTTTAGTGGATATTACATGAAACATCTTGCTGAATTATTTGGAGATTCTAACAAAGCTTGGCTTATCTCAGCTATTGTACTTTCAGTTTATTTTGGAGTTTCTCATAATTATCAAGGAACTTCCGGAATGATTGCCGTGGGATTAGCAAGTACAATATTCTTTTTTACATTTTATAAGAACAGAACTAATCTTGCATTACTCGTATTTACACACGGTTTTTATGATACGATTGGATTAACTTTAATATTTCTAAATAAAGATCGAATTTTCTATGATTGGGTTTTACAACTATTAGAAAGATGATAGTAGAAAAACGACACACAACAACGTATATAATTCATGGCTCCGCCAGGATGGTTAAAAGAATGAAAGTTCGTACAATGTTGTAAATTGACATCCGATAGATACTCAAAAGCGGCTCCGACTCATGCTGAAACGCACGCAGGCTAGCGCCTGCTTCCAACATTTGCTCCGCAAATTTTGTCACTCCGATTCAGCCGCTCTAAGTCGCCACAAATCATATACAATACCGTTATGTGCAATATTAGAAAACAACTATGAAAACTATCTTATTAATTCTATTTTCATTATCAATTATTTCTTCTAGTGATAAAAACCTTCACTACATAGAAACTAATGACAATGTAACTTTTGTAACTAATTTGAATACAATCGACTTTGACAAAAATGATTTATATCATAATGCGATGATGATTCACGTAGGAAATAAAGAAGGTTCTATTGATTACCTAAAAAAGAATAACCCAAGTTTATATCATCACGCGAGAATATTTATTGGTGATGACAGTGAAAATTCCACGCAGTATTTAAAAGAAAACAATCTTGCCTTATTTCATAATATTATGCTCTTTTCAGTTGGTGATGAGTATCACTCAATCGACTATTTGAAAAAACACGAAATAGACTTATATCACCACGCCATGATGTTGTTAGAAAACAAAAGCTCTGCTCAATATTTGAAAATTAACAATTCAAATCTATACCATCACGCATTGTTGGTGGGAGGAGTTGAAAGCGCTTTGGATTATTTCAAAACGCAGGAAAAGCAATCAAATTTAAAAGTCGAATCTTCTTTTAAAATTACCTGGATAAATCGAAATGAAGCTAAAACGGTTAAGGAACTGAATGACATAATATTAAAGAAAGAAAACTATTTAATCGCACCGATTGATTTTTTTAAAGTATCTGATAATAGTTTTATTGTATTTGCAGGAAGTGCTGAACAAATACCAAAGTATTATAGGTATGATTTCAGTTCGGATAAAAAATTTTTAAAGAAATCCGGTACATCACTAGATGAAATTAAGTCTTTCGTTAAAAAGTATGGAACTAATTAAATACTGCACATAACAACGTATATAAAGCAGCGCTAGATCCGTCAAATCGAAAACTTCCCACAAAAAATACTAACTTAGATATCTGAAAAAATATAGCATCCGGCGCTCCGATGCATCCGATACGCACGCAGCTTCGCTGCTTCCAACAATTTGCTTTGCAAATTTTGTTCGTCCGAATCTCGCCGCACACCGCGCCGCATCATATACAATACCGTTAGCTTGCATTTATAATGAACAGAATCCAAATAAATCAAATAGCTGCAGTACTGACCATTCTGATTGTTTTTTTGGCTAGCTTAAGCGAAAAGGCTTCCGATTTTTTTTCGTCATTAGTTCCGAGTTGGCACACTACATTGTATACTAAATTTGACTATGGGCTAATTATCATAGCTTTTATAATATTGGTGATTCTGATTTTTATAATTATGAGATTTATTATCCTCAAAATCTCCAAACCGAATAATCAATAACCCTCGAATCCTATAAACGACAAGCTAACAACGTATATAACGCAGCGGTCTCATTATTCAAGGGATTAACTTTCACACAATTTTTGATTAACTTGGCTTAACCGAATAAAAAGAACAAGCGGCCTCCGATGTGGCCGATACTAACGCTGACGCTTCCCACTTTTGCTCCGCAAAATGGTTCATTCCGAAGCTGCCGCTCAAGGCCCGCCACGTCATATACAATACCGTTGTATTGCATAAATCACACAAAGATTTGGATAAGTTTGTTTATAACTTTTAGATTAATGTCCTTCTTTAATTTATTTAGGTGGGTATATTTAAAAATATGAAAACTGTAGACTTAAAAGATTACCAAAGCACTGTTGCAAAAGATTTTATAAAAGAAGTTCCTGATATGAAATTTGGAACCATAATGGCAGATCCGCCATGGAGATTTCAGAATAGAACTGGAAAGATGGCTCCAGAGCATAAGAGGTTAAATAGATATCCTACTCTTTCGCTAGACGATATAAAGGAGATTCCAGTTCATCTTGTAGCAGCGAATAATAGTCATTTATATCTTTGGGTACCAAATGCTCTGCTAAAAGAGGGACTAGAGGTAATGGAAGCTTGGGGATTCAAATACAAGGGTAATATTATTTGGCATAAGGTTAGAAAAGACGGTGGTCCTGATGGTCGAGGTGTTGGTTTTTATTTTAGGAATACAACAGAAGTTATATTATTTGGTATTAGAGGAAAACTTAGAACTTTGCAACCAGGCAGAAGCCAAGTAAATATTATCCGAACACAAAAGCGTGAACATTCTCGAAAACCAGATGAGCAATATGAAATAATTGAATCCTGCAGTCCTGGTCCATTTCTAGAAATTTTTGCACGTGGAGAACGTGAAAAATGGTTTGGTTTCGGAAATCAAGCTAACTCTGATTATAAACCTGATTGGGAAACTTATAAGAATAATAGTGCGAATGTTTCTGCCTCGTAAATACTTCTTATAATGGAGGATTTATCTAAACTGAATGTATCGTTAACGAAACACGGAATTTTAAAGTTAACAACACTAATTGAGCTTCACGATACAGATGAAATCCTAAAAAATGTATGGGGCAAACACGAAGGAATAAATATTAATGCTGCTCAGGTTAAAAAAGTATTATCTGTTGATAAAAATGGAGTTGTTCCCAAAGTATGGGACAATATTAAAAAATTTGGCCATGAGGATATACAAGATTGTGTTTTCATTAGCATCATATTCAGTCACCATCGATTAATTGAAGCTGTAATTAAAGGAAATAATGGCAATTGTATTATTAAGAAGGGTGAATTTTTAGACACCAAAGAATACACAAATTTTGCCGGAATTTTAGACAATTATGGATTTGCGATAGAACACAATTCTGAATTTGTTAGCTATGACATTTCTAGAATTTTTTATAAACCTTATTTAGTAGAGTACATCCGTCAAATATTAGCTCTAAAGTTGATAAAAGCCGGCTGGGACAAAGAAACAAGCGATATTGCTGCTGGTGTAAAGAATGGATTCCATCTAGTATTTGCTCTAAATAATAAAGAATATTCTCAGTGGCTCTCCAAGGGTAAAAAGCCAAGTTTTCAAAGTATTAAAAAGGTGAAGGCCAGTAGAAACTTTCCTCAAGGCATAAAGTTTCGAGCAGGACATAATAATAAATTTGAGGGTTCTCGACATTCTCAACCTAAGGAAAGTCAAATTGAAATAACCTATCTCCATAATAAAATTCAGAACGAAGTGTTCGAGATTCTCAACTCAGAATATCCAGGCCAAGTGGGAACTGAGGTTCTAACAAACAACGGGAGCGTTGACATAGTTGCCGATCTTGATAAAGAGTTTGTGCTTTATGAAATTAAAACGTCGAAAACATCTAGAGCTAATATTCGGCAAGGACTCTCACAAATTTTAGAATACGCCTATTTCGGAGATCCAATTCAAGTATCAAAATTGGTGATCATTGGGCCAGCGAAGTGTTCGAATGCATCAAAAGAATATTTAAGTCTTCTTCGAGAAAGATTCGGGATACCAATTTTCTATCAATCTTTTAATTTAGAAACAAACGAATTAAGTGCCTTAGATTAACGCAATACAACAACGCATATAATTAATGGCTCAAATGGTTAAGTGAATTTGAAATCCTACAAAAAAGATTAACTTGGCTTGACGGAAAAATACGTCGAGCATCGCCTCACTCCGACTTGTCCGCTGCCGCGAACGCCCGGGCCGCGATGCCGAACCGCCACAAATCATATACAATACCGTTGTAGCTAATATTTAAAAAGCGCGAGCAAAATAGTAAGAATGATAATTGAAACAGTTAAACGACTAAAATGCTTCTTAAATGAATAATGAAATTCGCGGAACTGATTACCTCGCATTACAAAGAACCAAATTAGCGAATGAACGAACGTTTTTAGCGTATTTTCGGACTTTTTCTGTCCTTTTGAGTTCAGGATTGGCCATAATCAAAATTGATATCTTAGAAAACCTTCTAGGGCTGGGTTATTTCTTTTTAATTACCTCTTTTGTAATTATTATTATTGGAGTAGTTCGATTTCTCTATGTAAAAAGGCAACTACGAAAAGCATTTTTTATGGATAAGCAATAATACTAGCTACAACAACGTATATAATTCATGTCTCATTCGAGCCAAAATCACAACTCCCCTAATTATTGTAACTTAGTTCTATCGGAAATATCCTTATTAGCGGCTCCGACACACGCTGAAACGCACGCAGGCTAGCGCCTGCTTCCAACATTTGCTCCGCAAATTTTGTCACTCCGATTCAGCCGCTCTAAGTCGCCACGAAATCATATACAATACCGTTAGCAACAAGCAAGTAAAATGAATTCTTTTACAAAACTATTCTTGATTTCAACTTTGATTCTAATCTATAGTTGCGGAGGCCGAATCATATCCAAGGAAGAAGCAAAAGAGAATGCTTTACTAATCACTGAAAAACTAAATGAAGAAAATATTAATGTTTTCCGTAAGTGGAATTTTGAGTATCGAGGAGGAGAAATATGGACAAAAAAAATTGATGATTCGACGGTATACAGTTGCTATTATCGAAAAGATAACGACACAATCTCTTTGGTAATTCGAAGTAGATTTTTAAGTTCAAATGAATTTCCATGTTTAATCGATATTGACACTTCTATTTACCGAAGTTATAATTTCAAACAATCCAAAGATGGTCGAATTTCAGTAATCGCAAAAAATAAAGATTGGGAGGACACTTTGTTACTCCATAATCAAAATATTGAAAACATTTTCGGAAACAAAAATCCAATTTCAAAAGTAGATTCCTTAAGCAAAGCCAAAGATGAACTTAAAGTTTATCGGATAAATTATTTGAAAAGAAATGGAGACTTTATTGACTTTTATATTTCTGCTCGTGATATTCTAACATACATTGCAGACGAATCCACTTTAAAGCCAAACCAACGTTGGCTGGATAATTTTGCAAAAGGAATAGAAATCAAACCTAAATGGAATTTAAGGCAATTTGACGAGGATCAATATGACTAAGTTAATTTGCCAGTTGCTAACAACGTATATCGCTCATGGCTACATTTAGCTGAATTAACGACGGATCAATCACAAAATAATCTATCTTTAATCTGATAAAAACGCAACAGCGGCGCCGACGTCATGCTGAATCGCACGCAGCTCCGTGAGCTGCTTCCAACATTTGCTCCGCAAATTTTGGCATTCCGATTCAGCCGCTCAGACCCGCCACGAGCGTTATACAATACCGTTGGCAACAATTTGAACAGAACACAAAATGAGAAACTATCTTTTACTTTTTATCATAATCGGAGTATTGAATTCGACAATAGGATTTTCTCAAGATGTGAATATCAAAATTGGAATTAAAGACAGCATTCAATCAAAGAACCTGAATGAGAATAGACCATTTATCGTAAATCTTCCGAAAGATTACGAAACTTCAAGTAAGACATATCCTGTATTATACGTTTTGGACGGATTACAAAGCAACTTAATAGAAGCCATTAACGTGACGAATAAACTTCGGACTGAAATGATAATTGTTGCAATACCAAATACAGACCGAAACAGAGATATGATGCCATTAAGCACATCGACTTACGAAGTTAAAAATCCTGAAGCAAAAAAATTTCTCTCATTCATTGGAAATGAACTAATCCCGAATATTGAGAAAAACTATCGTACTAATGGAACAAAGACGATAAGAGGCAGGTCTTTGAGCGGATTATTCGTAATGTATGCTTTTTTGGAAAAACCAGAATTGTTCGATAATTATATCGGAAATAGTGCAGGTTGGTATGCAGATATGGAATATTTTTTTAGAGCCTTAACTGATAAATCTTTTAAAAACAAAGACCAATTTAACGGTAAAAAATTGTTCGTTGCTAACTCTTTAGTTGACCCTTTTGACCCTAAAAAAGAAGTTCATAATGTAATGCTCGAATTTTCAAAAAAAGTAAAAACCGAATTAGGAAATAGACTATCATTCAAGTATGTGACTTATGACAATTATGGACACGTTCCTTATCCGAGTTTTTATGACGGATTAAAATACGTTTTGAATTAAGATGAATAAAAAAACTGTTGCCAACAACGCATATAATTAATGGCTTAGATGGTTAAGTGAATTAAAGTTCCTACAATTTTTTTACTAACTTGTCTATCGGAAAAAAACGCAAAAGCGGCTCCGACTCATGCTGAATCGCACGCAGGCTAGCGCCTGCTTCCAACATTTGCTTCGCAAATTTTGGCATTCCGATTCAGCCGCCCAGGCCCGCCACGAGCGTTATACAATACCGTTAGCCACAAGCTGAAAAAACGAACGTAACTATGAAATCAGAAAGAAAAAAACATTGGGAAACAGTTTATGAAACTAAAAATCCAGATCAAGTAAGTTGGACTCAAGAAAGACCAAAAACTTCACTCGAATTTATACATTCATTCGGAGTTAAAAAACTGCGAAAATAATTGATATTGGCGGTGGCGATAGTAAACTTGTAGATTATCTGCTCGATGAAGGATTTGAAAATATTACTGTTCTTGACATTTCTTCGAAATCATTAGAAAAAGCAAAAAACCGACTTGGAGAAAAAGCAAATAAAATAAATTGGATTGTGTGTGACATCACAGAATTTGAGCCAAACATGACTTTTGATGTTTGGCACGACAGAGCAACCTTTCATTTTCTCACTACGACTGACCAAATAAAAAAATATATGAAAACCGCAAGAAAATCCGTGAACGGATTCTTGACAATCGGAACCTTTTCGAAAAATGGTCCTAAAAAATGTAGCGGACTTGACATAAAACAATACAATGAAGAGGAATTAACAACGGAATTAAAAAACGGATTTGACAAAATTAAGTGTGTAACAGAAGACCATTTAACACCTTTTGACACAACACAGAATTTCTTGTTTTGTAGTTTTAAGAGACAATTGAATTGAAAAAATCCGAAATACTATTGAAAATCCGTCTGAAAATCGCCTATGCGCAAACAGCACATTCATTTTTTCCCACCTCTCAAAAAAGCCAACGCTCTAAAAAATAAAAGAGCTGTTTCTTTCCAACGTACACCGAAATAACTAACATCGAGAAAACAAAAATAAAAACCAAATTATAAATTATTACATTTGTATTCGATGCAAAAACGCAATGACATAAAGGCAATTTTCTTTTTAGGCATATTCAGCTTATTGCTGCTGCATCAGATTGTTCCTCATTTGCATCATCAGTACGAGAGTGAGCACTCGCATAATGATGTAGTCCAAAGCGAGCATCACCATATTATAGAGAAAGAAATTTATACGAAAGGGGTTTTGCATTTGATTTTGGAGGCACATGAGCACTCATTAGTCACTTGTGAAGCGTTATTAGTCCAAAAAAATAGTGTAAAACAACTCAACGTTAAAAAGAATGTAAAAACTTCTAATTTTCTTAATCGTTTTAGCATTTCAATAAATAATGATGATGAACCCGAAAAAATAGAGGTTTGTGATCCACTCAATAATTATTTTAAGACATATCTCTCATCCCTCGATTCGCGAGGGCCACCAACTTTAGGTTAATCGTTAAGGAATACTTCCTCTATGGTAGTAATTCTTCTTATAAATTCAGACCTGTCTGCCGACAGGCTAGATTAAACCTAAAATTTCAAACAATGAATAAATACATCGTATTCGCAATTTGCGGATGCCTGTTCTTTGTTACTGCCTTCTCACAAACTAAAAGTGCGCAGGAACTGCTAAACGAAATAGAACAGAATAATACAGAATTAAAAGGCTATCAATCATTTATTGAAAGTGAGCAACTCGAAAACAAGAGCGCTAACAGTTTGCCCGACCCACAGCTATCTGGATATTATATGCCTTTTGGTGATAATGCCACTGGAGATTATACCGAATTTGAAATATCGCAATCCTTTGAGTTTCCTACAGTATATGCAGCACGAAGCAAATGGAACAGTTTAAGGACTGAACAACTTCAAGCAGCATACACCAAGAAAAGGCAGGAAGTATTACTTAAAGCTAAAGAAGGCATTCTAACCCTTTACTTTCTTCAAAAACAAAAACGAATTGAAGAAGAACGAAAACTGCAAAGCCAAAAGGTATATGAACAAATCCAAGAACTTTTCAATAAAGAGCAAGTTGGTATTTTAGACCTGAATAAAGCAAAAATAGCTTGGTTACAAGAACAGTTTGTGGTAGAACAATTACAAGCTGAAATTCAAAATCAAATGATGGTATTGCAAACCTTAAACGGTGGTCAATCGCTTGATGTGGACAACTTGCAATTAGAATTACCAATTCAACTTCAACCCCTTGAAACCATTTGGAACGAGAAAGTAGTGAAAGACCCAAAATTGTTGGAACTCAAAGCGAACGAAGCCACAGCGCTCCAAAAAATAAGCTTGGAAAAAAACAAGATATTACCAAATCTCGCTGTAGGCTATAACTATCAAGGCGTAAATGGCGATAACTATTCGGGTGTTTACGGTGGATTGTCAATTCCATTATGGAGTAGTAAAAACAAAGTGAAATCTGCCCAAGCAAATTATAAATATCAGCAATCCAACACACGGTTAGAAAGTGAATTATTGTATTCACAATTTCAGCAAGACTATAATCAGTATCAATTGTTGTACAAAAAATACCACGAGTATCAAGAAACAGTAGCTAACCTAAACAGCGAAGACTTATTGTTCAAGGCATATACTTTGGGCGAATTTTCGTTTTTAGACTATTATATGGAAATGCAATTTTATAGAAATGCTACCAATGAACTATTACAAATGGAAAAACAAATACAGCTATTACAAGCACAATTATTAATACATCAACTTTAACAATTAAAAAATCTAAAACAATGAACACAGTATCAAAATATCTAATGGCATTAACGGTAATAACAGCAATAAGTTTTACAGGATGTCGAGACACCAAAAAAGAGCAAAAGGAAGAAGAACACGGACATTCACACGATGAAGGTTCAGACCATTCTCACAACAATGAAGAAGTAAAACAGGAAGAATTTACTGTGGGCAAGGATACTTTAAAAACGGAAGAAAAAACCCATACCCACGATAACGGTGAAGTAGACCACGACCACTAAAATTGAATAAAATGAAGAAGTATACGATAATTGTGCTTGCCTTAATGGCAATAGCTTGTAAACAAAACAATGTAGACGCACACGCACACAATGAAGATGGAAGTCACGTGGGAGAAGAAATTCCACACTTAGATCAAACAATTTGGACTGATAAAACAGAATTATTCGTAGAATTTCCCGCCCTAATAGTTGACAAACCAAGTAAGTTCGTAGCCCATTTTACGGTGTTGGACAAACATCAACCCGTTAGAGAAGGTTCGGTCACGGTAAGTTTGATTAAAGGTGATAGAGGATTACGAAATACCGTTGAAGCACCTGCGGCACCAGGTATTTTTTCGCCTGTCATTCAACCCAAAGAAGAAGGAATATATCAACTTGTTTTTGAGTTAATAACACCTGAATATTCAGATAAAATTACGATTAACAACATTACCGTTTATGCCGATTTAGAGGAAGCTACAAAAGTTTTGGGAGTTACCGAAGATGATGGCAGCATTTCGTTTCTCAAAGAACAAGCTTGGAAAATCGATTTCCAAACCGCAGCTGTGGTAAATGGCAATATCTATGATGTTATCAACACTTCGGGCGTTTGGACACCATCATCAGGCTCTGTAAAATCCTTGGCTGCAAAATCCAACGGTGTGGTCGATTTTAAAATTGGCAATCTCACAGAAGGTACAGCAGTTAAACAAGGCCAATTGTTGATGAGTTTAAATAGTCAAGGTTTGGCATCAAACAATTTGCATACCGAAATTGCCAAAGCACGTGCAAATTTTGAGCAATCAAAATTGGAATACGAACGTAAAAAGGAACTCTACGAATCTAAAATTATTCCGAAGGCAGAATTTGAAAAGGTAGAAAGCAATTTTGCTATCGCAAAATATAACTATCAAACTTTGGCCTCAGGAGTTTCTGGTGGAAGCAAACAAGTTGTTGCGCCTTTTGATGGTTTCATTAAGTCTATTACAGTTTCCAATGGTGATTATGTAGAACAAGGTGTATCTCTAATAACTGTGGGCACACAACAATCCAAAGTCTTAAAATCTCAAATTGCACCGAATTATGGACTTACAATGGAGAATGTGCATAGTATTTGGTATCAAACCAACGGTGGACAATGGAAAAACGTAACCGATGCCGAAGGCTCAATACTTTCTATCGGAAAAGTAGTGGAATTTGAAAATCCATTGATTTCAGTTTTTGCCCAAGTAAATGCAGAGGTTGAAATGCCAGAAGGAAGCATAACACCAGTTCAAATAGCGATGGGAAATGCCACCCAAAACACTATGATTCCAGTAAATGCCTTATTGGAAGATTATGGAAATTATTCTGTAATTGTACAGCTTTCAGGAGAAAGTTTTGAAAGACGACCTATAAAAATAGGAAGACGAAATGGCAAAAATGTAGAAATTCTACAAGGCTTACGAGTTGGTGAAGTTGTAGTAACTACAGGCGCATACCAAGTAAAAATGGCTTCAATGTCTGGGTCAACACCTGCTCACGGTCACGAACATTAAAAAGGAAGCGGAATGTTAAACAAAATATTATCAATTTCACTTCATAATAGATTGCTCATTTTATTAGGAGCGGTCGCATTGAGTGTATTGGGTGTGTATTATGCACGTACAATGAACGTCGATGTATTCCCAGACCTTACAGCGCCAACAGTAACAATTATTACCGAAGCGCACGGGATGGAATCTGAAGAAGTAGAAAAATTAGTAACCTATCAATTGGAAACAGCCTTAAATGGTTCACCAAACGTAAGACGAATCCGTTCGTCATCAGCAGCAGGAGTTTCCATTGTTTGGGTAGAATTTGAATGGGGCACCGATATTTATCGGGCACGTCAAATTGTAAGCGAACGTATTCCGATGGTAAGAGAGAATTTACCTGAAGGTATTGGCACACCAACAATGGCACCCATTTCATCCATTATGGGCGAGATAATGCTTTTGGGCGTAACGTCCGATAGTTTGTCGCCTATGGAATTACGAACCCTTTCCGATTGGACAATCAGACCTCGAATAAAAGCTATTGGTGGTATTGCTAATGTGGTGGTCATTGGTGGCGATTATAAGCAATACCAAGTATTTGCCAATCCTGAAAAGATGAAGCATTACAACGTCAGTCTTTCAGAATTGGTAGCGCACGTTAAGAAAGCCAACGTAAATGCACCAGGTGGAGTCATCAATCAATATGGAAATCAATACATCATTAAAGGAAGTGGTAGAGCATATGCTTTGGAAGATTTGCAGGAAGCAGTTTTAAAGGAAATTAACGGACAATCCATTAAAATAAAAGATGTAGCAACGGTTCAGATTGGCGCAGCCGATAAAATTGGCGATGCCTCGCTAAATGTCAAATCTGTCGTTGTTTTAACCATTGCAAAACAACCGGATGCCAATACATTGGAGTTGACTGAAAATTTGGATGAAGCAATTGTCAATCTACAAAATACCTTGCCAAAAGGTGTTAATATAAATAGGAAAATCTTCAGACAGTCTGATTTTATTGAAGCCTCCATAAGCAACTTAAACCAAACCTTATTAGAAGGTGCTTTTTTCGTATTGATTGTACTGTTTATCTTTTTGATGAATTGGCGCACAACGGTTATTTCCTTATTGGCAATTCCTATATCCTTATTGGTGTCCATCATCATTTTAAAATGGTTAGGCTATACCATAAATACAATGAGTTTGGGCGGAATGGCAATCGCTATTGGTGCGTTGGTCGACGACGCAATTATTGATGTGGAAAACGTCTATAAACGGTTGCGTGAAAACATAAAAAAACCAAAAGAAGAACGTGATTCAACGATAGCGGTTGTGAGTGATGCTTCAGTAGAAATACGAAGCTCAATTATCATTGCAACCTTGATAATTATTGTGTCATTTGTGCCTTTATTCTTTTTAAGCGGGATGGAAGGGCGTTTGTTGCAACCGTTAGGTATTGCATTCGTTACTTCGGTTTTAACATCGTTGATTGTTGCTGTAACTGTAACACCTATTTTGTGTTCTTATTTATTGGACAGCGAAAAGTTATTGAACAAGCAAGCCGAAGGCACACGTGTAGAACGTTGGTTGCAAAAACAATATGGCAACCTTTTGGAACGTGTCACTAAAATACCTAAAACTATAATCGGAACAACTGTTATTGCTTTTATCATAAGTCTTTCGGTTTTAACACAGTTGGGAAGAAGTTTTCTTCCAGAATTTAATGAAGGTTCTTTGGTAATTAGCGTGGTTGGTCCACCATCAATGTCTTTGGAAGAAAGTAACAAAACAGGCCGATTAATCGAGTCATTATTATTGGATTTACCAGAGGTGGATTTTGTTACAAGAAGAACTGGTAGAGCAGAATTGGACGAACACGCACAAGGTGTAAATTCTTCGGAGATAGAAGTGCCTTTTATTTTGAACGACAAAACCAAAGAAGAATTTTTCGAGGAAGTGAGAAATAAATTGAGTATTGCACCAGGAGTAAATATTACTTTGGGACAACCTATTGCGCACCGAATTGACCATATGCTTTCTGGTACACGAGCGAATATTGCGATTAAAATATTCGGTTCAGACTTGCAACGCTTGTTTGAAGTTGGAAAAAGCATAGAGCAAAACATCAAAGATATTGATGGTTTAGTAGATGTCGCGGTTGACCAACAAATTGAAGTCCCACAGATTCGCATTCAACCCAAACGACAAATTCTTTCAGCTTATGGAATGACAGTTGGTGACTTAATGGAACAAGTAGATATCGCTTTTGCAGGCGAAGAAGTGGGCGAGATCTATGAAGGTCAGCAGTATTTTGATTTGGTTGTTCGATACGAAAAATCTTTTCGGGATAATATTGAAAACATTGATAATACTCTAATCAGTATACCAAAAGGCGGCCAAACTACGTTAGGCGAATTGACAAACGTCCAATCTGTGAGCACACCAAACACGATTAACCGTGAAGATGTTCAACGCAAAATTGTAGTCGCTGCCAATGTTCAAGGCAGGGATTTACGAGGTGTCGTAGAAGAAATAAAGGAAGTCGTTGCAAATAACCTGAATATGCCAGAAGGCTATCGCGTAGAATATGGTGGTCAATTTGAAAGCGAATCAAAAGCATCACAATTGCTTTTAGCAACTGCCATTATTGCCATAGCTATTATATTTCTATTGCTTTATTACGAATTTAAAGATGTGAAATTAGCTTTTGTAGTATTAATAAATCTGCCATTAGCATTAATCGGTGGAATCTTGATTGTGTATTTCACATCAGGTATTATCAGTATTGCAGCGACCATCGGTTTCATTAGTTTGTTTGGAATAGCAACTCGTAACGGAATTTTATTGGTATCACGCTATGAAGATTTACGCAAAGAAGGTATACATGGATTTCAACTTATAAAATCAGGTGCATTGGACAGGCTGAACCCAATATTAATGACGGCCTTCACCACTGGTTTAGCATTAATCCCATTAGCTTTAAAAGGCGGTGAACCTGGTAGTGAAATACAAAGCCCAATGGCAGTCGTTATTTTAGGTGGATTGCTTTCTGCTACTATTTTGAATTTGGTTGTTATTCCTTGCGTATATCTATTGGTAATGAATAATAAACGGTATTCTAAAATAAATTAGGGCAAGAAATAGATGAAAAAGAAAAAACGAAATCTTCGCGATTTAAAAACGAATGAACACAAAGGGGAACACACTCGCGACGATGGTCACGTCCATAGTGAAAACAACAGTGGCTTTAATGCCTATTTGCCTGCAATTATAAGTTTTTCAATGCTTATCATAGGCATTGGGTTAGATTATTTTAATGTCTCATTTTTCAAGGATTGGCTACGTCTTATTTGGTATGGGATTGCTTACATACCGGTTGGATTTCCTGTTGTTAAAGAAGGTTGGAAAAGTATAACAAGAGGCGATGTTTTCACAGAATTCTTTTTAATGTCAATCGCCACTATTGGCGCATTCATAATTGGTGAATATCCCGAAGGTGTGGCAGTTATGCTATTTTATGCCGTAGGCGAATTATTTCAAAATGCAGCGGTAAATAGGGCCAAAGGAAATATAAAAGCACTGCTTGATGTTCGACCAAACGAGGCGTTAGTTTATCGAGATACTGATTTTATTTCAGTAAATCCCGAAACCGTAGAAATTGGCGAAAAAGTCCAAGTTCGTGTTGGCGAAAAAGTACCCTTGGATGGTGTGTTACTTTCTCAAAAAGGGTCGTTCAACACGGCAGCTTTAACAGGTGAAAGCAAACCTGATACGATTGCAAAAGGTGAAAAAGTATTTGCTGGAAGTATCAATCTTGATGGTGTTATTGAAATAGGAACCACTAAAGAATTTAAGGATAGTTCAATTGCGCGTATTCTCGATATGGTACAAAATGCTACAGCTCGTAAGTCAAAAACAGAATTGTTCATTAGACAATTTGCACGTATTTACACGCCAATCGTTGTGTTTTTAGCAATTGGAGTTACGTTTTTACCGTACTTTTATGTAGATCCCTATGTGTTTAGAGATTGGTTGTACCGAGCCCTAATTTTCTTGGTGATTTCTTGTCCATGTGCTTTGGTGATTTCAATTCCGTTAGGATATTTCGGCGGATTGGGAGCTGCTTCGAAAAATGGAATTTTATTCAAAGGTGCATCTTTCCTCGATGCAATGACCAAAATTAACACGTTGGTTATGGACAAAACAGGAACGGTTACAAAAGGAGTTTTCAAAATAAAAGAAGTCAAAGCAATCGGTTGGGAAGAAACTGAATTTATGAAATACTTAATGGCAATGGAAGAACAATCAACACATCCAATCGCCAAAGCTATTTTAGAATACAAAGCAGACAGCGAAGATTTTAACGCAACAGAAGTTTCAGAAATCGCTGGAAAAGGTTTGAAAGGTATCGTTAACAAAAAAACCGTTTTAGTTGGAAACAAAGCTTTGATGACAGCCAATAATATTGAAGTTTCAAGTGAAACCGAAAACATTGTAGAATCAATTGTTTTGGTTTCAATAGACGGAAAATTTGCAGGTTATGTGGTTATTGCGGACGAATTGAAAGAAGATGCAAAAGAAACAATAATCAATTTGCGTAAAGTAGGTATTGAAAACATTATGATGTTTTCAGGCGATAAAGATTCCATAACGCAAAAAGTGGCTTCCGAATTAAACATTGAAAAAGCAAAAGGCGGATTATTACCCGAAGATAAATTAAACGAGGTTGAAATCTTAAAGCAAAATCCAGTTAACAAAATTGCTTTTATTGGCGATGGAATTAACGATGCTCCAGTTTTGGCAGCAAGTGATGTAGGAATTGCAATGGGTGGTTTAGGAAGTGATGTGGCGATTGAAACCGCAGACGTCATTATTCAAACAGACCAACCATCAAAGGTGGTTCGAGCAATAAAAATAGGTCGCTCAACTCGTATAATTGTGTGGCAGAATATTGGTTTAGCTTTTGGTGTAAAAGTAATTGTTTTAATTTTAGGAGCAGGTGGATTGGCTACGATGTGGGAAGCGGTTTTTGCCGATGTTGGAGTAGCATTATTGGCTATTTTGAATGCTGTAAGACTGCAGAAAATGAGTTGGAATTGAGCAATGTTTCGGATAATAATTCCGTTAAATGTGAACAATCGATAACAAAATGCCGACGCTACGAGCCATACACATTTACAGTCGCTCAAGCCAGGGCACACCAAAACTGTAAAAGAGTATGTCTTAACAACGCTCAATCCGAACTGAAATGAAACATCGGAATTGAAAACCTCAACGGAATAAAGCCAGTGGCTAACAACGTATATAACGCAGCGGTCTAATTGTGAAGTGAATAAACTTTCACACAATTTTTGACTACCTTGGCTAAGCCGAATAAAACGAACAAGCGGCCTCCGATGTAGCCGATACTAACGCTGACGCTTCCCACTTTTGCTTCGCAAAATGGTTCATTCCGAAGCTGCCGCTCAAGGCCCGCCACGTCATATACAATACCGTTAGAGCCAATATAAACCGACATATGAAAACAAAAATTACAATATTAATTTCTACACTCATAATTTTATGGTCTTGTAAACCTTCAATTGAAGAAACCGTTGACTTAAATGTTCAAAATTGGATTCATGGTTCTGAAAACTGTGAAGATAATATTGACCCACCAATTCAGATAGTAAAGTATAATAGCAATACTTGGATTTTACGTCAAAATAAATGCACAAATTATGAAGCACCATTTATGTTTCTGTTTATTGGAGAGGATAATGCATTATTGATGGATACTGGAGCTACGAAAGATGATGATAAGTTCCCTCTTTATAAAATCGTAAAACAAATAATTAGCGATTGGTCTGAAAAAAACGGAGAAGTAGAATTAATCGTGGCTCATACTCATAAGCATGGTGACCACTATGCAGCAGATGGTCAGTTTGAAGGTAAACCAAATACAACTGTCATTGGTCTGGAAGTTGAAGACTTAAAGAATTTTTATAATATATCAAATTGGCCCGAAGAAATTGTAGATTTTAATTTAGGCAATCGATTAATGAAAATAATACCGATTCCTGGACATCAAGCTTCTTCAATTGCTGTTTATGACACATCAACTAAAATTCTATTGACAGGAGACACCTTTTATCCAGGTAGATTGTATGTGAAAGATTGGAATGCTTTTAAAATGAGTATTGAACGACTTGTAAGATTCACTGACAATAATGAGATTTCAACCATACTTGGAAACCACATTGAAATGACTCAAACACCCGGAATAGACTACCCAATGGAAACTATTTACCAACCGAAAGAACATCAACTTCCTTTAAGTGTGTTAACATTAAAAGAACTTTCGAGCGCACTAACAGAACTGGGGGATAAACCAACAAGAAAAGTTCATGATAGCTTTATAATATATCCTGTCGATTAAATTATACTGGCTCTAACAACGTATATAATTCATGGCTTAGTTGGTTAAACGAATTAAAGTTCCTACAAATTTTTTACTAACTTGTCTATCGGAAAAAAACGCAACAGCGGCTCCGACTCATGCTGAATCGCACACCGTGTAGTACCCTTCGGTTCTACACGGCTTCCCGCAAGCGCTCCGAGCTTCGCTCCTAGCCGATTCAACCGCTCAGGCCCGCCACACCCGCCCGTACCGAACGGTACGTTCGGGCGGGGGCGTTATACAATACCGTTGTGGCACATTTAAAGAAACATTGGAACAATATAAAAACATATTAGAAAACATTGGAAAATACGTTACTCTGAACGAGGAGGAAACGGAAAAACTAATTGGAATAATCCGAACGACTAAAATCAAAAAACGACAATTCATAGACCAACCGAATTACGTTTGTCAATACAGAAATTACGTTCTTAAAGGTGCTTTTCGTTCCTATTTTATAGATAACGAGGGGAAAGAGCATACTGTACAAATAGCTATTGAAGATTGGTTTGTGAGCGATTTTTACAGCTACATCACTCAAACGCCTGCGACACTTTTTGTGGAGGCTTTAGAAGATTCAACCATATTTCAAATGACTTATGACGACATTGAAGGACTTTGCAAAGAAATTCACGGTTTGAGCGAATACTTTAGAATTACCACAGAAAGGGCATTTGCTTTTTCAAGAAAAAGAGCATTATCAAATTTAAGTATGACCGCAGAAGAACGTTATTTGGAAATATTGGAGCGTTATCCAAATATCGTAAAACGTGTACCGCAAAAAGTAATAGCTTCATATTTAGGTTTTACACCAGAGTTTTTATCCAAAATTAGAAAAAACCTTACTTCAAAAACTTAATCTAGTTCAAGAGTATTTCCTAATCTAGTTCATTTTTAAAGTTGGCATATAGCCACAACTTTGTAGAGTCAATTTTGACTTCATAAAAAACAAAGTAAAATGAACACAGAAAAAAACTCATATGCAGAAAACTTAAACGATTTGCGTACAAATTTAGGAACTATGCTTCCTAAAGACGCACTTGAAGTTTTCGACAAAGACGCAGAAAACTTAGAAGTAAATCACCAGTCAATTTTAAAACTGCAAGTAGGAGAAAAAGCACCAGATTTTTCACTTTCAAACGCAACTGATAAAACCATTAAACTTTCTGACTTACTAAAAAAAGGAAAAGTTGTACTTACGTTTTACAGAGGTTCTTGGTGTCCATATTGCAATCTTCAATTAGTCCATTACCAAAATTCGTTAGCAGAAATTCACGATTTAGGTGCTGAATTAGTGGCAATCTCGCCACAAACACCTGATGAATCATTGAACGTTAAAGAAAAAAATGAACTCGATTTTGAGGTTTTGAGCGACAACGGAAATATCATTGCTAGAAAGTACACTACTGTTTTCAAAAATGCTGACGCACCTGTAAATAAAATGACTGAACTTGGGTTCGATTTTGATGCACATTACTCGGATGATTCCAGAGAATTACCAATTCCTGCGGTTTTCATAATCGAAAAAAATGCTGAAATTTCTTTTGCAAAATCTTTGGGTGGCGACTACAGAAACCGTGTCGAGGTTTCAGAAATTATTAATGCTTTAAAAAAATAATATAATGAAAAATAAAATTTGGTTAATCACAGGAATATCGAGCGGATTGGGTAAAGCCCTTTTCGAATCTGTAATTGAAAAAGGAGATTTTGTAATCGGAACATTTCGACAAGAATCACAAGTTGCAGAATTCAATAAAAAGAACCTCAAAAACGCAAAAGCAATCTTATTAGATATTACCAATGAAAAGAGCGTTGATAATAGTATCGAGAAAATCATTTCAGAATATAGGAAAATTGACGTTCTGGTAAACAATGCAGGAATGGGATTTGTGGGAGCTGTCGAAGAAACTTCTATGAAAGAAGTGAGAAGTGTTTTTGAGCCAAACTTTTTTGGAACATTAAAATTGACCCAAAGTGTTTTACCCTTTATGCGTAAAGAAAAAAAAGGGCACATTGTTCAAATTTCATCTCACGGAGGAATTAAAGCATTTGCAGGTTTTGGTATATACAACGCAAGCAAGTTCGCTTTAGAGGGTTTTAGTGAGGCAATGGCACAAGAAGTAGCACCTTTGGGAATAAAGGTTTCAATAGTTGAACCAGGACCATTCCGCACAAATTTTGCAGGAAATGGACTTGGACAAGCTGAAAACATAATAAACGACTATTCGGAAACAGCAGGAGCGTTTAGGACTAAACTAAAAGGAGTTGACGGGAAACAAGAAGGCGACCCAATAAAAGCGTCCAAAGCGATTATCGACTTGGTTTATGCTGAGAATTCAACACTTCGTTTACCACTCGGAAAAGTTGCGCTAATGACAATTGGAATGAAATTGGACAGCGTAAAAGCTGACTTGGAAACGAATAAAAAAACGGCTGAAAACGCTGTGTACGGATAAAAAACGTGCCACAACAACGTATATAAAAAATAGCGGTTTAGGTGTAAGTCTGAACCGTTTTTGCGTTTAATTAAGTATATTGATACACGAAAAATTAGTGTTTATAAATCTGCTACTTTTCATATACACGACCGTTAGCCTTCATTATTTGAACTAGCTAATTGCATAAAAATCATACCTTTAGAGAAACTAACCTCTAATGATTAAATTCTTTCGGAAAATTCGTCAACGTTTGCTCGCTGAAAATAAAGTAAGCAAATACCTTCTTTATGCCATTGGCGAAATTGTTCTTGTTGTGATTGGAATACTGATTGCTCTTTCAATTAACAATTGGAATGGAGATCGAAAAGAGCGCAGATTAGAGGTTGACATTCTAAATGAAATAGCCAATAATTTAGAAAATGATTTGGTTGCAATAGATTATGGGATAGAAATTACAACGTTATACAGAGATAATATCTTTAGCATCTACAATCATTTAGAACAAAAAACACCCCTTACAGACTCTTTACGTATGGCTTATTCAAGATTTTATGGCGGTAGGAGATTTAATGGAGCAACCATGGGATTTGAAAATCTCAGGAATACAGGTATAAATATTATTCAAAATGATAGTTTAAAAGCCAGTATTGTAGAATTGTATAATGTTCATTTAATACGATTGACAAATGTTCAAGCAGTAGGTGCAGAAGTGTCAAAGCTGGTTATAAAACAAATGGTTTCAAAACTAAAAACTGGAAATAAGTATGTAGAGCCTTTAGATATTATCACTTTATATGATGACCATGAATTTAAAGAAACTACGCTGTATTGGTTACAAATTAAAGATTTTCAACTTCGGAGATACGAAAATGTAAAAGTGGAGGTGAAAAAGACGCTCAATAACATTTATGCAGAATTAGAGAAAACTGATTAAAGATAAACTCTTTATAAACAAATAACGAAAGGCTAACAACGTATATCGCCCATGGCTCTGTTGGTTAAATGAATTTAAATTCCCTCAAAAAAACTAACTTAGTCACTCGGAAAAATCCGTAGTAGCGGCTCCGACACACGCTGAAACGCACGCAGAGACAAGCTCTGCTTCCACCCTAGCCGAAGGCTAGGTGTTCACTCCGATTCAGCCGCCCTAAGTCGCCACAAATCATATACAATACCGTTGTGCGTCATGCTAGGTATTCACTTACTATTTGAAATAGATATTTACATTGAAAAACGACCTCCTGTGTTTATATGGCTCATTTTAATATTAATCGGACTACCCCTGTTGTTCTTATTAATTTGCTTTTTTAGTGGACTTCTCACTCTTATACCACTTCCAATTAAAAAACAAAAATTAGCAGATGAAATTAAATACATCATTGCCCTATCAGAGGGTTTACATCCTGAAGTCACATATTCTGACTCTGCGGATCTTGCTTTTGATCAAAGAATATGGAATCCAGAATTGGAAAAAATTCGTCAAGCTTGTTTGGAAGTCGGTCGCCTTCACCGCTCCAGAAACCAAATATATTATTGTGATTCTATCGGTGTTTTAAAATTGAAAGAGATTTTGCAACAACTTAACGAAATAAGGGAATGATGCACGAGAAATAGTTTTTTGAATAAATTAAAATAGCACGAACGCACAACAACGTATACCGCCCATGGCTCAATGGTTAATTTAATTAAAGTTCTTACTTTTATAAAAACTCCCCACCAAAACTGAAAAAAACGCAAAAGCGGCTCCGATTCAGCCGCCTAGGCCCGCCACGAGCGTTATACAATACCGTTACACAACATTATGAAGAAACATTTTGCACACGTTATAGTCATTGTACTAACTCTAACTTTAATTTCTTGCAAAGAGAAACAAAACGGATTTGAAGTATCTGCCAATCTTGACGGATTTGATGAAAATTCGAAGGTTTTGATTTCTGATGTTTCAAGCCAAAAAATATTAGACTCCACGGTAGTCGTTAATGGAAAATTTGTTGTTAACGGATTATTGGACAATGCGCCTTCTACGATTAGTTTGATGATTTTGTCCGAGAATGGTAAAGAGAGAAATTACACATCAATATTTATGGGTAATGAAAAAATATCTATATCTGGCAACAAATCATCATTTAGCAACGGAACTAAAGTTTTAGGCTCAAAATATCATGGATTGAAAGCCGATTTTGATAAACAAGTTAATCCTCTTTATGATGAGAGAGACAAAAAACTTCAGCAAATGTTTGCATTGCGAAATGATGGAAAATGGAATGACAGCTTACAATCTGATTATTGGTCAGAAACAGGCTTGATAACCAGAATTGACAAGGAAACTTCAATAATCATAGAACAGTTTATTGCGGACAACATAAATTCACATTTTGCACTATCTCTACTTGTAACTAACAAGAATGATTTCTCAAAAGAATTTATTCAAAATCAATTAGATAGGCTTGAGCCAAAATTTATGGAAACAAAATATGTGAACGTTCTTAAAACCTATTTGGCAAACGAACCTTTGGAAAACGGTGCATCTTTTTATGATTTTAAAGCTGAAAACCAAAATGGAAAATCAGTTGACTTCGCCTCATTTTTCAATATTAATAAAGAATTCACACTACTTGAATTTTACTCTCCTCATTGTGGGTGGTGCAAAAAAGCATTGCCTGAAATAAAGGATTTGGAAAAAGCTGAGAATGAGAAATTGCAGATAATAACATACAACGTTGACAAGAACAAAGAAGATTGGCTAAAAACTACAAAATCAAACGGAATTACGTGGACAACTTTATGGAATGAAAATGGAAGATATAGCGATGCTTATACCAAATATCGAATAGCAGGAACACCGACTTACTTCCTGTTTGACCAGCAAGGAAACGTATTAAAAAAATGGACTGGATATGATGAAAAACTCATTGCAGACATTAGAAACTTGATAGAATAACGTTGTGTAACAACGTATATAATTCATGGCGATATTGGTTAAAGCGATGAAAAGTCCCACAAAAATCCTACTTTTATAAAAACCGAAAAAAAAGATCAAAGCGGCTCCGACACACGCTGAATCGCACGCATCCGCCACGGTGGATTGCTTCCAACATTTGCTCCGCAAATTTTGGCATTCCGATTCGGCCGCTCAGGTTCGCCACAGGGCGTTATACAATACCGTTACCTGCAAGCTGAAAAAAAAATCTCCATATAAATTAAAATGTACAAATCATTAATTCTTTTTTTATTTTCTCTAATCATTCTAAACAATAGTGAGCGTTCAGCATTGAAACCTCTGGATGGACAGAGAAAAATTATTGCAGAGTTGAGTGGTCACATTAAGCTAGAAAATGGAAAAATAATAGCAAGCAGAAGCACAAAAAAAGAAAGACAATTAACGCGTGAATATTTATCAAAACTAATTTCTTCTGTAGGACTCAAACCGCAAATTCAAGAATATAAACTGCCAAATGTAAATGCTCTTGTAGATTTAATATTTGAGCCTTTTATTGGAGCTAATGTTTATACCATTCTACCGTCGACAAAAGTAAGTGATGAGTACATCGTGTTTGGCGCTCACTTTGACACAGAAAGAAATTGTCCAGGAGCAATTGATAATGCTACTGGAATTGCTATTGGATATAGTTTAATTAAAAAATTAATGAACGTAAAGGAAAGAAATGTGAATGTAATATTAGTTTTCTTTGACCAAGAGGAGGAGGATTTAATTGGAAGTCAGGCTTTTGCTCAAAAACTTAAAAAAGAAGGTCTTAAAATATTATCTGTCCATACAATGGATACAATGGGTTGGGATAGAGATGGTGATAAAGCTGTAGAACTTGAGCTACCTACAGAGGATTTGAAAAAACTATATACTACCGAAGGTGAAAAGTTAGGAATACCAATATATACAACAAGAGTAAATTCAACCGATCATCACTCTTTTAGAGAATTGGGTTTTAATGCTACTGGTTTAACGGATGAACTTGTTAATGGAGATTATGCACCATATAAAGATACAGCAAAGGACACTTATGATACTGTAAATTTTGATTATGTTATGTCTTGTACAGAATTAGTTTATCAAGTAGCAAAAAAATTAATTGAATAATGGAAAAATTAAGTAACATATCTAAATCCAAACTATTATATGTGATGCTCGGAATTTCTATTGTCTTTTTTTTTGCTAAAGGTCTTAAGTACTTAATAATAGGCAGTTATATTCCAATAATATTCATTTTATCAATAATCTCAATCCTTTATTGGAGTTTAATGTCAAATAATAAATTTCACTTTAAAGTATTGAAATTCTGGGCTATATTGATAATCGTTTGGGCTATTGTAAGATTAGGTATATGGCTAATTTTTCAAATTGACGTTAATTTGACAGAATCCCACATAAGAGAACAATTCGGAATATTTCAACACATCATTTCAATATTAATGTTAATTATAGGAATAGGAATTATTAGACAAACAAATCAAAAAGCCAGCAGGTAACAACGCATATAATACAGCGGGTCAGATGGTTAAGTGAATTGTATTTCCTACAATTAATCGTAAATTGGTCACGCGGATAAATACGTAGTGGCGGCGCCACTGCCCACGGCTGATTCGCACGCTGCGCTTCCCACTTTCGCTAACGCAAAATGTTGGCACTGCCGATGCTGCCGCTCAAAACCCGCCGTTTCATATGCAAAACCGTTGGCAACAATTAACATAAACCTAGTGCAATGAAAAGAATTTATTTAGGAATTTTAGTTCTATTACTGTCTAATACATACAATTCATTACAAGCACAAGATCTTGAAAGAAAAATTGACAGTATTATAAATACACAAGCTTTTAAAGACAAGCCAGGTGTAGAAATATTCGTTAAAACAAAATCTAACGTACTTTATCATAAAGCTTTTGGAAATTCCGATATTGAATCAGATATTAAACTTGAAATAAACTCGGTTTATGATATTGCTAGTGTAAGTAAAGAATTTACAGCTATTAGTATCTTACAATTAGCTGAAAGAGGACAACTTGAACTAACCGATGATGTTAGAAAATTTATACCAGAATTTCCAACTCAAGAGAACAATATCACCATTGAAAATTTACTAACCCATACTTCAGGAATAAAAAGGCATACAAATATAAGTTGGGCTGAAAATGAGGCTAGTAAACAGTTTAAAAATAGTATTGACGTAATTAACTATTTTAAACAGGATTCATTAGATTTCATACCTAATACGAGACACTCGTATGTAAATATGAATTATATCCTACTGGGTTATATCATAGAAAAAGTTTCTGGAAAAACATACGAAGAGTATATTAGAAATAATATTTTCGAACCATTAAATATGTCAAATACTTTTTTTGGTATAGATGGTCAAAGCATAACTAACAAACCAAAAGGTTATGAAACGGAAAATAATGACTTCGTTCTACATAGACCACATTCATATAGTCAATCCAAAGGGCCAGGTGGCATTCATAGTACCGCAGCGGATTTAGCAAAATGGTATGAAGGACTTACTCAATTTAAAATTATTTCAAAAGAATCACTTTATAAGGCTTGGCAACCTTATAAGGTAAATGAAATAGAGCTATCGAATTATGGATATGGTTTTTATACCGATGAAAAGTTTGGGAATTTTTCGGTATTTCACAACGGTTTCATTTTTGGATATTCTACTTCCGACCTTTATTTTCCAGAAGATGATTTACTAATTCTAGTATTTTCTAATATTAGTGATATAAATAGTATCAATACGAATACAATTGCATTTGATGTTGCATCTGTAATTTACGAAGACTTAAAGATAAAGCTAGATGCAGAATTACTTGATTCTTATGTAGGAAATTATATAATGGATAAAGGATTCAAAATAAATATATCTCGTAAAGGCTTGGTACTTTTCATTTCTTTTGATGGTGGACCTGCAGATGAACTATCTGCTAATACCAAAACCAAATTTAGGGTAAAGGACTTTCCTGCTAAGGCTGAATTCATTCCATCCAATGATGGTGGAAATATGAAAATATTTCTTTCAAATGGAGCTGAACAATATTATGGGACGAAAGAATAAAAACTGTTGCCAACAACGTATATAATTCATGGCTCGTTCGAGCCATATCGCAGTCTCCTCTATTTTAATTAACTCGGTCTCTCGGATAAATCCGTCGAGCGGCTTTCCAGGGCTTCCCGAAGCGCGCATACACTACGCTCCGCTGTAGCAGCGCGCCGACGCTGGCCGCCAGTCGCCACAAATCATATACAATACCGTTGTAGCCAATTGAAAATCAAGACTTAAAAAGCTCATTCTACATTTGTAGAAGTTAAATAAAATCTCTACGTTTGTCGAGTTAAAATATCATTATAAATGAAAAAAGTCTTACTTCTATTTATTATTCTGCTTGGATTAACTTCTTGTAAAGAAAATACAGAAAAACAAACAACATCTGATGAAATATCAAATACTATTGAAAATTCTGCAGAAATGACAGAAGAGCAAAAGGATTTGAAAAAGAGCGCGATACCAATTAAGAGCTTATCAAAGTTAAGCAACAAGATATATGATGAAATTGCAAATTTTGAAATATTAATGATTGGGGAAATGCACGGAACAAATGAACCTGCTGAATTTGCTTATGGGTTATGTGAACTAATTACTGAACACGAAGACAATGTGATAATGGCTATGGAAATTCGTTCTTCACTTATGAATAACTTGTCAGACGAGATGTCAATTTCCCAGTTAAAAGAATTGGATTTCTTTCGCAGAAAAAATTTTGATGGTAGAAATGGTGTAGCATGGCTTGATTTAGTGCATAAGAGCGCTAAAAATGAAAGAATCATTTTAAAATTTATTGATAATTCTTACCCGTCTTCAACCAGAGATTCATCCATGTACATGGAAATACGTAACATCCATAATAAACATCCAAACACCAAAATAGTTACTCTAACTGGAAATGTACATAATTCTTTTACACCCCTTTTTGACAAAGTAAGAATTGGAGGTTACTTGTTAAAAGATTCTGTTAATTTTGATTCTAAAAAAATCATGTCCATTAATCATGTATTTAGTGAAGGCAGCATGTTAAATAATGACGGTACAGGGTTAAAAATTAGCACTATTGAAAGAAAGGAAAATATTTATAATACTACCCTATCCCATGAAATGTTTTTATATAAGAAATTTCCTGAAGAACAAAATCGATGTACACATATCCTATATACTGATAAAGTAACGGCTTCAGGAATAGTTGAAAAAGATGATAGGTAATGATAATATATCTCTCTTTTACAGAAAAATGGACTTGGCAAAACTAACTCAAGAACATAGAATTACAAACAGAAAATCCAATAAATCGAATAAAATAACTGGCTACAACAACGTGTATAATTGATGTCTTGTTCTCGCCTACTTACGAAAATCCTAGCGGATTTTCTATTCGGTTTTTATTTGCTAAATTAGGTGCTTAAACACGCCACTAATCATACACAATACGGTTAGGCACAACCACAAAAAAATAGTTGCCACCATAAGCTTGAGTTTAATATTATTTTCTTGAAATTTGACAACAATATTAATCTAGAGTAAAGAATGAGTAAAAAATCTATTTACGCTGAAGAAAAAGAGCAGCAAATTCCTCCTCCTTTTGATCATATATTTGAAAACGGTATAAATCATCCATCACTTTACCTTTGGGATGCTTGGTCTTATGTGGAAGCTGATAGGATACATCTATATTGTTTGGCTATATCAAAATTGAAGCCTGATGGCACACCACTTCAGCCAATTGAACGAAATGACTTTCCATTCCATGTCAGACATTTTACTTCTGAAAACGCTGGAAAAAATTGGAAGGACGAGGGATGTTTTTTAAAATTAGAAACATGGTCAAGAAAATTAAAATGCTATACAATTTGGAGCGGATCTATTGAAGTTTTACCTGATAACCTAAAGTTATTTGCATTCACGGCACTTGAGAAAGTTGATGCAAAACTTAAATTTCTCCAAAATATTGTACTAGCTACCTCAGGTGATGGCTACACGGTAGACCATATCGCAGATATTGCTGTGTCATCACCTCATAGAGATTGGAAAGAAATCACTTCTAGCGGGTATTACTTAGATGTGCCAGAAAAACTTGGCAGCAATGAAGGAGAGTGTGGTGGGCCGATACTAGCGTGGAGAGATCCATTTGTTTTTCTCGATAATGACAACAAGGTCAATCTTTTTTGGGGAGGCAAGATCAGTCCTACCCGTAGTGCATTGGTAAGAGCAGAACTAAAAAATAATGGAGCACTATATAAAATTGACAAATTATTCCCTCCTGTTACGGTTCCCGATGCACATGAATTTACGCAACTGGAACTTCCAAAAGTGTTACATGATCAAGAAAAAGGGTTGTACTATTTAATTATTTCAAGTTGTAACCGATTGTATGAAGGGCAATCCGACAAAGAAGTTGACAAAGGAGTCAGAATTTACCAATCTAACTCTATCGATGGACCTTGGAAAGCTTTGGGCGGTAAAATCCTTGGATCCAAAAATTTGTTTGGTCCTACAGTGCTTAAAACCGACTTCAAGAATAACCGTTTGTTGTGTATTGCACCATATACTGATGCAGCTGAAGACAATCTAAGCCTTACATTTTCTCCAGTATTCTATTTATATCTCGATACATTAAAAGTTGAATTTTTATAAGAGATGAAGCTGACTATAATAAGGCTGTGCCTAACAACGTATATTATTCATGGCGATGTTGGTTAAATGAATTTAAATTCCCTCAAAAAACCTAACTTAGTCACTCGGATAAATCCGTCGAGCATCGCCTCACTCCGACTTGTCCGCTGTCGCGAACGCCAGGGCCGCGATGCCTAATCGCCACAAATCATATACAAAGCCGTTGTGCTCAATTAAAACCAATCATATGATTAAAAAATTAATTTGTCTACTTACAATACTATTAATTGGGTTAAATGCATCAGCTCAAGAAGAATGCTTACCAGTTAAGAATCTAAAAAATCTTTACAGTAGTAACAAAGAATTCAAGAAGACAATTGATTTGATGTTCGAAAATGTACACGAACTACCAAATGGGAATCCAAATCCTTGGAAAGACAAAAGTGTCGAGGATTTATATGGTTTTTTAAACGAATGGTTTTATTTTCTACCAAATACTCATAATGGACTTGATAGAATTCTTAAATTTACTTTTCTGTATTATAAAAATCCTGATGGAATGAAATTCGTTTTATCAGAACCAGGTCTTAGTTGGACTAATTTATTCATTGAGGAACGTGGGAAATTTATGGATAGTCCAGAATCAGCAAAAGTCATTGAGGAATGGTTATCCGACAACTCACTTAAAAACGAAGACTTTGTATTGCCTGAAGAGGGTTTCAAGTCATTCAATGAGTTTTTTACAAGAGACTTAAAACCCGGAACTCGACCTATAGACAATGCTACAGATGAATCCATACTTGTATCACCAGCGGATGGAATTATCAATATGATAGCAAATGAACTTGAACTTGAAACAAAAATTCCTACAAAAGGAAGAATGACTATGAGTTTGAATTCACTTCTTGACAATTCTAAATATGCAGAGAAATTTATTGGAGGTTCGGCGCTAGCCATTTTTCTAATGCCAGACAATTACCATCACTTCCATTCGCCTACAGCTGGAAAAATAGTCGAATCGAATGAAAATGTTGGAAATAGACTTTTCGGGATGCCTGATATGTTGGATATGATAAATAATGGGAATGTAGCTTATAACAAAGATTATAGTGTTTTTGAAGACTTTAAACACGGGTATTTCATTATTAAAACAGACAATTATGGCTTCATTGCAATGATTCCTATAGGATTACAGACCGTGGGTTCTGTGGTATTTGAAGACTACTACAAGAAAATTGGTAGTGATAATCCTAAACAAATTTACAAAGGAGAAAAGCTTGGACATTTTGAATACGGAGGTTCGACCGTATTACTAATTTTCGAAAAAGGAAAATTGAGTTCTTTGACTGTTGAACAAGGACAACGAATTGGAAAATTAAAAAACTGAGCACAACAAGGGCTATAATTTATTGTGGTCGTGTACCTCACCAAAATAAAAGTATAAATCAACGGCTGATTTCTAAGCGGAATAATCCTGCGGATGATTCCACTACGAAATCATAGCTGCGACCGTTGTAACTAATTATTAAACCAGCATTAATACACTGATAAACAGAAATTTATTATATAATTTGTAATTTTACAAAAAGTAATCATTTTATCATGAAAAATAGTTTCCTATTAAAATGGACGCTAGCCAATGCCATTGGATTATCATTTGCTTTTCTCGCCTATATTCAGTTCTTATTATTTTATCAACATGGTTTAAATTTTGAAAGGCATTGGGATTTTGAAGCCAATATGACTCAAGAAGAAATGGAATCTCATTTGTATATTGGCATCCCGTTTGGTTTGGCATTATTTGGAATCATATTCTCATCCATCCAAGCTTTAATTTTAAAAAAGTTTATTCCAAAAATATGGCCATGGATTTTGAATGGTGCAATCGGATTTGTAATTGTATCTCTAATCATTTGGTTGATAGGTAGTGCTTGGGGTGATATTCCTGGCCCCGTTGAACCATTAATAATTATCATTGGAGCATTGACATTTACAACATTATTACAATGGAGATTCTTAAACAGAAATCAAATAAACGCTACTAAAGCTTTATTAATGTTTATTGTAGGTGTCTTGCTTGGCAATGTACTATTGTTTCTTTTGTTCTACTTTATTCTCGGAGGTACGTCTTGGCCATTAGAAATTGCAATTACTGGTTTGATTGTCGGGGGATCTGCCGGATTTTTAAGCGCAAAACCTTATCAAAAAGTTCTTGAAGAAAGAAGTGTGTAATTTTTCATATAAAAATAACCAGTTACAACAACGTGTATAATTCATTGCGGTAGTGTTTAATCTTGTTGATTTTCCTACAATTATTGTAAATTACTCTCTGAAAAATTAGAAAACGCGGCGCCAGCGCTCAGCTGATTCGCACGCAGCAAAGCTGCTGCCAACATTTGCTCCGCAAATTTTGTCACTCCGTTTCAGCCGATCTAAGTCGCCACGAAATCATATACAATACCGTTAGCGGCAATTCAATGAAAGTAGTTAGATTTATATTAGCAATTGGACAAGCATTTCTGACTTTCATCGGAATCTGTATAATTGGCATCTTTTTTTACTCTGAGATAACTTCACCATATAATTGGATTGTCGCAATTACCTTTGGAGCTTTAGGCATATATTTGGGCATAAAAGTTTATAGAATGATTATTCGACGAGGTTATATTTCAACAATATCCGGTGATAATTCTTCATATTATCTTGATGATTTAAAGCCAACTCCAGGGAGCGGGGTGATAGAATTGCAGCCAAACGAATTGGAGAATTATTTTGACCACGGTAAAGTTTCAATTAAGGAAGGAACAATTTCTATTTGGGGTGATTGGAATGGAAGACAACTTAATCAGAAACATAAGTTAAGTACAATAGAATATGATAACAAAAGGGACGTCTTATCTATCTATTTTTCTGATTATTGCCAATTGCAAATTAGATTGCCATCAAGTATTCATTGTTCAGAAAGCTATTTGAAAATTTTTAAAGCTAAAGAAGTAAAATGGCAAACATTTAATGACAATAGAGAATACGATCAATTTCACTATTTGAATACCGGAAAGGATATCGTCACAAAATCTAATACCAACTGGAAGCCCAAAGTAGAAGATTTAGGAATCGGTATGCACGCAGTTTATATTCAAGGCTAGACAGCCGCTAACAACGTATATCGCCCATGGCTATGGTGGTTAAACGAATTAAACTTCCAACATTTTTTCACTAACTTGTCTATCGGAAAAAAACGCAAAAGCGGCTCCCACATCATGCTGAATCGCACGCAGCTCCCTTCGATACAATCCTCTTCGAGGATCACTCAGGGTGACAGCTGCTGCCAACATTTGCTTTGCAAATTTTGTTCGTCCGAATCTTGCCGTACACCGCGCCGCATCATATACAATACCGTTAGCCACAAGCTGAATGTCAATATCAATACTTTATGGAATATTTTATTAAAGCTAGCTCATCTTCAAAAAATAACGCATCAATAGACATTAAGCAGTCAGAAATTACTTTTGGAATTACTCCAGAATCGGCCAATAATTTAGCAAACCCAGCTGAATTGTTTTTAGGATCATTTTCAGCTTGTATTCTTAAAAATGTTGAACGCTTTTCGATTTTAATGAATTTTGAATACTCAAATGCTGATATAACAGTCGGTGCAACTCGTTTTGAAAAACCTCCTAGAATGGATGCCATAAATTATAAATTGAAAATTTACAGTGGAGATAATATAAATGTGAGTTTATTAAAAAAGAATATCGAAAAGTTTGGAACTATATTCAATACAGTAAAGTCCTCTTGCTCTATCGTAGGAGAAATTCTAATAATACCTGAATAAATAGCTAAACTGACTAAAGCCAGTGGCTAACAACGTATATCGCTCATGGCTCTATTGATTAATCGAATTGAACTTCCTACATTTTTTCACTAACTTGTCTATCGGAAAAATACGCAAAAGCGGCACCGAGCCTCCTTCGCCGAAGTAGCTCGGCTACGAAGGCCGAACTCATGCTGAATCGCACGCAGAGACAAGCTCTGCTTCCACCCTAGCCGAAGGCTAGGTATTCACTCCGATTCAGCCGCTCTAAGTCGCCACAAAATCATATACAATACCGTAAGCAATTTTAACTAAGCAATCTTATGAAAAAAAATAAATTAATTTTTACACTATCGCTAGTATTAACATTAAACTATGTTTCGGCGCAAATATCTACTACAGACAACAGGTATACAAACTCAAAATATTTTAGCAGCACTCAAATTGATTCTCTTAAAAATGTTACATATGGAACAGCTATTAATTATTTAGGTAAAGATCAAGAGTTGAAAATGGACATCTATTTCCCAAATAATGATATAGATTCTCTGGCAAAACGTCCTTTCATTTTGCTAATTCATGGTGGTGGTTTTTATGGCGGACAAAAAGAAGGTTTCTCTTATCACTCCAAGGAATTAGCAAAAAGAGGTTTTGTTGCTGCGACTATGAGCTACCGTCTTGGGTTTGATCAAGAAATTAATGGTGATATGGCAAAAGCAGTATATAGGGCTCAACAAGATGCCAATACTGCACTCAGTTATGCAGCAAAGCAAGCAGAAAACTTAAGAATTGATACTTCATGGATTTTTATTGGAGGAGAAAGTGCAGGTGCCGTCACATCACTTCAGGCAAGTTATGCAAGTCAATCAGAATGGAATCAAGTATTACCACAATTTGAGTCAATGCTTGGTCCTTTAGAGTCATCTGAAGATAATCCTACCCAAACATATACTATTAAAGGTATATATAACTTCATGGGGGCAGTTTTGCCGATTGTGTTTACAGAAGGAGATTTAATCCCAACCATTTCTTTTCATGGCGAACTCGATGAAACAGTTCCTATTGGTAAAAGTCCAGCTGGATTTGGGTCGAGACCTTTACATGAAATGTTAAGTAAAGCAGGTGTTTGCAACGATTTTACTATTGTTCCCGAAGGAAACCATGGCATTTATAGGTCAAAAGAAGATGTCAATTTTAGAATTAATCGCGTTGCTTGTTTCTTTAAAAGTTTGATTAGTGACACTTGTGTAGATTTTTTAGCCGAAGAGACGATCCACGCTACTTGTACAAATTAAAATGGTTTTTGTACTAATAATAAACTGCTTACAATAACATATAAAAAGCAGCGCTGTATCCATCTAACCGAAAACTTCCCACAAAAAATATTAACTTAGATATCTGAACCATATAGCATTCGGCGCTCCAATGCTTCCGATTCGCACGGACCTCCCTTCGATACAATCCTCTTTGAGGATCACTCAGGGTGACAGTTGCTGCCAACATTTGCTCCGCAAATTTGTTCGTCCGAATCTCGCCGTACACCGCGCCGCATCATATACAATACCGTTAGCGGCAACCATCAGTGTCGTTAACGAAAATAATTCAACTTCCAAATAAAGAGATAAAAGCTAAAATGAAACTATGATTAAATATCTCTTTAACAGACAAATTATATATGGTTTACTAATACTAGTATTTTGTAGTTCTTGTAACAGACAAGTCAAATTTACATCAACAGATGATTTAAAAAACACAGATACAATAACTATTGGAACACCTAAACTATTAAAAACACAAGGTTCTCGCTTTGGTGATAATGTACATTGCAGTCTTAAAGATAAACAAGGAAATCTTTGGTTTGGTACTACCGGGGAAGGTGTTTATTGTTATGATGGTAAATTATTCACTCAATTTACTATTGAAGACGGTCTAAGTAATAATTCTGTTTGGTCTATTTTAGAAGATAATATTGGAAATATTTGGTTTGGAACCAGTGATGGTTTATCTAAGTTTGATGGGAAAGAGATAGTTAGAGTTTCCTTGGAAAAAACAAATTCAAATAATACGTTAAATAGTAATTCAGATTCAAGAATTACCATAGGGGCTATGATGCAGAGTAAAGATGGAAGACTTTGGTTTGGCACTAATAAAGGAGTTTATATTTATAAAGAGAACTTGTTTTCTGCTTTTCTAAATAATGAGCACATTGTAAATAAGAACGGCCTGCAACTTAAATCGGTTGAACGAATGTTAGAAGCTAAAAACGGGAATATCTGGTTCTGTTCGGGAATGGGAGGCGGAGATGGTGTTTGTCGTTACGACGGAAAAATCATAACCAGTTATAAGCCGAATGGTGATGCTTGGGTGCCATATCTTTTAGAAGATAAAACGGGAAACATTTGGTTCTCGGGAAGAAAGTATGGTTATTTTCGTTATGATGGAAAAACTTTTACCGATTTTACAGAGAATGTTGGATTTAGTCCAATTGTAGAAGAGAAAGTTGGAACAATTTGTCTTAAAGACAAAGTTGGATTTGGTCCAATATTAGAAGATAAAGCAGGAAATATTTGGTTCACTGGAAAGATGAGTAGGTTTGGAGGTACTGGGGGTATATGGCGTTATGATGGGAAATCTTGTACAAATTTCACCCAAGATGGTTTGGAAGATTATCAAGTTTGGTCTATGGTAGCGGATAACGCAGGAAATATTTGGGTAGGAACAAACAATACAGGCTTGTATCGTTTCGATGGAAAAACCTTTACTAGCTTTTCGGAGAAAGCGTCTAAGTAATAATGGTGCATTTTTTTACTGTTGAAGATAAAGATGGAATCCTTTGGTTAGGGACTAGAAACACACGTTTAATTAAATACGATGGGTAAAACTTCACAACATTTTCTGAATAGAAAAAAATTAAGAATTTGAATAATTAAAACTTTCGAGAAAAATATGGCAGCCGATAGCAACGTATATAACGCAGCGCTACTTCGTCAAGCCTTAAATTTCCCACAAAAAATACTAACTTAGATAACTGAAAAATATAGCATCCGGCGCTCCGATGCCCGCCCTTACCAAAAGGTACGTTCGGGCGGGAATCGTAAACAATACTGTTGTACACAATTTGAAAAAACATAAGAATTATTAATTTATCTGATATGAAAAAAATACTAATTTTTCTTTTTTCAGTCTTTTTGACTTCATTCACATTCGGACAGGAAAAAAGAGTTGTGTCTACAATTGATTCAACAAAAACGCCGGAATTGGTTCTAATCCAAGAATTGACTGTTAAAGCGCCAATTGATTTGGTGTGGAATGCTTACACAACTAAAAAAGGTTGGGAAAATTGGGCTGTACCGCTAGCTGAAGTTGACTTAAAGGTTGGTGGATTTATCAAAACAAATTACAACGAAGAAGGAAAAATTGGAGATAGCACTACAATCGTAACCCACATTAAAAATTACGTGCCAAAAAGACTTCTAACTCTTCAGGCTGAAATAACTGATAATTTCCCTGAATTTATGAAAGATGACGCCAAGGATTTTTACAATGTTATTTATTTTGACGAGTTAGAAAATGGATATACCAATATTAAATCATTCGGAATTGGATATAAAAACACCCCAAAATATCTGTCACTAATGAATTATTTCATCCCTGCAAATGAAAAGACATTAATGAATTTAATCGCTTACTTAGAAAAGGAATGAATGTAAAAAACGTTGTACAACACCGTATATAATTGCTGACGCCAGTTCGCTTCGCTTATGTCATGGCTCATTCGAGCTAAAATCATAACTCCCCTATTTATTGTATCTTAGATTTATCGGAAATATGAGTAGCAGCGGCTCCGAGCCTCCTTCGCCGTCCGCGTGTCGCCGTAGCTTTAGGGGAGGCGCAAGTAGCTCGGCTACGAAGGCCGAACTCACGCTGAAATGCACGCAGGTTAGCGGCTGCTTCCAACATTGCCTCCCCTTGGACAGGCTCAGGGAACAGCAAATTTGGTCACTCCCCAGCCTGTCGGCAGACAGGGATTTAACCGCTTTGGCCCGCCAAGAGCGTTATACAATACCGGTAGCCACAAGCTAAAAACAAGAGTTATGAAAAATTCAATTATAGTGCTATCTATAGCAGTTACCATGCATTGTAATGCACAGGATCCAAACCCCGACTTGTTTCAGACATGGTACTTACAAGACATCTTTTTAGAATTTGGCCCTCCTTTGTTTTTAATGGAGCCATCTATTTATGCGGAACTAACTATTTCTGAAACTTTGGGTTTTAGTGGGAAAGGATCCTGTAATACTTTCACTGGCACTTTTATGTATGACCCATTAGAAGACACTATGCAGGCCTTTGAATTTAACCGAACCAATGATGCTTGTGGTTTTCCATACCATGATGAGTTCGAAGATCAATATTTCGGGAATGTACAGGGCACGTGGTATTATGAGATTTCGCAACATGGCCCTGGACAACAGCTCCATATATGGAACCCACTCGATCCATCTGCGACTTTCACAAACTATTCTCCGTACGCGGAGATTCCTATGTTACAACAAGGCAACGCCTGGAGTGTAGATGTCTATTACGAACTTTTACCGCCGTGCGATCCCACTCCCTGTTCCTTTACTGTAACACCGCAAATTTCTCTTGGTAATATAGAACTCATCGACGGGGTACCTTATAGGAGAATATTGTCCGATGAAAGCCCCACTTGTCTCCTGAGAGAGGATAATGGTGTTGTATATAAATATGATGAAAGTAATCAAATAGCAAAAGTGCTATTTGATTTCAACCTTGAATTAGGAGATGTTTTTGAGATTCAAGGTAGTGCCTATGATGTGTGCTGTTCTGAATGTACCCCACAAATTTATGGTTCCCCTAGTGGAGATCTTACGGTAATTGGAGTAGACTTTATAGAATTGGCTGGTAAAATGAGAAAAGTAATTACATTTGATCAAGAAGGATACTTTGGAAATTATCAATGGATCGAGGGAATTGGAAATATCACGGGCTTTGATTTCATGTGGGAGGCAATTGATATTACTGATGGATCCTTATTGGTTTGTTTTGAAACCCAGGGAATTAGTTATTTCTTCAACAATGCCACCTCCTGCGACAACACAACTTTTAGTATAGATGATTTTAAGCAGGATCAAATTGTACTCTACCCTAATCCAAGTAGTTCCCGGATTTTTATAGAATCGCAAAAGGATCCAATCACAGAAATTGAACTCTATAATTTGTTGGGAGAGAATATTCAAACCCTGAATTATAATATTGAATCGATAGACATCTCTGACTTAACTTCTGGTATTTATCTATTAAAAATATATACAGAACACGGAACAGCGCTTAAAAAAATCATCAAAAAATAATACTAATAAAGAAAGGAATGAAAGCCAGAAAAATCCGTGGCTAACAAGGTATATCGCCCATGGCTCTGGTGGTTCAGACAATGAAAAGTCGTGCAAAAAACCTACTTTTATAAAAACTTAAAAATACGAACAAACGGTTTTGCCGGGCTGTCCGAAGCATCCGCTTCCACCTTCGTTAAAACTATGGTGGACGAAGACGCTTCCTCGTCTCATTTCCGCGCTGATCAAGGTTTGGTTATTCCGAAAAAATGTCCCGGAGCGCTTCAAGAGACTCCCTAGCCGAACGCTAAGCCTTAAACCGCCACAATCGCGCGAACGTACCGTTAGGTATGGGTGGGGGCGTTATACAATACCGTTAAGCACAAGGCTAAAAAAAAATAAGACCTATTTAAAAAGTGAAAGATAAAATTCAAAAATATGATTTCAAAGAAGGACTTCCACAGGAATTTGAAATTATAGATTTTGACTTACTTTTTAACGATTTTTCCGAAGAAATAAAAAGACCACACCGAGCGGAATTTTTTCAAATTTTATGGTTTCAAAAAGGTTCGCCAACACACTTGGTCGATTTCAACGCCATAAAAATTAAACCGAACTCATTGCTTTTTGTAAATAAAAATAGTGTTCAACTATTCGATTATAAAGCCAAATTCAAAGGAAAAGCAATTTTATTTACTGACAATTTTTTCTGCAAAACCGAAACAGATACAAAGTTTTTGAGAAGTAGTATATTATTTAATGACTTACTTTCTGTATCGCAGATTAACATTCCAAAAACTACCTCTATTCTTGAGACAATTTTTCATTTATTGGAAACTGAATTAATGAATACTAAAGACAACTATCAATCTGACTTGCTTCGAAACGACTTGCAAAATCTTTTACTGCATTGTGAAAGAGAAAGGCGAAAACAAGGTTTTATCGAATTAAATAAGGATACCAACCTTGAACAAACATTGCTTTTCAAAACGTTATTAGATGACAATTTCGTAAGTCATAAAAAAGTTAGTTATTATTGTCAACAAATGAACATAACACCAAAAAAGCTCAATCAAGCTACTTCTAAAATTTTTGGAAAAACACCTAAAAATATCATTGATGACAGAGTTTTGCTGGAATCAAAAAGATTATTAGCTCACACTAACAAAAGCATTAAAGAAATAGGGTTTTCATTAGGTTTTGAAGAGCCGACAAACTTCATTAAATACTTCAAAAAACATACTGATAAAACACCTGTTGAGTTTAGGGCAGAATTCAATTTGGCGTAAAAGTATCATTCAAAGGGACTTTTTTATCATTTCTTTTCTTCCACTTCATTGCAACTTTGCAGTATCAATTTTAAATCATAGAAAATGAAAAAGATACTATTGAGTGCAACGGTAATTTTAGCGATTGGGTTCACCGCTTGCAAGAGTCAGAAAACAACTAATTCAGAAACTAAAAAGGAAGAAAAAATGGAAATTTCAAACAAAGAAAAAGTAGTTGCGCTTTTAAAAAGTATCGAAACTGGTGCTCAAGGACCAGTTGGATACATTAATCCGAACAAATATATTCAACACAACCTTGGAGTTGCAGACGGTCTTGCAGGATTTGGCGCACTATTGCAACAACTTCCACCTAACTCTGCCAAAGTGAATACAGTTAGAGCTTTTGAAGATGGCGATTTTGTTTTTACGCAAACCGATTATAATTTTTTCGGACCAAAAATCGGTTTTGATATTTTCAGGTTTGAAAATGGAAAAATCGTGGAACATTGGGACAATTTGCAAGAAAAGCCTGCAAATCCGAATCCGAGTGGAAACACAATGATTGATGGAACAACTGAAATCAAAGACATCGATAAAACTGAAGAAAACAAAACACTTGTAAAAAACTTTGTCGAAGACATTTTGGTATACGGTAAAATGGAAAAATTGGCTGGATATTTTGATGGAGATAATTACATACAGCACAATCCTAATATTGCAGATGGACTTTCAGGACTTGGAAAAGCATTGGAATATTTGGCTTCGCAAGGAATTACAATGAAATTTGACAAAGTTCATAGAGTTTTAGGAGAAGGGAATTTTGTATTGACAATTAGCGAAGGTACCTTTGGAGATAAACACACTTCATTTTATGACTTATTCAGAGTTGAGAATGGAAAGATTGCTGAACATTGGGATGTAATGGAAACCATTGCACCAAAAGACGAATGGAAAAATGACAATGGTAAGTTCTAAAATCTGAATTGGGCTTGAATAATTGAAAGCCAGTGCCTAATAATGAATATAAAAAACAGCAGTTAAGAGCTAAATTAAAAGGTTAGTTCTTTTCTGCTATCTTTATTTTCAGTCAAAAATTAGTGTAAATAAATCAGCTGCTTTTCATATCCTAACCGCTGTGCTTCATTATTTTGAAATCCAAAATTCATTTTATATTCTATCTTTAAAGAAACTAACCAATAGATTCCCACTTTCGTGGGAAATAGAATATGATAAAATTCTTTCGAAAAATTCGACAAAGATTACTGTCTGCAAATAAATTCAGTAAATACTTGCTTTACGCGATAGGTGAAATATTCTTGGTTGTAATTGGTATTTTAATTGCTCTTCAAATTAACAATACCAACGAAGCGCGAAAATTACGTAACCAAGAATTACATTATTTGGAAAACTTAAAAACAGACCTAAAATTAAATATTACTGAATTAGACGAATATATCACTGTCAGAAACACCAGAATAGAATCGGCCAATAAGGTTTTAGAACATTTTGATGGTAAGCCCTTAACAGATTTAAACGATTTCGCCTTTCATACTACGAATATTTATATCTGGCAGAAATTCTCTCAACACGACAACACCTTTCAGGAACTTGTTAATTCGGGAAATTTAGCCTTAATCTCTAATGATTCGATAAAAAATGGACTTCTTAATCTTCAAGCATTATATAAAAAATTGAAAAACGAAGAAGCACATTTCAGGTATGACGCTGAAGTATTACTATACGAACCATCCTATGGTGTGTTAGATTTGAATCCTATTGTAAAAAACTTTACCTATCAAGTAACTGAAGGACGAGCAGGCGAAAATGTAAAATTACCTAGAGAAAATTACGAGGCTATGTTAAAGGACATTAAACAAAAGAATGGCTTTGTTATGGCGGTTTATGAATTCTCTGTAATGAATGCACAATTTAACGAGATGAAAGCAATGTGTAATTCAATTATCAAGTTAATTGATAATGAAGTAATTACAGAAAGGGATTAGGAACAATAACGAAAGTACAACACCGTATATAATTGCTGACGCCAGTTCGCTTCGCTCATGTCATGGCTCATTCGAGCTAAAATCATAACTCCCCTATTTATTGTATCTTAGATTTATCGGAAATATGAGTAGCAGCGGCTCCGAGCCTCCTTCGCCGTCCGCGTGTCGCCGTAGCTTTAGCGAAGGCGCAAGTAGCTCGGCTACGAAGACCGAACTCATGCTGAATCGCACACCCATCCTTCGCTAAAGCTTCGGTGACCAAAGGGCTTCGGAGGGCTTTTAAACAAACAATGAGGTATCATGAATAAAATGTACTTAGCAATTGTATTTTTTACTTTACTGTTCGGTTGCAACGAGCAGAAAGAAATAAATTCAATAATTTCGGAAAACTGGTCTGAAAGATATATCAATCTTAACACCAAAGACTCTCTCGAATTTGGCAAATCCTATTTGTCTATTTACTCTCAAATCTATAGCTTATCTGAACACAGAACTCACAACTTAACTGCAATGGTAAGCCTGAGAAATACAAGTGATTCAGATACAATTTATATTTTGAAGGCAGAATATTTTGATACCCAAGGAAGATCGGTCAGAAAATATTTTAACCAGCCCATATTTTTATCGCCTTTAGAAACCACTGAAATAATCATAGATGAAGCAGATATAGAAGGTGGATCTGGTTCAAATTTTATATTTGAATGGAAAATTCCACAAAATTGTCCAGAACCATTATTTGAGGGAGTTATGAATTCGACGATGAGTCAACAAGGGTTGTCCTTTACAACACAGTCAAGGCGAATTAAGTAACTCGATTGAAATTATTGATGCATGAGTAACATATGCAAACGACATACTACAACCTATATATTTGCTTACGCCAGTTCGCTTCGCTCGTATCATTATAATTGATAGAAGACATTAAGAGTCTAACAGTATGAAAAACCTATTTAGAATAACAATTTCACTACTTCTTGCAGTACTTCTCGTTGCTTGTATGAATAAAAACAGCAAAGAGCTTTTCAAAGTTGATGAAGTATCTCCTTGGTGTATCATAGGTTTTGACTCTTTAAACAGGACACCAGATCAGCGGATTGCCATGTTAAAACAAATGGGATTTACAAAATATGGCTTCAATAAGGGGACAGGAGATCTTAGTACAATGAAGGATGAATTCAAACTCGCCAAAGAAAATAATATTGAGATAACTTCGATTTTTCTTTGGTTAAATGCTAATAGAGACAGCATAGGAAAATTGAGCTCAATGAATCAAGAATTGCTAACTAATCTCGCTGAAATAGAAACTAAGCCAACTATCTGGTTAAGTTTTAGTGATAATTTTTTTGAGGAGCTTACTCATGAACAGTCTATTACCTTATCCATTAAAATGATTGAGTTCGTTAAAATAGAAGCGGATGAATTGGGTTGTGAATTAGCCTTGTACAATCATCATGGCTGGTTTGGTAATCCTCACAATCAAGTCGAAATTTTGGAAAAATTGAACCAAGACTCAATTTCTATGGTATACAATTTTCATCATGCACAGGAATACGTAGATGATTTTCCTGTAATTGCAAAAAAGATTAAGCCCTATTTATCCTACGTCAATTTAAATGGAGTAAAAAAAGAAGGGCCTCAGATCTTAGCAATAGGTCAGGGTGATCATGAATTTGAAATGGTCAGGCTGCTATTGGATGAAGGGTATAACGGACCGTGGGGAATTTTAGGACACATAAAGACAGAAGATGTGCAACAAGTTTTAGAGGGAAATATTGATGGACTTAATCTCCTAAATTCTGAATTCAAAAAGGGCGAGCAAAATAAATAGTAGAACAACACACAACAACGTATAAAATTGCTAGCACCAGTTCGCTTTGTTCGTCACTTGGCTCATTCGAGCCAAGATCACAACTCCCCTATTTATTGTAACTTAGATTTATCGGAAATATCCGAAGTAGCGGCTCCGAGCCTCGTTCGCCGTCCGCGTGTCGCCGTAGCTTTAGCGGAGGCGCAAGTAGCTCGGCTACGAAGGCCGAACTCACGCCGAAACGCCATACCTGCCCGAATAGCGAGGCGGACGTTCTGGCGGGGGCATTATACCGTATTGTTGTGGACTAGATTAAAAAACCCGAACTCGAATTGAATAATGGAATTAATAACGGCTCATCAAAATGATATTTCTGTATTGCAAAAAGTTTGCGCTACCACATATTCTCAAATCTTTGCTGACCATTGGACTGAAAACGGATTAGAGCTTTATTTGGAACAAGAATTTGGAACTGAACGACTAAAATTCGAATTGAATGATGCTAATTATAACTATTTCTTTATTCAAAAGAACTCTGAAAATATTGGATTCATAAAAGTGAATTATAAATCATGCTCGAAGTTATCAGAAGTAGATAATTGCGAATTGGATAAAATTTATATCCTTCCAAAATATAGCGGAATGGGAATTGGAAAAATTGCAATGACTGAGGTGATAAACCGAATACGCAGAAAAGGTAAAAGGTTAGTTTTTCTTTGTGTGATAGATTCCAATAAGAATGCGATAGCTTTCTATGAAAAGTTAGGATTTAAATTTCATAGTAAAACTCGATTAGAAATACCTTATTTCAAGGAAGAGTTAAAAGGAATGGAGCGAATGTGGCTGAAATTGAACCGAAAAAAGCCAACCCAGAACAACGTACATAACGCAGGGCTGGATCCCTTAAAACAAAAACTTCCCGCAAAAAATACTAAATTAGATAGCTGAAAAATATAGCATCCAGCACTCTGATTCCCGCCCTTATCGTTTGGTACAGGCAGGAATCATCTACAATACCGTTAGCCATCATATAAAAACCCTAACCAATGAAAAATCAAGTTAGCCCTTGTCTTCTGCTTCTTTTATCCTTTCTAGCACTCCTAGGTTGCTCAAAACCGATTGAAGGCGACCTCATTATCACCAACGTAAATATTATTGATGTTAAAACTGGTGATATAGATTCAAATATGGATGTTGTAATTGATAACGATAAAATCACTGCCATCGTGGCGAACAATAATAACACAACCTATAAGTCGGAAACAATCATTGACGGTTCAGAAAAATATTTGATTCCTGGTCTTTGGGATATGCATACGCATACATGGTGGGGATATGAAGATTTTTTTCCACTATTGCTAGCAAATGGGGTAACTGGTATCCAAGAGATGTTTGGCGATTTAATAGCGGTTAACAACATCAAAGAAAAAATTAATAAAGGGGAGATTATAGGCCCGGAATATATAAGTGCCGGAAGGATCATAGATGGTAAATATCCCATTCAATCTGGTTCCGATAAAGCTGATACCCCCGAAAAGGGCAGAGAAATTGTTAGGCGTCAGGTAAATGATGGTGCGGATTTTATCAAAGTTTATTCCTTGATTCCTAAAGATGTTTATTTGGCCATTGCTGACGAATGCAAAAAATTAGGAGTGCCCCTACTAGGTCATTTACCAGATGGTGTTCCCTTAGATGAAGGAGTTGAAGCAGGTCATAGAAGCTTAGAACATTTTATAGGAATCTTAGAATACACGCTTACCGATAGACATCATTACCATGATGTGATGGAAGGAAACAAAAATGACACTACAATCTTAGGGGAGAACGAGTATGTTACAATGTTGGAGTATATGGTAAAAAATCATGATCCCAGAAGAGTTGATTCTCTAATTACTTTATTAAGTAATAGTGATACTTGGGTGAGTCCGTCAAATATTTTGAATAGGGCCTATTCACATCAAAAGGATAGTGCCATCAACAAAAATAAAAATATTGTTTATTTACCTCATTATCTTCAAGAACATTGGAAGAGAAAGCCAGAAAGCGACCGGTTTTATAATGCTTGGAAAGCCCATTATTCATTAAGTCTGTCTATCATGGGTGGCATGCAGGATAGAGGAGTTAAATTTCTGGCTGCTACAGACTATGCAAACCCATATGTATATGCAGGTTTTGATCTACACAATGAGTTACAAATATTTGTAGATGTGGGATTTACACCATTAGAAGCCTTGCAAACAGCAACACTAAATCCTGCAGAATTTTTAGACAAAACTTCTGAATTTGGAACTGTAGAAATTGGGAAAATTGCTAATCTGGTATTGCTGAACAAAAATCCGCTTGAAGATATCAAAAATACCAAGAAGATAGCTTATGTACTCCAGCGAGGCAAAGCATTTAGCAACTCAACTTTACAAAGCTCTTTAGACGCTATCAAAAATTACAATAGTCTACCAACGGTGTATGATGAGCTATTAAGTGTGGTTGATAAAGCTGGGGTTGACAAGGCTCTAGAAAGATATGATGAGATTAAACGTAACGAATCGGACAATTATGCTTTCGATAAGTATCAACTGAACCTAGTAGCCAATGCGCTACTAAAAAACAAGAAGTATAAGGATGCAATTACCCTATACGAATTCAATAATAAAGAGTATCCAAATTATTATTATGGCTATGAAAATCTAGCTGAGGCTTACCTTGAAATTGGTGACACTGCAAAGGCTATACAAGTCTATTCTAGAGCTAAAGAATTGAATATTGCAGAAAAACCATTGAGAAAATTAGAAATATTGGTAGAGAATTAACCCCGTGGCTAACAACGTATATAATTTAAGGTGAAATTGGTTTGGGCGATGAATAGTCGTACAAAAATCCCACTTTTATAAAATTCAAAAAAATGATCACAGTGGCCCCTACTCACGCCGAATCGCACGCAGACTAGCGTTTGCTTCCTTATTTGGAGCTCCTTTATTCTATTAAAAATCATATATTTAGAGAAACTAACCTATAGCCTCCCACTTCCCTGGGAAATAGAGGATGATCAAATTTTTTCGAAAAGTTAGACAAAGAATGCTAACTGAAAACAAATTCAGTAAGTATCTTCTTTATGCCATCGGCGAAATTTTTCTTGTAATGATTGGAATCCTTTTGGCCCTTCAGGTCAATAATTGGAATGCTGCTAAAATCGCATCAAAAAAAGAGAAAGGAATTTTAAAAGAGCTATCCATTGGATTAGAGGTGGATAAATCAATTCTGATAAATGCTTTACGAAATGATTCTGTCGATCTAAATGGGTTGTATAAACTTGATTCTCTTCTAAACTTTTCAGAATATGAATATAATCCTGATTTGGACACGCTCTTCGGAAAAGTATATGGGTACCGATTTGAACGCGTAAATAACGCATTCTATGAAGACTTAAAATCATCAGGACTTCAGGTATTAAAAGATGACAAAATAAGATCTGCTGTCGTTCAGCTCTTTGAGGACAACTATATGATTTTAACCGATTTTATCAACCTCGAACGAAGTGTAAATCAGGTAAATCGACCGTATTTTTTGGAAAACTTTACCGATCTTACATTTAAGGAATATGCAAAACCGAGAAATTTTGAATTAACCTGGAAGGATTCATATTTTAAGAATTTGGTCCATTACCGAATCATTACATTAGAAACGAATCAAATAAAATGGTATAACAAAACTGTTGAAGACATTAATTATCTTCAATCATTAATAAGCATCTATTTGAACGAATGAGGGTGAAAAATAATGAAAGCCCACCTACATGAGCGAGGCAGAACAATGCAATTAAATTTATATGAAATTGATCGCGTCATTTTTACTTCTGTTGTTAATGTTGGGTTGTAAAGGACCTAAAGCACACCATGATAGTTCCGATTCGAAAACTGAAATGCAAGAAATAACATGTATCAAACAGATAATCAAAGAAGATAGCATTCTAGGGAGTATCAGGAATCAGTCATCGGAAATGATCTCATTAAGCGAAACAATAAGTAACTATACGAATGATTTAAAAGCCTTGAATTTTACACAGTGTCCTGAAAAATTTAAGTTAGCATTCGATAAACATATAGAAGCATGGTTGGCGATTCAAGTGATAACAAATAAATACCCTTCAACAAGAGGTGAACTGCATGAAATCTTCGCCGATTTAGAAAAAAGTGAAGATTCGACTGAATTCAAATCCGTTGTGAAACAAATTTGGGATACGTGGAACGTGGTAGAAAAAAGTGCCAAGCTAAATTAACTAGTGGTTAACAACGAATATAAAAGGCACACGGCTTTTACTATATTTGAGTTTTCCCCATATTATTATATAGATCACAAGCGAAAATCCATATGCTGAAAAAGGCGTACTTTTCATGTACAATACCGTTAACAATTAAAAAGAATTCCAATGAAAGACATCCCTGGAATCGATGAACACGGCAATCCAAAAAATGGACCTTTTAAGCTGTTCTTCAAGAACGGCCTTGTCTCTTGCCAAGGTGAATTCGAAAATGGAAAAAAATCGGGAAAGTGGAAGTACTTTCTCAACAATGGCCAAATGCAATCCTCCGGAAGCTTCAAGGACGGAAAGATCATTGGTCGGTGGAAATGGTTCTTTAAGAATGGCGAACCGAGAGGGACGGGAGGCTTCGACGATGATGAGCAGAAGCATGGCGCTTGGAAGCGATACCATGCCAATGGCCAACTCTGGGACGAAGGTCACTTTGAAAACGGGAAGAAGAAGGGCACTTGGAAGGTCTACAATGAGGCTGGCGAGCTCCTCAAGACTCAAATTTTCAAGTAGCCAAACGGGGGTTCCGTCCATCCACGCGGCTCCACATTAGGTGACTCAAGTAGATAATGTGCTCACCATTGTAAAATAGTTCTTCTAATACTTGTTGATATTTTGATTAGTTACCACTACGCTTTCTCTTGACTATACCAGCGTCTTTTAGGCCTATCGTCCTACTCTTCTAAATGGCATTCTTGACCACACACAACAACCTCTTAACGGCAGCGCTTGATGCGTCAAACCGCAAACTTCTCACAAAAAAGACTAACTTAGATATTATATTACTTTGGCATCCGGCGCTACGATGTCTACCCGTGCCATATGGTACCTTCCCGAATAACTAGGTAGGTATTCAGACAGAGGCGTTTTTCCATACCGATGTCAAAATTATTAGTGTTATGAATAAGAGATTATAGGCCAATCATTATACAATCAACCAAACAAGCATGCAGGAAAATACAGACTTCCAACAATTTGAAAATCTAAACGAAGAACAATTACCCGTTGCCAAACACAAATTACACGACTGGACTCATTTTGCGGGTCTATATGCCGCGGAACACGTGGCGGCTACGGAGTTCGTGATAGGAGCTACTTTTGTGGCACTTGGAGCGAAGACGATGGATATCATCCTTGGTCTTCTAATTGGTAACATTCTAGCGGTACTAAGCTGGAGGTTTATTACTTCCCCAATTGCCGTTGATACCCGTCTCAGCCTCTATACCTATCTGAATAAAATTGCCGGTGACTCGATGACCAAGCTGTACAATTGGGCCAATGTAGTCATCTTTTCTGTGATTTCGGCCGCGATGATCACAGTCTCGGCAACAGCGGTTCGCTTTGCTTTTGACGTTCCTGCCCAACTCAATTGGTACCCCACCAATGCCTGGTTTTTGTTGATTGTTTTGTGCGTAGGCGTCTTTGTGGTAGCTATCGCGATCTATGGTTTCAATGCCGTTTCCGAATTTTCGGGCATCTGCGCCCCCTGGCTCTTTGTGATGTTTACAAGTGGCGCTATGGTGCTACTCCCTGCCTTGTCTTTGGATGTATTGGATAAAACCTTACCCGCTGGTTGGGCCGATTTTATGACCCTCGGCGACCAGAGTATCTGGACCGGTATCAACAGCGATGGCGAACCCGGAATCGGATTAATAGAAGTGATCGGTTTTGGTTGGGCTGCCAATACCATTACGCATTTCGGATTGATTGACATGGCGCTCCTTCGTTTTGCAAAAAAGAAAAACTACGGATATGCGACCAGTACAGGTATGATGTTCGGTCATTATGTGGCATGGATAGCTGCCGGTATCATGGGTGCCGGAGCCGCCGTCATTCTAGGAAAATCAATCGTTGAACTCGATCCGGGGGATGTGGCTTACTACGCTCTTGGTTGGTCAGGTTTTGTGATTGTTATTGTTGCCGGTTGGACGACCGCTATTACGAATTTGTACAGAGCAGGTTTAGCGGCACAGGCTATCTTTTTTAAATATTCACGCAAAAAAACGACTATTGTCGTTGGTCTGGTCACCGTGGCGATCGCCTGTTTCCCATTTGTATTTTCGCAAATATTACCGCTACTAACCTATGCAGGGTTGCTAGTCGTTCCTGTAGGGGCGATTGTGTTTGCCGAACATCAGATTTTCTCCAGGATTGGCTTTACGCGCTATTGGTCTTCGTATCGCGAACTGACCTTTAGCATGCCAGCCGTAGCATCCTGGATCTTGGGATTGATCTTCGGTTTTGGGTTGAATGCGTTGGATGTGATTTCTTTTTATTATCTATTTATTCCAACATGGTTTTTTACCATAGTCGTATATACACTACTTGCATCCAAATATGGAGCAAGAGAGGACTACCCGGAGGAAGTTAAAGAAGAAGAAGTTAGGATGGAAACGATCGAACGTTATCAAGAACAGCAAGCAAAACAAGAGCCTGTTGTTGTTAAGGATGTTTCTCTATTCTCTAAGCTATTAAAATTTATAGCCATTTCGGCCTTGGTGGCAACTTTGGTGTTGGCGAGTAATGTGATGTTCGGTAGCGCTACAGAATCAAATTATATCGAAAATCGGGAACTCTTTTATACCTATGCTTTTATCAGTACCATCATATACTTTGTACTAGCCTATTGGGCCCTTAAACGTGGAAAATCAAAAACGGTAACACACCCATGAAAATACCGATCCAACTTCAGCAAAGAAATTTAAAGGAATTGGGAAGTCGTATACCAGTTCCAACGTATAAGCGTACGGACCATAAAATTGGAATTGTTCATATTGGCGTTGGTGGATTCCACCGCGCACATCAAGCGTATTATTTGCATCAACTACGACAGCTGGGGGAAGCCTCAGACTGGGGAATCTGTGGAATTGGTTTACGCGAAGCAGATGCTAAGTTAAGTACTATCTTAAAAAAGCAGGATCATTTATATACGCTTATGATCAAGCATCCTAATGGAAAAATTGAACCGGAAGTAATTGGATCTATAGTCGACTTTGAACTGGGAACCTCCAATCCAGAGCAAGTTATAGCCCGTATTGCGAATGTTGATACGAAAATAGTGTCCTTAACTATAACAGAAGGAGGTTATAATTTCAACCCAACTACTGGAAAATTCAATTTTAATAACCCAGACATACAACACGAACTGCGTCACCCACAAGACCCAATAACCGTATATGGTTTTTTAACGGCGGCCCTAAAAAGACGTCGTGATACGGGGTTACCGGCTTTTACCATTTTGTCCTGTGATAATATCGAACATAACGGAGACATGGCACGTAAGATGCTTCTCGCTTTTGCCAAAATGCAAGATGAGGACTTGGCACAATGGATTGCAAAAGAAGTCAGCTTTCCCAATAGCATGGTTGATCGTATTACTCCAGTTACAGCCAAAGCGGATATCGACACTTTAGCTCAAAATTTTAGTGTAGTCGATGCATGGCCTGTGACTTGCGAACCTTTTATACAGTGGGTGGTAGAAGATAAATTTGCGAATGGACGACCCACCTTTGAAAAAGTTGGCGTACAATTTGTCCCGGATGTAGGTCCTTATGAGAAAATGAAATTAAGACTCCTAAATGCAGGGCATTCCGTTTTGGGAATTTTGGGAGCAATTCACGGACACACAACTATTAATGTTTGCGTAGAAGATGAAGTCTTTGCGAACTACTTACGTGCGTTTTTAGACAAAGAAGCTACGCCTGTTTTAGGAGACATTGACGGAATTAATTTGGAGGACTATAAAGACAGCCTCCTGGAACGATTTGCCAACCCAAATATCAAAGACAGCGTCAGTCGTATTTGCTCAGAAAGCTCGGCCAAACTCCCTAAATTTTTAATCCCGACGATACAGGAAAATTTAGCGTCAAATGGAAGTATCAAATTTGCCACCTTGGTCATAGCAGCTTGGTGCTACTACAGTGATAAAGAAACCGATCAGAACGGACAATCATTGAATATTATAGATGCAATGCACGATGATTTACACCAAGCAGCGTCAGAAACAAAAAATGATCCTTTAGCTTTTATTCAGCAAGAAAACTTGTTTGGTAATCTTGCAAAAAACGACACTTTTACCAGCATCTACACCTCTATGATACAGGAAATATATAACAATAAAAAGATCGAAAAAATGATGCTGCGCCTAATGTAATTCAGAAATTCTGACTGCTATACCACGCTTAATCAATGGACATAAACAACACAATATCAAATTCAATCCATGGCTCATTCGACACTGAATTACTACTCCCCTATTTATTACAAATTAGTCTATCGAACAGATCCGATCAAAAAACCTAAGCCTTATCGACACGAAGATGCAACTTTGGTGTGTTCAAATCTCACGGTAACTCATAATACCTTTGTAGTATTTTAGTAACTCACCGAATCTCAAAGTAACATCTGGTCGAATGAATCGTCTAGATAAACAAAAGGAGGAAATTTTTCTAAACTCTAAAAGAATATAAATTATGAATAAATGGTATTTGCTCTCACTCTTCATTAGTTTTACACTTTTTGGATGCATGCCACCTAAACCCTCTTCGGGTACTGGTAACGGCAATGCCAAACATAGTCAAGAATTACAGCAGATCCTTGGCTCAATAGAATCACCGAAAAGCATGGCAAAGCGCATTTCCGTGTTAAACGAAAACGGTGGGCGTGTAAGCTGGTCTCCAACAGGAGATATTATCCTCATGGACCGAAAAAGTAGTGATGGGTATTACGATATATATATGGTTGGGTCTGACGGGAGTAATGAACAATGCCTTACTTGTGATCTGAGCGGGGTTTTAGGTACCGGACATATTGGGCAGCCGGAATGGCATCCTTCTGGAAAATACATTGTTTTTCAAGTACAGAAATTAAAAAATAAGGGGAGACCGGGGCGTGACTTGGCTGCCACTCCTGGCTTTGGAAGACATTCAGATCTTTGGTTGATGGAATTCTCTACAAGACGCTGCTTTAAAATTAGACAAACTCCTGATTCTGAAGCGAGTGGTGTATTACATCCCCATTTTTCACATGACGGAAAGAAATTGACTTGGGGTGAAATGTATGGTGCTCCAAATGCTAACTATGGATACGGGAAATGGAAAATTCAGCTAGCCGACTTTGGATTCGGCGGTGATAAGCCTGTCCTTTCCAATATTAAAACGTATGAGCCCGGTAAACCCGGATGGTACGAAAATCATGGACTTTCCCCAGATGGCAAAAGTTTGCTTTTTACCTCATCCTTTGCGTTCAAAAAGCCTTTTCTTGCTAATGTTTACAGTTATGATATTTCTCAAGACAAACTGGAATTACTCGCAGATGGAAAATGGAATGAACATGCGTTGTATGCTCCCAATAGCAGGAAAATAGTCTGGATGAGCGGTGCACAGAACCGCAGTGGCACTGACTACTGGAGCATGAATCTTGACGGAAGTGGCAAGGTTGCAATTACGGACTGGAATAATCCAAGTTTGTCAACATGGAAAAACAAAATGATCGTAGCTGCCGATGTTAGCTTTAGTCCGGATGGCAAGAAACTGGTCGCATATCTGCAAACAAATTTGGTAACCCAAAATGGAGTGACCGTGCTTATTGAATTAAAAGAAAATATGTAATTTACCAATAACCAAAAGTAATTTGAATCGTAAACATACGCGGATTAAGCACACATTTTATTACTAGCTTGTCCATCGGAAGAATTTATAGAAGCCGCGCCAAGTCTATTTCACCAAAGTAGCTCGGCATCCGAGGATGACCGCGTCCTAATCTAAACAATTAATTTACCTTATGAATATTAAAGCAATTACAACAACATTATGTTTTCTTTTAATCATTTTTAGCTGTAAAAATATTTCAAACGATGAAGTAAAAGAGGTGCCGGTTCAAAAAGAAGATACGATCCTTTTTCAAAACAAAGGTCATGAATTGGTGTATCATATGGTTCAAAATGTTGGTGATTATCAACTGTTAAGATCTAAAAATGATGTGATATATACCTACACCTACACGACGCCCGATGGTAAAACTGATATTTCAACAGAAAAATACATTTTCGAAGGAGAATTATCATATGGAGAATATAAAACACATCAACGTACTCTACCACTCTTAGAAGGCACTATGGAGCAAGGTTTCGATGGCACGGAATATTGGTTAAAGGCGAACGGAGAATTAGTGAATGATACTATAGCCTTAAAAAGAGTTATGTTTAGCAGACCTACCAACTTTTATTGGTTTACCATGTTTCAAAAACTCTTAGATCCAGGATTGGAATATGAATATTTAGGTGCAAAAGAAATGGACAATAAAAACTTTGATATTGTCAAAGTTTCTTTTGAAACTAAAAATGATGAGCCGACAGATATTTATCAGTTATACATTAATAAAGAAACCGGATTAGTGGATCAATTTTTATTTACCGTAGCCGATTTTGGCGTGATAGAAGAACCTTTTCTAATGCAGGTGGAATACGATCAAGTTGATGGCTTTTTAATTCCTAGTAAACGTCAATACAAAAAGTCTAATTGGGATTCTGAGGTGACTACCACTCCTTGGATATTAGTGCATTGGTCCGATATTAGATTTAATAATGATGTAAAGAAAGATGAATTTGCAAAATAACTGGTTTCGAAAACGTATATTATGTATGGCTAAATTTATTACGTTAAGATCCGTAAATTTTACAAAAGTTATCTTTAATCCGATAAAAACGCAGAAGTGGCAAGATGCGGATGCAAATTTTGTTTGTCCTAATGTCACCTTACGCGGCGCCGTATCATCTACAATACCCTTATGGGTAAAATTGAAACGTCCTAAAAAACAAGTATGAATCCGAAAGTAAATTGGTTCTTCGATAAAGACACAAAATGGAATAAAGAATATAAAAAACTACGTCAAATTGTTCTTGATTGTACTTTGGTAGAAGAATTAAAATGGGGAGTTCCCTGCTACACGTTCAAAGGAAGTAATATTTTATTGATTCATGGTTTTAAAGAATATTGTGCGATACTCTTCCATAAGGGCGTATTATTGAAAGATTCAGAAAATATATTGATACAGCAGACCCCAAATGTTCAAGCTGCACGTCAAATCCGATTTAGCAGTCTGGCGGAGATCATTGAACTAGAAGCAACAATCAAAGCCTATATTTTCGAAGCAATTGAAGTGGAAAAATCTGGATTAGAAGTACAATTGAAAAGCACTTCAGATTTTAATATGCCTGATGAACTTCAAATAAAATTCAAGGAAAGTCCCGATTTCAAAACCGCTTTTGACGCACTTACCCCTGGAAGGAAAAGAGGATATTTGTTATATTTTTCACAGGCCAAGCAATCCAAAACTCGACTGACAAGAATTGAAAAAAATATCCCTAAAATTTTTGCCGGAAAAGGATTGAACGATAGGTAATAATGGTTCAAAATAAAACACTACCTATAAATAATAAATCAAGATAGTTTTTCTCGAGATAAGTTTTAAGATTGAAACCTTAAATAGTTAGCAATCTTGCGGATAGATATTGCTAGACTTTCTTGATCATATTCACTCCCGGCGCTCGGTTGTATAACTGCTAGCTCGATAGCTTAAGTAGGAAATTGGAACGGGATTGCGTTGCTTCCCCACGCAAGCCTAGAAGCTATAGAGTTTATGTAAAACCGTTAACATTCATTATAATATTCCATCTATTACATTAATTATCATACATTTAGAGAAACTAACTTCTAATGTTAAAGTTCTTTAGAAAAATTAGGCAAAATCTGATTGCTGAAAATAAATTGAGAAAATATGTAGTCTATGCCGTAGGTGAAATTATGCTTGTTGTAATTGGTATACTTATCGCGCTACAATTAAACACATTAAACGAGAACAAGAAAAATAGAGGTTATGAAAGGGAGTACCTGCTACGAATTAAATCAGACCTGAATAAAGACTTAACCGAACTAGAAGGGCATTTTAAGTCTGATACCCTCAAATTGAATTCGGCTACTTTCTTAGGTCGTTTGATGCATTCTGATACCATTGAAACTAAACCTGAAATAATCTTAAATCATTTTTTTTCAAATTTTAGATTAAACTGGTTTGAAGGTAAAAATGTTGTGTTTGATGAGATGAAATCTTCCGGAAAAATATCCCTTATAGTATCCGATTCCGTAAGAAATAAAATCCAAAACTATTACAGATTATTTGATGAGGTAATAAAACAAGAAAATTTAAACATTGGCTTTATTATTAAATCTAATGAAAGAATAAGTGCTTCGGTTAATATTGGTCCCTTTATAGAATTCGGGATGCCCAAAAGATGGAATGCTAGCGCCAAACAGCTTACTATGAATGATTTCAGTAATATCTTTAACAACTTCAGTAAAAACCAAAAATCTCTTTTTTCGGAAAATTATAGTTTGATGAAACAACAAATTTTAGGCAGTAATGCAATTCGTTTGAATTTATATGAAGAAGGAATTCAATTAACAAGATTAATTGACGATTATTTAGAGCATAGCAAATAACACATGGCTAATAACACATAAAACAATGTGTTGCATTCTTCAAACCAAAAACTTCCACAAAAAATACTAACTTAGATAGCTAAACACAATAGCATGTGGTGTTCCGTTGCCCATCACCCCTGCGCATACCAAACGGTATCTACCCGAATAGTGAGGAGGTTGTTCGTGCGGAGCCGTTATATCATACCGTTGTTGACAATTAGAGTAAGCAGCGATTAAGTTATTAAAAATGAAAAAACTGATTTATTGTATATTCTTATTCAGTATAAGTTTCAGCTCGAACGGACAAAAATTTGAAGTCCCCGATAGTATTTTAATTGGCGTAGAGTCAAGACAATTTGAATATACTGCTACGGTAAAATTTAAGTACAAAATTGTTTTTCCAATAGATTATGACCGCTCAACTAGTTATAAAGTGCTTATTGGCCTTTCCGGAGGAAATGCAAATGAGCAAATTGTAAACTTCTGTTACTATACATTATTCGACTCTAAATATTTCGAAAACTATATTACTATTTTACCTTTAGGTCCTTCTGAACGACCTCTGTCTGAAATGGATAGTACTGAAATTAATCTTTTGATTTCAGATATAATGAAGAACCAAAATGTGACAAATCACAATTGGATTTTAGCAGGAACGTCTATGGGAGGATTAGCCGCTTATAATTTTGCTTCTGAGAGACCTGAATTATTTGAAGGAATTATAACATTCCCAGGTGGTTTAGGTTCGAATGAAGTTTCAGATAAATGGAAGAATTATAAGATTTTATTAGCTGGTGGTGAATATGATGAAGCCGATTGGGTAAGCCTTAATAATAGTACAAGGTCAAAATTAGAAGGAAACGTAAAAAGCATTGAGGTTTTTACAATTGAGGGAGAAGGTCATATTATTTCACCAGCTTATGACATAGATAAAATTTATAGCAAATATTTTACCCCCAATGAATAAAACTAGCTACAACAACGTATATCCACCATGGTTTGATGGTTAAAAGAATGAAAGTTCGGACATTGTTGTAAATTGAGATGATAATTTCTTGAAAACTGTGGAAACAAATTATAAAATAAGAAAAGTTGAGAAAGATGATCTTAGGCGCATTTTTCAATTGGAAGAAGAAGCATTCGGACCCAATAATTATCCCATGTTCGTTCTAAGACAATTTTATGACATTTTAGCTGATCTCTTTTTCGTTGCAGTCGATGAACTTAATCAAATTAAAGGTTATTGTTTTGGAGGGATTAATCATGATGGTAAAACTGGATGGGTCTTTGCTTTAGCAGTAATAAATTCAGAACAAAAGAAAAAGATCGGTCAGCGCCTCACGATCGAATTATTAACGGCGTTTAAAAATAGAAACATTAATAACATTCTGCTAACAACTACTCCTGATAATACTGCTGCGATCAATTTATATGAAAAATTAGGGTTTAAAAAAGTGACAGAAGTATTGAATTACTACTTTGACAATTCTCCTCGAGTAATTATGAAACTGGAAACAAGTTAAAATAGTGTCGCCATCATCGTTTATCGCTCACGGGTAACTCTGGCAAAATTTGAGCGCAGTCAATTATGAAAAAAGCTATCTTTAATCCACTAAAAATGCGTCAACGAGTCGAACAGATGCTCAATCGCCCTCCTGTATCGTTCGGTCAGAAATCGAATATAACAACAGAATGAGCATTAAGTTCAATCATTAATCTAAATAATATGGAAACCAAACAAAGACATGGATGCGTAACAGCGTGGCTAATACTAATGATTATCGCCAACTCTTTTACGGCAATATCCTACCTATTTATGGGTGATACTATTTCCCAAAACTCTCCAGTACTAATTTCTCAATCAACGATGCTAATTCTCGCCATGCTCGCAATTGTTAATCTTGTTGCGTCGATTATGCTTTTCCAATGGAAAAAGTGGGCCTTTTGGGCATTTGCCGGCACAAGTTTAATCGCTCTAGTCATAAATTTATCGCTTGGACTTGGAATAGGAAGTTCTTTATTGGGGCTTTTAGGGATTATAATTCTCTATGCGATTTTGCAGATTAAAAAGGGCGGAGTAACCGCATGGGAAAATCTTGAATAATCTGAAATATTGAACAAAAAAGTAAATCAGGTAAAGTATGGATAGAGCAAGACCTTGCGATTTGTGCGATCATCAACAAGTAAATTAAAGGAAAAGATAGATAGATGAATGTAAGCAAGGAGAAACAAAAAAATATACAGCAGTTTTAAATGATTTACTTTCAACAGCAAGCTCATCAAAATCTCAGGGATCATGTAAGATGCTATTGGAAGCCGCCACATTCAGTCAGATAAGAAAAGGACAGTTCTATCCTCAAGATGGTAATTTCGATCAAGCACAGTTCATAAAAGGAATAAAGAAATTAACAGGATTTACGCCGAAAGTATTACAGAAAAATCAAAACGACCGATTTTTACAATTTTCCATCATCAAGAATGAATGGATTGCGGCTATAAAAGTCAAAAATTAATTAATATGATATTGCAAATTATTAAACTGAAATCGGATTTGCCGGAAGAAGAATTATTAAGACGAGCAAGAGAAAGAGAACCCAATTTTAAGTCTATACCAGGCCTTCTACAAAAATACTATGTAAAATCAACTACAGAAGGAGAATACGGAGGGGTTTATGTCTGGGATTCTCAACAATCTTTACAAAGTTACCAAGAATCTGATTTAGCCAAAAGTATCCCATCTGCGTATGCCATTATTGAAGCCCCGGATGTAGAATTTATGGATATTATTTTTCAATTGAGAAACAAGTAGGCGTTCATACCGATCGATTTTTACATATAGAAAAGTAGACGCGCCTATTAGTCGATTCCCTTTTATGAGCTCTAAGACCATAAATTATTCCCAAATTTCAGAATATGACAAAAGCAGAAGTAATTGATGCCCTAAAGCAGAAACACCAAACCCTATTTGAATGGCTCAATATTCATCCGGATCAAAATTGGGTAAAAGGTCCTCAAGGTAAGTGGAATACTGGTGAACACATAGTTCATTTAATTCAGAGTGAAAGTGCCTTAAACAAAGCGCTATGGATTCCGAAGTTTTACTTGAAATACAAGTTCGGAACCAATAATAGAGACAATCGCACCTACGAACAGATCGTTAAAAAATATCAGGACAAACTAGCCGCAAAACCCGGCGCAGTTGCAAGTATCTCCAGAAAGATGCCAAAAATAATGCTCTCCAATAAAATTTCTTATCTCTCCAAATTGGAAAAGGAGCAAAAGAAACTTATTAAGAAGTTCGAAAATTGGACCGAGTATGATCTAGATACATACCTGCTACCTCATCCGCTAATGGGAAGGATGACTATTAGAGAAATAGTAATTTGGACAGCATATCACACGGAACATCACTACAATATTTTGAGATTAAACTATTGAAAATCACTAATTACTTTAGTCAATCAAGCGAGTTTTCTTTTCTTACAATTCGCTATATTGTATGTTGAAAAATTTATTGCGTGCTTTTCCGAAGCAAACCGGAGACAAAACATCTACTAAGGATAATTAACTCAATAGCTATGAAAAAATATATTGCGATCCTCATTGTAGTTTTCTATGGATCAGTTATTTCCGCACAAGATAATAGTGATCGAATATCGAATTCGGAAACTATGACCGTATTCAATGTAGCAAGCGGACAATTTGAACGAAGTCCCTTTGTGAGAAATCCAACAGAAATTGAAATTAGTCCAACCGATTTCAATTTTGACTGCAACCAGCAGTTTTGGTCCATAAATGAGGCGGAACAAATTCAAGAATGGAGTCTTGTTAACGGAGTGATATCAGGTGGTGACGTAGTTTTAAACAATGCCGGAAAAGGTGTTGCACTATGCAATGTCAACACACCTACCTATTATACGACGGATTATCCGGATTCGGAAATTAGATACTATGACCCTCAAAACGGATGGATGACTATTCCCACATCGGATCCGGTCCTAAATAATGGTTGTTACGGTGATGACCAATTTTATATGGGGGTTGTATTCGATCCCGATTTAAATTTTCATGTAAGTAGAATTCTCTATTATTATAATGGCACTTCATTGGAGATCTTGGAGGAACTGCAAACAGATTTTTTTAGTGTGGCAGACATTGCCGTTGATGGTTTGGGTCGAGCTTGGATATTTCGAGGAGACTGGCTTAGTACTGTCGCGTCACTCGAGGTATACAGCAGTACAGAACATTTAATGTCGTTTGATATCAATTTCGACTCCTTGGGTGCCTATGGGTCGTTTTTTCTGAATAATAGATTATATATTGGCATGCAGGATGCACTTGTACCCATAATCATCTCAGGCGAAAATGCGGAACTAGGAACTCCTATTTCATTTCCGAACGATCAACCCTACTATTTTGATTTGGCAAGTTGTCAAAATTCTGATCCGCTTGCGACAAGCGATATAGAATTTTACCAAAATGACCTGTTGTTCATCCCCAATCCAACTTCGGATGTTGTCACTATTTCGGATCAATTTGACATAACATTTGTCGAAGTAATAAGTTCGAATGGACAAACAGTGCGCGTAATTGAGAAAAGCAATAGCATTAATTTGACAGGCCTGCCAAATGGAATTTATATTTTAAAAATTTTTACTGAAAATGGCTCTGTAAATAGAAAGATCATAAAGGAATGAATACGCTATATAACCGAACAAAGGCACTATGCTTGATTCGTCTTTGCCGATTCATCCCGCTAGCGGTCAATGAGATAAAATAAATTAGTTGATCAATTACACAACCTGCATCATAAAAAGACGTTAGTATTAATAAATTCAATGGTAAAATGAAAGTTACAGCTGAAAAAAATGAAAGAGTAGCAAAAATGGTTTTTGCATCTATTTATCCACATTACTTGAATAGATTGGAAAAAAATGGAAGAACAAAGAAAGAACTTGACCAAGTAATCGAATGGCTAACTGGATTTGATAAAGATAAATTGCAACAGCAAATTAAAGAGAAAGCAACATTTGAAACATTTTTTCAAAGAGCAGAATTACATCCCAATGCACACCTTATTAAAGGAGTGGTTTGTGGTTATCGAATTGAAGAAATAGAAGATGAATTTGAAGTGTATAGAAAATGTAGGTATTTAGATAAGTTGGTTGATGAATTAGCGAAAGGCCGTAAAATGGAGAAAATAATGCGAGAAGAAAAGAAATAAGACTGTTGCTATCCCCCAGACGACAGACTTGCCCATGCCCAACGGTGCAATAGGTAAGTAATTTTTTTAAATACCGCTGTAGGCACGTTAAAAAATAAATGCAATGAAGATTACGTATATAATACTTTTCAGCATCATTACTATAAACAGTTCTGGCCAGAGCAATTTAAATACTGAATTTTCAGATTTCACAAAAAATAAAGTGGATTCGTTATTTTCTGAATTTAACAATTTAGATTCTCCGGGCTATGCCATTGGGATTTCGAAAAACGGAAAAACACTCTATAAAAATGGCTATGGATCTGCTAATTTAGATTATAGCATACCCATAGGATCGAAATCTGCATTTGGTATAGCTTCTGTTTCAAAACAATTTACAGCGGCATGTATAGCCATCTTGATACTTGAAAATAAGATTACTCTTGAGACTCCTGCGTCTAATTTCATTCCGGAACTGAAAAAATACAGCGAAATAATACGAATAAAACATTTAATTTATAACACCAGTGGAATAACAGATTATCATAGAATCGAAAGAGCTGACGGGAAATCTTGGATTACATTTAACTATTTTGACATTAACGATTGTATTACTACCTCCCTTTCAGAACAGAAACTACAATTTAAACCGGGTGAGAGGTGGGATTATTGTAATGTGAATTTTATGCTTCTCACAAAAATAGTGGAAAAGATAAGCGGACTTTCATTTAGTGAATTCGCCCGATCTCGTCTTTTTGAGCCAATTGGTATGTTTAATACCCTGATTAATGATGATATAACAACTGTTATCAAAAACCGGGTTACTCCTTACAATAATAGGACGATTGAAAATATTGGTGTTTATAAAGAAAATGGTATTTCGCTAGAGAAAAAAGGGAATTATATTCAGCATCCTAGAAATTCACCTCATTATGGTGGTAGCGGCGTGGTCACAACTATTGAAGATTTATTGAAATGGAGTGAAAATATGGTGAATAAAAAGTTTGGGGGGGAGCCATTCTATGATTTGATGCATAAGACGATTAAATTTAATCACGACAGAGATAACCAAGCTTTTGGACTTTATATAGGAGATTTTAACGGACGAAAAATTGTCGCTTGGGATGGTGGTGATTGGGGAATTAGTTCCCAACTTTTACGATTTCCAGATCAAGGTGTTGCGATCGTAGTTCTATCAAATCTGGGTTCAGGAGAAGCCTTTAGAAAGGTAAACGGTATTGCTGATATATTAATTAACGATGGAATACTAGAATAGAACCGTCTACAACAGGGTATATAGTTCATTGATCGTCAAAGAGGCGATTACATCTCCCCTATTTATTGTAACTTAGTTTTATTGGAAAATGCATCGAGCAGCTCTCCGGTGCAAGGACAATCGCACATAACTCTTGAAACGTTTGGAGTAATCATATTCAATACAAATACTAACATTTATGAAAAATCTCCGGAAATTCGTTTTAATAGTTCAGCTTATTTCATTTTCTCTCACCTCTTGTGCGCAACAAACAGAAACTGGACTTACTTTAGATAAGATCATTGACCATGCCGAGAACAACTCACTTTATCGGGAAAATGTTGATTGGAATTCACTTAAAACCGAAATGTACGTGCTGGCAAAAGATGCTGACTCTGTCTCACAATTAAAACCGGCTTTGGACTTTATGTTTAAAGAACTGAATGATACTCATGGCCGTGTATTTCATAATAACCAATTTCTATCTTACTATTCCGGAGAAAAAAAGGAGCATCGAAAAAACATGAATTCGGATGTTTATGGTGAAATTCAGTCCGCACAAGTTTATAAATTTCAAGCCCAAATCGTCCAAGATCGTATTGGTTATGTAAGAATTGTTGGATTACCTATGGGGGACAATCAGAAAATGTCCAATGATATTCAAAATGCGGTATGTCAATTGATCGAAGAAGGAGCGAATAAGTGGATTCTAGATCTAAGGTTCAATGGTGGGGGAAATATGTTCCCCATGGTCGAAGGGTTAGCCACAATTATTGGTGATGGAATTGTTGGAGGGACCCAAGGAGTTACCTTGGATGAAAGTTCCGTTTGGCAAATAAAAAATGGAGACTTCTTTTATGATGAACAAAATGTGGCAATTGAGAACAGTTGTCCGGTCTCTGATCTTCAAAAGATTGCTATTTTAACCAGTGTTTATACGGCCAGCTCCGGAGAAGCTTTGGCTGTTATTCTAAAACACCGACCCAAAACGAAATTTTTTGGAAATAAAACTCTAGGTAAGGTAACTGCCACCGATTATGTGCAAATTGACAGCCTCACGGCCATGTCAATATCTGTTAGCTATTATAAAGACCGTGAAAATAATGTTTACAAAAATTACATCGAGGTTGACGAGGTAATTGATTTTGAGCATAAAGCTGAGTTTGCAAAAGATCAGGGAATTAATCGTGCCATTCACTGGCTACAAGAATAGCCAGGCTAGGGCTGTATAAAATTTGTCACTCCATGTAGTCATAATCATGTCTCTTCTAATTGTTGTAACTTAGTTCAATAGGAGTAAATGGCATCCATGGCATCGCTATGCTGGCTGTGTCAACCGCACTTGGTCTTATGTGCCTCCTTTGAGAATATGTATTCAAAATATAACGGTTGGTCTCAACTAATAGCCTTCAGCATATGACATTGAAAAGAAAAATGGGAATTATTGGAATAGGCCCCAGAGGTGGATATGCATTGGAAAATTTAGTTTTGGAATTGGCAAATCAAAATAGTTTATCCAATATTGAATTCCTTTTATTCGAATCTACCGGCAATTTTGGAAATGGTCAGGTTTATGATCTACGACAAGCCACATCAAATTGGATAAATATCACAGAACGGGTTTTAGAATTAAGTAAACGAGAGGCTATTCAATCGGTCTCCTTTAATATCCCCTCGTTTCCTTCCTACCATGAGTGGATCGACAAAGATTTTGAGAAATTACCAGAAGAACTCGCAGACGCATACCCGCCACGTGCTCAGATAGGCAAATACCTCTCTCAAAGATTTCAATCTTTTATCAAACCACTTATCGAATCAAAGACTGCCTCATTACTAGAGGAGCAGGTAATTGAGATAGCCCTTTTAAATTCGGATCGTTTCCAAATAAAAACAGACACAAACACTTATGAAAATGTGAATGAAATCTTATTGACCATAGGTCATCAACCTACGGAATCTTCACAACAAATTATTGATTGGTATAAACATGCTTCCAACAAGTCCAAGGTAAATCTGTTTCCATCACCTTATCCCGTTGCTAATTTTTTAAACTCCAAAAATCTATCTTCCGAAAGTAACATTGGAATTCGTGGTTTCGGTCTAGCGATGATAGATGTTGTAAGAGGCATCGCTGAAAAATTTGGTAACTTTAAAACTACCGACGAAAAGTCCAAACGCTGTACCTATGAAACTGATTTTGCGATTAAAAATATGTTGGTACCCTTTTCTCTAGACGGGCTTCCTCCCGTTCCCAAACCACTGAATGCACAAATTGACCATAGATTCAAACCTACAACATCACAAATTTCGAGCTTCGAAGAGCAGATAGGAAATCCTGAAACACAAAGTCAAGCAGAAAGCCCAAATTTTTTGATCGCCGCCTTCGCTCCCATTGCGGCTCACATCTTTTTGCAGCTACCAAATGCTACTAATCCGGAAAGTTTATCCCAAAATGAGATAGAAACGATCATAGTACAGTGGCTGGAAGACACTAATTTTGAACATCCACTTATTACCTCGATAAAACAACCGGTTCACAAAATTATGAACGATTTTGTCGAAATGTCCATAGGAGAAAAAACATCAAGTTTAGACTATTGTATTGGTCAGGTTTGGAGGCATTGCCAACCATCCATTTATGAAGAGTTATCTTTTAACAAATGCTCCGACGCCGTTTTTGCAGACATTATCGCCTTAGATGAATCAACAAAAAGATATTCCTACGGTCCACCTGTAGCAAGTATTCAACAACTAATAGCTCTAACAGAAGTGGATGTTTTAAACTTAGAAATGGTAAACGATCCGGAAATAGAATTGACAGACGGTGGATGGAGGTTTCAGGCATCCGATAAATCGATCAACGTTCAAATAATGATTGACTCGGTTTTGGATTCTCCAAAAATAAAATCGGTCAATTCTCCCCTGGTCAAAAATTTGCTTGAAGATAATTTGCTTATGGCAGTTCACGACGATTTAGGAGTTTCAACCGATGATAACGGTTATTTGATTCCTAAAAGAAAAGGCAAGAAAGTGCCAATTGCCCTCCTTGGAAGATTGGCCAAGGGTACTGTTATTGGAGTAGATGCTATTTTGGAGTGTTTTGGCAACCGTCCCCGCAACTGGTCAAATCAAGCAGCTAAGAATCATTCTAAGTGGTTACAAAAAATTTAATTGGTACTAAGGACAAACAAATAGGGGAAAGTTAAATAAGTATCTGAAAAAAAAATTGGACTAATTTATTGTCCGTAGAGTAACCAAAGTTCTAGATTTTCGTCACATTATTAATTATATACCACAAAAACAACAAAAATCATGGGTGTACATTCAATAATTAATAATAAAGTTAAGGTAACAGTAGGAGCATTAATTTTAACTTTTGCATTTATTCTTTGGGAATATTTCAATGGTGGAGTAATTACACATCAACTACTGGCAAGCGAAGATTTACCAGGTATTTCCAATTGGTGGGGGTTATTGACCGTTCCTCTATTATCATGGATCACAATTTCCTTAACCAAGAAAAATCAGGATAATAAAGTAACATCAAAGCGAAAATACGAAGATCAGGAAGCAAGAATCCAAAAGCATCTGTTGGTCTCATTTCTTTTTGGGGCTATAGTTTCATTGTTGTGGGAATATGGTCTTGAGAGTATCCTGCAATATTTTATTCTGTTTCCAGTTTTAATTGCCTTATTTATTCCTGTTCACCAACCGGCAAACCTATTAGGATTTGTAATAGGAATGTTATTTACCTTTGGAGGTGTTCTGCCTATTATTATTGGAATTGTACTCTTGACAATGGCATTTGTCGTAAATAAATCAATACAATTCTTGAAAAATTTAATTATCTCGAAAGTTGATTGAATAAAATTCTGATCCTTATTTATCATGAAACTTGGCTGATAAAGGTTAAAGGAATATGTGAGAAATAATCTGCATAATATTTGTTACCTTAGAGTGCATTCAAAATTAAAATTCAGAAAACAAATAATGAAACCCAAAGTTAAATGGTATAACGACCCTCAAATGGTGGGCACCTTGCTGATCTTTTGGCCTCCTGTAGGCATTTTCGGGGTATATAAAAGTGAGACCATCAAACCGATCTGCAAAAGAATAACCTACGCTGCACTAAGCCTGGGTTGTTTGGCCTTAATACTTAGTTTTATCATTTAGTTTTTGAACAGATTATAGTATATCTCCATTAACCATAGCCTAATTATGTTCACCCACATTCATCCCAAATTGCCCATGCGTGACAAGAATGTCACTCGAGCTTATTATATCGATAGATTGGGATTCTTAGAATTGGGCGATGTGGACTATGAGGGTTATCTCATGCTGAAAAAAGAACAAATTGAAATTCACTTCTTTGAATTTAAAGAACTCGACCCCCTTGAGAATTACGGACAAGTGTATATTAGAACGAATAATATCGACGATTTGTACCAGTCGTTATTGGATCAAAAAACGCGGATTCACCCCAATGGAAAATTGCAAGCCCAACCTTGGGGGCAAAAGGAGTTTTCGTTGCTGGACCCTGATCATAATTTATTGACCTTCGGGCAAAGTAGTGGGAAGTAGAAAATAGAGGACAAAAGCATACGGTTTAAAGTGACGTACATTTCCGAAGATTAAAGAAGTCCGTATAAATCTTGGTCTGGAGATCTCGAACTATATCGATTACAACCCTTATAGATAGTAGGACCGATGCCCGTCACTAATCCCTTAGAAATGAAAAATTGATGTAAATAGTTATCTTTATTCTGAAATATCAAAGAACTCAAATGTGCTAACTTGTATTTGTAAAAAAGGCTTTTGAATCCTTTAAAACCATTAATTGTAAATCCACAGTATTATGAAAGTAACAGCTGAACACAACGAGCGAGTCGCTCAATTGACTTTCGCCTCAGTCTATCCTCACTACGTCAGCAAAGTTGAGAAAAAAGGGAGAACCAAAGAGGAACTACACCAGGTAATGGAATGGTTAACTGGTTTTGATGAAGCGAAAATTCAAGAATTGATTGCTGAAAAGGTCACGTTCAAAACATTTTTCGAAAGGGCCAATTTACATCCCAATGCCCATCTAATTAAGGGTGTAATATGTGGTTATCGAATAGAGGAAATCGATAATTCACTCACCCGGCAAGTACGCTATTTGGACAAATTAGTTGAAGAGTTGGCCAGAGGGCGTAAAATGGAGAAAATTTTACGGGAAGAACAAAAATAAAAATCGGCTTATAAAGGTCGTTGTCCTAAATCAGATTTAAATTATGTCAGCTTCTTTTTATCGCACTTCTACGATATACCTGGTTTTTGTGCTTGTTTTAGTAACGAGCTACTTTTCAAATGCTACGGAAAATTATGCATCTAGCACCAATGAATACGAAATTCAAACAGACTCTGTTTCGATAAAAACTTCAAATGGTGTGATCTTTGGACTCTTATATAGACCCATTGGGATCAAACAAGATGTCCCTGCCGTTCTATGTCTTCAAGGGGGTGGTGATGTGGGACTTGCCAACTACACTTATGAAGCAAAATTCTTTGCGAGCAATGGTATGATCGCGCTTGTTTGTGACAAATCGGGTTCGGGATTATCTAGCACTGATAAGAGTTGGAGACAACAAAGTTTTGAAGACAAGACTATTGAGTATCACCAATTGTTCACCTGGCTTTGTGAGCAGCCAAACGTCGACCCGGAAAAAGTCGGGTTGCATGGAATGAGTGAAGGAGGCCGATTGGCCCTTCAAATGGCGATAAACTATCCCGATGAGATTGCCTTCGTTAATTCAGTTTCAGGTCCGATTGAATCTTATAAAAAGAACCATTTATATGCCATTCGACATCGTTTTCTTTCGAGAGGATCGCAAATGGCGGTTGTAGACGAAGCCGTTCGTATTTGGGATGCTTATTTAGAGGAAATTGCGACGGGAACTATTTCTTCTGAAACAATCAATAAAGTAAATGCGTTTAGGCGACAGCATCGAGAAATTGATTATTTACCAAGTAATTCAACTCAATTACCTACCAGGCCTTTGCCGCAGGATATCCATTTTACGCAAGAATTTGCAATGGATAAAATTGTATGTCCGGTTTTATTCCAATTCGGAGAATTAGATATTTTGGTTGATCCGGAACGGTCGATTGCATTAATACCGAAAGATCCGAAATTTGCAATTAAATACTACACAGAAACGGACCATTCGATGAATCTTTCCAATGGAGATGTGCACCCTAATTTTATACCCGATAAAAAGAAATGGATCGTTGATATTCTAAATTTATAAACACAACTAATAACGGAGCCTTGGTCATCGGAAAAATATGGATCATCGAAAAATTCAAGAAAAATTTACATTGAGATTAACTCTTGTACTGTTAATTCTATTCGGCACTACCCTATCGGTCCAGTGTCAGGATCTCAAACCGTTTGAAAGTTTTAAAGACGATGTGAGAAGGACTTGGGCTAAGGGAAATCAAAGTTCGGCGATCAAATTATTACAATCAAAGAAAGATCAGTATACCACTAACTACGAGCAGCACACCATACTGTATTATTTAGGACTCCTATTTCTCGAAACTGAAGAATATGAGCGCAGCTTTGCTATATTCAAAGAAGGATTCACGCATGGATTCTTTTTTTCGTTTTGGCCTCAACATCTCACAAAAATCAACAAACACCCCAACGGAACCAATATCCTTCGACAAAATGAGACGCTTAAAATAGAATTTGAGACCGCATCAGAAATAAAATATGAACTTATATTTCCAAAGGAATACGACCCCAATCGCAGCTATCCGTTGCTATACTTCCTCCATGGAAAAAACAGTAGTCTGGACTATTTGAAAAGACAATGGGCGCCTATGCAATTGTCAAAGGAATTCATAGTCGCGCTTCTCCAATCCCCATCGCCAACCAGTAATTTTACTTTTGATTGGACGGCAAACGTTTCTGATATTACTCTTCTACAAAGAATTCATTTGAAGATTTCAGAGGATCATCCAATAGACAATTCAAAAGTTATACTATCAGGCTTTTCGAATGGAGCTAGAACAGCATTGGAGTGGTATTTCGACCAAACCATTCCTGTCGTGGGATTTATCGCCTTTAGTCCATCCAAGTCTGCCGTGATCGATGGCGCGAACAATCTAAAGATTCCCGAGGGACGAGGGGTACTAATTACGGGTGAAAAGGACTATATGCTGTCGAGCCAAGTGGCAACAGCCAATACATTGCTCTCTCAATCATTTCCGCTAAGATTGGTAGTTCTACCGGATCATGGACACGATTATCCAAGTCACTTTCAAAAAGAAATGAACAGTTCAATTAATTTCATTTTGGAGGTAAACGACGAATAGTTCTGCAAACTGCTCCATTTTACTGAAGTGGGCACCATCTCTATGCCGTTCTATTCAGTTAGAATAGTTTAAATTACAGTCGATTTACACTATTTTACACTAATTAAAGCGTTGATAAAGGATCTCAACATACTTTTATGGGAGAATTAAAAAAAATGATCATGAAAACAAATATCCTAAGCCTACTAACACTATTAATTATAATTTCTTTCGCGTCTTGTTCAGAAAAAATAGAAAATAAGGATACTACTAATGCGGAAGTAATCTCTCTAAAAAAGGCAACTGTACATACTGAACCACACAAATATGGTGGTTGGTACTGCCCGGATAATTTGAATGGATTTCCTCCCATAAATATTGCGAATTGGGATGATGTGCCTGTTGTAAATGGTCGCTTAGCCACCAAGGAAGAAATCGAAAATGGAGCCTCCTTAATTCTGATTGATACAGATAAATATCCAAATGCGAAACCCTTGGATATGACGATGCCAAAATTGGCAAAATTTGACAACCACTTTACAGGACGGGAAGATTTGATCATTGTGATTCAGGCCGTCAATATTGATAACGACCCCATAGTTGGATTCAGGTATTTGAATGGAGGGAATGGTAGTGCAAGACTAAGTGAAGTGCGGATCCTTACTGACAACGAAATTGAAATGATGCCTGCGTCTCGATTTGTTTCACATAATATAAACATTGACGCCACACAAGATATCATCTGGCAGGTTCTAACAAAACCGGAAAGTACCAAAGCGCTTCAAACCACTTTTGACACCAATAATTCTCTCAAAACGAATTGGAGGGAATCATCCAACGTAAACTTCAACTATCCCAATAAAGGTGAAATTACTTCTTCGTTTGCAGATAAACTATTTGGGAGTTTTTACGTTCAAAATGATTACGACAACGCCCAGTACACGGAAAAGTTCCTTCTTTTGGAAGATAAGGAAACAAAGACCACCCAATTAAAAATTGTGAGCGGTCCCCATGGTGATGATTTCGCAGATCAAAAAATAATAGTAAGTAATTGGGCTCAAAAAGTGAAAGAATTGAGCGAAGTAGATTAAACCCAATTTATCCTCCAACTTAGCGATTACCGACACCTTATTGGATGCTCTTTTATTATAGGATTTCTTTCTATTCTGAAATCGAATAATTCCGAAGCAAATAAGAAAACTTAAGTAGAACTGTAACGATTTAAGAAATTGCGGGTCTTTATGACAACGTCAATCAATGAACCATTATGAAGATCCTTTTCGTACCAATAGTCAGCCTGCTGTTTATTCTTCCACTAGTTGCTCAAGAAAAGAAAAGTCTCAATATCGAGCGCACAGAAGCTCCGCCAAAGATTGACGGTGTATTAGACGATACCGTATGGGAAAGTGCTCAAGAGGCCGTTAACTTTATCCAGTTTCGGCCCGATATGGGAGTGGAAGACACCGAAGCCAACAGAACAGTGGTGAAGATGACCTATGACGATCAGGCGATCTACGTGGGAGCCTATCTCTTCGACGATCCTAACCTCATCGCTAAGCAGCTTTCAAGCAGAGATAACTTTGGACAGTCCGATTTTTTCGGCTTTGTAGTGAACCCGAATAATGATGCGCAAAACGACACCGAGTTCTTTGTTTTTGCATCAGGTACTCAGGCAGATGCCATTGCCAACCCAAGTATTGGGGAGGATTTTGGCTGGAACGCGGTTTGGAGCAGTGCCGTAAAGATCAATGAGGATGGATGGAGTGTTGAAATAAAGATCCCATATCGGTGTTTACGGTTCGATAATAAAAATCTGGAAACTTGGGGTGTTCAGTTCCACCGTAGATTTCGCAGGGATGAATCCCAATATACCTGGAACGCAGTGGATATTTCCAAAGGGAATATTGGCTTATATCATGGGGAGTTGAAAGGCCTGGAAAATCTACAACCTCCTACCCGATTAGCCTTCTATCCCTTCGTTTCCACCGTGCAGAATTCGTTTGACGGCACTTACGAAGATAACTACAATGCAGGCCTGGATATGAAATTTGGTATCACCGAAAATTTCACGCTCGATGCCACGCTTATCCCGGATTTTAGTCAGGCACGATTCGATAATGTCACCTTGAACTTAGGACCCTTCGAACAAACCTTTTCCGAACAACGGCAATTTTTTAAGGAAGGTGTCGATCTTTTCACCAAGGGCAACCTCTTCTTTTCACGTCGCGTAGGTAGTCCGCCATCTACAGCACCCACCCCGGAGGAAAACGAGATCGTACTCGATCCTCCGCCAACAGTTAGAGTACTAAACGCTATTAAAGTTTCGGGACGTACCAAAAAGGGATTGGGCTTGGGTATATTCAATTCAATAACCGAAAGCGTGAAAGTGACCTTACAAGACACCCTCACAGGTAACTTCCGGGACCAGGAAATTGAGCCTTTCACCAATTACAATATCCTTGTACTAGATCAACAGTTCAATGGGAATTCCTCTATTGGCCTTATCAATACCAATACCTTTAGAACAGGCTCCTTCCGAGATGCGAATGTGACAGGCTTGGTCTCCAATATTTCGAACAAACGAAATACCTATAACATCCGAGCCGACCTTAAAATGAGTAACGTGAACGAAATTGCAGGGGCTGAAACAGGATATAGTTCTTTCTTTTTTATTCGGAAGGCACACGGGAACCTACGATACAGCTTCGATCACAGTTATGCCGATACCAAATACGATATCAACGACCTTGGGCTGCAGTTCCGCAATAACTTTAACAACTTTGGTATTGATGCCTCCTACCGCATCTTTGAACCTACCGAAAAGTGGAATAGCTATTCCATTGGAAGTTATGTGAACTACACCAATCTAGCCGATCCGTACACTTTTACCGGCTTTGGGTGTGGCTTATGGGCCAATGGGACCACCAAAAAACTATTAAGCCTGGGCGGTAATTTAAACCTGCGTCCGGGAAGGCAATACGATTATTTCGAACCGCGCAAAGAGGGTAGTTTCTTTGTGACTGAGGATTGGGTGAATGTTAATGGTTGGGTCAACACCAATCAGAACAAAGTATTATCTGTAAACGCCTGGTGGGGGTACGAGACCGTGTTTGAAGATGGAAGGGATTATAACGATTACTGGTTTGGTATTGGGCCGAGAATTCGGTTTAACGATAAATTCTCGCTTTCCTACTTTATCGATGGTGATTTTTACCGTGGCGATCGTGGCTATGTGACTCAGGTGGATGATGACGTGATCTTTGGAGATCGAAAACGCAACGAGATCACCCAAACCCTTAATGCGAGTGCGAATTTTAATCCATATAACACTTTATCGTTGACAGCGCGCTATTACCTGGGAACTGTGGAGTACGATCCACAATTGTTTTCTTTAGAGGAGGACGGGTCCGTAACGAATATGACGGGATACACCACAGGAACCATTCCAAACGATCCCAATATCAACTTTACCACCTGGAATTTTGACCTTAGTTATTCCTGGCAGTTCGCACCGGGAAGTTTCATAACCGCTCTGTATCGAAATCAGTTGTTCAATTTTGACAATGAAGCGGAACGGGGGTACTTTGCCAGCATCAACAACCTGTTTCAACAGCCTATCAACCATACGGTATCGGTTAAGCTTCAGTATTTTCTGGATTATAACCAGATTCCTACACTTTTCAGGAAAAATAGCAAGGATGTGGCCATTCAGTAATGAAGTGACAAATTTGTTGCACTAAGGATGCCCTTTAGTGTATCGATTCTTTTTTTTACTTCGGAATACTACATGCATTCACTTAATGACGGTCGGTTAAATTTAATTTGACTTCTTCCAAATTACAGTATCTTTAATCTGAGTGAGATGGTTCATGGAATCACTTCACCGGTAAACCGAACGAACCCATTTTGAAGCATTTATTTTGACGACAACATTCGTAATACTCGCGGCATTTCTTTCTATATCGAGTGTGCTTCCCTTCTTTACAGTAACGCATTGGACGTTTCGAGTGTTTGATTACATACGAATACAAATTACCTTCCTACAAGTTATTTTATTAGTTACAAGTTTCTTTTTATTCGAGCTGACTCGTACGCTCATTCTCGTGACACAACTATTGTTACTAGTTTCTATCCTGTATCAGATTCCCGTAATTTTTCCGTATCTGAAAGCAAGTATAATTGCCAAAAAATCAATAAAACCAAAGGATGCCATTTCAATGATCTGCATTAATGTTTTACAAAGTAATACTGAATATGAGAGATTAATAGATCTGGTAAATAACGTGCAGCCGGATATTTTGCTCACCATGGAAACCAATAAAGCCTGGGAGAAGGCATTGGAAACCATCGAAGGTGATTACTCGTACGTGTATAAAGTTCCGAAGGAAAACAGATATGGAATGCATTTATATACCAATTTGAAGGTAACAAAGGCGAAGGAACACTATTTTGTTTCGGATGAAAGGCCGGCCATTGAAGCACATATGGTAGATAAAAACAATACAAATTTCGTCTTTTGGGGCATCCATCCTCCTCCCCCCAGTCCTACCGAAAAAAGGACTTCCAAGCAAAAAGATGCCGAACTAATGATGATTGCCAAATTAGTGAGAGCAGAAAAAACACCCTGTTTGGTTACGGGAGATTTTAATAATGTGTGTTGGTCGAGAAGTGCGAAAATGTTTGAAAAGATTTCAGAGCTTCATGACGCGCGAAAAGGAAATGGGATTCATGGTACCTTTCCGGTGGGGCCTCAAATTTTCAGATTTCCATTGGACCTCCTATACAATTCCGAAGAAATAAAGGTGAGTGAGATCAAAATACTTCCGGCTATAGGATCAGATCATCTACCGGTATTTTCTTCATTTACGGTTACCAGGGCCAATAGTCAGAATAATGGTGCATTGGATTCAGATTTAAAAGAAGAGGCAAATAAGATGATTGATAAGGGAATTCAAGAGGAGGAATAAGTTGACAGCATCTCCCAAAATTTGTCCTAAAACTTGCGATCTGGCACATAGATAGTACTACAATTTAAAGTATCTTTAGTTTGATAATCAGTGACCAACTAGCATTTAAATCTTTATTCTTATGAAAAAACTGACTAAACGCAAACAACTCTACCCTCTAATCATAGTTTTAGCGCTCCTATTTACCCTCCAAAGTTGTGATCAAAAGCAAGAGGATAAAACCCAAGAAGTTGAAAAAGAGGTTGTTGTTGAACAAGAAAAACCGGAGTATTTTTTACTGAGGCCGGAAGTTGAAAGAGCCTACGGATACTCCCATGCCGTGAAAATAGGCAATAGTATCAAGATATCCGGAGCGGTGAGCATGGACGACGAGGGCAATCCAACTGCCATTGGAGATCTAGGACAACAAATGAAGAATTGTTATGCAGATCTGGAGAAAATTTTAAAACACTATGGATGCACTTTTGATGACGTCGTCGTCGAAAACATATTCACCACCAACATGCCGTTATTTTTAGAGAATGCAGCCTACCGAAGTGAGGTCTATACCAAGCAATTTCCAACAGGTTCGTGGCTTGGGGTGAAGGAATTAGCAATTCCTGAATTTATGATCGAAATAGAACTAGAAGTTCATAAATCTGAAGAGAAAGCAGCAGATAAATAAAGCTCGATAATGAACAAAAAAGGAGACTCGGTTCCCACACTTTATGAATGGGCCGGTGGGCTGGAGGTAATTCAAGAACTGATCATAAAATTTTATGATAAAGTGATGAAGGATGACATCTTACATCCCATTTTTGACAGGATGTCCAAGGCACATCAGATCAATGTGGCTCATTTTATTTCTGAAGTGTTTGGCGGCCCCAAATTATATACCGAAAATGGTGGTAGTCACTTCGGAATGATCAAAAAACATTTTCAAAAACACCTCACCGAAACGCATCGCAAGCGCTGGATGAACCTACTAATTGAAACCGCAGATGACTTAGATCTCCCAGATGATCCAGAATTTCGCTCCGCCTTTGTTGGATATCTGAAATGGGGAACCAGACTGGCTGTGCTCAACTCCAATGTAGACGAAATTGATATGAATCCGGACGAGCCCATGCCAAAATGGGGCTGGGGAAATGTAGGTGGCCCATACTTGGACTAAATTGGCAATTCAATTTTGAGTGCATGCGCTTGGTTATCCTCACAACAATCTTAGAAATTCATCTGTTCTTGCCTAAACTAGCGGAATACGGTACCTTGCTTCAATGAAGATAGTCCTTGTTGTCAATAATAAAAACAACCGCTTGGCTACCGTGCTTCCAAAGCTTACGACTTATTTAAGTGAAGCCGAAATTGGCGACGTTCAGACTGTCACAACCCTCCATCAAAAACATGCTATAGAGTTGGCCCGAAAAGCGTCTAACAATGGCTGTGATTTTTTAATTGCTGTTGGCGGTGATGGCACCTTGCACGAGGTTATCAATGGTATATTGCAAAGTGATGGGTCTGCAACAGACTATCCCACAATTGGATTGCTTCCGCATGGTTCTGCGAATGATTTTGCAAGATCGGCTGGTGTCGCTAATTCTTTGGAAGATCTTGTTGAGATGATTCGAATCAATTCCAGCCAAAAATTAGATCTTGGGAAAATAGTACTGCACGAAAGCCTTAAGACACGCTATTTCATCAATATTGCCGGTGTAGGTCTTGGCCCTGAAGTGGTTCAAAAATTAGAAGGATCTACAAGTATTTTCGGCTCGGGCTTTAATTATTTCAAGAACATCATTAAAGGCTTTTTCAATTATACCAAAAAAGAAGTTAGCTGTACCGGTTCAAATTGGCAATGGCAGGGCAAATTGTTGCAAATGGCGGTGGCTAATGGTCGTTTCTTCGGAAATGCCCTCTGCATTGCCCCCGATGCCAAACTTACCGATGGAAAATTTCAAATTGCCATTTTTGGAGACTTGAGCATTTGGGACTATCTTAAAAACATGGGAAAATTGAAAAAGGGTGTGAAAATCTCCCATCCGCAGGTTAGCTATCACACAGCTGAAGAAGTTGTGCTGAAAAGTGATGATGCCTGTGGCATTGAGGCCGACGGGGAATATGTGGGACTTGCACCTGCAACCATTATCCTGGTACCGAAAGCGATCTCATTTTTAATGCCACCTAAGAATAACCATAATTAATGATTTAATTGTTGGAAAAAATGGAAAAACATAGCAATTCTTGGATAAAAACATACTAAGTAGTATGTTTGTGTTATGGACAAAGCGGCCACAACGAGAATTCACATTTTAGAAAAGTCATTCCAACTCATTTACAAGAATGGTTATCAGGCTACGAGTGTGGATAAGATCATTGAGAGCACGCAGGTTAGTAAGGGTGCATTTTACTATCACTTCAAGGACAAGGAAAAAATGGGTCTGGCAATGATTAAGGAAGTCATCGCACCTCGTTTGGATAGACTGTTGATCAATCCGCTTCAAAATGCAAACGACCCTTTGGAACAAATCTATCTCACGATCAAGAAGAACCTTCTTGACGACACAGACTTTGACGTTCAATATGGATGCCCTATCAATAATTTAATTCAGGAAATGTCCCCAATCAAAGATAGTTTCAAATCCAGCCTTCAAAACGTAATTGAGTATTGGAAAAAAGCCATAGTAGTCGTGCTTGAAAACGGAAAAAAGCAGGGGATAGTTAACAAATCTGTAGATTCAAATTCGGTTGCAGATTTCATTATCGTGGGCTATGAAGGGCTCAGAGGCACGGGTAAAGTATATCGAACTGTGGCATTGTACAAATCTTATTTAAAACAACTGAACTATTACTTAAATACCTTAAAATAATTTTTTTAACCCAAAACATACCAATTAGTATGTTTTTAATTATTATCAATTCTAAAATCATGTCTAAGAAAAATATAAAAATAGAAGTAGCTCAAGGAGTGTATCATTTTGAAACAGGGCCGTTCAATTGGTATATAATCGAAGAAGAAGGGCGGTTAACATTAGTGGATGCCGGATTCCCCGGCTATTACAAAGTGTTTATTGAGGGGATTCGGTCCTTGGGATTTGATATTAAAGATTTGGAAGGAATAATTCTTACACACGCCCATGCGGATCACATTGGATTTGCAGAGCGACTCCGAAAGGAAACCAATGTTCCCGTGTACATCCACAAAGAGGATGCGTTGATGGCTGGCAGGCCATTGCAACTCCCCTGGTATGGTTTGTTATCGAGCGCATGGAGGCCCTATATCGCTACCATGCTTGGTACCGCATTAGTGAACGGTGTTTTTAGTTTACCTAAAATCACAAAATTAATGACCTTTTCCAATGGAGAATCCCTCGATGTACCGGGTAATCCACTGGTCATTCATACACCCGGGCATACCGCAGGGGAAGTTGTATTTTATTTACCTGAGCGCAATGTTCTATTTAGTGGGGACACTCTAGTAACTAGAGACTTGATGAGTGGAAAACATGGAAAACCCCAAGTCACACATCCATTATTAAATAACGATTTCAAGCAAGCACATCGATCTCTAGGTTTGTTGAGTGAAATTGGGAATGTAGCTATGCTTCCAGGCCATGGTAAACCATGGTTTGGTGAAATTCAAGAAGCGATCGAATTGGCAAAGCAAATAACACAACTATAATATGCTCCGCTCTTGTGGCGATCATTATTGTAGTAGTCCTAAAATACTTGGGCTATGGAAATCCAACTGTTGCCGGTAGTGCAATCGCCGGTGGGGTTACGGGTGCGCTCGTAAGTACTTTTTGGAAGAAAAATAATAGGGAATCAGAAGAGTGAAACATTCCTGAAATAATACCTCGAGTTGGCTAATTGATTATTTAGGGTCATTTAAAATGAGCTTGTATCCCACCCCTCGAATGTTCACGATCTTTACGTTGGAATCGGCCTCCAATTTCTTCCGCAGTTTCGAGATAAAAACATCGAGGGTACGCCCCACATAATCCCCTTCGTCTCCCCAAACCATATTCAGGATGATCTCACGTTCAATACTGGTATTGGCAGCGTTGTAGAGCAACAGAAGTAGATCTGCTTCCTTGCTGGTAAGATCGATTCGCTGATTTTCAAACAGAAGTTCGGTATTTCGTTTGTCAAAGATATATTCACCTAACGGAATTAAGTTTGGATCTGTGGTGGATTTGCTCTTCCTATTCCGTAGAAAAAAGAACACCACGATCAACAAAGCCAAAAGTATAATGATTACAACTATATGCATTTGACTGGCCTTTTCGGTCTCTATTACCGTAAAAAGAAGGCTGTAACAAGATTTAGGTTGAACTCTTGTTCCACAAGGGATGATATCTTTTTGCTCTAATTGATTCATCTCATAACTATAAACCACCTCACCTGATTCACATGCTTCAACCTCCACGATATAACTTTTGGCTAAGCCCGTTTCCTCGACCACTCGATTGACCGTTTGAACAAGTGTTTCGGGTTCGAACTGAAATTCGGACTCCAACTGAATTCTATATCGGTTATCTTCCTTTGTGATGGGTAAGATTCGCGAAATACTATCCCCTGAACTTAGGAGTACCTCGTGGCCAATCAATCGCAAGGAAACTTCAATATGTGCTTCGTCTTCCGTATCTTGAGCATTCAACGGATACAACATAAGCCAAAGACTAGCAAAAGCGAAAAGTGTTATTTGGATTTGACGCGGCATCATGATGCAAAACTATTTGAATTTGGTTGATATGAAAACGTTTTACACAAATTTTACATCAATTTACAATTCGTTAAACGTTGGATACTGCCATTCATATTAGATTTGATCTCTATTAATTGGTAAACAAATATATTATGAAAAAGAAGATCTTGATTTTTAGTACAGCACTCATGATCGTAAGTTTGTTGACTTCTGGTTGTTTGGATCAAAGCAATTCTGAAAAAAATACAGCTGCCACAACGAGTAAGGAAGATGTTGCCTTGAATAAAAACGTACAATTTGAAAAAGTAGAGGACGTTGCACTTAACGAAATTGTACAGCCGGAAAAGAAAGTAGAAGATATTCTCGTCTATGATATTGGCCCCAGATTTAACCTCATTAAAAAAGCAGATTTGGTTGCACTACGTTCTTTCAGTGATCTTATTGGGCAGGAGCATGCGTCTCGAATTGTTTCCTACAAATCGCTGAGCGTGATATTACTGAACGGTGACGAGAGAACAGATACGCGAATTGAGGGTGGTGACGGGCAATTTACGGCCGAACAACTTAAATACCTCGAATTGGTGGACTACTCCACCAATCTTTTGATCTGGGCAGATTATATCGAGAAGATCGAGTCGACCGGTGAATTAGTAGATCAGCATTGGACACCATACCTAACTGTGGTCCCTGAAAAACAAGCGACCTACGGTGAAGGTAAAGAAGCGCTTATCGCATATTTTCAGGAACAAACCAGAGTGCATATGACCTCGGCAAAGGATCTTCAGTTAAAGCCTGCGAAACTCTATTTTACAGTGAGTAAAACGGGATCCATAGAAAATGTAAAGTTGGACAGATCATCGGGTTATACTCCATTAGACGAAACGGTTAAAGCGCTTATCACCCATTTACCAGGGGTTTGGGAAGCCGCTGAGAATACCAAAGGTGAAAAGGTAGCACAGGAAATCGTGATCTCCTTTGGAAACATGGGTTGCTAGGCGATATGCTATACCTTATTTCAAGAGGCTTCTTAACGTTAAAAAGAAGCCTTTTTTATTTATCATCGTAAAATCCATTGATTTGGACCGATCACGAATCAAGTCAATAATTATTATCTTAGGCTTTCAAACTTGGTGGTGATAATGAGATTATGGATCTCTAACGCTCTACAACTAACAACTAACAAATGTATACAGGAAAAGTTTATCGTATTTCCGATATGGTGAGATGGACTCGTTTTGAGACTTTATTACTCATTCTCATCATTACATTATGGGTTGCGGCCTATTATTTTTTGGATCTGGAATGGCTACAAATACCCTGGACTCCGCTGGCGCTCATTGGTACTGCGGTGGCCTTTGTGATTGGGTTTCAAAATAATGCGGTGTACGGTAGGATCTGGGAAGCCAGAAAGATTTGGGGAGGTATTGTAAATACATCTCGCACTTTTGGAGTTTTTGTGCAGGACATGGTATCGAACGAACATACCAAATACAATCTTTCTGAGGATGCACTAAAGGAAGAAGTGAAAATTCTTACCTATAGACATATTGCCTGGATGACTGCTTTACGGCATTCTATGCGGCAGCAGAAACAATGGGAAACCACAAGTACTCATAAAACAAATCAGGAATGGGGGGTGCAACCTCCGGAAAAAAAGATCGCGGTTGCCGATGACATGAAACCTTACTTGTCGAAAGAAGATTTGGACTATGTGATGCGTAAAAACAACCATCAAACTGCCGTACTTTATTTGCAATCGCATCACATGCGGGAGTTAAAGGAACAAGGAATCATCTGGGAATTTTCGTTCCTGGAACTTGAAGGTATTGTTCAGGAGCTCTTTACCTTGCAAGGTAAAACCGAACGCATTAAAAACTTCCCCTACCCCAGACAGTATGCCACCCTAAATCACTATTTTACTTGGCTTCTGTTGTTATTACTCCCACTGGCTCTGGTGCCGCAATTCATAGAGATAGGTGAGCAAATTGCCGAAAAACATGCCCTTTTGGGGGATCTGTTTGTTTGGTTTACTATCCCCGTTTATACCGCAGTAGCGTGGATTTTCCACACCATGGAACGGATAGGACGTACAGGAGAAAATCCATTTGAAGGTACGGCGAACGATGTCCCTATCTCGACAATTTCACGCGGTATCGAGATCGATCTTAGGCAAAATCTTGGCGAGGACGGCAACACTATTCCCGATCAATTTTCAGCTGAAAAGGGAGTGCAGTTCTAAAGTTTGAAATTCCAAAAAATAAAAACCATACCGCTTCTAATAATTTTAAAAAATATGCTATGCATCATAAATTAATCATCATTCTAGTCGCCACGGTGCTATTCTGCTCCTCGTCCATTGGACAAGAACACCAAACTGTGCTCAGTACTCCTTCCGAATGGAAGACCGAAATTATTCCGTTTCCCCTGGGTTTCGCTCGCGAAATTGACCTGGTAGGGTTCGAAGACCTGCGATTTGCACCCAATTGGTCTGATGCCACTAGTCCTAATTTTTGGACCTATACCTTCGTTTGGTACGTGGACAAGGGTGCTCCCATGACCGAAGAGAGACTTACCGGTTACTTTAATGCGTACTACGACGGACTTATGGGTGTAACCGTAAAAGACAAAGAGGGCAATGAAATTGACAATGGATTGGATAAGACCCTGTGTTTGTTTGTGAAGACCAATGATGGCTTTTCGGGTAAAATGAGGGTCTATGATAAGTTCTTTTCAAAAGAATATATGACCCTAAACATCAAGGTCACCGAATCGTTCTGCCCCAAAACAAATAAACAAATTGTATCCTGCAACATTTCACCACAGCCGTTCGATAATACGGTTTGGAAACTGTTTGAAGAGGTTATGTTAATTGTAACGTGTGAGTAAAATGGCCTTTAGAAATACAAATTAAATTACTCCGAAAGGCACCATCTAAAAGCCTGTGTGTATATCCAACTTAAATAAAAATTCCTAAATTTATATAAAATATACAGGTCTTGAGCGCTTCACATTGCATCACAATGAAACCGACTTTCATTCATACCGTTTTTTACAACAACCGACATATTTTCCTGTACGGATCCCTAATGGCGGTTTTAGTTTTTTTACTGAAATGGCTGGAGTGGAAGTTCCTTATCGTTGAAAATTCTATAGATATCTATGTAGGTTTAATAGCGGTATTCTTCACTATTCTGGGCGGTTGGGTTGCCACTCAGATCGTTAAAACGAAAATCGAGAAGATAATCGTTGAAAAAGAAGTTTTTGTGCCGCTACCCACCAAATTTGTATTAAATGAAGACGGCTTGAAAGAACTAAAAATTAGCAAACGGGAGTTTGAAGTACTTCAATTGTTGGCCCACGGACAAAGCAATAGGGATATTGCGGACAATTTATTCGTATCTATAAGCACAGTGAAAACACATGTTTCCAACTTACTTTCAAAAATGGAAGTGAAAAATCGGATTCAGGTGATCGAAAAAGCCAAGCGACTAAATTTTACACCCTAGTCGTCTCATACTTTGGAATGAATTTCTCGATTTGGTACCAAAGTATGATTAATTTTCTCCCAAATGGCTATAGTTTAGACACCAACTAATAAATCAAAAGGATGAAAAAAATTGTATGGGTTTTCGGATTGATCATCGGAGTTATTCTTTGCATCAATATTTTTTACACGGTGCACATGTTATACAACAACCAGGACTTGCACCTTAACGAAGTTACTGCGTATACCGCGATGGTTGTTTTGTTCTCACTTATTTATTTCGGAATAAGAAATTATCGAAACAAACAGCTCAATGGATTTATTTCCTTCGGAAAGGCGTTTAAGACCGGTTTCTTCATCGCATTAATAGGTTCCTCTATGTATGTGGTGGTTTGGATATTCTACTATTACCTCTTTGTCCCCGACTTTGTAGACATCTATATTCCGTATGCATTACGTGAGATTCCCGCAGACCAATTGGCCACGAAAACTGCCGAACTGGAGCAACTTAGGGAAATGTATAAAAACCCAATTTTCGTAGTACTCATCACCTATTTTGAAGTATTACCCATTGGTTTGATTGTCACTCTCGTTAGCGCCTTATTATTAAAAAGAAAGAAAAAAGCGGGAACCGGAAATGATTCGCAAAAGGTGTTTGAGACATAAACGTTCCACCTTCTTCATTGGGTTTATTATTTCCTTCGGATTCATATTGCTACATACAAAGATCCCTTTGTATTACTTCGGAAATAGGAAAATTAAGAAGGAATGCTATAAAATACAACCTGCGAAATGCTCATTACTATCTCAATCTCTCAAAAAAGGGTAACTTTAGGACATAACTAACAACTTTCAATTATGAGAAACTTTTTAGCTGTGATCATTGGATTAGTTGTAGGCGGTGTCGTAAACATGGGGATCGTCTATATAAGTGGATCTATTATCGAACCTCCCGCTGGAGCCGATGTCACTACCACCGAAGGCCTCAAAGCCTCTATGCATCTGTTTGAACCCAAACATTTTATCATGCCATTTCTAGCCCACGCACTTGGAACTTTGGTTGGGGCTGCTGTCGCAACACTCATAGGTGCATCCCGTAAAATGACGCTCGCAATGATCGTTGGGGTCATCTTTCTTTTGGGAGGGATCACGATGGTCTTTATGGTTCCTTCTCCCACTTGGTTTGCTGCACTCGATATTTTGGTTGCTTATATCCCGATGGCATGGCTGGGCTATAAAATTGGCAATGGTATGAAACGAAGCTGAAACTGAATTCTAATGGAAAGTACGGCTCGACGAATGTGCGGGCCGTATTTCATTCATTCCACGACGTAAATCGTACTTTGTGCACCAAAGCTTTAGCTAAGGTGCAAATCCTCAATCGTAAATCCTCCATGTCTTTTAACATCGTCCTCATAGCACCCGAAATCCCTACTAATACCGGTAATATTGGCCGATTGAGCCTGGCCACAGGATCACAACTGCATTTGGTGAAACCCTTCGGATTTGAAATTGATGACAGCCGACTAAAACGTGCGGGGCTGGATTATTGGAAACATCTTTCGGTTCATGTTTATGAGAGTCCGGAGCAATTTTTTGAACAACATCGCAACACACCCATGGTCTTTTTTTCCAGCCATGCTACAAAAAGTTACCTGGATATTGATTACCGGGATGATTTGTTTTTGGTCTTCGGAAAAGAATCTGTTGGACTACCTTCTAAAATTACTTCCGAAGAGAAAGAAAGGATGTATAAAATTCCGTTGTACAGCGAACACATTCGTAGTCTCAATGTTGCCAATGCAGTTGCCGTAGTGGTTTATGAAGGGCTTCGCAAGCTACTGTAACCTTTATTTTTGTATTCATTTTTTTATATTTTATTCTGAAACATACGTTAAACCCATCCCAAAATCTTCTCCAATTTCCATCCTATCTTTACATTTAAACTCATAAATTTGAGATATGAAAATCACCGCTACCTTACTCCTTTTGTTCCTTTGCCTGGCAGTTTCGGCACAAGATCTCACCTTCGAAGAATACAATCCCACCTCCACTCTCGTGGTTCCCGGTGATGCAGTTTTAAAGGCCAAATTCCCGTTCATTGATGTTCACGGACACCAATACCGAATGGCGGGACAGGATCTAAACCCGGTAGTGGCCGCTATGGATACCCTCAATATGGGCATCATGGTCAATCTTAGTGGCCGAAGCGGAGAATTGCTGCAGCAAGCAGTTCAGAATATAAAAGATAATCATCCCAACCGATTCGTAGTTTTTGCGAATATCAATTTTGATAGCGTTGGCGGTGAAGGTTGGATCGAAAAAACTGTAGCCCAACTGGAAGAAGATGTAAAAAATGGCGCCAAAGGCCTCAAGATCTACAAAAGCTTGGGACTTCGCTACACCGATCCAAATGAAGTGCGTGTCACCGTAGACGACCCTAGGCTGGATCCTATTTGGACAAAATGTGGGGAATTGGGAATTCCGGTATTGATCCACACTGCCGATCCCAAGCCCTTTTGGGACGACTTTAACGGCGACAATGAGCGTTGGTTGGAATTAAAATTGCGTCCGCGTAGAAAACGAGGGGCCAATAATCCTGTGCCTTGGGAACAACTCATCAAAGAACAGCACAATTTATTCAGAAATCACCCCAACACTACGTTCATCAATGCGCACATGGGCTGGTACGCCAACGACCTTGGTACGTTGGGTAAACTATTGGACGAACTTCCAAATATGAACGTGGGTATTGGTGCGATCATTGCCGAATTGGGCCGACAACCCCGAGCCGCTAAGAAATTTTTTATAAAATATCAGGATCGTATTCTCTTCGGAAAGGACAGCTGGAAGCCTGAAGAGTTTCCAACCTATTTCCGGGTCTTGGAGAGTGATGACGAATATTTTCCCTATCACAAAAAATATCATGCGTTCTGGGCCATGTATGGACTGGACCTACCCGATGAAGTACTCAAAAAAGTGTATTATAAAAATGCGCTTCGGATCGTACCGGGATTGGATAAAAGTTTATTTCCAAATTAAAAATTCAGGATGTCAAAAAAGATAAATACCGTGATTTTCGATCTGGGTGGAGTGCTCATTGACTGGAGCCCGGAGTACGTATATTTAAAAGAATTTAGAGGTGACCGGGAACAAATGAATTGGTTTTTGAACACCGTTTGCGCTTGGGAATGGAATATGAATCAGGATGCCGGTTACCCGTTAGCCAAAGCAACCCAGGAGCGCATCGAACTTTTCCCGGAATATGAGAAACTCATTAGCATGTATTATGGGAGATGGGAGGAAATGTTGGGTTTCGCGCATGAAGAATCGCTGGCAATATTGAAAAAATTAGTGGATTCTCCCAACCATCGGGTCCTTGCACTAACCAATTGGAGTGGTGAAACCTGGCCCAAAGCCATCCAAAAGTTTCCCTGGCTGGAATGGTTTGAAGGTATATTGGTTAGTGGTAACGAAGGGATGCGAAAGCCACATAGGGAGATCTATGAACTCATGCTTTCACGCTATGAGATCCATGCCCCGGAAGCAGTGTTTATTGACGACAGTCTGGCCAATGTGAAAGGGAGTGAGGTTGTGGGACTCACGGGCATTCACTTTTCAAATTCAAAAAAATTAGAAGAAGATCTACAAAAATTGGACATACTTTAATGTCTTAAGTCCTTATTAATGTGGGTTTTACATTTAATTATTGTATCTTTAATGGTTCGGCACCATTATTGCCAACAACTAATTAATTAATTTTAAATTTTAAAAATGACAAAAGGAACAGTAAAGTTCTTCAATGACGCCAAAGGATTTGGTTTTATCACTGAAGAAGGTTCAGACAAAGAACATTTTGTACACATTTCAGGATTGGTAGACGAGATTCGCGAAGGCGATGAAGTTGAATTCGATCTTGCAGAAGGTAAAAAAGGATTAAATGCAGTAAACGTTAAATTAGTATAGCGACTCCTTCTATTTTTTATGACCACAACCCGTCTCAATGGCGGGTTTTTTCGTTTGGAATATTTGGCAACCCATTGAAAAAATGAGCGCTCAAAAATGAGATGCAATAAATCCCTAATAAATTGAGCTAAGAAACCTATATTGTGTTGCATAATTTCTGAAAACATAAAGTCTTTATAATCGTAAATCATAAATCAAGATAAGTGAAACCCGCTACCGTTGCCCACATAAAAAAGGAGTTAAAATTTCGTTCTTCGGAAGAATTGGAGGCGCTGTGCCTTCGGTTGGCGCGATTTAAGAAGGAAAATAAGGAGCTACTAACCTATCTACTCTTTGAAGCCGATCATGAAGAAGCCTATGTAACCCAAGTAAAAGAGCACATAGCCGAAGGCTTTTCAGAAATAAATACCAGTAGTTTCTATTATGTGAAGAAGAGCATCCGGAAGATACTACGGGAAACCAAAAAATACATTCGGTATTCTTCAGCTAAGGAAACCGAAGTGGAATTGCTCCTCTACTTTTGTGAAACATTGCAGGACTTCAAACCTTCCATCAAGCATAGTGTAACAATGGTGAATCTGTATAATCGTCAGATCGCACTCATCGAAAAGAAGATCCTAGCACTACATGAAGACCTACAATACGACTATCGCATTGAACTGGAGAAATTATGGCAAATCTAAGAACAAGTAAGAAGAAGAGACTCTCCAGTAGGCAAACGTTTTTATTGAAATATGTGGCTCCGGGTCTGCTCTTGCTGTCCTTTCTATTTATGATCTATATAAATTGGAACTCTAACTTTGCACCCATGGCGATACTAGCAATGTACATCGCAATCTCCATTTTTATAGGTTTCTATTTGCTTTTATTTCGATCGCTTAAAAACGTTTGGATGGACGATCAATTTCTGTATGTGTCCAACTTTCGAGAGGATCTAAAAATTCCGCTCACACATGTAGAACGCTTGACTGAAATGAAAATATTCAACCCCAGACGGATCACCATTCACTTAAAACAGTCGTCTCATTTCGGGAAAAAAATAGTGTTTCTAGGGTACCATGAGCAATGGTTACTCTTTGGAACGCATCCTGTCGTAAAACTTATTCAGAAAAAAATAAATAAGTAAAAAACGCTATGATAGTCATCTACCACAACCCTAATTGCAGTAAATCTCAGGCCTGCGTCAATTTTATGGAAACCTCCAAACATGATTTTTCTGTGGTGAAGTATATGGATGAGGCCCTTTCGGTTGAAAAAATGAAAAAGATCCTGAACCTTTTGAAGTTTACTCCTATGGAATTGGTGCGGCAAAATGAAAAGCTCTGGCAAACTGATTATGCTAACAAAAACCTAACCGATATTGAGATCATCACTGCTATGTTAAAACACCCACAACTCATGGAACGCCCCATCGTTATAAACGGTGATAAAGCGATTATTGGCAGACCTCCTGAGCGAGTTTTGGATATTTTATGATCATTTCTGTACACAATTTTCTTTTAACAATAATTTAGCATCGCCCCATTAAACCCCTTAGTATTTTCGTAGTCAGAAGACAAAAACCATTCATGCGATCATTTTTTAGCCTACTATTTTTACTCATAACACCCTTAATCATGGCCCAAAGAGGGAATCGTGAAGGAGGGACTCAAGACAACCCCATTGTGACCGGAACGGTATTGGAAGACGGTACCAATGCACCACTCGAATATGCGACGATCGCGTTTATTGATGCCAGTGGTAAGATTACAACCGGTGGTATTACCGATGCCAAAGGGAACTATAGCATTGAAGTAACTCCCGGAGTGTATACGGTTCAATTTGAGTTTATTTCGTACAAAACAAAACGTATGGAGGGACAGCGTATTTTTAAGAATACCAGTCTACCCACCATGTCCTTGGCCTTAGATTCGGAAAGCCTCGATGAAGTTGTGGTACGCGCCGAAACTACAGAAGTTCAAATCCGTCTTGATAAAAAGATCTATAATGTTGGTAAGGACCTTACGACTAGTGGAGCGACCATTAGTGATGCCCTCGACAATATTCCATCCGTAACGGTGGATGTGGACGGAGTAATAGCGCTGCGAGGAAATGAGAATGTGCGTATCCTCATAAACGGAAAACCTTCGGCCATTGCCGGGTTTGGGTCCACTGATGCGCTACGTCAATTGCCGGCAGAAGCGATAGAACGGGTGGAAGTGATCACGTCACCTTCGGCGCGATACGATGCTGAAGGTACTGCAGGGATCCTTAATATTATACTTCGGAAGGAGAAGACGCTTGGTTTGAACGGATCTGTGCAAACCAACTTCAACTATCCGTTGGGTGCCGGAATTACGACCAACATCAATTTGAGAACCAATTCCTTCAATATATTTAATACCACAGGATTCCGCTACAGGGAAACCCCCGGAAATGCTATTTTTGAAAACACTTTTTTCTCTCCGTTGGTGGTAAATCCGCTTGTCGTGGAAACGAGAGAATATGACCGTTTGAGACGCGGATTCAACACCAATCTGGGAATCGAACTATATCTAACCGAAACCTCGTCGATCGTAGCTTCCACTTTCTATCGAAAGGGGAATGATGATGATGTCACGACCAATATCACAAACGAATTTAATGTTTCCAATGTGCTTGCGATCTCTCGAAGCAGAATAGAGAACGAAAGTGAAAATGATGAGAACATTCAGTTTTCATTGAATTATGTCAATGATTTGGACGCCAACGGACACAAACTGTCCTTGGATGTCCAATACGAAACCGGAAAGGAAACCGAGGAGGCTTTTATTGCCGAGAATAATATATTTCCCATCAACGATATATTGCCTGCCGAGATTGTCATAAACAAAGAAGACAGTGACGAGTTCTTAGTGCAGGGGGATTATGTCCTTCCCATTGGGGAAAATGCACAATTCGAAGCCGGATTTAGAGGTCGGTTTGAAAATCAGTTGACGGATTACGAACTCATGGAACAACTGGTGAGCGACGGACCTTTTGTGAGAAATGATAGTATTTCGAATGTCTTCGATTTCACTCAGAATGTTCAGGCACTCTATTCCCAGTATGGAAATAAAATTGGGAGTTTTTCATATTTACTCGGACTGAGAATGGAAGCCACCAAGCTGAAAGGAGAAGTTACGGGAGAAGATGTCACGACCAACAACGATTTTAATTTTGATTTCGACAAAGACTACCTTGGCTTGTTCCCAACGGTGAACTTGGTCTATGAGCTTAACGAAAAAGAGAATATTACCCTTGGCTATAACAGAAGGATCAACCGTCCGCGCCATTGGTATTTAAATCCGTTTCCCTCCCGTTCCAGCGAGGCAAATGTTTTTCAAGGGAATCCGGGTCTGGACCCCGCTTACGCCAGTGCATTTGACCTGGGTTATCTAAAACGATGGAACAAGTTGACCTTGACATCATCCGTCTATTATCAACATGAAACCGATGCTTTTGAGCGGATTCAGGAAGAAACGGGTAACTTCACCTCAAATGGAATTCCCATTATTAGAACCATTCCTATCAATCTTTCCACCAACCAGCGTATAGGTTTCGAGGCTGGAATATTATACAACCCCTTGAAGTGGTTGCGCTTGAATAGTAGTTTTAATTTCTTTCAGTTTGAAACCGAAGGGGTGTTCAATAACGTCGATTATGGTACCAAGGACACGAGTTGGTTTGCACGGTTTAGCTCCAAAGTTTCACTTCCGGCAAAAATTGATTGGCAGACCAATGCCAGGTACCGAGGTCCTCGTAACAACGCACAAACGGAAAGTGAGGGTATCTTTTCACTTAATTTTGCCTTGAGTAAAGATGTTTTTAAGGGAAATGGAACCATAGGCTTCAACGTAAGCGATCTGTTGAACTCAAGAAAACGAAAGTCACTCACCGTCACCGACAGTTTTGAGAGTTACAGCGAATTTCAATGGAGAGAACGATCTTTTACACTTGCGCTAACCTACAGGCTTAACCAAAAGAAACAAAGGGAACGTGGAGAGCGTGAGGGTGATTTTGAAGAAGAAGGTGGATTTGGAGGATAGACCAAGTGTTGAGTGATAAGTTTTAAGTGTTGAGTGTTGAGTTTTGAGTTTTGAGTGTTGAGTTTTGAGTTTTGAGTTTTGAGTTTTGAAAATTGAATATTGTGAAGGCATTTATAATCGTTTTTCTTTTTTTCTTCGGAACTATATACGGCCAACAAGTAGCCGACTCTACCTATGTCCCTCCCATTCTGAAACCCGAATACCAAAGCGGACAAGGACCGGTTGTATTTATAGATGCGGGTCATCATAATTTTCACACCAAAGATGGGCGGTATAAAGCCTTTGCAACTTTACTGGAGCGGGACGGATACAACGTGAAATCTTATGAAGGACTTTTTTCTGAAGAAGCACTTGATAAAAGTAGGATACTAGTTATTTCAAATGCATTGAACAAAAAAAATGTGGGTCATTGGTATGTACCTACCTACTCGGCGTTCACTGATGCCGAGATAGAAGTGGTAAAAGAATGGGTGAAAAATGGAGGCAGTCTGTTTCTTATAGCCGATCATATGCCCATGGGAGGTGCAGCCAAAAAGTTGGCTGCTGCTTTTAATTTTGAATTTACTGATGGCTTTGCCATGGAATCTGGAAAAGGAAGACGAGGCTATTTCAGCAGAAAAAATAATGGCCTTCAGGAGAACGAAATCACCAATGGACGCAATGAGAACGAGCGCGTAGAAGAAGTAACTTCTTTTACGGGACAGGCGTTTCAAATTCCTGAGTATGCGAAGCCCATTCTTGTTCTCGATGAAAAATATGTCAACAAATTACCCGATACCGCATGGGTATTTACCGAAAAAACAAGAACGCAAACTGCAACGGGTTGGTCACAAGGAGCATTTGCTGGGTATGGCAAGGGTCGCATAGTTCTTTGGGGTGAAGCGGCTATGTTTACAGCTCAATTGGGAGGTTCGAACGCAAGAAAATTTGGAATGAATCGGGAGGACGCCAAAGAAAATTACAAGCTATTGCTCAATATTATTCATTGGTTAGATGTAAAGATCGAATAAGGCATTCAGAAAAAGTAAGTATAAAAAAAAAGGAAGCAAATTTGCTTCCTTTTTATATTTCATCCAGCAACGATTAAGCTGCCTCTTTGGCTTTTCGCTTGGCTTCACGCTTCATTTTCATGTTTTCAATTACCCAACCTCCTATCCAATAAGGAATAAAAGAAATTAAGAAGATCATCAACCAAAATCCAATGGTCAAGATGGTAAGAAAGGCTAAAAACCCTAAATATTGATCAAAATCGAACATGTGACTGCGTGTTTTGTTTGGGCAAAGATAAAATGATTTTTTCTAAAAAAGGAAGAAAATACACCTATTTATTCACACGAATTAAACATCCCGGCGGTTGAGAAGAAATACCCCAATTTCGTACCTTTGCCATCTCTAAGTACAGACAGATGGCATATAGAATTGAAAAAGATACCATGGGTGAGGTTCAAGTACCTGCCGACAAGCTATGGGGGGCTCAAACCGAGCGTTCCCGGAACAATTTTAAAATAGGTGCTCCTGCTTCCATGCCTTTGGAGGTGGTGTATGGTTTTGCCTATTTAAAAAAGGCCGCTGCCTATACTAATTCCGAACTGGGCATACTTACTGAAGAAAAAAGAGATCTTATCGCGCAGGTTTGTGACGAAATTTTAGAAGGAACGCACGATGATCAATTTCCGTTGGTCATTTGGCAAACCGGAAGTGGAACTCAGAGCAACATGAATGTGAATGAGGTGATCGCCAATAGGGCACATCAACTTGCGGGAAAAACGATAGGAGAAGGCGATAAAACCCTACAGCCCAATGACGATGTAAACAAATCGCAGTCATCCAACGACACTTTTCCTACGGGAATGCATATTGCGGCCTATAAAAAAATTGTAGAAGTAACGCTACCCGGAGTGAAGCAGCTGCATCAAACATTGCTAGATAAGTCATCCCAGTTTAGCGATTGCGTTAAGATTGGACGAACTCATTTAATGGACGCCACTCCCCTAACCTTGGGGCAGGAATTTAGCGGATATGCGGCTCAATTGAAATTTGGCATCAAAGCCGTTGAAAATACATTGCCTCACTTATCCCAGCTCGCCTTAGGAGGTACCGCCGTGGGGACGGGGATCAATACGCCTAAAGGTTACGCACCTAAAGTCGCCGAATATATCGCAAAATTCACCGGTTTACCCTTCGTAACCGCTGAAAATAAATTTGAAGCCCTCGCGGCGCACGATGGCATTGTGGAATCACACGGGGCGTTGAAACAACTTTCCGTCTCTCTGAATAAAATTGCAAACGATATTAGAATGTTGGCCAGTGGCCCTCGAAGTGGAATTGGCGAGATCACTATTCCTGCCAACGAACCGGGATCTTCCATCATGCCCGGAAAAGTGAACCCAACGCAATGTGAAGCGCTTACAATGGTCTGTGCTCAAGTCATGGGCAATGATGTGGCAATAAGCGTGGGTGGCATGCAGGGGCACTACGAATTGAATGTCTTTAAACCGGTGATGGCAGCCAACATCCTACAATCCGCTCAGCTTATTGGAGACGCTTGTGTATCTTTTGATGTGAACTGCGCTCAGGGAATCGAACCCAATCATGAAGTGATAAAGCGATTGTTGGACAATTCATTAATGCTTGTCACAGCACTTAACACAAAAATTGGGTACTACAAAGCTGCAGAAATTGCAAATACAGCGCATAAGAACGGAACCACCTTAAAGGAGGAGGCAATAAATCTAGGCTATCTCACGGCCGAAGAATTTGATGCTTGGGTAAAACCGGAGCATATGGTGGGTGATCGGGACTAATTTTAAGCAAAAGCTTCGCCTAAAAGTATCTTTAAAATATACCTCAAAATATTTCCTACAAGTCCCATCTTGTCATTTTATCATTTTATGTTTTTAACAGCTCAATATGTTAAATTTTCACTTTTAATTAAGGTTTTAAAAAGTGTTATCATATTTAATTGATTATCAAGTATTTACATTTGATAATAACTGTCAATTTTTACACTTTTATACGAATTATCCTACGCTAAATCAGTGTTTTATCCACTATTTTCTCGATTAAACGCATATTTATTAGGTAAAGTGTAATATTTTTGTATATTGAAGTACCCAAATTTTAAAACCTACTTATTATGAAGTCGTTTTTATTGCTCATTACTTTGCTGTTTTGCTTGAATGTTCAGGCAAAAAAGAAGGTGCATCGCACCACGATTGATGCCAAAGAAATTAGCGTTCAATCCCCCGAAAACACAGGTACTAACCCTCAAATTGGCAACACCTATACTAAGAGTGATGCTATCTTGAATCCTTCCTTATTTGCACTTCCTCAAGATGGTACATTCTATTATGATCACAGCTTTGGGAATTTCGGTGAAGGTTTTGGTTTTAAGGAATATTCCTACAAAAATATTACTGCTGGATCTCGAAACATGAATGGATCCATTCGGGATAATTCTGCCATGCAAAATGATGCTAAAATGGAATCACAAATAGTATTCCGCCAAGGTTTATATTATGGGTTTGCTTTGATGCTGGTTTTGCTCAATTTGGTTTGCTTTTTCCTTTTTGACGAGAAAACATTTCTATATTATTCGCTCGCATTGGCTAGTATGTCGGTTTTACTCTTCTTCAATGATGGATTGCTGGAGCTATTGGAAATTTCTACCACAACCAATGCCGTTTTAAAGTCGTCTTTATTATCGCTATTTGCCATTGGTTTTACCGCAATATTCGCATCAAAATACCTTTCATTGAAGGAATTCTTGCCTAAGCTGAAATTAATAACTTTCAGCTTGATAGGAATCTCAGCGCTTCTAATAGCAACAGGTGGGATTACAGACAATGCTGCATTTTTACTTGGCGCAAATGCCTTACTGTTTACCGTGGCCACATCCTATTTCCTGGCAGGTATCTACCTTTTCAGTAAAAAGAATTATGCGAAATTTTTTGTGATCGCAACTTTTATTCCCTTGCTCTTTTGCGTAGACTTCTTTGTACTGAATCCGCTTGGCATTAATTTCTTGTCAACACAAACAGCTCATATAAAGGCAGCCAGTATCGCCGAAATGCTTATTCTTACCTATGCGATCATGTATAGAATGCAAGCTATTAAAGAAGAAAATATGCTGCGCCAAGCCGAATTGCGAATATTCCTGAAGCGTCAGGAAGTCCATACTGCTAGAAAGAAGACCGAAAAATTAGTGGAGGATGTCTATCTGGAGAATTTGATCATGCACTATGATCTTGATGGGCTTGAAATTAAATTGCTTCAGTACATTTCCGAAGGAAAAGAAAACAATAAAATTGCACGGAAGCTCAAAACAACTGAGCAGGAAGTGGAAGAATTAACAAAGGAATTATACGAGAAACTAGAAATTAGCGAACAGATCCAACAAGATTACCGATTGGTAGATTCGCAGCCTGACTATATTTATAATTAGCCCCCCACCTCGATTTCCGAATGGGCACCATAAATTGACTGTCTACCCGGATACAGAGGAATTTTGCCCCGTATTAGGATCAACATGACCTAATCAACTTTTGTTTAATTTTTATGGCGAAAAGGGTAAGTGTAAAAGCTTATCCTTTTTTTTGATAGTGTTTTTTATACTTAAAATAAGACAATACACCTAAGAGCACCATGGTTCCAACTAAGTAGAACACAAATTGAGGTGTAACCGGCACGTCTCCACTGGCGTACGAATGTAATCCCGTGAGATAAAAATTCACCCCAAAATACGTCATGAGTATAGACATGAACGCAAACATGGCCAAAACATTGAAAAACCATCGACCCCGAAGGCCCGGTACCAATCTGGTGTGGATCACAAAGGCGTAGATCATAATACTTATGAGTGCCCAGGTTTCCTTGGGATCCCAACCCCAATAACGTCCCCAACTCTCATTGGCCCATTGTCCGCCTAAAAAGTTTCCAATCGTGAGCATTACCAAACCCACAGTAAGGGCCATTTCGGTGATAATAGTGATCTCTTTTATATTGAGATCCATTTTCAACTTGTTCTTTTTTGTAGTAAAGATCATTAGCAGCAAGGCGGTTGCCCCTAAGATCCATCCTAAGGTAAAGGGTCCGTAACTAGCTACGATCACCGCTACATGTATCATGAGCCAATAACTGTCTAATACGGGCTGCAAATTGGCAATGGAGGGATCCAGCCAATTGAGATGTGCCACCCATAACAGTATGGAGGCTACGAAGGCTGTCGAAGCCACCGTAAGGTCACTCTTTCGCCCAAAAGCCAGCCCAAAGAAGACCGTTGCCCAACTCACATAGATCACACTTTCATAGGCATCACTCCAAGGTGCGTGTCCACTGATGTACCAGCGAGCGATCAACCCCAAGGTCATGAGCACAAATAAAGCCCATATGCAGACTTTGAAGAACTTAACTACAATTCGAATCACCTTGCGATCATTAAATATCTGAACAATAATAAAACTGAACATAAAAAATCCAAACATTGCGAAGTAATGGTATAACCTATTGAATAGATTCGCTTTGTTATATGCGATCTCAGCATCGATCTTATTTTCGGATAAAAGAACGTCCGCTCCATGCTTTTGTTGATAAGCAATGATAAGTTCCAGCACACTGTCAGCCTCTGTATAATCATTATTGCGACGAGCATAATCCAAGGCGAGTCTGTAACCCCTTAAGATTTCAGCTACGAACACCGAGTCTTTACCTTTTATATTTGATGTCGAAAGTTCGGGGCGAGAGACCCAAGTATTATTGATATCTCCGGGAATTGGGAAAACTTTGAGCAAGCCGCCCCCCAGGGCTTGATCCAATAAATACGACTTTTGCTGCAGTTTTAAAAAGTCTTTTTCGAACTGGTTTGGATTTTGCTTCTTGCTCGCCTCCTCCAAATATGGGCCCAATTTATTATTCATTTTCTCATCCAGCATGTCTAAAATTGCCGCCTTCGATACTTCCTTATCCACTCCCAGCACCCGCTTGATACTATCGTTGCGCCAATCCAACTTCATCAAGCGCACTTCGTACCACAGTGGAGGAATTTCCACCATGGACAGGAACACCTGATTGGCGTCTAGTCCCATATACGAATCCTTCCCGCTTATCTTACGCAGCAATTCACTGGCAAAGGTATTCATGGGCTTCATTCTACCATTATCCTGAACGACCAACCGTCCAAATTTGGCCGCATGCTCCTTGCTGATGGCATTGGCCATCACCACCGAATCGATCTGCTGAGGTGTCGCTCTTTCCCGATGCCCACTATCCTGCCCCATTGCACCTGCCGAAAATAACAGCAGCACAATTGTTGCAAGCTGAGCCTTTTTGTTCTTTACCTTATCCAGAAATCGTTTTAGGTCTGCGAAGCGAGTGTTGCGATCAAATAGAATAGCCATTAAACCAAAATAGAGCAGGAAGTAACCAATGTAAGTAATCCAGGTTCCCCAAAAGTCGTGATTTACAGACAGGACGGTCCCTTTTTCGTCCGGGTCAAAGGATGCCTGAAAGAACCGGAACCCCTTGTGGTCCAACACATGGTTCATGTAGATATCGTAATCGTAGAAGTCCGTGTCGCTATTGTTCACAGTAAGTTTACTTCGATAGGCGGAGTAGGCCTTTTCGGTTCCGGGGTATTTATCTGCGATAAAATCGTTTAACGTTAGGCTAAAGGGCAGTTCATAGGTTTTGGCGCCATAGGCCAAGTGTACTTTCAAACCCGCGATGTCAATTTCTACCGGGTCGTTTTCCACATATTGCCCACCGATTAGCTCTACCGTTTCCGATTCCCCTTCAGAAGAAACCTCCACCACCAGCAGATCCCTATTGGTCTTTTCGGGCAAATCAACTTTTATGTTGCCATATTTTCCTTTTACAATGGCCTGTGGAAACACAAATTGCATTCCGCCAATATTGTAAAGCGATCGCAGTGAGAGGGTCTGAAGACTGTCCGCTACAAAGGGTTTTTGAAAACGAGAAACGATCTCGTTCAGATTGGCACCACCAAGTTCGGCGGGATTTACTCCTGCGGCTCGTACTTCGGCCATGTTCATATAATAACCATCAAAAGGACCTTCAATGGTATATTCATTCTCACCCAAGCTAATATTGATTGCGCCGGGAGTTGGTTTATCCACAGCAAATAGCACATTATGAATGGAGGCTACTTCGCCTCGTTTCAACCAATGATCGTGGCCTTCACCGGCACCGCTTTCCACTATTTTTAAATACTCTTCCCCTTCTTCCAAAGGAATAAAACCCTGTTTTACATTGGACACAAAATCCTTGTACTGAATAACGACGGGTTGTTTGGCATAATCGGTTTTCCAGGTAAAATTGTTATTGAGTCTTTCGGAAAGATCCAATTTTTTATACGGAAGGTTTCGCCGTTGCGCTTCACCATCAATTTTATAATCCCCGTCAATAAAGACTTTCAAAAATGTTTCTCGGGAAAGAAAAGTGCTCTCGGTCGCTCCCTCTCTAATGGGCATTAAGCCTTCATAACCAATGTATCGAGTTACCCCTGCTCCAATTAAAATAAGAATAAAAGAAAGATGCAGTGTTAACGTGGCCCATTTGGCTTTTTTATACAAGCGAAACCGAAATATATTACCCACAAAATTAACGACGAACAAGACCATGATCAATTCGAACCACCACGCCTCGTATACCAATTCTCTCGAATATGGAGTTGGTGACGTTTCGGAGGCCCGATCCATAAAGGTTCCAACGGCCATGGCAACAGCAAAAGCAATGAATAAGAGTGCGGTGAGACGAGTTGAGAAGAAAATTGAAGCAAGTTTCTTTTGCATTCGGTTTAATTTTGCGCAAATTTAGTCAATTGCCCTTAAATTTTCTAGTGAAATCTGTTAAGGTATTCCTAGGGTTTTGGCGTATTTTTATTTCGCGCTTCGAAGACCTTTAAATGAATAAAAGTTCCCATATTTCTGGCTCTTTGTTTGGCCCTTTCGGCAACTTCTCCTTCAAAAAGTTCGTTCACCGTTTCATACCATAGATTCAACCATGTTCCAAAATGCAATTCGTTGATACTTCCAAAAGGACCCTGATCTACATCAATATGTTTTTGCATAGGATCTCCATGATATTTTTTTCTGAAGAATAAGTTCGTCACCCAAAAATTGGTAAGATGTTCAAAATGCGCTTCCCAATGGGTGATGGTGCCATTAAATATCGGGCCCAAAAGCTCATCTTCCCGAACCTTTTGGTAAAAAGTTCGAACCAACTGATTCACATCTTCCTCATTTTGCAGATCTTTTCTTTTCATTCTAAGGACAAGGTAACAATTACGCTAAACTTTAAAACCCTTTCTATAAAATTGTATTTTAGCCTCATGAAAGTTGTGATCCTTGGTTATGGAAACGTGGCAGCCCATTTGTTGGGGGCATTTCAGAATTCGAAAAAGACTGAAGTAATTCAAATCTATAACCGAAGTAAACTAACAGGCAACCAACTTCCTGAGGTTACGACGCAACTTTCAGAAATAAAAGAAGCAGACGTTTACCTTATAGCCATCCCGGACGACTCGATTGCCAATTTTTCAGAAAAACTACCCTTCACAAACCGATTGGTGGTGCATACTTCGGGCAGTGTTGCAATGACCAAACTTTCAGAAAAAAACAGTAAAGGGATATTTTATCCGCTACAGACTTTCACCAAAGACCGAGTAGTAGATTTTAAGACCATTCCCATTTGTGTTGAGGCAGAGAAGGAGTCAGATCTTCGACTCTTACATGAATTAGGGAGTTGTATTTCTGAAAAGATCGTGGAAATAAATTCGGAAGAACGAAGGCGATTGCATCTGGGCGCTGTGTTTGTTAACAATTTCACCAATCATATGTACCAAATTTCAGAAGAGATCCTCGCAGCGAAAGATCTGGATTTTGAATTGTTGAAACCGCTACTTTTGGAAACGGCTCATAAAATGGAAGCGATGTCTCCACTCGAATCACAGACAGGTCCTGCCAGACGAGACGACCAAAAAACAATAGAGGACCATCTTCATCTGTTACAAGACCAACATCATAAAGAGATTTATAAAACCATTACCAAATCCATCCAAAAGACTCATGGAAAAAAGCTATAAAGAATATCTCAAACAGATTTCCACCTTCGTTTTTGATGTGGATGGTGTCCTTACAGACGGATCTATCATAGTAAACACTGAGGGGGAAATGTTTCGGAAAATGAATATTAAAGATGGATTCGCGCTAAAAACGGCTGTGGATGAGAACTATAATATTTGCATAATCAGCGGAGGTACCAATGAAGGAGTTCGCAAGCGTTTGCAAGGATTGGGGATTACCGATATCCACCTTGGAGCGTCTAACAAAATTGAGATCTTGGACACTTACTTCGCATCGAAACAGGTCCATAAGGATAATGTGCTCTATATGGGTGATGATGTTCCAGACCTGAAACCCATGAAAAACGTTGGACTCCCGTGCTGCCCTCAGGATGCCGTTCCGGAGATCAAAGCTATCTGCAAGTATATTTCTCATAAAAAAGGGGGTGAAGGTGCGGTCCGCGATGTGATCGAACAGGTATTGAAAGTACAGGGGAAGTGGATGAGTAATGGAGATGCCAGTGCCCGATATGATTAGTTCGAGACCAAAGCTATCCAATTAATTTGAGCGAAACCCATGGCTTATCTTATCATAATCAGACCACTTAACTTGCTCCTCATTGTCTTGGTACAAGTCATTATAAAGTATGGCTTGTTGGAAACGCATATCCTACCACTGGCATTAGACACTATTTCCTTTGGTTTCCTGGTTTTCGCAACTGTTTGTATTGCAGCTGCTGGAAATGTGATCAATGATATTATGGACGTCGCGGTAGATCGAATCAACAAACCCCAAAAAATGGTGGTGGGAATAAAGATCACCGAAAGAGCAGCATACAATTATTATATGGTGTTAAGTATCCTGGGAGTTGGCTGTGGATTTTACCTCGCCAATAGTATCGATCGGCCCCAATTGGCAGCCATTTTTATTGTAATTTCAGTATTACTCTACCTGTATGCCACGCATCTCAAAGCTATACTTTTGGTGGGAAATTTGTTAATTTCTCTTTTGGTGGCCATGAGTTTGATCGTTTTGATACTTTTTGATATTTATCCCATGATCGAGGGAACCATTTCTGAAATACAAACAAAATGTTCGCGAGCCATTCTGCTTTTCGCGGGATTTGCCTTTTATATCAATTTGATCCGAGAAATTGTAAAGGATCTGCAGGATATCGATGGCGACAGAAATGGTGGACGGTCCACCCTGCCCATTGTTTTGGGACGAAAACGAACCACGGACGTAGTTTTTGTAATGGGCGCAGCGGCCTTACTTTCGATCCTTATTTTTACTTATACCGTCCTGTATAAATTTCAAGTCACGGCCTTTTATTTTGTTTTTCTCGTAGGCGGCCCACTGCTGTTCTTTTGTATAAAGGCCTGGAAGACGGAGCACAAAAAACATTATAAATTATTATCAACGCTTTTAAAGGTAATACTGCTTTTAGGAGTTGTGTCACTAATGTTCTACGCCAAAATACTTTCCCAACTATGATATTTGACACGAACAACGATTACTTCCTAGAAAATGAAAAGGTGTTGCTAAGGCCGTTGAAAAAAGAAGACGCCCAATATCTACTTCCCTTTTCAATCTATGAGCCGGAGTTGTGGACCTATTCGTTGATCTCGGCGGCAGGGGAAGAAAATCTTGCAGCATATATGGACCATGCACTGTCTAAGCGTGAAGAAAGTGATTCGTATCCTTTTACTGTATGGGATAAAATCACTAAAAATTATGCGGGAACTACGCGGTTTTATGATATTCAGCGGCATCACAAAACCGTGCAGTTAGGATACACTTGGTACGGAAAAAAGTTTCAGGGCACGGGTGTAAATAAAAATTGTAAATACCTCCTCTTGGAGTTCGCATTTGAAACTTTAGGAGCGGAGCGTGTTGAATTTAGAGCCGATGCAAATAATGAGCGAAGTATAGCTGCCATGAAAAGTTTGGGCTGTACTTTTGAAGGAATTTTACGAAGCAATTGTGCAAGTCCCACAGGAAGACGCAACAGCATTATTTTGAGTATCCTTAAAAATGAATGGCATAATGGTATTAAGGAACGGTTGATAGCACGAATTTGATGAATCAATAAAGAACTGACACGAAACAATCACATGCACTACCCTTCTAACTCACTAACATACTACACTACTACCAAACTAATCTGCTAAAAAAATGCTTCGAGAACAATTAAAAAACTACAACATTATCCTCGCATCGGGTTCCCCGAGGCGGCAAAATTTTTTCAAGCAATTGGATATCGAGTATCGTATTGACGTGCGCGAAGTGGAAGAGGTTTTTCCCGATCATTTAACAGGTGCAGAGATCACCGATTTCCTGTCACAACTAAAAGCCTCCGTTTTTACAGATCTTTCGGAAAATGATATTTTGATCACAGCAGACACTATCGTTTGGAAGGACGGCAAGGCCATTGGCAAGCCCACAAGTAGGGAAAATGCCAAAGAAATGCTATTTGGTTTAAGCGATGGCATGCACCAGGTATATAGTTCGATAAGTTTTACCTCCAAGCAATTTCAAATAACCGTCAACGACTGCACCAAAGTATGGTTCAAACCCCTCACGGAAGCCGAGATCGATTTTTATATCGACCATTATAAACCCTTTGACAAAGCAGGAAGTTATGGTATCCAAGATTGGTTGGGATATGTTGCCATTGACCGGATAGAAGGCTCATTTTTTAATGTGATGGGGCTCCCCACCCGACTTGTTTACAAAACGTTAATGGAGATTGCCCAAGGCTGATTTTATCGTAGTTTTACCAAAATCCCTTACACTATGAAGTTTCGCACGACGGTTCTATTGGTAACCTTCTTCTCATTCCTCTTATGGAGTTGTAATTCTTCGGAAAAAGATACGCTTGCGGTACATTCAGAAATAAAATTCGACGAAGGAACTCAAAAAAATAGGACACTCTCCCAAGATTTCAAAAAGTATTGGTACGACGGCAAGGCCGAATTAACTTCCTTTAAAATCTCTCAGGAACGGTACGGTGAATTGCGGGAGGGCACTTCGGTTCATATATTTGTAGCCGAAGATTTTTTGCCCAATGAACAGGTTAAGGCAAACAATGCTTCAGAAGAAAACACAGCTGTTCTAAAATTTAACGCGACTAAAAAATACCTCACGGGCATCTACCCTTACTCCGTAATGACCAGTGTTTTTAATCCGGTGGAAACCCAAGATCACTCTATCAAAGTAGCACATTCCATGCAGGAGTGGTGCGGACAGGTATATTTTCAACTCAACAATAAAGAGGAATACGAAATCTGGGGACACTCCTATTTTGAAGGAGAGGCGGATCAACAATTGAATCTTCCAAAAACCTGGTTGGAAAGTGAACTCTGGAGTCGCATTCGTATCAATCCCGAAGAACTTCCAACTGGTGATTTTACAATGCTGCCTAGCTTTGAGTATTTTAGAATGAGTCACCAAAAAATTGGAATACACACCGCTAACGGAAATTTGGTCAAAGGAGATTCTATATCCACTTATTCTTTATCCTACACCGATCTGGATAGAGAATTAAAAATCTACTTTACAAGCACTTTTCCGTACTCAATCGAACGATGGGAAGAAACCCATGCCAACGGACTTACAAGTACAGGAGAAAAATTGAAGCGCATCAAAACTGCTTATTGGAGGCAAAATAGCAACGAATATATTCACCTTCGGGATTCTCTCAGCCTATAGCAGGAGTGGTATCAGCGGCATTTAAACTTAATTATTGTTAAAGAAATCCCAACGAACAAATCCAAACCCCTATTTTCAATATCTTTGAGACACATCAACCCTCAAGATTGTGATCCGAAAAAATATTTCCCTCCTATTTTTAACAGCACTTGTATCTTATTCTACAGCCTTCGCTCAAAAACCGGATAAACCAACGGCTTCAGAGATTTACCACGATCTTCAAAAGTTGAATTTTCTAGGCTCGGCCTTATATATCGCCGCACATCCGGACGATGAGAATACGCGTTTGATCTCATATTTATCGAATGACGTCAAAGCCCGGACCGCCTATCTTTCATTAACTCGTGGGGATGGTGGCCAGAATTTGGTGGGACCGGAGATTCGTGAGCTTTTGGGAGTGATCCGAACACAGGAATTGGTAGCTGCACGAAGTACCGATGGAGGTTCACAACTCTTTACACGTGCCAACGATTTTGGCTATTCCAAACATCCCGATGAAACATTGGCGATCTGGAATAAAAATGAGGTGATGAGTGATGTGGTTCGCGCTATCAGAAAATTTAAACCGGATATTATCGTAAACCGCTTCAATCATCGCACACCGGGTTCCACCCATGGGCATCATACCTCATCGGCTATGCTTAGTTTTGAAGCCTACGATCTGGTGGGAGATGCGGCTCAATTTCCCGAGACGGCAAATCAATTTGGAACATGGGAGCCCAAGCGATTGTTTTTTAATACGTCCTGGTGGTTCTACGGAAGTCGGGAGAACTTTGAAAAAGCAGATAAAACTAATATTCTCGAGGTCGAAACCGGAGCCTACTATCCCAGTTTAGGCCTATCCAACGGTGAGATCGCTTCCTTAAGCCGAAGTATGCACAAGTCACAAGGATTTGGAAGTACCGGAACCAGAGGCAGCCAAACGGAATATCTTGAATTCTTGAAAGGAGACTTCACCGGGAATCAAGCTGATCTATTTGAAGGAATTAATACCACCTGGACACGAGTCGAAGGTGGAGGGGCCATTGGTACTATTCTGAAAGCTGTTGAGAAGAATTTCAATTTCGCAGATCCGTCAGCAAGCGTGCCACAATTAATGAAGGCTTATCAACTTATCAAGAATTTGAGAGATCCGCATTGGAAGACCATAAAAACGAGTGAGATCGAGTACCTTATTATAGCCTGCTCCGGCCTGTATCTCGAAGCGGTAGCCGACCAGCAAAGTGTGTCTCCCAAGGGAAATGTGATGGTGACCGTGGAAGCGATCAACCGATCCAAAGTGCCCATAAAACTCAATTCATTGACCTCGAGTGTCATCCAATTTCCGGCGCAATTTGCACCTACTCCCCTTTCTGAAAATAAAAAACAGCAAATAAAAAGCACCGAATTCACTTTTAGTGCCACCGAAAATACCACGCCCTATTGGCTGAACGAACCAGGCACTTTGGGCATGTACAACGTGGAAAACAAAGATCTTATTGGACTTCCCGAACTTGCAACGCCATTTCCCGTTGAGTTTAATCTTTCCATAGCCGGAATAGAAATAAGTATTACGAGGAACATTATTTATAAATTTACCGATCCAGTAAAAGGCGAAGTTTATCGTCCTTTCGAAGTCTTACCAGAAGTGACTGCCTCCATCCCTGAAAAAGTGCTCATTTTCTCCAGTGAAGCAGCGCGAGAAATTCCGGTGATCGTGCGGTCCGGAAGAAAAAATATCACCGGAACGGTAACCTTACAGCATCCCAAAGGCTGGGTTGTAAGTCCGGCGCAGCATACTTTTTCATTGGGGCCCAAGGGTTCAACACAGACCCTTTTATTTTCCGTTACTCCTCCAAAGGACCGAAGTGAAGGAAATATAAAACCTCTGCTTCAGATTGGAGATCATTATTATGATAAAGAGCTGATCACCATTGATTATGAGCACATCCCGTTCCAGAGTGTACTTTTACCCGCCACTGCTAAGGTGGTGCGCATACCCATTGAGAAAAGAGGTGAGAACATTGGCTATATCGATGGTGCGGGTGATGCCATTCCTGAGAGTTTGAAACAGATTGGCTATAAGGTTACGACCATTGAGGTTTCGGATATTTCCGAAGAAAATTTGAGCAAGTTTGATGCTATTGTTGTAGGTATTAGAGCCTATAATACCGTTAAGGCATTGGAGTTCAAACAACCTATTTTAAATAAATATGTAAGCAACGGAGGCACCTTACTGCTGCAATACAACACCAGCCACCGATTGATCACAAAAGAGCTGGCACCTTATCCTTTGACACTCTCACGTGACAGGGTAACCGATGAGTTTTCTGAAGTTCAGATTCTGGCGGAAGACCATCCCGCTATCAATTCGCCCAATAAGATCACCACAGCCGATTTTGATGGTTGGGTACAGGAAAGAGGCTTGTATTTTCCTAACGAATGGGGGCCGGAATTTACACCCATTCTGGCAATGAATGACAAGGATGCCCCATCAACAAAGGGGTCTTTGCTAATCGCAAAATATGGAAAAGGGCATTATGTCTATACCGGACTCAGTTTCTTTCGAGAATTACCAGCCGGAGTCTCAGGAGCCTACAGACTGTTCGCAAATTTACTGTCGTTAGGGAAGACTGAAGGAGACTAAATAAAACTGATGGAAAACAACATGGGGACACAGAGCGAAGAAAACACCGTTAAAAAGGACATGGCTAAGGTCAAGTTTATCTGGAAGCGAAGTTATACCTGGGTCTTGTTGATCAACACTCTTTACATTATCCTATTCTATTTATTAATGAAAAGTTTCAATCTGTATGTTGGATAACAACCTCACCCAATTGCACAAATTCGATTGGATGGTTCTAACGGCTGTGCTGTTATTTATTGTTTTCTACGGTGTTTACAAGACTCGAAAGAACAGAACGGTTAATGATTATCTCAAAGGTGGAAGTCAGGCGCATTGGTGGACCATTGGGCTCAGCGTAATGGCTACTCAGGCCAGTGCGATCACTTTTCTATCTACACCGGGACAAGCCTTTCATGATGGGATGGGATTCGTACAGTTTTACTTTGGCCTTCCCATTGCCATGGTCATCATTTGCCTGGTATTTATCCCACTTTATCACAAATTGAAGGTTTTCACGGCTTATGAATATTTAGAGTCTCGCTTCGACCTAAAAACACGTACGCTCACCGCCATTTTGTTTCTGGTACAACGTGGCTTAGCGGCCGGTATCACCATATTTGCACCTTCTATCATTCTTTCTGCCGTGCTAGGTTGGGATCTGGTCACGCTTAATGTTATTATTGGAATTCTGGTTGTTATTTATACCGTGAGTGGAGGAACCAAAGCAGTGAATATCACGCAAAAGCAACAAATGGCAATCATTTTTGGTGGCCTGTTCATCGCATTTTTGATCATACTCAATTTTCTTCCCTTAGATGTATCCTTCAGTAATGCCCTTGAAATTGCAGGTGCCAGTGGCAAAATGGAAATTCTCGATTTTTCATTCAACCTTGAAAACAGGTATACCTTCTGGAGTGGTATTATTGGCGGGAGTTTTTTGGCGCTCTCCTATTTTGGTACGGACCAAAGTCAGGTACAACGTTATCTTTCGGGGAAATCCGTTCGAGAGAGCCAAATGGGGATGATCATGAATGGATTGCTCAAAATCCCCATGCAGTTCTTTATTTTATTGATTGGGGTCATGGTGTTCGTGTTTTATCAGTTTAACAGCTCACCCCTCAATTTTAACCCGGCAGCCGAGGCCAGCGTTTTGGAAAGTGAATATGCGGAGCAGTATCGGGATCTACAAGCGGAGAAGCAGCTTTTAGAAATTGAGATCAAGGATGTTCAATTATCCTATGCACGATCGAAGGACGAAACCAAAAAGAATGACCTACTAGGTCAAATTCAATCTTTGAATACAGCCGAAACAAGCTTGAGGGATCGTTCCAAGGAACTCATTAAACTCGCTAGTCCCAGTACCGAGACCAACGACAAGGATTATGTTTTTATACATTTCATATTAAAAAATCTCCCCAGAGGTCTCATTGGGTTGCTTTTGGCGGTAATTCTGAGTGCGGCAATGTCGTCCACGGCAAGCGAACTGAATGCCCTGGGTTCTACCACGGCAATCGATCTCTATAGACGTAACAATCAAGGGCGCGACGATAAGCATTATGTTCGAGTGAGTAAATGGTTTACCCTTTTGTGGGGTGTCATCGCAATCTTGGTAGCTTGCGTAGCCGATCTGTTTGATAATTTGATTCAATTGGTCAATATCATTGGTTCCATTTTCTACGGAAATATCCTGGGAGTATTTCTCTTGGCATTCTTTATAAAGTTCGTCAAGAGCAGAGCCACGTTTATTGCGGCCATTTTTAACCAAATTCTTGTCATTGGATTATACTATCTCGATAAATACGAATACATCGATCTACCCTATTTATGGCTTAATTTTGTAGGCTGCGTCACGGTCATCTACATGGCGATGGTACTTCAGGGATTTATGGATGTTTCGGCGAAAAAGGAAGGATCGCGTAAACGTCTGTTACTAATTCTGCTTAGTCTCGTTGGGGTAGTTGCGATGATCACTGCCGGATTATACCGCCTGGGAGTCTTTGAGTTGAGTTGATCTTCGTATTTTACTATTCTATTTCAATAAGAATAAAATAATTATGAAATACACAGACCCTCCTATCGTCGTTGAGGAAACTTTTCAAACCACCGCAAGTTCACTATGGAATGCCATAACCGATCTCCAACAAATGCGCCAATGGTATTTTGAGAATATTGATGTATTTGAGCCAATTGTGGGAACTCGGTCTACGTTTGTGATAGTCGTTGAGGACCGAACCTACACCCATCTGTGGGAGGTCACTGAAGTAATTCCGGGAGAACAGATCACTTACAATTCGAACTACCAGGAATATGCTGGCGATGCTTTCGTGACGTTTCAAGTGATCCCTGAAGAAGAAAAAGTAAAACTGCGCCTGATCATGGAGGTGGTTGAGAGCTTTCCGGATGGGATACCTGAGTTTAGCCGAGAGAGTTGCATCGGGGGCTGGAATTATTTTATAAAAGAGCGCCTAAAAGCATTTTTGAAAGAATCAACTCACCATTGAAGAAAATTTATATGTCTGAAAAAGGAGAAATCCAAAACACCACCAAAATATTTAGTGAGTACGCGGGAGCTTATGAAGAGAAGTTCATGGATATGGATATATATCGTGACGAATTTGACCTGTTTTGTGATCTTATTTCTGAAAAAAATGGTCGAATTCTTGAGATTGGGTGTGGCCCCGGGAATTGTACTAGGTATCTTCTTGAAAAGCGACCCGATCTGGATATCTACGGAATTGATGTCGCACCAAAAATGATCGATCTGGCAAGAGTGAACAACCCGAAGGCTCGTTTTGAACGCATGGATGCCAGGGAAATAAACAAACTCACACAAAAGTTCGATGGCATCTTCTGCAGTTTCGGACTCCCCTACTTCTCAAAAAAAGAGGCGCAGCAGCTAATAGCAGATGCAAAGTCCTTGCTTCCATCCAAAGGGGTCATTTATTTGAGTACAATGGAAGGTACTGTTTCCCAATCGGGTTATGAAAGTCCCAGCACCGGAACTGCAGACAAATTGTTTGTGAATTATCACAAGGCAGATTATCTTTTGGAGGCGCTAAAAGTTAACGGTTTTCGAGATATTCGAGTAAAGCGATTCGTAACTAATTCTGAAGAAAAAACCACTACCAACTTGGTGATCATTGCTCAGTGTTAAAGTGGTATCCATATAGTCTTCTAGGGTTATCTTTGTTGACAATCACAATTTTAGGAATAAAAAAACGTCCATATTGCTAAGGACGTTTTTTATAGTTTTGCTAAAGGACGCAGTTTACATAGAACCCCATTCTTTCAGCGACTTAGTATTAAGGGCGACGTAGTCATCATTACCCGCTTCTTTAGCCAATTTCAAGGATGTTTGAGCAGCTTTAACGGCTCCTTTTTTATCACCTGATTTGGCATAGATAAGCGATTGTTGTCTGTGATACCAGAAAGCTGGCTTTTCACGCATCTCGATCGCCTTGTCGATCCACATCTTTGACTTGTTGATGTCCTTTCCGGCCTCCATATAATAAACGGCGGCGGCGTAGTAATCGTTGGCAGAAGGTCCTCCCATTACACTTTCAATACTGGCGATCACTTGGGTGTCCGTATCAACTTCGATCTTAACTGACGTATACACAGTATCCCAAAGCATTCCCAATTGAGCCGAATTATTCTTAAGATCATCGAAAGTCATTGTAAAAGTTTCAATAGACATTGGCATAGGATACACCTGAGTTTTAACCGTTGCGGCTACCTTACTATCATCCCACTTTTGAGGAGTTCCCCAATTGGAGGCATCGCTGTAGAACATCACTTCCCAACTGTCTTTGCCAGGCTTGGTATAGATGGCATAGGTTCCGGCTTTCAATGGTGAACCACCTACTTTAACGTCTTCACTAAAAGTGATCTTCGTGTTGGCATTGGCTCCAGTTCTCCAAACTTCATTGTAGGGAACCAAACCACCAAAAATTGTTCTGCCCTTTACAGAGGGACGTGAATACTCCAGGGTAACATCTGATAGCCCTACATTCTGTTCAATTTTTTGAAGTGGGCTGGCGGCTGGTGTTTTAATTTGAGCAGTAGTTCCTAAGGCGAACATACCCACACAAATAAGGAGAATAAGTTTTTTCATTGTTGTTTATTTTATGGTTATTTTTAAGTGTCTAAGGTACGATTTGCTCTTCTCTTAATTCGTTAACAAAACCTTAAATTAGATTTCGAAAACTAGTGTAACTTTGCCCGATGAAGTCGAAACGATACATCGCCGAACTCATTGGAACGTTCGCACTGGTTTTTTGCGGAACCGGTGCCATAGTGATCAATGAATTTACCAACGGAACGGTAACCCATGTGGGCGTGGCTGTTACTTTTGGATTGATCATTATGGGAATGATCTACGCCTTCGGTGATATAAGTGGGGCACATTTCAACCCGGCAGTAACGATCGCCTTTGCCTATGCCAAAAAATTTCCTTGGAAAGAAGTGCCGGCTTACTGCATTGCTCAAGTCCTCGGGGCATTTATGGCTAGTGGCATCCTATTATTCCTATTTCCTGAAAACGAGCTCCTGGGTACTACCTTACCACAAATTGACGTGCTTCGGGTATTTGTGCTGGAGGTGATCCTCACCTTTTTCCTCATGTTGGTGATCATAAATGTCTCTACCGGGTCCAAAGAAATGGGAACCATGGCGGGTATCGCTGTGGGTGGTATTGTGTTGTTGGAAGCCATGTTTGCAGGCCCCATAAGCGGCGCATCTATGAACCCCGCTCGATCCATTGCACCAGCTATCGTTTCCTGGCATCCCGAGCATCTGTGGTTGTATATTGTTGCTCCTATCGTTGGAGCACTCCTTGCTGTTGTAAGTTGTAAATTGGTGAAAGACGATGACTGCTGCGACGAGGGATGCTAAATAACTGTTAATCTTAGGTTCGTTTCTTGACTTGTATGGAGTTCTACTGTATCTTATAGGAAAAAGAAAAATGCTACAGTATCTCAAGACAAAAATCCGTACAAGAAAACGGAATAGAACCGGAGTCAACAATACATCATACCGATTGTTACGAATGAACAAACGAAGATTAGCCAAGTCACGTTAAATTTTGTTTAAAGTATTATTAATTTTATTAAACAATTTGTATTTTCGAAGTCTAAAACGGTTGACTTGAAGATTTATACCCTCCACTCCAAACAGAATTTGCCCATCTCACTTGAGCAAGCTTGGACTTTTTTGTCCGATCCCAAGAACTTGAAACAAATTACCCCGTCCTATATGAGTTTTGATATACTCTCAGGTGCGGATCGACCTATGTATCCCGGGCAGCTCATTCAATACATTGTGACCCCCTTGTTAGGTATTAAAACAAAATGGGTCACCGAGATCACTCATGTCAAGGATCATCACTACTTTGTGGATGAACAACGCTTTGGCCCCTACGCCTTATGGCATCACAAACATTTCTTGCGCAGCATTGATGGCGGAGTTGAAATGGAAGATATCATTGATTATAAAGTGCCCTTCGGAATTATAGGTCGCTTCATTCACCCGTTTATCGTCAAGCCCAAATTGAAAGAGATCTTCGATTTCCGAAAACATAAATTAACCCAGCTATTTGGTGAGTTCACTTAATCTATAATGCCTTCCATGAGTAAAAAAGTTTCTGTGTTTTGGTTCCGAAGAGACCTCCGATTAGATGATAATGTGGGATTCTACAATGCGCTGTCCGGTAATCATCCCGTGCTCCCTATTTTTATATTCGATTCCGAGATCTTGGATAAACTTCCGAAAGATGATGCAAGGGTCTCCTTTATTCACCAAACTCTTCAGAAAATGCGTGAACGACTGTTGGAAAACGGAAGCAGTTTGGCACTTTACTTCGGAAAACCATTGGAAGTCTTTAAAGATATTTCCGAAGCATACGAGCTTCAATCGGTTTATACCAACCACGATTACGAACCTTATGCGCGAGAACGAGACGAAACCGTTTCGGACTATCTTTCAGAACAAAATATTGGCTTTAAAACTTTTAAAGATCAAGTAATCTACGAGAAAAGCGAAGTAGTAAAGGACGATGGCGATCCCTATGTGGTCTATACGCCCTATATGAAGAAATGGAAAGAACGTTTTCAAAGCGAAGGCCCTCTTAAAGAGTTTTCAAACAAATCGCTTTTAAAGAACCTTATCCAAACAAAACAATTACCAAACCTCAGCTTAGCTGATATTAAATTTGAAGCCCCAAAAATTACGGTGCCGCCCTATGATGACTCAAGGGGTATGGTCCAAGACTACGAAAAAACGAGGAATTTCCCTTCCAAACAAGGCACCTCTCGATTGGGGCCCTATTTACGGTTTGGGTTGGTAAGTATTCGAAAGGTCATGGCTACCGCAATCAACGAAAAAAACGAGGTGTTTTGGAATCAATTGATCTGGCGGGAGTTTTTCATGCAGATTCTGTGGCACTTTCCCCGCACCGCAAATGAGGCATTTAAACCAAAATATGATCGTATTGATTGGCGAAATAACGAAGAAGAATTTTCCAAATGGATGGAGGGTAAAACCGGCTACCCACTAGTGGACGCGGGGATGCGACAATTAAACACTACCGGCTATATGCACAATAGGGTGCGGATGCTCACCGCTAGTTTTTTGTCTAAGCACCTCTTGATAGATTGGCGATGGGGAGAAGCCTATTTTGCTGAAAAATTGCTCGACTACGAAATGGCAAGTAATGTAGGAAGTTGGCAGTGGGCGGCAGGGACCGGTGTTGATGCGGCTCCGTACTTCCGAATATTTAATCCAAGCACGCAATTGGATAAATTTGATAAGGATCGAAGTTACACCCATAAATATATTCCCGAATTAGAAACAGATGACTACCCTAAACCCATAGTTGATCACAAGGAAGCACGAGAACGATGTTTAAAGACCTACAAAGAAGCCCTCGATTAATATTTGTAGGATTTTTCTGTTAAATTATTATGAAAATCCGATAATTTGTATATATTTATCGATATAATTGAAAATAAGGTAGTTACATAACCCCCAAATTATGCTTATGGAAACCTCTGATAATCAATTCACCAACGGTGAAATTACCGTTACCTACGAACCCAAGATTTGTATTTTTGCTGAGAAATGTTGTAGTGGTTTATCCGAAGTTTTTAGAAACTCGGTAATCCCATGGATCGACCTGGATGGCGCAAAAACTAATGAGATCATTTCTCAAATTAGAAAATGTCCTTCGGGAGCCCTCTCATTTAAGCGAAATAAGGAATTAGTAAACGCTTAATAATTTTAACAAATTTTAGCTATTTTCCTTGACCGTTTTCTGCTTTTTTACGGTTACTTTGCGGTAACAAACCATCCGTATCTATGAAAATTTTATCTCTAATCCTCTTTTGGAGCCTAGCGCTCTATATATCCCCGTCCTTCGCCCAGCAATCCGGCACATCAATCGATGATCAATTTGTCGACGTTATCGATAAATCAAATCGATATGAAGATTATAAGGTTGTCAAAATCTACAAATTGAATAACCTGAAAAAAAATGTAAAAGATACCATTGCCTCTTTTCGGGAAGAACTGGAATCTGCTGGTGCTTATGCAGCTCGTCAGCAAGCCCAAATCGACACCTTGACTCAAAAGGTCAAAGATTTGGATACCCAATTGGCAACCTCTCGTGGAAAGGAAGACGGAATCGAACTATTCGGTTCACTTATAAAGAAATCTTCGTATAAAACCACCATGTGGTCGATTATTGGAGTTCTGGGATTGGTGGTCGTCTTTTTATTTTACAAATTTAGGAATAGTAACGCAGTCACTCGCAGTGCAAATCTTAAATTAGCTGAAACAGAGTCCGAGTTCGAAGATCACAGACAAAAGAATTTGGAACAACAACAAGTACTACGAAGAAAACTTCAGGACGAGATCAATAAAAATAAGAAGCTTTTATAGCAATTTAAGCATCATTCGCCAAAGTGAATTACTCCAATCGTGTGATCTTGGCGCCCACTGCCCTCAGTCGCTCATCAATATTCTCATAACCACGATCGATCTGCTCGATATTGTGGATAATGCTCGTTCCATTGGCAGAAAGTGCGGCAATCAATAAAGAGATCCCTGCTCTAATATCCGGAGATACCATGGTAGTTGCTTTGAGATCCGATTCGAAATTATGTCCAATAACGGTCGCACGATGTGGATCACACAAGATGATCCTTGCGCCCATATCAATAAGTTTATCGACAAAGAACAAACGACTCTCAAACATTTTCTGATGTATCAACACGCTTCCTTTAGCTTGGGTGCATACTACAAGTACAATACTTAAAAGATCCGGAGTGAATCCCGGCCAAGGTGCATCTGCTACCGTTAGAGTAGAGCCATCAATATATCCTTGAATTTCATAGCTTTCCTGCTTAGGAACATATATATCGTCCCCTCGTTTTTCTAGTTGTATTCCCAATTTTCTAAACGTATCAGGGATCAATCCAAGGTTTTCCCAACTCACGTCTTTGATGGTAAGTTCACTGCGGGTCATAGCAGCAAGACCAATCCAACTACCTATCTCGATCATATCAGGGAGAATTCGGTGTTCACAACCTCCCAAATGGTCCACTCCTTCAATCGTAAGTAAATTAGATCCCACTCCACTAATCTTAGCCCCCATGGAATTCAGCATTTTACAAAGCTGCTGTAGATAAGGTTCGCAAGCAGCATTGTAAACCGTAGTGGTTCCATTGGCAAGAACCGCTGCCATCACAATATTGGCCGTACCTGTGACGGAGGCCTGGTCCAGCAGCATATCAGTTCCGGTAAGTCCGTTGGGAGCTTCCACGCCGTAAAATCGTTCCTCCTGATTGTATCGAAACTTAGCGCCCAGTTTCATAAAACCTTCGAAATGAGTGTCCAATCTTCGTCGTCCTATCTTATCCCCACCGGGACGTGGAATGTATCCTTTTCCAAAGCGAGCCAGCAAAGGGCCAACGATCATGATCGATCCACGCAGAGAACTACCTTCCGTTTTGAAGAGTTCGGACTCGAGATACTCAAGATCAACGTCATCTGCCTTAAAACTGTATTTTCCTTTCCCCAGCTTGTTGGTTTTCACACCCAGGTTACCCAGGATCTGAATCAACTTATTTACATCCCGAATATCAGGTATGTTATCAATGACTACCTCTTCCGGAGTTAATAAAACGGCGCAAAGTATCTGCAAGGCCTCATTTTTGGCACCTTGCGGACGTATATCACCCTTTAATGAGTGCCCGCCTTCAATTTGAAAAGTTCCCATACGTTCGTCGCTGTAGAAAAATTAGTAACGTTTGCGGCTGCGATTGCCCTTACCTCCGGAGCTGCCTTTACCTTTATTGGTTTGTTTGGAAAAGCGTTGTTTGGTTTTCATGAGTTGCAAGGAGTCTGAAAGTCCCTCTTCCCCACCTTTTAAGTTGAGTTTACCTCCCGAAAGTTCATAAAGATGATTAAAGATGACATCATCCTCCACGGTATCCTTGTTCCAATTCAAGAAGCACTTTTTCATGTGATTGGCTATGGTAAGCACCAGGCCGTCTTTTTTATCACCCTCTTCCCAACCAATGGCTACATCGATCATTCGCTTGATATTGTTCCCGTAAAAACGATATTTCGGGTGATTTTGCGGATAGCTAAGTGGTTCTGGGCGTTCAGCCAACTCCTCTCTCGAGGGTTTAGGATAGGGAGCATCTACATCCAATTTGAAATCGGATATAATAAATAATTGATCCCAAAGCTTGTGTTGGAAATCGGGTACATCCCGCAAATGCGGATTCAAATTTCCCATCACCGAAATGATGCTCTTTGCACAATTGTTGCGGGCTTCTCTGTCCTCAAGGGAAATGGCATGACCTACCATCTTCTGAATATGTCGTCCATATTCGGGTATGATCAAATGCGGTCGCTCCGTGTTGTATTCTATATTGTCTATCATGTGTTTAATTAGGAAGTAAATGCTTCTGTAGAAGTAATAACGCCTGCAAAATACTAAAATTATAAGGAAATGACCCCTTCTACCTTTGAAACTTCCAAATATTTCTCGATCACAGCATCTGCTGAACTCATGGTCACTTTTATTGAAATACTCGTGTAGGTTCCTTTGGATGAATCCCTAGTTCGGATATCGGCATCAGCGCCATCAAAAACGGCCTCAATCTCGGCTAATTTTTCAAGATCTGCCGGTACAATAAACTTATAAAGATAGGGTGCGGGCCAAGTGGTATCTTTTTCTAATTGCTCGCGTAGTCTGTTGTAAAAATCTTCAGTTTTCGAGGTATTGTCCATATTTTTTATTCTGAAAAGAATACGCAAAGATACATTTTTCAGTATCAATAAATAGTTCCGATATTTGCAAGAGCGATCCGCCGAAGTGGCACGCTCCTAACCTTTAATTTGATCTCATTGAAAGCGAAGAAAATTGTTATTACCGGAGGGCCTTGTGTAGGGAAAACCTCTCTCATTGAAAGCCTGAAAGCCCTGGAATACACTTGTTTCCCTGAAGTGATTCGAGAATTTACGCTGGAAGAAACAGAAAACAAAGACCTTGACGCTTTGGTTTCAAATCCTATTGTTTTCGCTGAAGACTCGCTGTTATTTAACCAGAAGTTGATCGATGGACGGTCCCGTCAATTCAAAGAGGCCGATGCTGTCAAAACCGATTATGCCTTCTTCGACCGTGGTCTGCCCGATGTGTTGGCCTATATGGATTATTTCGATCAAGAAGTCAACGCCGATTTTAATAAGGTCTGTAAGGATCTTCCTTATGATAAGGTTTTCATCCTTCCACCCTGGAAGGAGATCTTCGCATTGAACGAAATACGATTTGAGAGTTTCGAAGAATTGGAGCAGCTACATGAACATTTGATCAAGCGATATACATACTTTGGTAATCCACCTGTCATTGTCCCTCGGGAACCCGTTGTGGACCGCGTACAATTTATATTGAATAACCTGAAAGAAACCTTTGAATAAACCGCTTGACATACTACAAACGTATTGGGGGCATAGTTCGTTTCGTCCCAATCAACAAGAGATCATTGAGAGCGTATTACAGGGCAAAGATACGGTAGCACTGCTTCCAACCGGAGGTGGAAAATCGTTATGTTTTCAAGTGCCGGCATTGATCGAAGAAGGGATTTGTATTGTGATCTCACCGTTGGTAGCACTTATGAATGATCAAGTACAATCGCTTCAGGAAAAAGGAATCAAGGCGCTTGCCATTACAGGTGGAATTTCCTTTACTGAATTGACTACCTTACTGGACAACGCCAATTATGGGAATTACAAATTTCTGTACCTCTCTCCGGAACGTTTACAACAGGAACTCGTTCAAAGCGCCATCAAGAGAATGAATGTCTCCATGATCGCAGTGGATGAAGCCCATTGCATCTCTCAATGGGGAAACGATTTTCGGCCAGCCTATGGTAATATTCACATTTTAAATGAATTACATCCACTTGTCCCAACTATTGCATTAACTGCTACAGCTACCCCAAAAGTGCTTGAAGATACCATAAAGCAACTCAATTTGGAAGTGCCTCAAATCTTTCGGAGTTCGTTTGTACGATCCAATTTGTCCTATCAGGTAAAAAAGGAAAATGACAAAATGTACAGACTCGAACAACTACTCAAAGATGAGAGCGGTTCGGCGATCGTATATGTTCGCAGCCGAAGTAAGGCCGAAGAAGTTAGTGCGCATCTTGACAATTTAGGCATTTCAAGCACGTTCTTTCATGGCGGTATCACTTCCGAAGAAAAAAAGAATAGGATGGATTCCTGGAAAAACGAACATATTTCGACGGTGGTGGCGACGAATGCCTTCGGAATGGGGATCGATCAGGATGGCGTTCGATACGTCATTCATATTCAATTACCCGAGAGTTTGGAAAGCTATTTTCAAGAGGCTGGACGTGCGGGTCGTGACGGAAAAACGGCCACCGCCCTTTTACTTTATAATCAAGACGACAAACGGATTGTGCAAAAACAGTTTGTAGATTCCATGCCTTCTGCTGAGGCTGTTAAAAATATCTACCGGCAACTTCAAAATTACTTTCAGATATCGTATGGCGAAGGCGAATATACCAACCACAGTTTTAATTTTACAGAGTTTTGTCATCATTACAAACTCAACACTGTGATTACGTATAATGGCCTCACAACCTTGGATCGTCTGGGAGTGATCGAACTCTCAAAGGAATTTGGGAGACGGTCAATCCTTAAGTTTTTAGTGCCTTCTGCACGTTTATTGAAGGAGTTTGAGAAAAATGTTGGGTTTTCGATGGTGGGAAAGACCATTTTACGGATGTACGGAGGCATATTTGAAACTGCCAATCCCATAAATCTAGATTTGGTCGCCAGGAAAATGGGAGCTAGTAGTGACAAGGTAACTCAAGTTTTACAGGATATGGAAAAGCAGGATCTCATCGAATTAAAATTATATCAAACCGATGCTTCCATTACGTTTTTGGTTCCACGTGAAGACGATCGAACGATCAATCCATTGCGTAAGGAAATCGAGCAATTAAAGGAAAAGAAGAAGGCACAGGTAGCTGCGGTTTTAAACTATGTTGAAAATAATAAGGAATGCCGACAGTTGCAGTTAGTGCGTTATTTCGGAGAGGAAAATGATAAACCGTGCGGTATTTGTTCTGTTTGTGTTTCTGAAGGTGCTTCGGAATTGGGAACGTCTATTTCGTTGATTTCAGAAAAAATATTTGAAATTATTGAAAGGGACCCAATGGATTCGAGAAGCATCATTGAAAAGCTTAATTTTACCGAACCCGAAATTATCGAGGTATTACAACTCCTTTTGGATGCCGGAAAGATTAGACTGAATGCCGTTAATCAATATTTTGTGAAATGAGAGGTTAGAGGTTAGAGGTTAGAGGTTAGAGGTTAGAGGTTAGAGGTTAGAGGTTAGAGGTTAGCAATAAAAAAATTTAAATTATTAATGAAGGACTTGCGAATTGTCTTTATGGGAACGCCTCATTTTGCGGTGGGAATTTTGGAAAGATTGGTTACCGAAGGCGCCAACATCGTTGGAGTGATCACAGCCCCAGATAAACCTGCCGGCAGAGGGAGAAAGATGCATGAATCGGCAGTAAAGCAATTTGCCGTTTCGCAAAACCTTTCATTGTTACAGCCTACAAATTTAAAAGACCCAGTCTTTTTGGAGGAACTGAAATCCTGGAACGCTGATCTTCAGATCGTAGTGGCTTTTAGAATGCTGCCAAAGCTTGTTTGGGCGATGCCCAAATTGGGCACTTTCAACTTACACGCCTCTCTCCTTCCCAATTATAGGGGTGCTGCTCCCATCAATTGGGCGGTGATCCATGGTGAAACGGAAAGCGGGGTGACCACTTTTTTTATTGACGAAAAAATTGATACAGGAGCGATATTGGCTTCAGAAAAAATAAAACTGGAACCCACTGAAACTGCGGGAAGTCTGCATGACAAGCTCATGATTCTGGGCAGCGATCTCGTCATACGCACTGTGATGCTGATCGCAAAGGGTGAGGCACACCCTATTGCGCAACCAAAAAACAAAAGTTTTACGGAGGCTCCAAAACTTACTTCAGAGAATACACAGATCGATTGGTCCTTACCATTGAAGCGGATCGATGCCTTCGTACGAGGTTTAAACCCCTATCCTGCTGCATGGACGGTACTCATAAATAACGATGAGGAATGCAAGGTCAAGATCTATGAATGTACGATGGCCGAAGCGGTCCACGATGAACAAATAGGTAACATCTCGACCACCAAGAAAGACCTTAAAGTAGCAGTACGTAATGGATTCCTATATATTAAGGTAATTCAGCTACCCGGAAAGCGAAAAATGGAGGTGTCTGCATTGCTAAATGGCTATAAATTTGAAGAGGATGCCAAATTCGTGTAAACCCTTGGTATGACTGATTTCATTAAAAAGCCCAAAAATCACATCGTCTTTATTAACAAAGCCCCCAAGTTATCAACAAAAATGGGGATTTAGCCCGTCATTACTTGCGTGAATGGATAATCCGACTAAATTTGTAGAGCAATTATTTAAAAGTTTAACCAACAATTTAATTTTAAAAAGTAATAAACTATGAACAAATCAGATTTAATCGACGAAATGTCACAAGACAGTGGTATCACTAAGGCCGCTGCAAAAAAAGCATTAGAATCTTTCTTAGGGAATGTAGAAAAGTCTCTTAAGAAAGGAAACAGAGTTTCTTTAGTAGGTTTCGGATCTTGGTCAGTTTCAAGAAGAGCAGCCAGAGAAGGAAGAAACCCTCAAACTGGGAAAACTATCCAGATCAAAGCTAAAAATGTTGTAAAGTTTAAAGCTGGTTCAGATTTGTCTGGTAGTGTAAACTAAACATATTGCATCTTTATAAAAGATTAAAACCCCGCCCATTGTGGCGGGGTTTTTTTTGAGTTTCCATATCCCAAAATCTTGACACAAGGTCTCCATTGAGTCTACGTTAACTCAAGTAATACACTAACCTATTCTTACAAAATCATTTCGTAAAATGTTTTTGTCACGAAACCCTTCAATCAAGTAAAACCACAGCACCTTACTATTATTGGGCATCTAATACAGCAAAGTATTGGATTATATAAAATTAATGCTTAGTTTTAGTTGACAAAATTAACCAAATGACCACTTTAAAACCGAACAAAGGCGTGCTACTTGTAGCCGAACCTTCTATTATTGGTGATGTTTCTTTCAATCGCTCGGTGGTCTTATTGGCGGAGCATAATGAAAATGGTTCTGTTGGCTTTATTCTGAATAAGCCATTGGAATATTGTTTGAAGGATTTTCTTCCCGAGGTAAATTCCAGCTTAAAAGTGTACAACGGCGGTCCTGTTGAGCAGGACAATCTCTATTTCATCCACAAAGTTCCCGAATTGATCCCGGACAGTATTGAAATTTCAAATGGCATTTATTGGGGAGGTGATTTTAATACCATCCTTGGCATGTTAGAAAACAATACGTTTGAAGAAGGGCAGATTCAGTTCTTCCTGGGGTATTCAGGATGGACCAGTGAACAATTAGACGACGAACTGGAAGAGCATAGTTGGGTGGTAACTTCCAACGACGAAGAGAACAGTATAATTGGTAAATGCTGCGAAAATTTCTGGAAAGAAAAAATGATCCAATTTGGCGGCGACTATCTTATTTGGTCTAATGCACCTGAAAATCCGAATTTCAACTAGCCCAAACGCGCTTTTACATTCAACTTTGCAAGTAATTCCTTAGCCACACTAAGGGTGTATTCCTTTTTGCGATATTTTGACACGGGTTGAATTCCCATGATGGTATTGGTGACCCACAATTCATCTGCTTTCTGAAGCTCAAAGGGAGACACCGATGCTTCCTCCAAAATATAGTCTGGCAGCTGTGCGACAATCCCAATGATCTGCTTACGCAGGATTCCGTTAAGACAGCCATCACTTAAGGGAGGAGTTTTAATCTTATAACCATTCACAACAAAAAGATTGCCATTAAGCGCTTCGACTACCTGTTTATTTTCGTTGAGAAGGAGGCAATTTTTATAGCCATTTTCTTCAGCAAAAATACTTCCCAGCACATTGATCGCCCTGTTGTTACTTTTAATAGTAGACAGTAATCCCGAATTCACGAAATGATCTTTGAACAGTTCTACTTCGTAGGCTGCCTCGTTTAGAATATAAAATGGTTGAGGAATTACTTCGGAATCAATTACGTAGCTCACTTCTCGGGTTGTTGGAGCATATTTGCCACCCCAATTACGCCACACCAGCAATTTGACCCTATAGGCATCCCCTTTATCCGATGATGCCTCGAGCGTTTTGTTGATCTCCTCTTCCAAAAATTCGAGTGTAAAATTCATGGGTATTTCCATTCGAAGAATTCGCATAGAAGCCATTAACCGAAAGTAGTGGTCTTCCCAAAACAAGAGTTTCCCTGCCGAAACCTTGATGGTTTCAAAGACAGCATCGCCGTACTGCAGCCCTCTATTTTCAGGAGTCAATGATGGAGTGTCCCGGGTAATTAATGTTCCGTTGTAATTGATCATAAAAAAACCGTCTTCTGTTTAAAGACGGGGCAAAGATACTTTATTTCTCTTCCAATTAGAACGGCAACGATCACGTAGATCCCAAAATATGTTTGAGGTTGGAAATCATATTGTCCCATAGCATTTTTCCCTCTTCGATTTCATCCTCTTCTGAGAAATCGGTTACCATAAGCGAAACATCTTTAGTGATCTCATCCACCTGAATTCGAAGTTCAAAATAGTAATCGGTGTCGGCATCATCTTCCCAACGAAATTTAATACGCTCTCCATTCTTTTTCCCTAAGAGTTTAGCGCGTTCTTCACTCCCTTCCCAAATAAAGGTAAAAAACTCACCTCGTGAATTCACATTGTCGGCATACCATTCGCTCATGCCCGACGGTGTAGAGATGTATTGATAAAGGAGGGATGGAGATACATGAATAGGGAACTCCATTTCGTATTTTACTTTGTCTTCCATTGGTAGTTTAGTTGGCTAAAGAAGCAAGATAGATATTAATTCCAAACTTAAAAAGAAAGTGTAATTATTTTTCGCCTTTATTTTAGAGGTTCAGTTTCGGTTCAAAAAACTCAAAGCTTGGCTTGTGAAGATGTATTTTGTTGTTATCTTTGCAGCCTGTAAATTGGCGAGGTAGCTCAGGTGGTTAGAGCGTCGGATTCATAACCCGGAGGTCTCGAGTTCAAGTCTCGATCTCGCTACAAGGATCAAACCCGATACGGATGTATCGGGTTTTTTCATTTCAAATGGATGAAAGCTTGCTTTCGGACAGGAGGAATGAAAAAACCCATGGCAACACGAAGTGTTGTGGGTTTGATCCATTGTAAAGCCTCCCCAAAATGACTCGCGAGACAAGCAAGGCTTGTTGAGCAATTCTCGATCAGTTCAGAAATAAAAACAAAACGACAAATCTCAAATACCAAACACCAAATCCCAACTCTCATATCTTGTATCTTGTATCTTGTATCTTGTATCTTGTATCTAATATCTAAATAAAATCCTCCCTCAAATGACTCGCGAGACAAGCAAGGCTTGTTGAGCAATTCTCGATCAGTTCAGAAATAAAAACAAAACGACAAATCTCAAATACCAAATACCAAAACCCAACTCTCATATCTTGTATCTTGTATCTAAATAAAAGCTTCCCCAAAAAGACTCGGAAAACCACGGAAGTTGGTTGAGCAATTATCGGTTCATTCAATACAAATAGGTAAAAACACGTAGTTAAAGAGCCAAAATTATTCGATACCTTACGTCTAACTAAAACTATCCAATATGAGTTCTTATACGGTGGGGACCAACAAACCCATTAAAATAAAGGTTTCAGCAAGCGCGGCCGGGCATGCCGCTACCGCTTTCTTTTTAAATAATCCCGATGTCCCTGATTCGTATCTTCGAGCAGAAAGCAATGCCTCTTTTTCCAATTCAAATGCGGCACGATGGAGAAACGTCAATAGTGGAAAGTCTGTAAAGGGACGGACTGTGTGGGTGAGAACTATTTTGGATTTCCCCCAAGGGTTTCAGGATAAAAACAGTTATAATCGGGCCGTTGACCAAGCAAAACGCCTGTATAAAGTGGAGCTTTCCGGTGGAACACCGGCGAACATTAGTGTCACTTTTCAGGTCAAAAATAATGTACAAGACGAGATCGTCGTATTTAATTCATATATAACTTTAACCTAAATCCTAAATCATGCGAACCAAAGTACTCTTATACGCGCTATTGATTCCATTTTTGGGGTTGGGCCAAGGTGAAAGCCAGGATCTGGAAAATTTAGCGACACCCTCCTCCCCGGCCTTTATCCTCATGGATATTTCACCCTCTACGGTGTATGTGCCATCCGATCTAAAAGCATTATCCTTTCAGGTCTTGAATGGGTTTGGAAGCGGATCCAATAATGGATTTCCAAAAAATTTCGCCGCTGAGATCGTCCCGTTCTGGTATACCAATCCGAAAAACCTAAACTTTCTTACCTACCATAACATTAAGAAATCAAATCCGGCCGATACCACTTTAACGGCTTATAACAAACAGGATATTTTTGGGGATATTTTTAAAAAGGCATCTGTTTCCTTCGCCTATATGGATGGTACTTTCGAGATCTTTCAGACACCACAAAATTACATATCAGTAGGAGTGCGAACCACTTTGGTCAAGGTGAACAAAAAACAAGATATCGAAAATGTATTGCGGGCCTACGAAAGCTTTGATCAATTCAAGATTGATTTTAATGCCGATCCAAACAATGACCCTACAAAACTAGCCGAAGATGCCTCCTATGTCAGCTTAAAGGAAAATCTGGGAGCCGCTGTGAATATGACTCCGGTTTTTAAAGTCGATATTGCAATGGCGTACAGCACACTTCTGAATAATAACAACTCCAATTTTAACGATACCCTGGGCCGATTTGGATTTTGGGTCACTTCAGACCTGGCGCTGCCCTTTTCCAGTGACGGAAGTAGGTTCATTCATTTTTATGCGGTAGCCAGATATATTCGCGACGGACTAAATTTGGACCCCGAAAACACCCTATTTACCACCAATGTATATGATGTTGGAGGAAAGCTTGAATTAGAATTGGCTTCAATCTCATTAGGGTACGAGTACCTGTCGAGAGAAGGCGATACGGATAATTATCGGTCTCTTGGAACAGTCCGCTACAGAGTGAGTGATGCTTTTACACTATCCGGTGGCTTCGGTAAAAATTTTATGAGCGGCGACGAAACCATTTCCCTTTTAGGAGTAAAATGGGCGTTGGATACGGGAGAAGGTGTGCTACCATTTCCGAAGTAAAACTTTCCGTTATTCCTTAATTTGGACACCCTATTTTAATGAAGTATTCATGGTTTCTTCGCGCGGATTTCATTTTTTAAATTCATTACCTTGTCACTATGAAATCCCCGGGTATTCTCATCGTAATAGTCATCGTCATGTCTTGTCAAACCAATCCGTCCAATTCACACTATCAAAAAACCTGGTCTAAGGCGGACCGAAACTTTCTTTTGGATAATTTAGAGTCCTCCTTGAAAGCAGTATTCGAAGAGGTAGATAGTTTAAGCGAAACCCAATGGAATTGGAAGCCAAACGATAGTACTTGGTCCGTGGCGGAGGTCATTGAACATTTGATCGTACATGATGAATTGTTCTATAGGGAGGCGCGCGTGCTCACCGGTATACCCGAAATGACTCCTCAGGAGGCTGCTCTTTTTTCTGAAGACAGTATCATTTCATCCTATCGAGAGATCACACCACAAAATATCGGAAGGTCACCGTCGTATATGGAGCCGCTGGGCCGATGGTGTTCCAAGGAAGATGCGCTTAGCGCTTATTCAAGAATACGAACAGCTTTGGTCGATTTTGTGAAAACGACCGACAAAGACCTTCGGAAAATATATACTAGTAGTGGTCGGGGACCAACCACTTATAGAGACTTACATCAATTGTTGCTCATCAGCGTTGCACACACGCAACGACATTTAAAGCAAATTAAAAAGATTAAGTCCGAGGAGGGTTTTTCTTCGGAATAAAATAGTGCGCTAGGATAATACGCTAACAAGTCTTTCTAGATTGACGACCTCTTGCTTCCCGCTGGCCATATTTTTGAGGGTGAAGCTACCTTCCTTCATTTCTTTATCGCCTGCCAATACGGTAAAAGGAATATTCCGCTTGTTTGCATAGCTCATTTGCTTGCCCATTTTGGCCGCATCCGGGAATAGTTCGGAGGGAATATTGTTGTTGCGTAGTTGTTTGATCGCTTTGAGGGCATAGAGAGCTTCGGCTTCCCCAAAGTTGATAAAAAGTACTTTTGTATTTTCTGAAACAGTTTCAGGAAACAGCCTTAATTCCTCAAGCACTAAATAGATTCGGTCCAAACCAAAAGAGATCCCCACTCCACTCATGTCTTTCATTCCAAAAATGCCCGTTAGATCGTCATAACGGCCTCCGCCACCTATACTACCTATGCTAACCTCAGCGGGTGCAGACACCTCCAGAATGGCTCCTGTATAATAGTTTAGCCCACGAGCCAGGGTAACATCGACTTCCAATTTGGCCGTTTTCAGTTTTAATTCTGAAACGGAATCAACTATAAACTCCAGTTCTTCGATCCCTTTCATTCCAATTTCCGAACTCCCCAGTAATTCTTTAAGTCGTTCCAGTTTTTCCTTGGCACTCCCGGAAATGGTAAACAAGGGCTGCAAAGCCGATAGCGCTCGGGTTGAAATACCTTTGGCACGCATTTCGTCCTTGACGCCTTCCTCCCCTATTTTATCCAACTTGTCCAAAGCAACCGTAAAGTCGATCAACTTATCTTCCTCGCCGATCACTGCAGCGAGGCCGCTTAATATTTTTCGGTTGTTGAGTTTGATCGTGACCCCATCCAACTTCAATTCAGAAAAAACCGCATCGTACAATTGTACCAACTCCACTTCCTGCCACAATGATCGAGTGCCAACAACATCGGCATCGCATTGATAAAACTCTCTAAATCTCCCTTTCTGCGGACGGTCTGCTCTCCAAACGGGCTGCATTTGGTAACGTTTGAATGGAAATGTAATGTCATTTTGATTCTGAACCACGTAACGTGCAAAGGGAACTGTGAGGTCATACCGCAAGGCTTTTTCGGAGATTGCTGAAGTTAACTTTCCACTATTCTTTTCAGCATAAAGAGCAGCATCCACCTTATTCAAATAATCACCACTGTTCAAAATTTTAAAGATCAGTCGGTCGCCTTCATCCCCGTACTTTCCCATCAGGGTTTCGCTGTTCTCAAAACTTGGAGTTTCAATAGGTTGATAACCATAGGTCTCAAAGCAACGTTTCATGGTGTTCATGATATAGCTTCGCTTGGCCACTTCTGCTGCAGAGAAATCGCGGGTACCTTTGGGTATGGAGGGTTTTTTAGACAATGCTTTATGTATTAGATGATAGATGTTAGATTATATAAAACGTCCAACAGTTGCTGCAAATATCTTAATTTCTGTGGTAATTCATCTTTAATGATTGCGAAAGATAAAATGAATTCAATTATTTGGTAACTTTAGGAGTTGAATTTAGTCTAATGGAAAACGCCTAGCCAGAAAAACATGTTTGGACTTTTTAGAGAAAATGTGCGCATCGCGCTCAATTCGATCAAGACGCAGCTACTCAAAACCATTTTAACTGTTGTTATTATTAGTCTGGGGATCATGGCTTTGGTGGGAACCTTAAGTGGTGTGGACGCTATGGAAGCGAACTTTGGAGGTAACTTTGATACCATGGGATCCAATACCTTCAACATCCAACGGTACGAGTTTCAAATTCAGCGTCACGGTGGAGGGCGAGAAAAGATCAATCCCATTATCACCTATGATAATGTTCGGGGTTTCCTCGAACAATACAACTATCCTTTTACGCAAACCTCCGTCTCCTTCCAATGTACGCGGAATGCAGAGGTGAAATATGAAAGCAAGAAAACCGATCCCGATGTACAAGTTTTTGGGGTGAATGAGCACTACATTGTGAATACAGGATCTAAGATAGAAACGGGACGTGGTTTCACACCCTTCGATATTGAAAACAACTCCAAGGTGTGTATTTTGGGTTCCGATTTCCTTAAAAATTTATTCGACACCGAAAATCCCATTGGTAAGACCATAAGCATTCGCGGTGTGAAATTTCAGGTGATCGGGGTCTTGGAGTCTAAAGGATCCTCCTTTGGGAACAACCAAGACCTGAAAGTGGTCATCCCTATTCAGGTGGCTCGTGGCATCTATACGGCTCCCAATATTAATTATACCATCAGCACCAAGGTTGATGATAACAGTATGTTAGAAGAGGCACAGGATGAGGCTATTCGTGTATTCCGAAATGTTCGTGGTCTGCAACCTATAGAGGAAAACAACTTTGGGCTGCAGCGTAGCGATGACCTAATTAGCATCATAGGCGAAGTATCCTCTTTCCTGAAGATTGCTGCATGGATCATAAGCATTATTACCATTCTTGGATCTTCCATTGCGCTTATGAACATTATGCTAGTATCGGTTTCTCAACGTACACGTGAAATTGGGATCCGAAAAGCCATTGGAGCCAAACGATCGACAATTTCCACACAATTTTTTATGGAGGCCATCGTAATTGGTCAATTTGGTTGTTTGCTTGGTATCTTATTGGGTATTGCAGTTGGATACATCATGGCACGGGTATTTGAAGTAGATTTCATCATTCCGTGGGTTGCGATGATCGCGGCGGTGATCATGAGTTTTATAGTCGCACTCATCTCGGGATTGTATCCCGCAATTAAGGCGGCACGATTGGATCCTATTGAAAGTTTGAGATACGAATAGGTAATTATCGATCAGATAATCTTTTCAAAAGCCTCATATAATTTTCCATCAGTAATTTCGGCTCCTTCTGTGATTAAATGAAAAATGTCTTTATTTCTTTCATCTGAAAAGGGTTTGGCGGCGGTATACAGTTCGACACTATCCGATTGCAAATTTTCCTGGAGCCATTTAAACCCCTTAGAGGTGGTTAGATCCTGCGAGGTGTCTTTCACTTTTACAAGGATCAATTGGATCTCCTTTTCGGCTAACTTAAAAAGAAAAAATTGCTGGGCTGAGCTATTCTGAAGGTATTCTGCCTTGTTCAAAACACCCTCCCAAATGAGATCACTGAACACATCGAGTTCCTCCTCGGCAACTTCGGGTTGTTTCTCCTTTATCTTCTTCCACTCTGCTCCAGTGATGGACTGTGTCGCTAAGAAATTGATAAATTCCTCGTGGAGCTCTTCCAGCTGTTCTTTTGTAAGTCGTTTGTATTTCATAAAAAAGCGCTCCTTCAGAATAAAACAGAAGGAGCGCAAATTTATTAATTAATCTACGGACTACTAGAAAATATATCGCAATCCAAACTGAACTTGCCATCTGGATGCCAAACTGGCGTCATACCCAAAGGTGTCCACCAAGTTCGGATCGAACGTATACGTAGGTACGTTTGTAGTTGGATCCACAGTAACACCAAGCGGTTGCACATTGTTGGGCTGTTGGATGAGTCCCCAATCTGAGCTGATCAAGTTTCCAAGATTTAAGAAATCAATACTCAATTGAATAGTATGGATCTTATCTTCGGCTACATTGATGTTATAATCCTGAAGCACTTTCAGGTCCCAGCGACCTCTCCAGGGAGCTATGGCGCCGTAACGCTCTGTATACTCACCTCTGCGCTCACTAAGGTAGTCATCCTGCTCGATATAGGCGTTAAATGCCGCTGCCTGTCCACTACCTGTAAACATCATTTGGCTTATTTCACCTTGCGTAGGAACATACAACAGATCGTTCAAATTAGAACCATCGTTGTTGATATCTCCACCATAGGTATAATTAAATCTACCTCCTTGTGCATATTCGAAAAAGGTAGTAACCGTAGTTGCCCATTTGTCACTTCCGTATTTCCACTTTTTGCTCGCAACTCCGATCACACGATGGGTATCTCCATATCTCGAATAGCTCAATACATCGTCGTTCACATTTCCACGGGCGGCGTTGAAGGCAAATGCATCTCCGGTAATTTCGGCTTCGATCGAATTTACATCTTTTGAATTCAAATAACTATAGGCAAGGCTGGTATACAATCCATCTGTGAAAGTTTTTTGGGCCTTCAGAGATACATTAAAAATGCGCCCCTTATCCGAATTTGTAAACACAAAGGCACTGTTCCCTTTATTGGCATTAGTATAGATGGGTCGGTTATCCACTCCGGCCAACATTCCGGTTGGTGGTCTAAGTCCCCAGTTTTGAACATGGGCTCCATTGATATCTTTGGTGTAGGACACATCTCCCGTCAAGATCAAACCATCCTCAAATTTCTTATCCACACCTAGGTTGGTTCTCCAAACTTGTGGAAATTGGAAGTCTGGATCCACATATTGAAGGAAAAAAGAATTAGGATTCGCGATCTGATTTCCAATCCAAACAAAAGGCAAACGTCCTGTGAAAAGACCCGATCCACCTCGAAGCTGCAAGGTATTGTCACCATGCGCATCGTAGTTGAAGCCTACTCTTGGCGAGAACAAAAAGCTATTGGTAGGAAGGTTTGTATTGTCTATGAATACGGTTTCTCCGGTATTCGGATTGATATACGGTATGGTAGTATCAACACAACAAGACACGTCAATTACATCCTGCGCTTTTTCGGCAGTGTCGAAATAAAGCGGCTTGTCTAGTCGGATACCATAGGTCAATTTAAACTTTTCATTGACGTTCCACTCATCTTGAGCGTATAGTGCCCATTGTCCTACATTGGTTTCGGCAAGTGCCCATCCTCCGGCATTACCTTCTCCGGCAGCTTCCAAGCTATTGTGAGCAGCAGTAGCATCATTGAACAGCTGCTGAAGTGTTCCGTCTTGTACCAGCATTGGGAAATCTTCTATAGAAGAGGTTGGGAAAAATACTCCCTGTGCACCATACACTCCCAAGTTAAAGGAGTTGTCAAATTCAAACTTTTCAAAGGAAGTACCGAAGGTAAGCGTGTGGTCTCCCAAGAAATAGTTTAGGTTATTACTGGCTTGAAAAACCTTTTGATCCAATCTGTTGTTAATGGAAAAAGGCTCATGACCAGCAATGATATAATTGGACCCACCTTTGGTAATGGTGATGGTGGGAGCTGGAACCGACTTCGGATTTCTAAAATCATCGAAGTGAGTATATCCGGCCTGAAACTTATTTGAAACTGAATTGGATATGGTGGAGTTCCATTCCAATTGAATAGAATTTAATTTATTATTGATCTCATACCCGGCATTCTCAAACTGAAGCGTTGCTGCACTTGGTCCTCTAAATCCTAATGCCGTTGGGTGTGCAGGCTTCTCTTTGGAAGCATCCAGGAAGTTGTAGATAAGTGCCAGTTTATTATTGTCGTTCAAGTTCCAGTCTAATTTGAATATACCTTTCGTAGACTTCGTTTCATGCGTAAATCCTTCAAAGGAACCCGGTTCATAACCTACACTTCGCAAAGCACTTTGTACCATGAGTAGATCCGATTCCAAAACCCGAGACTCATTGATCGCACCGGTACCTCTGTTGGGTAGCCAGTTTTGGCCCAGATCTTCTCGGTCGTCTACTTCAAAATTAGCGAAGAAGAACAGTTTATTCTTAATAATGGGGCCACCTATACTGGCTCCAAATTGCGTCTGATTCAATTTAGGAACAAAAATATCTTCCCCTTTGATCTTACTTCCGGTGAGGTCCTGGTTTCTTAAGAATCCATAAACGGTTCCGTGGAAGGTGTTCGTACCGCTCTTTGTAACAGCGTTTACCGCAGCTCCTGTGAATCCGGCTTGAGTAACGTCATAAGGCGCCAAAGAGACCTGTATCTGATCGATAGCGTCAATAGAAACCGGCTGTGCATCGGTCTGTCCTCCCGGAGTTGCAGCATCCAAACCAAACGGATTGTTAAAAATGGCGCCATCCAGAGAGAAGTTATTGAATTGGTCGTTTCTACCTCCAAAAGACCCGGAGCTGGCTGTGGGTTCCAGACGGGTAAAGTCGGATGCAGAACGGGTAATTGTGGGTAAGGTGGTTAATTCTCTTCTACCCACACTGGTTTCGGCACCGGTACGGTCACTTCCGAAGACATTATTACGCTGTGCCCCGGAGATCACAACCGTATCTAATTCTTCGGCATCGGCAACCATGACCACATTGACATTTTCAGTTTTACCCAAGGTTAGAAATACATTGTCGAAAGTTTGGGTCTTGTACCCTATAAAACTAACGGTGACGGTATAGGGTCCGCCAATTCTCATGTTTAGGAGATTAAATCGTCCATCAAAATTTGTGATGGCTCCGTAGGTTGTCCCGGATGGGGTATGCACGGCTACAATATTGGCTCCGGAAACGGGTTCAGAATTACTGTCGGTGGCTATCCCTTTGATACTGGACGTAGTCACCTGGGCTATTCCAGTAGCAGCAAAAAGAAAAGCCAACACTGTAAATAGCAACAAGTTGCGTGTTTTCATAATAGTGAGTTGATTAATTGTTAAGTTTGTTTGAAGGTAAGATAAAGTCAAAAAAAAACCACTCCAATTGGAGTGGTTTTTATCAACACTGGTTGATAACTAGTGCATGGTTGTTTATTACTTCTTCGCTTCGCCTACAACGTCGAAGGCAAAATCTACTACCACAGCTCGGTGGAATCGAATCTTAGCTTCATACTTTCCGGTTCTTTTAATCGTACCACCTGCGATTGTAATATATTTTTTCTCCAGGGAGATTCCTTCTTTTTCGAGTGCTTCAGCTACATTAGCATTGGTAACAGATCCAAATAATTTGTCTCCTTCACCTGTTTTGGCCGCGATCTTCACTTCCAATCCATTCAATTTGTCAGCTTCCGCCTGAGCATCCTCGATGATCTTAGTTTCTTTATAACTGCGTTGTTTTAGGGTTTCAGCTAAAACTTTTTTAGCCGAAGGAGTCGCCAATACAGCATGTCCATTCGGAATTAAAAAGTTTCTTCCGTATCCGTTCTTCACAGTTACCACGTCGTCCGCAAAACCAAGATTTTCAACGTCATTCTTTAATATAAGTTCCATATCTAATCTGGTTTTTATTTTAACAAATCAGCGACATACGGCATTAATGCCAAGTGACGCGCTCTTTTTACGGCTACAGCAACCTTACGTTGGTACTTTAAAGAGGTACCCGTTAATCTACGAGGCAAGATCTTTCCCTGCTCATTCACGAACTTCATCAAGAAATCCGGGTCTTTGTAGTCTATATACTTAATTCCAGACTTCTTAAATCGGCAATATTTCTTTGCTTTCGAAGTCTCAATGTTCAACGGAGTAAGATATCTGATCTCTCCATCTTTCTTTCCTTTCGCTTGTTGTTCAATAGATGCCATACCTTATGCTTTTTTGTTGTTACGGGCTCTTCTTCTTTCTGCCCATGAGATTGCATGCTTGTCCAATTTAACGGTTAGGTTTCGCATGATGCGCTCATCGCGACCAAACTCCACTTCCAATCCGTTGATGGAATCGCCACTTTCGGCAGCATGTTCGAACAAGTGGTAAAAACCACTTTTTTTGTGTTGGATAGGATAAGCCAATTTCTTTAGCCCCCAATCCTCTTTTGATATCATCTTTGCACCTCTAGAAACAAGAAAATCTTCGTATTTCTTAACTGTCTCCTTTATCTGCTCTTCAGATAAAACGGGATTCAAGATGAAAACAGTTTCGTAATGATTCATAAAAAATCGTTTAAAATAATTAGATGTACTCCGGCACTTTGCCAAGAGCGTGCAAAAATACTATATTTAATCCAATTTTCAAACGGGTTTACAATAATTACTGATTTTCCTACAAACTTGATAAAATGCCCATTTTTTACGTTAAAAGTTAAAAAAAGTTACCGTTCGTCGATTTTTTTTACTACTATTGTGTTAAGTAAAACAAAATTGCAGTGGATAAACCAGTACTTAAATGCGCTATTGTTGATGATTCAACCTTGCAGAGGCTATCGATCGTCAAACTTATTGAAAATCACCCTTCTCTAAATTTAGTAGCCGAATATAATAACGCCATCGAAGCCAAAATGGGCTTCGCGACAACGGAGATCGATCTCATCTTTTTGGATATCGAGATGCCTATCCTCTCTGGATTCGATCTACTGGACGATCTTACTCACAAACCACAGATTATTTTCGTAACCGGAAAGACCAAGTATGCCTTTAAAGCGTTCGACTATGATGCCGTGGATTACCTAAGAAAACCCATTTCAAAGGAGCGATTCCTGAATGCAGTTCATAAAGCCATTATCAATTACAAGATGAAAAATGAAGATGGCTTTGATGATGAAGACTTTATTTTCGTGAAAAGTAACCTTAAAAAGCGTAAAGTTTTTCTTAATGAACTACGCTATATCGAGGCTCTTGGAGATTACGTAAAACTGGTGACCGAGCACGATGCGCTTGTGGTTCTATCAACTATGAAGGCCTTCGAATCGCTGTTACCCAAAGAACGATTTCTTCGTATTCACAAATCGTATATCGTAAACCTGGATAAGGTAGAGCGTTATAATAGTAAGGTGATTGAATTGGACAACGAACAACTTCCATTGTCTCGAAATCGTAAGGCTGAACTCGTTGAAGCACTTTCTGCTTCCATGCGCAACTAGTAATTATCAACGTCAATCGTAACTTTTACTCGTGAAAATTCTTTCACGGCATTGAATCGTTGCTGTACTTTTCCTATAAATTCTTTGATCTTCGGAAGGGAATGCTGCTTGGGTATCTTAATGAGCACATTCGAAATAAATTCGTTCCGAATCCTGGCAACAGGTGGACTCACCGGACCTAACACATTTTCTTTTAACTGCGTTTGCAGCACCTCTCCGAACCAGAGCGCCGCCTTGTGCATGGTTGAGAAATTGCGATGTTTAAAAGTGATCTTCACGGTGCGATAATGCGGTGGATATTTGTATTGGTAACGCTCTTCACTCTGTTCTTTAAACATAGCCTGATAGTCATTCACACTCACTTGCTGGAGAATTTGATGGTTGGGATTGTAACTCTGAATGATCACCTTCCCTCGCTTTAGTGTTCTCCCAGCCCTACCCGAAACCTGCTGCAACAACTGATAACTGCGTTCATGAGCCCTGAAATCGGGGAAATTGAGCAAATTATCTGCGTTCATCACTCCAACCAAACTCACGTTTCTAAAATCCAAGCCCTTGGCTAACATCTGAGTACCCACTAAAATATCAATATCACCATCTTCCATGCGCTCAATGAGCTTTGCATAGGCATGTTTTCCTTTGGTCGTATCCTGATCCATACGAGCAATATTTTTTTCGGGGTATAGTTCTTTCAACTCGGTTTCTATTTGCTCCGTCCCAAAGCCCTTGTTGTCGAGCGTTTCGCTACCACATGCCAAACAGGAAACCATCATCGCCATGGTGTATCCGCAGTAATGACACCGCAACTCATTCTTAAATTGATGATAGGTCAAGCTCACATCACAATTGGGGCATTGCGGTGCCACCCCGCAAGTGGTACATTCTACGACGGGTGAATAGCCTCGCCGATTCTGAAACAGGATCACCTGCTCTTTTTCTTCAAGGGCTTCGTTGATCGTTTCCAGCAATCGGTCGCTGAAATGTCCCGTCATTTTTTTGCGTTTTAATTTATCGCGAATATCCACCAATTCGATCTCCGGCATTTGCACTTTTCCAAATCGCTCGGTCAAATTCACCAATCCGTATTTTCCCTGCTCAGCATTAAAATATGTTTCCAAAGCCGGTGTCGCCGATCCCAATAGCACTTTCGCCTTATGTAATTGCGCCAAAACAATCGCCGAGTCTCGGGCATGATAACGAGGAGCAGGACTGAATTGTTTAAAAGAAGGTTCATGTTCCTCATCCACGATGGCCAATCCTAAATTCTGAAAAGGTAGAAAAAGGGAAGAACGCGCTCCAATGACCAACTGTGCTTTCGGTTTTTGATCTAATACATTATTCCACACTTCTACGCGTTCATTCACACTGTATTTGGAATGATAGACAGCGATCTTTTCGCCAAAATAAGCCTGCAATCTTGAAATTAACTGGGTGGTCAAGGCGATTTCCGGAAGCATATACAAGACCTGCTTTCCACTGGTAAGCATACTTTCAATAAGCTGCACATAGATCTCGGTTTTTCCGCTTGAGGTCACCCCATGAAGCAGGCAAATATCTTTCTGAACATATGTCTCACGAATCTCATCGAGAGCAGTCTGCTGTGTGGTGCTCAGTTGTTTTACTTCGGAAGCGGCCTCACCTTCGTAGTTGACACGGTCCTTTTGGATAAAGTACTCTTCCAAAATTCCCTTATCGATCAAGGATCTTAACACTGCCGACGAACTTTCGGATCGTTGTTGAAGCAAAAGGGACTCCACATTTTTTTCCGAAGAAGAAAGTGTAAAAAGAGTCATGAGTACTTGTCTTTGCTTCGGCGCACGTGACATACTATCCAACAATTCCCGCAGCGCATGTTCTTCAGTATACAATGGGTTTAATTTTATATATCGCTTTAGCTTAGGCTTATACTGCTCGAATACCTCCTCCTCCACTTCGATCACGCCTCGGTTCAATAGCGTCTGAATGACGCTCACCACATTTTTGCGATCCAGAATTGAACGAGCATCATTAATATGAAGAGAGGATTGATGCTGCAGCGCCTCGAACAATAAAAACTCATCGTTGGAAAACTGATTTTCATCCACTTCGAAATCCTTTGCCAATTTTATGATGGTTTCACTTTCCAATAAAAAAGCACTTGGTAAGGCTGCTCGGATCACCTCTCCTAGTGTACACATATAATATGTGGCCATCCATTCCCAGTGCCTGAGTTGTAAGGAGGTTATGATTGCTGACTCATCGAGAATCTGATCGATCGACTTGGTCTCATAGCCCTGTGGATCATTTTGATGGACTTCGTAGACGATGGCCGTATAAATTTTCGATTTGCCAAAAGGCACGGCCACCCGCATGCCGGGCTTTAGAAAATAGGCCTCATCCTTGTTTACGTTATACGTAAAGGTTTGCTTTAACGGAATGGGCAGTATGACGTTTATAAAATACAATCTTGGATTGTTGGACTTTCAATCAAAAATAAAAAAGGCTACGCAATAACAGGGCAGCCTTGGTTTTAACTTATAAACAATGCGTGAATCAACTAAAGTTGAAAAATCCAAACTCCATTGTTGACATTAGTCCATTCAAATAAAAAAAAGACGTACATTAGTAAATATCAACAACTTAAAGTCCAATTTTCTAATCTCGAATTAGTACTAAAATTAATTCATTATGAATTCCAAACTAACTTTTTTATTACTTATTAGCTTTCTAAGCTGTGCGACACTATTCGGACAATTTGATCAATTGAGACAAAGTGAAGAAACTGCCAGACGCTTAGACTCATTGGAGAATAGAGAGCGTCCGGAGAGAGAAAATAATGATTCTCGAGAAAATAACGACTTAAGTCGACAGTGGGATCGTTTGATTGGATTACGAATGGCCAAATTTAAGGAGAGTATGGATTATTTTGATACGCCAGAGACTCGATGTCTTTTTATCATGGTTATTTACCTCGATACGTATATGGACATAGTAGAAACTACCTACGAGGCTAACGATTGTAAAACAAAATCTGATGGATACGCGATGCAAGCTTTAGCAATTGGGGCTGTGAATACCATCATATATTGTCCCGAAAGTTTAGCCAATAAGACGGTGGATGAAAAGAACCATATTTGGCACGAAGACCTAAAACCCATCTTGGAAAATGAAGATAACAGAAATAGTATTTATGAATGGGAAGAAAAACTTAAGAGGGTTGTAGGAACCGATGGCGACATACTTAATAACAGGATCGACGCCCTTACAGCTTTTTTTCATCCAAATAATATTATAGCGAAGCTCCTCAATATTCAACAAAATTTGGAAGAATTAAACTGTCCTGATTAGAATAAACGTACTTATTAAAAAAAAGAATCATGAGAATACTTTTAATTATCGCAGCCCTTATTCTTTATTCGTGTGGTTTTGGAAACAAAGAATCCAATTCTAATGACGCTTCAACAGAAAATGTCGGATCTACTGAATCTACCAAGGAGGTTGAAGTGGAAAAATGGAGAGATTGGCAGGCTCCGGCCAGTGTTGGTGGTTATTCACTTGATGCGCTTGTACTCGATCCCTATAAAAACTCAAAGTTATATTCGGCGCTTGCAGTGTATAAGAATGGAGCGGATATTTTTAGAGTTCAAATTGTCGATGGCACCACCGAAAAAGGGAAGTCGGAAATTCGAGATCATTATAAAATAGCCGATCAAAATCTTAACACCGAAAGCGATTATGGATATGAAAAAAACGTGGTTCGAAACGGTATCAAAACGAAGGAAGATCATATCGCAGCCACAGGAGATTATATGATAAAGTACCTAATAAATGATACATATGGGGTTTCTGTCAAGTCCAATGCCGAAAGTGCTGACAAGGTTTGGCAACTTATTGAAGCCTTGCAATTAGAAAAGTTGAATTAAACAAAGCGAAAGAATTGCCTGGATGCGTTTCTTCCAAACGACTTCTTTATTCAGTTACTCGATACCAGTACTGAGTTCTTCCCAGCAAGGAAAACCCAATATAGCCCCGCACCTTTAGTTTGTCATCTTCCTCAAGAGTGATGTAGCATTTGTACAATTTGCCGTTTTCAGGATCCAGGATCTTTCCTCCGTTGTATTCATCACCGTCCTTTTCGAGTCCTTTGAGGAATTTTAATCCGAGAATCGGTTGGTCCTTGTCTTCTCCGGAACAATTGTCACATATTGGATGTTTCCTTTTAGGATTGATCAGCTTGACGATCTTTCCATATACTTTTCCATCTTCCTCGTAGATCTCTACATGCGATCTGGCCTCACCGGAAGAATCGTCAATCGTTTTCCAGATTCCGAATACTCCTTGGCCATTCATGGATGTCACAAAAGCAAATAGGGTACAGAAAAGAAGTAGGTAATTGGGTACTAATCTCATGGCGATATAATTTAGGGTCCTAGTATATTTTCAGGGCTGCTTCGTTCTTTCAATCGCTGGAGTGAAATATTTAATTCGAATCCGAGCAGTAATAGATTTGAGTTCAACCAAATATAAAACATCATGATCAAAAGGGCTCCAATCGAGCCATATAACTCATTATACTGACTAAAATTGTCGATATATACTCCAAATAAGTAGGTCGTCAATAAAAACAGTAACGTGGTCACCAACGCTCCGACTGAAAAGAAACGGGTTTCTCTTCCTTCCTTTACACCGAAGTGATACAAAGTGGCGATCGCTATATACAGCATGACCACAAATATGATATACTGAAGGGCATTCACCCAGAAAAAGTCGTTTTCGATATAGGCATTCATCTTCAACTCGTTGATCAAAAATTGGCCGTAAACTATGGACCCCACTGTGATGAGCAACAACAATGCCAGAAAAATAGACACCAGAATAGCCACAAAATACTGCCGGAAAAAATTTCGGTTGATGGTCACATGTACCGAATACTCAAACGCACTAAAAATAGAATTTACACCATTCGCCGCTAGAAAGAGAGTTAGGAAAAAAGTAACCGATAAAAGGTTATTCCGTGGATTAAGGGCAATATCCTCGAGTACAGGTAGAAAGAAATCCTGCGTTTGAGGGGGAAGTAACCTTCGGATCAAGCCCAGAAATTGGTTTTGGAAATTTGCAATTCGGATGACGGGGATCAAATTCAGAATAAAAAGTAAGAAAGGAAATAGGGCAACAAAAAAACTATAAGCGATCGAACTTGCCCTTGAGGAAAACGTTCCTTTGACAATTCCCACAGTATAGATCTCCAATAAATGATAAAGAGAAAGCCCCTTAAAACCCGGTAATTTTACCAGGTTGAGCAACCTGACCAGAGTCCTGATGACCGGAATTTCATTCAACCGTTGCTCTATTTCAGAACTCATTACACCGCCTTTAAACTCAGGTCCATATTGTGCACCGAATGCGTGAGTGCTCCACTGGAAATGTAATCCACACCACATTCGGCATATTTACGCAAGGTTTCTAATGTAATACCTCCGCTTGACTCCGTTAGGCATTGGTCTCCGATCATTTGGACCGCCTTTTTGGTATCTTCAAAATTAAAATTATCGATCAATATGCGGTAGACACCTTCATTGGCAAGTATCTCTTCTATTTCTGAAAGATCACGAGCCTCCACAATGATCTTAAGATCCAGATTGTTATTCGTTAAATAGTTTCGAGTCTTTTTGATAGCTTCGGAAATCCCACCACAAAAATCGATGTGATTGTCCTTGAGCATGATCATATCGTAGAGGGCAAATCGGTGATTCTCCCCTCCTCCTATCTTAACTGCCCATTTTTCCAAGGCACGTATCCCAGGGGTGGTTTTACGAGTATCCAATATCTTGGTGCCCGTTCCGTCCAGCAACTGGACGTATTTGTTGGTTTTCGTGGCGATCGCACTCATGCGTTGCATAGCGTTTAACACCAATCGTTCGGCTTTGAGAATGGATTGTGAAAGACCCGAAACATAAAAACAGATGTCCCCGTGTTTCACATAGGTGCCGTCCTCTATCTTCACATCAACTTCTAATCCGGGATCCACATATTCGAATACTAGTCGGGCAAAATCAACTCCGGCAATAATACCTTCGTCTTTTACTAAGAGCTTGGCCTTTCCTTCCGCTTCTTCCGAAATACATGCCAGAGAACTATGGTCCCCGTCACCCACATCTTCACGAATTGCATTGGCAATAATTAGGTCTATTTCTTTGTTGAATCTCTTTCGGGATATCATGGTTCGCGATTTTTCAGCTAATTTAGTTTAAAAAGTCGAATTTTTGTAGGCACGAAGCGCGAAGCTGGAAGCACGAGGTATCATGCTTGTAACGAAAAGCTATTAATGCATAGTTTAAATAGTATGGTCAACAATCCAAACATCCAGCAATCCAACAATCGTAAATCGTCTATCGCACCTCTTATATCGTCTATCATAAAATGTATCTTTACCACATGAAAATCACCTTGCTGGCCATTGGGAAAACAGATGATAAGAATCTTCAAAATTTAATCGAAGACTATGGCAAGCGTTTAAAACACTACGTGGGTTTCAAATTTGAGATCATCACGGATATTAAAAATTCTAAAAATCTATCCGAAACCCAGCAAAAACAAAAGGAAGAAGATGAGATTCTCAAAAGGATAAACACTACAGACCATCTTGTATTATTAGACGAAAATGGGAAGTCGTTTACTTCTATGGAGTTTAGTCGGTACCTTCAGAAGAAAATGAATAGCGGACTCAAAAATCTGGTATTTGTCATCGGTGGGCCTTATGGTTTTAGTGATGGAATGTACCAACGAGCCAATGAAAAAATTGCCTTATCTCAAATGACATTTTCCCACCAAATGGTACGTCTTTTCTTTGTGGAACAGTTGTACAGGGGCTTTACGATTCTTCGGAATGAGCCGTATCATCATCAATGATCGCACTTTTCAGAAAAAATTAGTTCACCAAAAACTTCAGGTTATAACTGCTTTCAGCATCCCGAATTTCAAGTATATAAAATCCTGCTTGCAGACCATGATCGAGTCTTATTTCACCAGTGGCATTCTCTTTATTCTGAAATAAAACCCGCTGCCCGGTCATTGCGTAAGCTGCGATTTCAATAGCACCATAATTTTGCAAAGCATCCAACTTCAGAATAATTTGTTCATCAACAGGATTCCTATCCAAGCGATAGCGCTGGTTCACGACCAGATCATCAAAGCCCAAAACGCCCTGCCGGATCTCATCCAAAGCAAACTGAGCATTCGCCGGAGTAACCTGTACATGGGACTGATTCTCATCAGGGATAAAAGTATTCACAAAGCCTGATGTATGCGTGCCACCAATATCCGGTGTTGCATACCAATCGTCTTCATTTTCAATGGCCAATGCACTAATGGTGGGAATAAACGAATAATCATCCTGATCTAACGCCATGATAAAATCGATGATCACCTGGTTATTCCCTGCTGCTCCTAAGGCACTCGAAATGTTGCCAGTACCTCCCGGCGAACTGTCCACTCCATCACTAACGCCCAAAGACTGAGCGTCGGCTTCAAAAAGATCCACCGGAAGTCCCAGAATGAAGGTTTCAAAAAAGGTGATATTGTTGGTTTGTCCGGCTGCAGGCATGAAATGCAGCGCCACATCGGCGTTGGTGAAAGGGCCCAATGACAGATTGGTATCGATCACCTGCATCCCCGGAGTTCCAGTAGTAGCTGAAAGGCCACTTCCGTTGATCATTGTAACGTTTCGCACATCTTCAGGAAAACCAAGGGCGTCCAATTCGGCCTGAAATTCATCCCTAAAACCGGGAGCTCCATCGGGCAAAAGCTTGGTGGGATCCTGCTCAAAGGTCGACCCAGCGGCCAAGTGCGCCAACATGTGGTCGACAAGCATTTCCTTCGCCGCCGGCGAGTTCAACACCTCATCCACGATCGCCTGTGCATCGGGGTCGCCCACAGACTGGGCCAAATAATTGATCAAATACTGGATACTCATAGGAATATTCGCTCCGCGGTGAGGCGAATCAAATGAAATATACAAACGTGTTTCTGCGTCCATGCCATTTTCCTCCATATACGCCAAGGCATAACGGCCAATAAGCCCACCCATACTAGGCCCAAATATGACCAATTCCTGATTGCCGACTTTCTGTGAGTTGATCAAATTTATAAGTTCGATGAGGACAAAAGCGTTACGTTGAATGTAATCGGCACCTCCATCAATGTCCTTTCCGCCAGTTGTGTATTGTGGCGCGTTAAGGATCACAATATCAAAGCCTTCGGAGCGAACAATATCGGCCAGATTTTCTCCGTCAAAGTCGAAACTGTTGTACAATCCTCCGATATCTCTGCTATCACCCGGATCGAAACCGTCCAAAATGATGATCGGATTATCGAGTACGCCATCAACGACGTCCAAAAACAGTTCATATTCTCCTTCGCCAAAATAGACTTGGGTCTCTTCATAGCCCTGATATCCAATGGTGGCCACGATGGTTTCGACCACTGTGCGGTTAGGAACAAAATTGTACTCGACCGGAGTCATAAATGTGCTTTGCGAAAAGGCGGTGACAGAAAAGAGCACCGCAAAAAATAAGTAAAAGTTCTTCATTGGGATGTATTGAAAAATTTATAACGGTCCTAAGATAATAATAAAATGGTGGGTACTCAAAAGAGGGAAAGGTTCAAGATGTTTTGCTCTTCCGCTTCTTACTTGCTTTTGCGAAGGGATTAAAATCCACACACAAATCTATCCAGTGCTCAAGGTCTTTTTCTGAATCGAATCCTTCCGGGGTCACAAAAACATAACCTTTCATGGGACGTCCTGTAAAATCCATGGGATGGCAGCCGGTTCGTTTCATCGCATCGACCGAAGCCTCCTCCCCTATGCGTGCCATGATAAGATCGGTTTCTTTCTTCTTATCATACATAACGCCGCAGCACATTTTATCGTCCACCATGATGCACAGTCCTCCAAACTTTTTCTTTTCGAAAAAGGGAACTTTCTTTTGGGTTAACACGTTGCGAATCCGGTCGGCTATAAATTCATCGTAAGCCATGAGATTTTATTTTTTAAATTTTTATTGAAGAATAAATAAAGATACTCAATTTTGAAGATGCTTCATTTCACTCCTGCAATGCAGATTTCTTCTGAAGTAAATACCGCTTTTCAGCCTCATTTCTGACGGTTTCCAATGCAATATTCAGACTGCTAAGAGCTTTCATCTTTTGTTCGGTCCTGGCATAGTATTCGGCCATTGAACCATAATAAAGATAGGCGCGTTGCTCCAAATCATTGGGGTCTACGGTCTGTAAAATAGTATAGGCCTCATCAAATTCTTCTCTTTGTAATTGTATGACCGCCAATTGAAGCGTTGCAATGGTACCCGGATTGGTTTCACACAATTTTTGAGACCACATAAATATCTTGTCCCAATTGGTAGATTCAAAAGATCTCGCCTTCAGATGTTCGGCTGCAATCGCTGCCTCATAGTGATAGTGCGAAAACACCTCGGTCTCAACGGCCCTTTCCATTGTATCGTGTCCCATTCGAATAAGGGGAAAATGCCATAACGAACGATCCTGTTGCCGAAGGTCCACGATATCTCCATGTTCGTTCGTTTTGCTCTTGAGTCGGGCCGCATGAAAACACATTAGCGCAAACAACGCGTATGCACTGGGTGTTCGTGTGATCGTATGGGTCAACAGCATTTGGCCCAGCCGCATGGCTTCGCCACACAGTTCTTCTCTTATAAGAATGTCACTCATACTGGAATGAAATCCCTCATTAAAGATAAGGTACAGCACTTCCAGAACGCTGTCCATACGGCCCGGGAGTTCTTTCCCCTGCGGAATCAAAAATTGAATCTCCTTATCCCGTATCGTTTTTCTAGCCCGGTTCAGACGCTTGCGAATGGTATTCTCCTTGGTAAGTAATGCAGACGCGATCTCTTTATTACTAAAACCAGAAACGGTCCGAAGGGAGAACGCTATTCGCTCGGTAGGTGTGAGTGAAGGATGACAGGCAGCGAATATCATCCGCAACTGACTGTCCTGTATTTCGTTGTCCAAAAATAGTTCATTGAGTGCAATAACATCCATCCCACTCCCAAGGTTGGGAACTCTTTTCTTTTCGGCTTTGAGTTTTCTGAAAATATCCAGCACTCTGTTCTTGGCAGCTGCTGTTAGCCAAGCTTGTGGATATTCGGGGGGATTATTCTTCCAGGACAGACTAGCCTTAATGAAGGTGTCTTGAACCGCATCTTCAATGGTTTCCAAATGGGAAAGCCCAAAGATGCGGGTTAAAACAGAAACCATCTTTCCATAATGATGCCTGAAAAGATGGTCAATAAGCTTTGGTTCCATTAGCGGTCAAATACCATAATTTCCCTTATTTCAACGGTTCCGCCTAAATCGTAGTCGGGAAAGTCCTGTGCGACTTCCTGCACGGCGTCCCTATCCTTCACCGCAACGATGTAGTAGCCGCCCACAATTTCTTTTAGCTCGGCGGAAGTCATGTCGGTGACTGTTCTCGATTCACCTTGAATTCGACGGACATCCGGAGTTAATGCATTTCCTCCCCTCAGGATTCCTGCTTTTTCCATTTTGTCATTCCAGGCGAACCATTTGCCCATTCGGCCTTGCATTTCCTCAGGAGACAATCCCATTGCCGTGTAATCCGCACCGATAAAAATCATCATAAATTCTTTCATAATTTTGTGTTTTAGTTAAACATTACACCCTTTAGACGAGGCCGATTTCCCATACGGGACATTTTTTTATTTTTTTCTGAAATCAGCCTGCAACGAAACCTAAAATTTAAAAAATTGCTTGATCCACCATAATTTTCTCTGTGTATGTGGAAAATACTTCAGAGGAAATTCCAACAGATTACTTTTTTCAATGACACCTTTATAATGCGAAAAAGCCTTAAATCCTGCTTCCCCATGATAGGCTCCCATTCCACTCATGCCCACTCCACCATAGGGTAAATGACTGTTTGAAATATGCATGACCGCATCATTGACCATGCCACCTCCAAAGGAAATTTTTTCTAGGACTTTTTTCTTATTCCGTTGACTCGTTGTAAATACATAGCAGGCAAGTGGCTTCTCCATCTGTCGTACTTTGGCGATTGCTTCATCGAGGGAGTCATAAGCTATTACTGGCAAAATAGGCCCGAAAATCTCCTCCTGCATGACGGCATCTTGAAAGGTAACATCTCGCAAAATAGTGGGTTCGATATGTCGGTGCTCGGCAGTTACCGTTCCTCCACAATACACTTTATCTTTGTCGATGAGCCGCAGTAGCCGATTCAGGTTTCGATCATCAATGATCTGCGTATAGTTTTCATTTTCAAACGACTTGCGTTCCTTTTCAAGCTCCTTTTTACACTGCTCGAGAAATTGTTGCTCAATAGAACGATCTACCATAACAAAGTCGGGAGAAATGCAGGTCTGACCCGAATTCAAAAACTTAGCCCAAATAAGCCGCTTTACGGTCATTTTGAGGTTACAATCGGCTGTGACAAAAGCCGGACTTTTGCCCCCAAGTTCCAGCGTAACCGGAGTAAGGTGTTCGGCGGCTGCCTTGTAGATTATTTTACCAACATGGGTGCTTCCGGTGAAGAATATTTTATCAAAACATTGCTGAAGCAAGGCTGTCGTTTCCGGCACCCCTCCTTCAACCACCGCCATATATTCTTCAGAAAAACTTTCAGAAATAATTCGTGATAGAACATTACTTGTTCCGGAAGGCAATTCACTGGGTTTTAATATTACCGTGCATCCAGCTGCCATCGCCCCTACCAGAGGTGCGAGGGATAGTAGATAAGGATAATTCCATGCACCTATCACCAGACTTACTCCCAGAGGTTCGGGAATGATATAACTTTTTGCCGGGAAGTTGATCAAATTAGTGCCCACTCGTTTTTTGCGAGACCAGTTTCGCACCTTCTTGATCGCTACGTCTAATTCATGGTAGACCAAAGCCAATTCGGTGGCGTAGGTTTCGAAGGAAGATTTTTTGAAATCGGAATAAATAGCCTCAAACAACAAGTTTTCATTCGCCTTGATTGTCTGTTTCAACTTTTTTAATTGTCGTATTCTGAAGGCCAACTGTTTCGTTGCCTGACTATCAAAAAAAGTACGTTGTTTGGAAACTAATTCTCGCAATGAAAGAGTATTTAGGTAAGGTTACAAGGTACGTAAAAGGGTGAAAATTTTGGTAAGATCTGCTAATTCATCCACAGACAATCCAAATAATCTGTAGCGAGATGAAGCAGCAAGCCTATGGCTACAATCCGGGCTTTTCTAACGAATAACAACAAAAAATAAACAAGCAGGGCTACATAATTATGCAGTGGATGAAAGCCTATGCTGCAACGATTTGGGTCAAAAATAGGCGTTGCAAACAAATGATCAAGATCGATCAACATAGTTGCGAGCAATAGCAAGGTCACCAGCTTCCATTGGTTTCTGAAAAAGACCATGGCAACCACAAGCGGCAGTATAAAATGTAATGAATAATGTACGAGAGTCTGGAGCATGGTGGCTAGCCCTTGCCCTTTTCCTTGCTTCGGTTTAGCACCCGATATTCTTCATAGCATTCGCTAATTGCATCGAGTATTTGAAGATCGTTGGCAGTTTTTATAAAGTCTGAAGAATAACTGCAGTTGTTTAATATCTCACCTATATCCTGACGCTCTAACTGTAAGACCGCCATCAGGGTTTCCCGGTCGAATTTGGAGGCTAATAGATTCCGAATCTCATCATTCTCCTTCATTTTCCTAAGTTTTCGCATCTGTTTGGGTCGCTTTCCGAAGACATTATACAGGAAATCCGCCGGATTAAATATCGAGCTCAACACCTTGGAAACTGCACCCGGCTGAGACTTCCCACCTTCATATCCACCAGCCAGGCCGGCGATACGATAGCGGTAATTGTCATAGATAGGAATGAGCTTTGCATCCACTTCTACATAACCGGTTAATTCCACTGGTTTTAGAACCACTTCTTCCAGTGCAATTCCCAATTCCGTCATTTTGATCTTAACCTCTCCATATTTCATCCAGTCATTGGTCACCCGAACACGGATCGACTTAAAACCCAGATACGAAAAGTACAAGGTATCATTAACCGCAGATCGCAATTCGAATTTTCCTTCCGAATTGGAGGTAGTACCGATCACCTGATTCAAATTCACGATGTTCACATTTTCCAAGGGCTGGTCGTTGGCATCGTTGAGAACAACACCCTGTACAACCTCCCCTTCCTGAGCCATTACGATCAGTGGTGTGAGTAATAGAAAAAGTAAAATTAAATGTCTTTTCATAGTCAATTATATGCACCAAAGATACCATCTTAGACGCTAATATCCTGCCAAAGTTTCGTTAACCCAAATATTTTCGACGAACGTCAAATAGATCAAATTAAGATTGATCACAAAACATCATAAATTGACAATAATGGCTTACCCTTGGCGACGCCTTCTGCCTCCCGTTCCTGAAGGTTTTTTAGCTGTGTAACCCGCCGATCTTCTCTTGCCGGGAACTCCGCTATTATTTTCTTTGGAATCTGATGATCTTCTTCGGCTTTTCCCTTTGAACTTCGAAGTATCTCCTTTGTCAAACTTGCGATCTCCGCTACCAAATTTTCGGTTGCTTTTGCCTGATCTTCGATCGCCTCCACGTGAACCTCCGCGATCTCTTCCACCACTCTGGCGTCTTCCGCCTCCTTTGCGGCCACGATCCTTCGAGATTTCTATATCAACATTCCGCCCATTAAAGTCAATCCCGTTAAGGGCTGACAATACCAACTCGCTGTGTTGTTCGTCTGTATTAAAGAACGAGAACGTGTCCATAGTGTCCACATGAAACACATCATCCTTACCAAGATTCGTGAGTTTTCGAACCAGATCTTTGAGGTCCATCCATTCCAAATCATCCTTCCGACCAATATTCACAAAATAGCGAACGCTGTTCTTCGAATATTCCTTATCACTCAAGCTACTCCCGGCATCGATGTTAAGATCCTTGGATTTGTTATAGTAATTGTAGAATCGGGTAAACTCAACCGAAAATACTTTTTTGATCAGTTCCTCTTTCGAAAATTCCTCAAGTACCTCATTCAACTTAGGAAGATACACATCAATCTCGTGATTGACATCGGTGTTTTTCACTTTATTGGCCAGGTGGAATAATTGGATCTCACAAATTTCCATTCCTCCGGGTACATCTTTTTTGATGAATTCCTTCTGAATTTTCTTCTCTATAGATCTTATCTTTCGCACCTCACTCTTGGACACGATCACCATCGAAACTCCTGTTTTTCCTGCGCGCCCGGTTCGACCACTTCGGTGGGTGTAGGTTTCGATCTCATCGGGTAATTGGTAATTGATCACGTGCGTGATATCATCCACATCGATCCCACGAGCAGCCACATCGGTTGCAACCAGCATTTGGATCTGTCGGGTCCGAAACGATTTCATCACTATGTCGCGCTGATTCTGACTCAAATCTCCATGCAAGGCTCCGGCGCTATAGCCATCTTCGATCAATTGTTCGGCCACCTTTTGAGTATCCCGTTTCGTTCGGCAAAAGATCACCGAAAAGATATCGGGATTCGTATCTGCAAGACGTTTGAGTGTTTGGTATCGATCACGGGCATTTACCAAATAGTATTCGTGAGAAACACTATCGGTGGAAGTGTTCTTAGTACCCACGGTCACCTCAACAGGCTCGTTCATGAACTTCTTAGCAATACTCGACACTTCTTTGGGCATAGTAGCACTAAAAAGCCAGGTGCTTTTATCTTTAGGTGAATGAGAGAGGATCTCGGTGATGTCTTCGTAGAATCCCATATTAAGCATCTCATCGGCCTCATCCAAGACGCAATACTCAATTTTCGAGATATCGATCATCCCACGACCGATCATGTCCTTCATCCTCCCCGGAGTGGCAACAATGATCTGAGCTCCTTTTTTAATTTTTCGCGCCTGGTCGGTAATGCTGGCTCCACCATAAATGGCGACAACATTAAGTCCGCTCACGTGCTTCCCATAATTCTTCATCTCATTGGTGATCTGCATACACAGTTCACGGGTTGGAGAAAGTATTAAACCCTGAGTGGTTCGGCTTTCAGAGTTGATCTTCTGAAGCATAGGAAACCCAAAGGCTGCCGTTTTACCGGTTCCGGTTTGTGCGAGAGCCACCAGATCGGTTTCTCCGTCTAAAAGAATGGGAATTGTTTTTTCCTGAACCTCACTGGGCGTTTCGAAACCCATGTCGGTGATGGCTTGCAGAAGATTATCTTCCAAGCCCAATTGCTGAAATTTTGACATTTTAATCTAGTTAAATCGTTTGTGTGCTGACTCGAAGACGACGACGATTAAACCCTTATGTCTTACTTCAACACTTCCTCACCCTGAGGAATTTGCGGCAAAGATAGTGTTTTATTTTAGATATGTCTGTTCGAGCATTACCAAGATGTAATCGTAGATTACGTTGAAGGTAGCAAACGGAGTTTGTCGAGAACTATTTGAGGTGAAAAGCTTAATGAGTAGAGCGAGAGTCCGAAGTCCAAAGTCGGAAGTCTGAAGCTCTGTTACTAAGTGACCTTTGGGATTAAATCTAGAACTTATTGAGATAGGTAAGTAACTAACTTTTCAATAGCCTTCCCCCGATGACTGATCCTTCCTTTTTCTTCGGAATTCATCTCTGCAAAGGTTATGGTATAGCCGTGGGGTTGAAAAATAGGGTCGTACCCAAATCCCTTGTCCCCTTTCGGTTCCCGGATGATACTTCCCTCACAAATTCCAGTGAAGGACACTTCCGAAGTAGCAAGAGAAAGCGCGATCACTGTTTTAAACTGAGCCGCTCGGTTATCTTCCCCATCCAATTCCTGCAGTAATTTGGCCATATTCGCCCGGGCATCATTATCCGGACCCGCATAACGCGCACTATACACACCGGGAGCTCCATTCAGTGCTGTAACTTCCAAGCCTGTGTCATCGGCGAAGCAGTTGAGATTATAATTCTCACGAACGAATTGTGCTTTTAATAATGCATTCCCTTCAATTGTTGCCGCCGTTTCAGGGATGTCTTTGTGACAATTGATATCGGTTAAACTCAGTAATTGAATGTGGGGAGGCATCAAGGCTCGGACTTCCTTGAACTTATGTTGATTGTGGGTAGCGAAGACGAGTTTCAAATGTTAGGTTTTAATTTGAATAAGTGTGGACTGTCCTGCAGCACAAAGCTTTTCGACTCCATGCTGCACCACATAAATATCACTTCGGCAGATGGTAAGCGTCCTTCCATTTTTGAGAACTTGTCCCTTGCCAATCAACAGATCTCCCTTCCCGGGTGCCAGTAGATTTAATTTGATCTCAACAGTGAGTACGGAAGCATCTTCATCGAACAAAGAAAAAGCCGCATAACCCGCCGAATTATCCGCAATGGTACTTATGATACCTGCATGAAAAAATCCGTTTTGCTGAGTAAGTGATTCGTCAAAAGGTACACTGATCTCGCAATAGCCCGGTTTTACCGTCTCCAATTTAGCTCCAATATGCGCCATGAATTTTTGACGGTCAAAACTATCCTGCACCTTTTTTTGGTACTCCTGTGTCCGTGGTTCGAACTGCATTAGGTTTGTGTATTATTTGGTAGAATGCAAAGCGACTCTATTCCCTTCACTGTCTTCGATAACACCCATATAACCGTGCTCCGGAGATATTTGAGATTTGGGTCGCAGGATCTTTCCTCCGGCTGCCTCTATCCGATCCAATTCATTCTGAAGGTCCTCACAAGAAAGATACACCAAGGTGCCATCATAGCTGGGAACATAGCTGTCGTATTCCATCAAGCCTCCAGAGGCTCCTGTGGCTCCCTGCTCAGCAGGAAACATCCCCATCCTGGGACCTCCCAGATCAACTATTTGAATGTCGATGTCCAAAACCGCATCATAAAAGGCCTTGGCTCGCTCTAAATTGTTTACCGGTATTTCAAACCAAACAACGGGATTGTTTTTCATGACCTATTTAGTGTTAAGTGTTAAGTGTTGAGTGTTGAGTGTTAAGTGTTAAGTTTTGAGTGTTGAGTGTTGAGTGTTGAGGGTTGAGTGTTGAGTGTTAAGTGTTGAGTGTTGAGTTTTGAGTGTTGAGCATTGAGTATTGAGTATTGAGTATTGAGTGTTGAGTTTTGAGTGTTGAGTTTTGAGTGTTGAGTATTGAGTATTGAGTATTGAATTTGAAACTACTCTTCTTCACTATGATCCGTTTGACCTCCTTGATTTTCCAGGATGTGCTTAAGACTAGCCAATCCTTCTTCAAAGTCCTTACCCACGGCTTTGTCCAAATTCATAAACAACATCATAATATTGGTGGGTGGCTTATGACTTCCATAAAAGCCCCAAGTTACTTTCGTGGCATTGCTGCCCTCGTCTTCTAATGCGAAGAATCCCATACTCTGACTCTTCCACGGTTTCAAAAAACGAAGTTCCGACTCAATACGGTCGTTGGGTTGCAGCATTTTTATCTCCTGCTCTCCGGCTCCCACCTGCTTGTGATCACTATCCCAGGCCGAAACAAAGCCAATCGTGCCATCGGTTCCAGTGAAAACTTGTTTCATATTCGCATCCCGTTTCGCCCAAGGCGCCCAATGATCCTGATTTTTCATGTATTTGAGGTATTCGAACACGTCGGCCTTGGATCGGTTGATACTGATACTCCGACTCACCTGATATTTTTTGGGAGCGATCAAAGCGAGGATAATAATGATTCCAACTAGGGCGGCTAAAATGTAGAGAGCGATATACATATTGAATAAATTTTTGGTTGTACACTAAAAAGGGACATCCCAAGTGAATTGCCCCATGCTAAATTTAAGCATTTTTATCTTGATAGTAGCGTTCAATGATCTCCGGGGCGCTTTTGATAGTTTTTTGAGTCCAATCCAATTCTAATTCCAGTTTTTCTTGTTCTGAAAGGTGCCAGGGAATGGCACTTAGCTTGAGTTTGGTGACGAGTTGTTGCAGGATGATGGCAGCCGACACCGAAATATTGAGGCTCTCCGTAAATCCGTACATGGGAATTTTTAAGTAGCCATCGGCTCCTTCAAGTACAGCCTCGCTGAGTCCTGTGTTTTCTTTTCCGAAGAAAAAGGCACACTTCGAATCAATTTTGAAATCCTTCAGCAATTGCGAATCGTTATGCGGTGAAGTCGCAATAATTTGATAACCGGCCTCCCTCAATTGTGTCATACAATGATTCGCATTTTCATGTCGATGCACCGTCACCCATTTCTGGGCGCCCATGGCAATCTCCCGATCCATTTTTTTACCTAGCTTCTCTTCGATCACATGCAGATCCTGGATCCCAAATACATCACAGCTTCGTAGTACTGCGCTGGTGTTGTGCATTTGGTACACGTCTTCGGTGACGACAGTGAAGTGCCTTGTACGCTCGGCCAGTACTTCACGGAACAGCTGAAGCCGACGTTCGGTAAGATAGGTTTTAAGATGTGCTAAAAGTTCGAGATCCAAACTGATGGAGATTTACCGCTAAGATATAAAGATTGAAGCAATGCCTTCAGTATAAAAAAACACCTTCTGAATTATCAAAAGGTGTTTCTGATCGTTTGAAGGGGTACTTCATGTTACGTCTATTCGATGCTATTGAGGATTATTACTCACTTCTACAAATCCTGGATTCAATACATCGGAATGTCCATTCTCATACCAGATACTGTGTTTGGGTGGATATACGTTACACAGGGACGTGGTGCGAGGGGAGGCAAAGATCGATATGTTTGAGATTTGATCACTTCCAATTCCACTACCTTGAAGGTTGTCCTTTACCTGAAAATAATATCTCCAATTGGCAGTTAGTGGAGGTGCATCCCCAGATACTTCGATAACGTTAGTGATAATTGCACCGTACATAGCCGTGTCTCCTTTTACGGTAATACACTCTGCTTCCATTACTACATGAATAGTAAAATTAGCTCTAGAGATCAATAATTCGGCGGTTCCAAAAGTGCCGGTCTCATCTTGACTTCCTGACCAGGATAGGATTACAGGATCCATGAATAAGGGTTGGTACAAACCACTGGTGAATCCATAATTGCGGTTATCGGTTGTTTTGGTAAAATTAATTCCACCTTGAGAATTATTAACGTTCATGGCTCTAATTTCGGCCTGTTCTTTGTTCTGATCCAACACATAAACTTTTTCGTTCATTTGCTTTTCCAGAGGTTCGAAGGATTCGTCTTTACTACATGCTGTTAGTAAAAAAAGAGCTGCTACTGTTGTTAAGAATAAATTTTTCATGATTAAAGTGTTTATTAGTTGTACCTACTCTTTTTTGAAATGGCTTTTCGGTTTCCACCATTCAGAATTTGTGTAATTCTATGGTACAAATGTGAAGGAAAAGAGAAGGGGAAAACAGCCTGTATGCCCTGAAACATGCATTCAGAATACCCGTGAAAATGACAAGGGTATACCCTGATAAATTCCAAAAAGGGTAGTAAAAACAGGGGTCGCAGCGCCTTGATGGCATTCTGATAAAAAAACTAAAGTAAAGTGTGGTAAACTAAAAGAACCTGAATTTGGACGGTCACTGGATCGGGCCGAAACTACTTACTCCACGGAAACAGGGAAGTACCATTTACGTTGGAAAGCCTTGAAGCGTTCCTCGTTTCGGTAGGGGTCAAATTCGCGTCGGCCATTAACGTATTTAGCCTGAGAAAATCTACTTATTCGGTCTAAATGATGGAACATGCTATCTTTATTCTCGAACAGCGCGTAAAGCGTAGCTTTATGAGGGTCAGAATATACGAAATTATTTTCGCCCCAGGGAAATCGGGCATTCATGCTATCCACTTTTTTCTTGTTCCCAATTTGTGCATAGGTAAGTGTACGTCTCCAATACCGGTTGTTATAAAGACTATCCGATAAAACCCATAATGCTTTTTCGTACTCTTTTTTGCAAAAATGATACTCCCATAAATGATTTAAATATATTATTTTATCCACACTGGACTTATAGTTTTCGGACGTCAGAATATTCCAGACTTCGTCAAAATTTTGACCCTCTGAAAGTAAATGAAGGTAAAAATTGGTTTCACTTTCAGGGTCCAGTTTGTAGGCCTCCCTGGCCATATTAATGGCATTGATATTATCATTAAATACATTATGATTAAGTCTAGCCAGATTAGAATAATACAACGCTTTATCCGGTTGACGCCGGATTCTTTCTTTCATGTCCTGCAGGACATTATTCCAACCTTTGTCGCTTATAGCCGTTAGAATCTGTTCACGATAAAGTCGTTCCGTTTCGCTGTAAATAAATTTTGTTTGTTGGTAATGATCTTCTGCTTTTTCCAGATTGTTGTTGTTTTTAAGTAAAGAATAAAATAATTGGCGAGAATTTCTCCATGATATAGGATTTAATTGATATGTTATCTGCGCATAACGCAGAGATTGTTCTTGGTCTGGCTTCGGCCCGAATTCATAATATATTCGCATAGAATTTGTTGCTTGCGTATTATTTGAGTTTATCGCCAACGCGCGTTCAAAATAATCAAGAGACTTCTCCCAATCCAGATAACAGAATAAAATACCTTTTACTACCCAGGCCAAGTCGGTATTATCGTCCAGCTGCAAAGCCATATCTGCATAAGACAATGCTTGATCTCGGGACTCCAAAGGATCAAAAGTCAAAGGATGATACTCATTGATTAGAAAATACGAAAGCGCAACCTCTGCATAGGCCTTGGCAAAAGTAGAATCTAAAGCAATGGCCTGCTTATTCAATTCGATGTTCTTAAGCAGGTCGGCTTCCTCCCGGCTGTCATCGACCAAACGGCCTTTAAGGTGCAGGGAGTAGGCTTCCATATTATCTGTTGGATACTTGTTAAGTGTTATCTCTTCCCGGGGACTTAAGGTGATCTCCAATTGATCCATAACCTCTTGTGCCACATTGTTCTGTATGGCAATGATGTCATCGAAGGTTTCATCGTACTCCTTGGACCAGAGGTGTTTGTCATTAGCGTCGATCAATTGAGTGATGATCTTGACCTTGCCTTCATATAAGGTCACACTTCCTTCGAGGATATAGGCAACTTTGAGTTCCTTGGCGATCTGAGGAATCTTTTTGTCGGTGCCTCGGTACGTGGCTGAGGAAGTAAAAGATATGACCCTTAGCTCAGACATCTGGGCTAAGGAATGTAATATGTTATCGGACACCCCATCGGAAAACCATTGATTGTCATCCGGACTAAAATCTTTAAAAGGCAGGACCGCGATCGATTTTGCGGATAGCACATTGTCTGAGATCGATTTATTGACAAATAGGTAACCCACCACCAGGTAACAGATCACAAAACCAATAACGATGGAGATAATATAGATCAGCCGTTTTCTTGAAAATCCGGAGCGAGGTTTATGATTATCGGCCAACTGATCCATTAAATTTTACATTTAAAGTATTGTAAGTTAGTCTTTTATATTTAATCTCGCAGCAAGATTTTGCAATTGTAAAAATTTGTTCTGTGATGCGTTTGATTGCTATTGATCATCGTCCAATACGTATTTCTGCCTCCAATTTCTTTGATACATATCCCTGTACCAGGAAGGTCCATAGATTCGCATCAAATATGGGTTCTGGCCTATGAGTCGGTAGTCTTCCTCCAATGAGAAATCATAGTATTTATCTACTTTTAAAGATGAGGGGTAACGGTACGTCGCCCCGCCGCGCGTAATTTCCAGAGTTCCACAACTCGATAGTGTTAGAAGTGCAAGAATGGAAAAGAGAATTAAATTTTTCATGATGTTTTGATTTATTGGTTATCGTCCAGAAGGTATTGTTGCCTCCAGAATCTATTGTATGAACTCATAATCCCAAAAGGGTCGCGAAACTCAAGCGAATTAAGGTCTTGGCCCATGAGCCAGTAGTCTTCTTCATCCAAGAGATCGTATTGATCAATGACTTTAGAAGAACCCGGGTAATAATATGCTTCCCCGGTGGTCGAAGTATCCAGAGTCCCGCAACTCGATAGAAAAACAAGAGCAAGAATGGAAAAGAGAATTAGATTTTTCATGATGATATATTTTATTGGTTAATAGCTATTGATTGTTATCGTGCCAAATCCTCTGGTTCGGTTTCAGAAACCAAAAAGGATCTCGAAAGAGTGGTACATAAATGTCTTTTGGTACGTAGTGGTATTCCTCACCGGCGAAGAGTCCGGGGATCTCCTTAGTTTTTACTTGGGCCGTATTCTCCCAGTTACTGCAACTTGTTAGGGAAAGGGCTGCAAGAATTGAAAATAGAAGTAAAGTTTTCATGATTTCATTTTTATGTGATGACTATCTACTCGTTTATCCTGTTTTAGAATTGGGTGGATCCCTTAGGAAAGGTTTTTCGATTTTCACCTTTCAGGATTGTGCAAATCCATAGGACAAAGTTGCGTTCTCAAGTGAGGCTTTATTAGCCCGGATTCCCTGAAAAAGCCCTTCGGAATACCCCGAAATTAACAAGGGTATCCCCTGAAATCGCCGAGGGTATCCCCTGAAATTAGGATCTAGGAGATGTTTGTAAAGTCCTGATTATAAGGACGTTTTAAACATAAAGTGAGTTTTTACGCACAGCATTTGGGTTTTTTCAGGGTGTTAAATGTTGTACCTTGACTGAACTAACCCGTTTAAATATTTTGATATGAAAAATCTAGTGAGTTTAGGGATGATGGCTCTGTTGATTGCCGCCACTTCCTGTAAGGATGCACAAAAAGAAACGCAAACGACCGAACCTGAGGAAAAGTCCTTAGAAGAGAAGATCGATTCTAAAGATTGTTATGAGCACGAAAGTATTAGCCCGGATACTGCTCTTTTGTGGTTCAATAGCTGGAGTTACGCGGCAGGTGGTGTTATTGGGGGTGAGTTTCCGGACAGTCCGGAATTTGTTTTTTCTAAAGACAATATTGATAAAATCGAACCGGAATTAAAAACGAATAAAGGGGCACTCATTTACTATATTTTGAAAGATCCGGTGACTTCCGCGAGCACCGATGAAGAAAAAATTCCATCCCTTGCGATGATTCGTACCAAAGATTGCGATCCTTTTTACGGTGATTGCGGTGATTATTGTGTTTTGGTTTCCTGGCGGGATACTGGGAAACAAGAATTTCTTACTCAAAAAGAGCTTGATGATGGTATTCTTGTAAACTATATTACTAATTGGACCACCTATCTCAACAGTATTGATGAAGCTGTTATAAAGGTTGAGGGATACTACTACCCATGGACGCTTATTGATTTTCTTCTTGGCAAGAGTTCTCCAATAGTAAAGCAGCAGGGTATAGTTATAAAATATGGCGTTCGAACACTTGGACCAGGAGAGATCCAGGAATTTGAAGAGGAACCATATACAGAACCATATATAATCCCAGTGCTTTGCAACGTGATTTTTCCGCTGGGAGAAGGTCAATCAACAGAAGAGGCGTTCCAAGTTCATGCTGAACTAGTGGGTGATAATGGATTCGATTTTGCCAAACCCTGCCCAACCTATTGCGATTAATCGACTTAAGAAGCTCTCATGCTAATGAAATTTCCCTTCCTGATCGAAGCCGCCTTTTACCTTCCGCTGGTACCGGCAGTTTTGGCGGTTGTCAAATGGAAGAACATGAAGCGACATCAGCGTTGGTTTGCCATTCTACTGTGGTCAACGCTTGTGATCTCCTTCACCAGTAGGATCTGGGTGCGTACTACCGATTTCAATAATATGCCTTTCTTCCACACCTATATTTTGGTGGAGTTGATACTGTTTTTGGTGGTATTTAAATTCATGCTCGGAGAAACCGTAAAAAATCATATCTGGTGGATGCTAGCTATTGGCTTTTTTGTGTTGTGGGTGATCAATATTTTCGCCGGTCAGGGCTGGTGGGGCTTTCCCGATTACGTACATGCTGCCGAGGCCGTTGTGATCCTATCGTTGGTGATAAGGTGGATTCTGAAATTGCTTAAGGAAAAGAAGATCGCCCAGCCCGAGAAAACTTTTGAGTTTTGGTTGTGTGTTGGGCTTTTGATTGTGTTTTCGGGTAACTTCTTATTATTTCTTTTTCCAAAATTTCTGGTAAATACGGGTAAGGATTTATTTCAAGCTATTTGGACGATCAATGGGGTCCTCATTCTATTACAGTATCTTAGCTATACAACTGCTTTATTATGGGTGAGGAAAACAGCCAAATAGTAAACATTTTTATCATTAGCGCAGCTTTTGTGGTATTGCTGGCCATTTTGCTCATTTTGTTTTTGGTCATTTATCAAAAGCGAATCATGCGTCAGGAAAACAGGCTGCAGCGTATGGAGAACGAGCGACAAAAAGTACTTTTAAAAGCGACTATCGAAGGTCAGGAGCGGGAACGGGAGCGTTTGGCGAAGGACCTTCACGATGGAATTGGTTCTTTACTCTCTGGCCTGAGCATGAATATGAAATTTCAAAGAGGTAAGGAGGAATCTGATTCAGAGCAAGGCCAATTTTTAAGTGAGGCCTGTGACATGCTGGATGAAGGAATTCAAAACGTACGTGCCGTTAGCCATAACCTCATGCCGGCAACGTTGGAAAAACTTGGCCTGGCAGCGGCAATTAAGGAGGCTATTGGCCGAGTGAATCAAACAGACGATTTTAAGATAGATTTCAATACGGTGAATGATATTTTTGAACTTCCTAAGGACGTATCCTTGGGATTATTGCGTATTTTTCAGGAGTTGCTCCAGAATACGATCAAGCATGCCGGTGCTTCGGAAGTAAAGGTGACTGTTGAATACCACATGGATCGAATTCGATTACAGTATTCGGATAACGGAAAAGGATTGAATTCCGAAGAAAAGAAATCTGATGGCATCGGAATGAAGAATATCGAAAGTAGAATACAAGCTATGGATGGAATCATTCAATTGAACAAGACAAACGCCAAGGGCTTTGAAGCTGAAATAGAAGTTCCCTTGATCTCAACAAAGCAGGAATTATGAGCAAGATCATACGTATCGCAATTGCAGATGACCATCAACTGGTGCGCTCGGGCATGGTGATGATCTTACGAGACAATCCTGAATTTGTCGTGGTTCAGCAGGCCTCTGATGGTCAGGAATTACTCGACGGTCTTGCCCAATCCAAACCCGATGTGGTATTGCTCGATCTGGAAATGCCCGTGCTTGGCGGACAGGATACCCTAACAGAGATCAGGAAGCAGTACCCGGATATTCGGGTCCTTATGCTCACCATGCATAACACTGACGCGTTCATTATACAAATGATGGAATTGGGTGCCAACGGTTACCTCATCAAAAATACGGAGCCGAAGGAAGTCGTTAAGGCTATTTACAAGGTTGTGGAGGCTGAGTTCTATTTTTCTGAAGAGGTCTCAAAGGCAATGCTGCACGGAATCTCAAATCCGGAGCTAAAGAATAAGGCGGGACTCGATAGCCATGGTCTCACCGAAAGAGAGGTCGATGTCTTACGCCTTATTTGTGAAGAAAAAACCACTACCGAAATTGGAGAGGCCCTTTTTTTAAGTCCGAAGACCATCGAAGGCTACCGCAAAGCGCTCATGGACAAGACCGAAGCTAAGAATATGGCCGGATTGGTCCTATTTGCGATTCGGCACGGTTTGTACAAGGCAGCCGAATAGAATTCAACTTACCGACTCCCTACTCCTATTTTTAAAATTTGAATATCTTAGTGGTTCAAGCCAATCCTTATGAAGATCGCCGTATTGACCGGAGCCGGAATGAGTGCCGAAAGCGGACTCAAAACTTTTAGAGATGCCAATGGCCTCTGGGAAGGTCATGATGTGATGCAGGTGGCCTCCCCACAAGGATTTGCGAGAGATCCCGAATTGGTATTAAAGTTTTATAACGAGCGTAGACGACAATTGCTTCAGGTCGAGCCTAATTCGGCGCATCTGGCCTTGGCCGAACTCGAAACCGAATTCAATGTCGATATCATTACACAGAATGTGGACGACCTGCACGAACGAGCCGGGAGCAGTAGCATTGTTCATTTGCATGGTGAATTGTTGAAAGTGCGGAGCAGTTATGATGAACAATTGGTGCACGACTGGTATACAGACCTCAACTTGGGCGACCTTTGCCAGCATAATTCACAATTAAGACCTCATATAGTTTGGTTTGGTGAGGCAGTGCCCTTGATGGAAACTGCTATTGAGGTGGTGCAAGTGGCAGACATTATTATGATCGTTGGAACCTCCATGCAGGTCTATCCGGCGGCCGGATTGATCCAATATGCGCAACCGCATTCACAGGTCTTTTTTGTAGATCCCAAGCCGTCGATCGCATCCTCAAAAAGAATCACTGTCTTTGCTGAAAAGGCCACCACCGGAGTTCCAAAGGCCATTTCAGAAATAAAAAATAGGACCTAACATGACGAACTCCACCTTATTGCAGCAGTTAGACTATGTGAAACCGTATCGTGAAAAACGGTTACAGGTGGCGAATTGGGTGATCGATCACCCTGAAAATATGCCGCAACTAGTAAAGTATAGCTTCGATCCTACCTACGAAAAATCAATGCAGGCCTTGTGGGGACTCGAATTTGTCTGCAGATTCAACCTTCCGTTGTTCTACCCACATCTGGATGCCTTTTTAGACTATTTACCCTCTGTAAGGGCGCATAATACCTTACGTGCCCTGTCGTTTATCTGCGAGCTTGTAGCGATCGCACATTATAAACATAAGGATCCAATTCTCGGTGCCGCTTTCACCGCCGAACACAAAAAGATCATGACCGAATGTTGTTTCGATTGGCTTATTGGGGATCAAAAAGTGGCCTGTCAAGTGCGGGCAATGACCGCTTTGTACTATTTGGGAACCGAATTCGATTGGATCCATCCCGAACTCGAACCCATCATCCGGGAAAATATGCATTCCGGAAGTGCCGGCTATTGTGCAAGGGCAAAACATATCCTCAAGCAATTGGAAAAATTCAGATCATAGAACAGGGCCGAACCGGCGCGACTATTTTAGGAACTAATCCGACTAAAATCTTCGTGCTTGCAGCTTCGTGCTTCTTCCATTAAATCGTATCTTTGCATCTTTATTCGCAGAAGCATTTTTGCGAAAAGAACTATCAATTACGAGACTATGTCAACCAACGCGCTTCAAGCCATATCGCCTATCGACGGCCGTTATGCTTCCAAAACCAAAGACTTGATCCCTTTTTTTTCTGAAGAGGCCTTAATCCGATATCGGGTGCAGGTGGAGATCGAATATTTTATAGCGCTGGTGGAAATTCCGTTGCCACAACTGGCACAGTTTGACACGGCCCTATTTCCTGAACTACGAAAGATGTATGCCGAATTTTCTTCGGAAGATGCCACGCAAATCAAGGACATAGAAAAGGTTACCAATCACGATGTGAAGGCGGTTGAGTATTTTATCAAAGAAAAATTTGATGACCTTGGTTTGGAGCAGTATAAAGAATTCATTCATTTTGGTTTGACTTCTCAGGACATCAATAACACAGCCATACCACTTTCTCTGAAAGAAGCCATGAATGAGGTCTACGTCCCGAAGCTAATGGAACTAAAAGCCAAGCTGCAGGAGATGGTAGAAGAGTGGAAGGAAATTCCTATGTTGGCCAGAACCCATGGGCAACCGGCCTCCCCCACTCGATTGGGGAAAGAGATCCAGGTTTTTGTGGTTCGTATAGAAGAACAGTTCGATCTTTTGAACAATATAAAAAGTGCGGCCAAATTTGGTGGTGCCAGTGGGAACTTTAATGCACATAAAGTAGCGTATCCTGAAATTGACTGGAAGGAATTTGGATCTGGTTTTGTTCAGGAAAAACTATACTTACACCACTCGTTTCCTACCACCCAGATAGAACATTACGATCATATGGCCGCATTGTTCGATTGTTTGAAGCGCATCAATACCATATTGATCGATTTGGATCGCGACGTTTGGACCTATGTTTCCATGGATTATTTCAAACAAAAGATCAAAAAAGGAGAAATTGGATCGAGTGCCATGCCGCATAAGGTCAATCCTATCGATTTTGAGAACAGTGAAGGGAATTTAGGGATTGCCAATGCTTTGTTTGAGCATCTTTCCGCCAAACTTCCTATTAGCAGGCTACAGCGAGATCTGACCGATAGTACTGCCTTGCGAAATATTGGAGTACCTATTGGACATACGTTAATTGGATTTCAATCTACCTTAAAGGGGCTAAACAAATTACTGCTCAACGAGGAAAAGTTTGCCCGGGATCTGGAGAACAACTGGGCTGTGGTAGCGGAAGCCATTCAGACCATCCTTCGGCGTGAAGGATATCCTAATCCTTATGAAGCTTTGAAAGGCTTGACAAGAACCAATGAGGCAATAAGCCAGAATTCGATTGCTAACTTTATCGACACCCTGGACATTTCAGAAGAAATCAAAGAAGAAATGAGAGTGATCACACCATCTAACTATACCGGGATATAAGCAATCACGATATATAAAAAACACAAAGGCTTTAAGATTACTCTTAAAGCCTTTTAATTTCACTGCCTATCCCTCTCTACGAAGGGGTCTCTGGACTGGAAATCCGATTTGAATTACTTGGGGGAATAAAGCAATCGTCATAAGTGTATCTTCAAGATACGCTCCAATATGATAGAAATCCTAATCTGAAACTATGGTTTTCGGTCAAAGGCAAGGAAAATTCCTTCAAATGAAGTATAAATATTATGGTGCTAAAAAAAAATGGCTCCGGATGACCCGGAGCCTTGCTATTTCTCTACCTATCCCTTTAGTAATTAGGGGTCTCTGGACTGGAAATTATAACTTAAATTGTTGGAGCAAAAAAGTTATCGCTAAATGATGATCAAATATAAGTAGGTAATTTCGTTCAATACTAAAGTGAAAATAGGGTTTTCGATTATCTGCACGTATTTTCCTACAGATTACTAAAATTGCAGAAAAAAGGAAGGCCCCGATGTCTCGGAGCCTTGTAATTTCACAACCTATCCCTTTATGCATAGGGGTCTCTGGACTGGAAATAAGAATTCAATGATTGCGGGGCTATCGATTGAATCTCAATCCACCAATTTCAAATTATATGCCAATTACGGTATTTGGTCGGTGCCACAATATGCTTTTCGCCAAGGCACTCAAAAATTACTACAAAAGAACGTAGCTGAGGAGTTTTACAATTCAGAAACAAAAAAAGGCATCGGAAATGCCGACGCCTTTTTTGATATTTCACTACCTATCCCTTTCCACTTAGGGGTCTCTGGACCGGAAATAGATTTTCCAAATTGGATGCAATCCAATAATTCGGAAATTATCTGTTGACAATCTACAGAGTATATTATTAAGTTGTATGGATTTTACCCATCTTTTCCCGTAAAAACAGGAAATTTCGAGTTAAGACTTCATTGTGCTATGGTTTAACCGTCGTAAAACCAAAAAACCCGCAAAAAATCGCGGGTTTTTTAGAACTCTTATTATAAACCTAATCTACATATTCTCAAAAATATCACCGATACCCGAAAGTTTCGAGACATCGAGATCTCCTTTTTGAATAGAATTGGTCAATTTCATAACCTGATCCGGTCTCATATCGTCGCAAAGCAGTCTGAATACACCAAACCCTTTCTCGGGGCTGCTTGCGAAAACAATCACCTCATCGATGGCCTGCTCTTCCCCTAAATATTTTAAGGTAACGCTCATTCCGTTCGATTTGCTGGACATAAGTGTCTTATACTTTTCCTGTCCAATGATCTTATCCACTCTGGCCATTTCCGCTTCATATTCTGCCGCATCACCATTTTTAATAGGATAAGCCACAACGTTCACCTTTTTAACGGTATTGAGAATCTCTTGCTCGTCCTCTGTAAAGGTACTTTCATCGCTTTGTAGCAAACTGGTTGCGAGGTCTATTTTGAGGTAACGGTCATCTTCTTGTTTGTCGACCAAATAGCGTTGCAGAGAAGTGTCGCTGTTGCAACTCATCATAAGCAGACCAATGATCAAGGCTGTTATATATTTGATTAGTGTCATGATCTTAGTTCTTCTTTACGTTCTTTAATTCGTCGCTTCCGGGAACATTCAACTCCTTTGTGAGTTTCGAAATTTGTTTTAGATCGATGTTTCCGGTAATACTCATCACCACGGTGCCTTCTTTTCCATCCATTTCTCCGTCGAGGAACATTAAGAGTTCGCTCACATGGTTTTCGTCGGATCCTTGTTTTGAATAAAATTTCACATTCTTCCCATCGTCTTTTACACGCATGAGTTCATCCAATCCTTTGGACGCAGTGACATATTTTTGCACATCCGCTTTCATGCGGGATCCAACTTCTTTATTTTCAGTTATAAAAACTTTAATATTATCAAGGCTATTCACCATTTTCATATAGTCTTGCACCTCTGGATCATCGCTTTCGATCTCGATCTGTGCCAATAGCTTGAACATATTTTTTGTCACCACCACTGAGGTAACGTCCTTTTCATCCTCATAGGAATCGAACATTCCCTGGGCCGAAACCAACATTGGTGTGATCATAAATGCGATTAATATTGCTAATTTTTTCATCTTTCTTTACTTTAGGGTTTATTTTAAAATTAATTTTTTGGATTCGTCAAATTGATTGATAACAGACATGGTTGAGATGCCGTTGGTAAATTCATTAAGGTGCGCCATTTTCTCAGTCCCTTCATTGAGGTTCTTAGAAAATAAGTACATGGTCTCCTTGGTCTTCTGAAAGGCTGCCAAAGCTTCCTCCTCCTCAGCGGATAACCCACTTTGATTGAAGGTATACCCCAGTACTCCAAGGGCAATCAATAAAGATGCCGCAATACTCAATTTCCAAAAACGTTGTTTCGTTTTGGGTTCCTCAAGGGTTACTTCCCGATGAGATGTTTCTTCTTTGGCTTCCTCAAAACCCATAAACATGGGCTGATATATTTCCAAATGTGGAGGAACACTTGATGTCTTAAAAAACAATCGTAGCTCTTGTTCCTGATCCAAAGTGGTATTCCCATCAAAATAGGACTCCAGCAATTTTTCGATCTTAGCTAACTCCATAGTTGTATTGTTTTATTAATTGTTCTCTTATTGCTTTTCTTGCGCGAGACAACGTTACACGTATCGTTGCTTCACTAATTTCTAATAATTCGGAAATCTCGTCAAAATTATACTGTTCCACATCTCTCATTTGAATCACCATTCGTTGTTTTTCCGGCAGTGTTTCCATGATCTTGTGTACCAGTGCCACAGCGTCATTCGCCTCTACCTGCTTTTGCAAATTCTCATCATTCTGAAAATTATTGTGAACTATCTTTAAATTTCCTGCTTGTTTCGATTTTAACCGATCCAAACAGTAGTTCTTCGTCATTGTGACGGCAAATGCTTCCGGGTTCCTGTAGTTTTTAATACTACTCTTCCCCTTCCATAATTTCAAATAAACTTCCTGAACAGCGTCTTCAGCCTCCTCACTCGAAACTAAGAGCCGTTTTGCCAGTCGATATAGCTTGTCCTTGTAAGGAAGCACCGTCGCTAAAAACTCTCTCTGTTTCATTCGTGGTTAGGTTAACAAATAGTTCGCCGTTCTAAAGTTATGACGAACCACTCTATTTTTTGTTACAATAAATATCAAATTCGTAAAAAACCTGAGTTTAAGTCGTATTCGAGCACCTACTTTCCGAAGAAAACCATAGAAAAAGCCCTCCAAAATAGGTTGGAAGGCTTCTGTTCTTTACGAATAATGTTTCGTTTATTTCTTGATGATCTTTTGTGATACTTGATTATTCACCGAAACCAAATACATCCCTTTAGCAAAAGATGCTATCGACACATTTTTAGTGGACTCATTCAGGTTTTCTTCAGAATAGACCTTCTTCCCGGTAGCATCGAAAATAACAATGCTCGTTATGGGTTTATCCTTGGAATCGATCGTAATCTGATTGGAGGAAGGATTGGGATAGACGGCAAAATCGGAAGCAGGAAGATCCAATTCTTTGGTAAGTTTTGAAAGGTGCTTTAAATTTATCTCACCGGTAATTGTGGCGATCACAGTTCCTTTCTTTCCATCCATTTCACCATGGACGAACATCAATAACTCAGTGATGCTACTTTCGTCAGACCCATATTTGGAATAGAATTTTACATTTGCATCGTCCTTTTTTATGCGCATTAACTCATCCAAGCCGTTCGTTGAAGCCACATATCGTTTCACATCGGCTTTCATCCTGGCACCGATATTTTCATTTTCAGTCACGAAAATTTTTACATTATCGAGTCCATTGATCATTTCCATATAATCCTTTACTTCGGGATCATTATTTTCTACCTCCATCTGTCCTAATATCTTGAACATGTTTTTGGTAATTACTACCGTGGTTACCTCATTTTCATTCTCATACGAATCAAATGCTCCTTGCGATGTCGCAAAAAGAGGAACCATCATAAATGCCACTATAATTGCTAATTTTTTCATCTCTTGTTTTTTTGAATTAAATATTGGGTTCGAATAATTGATTGATCGATGGTTAGGCAAACTGGAATTACGCTGTTCTAAAGTTATGACGAACCACCCTATTTTTTGTTACATTTAATTTTAAATTCACAATAATGTACCTATTTTAGGGGTTTGGAAGATGTAGGTAAGTAATACCGCCAAGAACATACATATGTACCCCTAATATCCCATTGCTGTGAAAAAGACCTTATTTTTACTATTGATTGCTGTTTCTACCCTATTCGTTTCCTGTTTTGAGGATCTTGATGACAACGCCCAACCCGCATCGGTATTGGAGATACAGGATTTTGTGTGGCGAGGCCTTAATTTTTTCTATCTCTATAAAGCCGATACTCAGGAATTGGCCAACGATGCATTTGCCACTCAATCCGATCTCAATGCTTTCCTCAGCACTTATGATTCGCCTGAAAGTCTTTTTGATTTTCTGAAATCACCTCAGGATCGATTTAGTATTATTGTTCCGGATTACAACGAATTGGAAAGCGTACTCGCCGGCACCAGTGTTAGCAACGGAATGGAATTTGCCTTAGCCCTTTACCCCGATAATAGCGGAAATGTATATGGCTATATAAGATACATACTACCCAATAGCGACGCAGCAAATAAAGGCCTGCAACGTGGAATTCTATTTAACAGCATCGACGGACAACAGCTAAATGAGACCAACTTCGCCGACCTCCTTGCACCGGATACGTATACGATTGGACTCGCAACGATCAATGGACAAACGATCACCGCTACAGGAGACACGGTAGAACTTACCAAAACAGAGATCACCGAAAATCCGATCCTCATTAGCAACACTTTTGATATTAATGGTCAGAAGATCGGCTACTTGATGTATAACGCTTTCACGAATGAATATGATTCGCAGTTGAATGGAGTTTTTGGGCAGTTTTTAGCCGATGGCGTAACCGAATTGGTACTGGATCTTCGCTACAACGGAGGAGGCTCCGTAAGAACTTCCACTTATTTGGCAAGCATGATCACCGGCCAGTTTACCGGGCAAACCTATTACACCGAGCAATGGAACGAAGACCGTCAACCTGAATTAGCTGAAGATGGGGTTTTTGTTGACTCGTTCGTTAATGGAGGCGAAGCGATCAATAGTCTTAATCTCACCACCGTCTACGTTCTCACGACGTCAAGAACTGCTTCAGCCAGCGAGCTCGTCATCAATGGTTTGGCTCCCTATATTAATGTGGTTCAGATTGGTGACAATACCACCGGCAAATATCAGGCGTCTTTCTTAATGTACGATTCGCCCAATTTCCAAAAGACAGTCGAACTCAACCCCAACCACACTTATGCCATGCTACCCTTGGTATTTCAAACGGCGAATGCCAATGGATTCACGGATTTTGTCAATGGGCTCGTTCCGGATATCGACCAGGAGGAAGACGTAAGTAATCTGGGAATCTTGGGAGATCAAAACGAACCCTTGCTCGCTACCGCCCTTCAGGAGATCACCGGTGTACCGATCCCGGGGACACGAGCTCCTGTTTTTTCTTCGGAAATAATTTCTGAAAGTAAAGCGAGCCTTCCCACTTATCAGATCATGGTGGCCGAGCAATAACCTTCGACCAAACAGCTCATAAAAATTTTAGTTTATAGGAGTATAGCTTTGCGTACCTCTGAATTCCTCTGTGTTCCTTTGTGATACAACACAGATCAGTTCATATCAACAAAATCCGTATTTTTGAGCATGCGTAAACACCTTTTCCTTTTGGCATGCCTGTTGGTTCTTAGCTCCTGTAAGAATGACATTCCACCCACAAACGAACCCACTAATACAACTACCAACGTTAGTTATGCCAACGGCTTTACAATAGAAAATTTCGATACACATAAAGTCCTAACGATCTCAAATCCCTGGCCGGGTGCAGATGTGAGCTATACGTATTTACTCAAAAAAACCGATGCCCCATTGGAGAGTGAAGAAAACTATGACGCCACTATACAAATCCCCCTCGAGAAAATAGTGGTTACATCCACAACCCATATTCCGTCTCTGGAGATGCTGCAAATGGAAAACACTTTGGTTGGGTTTCCCAATCTGGATTATATTTCTTCTGAAAAAACTCGGAGACTGATTACTAATGGAAATGTAAAAGAATTAGGTAAAAACGAAGATATCAATACCGAAGTACTCATCGATCTCCATCCCGATGCTGTCCTTACCTTTGCCGTTGAAGGAGGGAATAAAAGTGTTACGACCATTCAAAAAACAGGGATTCCCGTACTTTATAACGCAGATTGGACCGAAACCCACCCCTTGGGTAAGGCCGAATGGATCAAATTCTTTGGAGCCCTTTTTGACAAGGAAGAAGAGGCAAATCGAATTTTTTCGAAGATCGTATCCGATTATGAGTCGGCACAGGCCATTGCCGCCCAAAGCACCAACAAACCCACAGTCCTTAGCGGCGCGATGTACAAAGATATTTGGTATTTACCCCAAGGCAATAGCTGGGCAGCTCAATTTATTGCCGATGCTAATGGAGATTATCTATGGTCCGAAAGTGAAGGTACTGGTAGTATTGCCCTCAATCTGGAAACCGTGTTGGAGAAAGGACAAAATGCCGAATTTTGGATTGGACCGGGACAATTTACCGGTCTGTCACAAATGGAGGAATATCATTCGGTTTATGGGGAGTTTGATGCTTTTCAGAATAAAAAAGTGTACAGTTTTACCACGAAAAAGGGTTCTACAGGGGGCGTATTGTACTATGAATTGGCGCCAAACCGACCCGATATTGTATTGAAAGATATCATCAAAATTTTACATCCCGAACTACTTCCCGATCACCGACTCTATTTTTTCAGCGAACTCGAATAATGGAAACCGCTCGTTCATACAAAGGGATCTTTGTGCTGCTAATACTCTTGTTGGTGGCTTCCTTTTTACTGAATCTCAGTCTGGGTTCTGTTGCCATCCCATTGGAGGATATTCTGGTATCGCTCACAGGAGGGGAACCAGCAAAGTCTAGTTGGAACTATATCATTATGGACTACCGTTTGCCGAAGGCGATCACCGCCCTAATGGTTGGTGGTGGTTTGGCCATTTCGGGCTTGCTGATGCAAACGCTGTTTCGGAATCCGTTGGCAGGACCTTTTGTGTTAGGCTTGAGTAGCGGTGCCAGTTTGGGAGTTGCCATTCTAATTCTGGGAGCTGGGACTTTCGGCGGACTTCTTGGAGGCCTTCTGGCCAGTCAGTGGAGTTTGGTCATTGCATCTGCCTTAGGGAGTTTTTTGGTTTTACTGGCGGTCTTGGCGGTTTCATTTCGCATCAGGGATACCATGGCCATCTTGATCATTGGATTGATGTTTGGGAGCGTTACTGCCGCCGTCGTAGGCGTGCTGTCGTATTTTAGTGATGCGGAGCAGTTGCAGCAATATGTTTTTTGGTCCTTCGGAAGTTTAGGCAACCAATCCTGGACGGGTGTCCTTATTCTAAGCGGCTGTACCCTTGCGGGAATTGTCATTAGTTTTTTGGCGAGCAAACCGCTCAATGCCTTGCTTTTGGGAGAGAATTATGCCAAAAGTATGGGGGTGCGGATCAAAAGAACTACATTTCTTATAATTGTCGCTACCAGTATTCTTGCCGGTGGGATCACAGCATTTGCGGGGCCCATAGCTTTTATCGGACTCGCAGTACCGCACATCACACGGCAATGGATCACCACATCCAATCACCGTATCTTATTGCCTGCAGTGCTATTGGTGGGATGTATTATCATGCTGGTTTGCGATATCGTGGCACAGCTTCCATTTAGTGAATACACCTTACCCATCAATGCTGTTACTTCGTTAATTGGAGCGCCGGTAGTGATCTGGTTGTTAGTTCGAAAACGAAAATTATTGTTTTAATGACTTCGGAAAAGAAACATAGCGTGTTGTCTGCAGTAGATCTATCGATAGGATATTTCAGCAAAAAGAAAACTGCCGTCATTGCCCGAGATATCAATTTTAGTTTTTCTGAAGGGTCTCTCGTCAGTCTCATTGGAGCCAACGGAATTGGAAAATCTACCTTGCTACGTACACTTTCCGGAATGCAACAACCTTTGTCGGGTTCCGTTCAAATACAAGCCATCGATCTTTCCGACTACAACTCGCTGGCCCTAGCCGGTGTATTGAGCGTGGTCCTCACTGAAGCACCCTCCTCTAAGAATCTTTCGGTGCTGGAGTTCGTTTCTTTGGGAAGGCAACCTCATACCAGCTGGATGGGGAAGCTAAGCGAGGTGGACAAAGAAAAAGTACAATGGGCGATGGCTCAAACGGATGTTTCAGAATTAAAACAAAGAAAATGCTACGAATTAAGCGACGGGCAATTGCAGCGAGTTGCCATCGCCAGAGCCTTGGCACAGGACACCCCGCTAATCATCCTCGATGAACCCACGACGCATCTGGATCTATACCACCGCGCTTCCGTATTGAAACTCCTTAAAAAACTGGCTTTAGAAACCAATAAAACCATCCTATTCTCAACACATGAAATTGATCTTGCGCTCCAGCTTGCGGATGAAATGATCCTTATGACACCCCGGGAGACGCTGGTCGATAGCCCGCAGAAATTGATTGTCGACGGACATTTCAATGATCTTTTTCCGGCAGATACCGTGGTTTTTGATGCTACGACAGGTAGATTTACCATCAAGAATTAAGTATCTTTACGCGTTTACAATTCTTAAAAACTCCCTGTTAAGAAGAAATATTTATGAGCGAACCTTTTATCATTTTTTTGATCGGTGCCATTTCCGCCCTTGGAGGAGCCTATGTAGGGAATCTTGTGGCCCGCTTAAAAAGTAAGACCGAGAGCGGTAAATTGGAAGAACGGATCGCCCGTATGACGGATCAGGAGGAGAAATTGGATGTGCAATTTAAGACCGCGCTCAATGATAAAGAAGAGATCCGGAAAGAAAAGGAATTTCTCAACACCGAATTGGTAAAGCGAAACTCCGAAAATGAAAATCTTCTTCAGAAGCTGAATGAACAAAAGGACGATCTGGAAAAATTGCAGGAAAAGTTTACCAAGGAATTCGAAAATCTCGCCAATAAGATCCTCGACACCAAGAGCGAAAAGTTCACCAAACAAAATGCCGAAAAGCTGGACGTTATCCTAAAACCCCTTCAGGAAAAAATAGAAAAATTTGAAAAGAAAGTAGACGACACCCACAAGGAAAGTATCGATCGGCATGCCATGCTGCGCCAGCAGATCATTGGTCTCAAGGAACTCAACGAACAAATGAGCAAGGAAGCTACCAATCTTACTAAAGCCTTAAAAGGAGATAGCAAGTCTCAAGGGAATTGGGGCGAATTGGTGCTTGAACGTGTTCTCGAAAAGAGCGGTCTTGAAAAGGACCGGGAGTATTTTGTACAAAGTAGTTTTAAGACCGAGGATGGAACCCGCGTACTCCCCGATGTGGTCCTGCATCTGCCGGATAATAAAAAGATGATCATCGATTCGAAGGTCTCTCTCACTGCTTACGAACGCTATGTCAATGAGGAAGAAAAGGAGACGCAGGATGCCTTTTTGAAGGAGCACATTGCTTCTTTGAAAAAGCATATCGATCAATTAAGCGAAAAGAACTACCAGGATATTTACAAAATTGAAAGTCCCGATTTTGTCTTGCTTTTTGTTCCCATTGAGCCCGCTTTCGCGGTGGCGATCAATGAGGATAACAATTTATACAATCAAGCTTTTGAGAAGAATATTGTGATCGTGACACCCACTACCCTATTGGCCACATTGCGGACGATCGATACCATGTGGAACAACGAGAAACAGCAGCAAAATGCGCTGGAGATCGCTACGCAGGCGGGGAGATTGTACGACCAGTTCGTCAACCTCACCGAGGATCTCATCAAGGTGGGGAACCAGTTAAAAACGGTTCAAGGAAGTTATGATGGAACGATGAAAAAACTAACCGGACAAGGGAACCTGGTAAGAAAGGTGGAGACATTAAAAAAGCTGGGAATCAAACAGAAAAAATACCTGAACGAAAAACTCTTAAAACGAGCTGAAGAAGATGAGTAATACTAATTTTATTGGGGTCATCCCTGTGATCCCATCTGCCGACATCGACCGCGACCTGAAATGGTACACCGAAAAAGCCGGCTTCACCCAAACCTTTGTAGCCGATGGCTACGCCGGAATATCACGAGAAAATATTCATATTCACCTGCAGTGGCACGCCAATACTGAAGAGGATCCGCTATTGGGTGGTTCTGTCATTAAGGTCTTTGTAGAAAATATTGAACCCTTGTTCGCAGAATTGGTAGAACGGGGTGCAGTGTCAAGCGATGGTTTAAAGCAAACGGCCTGGAAGACCAATGAATTTGGATTTTATGACCTCAATAAGAATGCAATGTTCTTTGTGGAAGTTACTGCTTGATAAATTTCTTATTTGTCTTTTGATCTCCTGAATTCAATTCCAAAAAATACATTCCTGCCATCAAATTTGACACATCGATCTGTCGTTGTCCGGCTTCTAATGTTCCTTCGGAAACCAATGCGCCGGTTAGGTTGTAGATACGATACTGGTCGAAGAATATTTCCGAAGAAATTGTGAGTACATCATTTGTTGGAACCGGAACTATTTGAACATTTTCTAGTCGATTATCCTCGACGGCAGCTAAATAGCCCATTGCGATATGTTCAACCAAATATGTTCCAATTACAGGTTCGCCGTCGAACGAAAGGCTCTGACCCGCAATTACTCGAAACTCAACCACATCCTCAAATACTTCAGTAATAGTGCCAGTTCCCTCGACCACGGTATATGCGTTGAGATTTATGAAAGCACCCACCTCATAAATATCAATTGAAGAAGTAAGATGTTCTGCTAAAATGACATCAGAAACTATTTTTGTACCATCGATTCCCCTAAAACCAAAACGAAAGTATAAATCCGCGTGTGTCGGATTCTTAATGGCCATCAAAATATAACGAACACAAGAAGTGCCAACATAACAGATTTCATTACTGGTGAAATGGACTTCGTTTTTTATCGTCATTCTTCCTTCGGCCGAGTTACTCCCATCACAAATTTTTTGTAACATCATTGAGTTGTTGTCCGGATTGGTGACAATGGACATTCCAACTATATTTCCATCTATATCCGTCCAATCTTGAAGGGTTCCATCTTCAAAGTCGGTAGCTTGAGCATTAATGTGTTGTAAACCAATCAACAAGCAAAACAAGAGGGAAAACTTTTTCATAGCTTGAATTTTAAAGGTTAAAAAAAAGCCAGCCCCTAAACCGAAAGAGACTGGCTTCACTCAATTAACTATGTACAAAAAACTATTGTTTTAGTATTTTTATAGTTGTAGATAGGTCACCAGAAACAAGGGTTACGAAGTACATACCGGTCTGCAAGCCAGCCGTATTAATATTTAATACATTCGAAGCATCCCTTCCTAACTCTACAGTGTTTCCTAAAATATCATGGATCACATACGAATCCAGCTCAAACAAGGAGGTCACCGTGAGCGCATCGGTCACCGGATTTGGAAACCAACTTATATTTTGTGCAAACTTATCTTCGACCGCCAAAACAGGTTCCACGGTAATCGTACCAAACATGGTTCCCGGATGCACCAGACATTCATAGTCATTAGAACCTTCCATAGTAAAAGTATAGGTAAATTCGTTTCCTGATCCCGTCAAAATACCGCTATCAAAAGATTCGGTGCTTCCAGCTATACTGGTCACACTATGTGGAAGCTCATCTGCCCAAGTCCAATGCACGGCATCGCCAACTTCCAAAGTAAAACTAGCTGCTCCGCCGTTTACACCTACCATCCAATCCAGATCGAAGGTGGTTTGCGCCTCAACAGCTACGGTTGCAAGGATAGTCGCCAATAGTAAAGTAATTTTTTTCATGTTTTTAGTTTTAGATTATTTATAGTTGTTGTTTAGAATACTCTGCTCAAATTAAATCCAAAGAAAAAATCTCCGTCTCCCCAATCTCCCTGTCCTTGTATAATGTACCCTTCTTCGAACATGGCCTGCGCATTGGTAAAATGCATCTGAAATACATGTCCCCCGGTTTCCAAATCAACACCGATCGAAAACGCATTTCTGAAATTTGAATTGCTATTACGGTTTAAATGAATTCCATAATCCGTATTCACACTCCAGCGGGTCGTCAATTTATACCTTCCTCCCACTCCCAATGCGTATTGCCGGTTTTCTTCATCAAAGGTCTCCACAATGTCATTGGTTCCGGTTCGGGTACTTCGGGTCGCCAGATTCTCATGAATAAAAGTAGGCGCTATAAGTAAAGATAGGTCTTCTGAAACTTTTCTCGAAATTAATAACTGTGAAGTGTACGTTAATCGATCGTTAAATTCCAAGTTTACAAGTAGATCCTTGTCCAAAGCAGTATTTATTGTCACCAAATTGTAGCCCATGATCGTAAAGGGAAACCCTCCGTCCTCCTGTCTTAGAAGGCGATATTTTGCATGTAGTCCATATTTTTTCTGAAAAGAGCTTCGTGCCACACCTACATTGAGCCACTCATTAAATCCGTAAACAAATTTCAGTTGCGTCACCGCATTGTCCAAACCAAAAAAATCATCGAACCCAAACTTTACGGATCCGAATCTGTGTGAAACAATAAAATAAAAATCTTTGTTGTTGGCCAACTTCGTCGATTCGAAATTCACCACTTTGAGTCCTTTGAAAGCGGCTGTCACACCGGCATCCACAACCATATCTCCTTCCATTTCTTTTAAAAGGTCATCCTGCGCCAGCAAAAAATAAGGAGACAATAAAATGAGAAGAAGAAAACGCTTCATTAGGGTTGAGTTATCGTGGATTGGTCCATTTTTACAATTTCGAACAGGTCGTCATATCCTATGCAACGTCCTTTTACACTTACCACATCTCCCACAGTCAACCCTTCTACCCCATTGGTAAAGCTACATTGCACTTTATCATTTAAGGTAAGCGTATTTGCTTCAATTTGAGTGATTTCACCTTCGACTGTAACCGTTTGGTTCAACAAATTTTCAGTTTCATTATTCTGAAATAGCCGCTGCAATTCACTTGCATTAACCACTCTTATCGATGTTTCATTCGCAATATTCCTATGGTCCTTGTAGAGGTACTTATATCCTGTATAAGCACCTGCCACAAGTCCCAAAGTCACTATCAAAAAAACAACTTTCTTTTTCATAGAGTCACATCGACAGTGAATACATTGCCAAAACAAAAACCTCTTCGGCAATCTTATTGCTAACTATTTTCGGTATTTTAATATTGAACTTTTCGGGTCTCAGTGAGAACTCAGTTTTTAGTTCAATGATATCATTTGCTTTTTTAATCTGTACCGGTATTTCCAGGGGTTGGGTCACATCGTGTACAGTGATCGTACCTTTCAGTAAAAATTCTTTTTCGGTTTCTGAAAGATCCTCCATCACAAAGCCTTCCAATTTTCCTTTTACGATCGCCTTCGGATACTTCGAAGACTCCATATAATTTTCGTTAAAGTGCTCTTCCATGAGCGCTACTTTAAATCGGAACCCCTTGATCAACGTCAGTGACGCAAATTCGCCATTATCCGTATTCAGGATCGCACTTACATTCTCGTTCTTCGCCTTTACTTCCTCAAACGATGGCACAGAGGCTTCAAATGCGATAGTGCCCGTCTTCGTACTGTATTTAGATTGTGCGCTTCCAATTCCGAAGTAAAATAAAAACACCATTATAACACAAAACTTACTATTCATAGACACTCAATTAATTCTCTAACAATCCGTCCTCGTTCCATTGAAATATTTGATCAATGGTCGTCTGTGGCAGTCGAGGTCCTCCCAAGGGCATGGCTCCACTTTCACCTTCTTCCCTGCTAATCCGATCCAATAACTGCCTATTGACAACCGCGTCCCGAACATCTTCATACGTAACCAGCGGCATAGGAGCTCCATTTTGAGGAGGATTGCTATGACAACGTTGGCACACATTGTCAAAGACAAAATTCACATCCTGAAAGGTGACCGGATCGGCCTCCAGCGGAATGGGCTCCATCACGTCATCCATGGTGTGCGTGGTGCAACTACAAATAAGAGTGGCTAATACGAGAATAAATGCTAGTCTGTACCCCATAAATGTTGGTTCTCCTTTGTCGCTTTCTAATAGAACAATCGTCTTTGGAAAAACCCTACTTCGGAACATAAAAAATCCCTAAATGCATGAATTTTTCATTTCAATACAAAAAGGGAAAAGGTTATAAGTATGTATAACTGTCTCGTGTTACTTGCTGAGGTACATCTTTCGTCGTGAGTACAATTCGTAGAATTCGTCCTCCTTTAAGCTGTCAATAAACAAAATGCTTTCGCCGGTACTTTTCATTTCCGGGCCCAGCTTTTTATTGACATTTGGAAATTTATTAAAACTGAAAACCGGTTGCTTTATCGCATACCCCTCTAATTTTGGATCGAAGTTAAAGTCGGTTACTTTCTTCTCTCCCAACATTACCTTAGCAGCGTAATTCACATACGGCTCACCGTAGGCCTTAGCTATGAAGGGAACCGTTCTCGAGGCTCGTGGGTTGGCCTCAATGATATACACCTTGTCATCTTTTATGGCGAACTGTACGTTGATAAGACCTACGGTGTTCAACTCGAGTGCAATTTTCTTTGTATGATCCTTGATCTGTTGCATCACGAACTCACCCAAATTAAAAGGTGGTAAGGTTGCATTTGAGTCTCCCGAATGCACCCCACAAGGCTCGATATGCTCCATGATACCAATGATGTACACATTCTCACCATCGCAAATGGCATCTGCTTCAGCTTCAATGGCGCCATCCAGATAATGGTCCAGTAGCAATTTATTGTTTGGGATCTTTCGAAGCAGGTCCACTACGTGTTCTTCCAGTTCCTGCTTGTTGATCACGATCTTCATTCCCTGTCCTCCTAACACATAGGACGGCCGTATGAGCAATGGAAAATCCAACTCGTCTGCCAATGCCAGGGCCTCTTCGGTAGTTTCGGCAACACCAAACTCCGGGTAAGGAATATTGTTGTCCTTCAGAATAGTAGAAAAACTTCCCCGATCCTCTGCCAGATCCAGTGCCTGATAGCTGGTCCCCATGATCTTGATCCCGTAGCGCTCCAGTTTCTCAGCCAATTTCAAGGCTGTTTGTCCTCCAAGTTGAACTATGACACCTTCTGGTTTTTCATGCCGAATAATATCGTAAATATGTTCCCAGAATACCGGCTCAAAATAAAGCTTGTCCGCTACGTCAAAGTCGGTTGATACCGTTTCCGGGTTACAATTGATCATGATAGTTTCGTAGCCACACTCCGAAGCAGCCAGCACTCCGTGTACGCAACAGTAATCGAATTCTATTCCCTGCCCAATACGGTTAGGGCCCGAGCCTAGTACGATGATCTTTTTTCTGTCGGTAACCACACTGTCGTTCTCAGCATAGGAGTCACCATCACTGGTCACCATTTCATTTTCGAAGGTGGAATAGTAATAAGGTGTTTCGGCCTTGAACTCTGCTGCACAGGTATCCACCAATTTATAAACCCGCTGAACATTGAGTTCGACTCGCTTGTTATACAGCTGGCTCTCCAAACATTGCAGCATATGAGCGATCTGCCGATCCCCATATCCTTTTTGCTTTGCTTCCAAGAGCAATTCGCGAGGTAAGGTATCCAAGGTGTAGGTGGAAATCTCCTTTTCCAGCATATAGAGCTCTTCGTATTGCTTTAAAAACCACATATCGATCTTAGTGATCTCATGAATACGGCTCAACGGAATACCCATCTGAATGGCATCATAGATGACAAACACCCTATCCCAGCTAGCATGGGTTAATTTGTCGATGATTTGCTCATAATCGGTATAACTCTTCCCGTCGGCTCCTAGTCCGTTGCGTTTTATTTCCAAGGATTGGGTCGCTTTGTGAAGGGCTTCCTGGAAGGAACGTCCAATGCCCATAACTTCCCCAACCGATTTCATTTGAAGGCCCAAGGTTCGTTCGGACCCTTCAAACTTATCGAAGTTCCAGCGTGGTATTTTAACGATGACATAGTCAAGTGTTGGTTCGAACAGTGCAGAAGTTGATTTTGTAATTTGGTTATCCAATTCGTCCAAACGATAGCCAATGGCCAATTTGGTTGCAATTTTCGCGATAGGATAACCGGTTGCCTTAGATGCCAGTGCCGAAGAACGCGACACACGAGGATTGATCTCAATAGCGATAATATCTTCATTCTCGTCTGGACTAACAGCAAATTGCACATTACATCCCCCGGCAAAATCTCCAATACTCCGCATCATTTTGATAGCAAGATCCCGCATTTCCTGAAAGCAGGTATCACTAAGTGTCATCGCTGGTGCCACAGTAATGGAGTCTCCCGTATGGATTCCCATGGGATCCATATTTTCAATGGTACAAATAATAACCACATTGTCATTATTATCCCGAAGTAATTCCAATTCGTATTCCTTCCAGCCCAATAAGGCTTTATCGATAAGTACTTCGTGAATGGGTGAGGCTTCGAGTCCCCGCGTAAGTAATTCTTCAAAATCTTCTGCCGTATGCACAAAAGAGGCTCCCGTTCCTCCCAGCGTAAAAGAAGGACGGATCACGAGTGGAAATCCGAATTCCTGTGCGATCTCTTTCCCGGTCAAAAAGGAATTGGCAATTTTGGCCGGCGCCACAGGAATGCCAATCTTTTTCATCAGATTTTTAAACTGATCCCGATCCTCAGTGATGTTAATGGCATCAATATCTACTCCAATGATATCGACATTAAAATCTTCCCAAATTCCTTTCTCATCCGCTTCAATACATAAATTAAGGGCTGTTTGGCCACCCATGGTTGGAAGAACCGCATCAATTTGTGGATGTTCCTTTAAGATATGAATGATGGATTTGGTCGTAAGCGGCAATAGATAAATATGATCCGCCATAGAGGGGTCGGTCATGATGGTTGCCGGATTCGAATTGATAAGGACGGTCTCAATTCCGTCTTCCCGAAGTGAGCGTAACGATTGTGAACCTGAGTAATCGAATTCGCAGGCCTGACCAATAATAATGGGCCCCGAACCTATGATTAGGACCGATTTTAGTTGAGGATTTTTTGGCATGAACTAAGCACTTTTTTTGATGACGTAAAACTACGGAGCTATAGGGTATAAAAAAAAGGTGTTGCTTATAAAAACAACACCTTTTATTTATGAGTTATCAACATTATTTCTTGTGACGCGTTTCAGAAGATACAGATAGTTTCTTCCTGCCCTTTGCTCTACGGGCAGCCAAAACCTTACGACCGTTTACGCTCGCCATTCGCTCTCTGAAACCATGCTTGTTTCTTCTTTTCCTTTTTGATGGCTGAAATGTTCTTTTCATGGTACTTATCTATTATTACTTCTGAAATCTTTAATATCCTTTGGTCTCTTCTCGAGTCCGTGCCCATTCGGCTTAAACAATAAACATTCGTTGTTTTGCGTAGGCGGGTGCAAATATACAATGAATTTTTTCTTTCACAACCTTAAAGTGAAAATAATTTATCTAGTTTGAGCCTCTTCTTTTTATTCTGAAAAAATACCCGCAATACCTAGCTGTTTTAGGCAAACTAACTGGCTGTGACCCCACTAGGATTGCACCCAAAATAGGCGATTCTTTATTTGTTTTTAGTAACTTTGCACTGCTTTAGAAACTCATATAGATGTTCAATAAAAATATAAAATTAGTACTGGCAATTTTGATCCTTGCCCTTGCCGTCTGGCAGTTTACCGAAGGCAATATAGGCAACGGGATCATGTATATTCTTCTTGCCGGTGTATTTGTGTTCCTTTACTATAAGAATGAAATGATCTTGCTTGCATTTCTCCGATTGAGAAAACAGGATTTTCCCGGTGCCAAAAAATGGTTGGATCGTATCCCTAACCCGGAAGGCGCTTTGGTTAGAAAGCAACAAGGCTATTACAATTACCTCAACGGACTTATGGTTTCACAAACCAATATGAATGAGGCTTACACCTTTTTTAAAAAGGCGGAAAAACTGGGTTTATCGATGACCGCCGATATGGCCATGGTGAAGTTAAACCTTGCCGGTATTGCGATGACTAAAAACAGGAAGAGAGAAGCCGAATTGTTACTGGCGGAAGCCAAGAAAATGGACAAGCACAATATGCTGGATGAGCAAATAAAAATGATGAAACAGCAGATGAAAAGAGCCGGAGTCCCTCGACAGCAGTTCGCCGGAGGCCGTGCCAGTCGTCGTTCGAAGCGATAATACGCTGTAGGAAGAATATCAGTATATCCTACATTTCCTTTGTGCTTTAACCAACTTTTGTTACTTTTCGTCCTTAACTAACCTACTATATGTCAACAACGTATACTTTTGTAAGAGGGTTTTTAAAAGGTTTGCATGGCTAAAAAACTACTCATTCTCTTCTTACTCATTTCTTTTACGGCTATTTCGCAGGAACCCGAGCCTAAAGATCTGTTTTCTCAGGCGATTGGTAAAAACATCCGAAAGTACCGCAGAGAGGCCAAAAAAGCATACGCCACCAAAGATCTGCAACGGGCTAACTTTTTATTCGATTCTCTGGTTAACAATGTTGTGAACGGCACCTATATCGATAATTTTAAGGTGCGAAAGTTTTCCGGGCGGAAAATTGAGCTATATAATTTTGAAAAGCCAGTGTATCTCATCACATATGCCTCCTGGTGCGTCCCTGGAGTTGGAGAAATTCCTGCCTTTAACGATGTCGCGGACCGATACCATAACGAAATTGATTTTGTCGTGCTTTTTTGGGGCTCCAAAAAGAAAATTAGAAAGGTAAAACGCAAGTACGGCCGTAACGTGCACGTGCTCTACGTAGATGAAAAAGAGAATAGAAACGACTTTGCCATTCGAACCATGAAGCACAGTTTTGGTTTTCCAACTACCTTTATCATGGATAAGGACAAAAAGATACTGGACGTGCGACGCAACTTCCTACATCACTATCTGGAAAAGTATACGAGTTCTTACAATTCGAACTACCAGAGTTTTACCAGTGGAATTTCTCTTCTACAACGCGGATTGGTAAACGATATTCCGGAACCTGTTAAAGAGTAACTTCCTAATTATAATAGCCTTCCTTCGGAATTTCGATCAAATACTCCTTGGCCGAAGCATTCTTCAAAAATTTATCCCGCAACCACGGATTGTGAATCTTTAAAATCTTATAATTGATCCCAAATCGCTTCGCAAAAGAGGCAAAATCGGTCACAGCAGAATCCACCATCACCTTGTAAGTAGGCACAGCAGTGTATAGATCTGCTTCCTCAAAATGAAAACCATATTTTTCCGGGTTACTTAAAATTTCTTTAAAAGCAAGAATTCTAAACACATACCGGCTCGTTTCGCTATTAAGCAACAAGTCGTAGTAGTCGTTGACGTCCTGACGCTTCATTTCCTTGGAAATCCCTCCATTACCGGCATTATAGGCACCTGCAGCCGATGTCCAAGTTCCAAAACGTTTCTTCGATTTTTTTAGGTAATCTGCAGCAACTTTGGTCGCCTTTTCTAAATGATATCGTTCGTCCACGTAATCGTTGATCTCCAATCCATATTCTTTTCCGGTACCTTTTAAAAATTGCCAAAATCCAGCTGCGCCGGCAGGAGAACGCACATTGTCCAATCCGCTTTCAGCGATGGCCAGATATTTAAAATCATCCGGCAGGCCATTGGCTTCCAACATTGGTTCAATAATAGGGAAGTATTTGTGTGCCCGCTTGATCATGATTAGCATATTGGACTGCCAATAGGTATTCACCAACAATTCGCGGTCCATTCGTTCCCTAATGTCCGGGTTGTCCAAGGGTACCGGTTCCCCGGCAAAATCCATTTGTTCGGGCAATTCTAATGCGTACACTTTATAACCTCTCTCTTCGTTTGCTTCTACCACCGGATCTCCAAGCGGAACTAATGCCTCCTGTGGCGTATCTTGGACAGCATTGGTGCATAACAAGGCAACACCAATTAACACCGTTCCAAAACCTATTTTCGACAGAATACTCATAACAGTAAATTTTTACTAAAGATAAAAAAATCAAAGGTGCCTATGAATCGTTTTCAATAATATTTTCCAACAGCTTACTAACCACGCTGCCCTTGTTTAAAATCATCACATGCGTCCCCCCCTCAACAATCCGTGCTCCATTAATATTTTTTATGGGAAAAACAAAGTCGTTATTTCCGTGAATATGAACCACTCCGGAGACCTCTTCTTCCCGATCCCAACACACCATTTGCTTAATGGCCCAGTCCAGATAGACTTTATCCCGCACCGACAAATACTCCTGATACAAATTAAGTCGTTTTCTGCTTCGGGGGCCTATGGCAAATCTGGTGAGATCCTTAGCACTTAGCGCCCAACCCGTGGGAAGCAACTTGTATGCGCCGGTTCTTCTCGCTATTCTTAGGCGTTTTGGGAGTTCAAATCGGGTTTTGACACTGGAAATAATGATCACTTTCTTCAGATCCAAAAATAAACTCATTTCCTGAGCCACCACGCCTCCGAACGAGACCCCGGCCAGAACCGAATTGGGTTCTACCACCAGTTCGGACATACGCCGTGAATAATCGGTTAAAGATTCCCCTTTTGTAGGAATTAGCCATTGTAAAATATGGATCTCGAATCGGTCCTCAGGAAGTCGAATATTCTTAAAAATCTCCTTGCTGGCAGCCAGTCCCGGGACAAAATAAAGGTGCGTTTTTTTAGCAGTCATACGGCTTTAACAAGTAAATAACCTCTTGGCCTTTCAATTTTTTGTAACTTTGCCTACAAAGATAGAATTCTCACCCCGCATTTGAGAAATTAATGAAGAAGATTTTACATCCCGCAGGCACTCGAGGTACCGCAAATTACGGCTGGCTTCAGGCCAAATATTCTTTCAGCTTTGCTAATTTTTTCGACGCCACCCGGATGCAATTCGGTAAGTTACGCGTGCTCAATGATGACATCATTGCACCGGCCATGGGATTTTCCAAACATCCCCATCAAAATATGGAAATCGTGACCATTCCGCAGCAGGGTGCGGTAAAGCATAAAGACTCCATGGGGAATGAAGGCATCGTGCCAGCAGGCGATATCCAAGTGATGAGTGCCGGCAGTGGCGTAGAACACAGCGAGGTGAATGCCAGTCCAAACGATCCGTTGAAGTTATTTCAAATATGGGTTCATCCCGAAACCGAAAACGTAACCCCTCGTTACGACCAAAAAAAGATCGCAGATATCATTGAACCCAACCAATTTAGCCCGGTAGTAAAACCAAGATCTGAAGCTTCGGATGACGAACTGTGGGTACACCAACAGGCGTATTTCAATATTGGGGACTTTTCAGAAAAAACAAACACCACTTATACTGTTAAACAGGACGGACACGGCGTTTATCTTTTGGTGATAAATGGCACAGTTTCTGTAGACAACGAACAGCTTACTGACCGCGATGCCATTGGGATCTGGGATGCCGAAAGCATTCCAATTTCTGTGGAAAAAGACAGCCGGGTATTGCTTATTGAAATACCAATGAATTAACAAAATTAACTCCCTATGATTGAAGATGTTGAAATTACCGATAACGAATTCTTAAGACAATTCGAACTCGAAGTGGGCGACAATATGGCTCGCATCGAGTATGCACTCCAGGATCGTAAAATTTTCCTTACAAAATACGATATGCCTGAGGACATGGAAGATCAAGGATTTCGGGATATCTTTATTCGAGCCGTTTTTAACGAAGTTGAGAATCGAGGCATCAGTCTGGTCCCCACCAGCCCGGAAATTGCCGGTTTTATGCGCCGCAATCGCAGACAATACAAAAATTTACTGCCCGTAGGAATTAGTATTTAGAATTTTTTGGACCTTTCGGTAAAGTAGCGGCAAGCTCACTTTACCGCCGGGCTATTCGCTCTATCTTTTTTATGTCAGTTCGAGTGCTGTGCAAAGCACGGTGTATCGAGAACCATAAAAAAGGATGACGCTTCTATCCCTAAGGCAACACGTCAACCTCCACGAACTCAAACCGAACTAGCCCGTCATCATCGATCTTCGTAAGCTCCACTTCATGCAGTGTATTGACCAACTCCGGATTCCAAGGGGCCTTTACTTTCACATAGTTTTCAGTAAAACCGTGAATATAGCCCTGTTTGTTCTCGCCTTCAAACAATACGGTGCGAGTAGTTCCCATTTGTCCTTCATAAAAAGCACGTCTCTTTTTGGCCGACAAGCCGCGTAGCATTTTACTTCGTTTGCTACGCACTTTTTTAGGCACCACACCGTCCATTTCGGCGGCCGGCGTATTATCCCGTTCAGAATAGGTGAACACATGTAGGTAGGAGATGTCCAATTCGTTTAAAAAATTATAGGTGTCCAGGAAATGCTCATCCGTCTCCCCCGGAAAACCAACGATCACATCCACGCCAATGCAGGCGTGCGGCATCACTTCACGGATCTTTGCCACTCGATCTACATACAATCCCGACAGATATCTCCGACGCATCTTTTTTAAGATCTCATCGTTCCCACTCTGCAACGGAATATGAAAATGTGGTACAAAAGTTTTCGATCGCGCCACAAAATCAATGGTCTCGTTTTTTAGCAAATTAGGCTCGATTGAAGAAATACGGAGTCGTTCAATGCCGTCTACTCGATCCAAAGCCTCACACAACTCAAAGAACGTGTGCTCGTGCTTTTTGTTTCCAAACTCTCCCTTGCCGTAGTCTCCAATATTCACACCCGTCAAAACGATCTCTTTAATGCCTTGTGCCGAGATCTCGGCCGCATTTTTTAGTACATTCTCTAATTCATCACTCCTGGAAATTCCACGTGCCAAAGGGATCGTGCAATACGTACATTTATAGTCACAGCCGTCCTGTACTTTTAAAAACGCCCGTGTCCGGTCGCCTATGGAATATGAGCCTACATAGAAATCGGCTTCCTCAATTTCACAGGAATGTACTTCCCCAGCTCCTCGACTGCGATCCGGCCGGCTTAGTAACTCATTGATATAACTGGTGATCTTGAATTTTTCGGTCGCGCCCAGTACCAGGTCCACTCCATCCACATCAGCCAGTTCCTGTGGCTTTAGTTGTGCGTAGCAACCCACGGCAGCAATAAAAGCTTCGGGATTGCCTTTTTGAGCTTGTTTTACGATCGTTTTAAAACGTTTGTCCGCATTTTCGGTGACACTACAGGTATTGATCACATAAATATCGGCCGCTTCACTAAAGTCCACCCGCTCAAATCCTTCCGAAGAAAAACTACGCGCAATGGTCGAAGTCTCAGAAAAATTGAGCTTACAACCCAGGGTGTGAAAGGCGACTTTGTTTGTGGGTATCATTACTTGAATAAATGTGGGTGCAAAAATACAAACTATAATTGATTATCACTTCAAAGCAGGTTCTAAATGGCTCGAAGCGCGAGGCACGAAGCACGAAGTTTTATTTAAATCGCATTTGCAAGATGATGTTAAGAAATTAAAGAAACCAATTATGGTTAACCCAAAGTTTTGCTATAAATTCACAGTTCTAATTCCCCTATTAAAAAAGAATAATATGGGATTTAAATTCGAAAAATTGATCATTTGGCAAAATGCGATGATTTTAGGGGAAACTATTAATAGATTGACGATGCGTTTCCCGAAACACGAAAAATTTAATCTATCGTCACAAATAAGACGAGCTGTAGATTCGATTGCACTAAATATATCTGAGGGTTCTATCGGTCAATCCAAACCGGAATTCAGAAAGTTTATGGGGTACGCAATTCGGTCATTAGCCGAGGTGGTAACTTGTCTTCATAAGGCAAACAATAGACATTATTGTAGACAAAAAGAATTCGATGTACTGTATAAAGAGGCCTATTCGTTAATGAATATGATGGTCGCATTTAAGAATAAAATTTAATGAGTTTTTCATTCCAGTTCATAATTTCCCAATTAGCAGATCGTACTTCGTGCTTCGTGCTTCGTGCCTCGTGCCCCGTACCCCGTGCGTTGGTCGGTTTATTTATCTTTACATCCTTACTAATATCTTCTTGTAGCACCAACACCTCCTCCCCCCGCGACCACCTCGTCTTTCGTTACAACGAACACAGTAACATTACTTCGCTGGACCCGGCCTTTGCACGAAACCCGCAAAACATCTGGCCCACAAATCAATTGTTTAATGGTTTGGTGCAATTGGACGATTCGCTGAATATTCAACCGGATATTGCCAAGCACTGGGAGATTGTAGATAGCACCTGTACCTATTACTTTACATTGAGAGATGATGTTTATTTTCATAAGAACAGCGTCTTCGGAATTGAAGGTACCCGCACGGTGAACGCCTATGATTTTGAATATAGTTTTAATAGATTGATCGATCCACAGGTGGCCTCCCCCGGTGGTTGGGCGATGAACCATGTGGAAATGGTCAAAGCGGAAAACGATTCTGTAGTTAAAATTTTACTCAAACAATCGTTTCCACCCTTTATCGGGATGCTGGGAATGCGTTACTTTTCGGTGGTTCCCAAAGAGGCTGTTGACCACTACGGAAATGAATTCCGAAGAAACCCTGTGGGAACCGGTCCGTTTCAGTTTAAGTTGTGGGAAGAGAATATCAAGTTGGTTTTCAGAAAAAACCCCCTCTATTTCGAAACCGATGAGAATGGGGAGCAACTCCCTTATCTGGAAGCGGTCGCAATTACTTTTTTACCCGATAAGCAAAGCGAATTCCTTCAGTTTACACAGGGGAAGATCGATTTTATATCGGGACTAGACAATTCGTACAAAGATGAGATCCTCACCACCAAAGGTAAATTACAAGAGGTCTACAAAGATGAAGTGGAATTGCTTACAACGCCTTATCTAAACACCGAATATCTGGGTTTTTTTACCGGAGCAAAAACACCCGAGATCCAATCAAAGGCGTTGCGGCAAGCGATAAATTATGGCTTCGACAGACAAAAAATGGTGACCTACCTACGAAATGGGATGGGCGTGCCGGCGAAATATGGGTTTATCCCAAAAGGATTGGCAGGTTTTGATGAAATTAAGGGGTATTCCTACCAGCCTCAAAAGGCAAGGCGTTTGGTGGAGGAGTATGTACATGAGACCGGGGATACAAATCCGGAGATCGTGATTGGCACCAATAGCCAGTACCTCGATATTTGCGAATACATTCAGCGGGAACTGGAGAAAATTGGGATCACGGTGACCATAGACGTGATGCCGCCCTCAACGCTCCGGCAAATGAAAAGCAGTGGCGAACTAGATATTTTTAGAGCCAGCTGGGTGGCTGACTACCCGGATGCCGAAAACTATCTGTCCTTGTTCTACAGTCCGAACTTCACCCCCAATGGGCCCAATTATACACACTATAAAAATTCAACGATGGATAGTTTATATGAGAAGGCTCTAACAATCATCGATATTGAAGAACGTAAATTGGTCTACACGCGAATGGACTCCATCATCGTTGCCGAAGCGCCTGTGGTTCCTTTATTTTATGATATGGCCATTCGATTTGTGAATAAAAAGGTAAGCGGATTGGGCATCAACCCCCAAAATTTCCTGTTTCTGAAAAAGGTGAGGAAATTGGAATAATTGTAACATTTTATTTCAATTCATCGACTTATAAATAAAATCTACAGATTATGGCTTTCGGAGGTGTACAAGGAATGATCACGACGCTTAAGAACAATCGCATCCAAAAAAGCGATCGCAAAACCCTATACGATCGCGAAAACTTTTTGAATAAGGGTACTTATGGCGATATGGACGACCACAAGACAATGAAAAGTCATGTCTTTGCAGCTTTTCAAAAAGAGCAGTTTCAGAAAAAACGGAAAGAAAGAGCACGGAATAAACGAATTATTTTGATCTCCTTGGCTATAGTAATTGGCCTCATAATTGCCTTCCTGCTGTTCTGGAATACCAATGATTTTGACCTTCTTAAGTCGCCGGAATTCAAATAACTACATATTTAATTTAAAACATTAATAAAACTATCGTTATTAACTAATTAATAAATAGTTACGAATTATTTTTAGACTTGTCTAAATAGAATTATTTAGCTTACTGAATCAATAACGACGGTACTGAGCGGTCTCTTCAAAGACGTGCTCCAGTATTTTGGAATCAATGGCAGTAAATGCAACATCGCGACGCAACATTACCACTTTCGCAACTTCAAAGGCCTTGGCTGTTTTATAGGTGGTCATTCCTCCATGCCCACCCCAGCTAAAGCTTGGAATAAAATTACGTGGAAATCCACTTCCGAAGATATTGGCACTCACCCCCACTACCGTACCGGTATTGAACATGGTGTTGATTCCACATTTGCTATGATCACCCATCATCAAGCCGCAAAATTGGAGTCCGGTTTTGGCAAAACCTTCGGTTTCATAGTCCCAGATACGCACTTCGGAATAATCATTTTTTAAATTCGAATTGTTGGTGTCGGCTCCCAGATTACACCATTCGCCTAGCACTGCATTTCCCAGGAAACCGTCGTGGCCTTTATTGGAGTATCCAAACAACACCGAATTATTCACCTCTCCTCCTACTTTTGAAAAGGGACCTATGGTCGTACCGGTATAGATCTTGGCGCCCATTTTTACGGTTGCACCTTCGCAGAGTGCAAACGGACCGCGAATAAGAGCTCCCTCCATGATCTCGGTGTTTTTACCTATATAAATAGGGCCTGCAGTGGCATTTAGTGAACAGAAATTAAGTTGGGCACCTTCTTCTATAAAGATTTCTGAAGCATTGACAGTAGTAACCTCTTTTGGAATAGGTTGTGATTTTCTTCCTTCGGTCAATAGATCGAAATCCAACTGGATCGCCTTATGGTTTTTGGAGAAAATGTCCCAGGTATGTTCAATTCGGAAAATATCTTCCGAAGTAATTTGAGTGATCTCGAAGGTCTCAAAATCAATTTCTTGTTCTTCCGAAGAAAAAAACGCGACGGGCTCTTCCTCGAAAAAGATGGCCTGATCTTTCGCCAAACCTTTAATCCCGACTACCAAGGCTTCGGTAGGTAAAAAAGAGGCATTGATCAAAATATTCTCTTCCAGTTCGACCATGGGCCATTTCTCACTCAAGTGATCTTCGGTAACGGTGGTCGTAGTATATCCCAAGTGTTTTTCCCATTTTTCGCGAATGGTAAGGATGCCAACTCGAATGTCGGCCACAGGGCGTGTGTAAGTAAAAGGAAGCAATTGATTACGTACGTTTCCGTCGAAAAGAATGTAGTTCATAGACAATATTCAAATAGCAATGATCAATTTTCAATTGTAAATATACAATTTCCAACGACAGCCAAAAGCCATAAAAAAAGCCCTCGATCTCTCGAGGGCTTTTCAGTATATGTTTTGAAAGTCTATTCTTCTTCTTTCTTGGCTTCTTTAGCCTCAGCGACCACTTCTTTCTTAAACTTGGCATATTTGTTCTTGAACTTGTCGATACGTCCAGCGGTATCGATAAGCTTCGATTTACCTGTATAGAAAGGGTGAGAAGTTCTTGATATCTCCAATTTTACCAAAGGATACTCAACTCCTTCCACTTCCAGCGTCTCTTTTGTATTGGCCGTAGACTTTGTAATAAACACATCGTCATTGGACATGTCTTTAAAAGCTACTAGTCTATAATTTTCGGGGTGTATACCTTTTCTCATCGTCTTATAATTATTGTACTCCTCAATTTTAAGTGTGCAAATTTAAGGAATAATTGCAAATGCACAATGGTTATTTTATTTTTTTCTGAATAATAAATTTCCCGGCAAAACTGTAGATTTTGCGAAATGTACCCAAGTGCAATAACTAATATAACAATTGCAGGAAGGTATATGATAGACGATTCATTGTGAGTCATTTCCATTATTCAATTCGATTAACGTAACATTTTAGTACTTTTGCTAACTAACCTGACGAACCAAAAATCAAAAAAATATGGACAACTCAACTGTTTCTTTCAAAAAAAGTGCAAGTAATTATGGACTCATTTTAGGTGGGATATTTGCCGTAATCATGGCTCTTCTTTATTCATTTAGCCTTGAATCGTTAACAAAATGGTGGCTGGGAATCTTACTCTTTCTTGTAGCACTTGCCTTCGGGATTGTTTCAGTGGCTAAGTCGAAGTCGATCCTCGGCGGATTTATCTCCTTTAAAGAGGCCTTTACGTCTTATTTTATAACCATTGTCATTGGACTGGGTATTAGTGTGCTCACTAGCATTTTAATATTCAATCTTGTTGACCCGGGTGCGGCTGAATATCTAAACGAGCAAGTATTGGAAATTACACGAAGTATGATGGAGCGTTTTGGAGCCCCTGAAGCGGAGATCGATAAGGCCTTAGCCGAGATGGAAGGAAAAAACAATTATTCGGTTGGAAACCAGCTCCAAAGCTTTGTCTTCCAACTCATTTTTTATAGCGTATTTGGCTTGCTAATTGCTTTGATCATGAAACGAAAAGATCCAAACGCTGCTTAATTAATGAACCTATCCGTTGTCATTCCTCTATTAAATGAGGAAGAGTCATTAACCGAATTACACCATTGGATTGCACAGGTGATGCAATCCAATGGTTTTTTATATGAAATACTGTTTATCGACGACGGAAGCACCGATGACTCATGGAGTGTCATTCAAAAACTTTCAAAAAAAGACCCTTCCGTTAAGGGCATCCGATTCTTAAAAAACTTTGGAAAGTCGCAAGCACTGCATGCGGGATTTGCAAGAACCAAGGGCGACGTAGTGATCACGATGGATGCCGACTTGCAGGACAACCCGGAAGAGATCCCGGAACTATATAAAATGGTCATGGAGGATAATTACGATCTGGTTTCAGGTTGGAAAAAGAAACGCCACGACCCGGTTCTTGGAAAAAATTTACCCTCCAAACTATTCAATTTTGCGGCTCGTAAAACGTCAAAAGTGAAACTCCACGACTTTAATTGTGGCTTAAAAGCCTATAAAAATGAGGTCATAAAAAATATTGAAGTAACAGGTGAAATGCATCGTTATATTCCTGTACTCGCAAAAAGTGCCGGATTTGGACGTATAGGAGAAAAAGTAGTCCAGCATCAGGCACGTAAATACGGTAAAACTAAATTTGGTATGGAACGATTTATACGAGGTTTTTTGGATCTAATCACAATTTCTTTTCTGTCGCGCTTCGGAAAACGTCCCATGCACCTGTTTGGTGCCTGGGGAGCTATTATGTTGTTGGTTGGCTTTTTATTCGCCGCCTACCTGGGAGTCGATAAACTTTTCATCAATCCCGGCGGTCGCCTCATTACAGACCGACCTCAGTTCTATATTTCACTTACGGCTATGATCTTGGGCAGCCAATTCTTTGTGGCCGGATTTTTAGGAGAGCTCATACTACGGTCCAAAAACGACCAGAAAAACTACATTATTAAGGAGGAGCTTTGATGAGAAACAAAGTATCCACACTTTTTCGACTTATAATTTAAAAATCGTACATCCTAAATCGTACACTTGCCCTGAGCGTACTCGCACGGTCCTAAATCGTAAATCTCTTATCATACTGCATTAATCAGTAACTTTCTATATTTTTGCAACTCAAGCTTTATATATGAGATACATTGATCCTACACTATTAGAAAAAGCCAACAAATGGCTTACTCCTACCTTTGATGAGAAAACTCAAGAAACCATCAAAGAATTGATTGCCTACGACAGCGAAACTCTGGAGGACAGTTTCTACAAGAGTTTGGAGTTTGGCACCGGCGGAATGCGAGGTGTCATGGGTGTTGGTGACAACCGTATCAACAAGTATACGCTTGGCAAAAATACACAGGGAATTTCGCAATACTTAAAACAGCAATTCCCTAACGAGCCATTGAAAGTGGCTATTGCCTATGACTGCAGGCACAACAGTGATAGTCTGGCACGCACCGTAGCCGAAGTTTTCTCAGCCAATGGCATTCAGGTTTTTCTTTTTTCTGAATTGAGACCTACCCCGGAGCTTTCCTTTGCAGTAAAATACCTCAATTGTCAAGCGGGTATCGTGCTTACTGCTTCCCACAATCCACCAGAATATAACGGATATAAGGTCTACTGGGAAGATGGTGGCCAATTGGTTCCTCCACAAGATGGAGAGATCATTGGGCTGATCGATACATTGGATTATGCAAACATTAATTTTGACGCCCAAGACGACCTTATTACTTTGATTGACACCCAAGTGGATTCGGCTTTTGCGAAAGCGTCCATTGCAGCCGGCAGTTTTAATACGCCCAAGGAAGCCAAAGAACGGCTCAAAATTGTCTTTACCTCATTGCATGGCACCTCTATTACCATGATCCCTCAGGTGTTGGAGCAAGCAGGCTATAAAAACGTAACCATAGTAAAGGAACAGGCAAAACCTGACGGGGACTTCCCAACGGTTGATTCTCCAAATCCGGAAGAGCCCGAAGCTCTTAAAATGGCCATCGACCTGGCGGAAGAAATTGGAGCCGATATAGTGATTGGTACCGATCCAGATTGTGATCGCCTAGGCATTGCGGTGCGTGACGATGATGGAAAACTTACAATTTTAAATGGCAATCAGGCCATGATCATCAAGTCGCATTTTCTTTTGGAAAACTACAAACAAAACGGGCGGTTGGATGGCACTCAATTTATGGGCTCCACCATTGTTTCAACACCCATGTTGCGGAAGGTAGTGGAAAGTTATGGTGTGGAATACAAAGAGGGACTGACCGGCTTCAAATGGATCGCAAAAATGATCAAGGATTTCCCGGAACTGGATTTTATGGGTGGTGGCGAAGAGAGTTTCGGATTTATGGTTGGGGATTTTGTGCGCGACAAGGACGCGGTGACGGCTACCCTATTGGCCTGTGAGGTTGCAGCACAGAAAAAGGCAGCCGGAAGCAGTTTGTATGAATACCTTCAGAATATATACAAGGAATACGGCTATTATAAAGAACATTTGATTTCGTTAGTGAAGAAAGGCAAGAAAGGAGCCGAGGAAATTTCAGAGATGATGAAAAACCTTCGTCTCAACCCACCTTCGGAAATCGCCGGAAGTAAAGTAGTCCGGATCGAGGATTATCAGGCAGGTGAATCTACCGACGTTTTACAAGCAACCATTTCGAAATTAGACATCCCTTCTTCAAACGTCTTGATCTATTACACCGAAGATGGGAGCAAAATTGCAGCCCGGCCTAGCGGAACGGAGCCAAAAATTAAGTTTTATATCAGTGTTAATGGGCCTTCAGAAGAAATACTTCAGAAAAAAATAGAAGCAATCACTCAAGACCCTAATCTCACTTAATGAATTATTTTAGGAAGATACTTAAGTACGCACTACCCTATAAGGCGTACGCCTGGCTCAACATTATTTCCAATATTTTTTATGCCTTTTTTGGGAGTTTGGCCTTTATTTCGCTCATGCCCATGCTTACTGTTTTATTCGATAAGACCGAAGCCATTCGTGAGGCACCCACCTATACCGGGCTAGTTGAAATAGGCGATTACTTCGAGGATTATATGAACTATTTTATCAATCAGCAGATCGATGCCCACGGTAAAATGGACGCCTTATTACTCATGATTGCAATAGTGATCGCAACCTTCCTCCTTAAAAATTTATTTGGTTATCTGGCGATGTTCTTCATTACCTTTTTGAGAAATGGCGTCTTGAAAGATCTTCGGAATGACCTCTATCAGAAAACCGTAGACCTTCCCGTTTCTTTTTATTCTGAAAAGCGCAAAGGAGATACCATGGCGCGCATCTCAACCGATGTGCTGGAGATACAGCATTCCTTTTTATCTATCCTGGAATTGATCGTTCGAGAGCCTCTTATGATCCTATTTACGATCATCTTTATGCTAACGATAAGTATCGATCTTACGATTTTTGTTTTCATTTTTATTCCGGTATCGGGCTTTATTATTTCAGCCATTGGAAAAGGACTCAAAAAGCACAGCGAAAAAGTACAGCGGGAACAAGGATTTTTCTTGTCAATCCTTGAAGAGACCTTGGGTGGACTAAAGATTATAAAAGGGTTCAACGCAGAAAGTCTGTTTTTTAACAAATTCAAGGCGTCTACCTCAAGATTCTATAAATTCTCGAATACCCTCTTGAATCGGCAGAATTTAGCATCTCCTGCGAGTGAATTTCTCGGCATCTGTGTGATCGCCATCTTACTTTGGTATGGTGGATCTATGGTATTGGTAGAAAAAACGTTATTGCCTCAGGCTTTTATTGTTTATATGGGTCTGGCCTATAACATCCTTACGCCGGCTAAGGCTATTAGTAAAGCCAGTTACAACGTGAAAAAAGGAAATGCGGCGGCTGAGCGGGTTTTGGAGATCCTTGAAACCGAATCCACCATCAAAGATGCTCCAGGGGCGATTGATAAAGAAGGTTTTGACAGCGGCATTCACATTGACGGAATTTCCTTTAAATATGAAGAGGAATGGGTTTTAGATAATTTTACACTAAAGGTACCCAAAGGTCAAACCGTAGCTTTGGTAGGGCAAAGTGGAAGTGGAAAAAGCACCATCGCCAACCTACTCACCCGATTCTATGATGTGAATAAAGGCAGCATTGAAATTGATGGCGAAAATATTAAGAACATCACACTAAGTTCCTTACGATCACTTATGGGCTTGGTCACCCAGGATTCGATATTGTTCAATGACACGGTAAAAGGAAACTTGCTGGTGGCGAATGAAGGGGCCACCGATGCGGAGATCATTTCGGCACTTAAAATTGCGAATGCCTGGGAATTTGTTGAAGACTTACCCGAGGGTATCGAAACCAATATTGGTGACAGCGGTAACAAGTTAAGTGGAGGGCAAAAACAGCGACTCAGTATCGCACGAGCCGTGCTTAAAAATCCACCTATCATGATCCTCGATGAGGCCACTTCGGCATTGGATACGGAGAGTGAACGATTGGTGCAGGACGCATTGGAAAAAATGATGCAAAACAGAACTTCGGTAGTTATTGCTCACAGACTCTCCACCATTCAAAAAGCGGATGCTATTGTAGTACTTTCCAAAGGTAAAATTGTAGAGCAGGGCAAACATGATGAATTATTGGAAAAACGGGGTACTTACTTCAATCTCGTAGAAATGCAATCTTTGGCTTAGAGAGCCATATTTTATACCTTTTGTAAATAAAAAAGAAGCGGTTGGGGCTCCGCTTCTTTTTAATTCGGCTACCACAATTGGGGCTCGTGGTAACCATTGTATAAATAGGTCTGTTCAAATATATACGGATTTTTTAAATAAACAAAAAAAAATTGCTTTTTATCTTGTTTTTTTGTTGTTCATCGATGATATATGGACAAATAATGAATATTAAAGTTTATTTTGTAGGAAATTAGAGTATTTAAGAAAGGTAAAGAAAAAAACGGGCCAGCCCCCGCTAAGACCCGTTCTTGTTGTTCTAATTACAGTTGGGGCTGATAATTTAGAACCTATACATAAGAAGTATGAAGTAAAATTAGTAAATATTTTCCTACAAACAAAGGATTTTTGCATTTTATCGAAAAAAATATGCTTTTTAACGGTTTTTAACGCCTTTTTTCCTTTTTTAGCCAACATATTTGATCTTCGATTAAACTATTTACCTTTATTGGAGTCTTAACAAGCAAAAAACAACACTTGGTAGAAGAACATTCTTTGGTTTTGGCGTTACAATCGGATACAGAGAAAGAACAGGCCTTTCGGACCTTGGTTTCTCAGTATAAGGAGCGATTGTATTGGCACATACGTAAAATTGTGTTGGATCATGACGATACGGACGATGTGCTTCAGAATACCTTTATAAAAGTATTTAGGAATATAGGTTCCTTTAAGGCAGACAGTAAATTATATACTTGGATGTATCGTATTGCCACCAACGAATCCATTACCTTTATTAATAAGAAAGCCAAACGCGGCAATATAACTTCTGGTGAAGTACAGGAGACCGCACTTGAGAGATTAGAAACCGATGTGTATTTTGAAGGGGATGCCATTCAGCTACAATTACAAAAAGCCATTGCCACCTTACCACAGAAACAACAGCTGATCTTTAATATGAAGTATTTTGAAGAACATACCTTCGATCAACTGTCGGAAATTTTAGAAACATCTGTCGGCGGACTCAAAAGCAGCTATCACATCGCGGTGAAGAAAGTGACCGCTTATATCAAGAACAATGAAACTTTTTAACTTTATACGAGTCATAGTACCGAAATGAAAAAAGAAAACAAATACAAACATGGTCTTAAAGTCCCCGAAAACTACTTCGAGGATTTTGAGGATCGTTTGCATATCAAGATCCTGGAGGAGTCTCTCCCTAAAGAATCTGGTTTCTCAGTTCCAAAAGGATATATGGAGTCATTGGATGGACGTATACTCGAAATGGTGAAGCAGGATGCAGAAGTGAAGGTGGTTCCCTTATACAAAAGGAAGGCTCTTGTGTATATTGCTACGGCCGCAGCTTGCCTTGCATTGGTTTTTTCTATTTTCACAAATCCGGGAGGAGATGAAGTCTTGCTGGAGATCGCAGATATAGAAGCTTATTTTGAGCAAGGGGGATTGGATTATAGCAGCTATGACGTGGCACAACTTTTGAATGAAGACGAATTAGATGAGTTATCACTCGATAACTCCATTTTTGGGGAGGAGAACCTGGAAGACTATATTTTGGATAACCTCGATCTGGATAACCTGGATGACACAACCTTATTAATTGAATAGCAATGAAAAACATTTTAATAATAGCACTTCTTTTTAGTACCACGCTTTATGCGCAGAGTGGGGATAGGATCAAAGCCTTTAAAACGGCCCATATTACCACGGCCTTAAATCTCACATCGAGTGAAGCAGAAAAATTCTGGCCTGTTTATAATGCTTACGAAGAAGAGACCGCAGCCCTGCGAAAAAAAGAGCGACAAGAGATCTTTCAAATTGTAAAAGGAGATATGGACGGGGTTACCGATGCACAAGCTAATACGCTTATCGAAAAAGCCCTACAAATGAAAGCAACCGAAGTACAAATGCACCGGGAATTTGTAACTGCACTTCGAGACGTTCTCCCTGCGCGCAAAATTTTGAAACTGCATCGCGCTGAGGAAGAATTTAAAAAGATACTTTTGGAACGCATGAAAAACAGACGCAACCGAAGGAATTAGAAGTTTTAAAGTTATTTTGAATGGAAATGAGCATCTCTTTGAGGTGCTTTTTTCATTCAAACCATTTGCCTAAAATCGATTTGCCGATCAATTCGTCAAGTCCCGCCAATTCCTTTTTGAAATAATTATCCAAAAAAGTCCGTGTGCCGGCTTTCATCTGTGGAGACTTTTTAGCCTTCAACGGATTAATCATTCCATGCACCCTATTTAAAACTTTCGGTAACCATGCACGTCGTACAACATTTTGAGGCGCTTTGGCAGGGAGATTTTTTAGATAGAATGAATTTCCAAATCGGCGATTTAGTGCGTTTTTGAGTCGGTGTAAGCGCGGAAACAAGGGAAAAGTTCCGGGATTTGAATAGGTTTGAAATGCCTCTTCTTGAAATTGAGCAAAATCCAAATCTAAAAATTGACTTACTTCCTTCAGGACTTTTTTGGGAGCCGCAATGAGGTCCTCAAAAACTACGATCTTTATGTTTTCTTTCGGAAAGTATTGATAATACTGTTCCAGTTGGTCTTTATACAAACTGCGGTTCAAGACTTTCGAAGGATCATACTGCAGCACATCTTCAAAAGAACGAGAGATAATTCCACTACGCACCAAGTGATGGTAATTGGAAAATGCACGTTTTGAGGGATGTCGCAACAGAAATATCATTTTTATGTCCGGTTTTTGAAGTGAGATGCGCCTGGCGGCAAATTTTGATGCCAAGTACGAGGTAGAATCTTCTCCACGAAACTTCCTATCACCCTCTTTAAATTTTGAACTGTACCAGTCCCAAAGCAACTGTGGATCTTTACTCATATCCTGAGTGGTCCATTGGGCGCTTTTTCGATCGAAGAAATTGAAATCGTAGTGTTCCAGAATATTATCTATATCAAAAAAGCCTATTTCTTCTTCAGGAATAAAAACATCGGGATGTTGATCGAGCATGGCGTGCAAGGTCGAAGTCCCCGATTTCATAGCTCCACCTATAATGAAATGAGGTAGTGTAGCCGACTCTGGGGCTTTCCAATTGTGTATTTGGTGCGATGCCGCCATTCAGAATAAATTATTTAAAAAGTAGTTTGGAGATCCTATTTTGACCACTGGCGAACGCCACAGAATCATTAACAAATTCGAGGGCGTAATATCCTTCACTTGTCAACTCCATCCAACTGTCACCGCCATCTCCACTGTATGAGATCCCCGGAGAACCTACCGCCACAAGGGCATCACCGTTGCTACCCGGCACAAATGAAACACTGGAACGATATCCGGGTCCCGACCCATTACTAATGAGTTCCCATGTTTTACCGCCGTCCTGTGTTCGGGCCTTGTTGCCTTCGTTGAATTCCTTTTTCTCCCAATCACCACCAAAGATGACTCCATGGTTTTCATCGTAAAAATCAATGCTATAGATACCCGTCATCGTGCCGCCTTGTACTATGGGGGTTTCAAAAACCTCCCAGGTCTTTCCTTTATCTTCGGAATGAAATACGCGTGCCCGCTTGCCTCCGCTCGCAATCCAAACGTGATCTTTAAACAACGCTATATTAGTGTTGCTGGCAGCAAATGCGGCCTCCCCTGTTTCCACAGCGGGCAATACATTACAAGATAATTTCTCCCAATTATTGCCGCCATCTCTGGTAATAAGTATAGAAAGGCAACCGTTGGCAGGGTCGCCCATGGCGATTCCTTCTTTATCATTCCAAAATGCCATAGCGTCGTAAAATACATGCTCACCCTTTTCGGCGTATACCTCCTCAATATGGGTGGCTTCTTCTCCATCAAAATCAATTTTATACAACACCCCCGGATTAGCAATGCTCAAAACGAAAACAGCGTCCTTAATGGTGGCAATCGATCTAAAATGTAACAGCGAATCTTCGTATCGTATGGTTGCTAGTTTTGGTGTTTTGCCATCAATAAGTCCTACCCTTCCAAGATTCGCCGCAAACCACACTTGGTTCTCATCTATAGGTGCAATGGCTCTTATGCTGAGGCTGTCTTGAAACACATCTTCAATAACGACTTCGGTAAAGGAAGTACCCGGACTTCCGGAGCAAGCGATCAAAACAAGTAAGAGGCCCAATACAGATAGCTGTTTCATAAAATAATTTTGTCAAATGTAATTAAAACAATTAATGAGAATACTACCTTTGCACCCTATTTTCCTACTATGAAATTACACCGCAATTTAGTATTTGCAACCATCGACGCTCTGCATCTAATTTTCAATGAAAAAAAGCAAGCGGACAAAGTGCTTAAAAATACATTAAAAAGAGATAAGAGATGGGGGTCGCGTGATCGCAGTTTTATTGCTGAAACCACCTACGATATTGTACGATGGAAGCGGTTGTATGCCGAAATAGCCGAAGTAAAAGAGCCGTTCACACGACCCAATCTTTTCAGGATGTTTACCGTTTGGGCCACGCTCAAAGGAATTAGTATACCGGACTGGCCTCAATTTGAAGACACTCCCACCCGAAAGATCAAAGGACGCTTCGACGAGTTTTCCAAAAACCGGAAAGTTCGTGAATCTATCCCGGATTGGTTGGATGCATTGGGAGAAAAAGAATTGGGCAAGCAATGGGAAAATGAGATCCATGCCCTCAATCAGCAGGCCGAAGTGATCCTACGGGTAAATACCTTAAAATCTACACTGAAACAACTGCAGGCCGCTTTACTGGAAAGCAATATAGACACTGAAACCATCAAAGGCCATCCCAATGCGCTACGTCTTAAAGAGAGAGCCAATGTCTTCACAACAAAAGCCTTTAAGGATGGATGGTTTGAGGTCCAAGACGCCTCGTCCCAAAAAGTAGCCGAACTATTGGACCCAAAACCGGGAATGCGCGTTGTTGATGCCTGCGCCGGTGCCGGAGGTAAGGCACTACACATCGCTGCACTTATGGAAAATAAAGGGCAGGTGATCGCGCTGGACATTTACCAAAATAAACTCACCGAACTAAAACGCCGTGCTAAGCGAAATGGTGCGCACAATATTGAGACCCGTGTGATTGAATCGACCAAGGCGATCAAGAAACTTATGGGCAAGGCGGACAAGGTATTGATCGATGCCCCCTGTTCCGGTTTGGGGGTGTTGCGACGCAACCCCGGAACCAAATGGAAACTACAGCCCGAGTTTTTGGATGAGATCAAAGCTACGCAAGGGCAATTATTGGATTCGTACTCTCGTATGGTGAAAGAAGGCGGTGAACTGTTATATGCCACCTGTTCAATTTTACCTTCGGAAAATAATGAACAAGTGAAAAATTTCCTGGCTCGTGAAGAAGGAAAGGAGTTTACACTTGTTAAGGAACAAAAGATCCTTCCCAGTTCTTCTGGATTTGATGGTTTTTACATGGCACTTATGAAACGTAAATAATGTAGCCCGTTTAAAGTCACTCCGTACTTTTCAGCATAAAAAAAGCGCCCAAAACTTGGACGCTTTTCTATTTTATAGAATGATCTCTATCTAACCAAGATCTTCTTACTTGCCTTTTTGGATCCGTTTGACAATTCGAAAATATAGACCCCAGCTGCCTGTGCATTCATATCCACAGTTGCTTTGTATCCAAGTCCGTTAGTAGTCATATCACCAGTTGCGACGGTCTGTCCAAGTACATTAAGTACTCTAAAACTCACCTCACCATAATCTACTTGAGTAGAATAATTGATCTCATACACCCGATCCGAGATTGGGTAAATAAACAATTGAGCATCAGAAAAAGTGTTGTCGTCTACAGATAGTGGATCTTGTCTAAAGTCCTTTTCAAATCCATCATTAGGTGTGTATTCATCACCGGTAAGATCAGTTTTGGCCTCAACAACGTAGGTCTGACCAGGCGTTGAAAGATCGATGGTTGCGGCGAACGTAAAAGTATCCGAACTGTCCGGTGCCAAGGTACCTGTATATGTTTCGGTAGCGACCGAACTTCCATCAACGATCAATTCAACATCGAAGTTGGACTGAGGATCGGTTCCAAAGTTAAACAATGAAACCTCAACAGTTTCAGTATTTGTGTATGGTCCTGATAATCCCGGAGTCACAAAATTGTATACTCCAACATCATCAGTCTTATCGGCAATAAACTTCAAAGAGGCAATGCGAGTGGTCCAGAAATTATTATTTGGAAAATACTCTGCCGTGTGCCAGAAGGTTCTATTGTCAATATCCAAGGTCATTTGAGCGTAGTCACCAAAACGGTTGGTGTTGGTTTGAATTCCGTTACTCTCAATGATAGAGGTTTCGGTAATGGTCATTTGACCCAAGGGATCGTTCGCCATTCTTCCTGTATATCTAATTCCGGCTCTTAGTGTAGAACTCCCCACATTGTAAGCCAAAGCAATATTTCCTTCTTCGTCTATAGAGTTACTACCCATAAAACGTCCATGCCCATCGGCAATGGTCCAGGTTCCTTCCTGGTGTAGTGACCAAGGTCCTGTTCCGGTGTTGCGTAACTCGATCCAACGAATACCGGAGATATTTCCTCCAATATCAACATTGAAGTTAAATACGAATGAGTTGTGACCCGAGAAGCTTCGATAGTTTGCCATATAGGAGATAACGCCTCCAATACCATCATATCTTTGACCGGTTCCGGGTTGCTCCACATCTCCTGTTCCAAATGGGAAGAATTGACTATCGAAGGGTGCCACAGTGATCTCCTGTGGTGAGGAAATGGTACTATTGGTTTCCCAATCAATATCGATCTCCCAGACCTTCACGTGATCTGTGTTAATTGTGTTCCAGGCATCATCCTGCAGATAGACAATATAAAGTGGTGCATCATCGGGATAGTCTTCACCCAATAAGTGAGAAGGTTCCGGGCTAAAAACAGTGTTCGGATTCCGAACTAAACCAGGCAATGGGAATCCCATGATCTGAGGACTTGCTCCTCCATTTAACATCACTTCTCTTTCAAGGGCATAGGTAGTTTGACCCGACTTGTTTGCGGTCAACATATAAGCTTCCGGCCAAATTCCGTAGTGTGGATAATCCGGAAACGAATTCAATGGGAAATTGTAAAGATGGTATGTGTCCGTAGGATCTGCCGAAGTTGATACACCAATGATCAATGAGTTAGTGGATATTCTAAACTGACTTAAAAACCAGCGATCTGCCAATCGGTCATAAATGATAATTGGGTCTCCGTTCCCTCCTCCAATAAAGGCACCCAAGCTAGTTGGCCCTACTAAGAGTGTTCCTGTTTTGTCAAATATTTTAATAGAAATATTCACAGCCACCACATAGTGATTTGGTCCTACCGCTCCGGTAGGATCTGGTGGGAAAAATCCACCACTTTCGTTCAAGGCGATTCCATCGAAGTTTACGATAGGACTGGCCGACTCACGAAAAGTAGGTTCTGTTTGCTTTAATGGATCCGGGCCAATAGGTAAAGCATTTTGATTGGTTCTACCCGGGCTTCTCATATTATTAGGTATCTCCGTAGCATCTTCGGTAGTACCGGAAAATTCATTCAATGTGGCGAAATCCCTTAATGCCATGGTTTCACCTAAATAGGTTCCTTCAGCAATGGAAACCGGAGGAAACTCTGTCTGCGCATAACTCAGGGGTGCAAACACAAACCCCATAACAAGTAAAGTAAAAAGTTTTTTCATTTGATTAATTTTTTTGAATACTGCAAGATATTGATAATTAAGCAGATTTTTTAGTATTTATTTTGATTTCCCGTTCGCATTTCTTTGAAAAAGTTGAATTTATATCAAAAAAAAATGGCAGCCAGAAGCCGCCATTTTTTGAATCGATAAGATCGTGCAATTATTTTACTATAATTCTAGCTGTTTTATACGATGTCGTCGTTTGACCTCCGATCTTTAGTAGGTATACTCCGCTTGACATACTGGACATATCCAAACTTAACTTATAGGTGTTACCATCTTTAGGTAATTTTTTATTGAAGCCAATTTCCTGACCCAATAGGTTGTAAACACCCATGTATACACCACCGTCATATGCGGTTCGAAGTGTGATATCAAATTGATTGTTTGGTAAGGAAGTTACGATCAAGTCGGAATTGGATATCGCTGAGTCATTCACACCCAGTTCACCAATATTCGCTGTGTAATCTTCTGTCTCTCCGTATTGTGTAGTAGCACAAGCGTCGTTAGGTACCGGCGCCTGCCAGTTACTCTTCACACGCATTCTGTGTTCACCGATCGCAGCTCCAGCAGGAACCGTTAATGTCACAGTCTCCGTATAACTACCTGCTCCTTGACCGGGTGCGATCACAAAATTCTGTACCACTACCTCACCAGCAGCAAACGAGAAGTTGTCGTTAAAGTCGATCCAAACTTTTACATTCTGATCTCCATAACCTGTCGTAAACGTAATATCATACGTACCTCCCGGTGCCATGTTCGCAATTTGCGCAGTGAAATCTCCATATCCTTCACATGCAGAAACGTTATTGATCTCCTGAACAGCTACCAATTGGAATCCATCCCCAAAGGAACAATCCAATGCTGGTTGACAAAATTCGTTCTCGATAGTCACTGTAGCCTCGTCATTGCTGCTTTCCTGGTCACCAGTCAACGCAGTGGTCACTACGATAGTATAGGTCCCAAGAGCAGAAAAGTCTCCCTGTGTGGCAAAATCGAAGCTCACAACTTCTTCAGAGTTGATCGTACCCGTAAAGGTTTCAACTACTGCGGCACCACCATTGATCGTGTACTGCACATCAAAATTGGATTGCGGACTCGCACCAAAGTTTTTAATGTCTACCGTAATAGTTTCCATATCCAAACCAGATCCACTTACAGGAGCCGTAATTTCAAGTGCTCCAACATCGTCAGCCAACAAATGCGTAACATCTTTGGTGAAAGCATCGTTGTTTGCAAATTCATCTCCTGCAAGATCCGTTCTTACTTCGATCGCATAGGTTTGTCCGGAAGTAGAAAGATCCACAGTTGCTGTAAAAGTGTATGTATCGGTTCCATTTGCGTTGATAGTACCTGTGTAGGTTTCGGTGGCGATCAAGTTGCCATCCACTCTCAATTCTAATGGAATATTAGTTTGTGACGCCGAACCATAGTTACGGATATTCACTTCAACCGTTTCGGCATTGGTTAAAATACCATTAGTTGGTTGAATGATATCACTAATTCCTACATCGGCCGTAAATCCACCACTCAACGCCCAAGAAGCAATTTGCGTTCTCCATTGGTTATTGGAAGAAAAGTAATCACTGGTGAACCAGAACGTAAAGTTATCCGGATCCATAGTCATGTGTGAGTAATCTCCGTAACGGTTACTATTGGTTCGTACACCGGGACCATCAATAATGATCTCCTCAGCCACGGTCATCATTCCCAACGGATCCCCGTCAAAACGACCTGTATATCGAAGTGAGGGTGCCAATGTGGTACTACCCGTTGTATACGCCAAAGCAATATTTCCTGCGGCATCCATTGCCGAGCTACTCATAAGGCGGCTATGTCCATCGGCGATGGAATAAGTTCCTTCCTGATAGATGGCCCATGGATTTACACCGTCATTTCTTAATTCGATCCAACGAATACCTCCGGTCATGTTCCCATCAATAAAAGTATTGAAGGTGATCAACCAGGAATTATGTGTTCCAAAATCTCTGTAATTGGCACCAAACGAAATGATTCCACCATGACCCGCCAAGCGTTGGCTTGTTCCCGGTTGGAACAAGGCTCCATTTCCGTTTCCAAATAACTCACCCGCATCAAAAGGATCGGTCGTGATCTCCAAAGGAGCAGAAATGGTAGAATTACCAACATTACCCCAGTCCATGTCGATTTCCCAAACTTTTAAATGGTCGAAAGAAACACCGCCCCAGGCATCATCCTGTAGGTAAGTGATATATCCAGGCGTTGAAGGATCAACAGTTGTTCCCAGTAAGTTAGCCGGCTCAGGACTCTTTACCTGATTTGGGTTTACAACGATCTGTGGAAGGTTGAAAATTAAGATCTGCGGAGAAGTTCCACCAATTAACATTTCATCTCTTTCCATTACAAAACCTTGAGTGGTCTGTCCACCAAGGTTTACAGTACCATAGTACCCATCATGCCATACGCCGTAGTGTGGGTAATCCGGGAAACCACCAAAGGTATAGTCCCATACATTATAAGCTCCAGTTGGGTCACTAGTGTCTGAAACACCAATAGAAAGTGAATTACTTCCTGCTCCAAATTCGCTTACGATCCAGCGATCTGCAAGTTGGTCATATAATACAATGGGGTCACCATTGTTCGATCCGTTACCCAGGAAATTGGATAGACTAACAGGTCCTACCAATAATGTTCCGGTTTTATCGAATATTTTAACCAAAGAGTTTACAGAGTGTACATAGTGATTTGGTCCCACAGCACCTGTTGGATCAGGTGGAAAGAAACCACTTTCGGAAGCAGAAGCTCCAATGAAATTCTGGTCCAGTGGCTGCGCCATAATGCCTCCCGGTTCAGTTTGAAGATTTTGAATTACTGTCGTTGTGTTATTCGGCTCCGGTGTTGTCGTCGAATTGTTAGGTACAGGCACCATGGTTTGGTTCCTGGGGTCGTCAAAGTCTCCGGCTTCCAATGTAGGAAAATCTCTCAAGGGAATCGTTTTACCCTTGAAGGTACCCGTTATAATTTCGGTTGGCGGAAAAGTTTCCTGAGCGAATATACTCCCGCACATAACAAGAGCTACCGCCAGAAATAAGTTTTTTAGTTGCATAGTTTAGCTATTTAGAATTTAGATATAAAGTGCAGCAATATAAGACTTAATATTCAATTCATTTCTCATAAAAACTCATCAAAAACTCACTTTTCAATATTCGGGCAAGCTTGTATAACTTTAGTTCATTGTTCGGGCAAATTTAATTACCTTTGCACTTTAAAAATTGATTCAAACACCCATCGAAATGATTCACTTTTTTGGAAGCGTAGAAAAAAGCGTTTTCGCCGTCAAAACCTCCGGCCAAATTTCAGAAAAAACACAACAAAAATTAGCTTGGTTATTTGGCAACCAATCCAAGATAGAGCAGTCCGCAATAGCGGATTTTTTTATTGGTCCACGGGCCGCGATGATCACTCCATGGAGCACGAATGCCGTCGAAATTACCCAGAACATGGGTATTGAAGGTATTCTTCGAATTGAAGAGTTTTATAATGTAGCTGAAGGATATACAGATTTCGATCCTATGCTGTCCCAAAAATATCCCTCGCTCCACCAGGAGATGTTTACCATTGATATCACTCCCGAACCCATTTTAGAAATTGACGACATTGCCCAATTCAATGAAAAGGAAGGGCTTGCCTTAAATGAGGACGAGATCCAATATCTGCAGGATCTTTCAGAAAAACTAAAAAGAAAACTCACCGATAGCGAGGTCTTTGGTTTTAGTCAGGTGAATAGTGAACACTGCCGTCACAAGATCTTTAACGGCACCTTCGTAATCGATGGAGAAGAAATGCCCACTTCTCTATTCAAATTGATCAAAAAAACTTCGGAAGAAAATCCGCATACCATCGTTTCCGCCTACAAGGACAACGTGGCCTTCGTCAAAGGTCCCAAAGCTATGCAGTTTGCACCGAAACGACAGGATATACCCGATTTCTACGAAAAGAAAAATTTCGATAGCGTCATTTCCCTTAAAGCCGAAACGCATAATTTTCCCACTACAGTTGAGCCGTTCAATGGAGCGGCGACAGGTAGCGGCGGGGAAATTCGCGACCGACTCGCAGGTGGTAAGGGATCGTTACCCTTGGCAGGTACGGCTGTCTACATGACCTCATATTCTCGACTCGAAGATACTCGACCCTGGGAAAAAGGAATGGAAGAACGAGATTGGCTGTATCAAACTCCCATCGACATTCTGATCAAGGCGAGTAATGGGGCATCCGATTTCGGAAATAAGTTTGGACAGCCGCTAATCGCGGGATCTGTTTTAACCTTCGAACATCAGGAGGATGCCCGCAAACTTGGCTTTGACAAGGTGATCATGATGGCAGGAGGAATTGGATACGGGAAAGAATCCCAAGCCTTGAAGGACATACCCGAAACAGGAGATAAGGTAGTGCTCTTGGGCGGAGAAAATTATAGAATTGGAATGGGTGGCGCCGCGGTCTCTTCGGCAGACACCGGAGAATTTTCAAGCGGTATCGAGCTCAATGCCATCCAACGTTCCAATCCCGAAATGCAAAAAAGAGCCGCTAATGCCATTCGAGCGATGGTGGAAAGCGAAGAAAACCCTATTGTTTCTATACACGACCACGGAGCCGGCGGACATCTTAACTGCCTTAGCGAATTGGTTGAGGAAACAGGTGGAAAGATCGATCTGGACAAACTACCGGTGGGTGACCCTACCCTCTCGGCAAAGGAGATCATTGGTAACGAATCTCAGGAACGAATGGGCCTTGTGATAGGAACGGACCATTTGGAAACACTAGAGCGGATCGCTGCACGTGAACGCTCACCCATGTATACGGTTGGAGAAGTGACCGGGGACCACAGATTTTGCTTCGAAAGTGCAACCAAAGGGGATACACCTATGGATTTTGCCCTTGAAGATATGTTCGGCAGCTCTCCCAAAACCATCATGAATGATCGCACGGTCAATAGAAATTACAACAATGCCTCCTATAGTGTCAATCAGTTTAAAAAATATTTGGAACAAGTGCTGCAGTTGGAAGCTGTGGCCTGTAAAGACTGGCTCACCAACAAGGTAGATCGCTGTGTAGGTGGTTTGGTAGCCAAACAACAGTGTGCCGGTCCGCTACAACTACCCCTAAATAATTGTGGCGTTATGGCGTTGGATTATAATGGCACTCACGGAATTGCCACTTCCATTGGCCACTCACCTGTGAGCGGCTTGGTGGATGCCACCGCAGGCTCCCGAAATTCGATCACAGAGGCCCTTACTAATATTGTTTGGGCTCCCTTAAAGGACGGACTCCAAAGTGTGTCGTTGTCTGCCAATTGGATGTGGCCCTGTAATAATGAAGGGGAAGATGCCCGTTTGTACGAAGCGGTAAAAGCCGTAAGTGATTTTGCGATCGAGCTTGGCATCAACGTGCCTACAGGGAAAGATTCGCTTTCCATGAAACAAAAGTACAAGGATGAAGAGGTCATCGCCCCTGGAACGGTGATCATTACGGCTGCTGGTCACTGTAGTGATGTTAGAAAGGTGGTGGAGCCTGTTCTCCAAAAAGACGGAGGTAGCCTATACTATATAAATATTTCTCAAGACGAGTTTAAAACAGGAGGTTCTTCTTTTGCACAAATTCAGAATGTGGTTGGATCTCATGTTCCCACCGTGAAAAGTGCAGCCTATGTAAAAACAGTATTCAATACCATGCAGCAATTAATTTCTGAAGGGCAGATTCTTGCCGGACACGATGTTGCTGCGGGTGGATTGGTCACTACACTTTTGGAACTGTGTTTCGCACAAACTAATACAGGTGCAACACTCGACCTAACCCAATTGAAGGAACCGGATTCGGTTGGTTTGTTGTTTTCTGAAAATTGCGGAGTCGTCTTTCAGGCTTCGGATGACGCAGCGATAGAAAAAGCTCTTAGTGGCGTTAATATTGAGGCTGTGAAGATCGGTTTTGTTTCTGAAGGACATACACTTCAGCTAAAAAATCACGCAGATAATTTTAGCTTCAACATTCCGGAAATGAGGGATGTTTGGTATAAAACTTCCTATTTGTTGGATCAAAAACAGACAGCGGGCAACCTTCCGAAGGAGCGCTATGATAATTATAAGCAACAACCGCTTCAATATACCTTTCCGAAGCATTTTAACGGCAAACTCCCCGCGCCGGCCCAATGGAACAAGGAAGAAAGAAAGTACAAGGCGGCGATCATCAGGGAAAAAGGAAGTAACAGCGAACGGGAAATGGCCCATGCCATGTATATGGCCGGATTTGATGTGAAGGACGTTCACATGACCGATTTGATCGAAGGCCGGGAAACCCTCGAGGACATTCAGTTTATTGGGGCTGTAGGTGGATTTTCAAATAGTGATGTGTTAGGTTCAGCCAAAGGTTGGGCCGGTGCATTTTTGTATAACGAAAAAGCCAACAACGCTTTGAAGAAATTCTTTGAACGGGAGGACACACTTTCAGTTGGGATCTGTAATGGGTGTCAGTTATTCTTGGAATTGGACCTCATCAACCCCGAACATGAGCAGTTAGCGAAAATGCATTATAATGATTCCCACAAGCATGAAAGTGCATTTACAAGTGTGAAAGTTCAGGAAAATAATAGTGTGATGTTGTCGACACTGGCCGGAAGTACTTTAGGAGTTTGGGTGAGTAATGGTGAAGGGAAATTTCATCTTCCCTTGTCGGAAGACCACTATAATATTGTTGCAAAATATGGTTATGAAGGCTACCCTGCCAGTCCAAACGGCAGTGATTTTAACACCGCAATGATGTGTGATAAATCGGGAAGACATTTAGTAACCATGCCGCATATTGAACGCTCCATGTTTCAATGGAATTGGGCTCATTATCCCACTCACCGAACAGACGAAATATCCCCCTGGTTAGAGGCCTTTGTGAATGCCAGAAAATGGTTGGAGCGTAAATAATCGGGCGCTGAGACGGATTACCGATATCATTAATTTCTCATGCCAATGGCACAATAGCAATCTGTAAGTTATCTTTGTACTTTGTGACCAATTGCAAATGAATAAAGTGTACTAATAATGAAGCAATTCCTACTTATACTAATCCTTTTATCCACGGGCCTCTGCTTTGCTCAAGAAACCACGGAGATTTACCAACGGGCAAAAATTTCTTATAATCAGATGGAAGATCTATCGCGGCTAGCAGCGCTGGACATTCCGGTGGATCACGGAATTCAAAAGAAGGGGTATTTTATTATTTCTGAATTTTCTGTTTCTGAATTGGACAGAGCACGTGAAAATGGCTTTCAGGTAGAAGTAATTATTGAGGATGCAAAAGCACACTTTCTTGCTGAGAACGCAAAAAATTTGCCTACGCGACAATTTAACCCAAGCTGCGATACGGGTACTATAGTTTATGAAACACCTGCTAATTTTAGCCAGGGATCCATGGGTGGCTATTACACCTATCAGGAATTGCTGGATCAATTGGATGCTATGGCGGCCCAGTATCCTAACTTAATTACGACCAAGGCTAATATTGGTTCATTTTTGACTGAAGGAACCCCGGACAACGCCACCTCACCTCCTATTGGGGGTAACGGTATCAAGTGGGTGAAAATTAGCGATAATCCCAATACTTCGAATGAAGGGGAACCTCAGATCCTATATACCTCCATTCATCATGCTAGGGAGCCTGCATCCCTTTCACAGCTCGTTTTTTATATGTGGTATTTGCTGGAGAATTACGACACAGACCTTGAAATTCAAAGCATTGTAGACAACACCGAATTGTATTTCGTACCGGTCATAAACCCCGATGGATACTTGTACAATGAAAAGACCGATCCCGGTGGTGGTGGATTTTGGCGAAAGAATCGTAAGAACAGCCACGGAGTAGACAACAACCGAAACTACGACTATCACATCAACGGTGATCCCGGCAATGGTTCCTGGGGCGGGCCCGGCTCTTCGAGCAATACAAACTCACAAACCTACCACGGAACGGGACCTTTTTCCGAAGTAGAGAATCAGGCAATGAAGTGGTTTGTCGAGCAACACGATTTTGTGATGGCCTTCAACAATCACACCTCTGGGCAATTGCTTTATTTTCCATTTGCTTATGATGACGTTCCCACTCTCGAAGAAGAGCTCTTTATTGGTATTTCAGCCGAATTGGTTTCAAGAAACGGATACACCAATCTCCGGGACTATCCATTTTCCGGAGACAGCGATGATTTTATGTACGGAACGGTAGGAACTCATGACAAAATATATGCGTTCACTCCTGAGATTGGAACTTCTTTTTGGCCGGCTTCCAACCAAATTGAAAGCATCTGTAAGGGAATGATGTATCTCAATATTACCGCAGCCAAAATGGTGAATAATTACGCGGCCCTAACCGATACAGCACCTCAATACACTGGGGACCTGGGAACGGTCGATGCAACATTCAATATCAAGAGACTGGGAGTTTCCGGCAGTGGTAGTTTTACGGTGAGTGTGAATCCCGTGTCTACTAATATCACTTCTGTTGGGGCACCACTTACCTTTACGGCCATGGAAGTATTGGATGTGGAAATGGGAAGTATCCCCTACACTGTTGCAGCAGGAACAGAGGCTGGTGATGATATTGTATACGAACTTGAGATCGACAATGGATCGTTTACATCGGTTTTGCTGATCAATAAGAAGTTTGGTGCGCTTACTGCAATTTTTAGTGATCCGGGTGACAGCACATCAGATAATTTTGACAACAATGGCTGGGGTACAACCGGGGTAACCTTTGTTTCGCCCTCTAGTTCCATAACCGATTCTCCCGGTGGTAATTACTCGGGGAATACCAATAAGGCTATTACACTAAGTGACCCGGTGGATCTGAGCGATGCTTTGGGTGCAACTGCAAGTTTCTATGCGAGATGGGATATTGAGAATAATTGGGACTACACCCAATTTGAAGTTTCCATCAACGGTGGCAGTACCTGGCAAGCGCAGTGCGGAATTTACACCAACGAAGGGAGTTCCAATAACGGTCAGCCGACCGGAGAGCCCTTGTACGACGGCACACAAACCGAGTGGGTGTTTGAGCAGATCGATCTCAGCGATTATTTGGGAGAAACTATCCTGGTTCGATTTCAGTTCGTTTCGGATGGGAATGTAAATGCAGATGGATTTTATTTTGATGATCTACAGATCAATATCGTGGATGATGGGGTTCTAGGAACTCACGACCTTGAAGTGTCACAATTTGCGGTATTTCCCAATCCGGTGACGGATGTTTTATATATTTCGACCACGCTTTCTAATTATGATATTGAATTGTTTACCATTCAGGGGCAATTGATTCAGAAAAAAGAAAATAGCAACGGATCTCAGGTTTTGGACTACAGCAATTTATCGGGTGGTATTTACCTACTTAGATTAACTTCGGAAGGGTCCTCACAAACGCTACGTATTGTGAAGCGATAGCCATTTCAGAATATATAAAGACATTATAAAATGAAATCTTGATAAAGGTTTCATTTTTTATTCCCGTCCAGAAAACCGAATATTTTTTCCTAATTTGCGATTCTGAATATATCCTTACATGACCGAAGTAAAAAGACTTTTTGATTTCCCCTATTATCAGTTGGAAAATTATCCCCAGGAAGCGGCATTGGTTTCCAAAGTAAATGGTGAATGGATAAAAACATCTACTCAGGAATATATTGATAAGGCAAATGCCATTAGTCGGGGGTTGATTCATCTTGGGGTGCAGGCTCACGATAAGATCGCTATTATTTCGATGACCAATAGAACCGAATGGAATATTTGTGATATTGGAATTCTACAAACGGGAGCTCAGGACGTTCCCATCTACCCAACCATCAGCGAAGAGGAATATGCCTATGTTTTAAACCATAGTGAGGCAAAATACTGCTTTGTTTCTTGTAATGAGGTGTTGGGAAAGGTCGATAAAATTAAAGATCAGGTTCCTTCTTTGAAAGGGGTTTATAGTTTCGATGAAATTGGAAGCTGTGAACATTATAGCAATGTCATGCAAATGGGAAATGACCATATGGAATTGCAAGCGGTTGTCGAAGAGCGGAAAGCAGCAGTCGATGAAGATGACCTGGCTACCTTAATATATACTTCGGGAACAACGGGCCGCCCAAAGGGAGTGATGTTGAGCCACAAAAACATTGCGTCAAACGCAAAACACAGTCAAGGCAGGTTGCCTATAGAACTTGGATATTCAAAGGCACTCAGTTTCTTGCCGGTCTGTCATATTTATGAACGCATGCTTTTGTACATGTACCAATACTGCGGTGTTAGTATTCATTTTGCTGAAAGTCTCGAAACTATTAGTGATAATCTGAAAGAAGTACATCCGCAGGTCATGACTGCTGTACCTCGATTATTGGAAAAAGTATATGACAAGATCATTGCCAAAGGAGCCGATCTAACGGGTATAAAAAAGAAGCTTTTCTTTTGGGCCGTTGCATTGGGTCTCAAATGGGAACCTTATGGCCAAAATGGAGCCTGGTATGAATTTAAGTTGAAAATTGCCCGTAAATTGATCTTTAGTAAATGGCAAGAGGCCTTGGGAGGTAACTTAAAGGCGATTGCCTCAGGAAGTGCTGCTTTGCAGCCGAGGCTCGCACGGGTATTTAATGCAGCAGGGTGTCCGGTAATGGAAGGATACGGACTCACAGAAACCTCTCCGGTAGTTACGGTGAACGATATGCGAAACGGCGGCTTCAGAATTGGGACTGTAGGACGAGCACTTCCCGACACTGAAATAAAGATTGCGGAGGATGGAGAGATCCTAATCAAGGGACCACAGGTGATGCAGGGCTATTACAAGGACCCGGAACAAACCAACGAGGTCTTGCAAAATGGATATTTTCATACGGGGGATATCGGTGAGGTAGATGCAGACGGATTCTTAAAGATCACAGATCGAAAGAAGTCTATGTTTAAGACCAGTGGTGGTAAATATGTGGCACCTCAGCTGCTAGAAAACGCTATGAAACAATCTCCATTTATAGAGCAGATACTGGTGGTTGGAGATGGTGAGAAAATGCCCGCGGCGCTTATCCAACCCAATTGGGAATGGATTGAGGATTGGTCGGAGCGAAAAGATAAAGGGATTTCTACGGATATTTCAGAAGCAGTAAAAGACCCAAAATTAATTAAACGGATCCAGAAAGAAGTGGACAAGTTTAATGAAGGGTTTGGAAAGTGGGAAAAGATCAAAACATTTGAACTCACACCTGATATTTGGACCATAGAAGGCGGTCACCTCACTCCTACCATGAAAGCCAAACGGAAAGTCATCAAAGAGAAGTACAAGGACCTCTACGAACGATTGTACAATAGAGCCTCCTAGGAGAGGCTGCACAAATCAATTTTCAATGAAAGACAACATTAATGTTGTCTTTTTTTTACTTCATCGATTCCACTTCATGTTGATGTTTATATTTTTATTCTATTTACTATGCACGCATAATAAAATTTACTATCTTTGGCTTCCAATATATAAACTCAGTTCCCTTGAAAGAAAAGACCATAGATTATATCCTTCGCTCCACCTGGATGGGCGTTCAAAAAATGTATAACGAAGAGGCAGGTAAAAAGGGTAGTACGATGGCCACGGGCTTTGCGCTCATAAGCATAGATCCTGAAGAAGGCACGCCTTCAACTGCACTTGGCCCAAAAATGGGAATGGAGGCTACCAGTCTTTCTCGTACTCTGAAAACTATGGAAGAAAAAGGTTTGATCGTTCGTAAGCCGAATCCGCATGATGGGCGCGGGGTACTGATTCACCTCACACCTTTTGGAAAGGAAATGCGTGATTTCTCAAAAACGGTTGTGCTTCAATTTGATGAAGCCGTGCGAGAACATGTATCTGAAGAAGACCTCCAAACCTTTAAGGATGTGGCTAACACGATGATGGAACTCATTAGTAACAAAAAAATATACTCCTCCAAAAAAAATATAGCTTAAAATGGCAAAGAGAAGAATTAATAAAGTAGCAATAATTGGCTCCGGAATTATGGGAAGTGGCATTGCATGCCATTTCGCCAACATAGGTGTTGAAGTGCTTTTACTGGATATCGTTCCTCGCGAATTGAATGAGAAAGAAAAAGCGAAAGGCCTGACTTTGGAAGACAAGGCAGTTCGAAATCGTTTGGTCAACGATGCCCTTACCGCATCGATCAAATCTAAACCGGCACCTTTGTTTCACGCTAGCTTTGCACAACGAATCACCACTGGAAATCTGGAAGATGATATTGCAAAAGTTTCGGAGGCAGATTGGATCATGGAAGTGGTGGTAGAACGTCTCGATATCAAACAGAAGGTCTTCGAAAGTCTTGAGAAACACAGGACACCGGGTACGTTGATCACATCAAATACATCGGGGATACCTATTAAATTCATGAATGAAGGTCGGAGTGAAGATTTTAGAAAGCATTTCTGCGGAACGCATTTCTTCAATCCACCCCGATATCTACGACTTTTTGAGATTATTCCCGGACCGGAAACTTCGCCGGAAGTATTAGAGTTCTTAAACGGCTATGGAGAAAAATTCCTAGGGAAGACATCTGTCATCGCTAAGGACACGCCCGCATTTATTGGTAATCGTATTGGTATCTTCGGAATTCAATCCTTATTTCATCTTGTCAATGAGATGGGCCTTACGATTGAAGAAGTGGACAAATTAACGGGGCCCGTCATTGGTCGTCCCAAGTCTGCAACCTTCCGAACTGTAGATGTGGTGGGGCTTGATACGCTGGTACATGTAGCTACTGGAATTTATGATAATTGCCCGGACGATGAGGAGCACGATCTCTTCAAATTACCCGATTTCATCTCAAAAATGATGGAAAACAAATGGTTGGGTAGTAAAACCGGCCAGGGATTTTATAAAAAGGAGAAAGGTGCGGATGGTAAGAGTCAGATCTTGGGCTTGAACCTCGACTCTATGGAATACCGGGCTGGAAAGAAGGCCTCCTTTCCTACATTGGAACTGACTAAATCTGTTGACAAGGTCATCGATCGCTTTCCCATATTAGTGGCTGGCAAAGATAAAGCAGGAGAATTCTATCGGAAGAATTTTGGTGGCATGTTCGCCTATGTCACACATCGAATTCCAGAAATTTCGGATGAACTGTACAAGGTGGATGACGCTATGAAGGCTGGATTTGGATGGGAAAACGGACCCTTCGAAATTTGGGATGCCATTGGGGTCAAAAAAGGGATCGAACTTATAAAAGATCTCGGTAAAGAGCCGGCAGCCTGGGTGAATGAAATGTTGGATGCAGGAGTAGATTCTTTCTACACCGTTACGAATGGTGCTACCTATTATTATGATATTCCGAAGAAAAAACATGTAAAAATACCCGGACAGGATTCTTTCATCATTCTCGATAATATCCGAAAGAGCAACGAAGTGTTCAAAAATAGTGGCGTTGTGGTTGAAGATCTGGGCGACGGCATATTGAACGTAGAATTCCAAAGTAAAATGAACAGCATTGGTGGAGACGTACTCGCAGGATTGAATAAGGCTATCGATATGGCCGAGAAAGATTATGACGGACTTGTAGTTGGGAACCAAGGCGCTAATTTTTCGGTTGGAGCTAATATTGGAATGATCTTTATGTTGGCGGTGGAGCAGGAATATGACGAATTGAATATGGCCATTAAATATTTTCAGGATACAGTCATGCGTCTGCGATATTCTTCTATTCCGACTATAGTAGCGCCACATGGAATGACATTGGGCGGCGGATGTGAAATGGCCTTACACGCAGATCGAGTAGTAGCCGCAGCCGAGACGTATATTGGCTTGGTGGAATTTGGTGTAGGTGTGATCCCCGGAGGTGGAGGTTCTAAAGAAATGGCCTTGCGTGCCAGTGACACCTTCCAAAAGAACGATGTGGAACTCAACCGACTGCAGGAATATTTCCTAACTATAGGAATGGCCAAGGTGGCCACTTCGGCTTACGAAGCCTATGATACCGGGATCCTTCAGCATGGGAAAGACATCGTAATTGTGAACAAAGACCGTCAGATCGCAGCTGCCAAACAAGTGGCGCGTATGATGGCGGACCAAGGATACACCCAACCGGTGAAACGAAAAGACGTCAAGGTTCTAGGAAAGCAGGCCCTGGGAATGTTCCTAGTGGGTACTGATTCCATGGAGGCCAGTAATTACATTAGTGAACACGATCATAAAATTGCGAATAAATTGGCGTACGTGATGGCCGGTGGGGACTTGAGTGAACCCACGCTCGTGACTGAGCAATACTTGCTAGATCTGGAGCGCGAGGCATTTTTAAGTCTTTGTGGAGAACGAAAAACACTAGAACGACTTCAATTTATGTTGCAAAAAGGAAAACCGTTGAGGAATTAGATTTGAGATTTAAGATTTAAGATTTAAAAGAAATATATGAAAGAAAGCTAACTCCCTAGGATTAACCAAATAGTGGAAACATGCATAACTTTCAAAATTTAAAAAATTGGTAAAAAGCAATGAATATCGTCGAAAGAACATATCAAATTACAGCTCTCTTCCCTAAAGATGAGCGATTTGGCTTGATAAGCCAGATGCGACGGTGCGCAGTGTCTATTGCCTCCAATATATCTGAAGGATCGGGAAGGAATTCGAATCGAGAATTTAATTACTTTCTTGGAATATCTAATGGTTCGGCAAACGAACTTTTTACCCAATTGATACTTTCAGAAAGATTGAACTTTATCGATAAAAAAATAGTCGAACCAATAATTAAAGAAGTGATAGAAGTACAGAAAATCAATTACACTTTGATTAAAAAGTTTTCGAAGAAAAAGTAATCTTACGTCTCATATCTATCCTCTTAATATCTAGAAAAAAATATGAAAACAGCATATATAGTAAAAGCATACAGAACGGCAGTAGGAAAGGCGCCAAAAGGACTCTTCCGATTTAAGCGAACAGACGAATTGGCCGCGGAGACTATTCAGTACATGATGAAGGAGTTACCTCAACTGGATAAAAAACGTATTGACGATGTGATCGTGGGTAACGCCATGCCTGAAGGGTCCCAAGGATTGAATATGGCGCGTCTTATCTCCTTGATGGGACTGGATATTGTCGATGTACCGGGAGTTACCGTAAACCGATTTTGCTCTTCTGGAGTAGAAACTATTGCGATGGCAACAGCTAAGATCCAGGCGGGCATGGCAGACTGTATCATTGCCGGAGGAGCTGAAAGTATGAGCTCGGTGCCCATGACAGGATTCAAACCCGAGTTAAACTATGACTTGGTCAACTCCGGACACGAAGACTACTACTGGGGAATGGGAAATACCGCTGAAGCGGTTGCAAATCAGTTTAAAGTTTCGAGAGAAGATCAGGATGAATTTGCGTATAATTCTCATATGAAAGCGTTAAAAGCTCAGGCCGAAGATCGATTTCAGAAACAGATCGTTCCTATTGAAGTGGATCAGACCTATATAGATGAAAATGGCAAGAAAGCCAACAAGTCGTATACCGTCACCAAAGATGAAGGGCCAAGAAAAGGTACTAACAAGGAAGCCCTCGCAAAATTAAGACCGGTTTTTGCTGCTAATGGTAGCGTTACAGCGGGGAATTCGTCTCAAATGAGTGATGGAGCAGCCTTTGTGATGGTTATGAGCGAAGAGATGGTGAAAGAATTAAATATTGAGCCCATTGCCCGCATGGTGAATTATGCCGCGGCAGGAGTGGAACCAAGGATCATGGGGATTGGGCCCGTGAAAGCAATCCCAAAGGCATTAAAACAAGCCGACTTGAAACAAGATGACATCTCCCTGATCGAATTGAATGAGGCATTTGCCTCTCAATCGCTCGCTGTTATGCGTGAGTTAGATCTTAATCAGGAGATCGTAAATGTAAATGGAGGTGCTATCGCCCTGGGGCATCCCTTGGGATGTACTGGAGCCAAACTTTCGGTGCAACTATTTGATGAAATGCGACAACGTGAGATGCAAGGAAAGTATGGAATGGTGACCATGTGCGTAGGTACCGGACAGGGAGCTGCTGGAATATTTGAGTTTTTAAATTGAGATTCAAGAGTATAGATAATAGAATAAAGAATTGAGATTATGAGTGTAGAAACAACAGACAAAGAGTTACTTCGAGGTGGCCAGTTTTTGGTTACTGAAACAGCATGTGAAAACATATTTACCCCAGAGGACTTTTCCGAAGAACAAAAAATGATGAAGGAGTCGGTGATTGAGTTCGTGGATCGCGAGATCTGGCCGAAAAAAGACCGTTTCGAGAAGAAAGATTACGCCCTTACCGAAGAGGTAATGCGTAAGGCCGGGGAACTAGGATTGTTAGGAATAGCTGTCCCTGAAGCCTATGGCGGATTAGGAATGGGCTTCGTAACCACAATGTTGGTTTGTGATTATATTTCCGGGGCAACCGGATCGATCGCGACTGCTTTTGGAGCGCATACCGGTATTGGAACCATGCCTATCACTTTATACGGAACAGAAGAACAATGTCAGAAGTATGTGCCAAAATTGGCCAGTGGCGAATGGTTTGGAGCTTACTGCCTAACGGAACCCGGTGCAGGAAGTGACGCCAACAGTGGAAAAACAAAGGCGGTATTGAGCGATGATGGCAAGTATTACAGCCTCAGCGGACAGAAAATGTGGATCTCGAACGCCGGATTCTGTAATATGTTCATTGTCTTCGCTCGAATAGAGGATGACAAAAACATTACCGGATTTATAGTTGAGAACGACCCATCCAATGGGATTACCATGGGTGAGGAAGAACACAAATTAGGGATTCACTCCTCCTCTACCCGTCAGGTCTTTTTCAGTGACACCAAAGTGCCAGTGGAAAATATGCTTTCTGAAAGAGGCAATGGATTTAAGATCGCGATGAATGCCTTGAATGTTGGACGGATAAAATTGGCAGCGGCCTGTTTGGATGCACAACGAAGAGTCATCCATAGCGCTGTCAACTATGCCAATGAGCGAATTCAGTTTAAAACTCCCATCGCCAAATTTGGTGCGATCAAAGCAAAGTTAGCCAATATGGCTGCATCTGCTTACGCCGGTGAAAGTGCCAGCTACCGCGCTGCCAAGAATATTGAAGATCGTATCGCGATTAGATTGAGCGAAGGAAATACCCATCAGGAAGCCGAATTGAAAGGCGTGGAAGAATATGCAATTGAATGTTCTATTCTGAAGGTAGCTGTTTCTGAAGATATCCAAAATTGCTCCGATGAGGGTATCCAAATTTTTGGTGGAATGGGCTTTAGTGCGGATACTCCCATGGAAGCGGCTTGGAGAGATGCCCGTATTTCAAGGATCTATGAAGGTACCAACGAGATCAATCGTATGCTCGCAGTTGGAATGCTTGTGAAAAAAGCGCTGAAGGGTCATGTAGACCTACTTGGACCGGCAACTGCCGTAGGCAAAGAACTCACTGGCATACCATCGTTCGATACTCCCGATTTCAGCGAGGCTCTTTCGGAAGAAAAAGATATGATCGCCAAATTGAAAAAAGTGTTCTTAATGGTTGCGGGTTCTGCCGTTCAAAAATACGGCCCGGATCTGGAGCAGCATCAGCAATTGTTGATGGCTGCAAGTGATATTTTGATTGAAATATACATGGCCGAAAGTACTATTTTACGTACTGAAAAGAATGTGAAACGTTTTGGAGCTGACAGTCAGAAGGAACAGATCGCCATGGCCCAATTGTATCTTTACAATGCCGTGGATACGATTAACTCTAAGGCTAAGGAGGGTATTGTTTCTTTTGCTGAAGGGGACGAACAACGAATGATGTTGCTAGGATTAAAGCGATTTACCAAATATCAAAACCTGCCGAATATAGTGGCACTTCGGAATATCATTGCCGAAAAAGTAACAGCGGAAAATACCTATCCGTTTTAAAAGAAAGATCCGTTCTTTGGATCTTGGTTAGTTAGTTGAAGAACCGTCCTTAGCAATGAGGGCGGTTTTTTTTAGTCCTGTATAATATAGTCTTTTGTCTAGAACCAAAACTCCTGAAAATTGAGTAACTTATGACTTTGAGAATCCCAGTTATGTTCTAATTTAACAATGTTATGAAACAGTTGCTCCCCTTTTTAAGTATTTTACTATTTACTAGCTCTGTTTTGGGACAAGGTCCGAAGGTCTTGGCAACAGATCCTGTTCCTCAGTCGATGGTAAAATCGCCTACAGAAACGATTGTTGTTTCCTTCGATCAGTCAATTGATGAGTCATCAGTAACCCAGGATACATTTCGAGTATTCGGCAGATGGTCGGGCCCCATGGACGGCACTTTCAGCTTCGAAAACAACTCCTCGGTTGTCAAATTTATACCACTTAGAGATTTTTTCTATGGAGAATGGATTCGCGTAAGTCTGTCATCCGGAATTCAAAATAACAATAGCGATCCACTTGAAGGTGGGTATAGTTTTAACTATTGGACGAAATCTTTACCTGCTTCACTAGATCTGGAGTTCGGGGGAAAGATCGATATGCGGCAATCCGGAGAAGGTACAATTACCTGCTATGGGGCATACGCCGGAGATGTGAACAACGATGAGTTTTCAGACCTGGTGGTTGTCACGGAAGATTCAGACGACATACGCATATTAATTAGTGATGGCAACATGAATTATGAGCCCTTCATTGTTATTGAAATGCCCGCAGATCAGGGACCGAGCACTAATGAAGGTGCCGATTTCAATCGCGATGGCTTGATCGATATGGCAATAGGCAGTACCTATACCAATACCATAAACGTGTTAATGGGAGATCCGGTAACTCACTTTGGCAACCAGACCAGTTACGTTTCTGATGAAGGAGTTCGGGGCCTGGCTGTAGGGGATTTCGACGGTGATGGCTGGGATGACATAGCCACAGCCAATCGCGCTGCAAGTAATATTTCATTGTTCTTTAACGATGGTACCGGATCATTTGGACCGGCAGTTTATGTTGATACCAATTTTGCAGGTGAAACTTCTATCGCCGCAACCGATCTTAATGATGATGGCTATGTCGACTTACTCGTTGGTGCCTATGATCATAATAGGGTTATTAGTTTAATAAACAACGGAACTGGCAACTTTTCAGTACATGCCACGGCTCTTGTAGGTAATGGTCCATGGATGATCGCCATAGGAGATATAAACGGAGACGGCTTTGCTGATGTGGCGACGGCAAACAGATTTACAGACGACGTTTCGATAGTGATGACGGATGGTACAGGAGGATTTGAAACCGCTACTCATTATCCCACTAATTCCTTCGTTGTAGCCATAGATCTGGGAGATGTTGATGGCGATGGCGATTTGGATTTTATATCGTCCAATGTTATTGGTGGTGACTATACATTGATGGAGAACGACGGTTCAGGGAATTTTATAAACCCAAGAGTTTATCCTTCAATAGAGAATAGTGCATGTGCCATCATACACGACCGAAATAACGATGGAGCCATGGACATTACAATGATCGATGAGGCGGCCGATGTTGTTCTGCTTTATAATAATACCATGATTCTTGACAGCAATCAACTTGGAAACGAAACGGGCCTTACACTTTACCCCAACCCATTTCACAATAAGATCCATCTGGTCGGTTCTATATCCCACGAAATTAATTTTACTTTGTTTGATCCTTTCGGAAGAATTATTTTACAACAGACGGTATCTCCAATGGCTGAAATAGATCTTAGCGGTCTGGTAGTGTCCAATGGCATGTATTTTGCACAACTCCAACAAAACAATCGAACACAGACCGTCAAACTTTTTAAAAAATAGATCCCACATGCCAATTCTTTTAAAACTAGTAGCGCTCTTATTAGTTACTACAATTTATGCCCAGCCCTCCACCGAAGTATATCTCATGGATCTGGATACTTCCGAAGAAAAAATAACCCTCTCCAATTTTAAGAACGTATCCCAAAACAAAGGCTATGACAATCAGCCTTCCTTCGCGGGAGATCATCTGTATTTTGCCGGAAACAATAATGGGCAAACCGATATTGCCCAATATTCATTAAAGGACGGAAGCAAAAAATGGGTGAACAAAACAACTCCCGGAGGGGAGTATTCTCCTACTTTAATTCCCAATACCCAGTTGGTAGCTGCGGTTCGATTGGATACCAGTGGCTTGCAGCGTCTGTACGGATACGATCTAAATACCGGTGAGAATTCCCTATTGGTTCGAGATCTGGCGGTAGCCTATTTTGCCATTCCCGATAACCAACACTTGCTTTCGGTGGTTCTGTCGACGGGGCAATTGGATCTGGTAGTGGTGAATTTTAAAACGAATTCACGGGATACCTTGCTACTCAATGCCGGGCGTTCCCTTCACAAAGTGCCTACCAGTAAAGCCATGAGCTATACAGCGGTGAACGAGGAAGGGAATTACGATATCTATCAGTTAGATCTTGAATCCAAGGAAAGTTTCTTTGTGACCCAATTGCCAGTAGGAGTTCAGGATCATATTTGGCTGAATGACAGCAAACTGCTTTGTGGTAGTGGAAGTAAATTGTATGTTTTGGATCTCTTCGGAAGTGGAGACTGGAAGTTGGCTGCGGATCTTTCAGCATACAAAATAAAAGATATTACACGGCTCGCTGTAAGTCCCGATGGCTCAAAATTGGCGGTAGTAGCAGAGCCCGATTCAGAAACAAAAAAATAAGACTCCCTAGCCTATCTTTTTGTATTTTTAGGAAAAATAATTCCATGGCAAAACTACTCCTCGTATTGTTTTTTGGTACCTGCATGACGCTCTGCGCACAGTCCGACAGCCGTATCTACGATATCATTTCTGAAACTTCTTCGGAAAGAATTAAGGCAGATATCACTACGCTTGCGGGATTTGGAACACGACATACACTTAGTGACACTATTTCCAACACTCGCGGTATTGGAGCTGCCAGAAGATGGATAAAATCTCAATTTGATAAGATCTCAAGTGACTGTAATAATTGCCTTGATGTTTTTTATCAAAAAGATCTCGTGACCGCTGAAGGCAATCGGCGCATCACCAAAGACGTCTGGGTAGTTAATGTTGCTGCGGTACAACGAGGCACAAAATATCCCAATCGGTACGTGATCATGAGTGGTGATATAGATTCTCGAATTAGTGATCCCAATAATTTTACGGACGATTCGCCCGGAGCGAATGATAATGCCAGCGGCATGGCTGGAGCGATCGAAGCCGCACGAGTGCTTTCTGAATATAAATTTGAGAATAGTATCGCTTATTTAGGATTGAGTGGAGAAGAACAAGGTTTATTTGGAGGAAAGGGATTTGCGCAGTATGCAAAAGATAAAGGTTGGGAGATCATTGGCGTGCTTAACAACGATATGATAGGCAACATTACCGGGGTTGATGGTGTTGTTAGCAATCGGGATTTTAGAATTTTTTCTGAACCCGTCCCGCCTACCGAAACGGAACGGCAGCGAAATGCACGACGGTTTTACGGTGGGGAGGTCGATGGTATTTCGCGCCAATTGGCTCGTTACGTACATAAAACAACCCAAACCTACATGCCCGAAATGAATCCCATGCTAATTTACCGGCTGGATCGTTTTGGTCGTGGTGGGCATCATAGACCCTTCAATGATGCTGGTTTTCCAGGAATTCGGATCATGGAAGCGCATGAAAATTATACACAACAGCACCAGGACATTCGAATGGAAGATGGAATTGAATATGGTGATCAATTGAAATTTGTGAATTTTGATTATGCCAAAAAGCTAACGGCCGTCAACGCGATTAGCATGGCCAGTCTGGCTTGGGCACCACCGGCGCCCACCAATGTGGGGATTGGCGGAATCGTACAACCCAGCGCAAAACTGAAATGGGACAAAGTGGAAGGTGCAACAGCTTATAAAATATATTGGAGAGACACGACTTCCCCCACCTGGGATAACAGTAAATTTGTGGGAGATGTTTCGGAATATACCTTGGATGGAATTGTTATCGATAATTACTTCTTCGGAGTAGCCGCTGTAGGACCCAACGGACATGAAAGTGTGGTTGTTTTTCCTGGAGCCACTTTTCGTTGAATTAGTTTAGAATACTAACATTTCCAACATGTCTTCTGAAGATTTAGCGAAGGGGGAAGACACCAATAGAACTCTTAAATAAGGACACAGCTTTAAAAATGAAAAATAAAATTTCCTTTCTATTACTACTTTTAGTGACAATAAGTAATCTCTACGCCCAACCGTTTACCAAAGCGGATAAACTAAGGGGTTCTATTACCGATGAACGCGCCTGGTGGGATCTCCAGCATTACGATCTCAGTGTGCAGGTGACTCCCAAAACCCAATCCATCAAAGGGAAGAACATCATTACTTATGTAGTTACCGAACGAGGTAAATCCATGCAGATCGATCTGCAACCACCTATGAAGATCGATCGAGTGGAGCAAAATGGTAAGAAATTATCGTTTAGCTCGAAGGGTAGTGCTCATTTCATAAAACTGAAAAAACAAAACAAGGGAGACGAACGAAAGCTAACCGTCTACTTTTCGGGAAAGCCAAAGGCCGCTGTAAATCCTCCTTGGGACGGAGGTTTTACGTGGAAAAAAGACAGCAACGGAAACCATTTTATTGCCACTTCCAATCAAGGGATAGGCTCGAGTATTTGGTGGCCCAACAAGGATCATCCGGCGGATGAACCTGAAAAAGGCGTGGATCTGCGTATCACTGCTCCAGCAAAATTAACGGCCGTTGGAAATGGCCGACTCATAGACACCAAGGACAATGGTAAAACCAAAACCTGGCATTGGCAAGTGGTAAATCCCATCAATAATTACGGGATCAATGTAAATATTGGTGATTATGTAAATTACAAAGAGGTATTTGAAGGGCTAAAAGGCAACCTCGACATGGATTATTGGGTGCTACGAGAAAATTTGGAAAAAGCCAAGGATCAATTTCAGCAGGCTCCGCTTATGGTACAGGCATTTGAATATTGGTTTGGCCCCTACCCTTTTTACGAGGATAGTTTTAAACTTGTCGAAGTACCATATCTAGGGATGGAGCATCAGAGTAGTGTTACTTACGGAAACAAATATCAAAATGGCTATTTGGGTACGGACCTGAGTAATAGTGGTTGGGGATTGCGGTTTGATTTTATCATTATTCATGAGGGAGGACACGAGTGGTTTGCCAACAATATTACCAATAAAGATGTGGCCGATATGTGGCTCCATGAAGGATTTACAGCCTATTCGGAGAATTTATATTTGAACTATCACTTTAGCGACATCGCTGCCAGCGAATACGTAGTAGGGACAAGAAGGCTTATCCAAAATGATAAACCTATGATAGGTACGTATGGTTATAATAATCGTGGCAGTAACGATATTTACTATAAAGGCGCCAATATCCTTCATACCCTGAGACAGCTGCTTGAAGACGATAAGAAATGGCGTGCTATTCTACAAGGACTCAACAAAGAGTTTTACCATCAAACGGTGACCACCAAGCAGGTGGAGGATTTTATGAGTAAAGAAAGTGGGATCGATCTCACTCAATTTTGGGATCAATACTTACGAACTGTTTGGGTGCCGAAGTTAGAATATAAGTTGGATGACAATAAATTGACCTTTCGATATGTGGAAATTGTAGAAGGATTTGATATGCCGGTGATCCTAGTCGTCGACGGTGAGGAGGAGTGGATTTATCCTACTTCGGAATGGAAAACAAAAGAGTTCAGCAATATGATCCAAAACGCAGCGGTTAAACCAGATTTCTACATAGATTCTGAAAAGCTGAACTGAGTCCAAAATCGGCACAATTAATCCAGACCCATGGAAAAACCCGAAATGTATTTCCCAAGAGATGTGGAATGGCGGGAGTGGCTTGAAATACACCATGCCAGTCATTCGCAAGGGGTGTATCTTATTCTTTATAAACTGGAAGCAAATATTCCTACCATGCGCTGGGAGGAGGCGGTACAAGTCGCTCTTTGTTTTGGCTGGATAGACAGTACAGTTAAAAACCTAGGCGGGCCAAAAAGACGTCAATATTTTTGTCCAAGAAATCCAAAGAGTACTTGGAGTGCGCTTAACAAACGATATATTAAGGAGCTCGAACAGCAAGGTTTAATTCATGAAAGTGGCCGGAAAATGATCGATCTCGCTAAGAAAACAGGGACCTGGTCTGCCATGGACGATGTAGAGAATGGAGTCATCCCTTTGGAGCTGCAAAAAGCATTTCAGAAAAACCCGATAGCCTATACTAATTATCAAAACTTCGCTCCCGGGTATCGCAAAGGCTATTTAAGTTGGTTGCATCAAGCCAAAAGACCCGAGACTCGAGAGAAACGCATTTCAGAAATAATCAAACTCTGCGCTGCCAATTGTAAGCAACGTGCCTGAATATTTTAGGTAGGTTGACTACAACCTTTTGTGACGTTCATTAACACTCTGTTAAGAGTTGTTACGTTCAAAATCACTAATTTGCTAATTCAAAATAACCACCATGCATAGTAAAATTTGTACTCTCCTCCTGGGGCTGTTTCTTATTGCCCCTACATACGCTCAAAAGAAAGAAAAAAAAGACAAAGAAAAACCAAAATGGGATGTATCAAATCCCGGAGCCGACTTCAACTACAAGACGCACAGTTTTACAACTAACGAGGGAACCTGGATGAATTTGGACGTAAGTCCCGATGGCCGTACCATCGTATTTGATCTTTTGGGAGACATTTACACGTTGCCTGTTTCGGGAGGTATTGCTAAGGCTATTAGGACAGGGATTCCATTTGAAATTCAGCCGCGATTTAGTCCGGACGGAACGAAGATCTCCTTTACCAGTGATGCTGGTGGAGGTGATAATATTTGGATCATGAATACCGATGGAAGCGATGCCAAGCAAGTAACCAAGGAAAAATTCAGGTTGTTAAATAATGCTGTTTGGATGCCGGATGGAGATTACCTGGTTGCCCGGAAACATTTTACTTCGGGACGGAGTTTGGGAGCAGGTGAAATGTGGCAGTTCCATCGATCGGGAGGAACAGGATTACAACTTACCAAGAGAAAGAACGATCAACAGGATGTAAATGAGCCATTTGTTTCGCGTGACGGAAAGTATTTGTATTACAGTGAGGATATGTACCCCGGAGGGTTTTTTCAGTATAATAAAAACCCGAACAATCAGATCTATGTCATCAAACGCTACAATTTAGAAAATGGAAAAACCGAAACGGTAACCGGAGGTCCCGGAGGCGCTGCTCGGCCTACAGTGTCCGTAGATGGCAAAAAGTTGGCCTTCGTTAAACGAGTGCGCGAGCAAACGGTGTTATTTATACACGATCTGGAAACCGGGGAAGAGTGGCCTCTTTTTGATCAATTGAACAAGGATCAACAGGAAGCCTGGGCAATCTTTGGAGTGTATCCCAATTTTAGTTGGATGCCTAATAATACGGAGATCGTTTTTTGGAGTGGTGGTAAAATTCAAAAAATAGATATTAATTCCTTACAAGTTTCCAATATTCCATTTACAGCGAATGTAAAGATCGATTTGGCGAAAACCGTGCATTTCAATAATCCTGTAGAGGATAATACCTTCGACAGTAAAGTGATACGGTATGCTGTCACTAGTCCTAATGGAAAATTTTTAATATTCAATGCTTTAGGTTATCTTTGGAAGAAGGAATTGCCCAATGGTAGTCCAAAGAGATTAACTCTTGGCACTGATTTCGAGTTTGAACCAGTCATCTCCCCAGACGGAAACAGTATTGTTTATGTCAGCTGGAACGATCTTGAGAAAGGTGCCATTTTTAAGATACCGCTCATCGGCGGAACCCCCGTCAAACTTACTTCAGAAAAAGGAATTTACCGTACTCCATCGTTCTCTCCAGATGGTAGCACGATCGTATATCGCAAGGAAGGTGGAAACACCGATCAAGGATTCACCTTTACCAAGCAACCCGGTATTTATACCATGAACGTCAATGGCGGCATTCAAAAATTTATTATCAATAAAGGAGCTTATCCCACCTACACGAAAGACGGAACACGACTGTTTTTACAAACCGGAGGTACTTATTTCGGGAATCTGACCAAAAAACTAATCACGGTAAACTTAGACGGAAAAGACGAAAAGGAACATATTAGCTCCAAGTACGCCAATAGATTAGTGCCAAGTCCCGACAATAAATGGATCGCTTTTACCAATTTACATAAGGTGTTTGTTGCGCCATTGGTGGTAAACGGTAAATCCATCAATTTAGATAACAAAAGTAAGGCGGTTCCCGTATCACAATTGGCGGAAGACGCCGGGATCAATATTCACTGGTCACCGGACAGCAAAAAAGTGATGTGGACCCTGGGCGATGAATATTTTAGTAGTGAATTAAAGAACAGATTTACATTTTTGCCAGGTTCTTCGGAAAAGGTACCGGACATGTCTAAGAGTGGAACCAAGATCGGATTAACGGCACAGGTTGACAAACCCACTGGGATTATTGCCTTTACAAACGCGCGCATTATAACTATGGACGGCGGCAAGGTCATTGAAAATGGAACATTGGTCGTCAACGGCAATCGAATTGAATCTATGGGACAAAAAAATGCCATCCCTGCCAATGCCAAGGTCTATGACCTCCAAGGCAAGACGATCATGCCCGGATTGGTGGATGCACATGCGCATATAGGTGCGTTTCGATATGGGTTGACTGCACAGCAGAACTGGCAGTTTACGGCTAATTTGGCCTTTGGTGTGACCACTGCCCACGATCCTTCAGCGAATACGGAGACTGTATTTACTCTTTCCGAATTGCAAAAAAATGGAACCCTCGTTGGTCCACGCCTCTACTCCACCGGATTTATACTTTACGGAGCCGATGGTGATTTTAAGGCACTTATAAATAGTCTGGACGATGCCCGAAGTAGCATTAGAAGAACGAAGGCCTTTGGCGCTAAAAGTGTGAAAAGTTACAATCAGCCGCGACGCGAACAACGACAACAAGTTTTGCAGGCAGCTCGCGAAATGGGAATTAACGTAGTTCCTGAAGGTGGCTCCACTTTTTATCATAATATAACTATGGTCATCGATGGTCACACGGGAGTGGAACATAATATTCCTGTAGCTCCTGTGTACAAAGATGTACTTGAAATTTGGGGTGCAAGCGGCACGGGTTACACGCCTACCCTTATCGTTAATTACGGTGGGCTCAATGGTGAGTACTACTATTACCAACGTGATAATGTTTGGGAAAACGAACGACTTATGTCGTTTACTCCACGCCGAGTTTTAGACGGTCGTTCCCGACATAGAACGATGGTGCCTCAGAAAGAATACGACAACGGACATTTACTTGTGTCGCGTACTGCCAAAGAACTAACCGACGCCGGAGTTAAGGTAAATATGGGAGCCCATGGACAATTGCAAGGTTTGGGAGCCCACTGGGAAACATGGATGCTGGCAGCCGGTGGCATGACCAATATGGAGGCACTTGAGGCGGCAACAATTAATGCGGCCAACTATATTGGTGCCGGAGCCGATATTGGCTCTTTGGAAAAGGGTAAAATGGCCGATCTAATTATACTTGGAAAAAACCCCTTGGAAAATATTGAAAATACTGAAACCGTAGAAATGGTGATGGTGAACGGTCGTCTTTATGACACCAAAACCATGAATGAAATTGGCAATCACCCAAAGGATAGAAAACCTTTTTGGTGGGAGCAAAATAAGTACAATCAAGCCTTCCCATGGCATCAGGAGACTGAGAGTTTTATGAAGGGTGGTTGTGGCTGTGGAGCTTCACACAATTAAGATGTATCTAGCCCAATTCAATATCGCCGAAGCACTTGACTCCATGGACAGTCCCGTTATGGCCGATTTTATTAATAACACGGACCGTATCAATGCCCTAGCGGATGCACAACCCGGATTTGTATGGCGATTAAAAGGCGAATACAGTGATGATTCATATTCCATCAAGGCCTTCGACAATGATTTAATGCTGGTGAATATGAGTGTTTGGAAGGATCGACAGAGTCTCTTTGATTATGTCTACAACACCGGGCACGTTGAGATCTTCAAACGCCGAAAGGAGTGGTTTCAAAAAATGCCGAAAATGCATATGGTGCTATGGTATGTGGAAGAAGACCATATTCCCACTGTGGATGAAGGCATTGAGCGCCTGGAACATTTGCGGGAGCATGGCGAAAGTGAACATGCCTTTAGCTTTAAAAGTAACTACTAGTTGTGGGCTTTTATGACCTAGCCAAAGAAGAGCGTGCCGAGATTGCGGCCAATATTCGGTTTGAACTTACATCAGACCTCGAAGCGGACACGCATTTTCATTTTGTTGAACATTTTAGTGATGAGGATACTTACATTCGGAAGGTGGCCTATCAAGCTGTGGGTAAAATTTATAATGATGTAGTGGTTCTTCGGAAGGGAATATTGCACGTACTTTTCAGCTTAAAAAATCATGAAAACGAATTGATACGTCAAACGGTAGTAAACGCCGGCGGTGAAATAGGAATGTTTCAATTTGACAAGGTATCCTCGATTTTTGATGAGGCATTATTCGACAATCACCACAAGGTTCGCAACGCGGTCATTGGTTCTTTGAAAAAAATGAGTCAGAAAAACCCGAAACCATCACTCGAGTGGGCTAAAAACTACCTCTACCATCCTAACAAAGAGGTACGACGGGAGATCTGTCACGGAATCGAGCTACGAGGCCGTACCCATCCTGAAGATATACTGCCGCTGCTAAAGGAACTTCAGCACGATGAAACAAAACGAGTTCGCGATACCTTGGTGCACGTTATTGGCCAGATTAGTTACAAGGAAGGATGTTTGGCAACGGTAGTTTCGGAATTGAATCAATGGGAGAACAAGGAACTGGTTTCGGATGCTGTTGACGAGATCGTTGACGTACATAGCGAAAAGCGCTATGCAAAATTTTCGGCACTGACTCAAGAGGAAGTCGTATCTTATATTTCAGAAAAACTAAAAACCAATATATTATGAAGCGATACCTATTTGGGCTGATGGCACTCTTATTGCTATCTGCCTGTGAAGAGAAAGCCTCTAATAATGAGGTAACCTCAACTACTAACACGACCGATTATCTCTCGTTTGAAGACAGAGATGATCAATTTACCGGTGGCATCAAAATGATCCCTGTTGAAACGCCAAAAGGGACTTTTAAGGTTTGGACCAAACGTGTGGGCAACAACCCTACAATTAAGGTACTGTTGTTACATGGTGGACCCGGTGCGACCCATGAATTGTATGAGAGTTTTGAAGGCTATTTGCCACAGGAAGGGATCGAGTTTTACTATTACGATCAGTTAGGCAGTTACTACAGCGATCAACCGGATGATCTCAGCTTGTGGGACACGGCGCGTTTCGTTGAGGAAGTGGAACAGGTTCGGAAGGCATTGGGATTGAATCAAGATAACTTTTATTTGTTTGGACAATCCTGGGGTGGCATTTTGGCCATAGAATATGCACTGAAATATCAGGAAAATTTGAAAGGACTCATCATTTCGAATATGGTGCCTTCGGTACCCGGTTATAATAAATACAACATAGAAGTTTTGGCTCCCCAGTTGGATACTGAAGTGTTGGAAACGATACTGAAATACGAAGCCGCCGAAGACTTTCAAAATGAAGAATACCTCAATCTCATATTGGAGCACTATTATCCTGAGCATCTGCTGCGGATGCCCATTGATACCTGGCCTAATTCTATAAATCGCACCTTTAATCATCTCAACACACAGGTGTACATCCATATGCAGGGACCCAGTGAATTTGGAATAAAAGGAGACGCCACTCTTAAAGATTGGGATGTCAAAGACCAACTCAAAACAATTTCGGTCCCCACCTTATCCATTGGCGCTCAATACGACACCATGGATCCCAAGGAGATGGAATGGATCGCCAACGAGGTTCAAAACGGTAGGTATTTGCATTGCCCGAATGGCAGTCACTTGTCCCAATACGATGACCAAGAGCATTTCTTTCCCGGGCTTATCAAGTTTCTAAAGGATGTGGATGGAGGTACTTTTGGCAACGGAGCCGAGTAGTTGGTCGCTACAGATAATGGATTAATCGAAAAACAGCCTTATCGACCGATAAATAAGGCTTTCTTGCTAAAATTTGAGCTAAAATTTGTAACTTTAACATTCTAATATAAAATTGAACAAAAAATGGTTAAAGCAAAATACCAAAACGTATTGACATTAGGAGAAGCATTAAATATCCAAGATGGCGACGTTAAAGAAGAAAACGGTGTATTACATGTTACAGGAACCGCCGCCAATCAGTATCATAAAAATCTTTTATGGGATGCTATCAAGACCGCAGGAGGTGAAGATCCAAGTGATATTATGGCCGATATAAAAGTGGCTGATACTTCTGTATATGCGCATCACGAAGTTTCCAGTGGTGAATCTCTCAGCAAGATCGCTGCGCACTACTACGGGAATCCCATGAAATACACGGCCATTTTTGAGGCCAATCGTGGTTTATTGGACAATCCTGATGTGATCCATCCGGGACAAAAATTGGTCATTCCAAACCTATAAAAGAAAACAAATCGTACTTAAAATCCGCAGTCCATTGAGCAACTTCTCAAGACAGCGGATTTTTTATGCTTGAATTTTTTTATTCTGAAAAGAATAGATCAATGAGAGATTGCGTGACGTTTTCAACAGTACTCTCCTCAATCCCCTGAATGGGTGAAAGAAATTCATTGAGCTTTTTTACTTCCGTATCGTCTAGTAGAACCGGAATAATTTTGCCATCGAGATGACCGGATACCATCGCCAGATCCACTTCCCGTTTGCACCATTTTGAAGCCGCCGAATTTTCGGAAACAATCACCACCAACCAGTTGCTTCTCGAAATCGCCTTTCTTATCTCCGCCGTCCATATAGAACCTTTGGGAATGTTATCCTTGGAATACCAGGTATTGATATTGTGTTCCTTTAGCTGTGCCACAAGTTGATCAACATAATCCTTGTCCTGACTACTGTGACTTATAAATAAGTTGGTGTCCGTATTTGTAAGCATCGATTTTAAGTGATAGCCCTTGTATCTTACACCCACCTCCTGATCGGGTTTTTTTAAAACAAAGTCTTCAATACTTTCCATTTTAGATACAATATCCTTGGCATTGGTATAGGTAAGATGATCGCATAAAATACCTCTGCCGTTTCTTGCTTCATTTTCGAATGCCGCAGCCAAATTTACGGACGAACCAATGGCGGTGTAATCTCTAATCGCCGCATTTCCAATACCTCCAAGAATGACTTGATCGGTGGTGATTCCAACCCCCAGATCCAAAAAATCCAATTGTTGATTACTCCCAACATTCCATCTTTTTTTTAGTTCTGAAAATTGTTCCTGCATTGCAAATGCACATTTCACAGCACGAGTGCTGCAATCTTCTCCCTGAAATAAAGCCATGACACCGTCCCCCAGAAATTTATTGACTATCCCCTCTTCTTTGAGAATGGTGGTACTCAATATGGAAATAAATTCACTTAGCTTCTTTTGAACATGTGTTGGATATACCAGTGACTGACATAGTTGTGTAAAGCCTCTCATATCTGCAAAAAGGACTGAGAGCGTTTCTGTTTTGGCGTCCTCATTTAATTCACGCATTCGGCTATAAAGCGCATTGGTTGTGGTATTTGAATTGTAAAGACCACTATGCGCCAACAAACTTTCAAGTAACTTGGCATTCCGAATAGCAATACTTGCTTGGTCTGCAAAATATTCTAAAATCACTTGATCTCGCAAAGTGTACTCTCCGGATTTCTTATTTAAAACCTGAATCGCCCCAAGGCTTTCATCACCTACTTTAAGAGGTGAACAAACGAGGCATTTTGTCTTCTTATTAGTTTCATCATCCACACCCGAAAAATGATCTTTTACACGGTTTTCAACCAGTGATTCACCGGTTGTAAAAACATGACCTGCCTTGCTTGCATCAATGGGAATTGGTTTTTCAGAATGTTTACCGAAGTTGCTCAATACCCATTCCGATTCCACTCCCGTAGCCGCAGCTATGTATAAGGAGTTGTCTCTATCGTTGTGCAAAAAAATACTGGTATCCGGAGATTTTGTGAGTTGGCTGGCAGTTTCCAGAATCCTATAAAGTAAAGTTTCTAACCCTAACTCCTTTGTCAACTCCCGTGTTGATTGAGTCAATACACGAAAATCTTCAGTAGAAAGAACGTTAAGTTCGTTATTTTTATCTTGATCAGTCAAGGTCTATAGCATCTTGAATTAACGACAACAATTAAAACTGGATTTATAGTTTTCTTCGGTCATACACAATATACGATTAATTCGTAAATTTATCCTACACAGTCCATTGCTTAGCCCAGACCAGTTGATTTTTTATGCTCGAGAGTTTTTCTGAAATACCCATCGAACTTTTATTAGGGCTTTTCTTCCTGGGAGCTGCTACTTTTACCCTTTCAACCATTAGTGGAGGCGGAGGTGCCATGATGCAAATTCCAGTACTGAACTTTTTAATAGGAGCCTCTCAAACCGCACCGGTCATTAATCTGGGGGCATTTATAAGTAGGCCCACACGCATCCTAATTTTTTGGAAACACATTGTTTGGAAGGTATTTTGGTACTTCGTCCCAACCGCTATGTTGGGTGCCTGGTTGGCTTCCTGGCTCTTTTCAGAAGTAAAGATCTATTGGATCCAATTATTTGTAGGCCTGTTTCTGGTGAGTACGTTTTTTCAGTATCGCTTCGGAAAAAAGGAACGATCATTTAATGTAAAGCTATGGTATTTTATTCCGTTGGGATTTTTTATCTCCATTATTGGAACTTTTACCGGAGGAATGGGTCCGGTTCTTAACCCCTTTTTATTGAATGTGGGAATTGATAAAGAAGAGTTAGTAGGCACTAAAGCTGCACAATCCTTCTTTTTGGGATTGGCTCAAGTAAGTGGTTATGTATTTTTTGGTTTGCTTACGACTACACTTTGGATCTACGGAATTGCCCTCGGCATGGGGGCCATTGTAGGCAATCTCATAGGCAAGTGGCTGTTGAAACGAATGAGTAAGTTGGCATTTCGGCGGTGGTTGATCGCAATTATGGTCATTAGCGGACTCGTACTCATTGCGAAGGCCATTCCTGAGCTTTGATCCTTATATAATGGGTCTGCTTTCCTTATATTTGATACCCGAAAGGCCTTGGAATCTTTAAACTGAAAAAGGGTCATACACCAAAGAACTTTATAATGAAGCTCTCGAAGCATAATAACAAACCCGAAATATTCCACTCCATTCAAGGAGAAGGCAAATCAACAGGTATCCCCTCTATTTTTATTCGGACTTCGTTGTGCAACCTACATTGTATTTGGTGTGATACGGATTATACATGGAACTGGGAGAATACCAATTTCAAACACAATAATGATGCAATCAAAGGGTACAAAAAATATAAGAAAGAAGATCAGATCATCGAGCTAATGGTTCCGGAGATCGTGGACATTGTGTCCAATATGGAATGTAAACACATTATACTTACAGGTGGAGAGCCACTTATTCAGCAAAGAGAACTTACCGAACTCATGCAAGAGCTAAAAAAAATAGATCCCGATTATTTTTTTGAAGTTGAAACGAACGGAACCATCGTACCGGTAACTGAATTTGACCAAGCCATCGACCAATACAACGTTAGTCCCAAACTTCAGAATTCGGCCATGGACCATGATATCCGAATCAAACCAAAGCCACTTGAATTATTGAGTCGTTCCGATAAGTCGAATTTTAAGTTTGTGGTATCCAGTGAAACCGATCTAGAAGAAATCATTTTGCTGCAAAAGGAATTCAATATCGACAGTTCGAAAATCCACTTAATGCCTGAGGGCACCACGGCAAAACAACTAAATGAAAAGACCCGATGGTTGGTTGAAATTTGCAAGCAATACAACTTCAATTTCAGTAACCGACTTCACGTTCACATCTGGGGCTCGAAACGTGGCATTTAGCTTGGCTACAGTCCGCTAATATATCCACCGTAGACATCCTTAAAATGTAATCCATCGCTCAAATTATACTTGCTCAATTTCTTATTCTCGGCAAGGGCCCATAAAACGAATTCCATAAAAAAGTAGCGATCAGCCTCCGAAACATCGGGAACATTCTTCGCCAATAGATCGCTCAGAGGTGTAACACTGTCCAGTTTTTCACGGTACTCCGCATCGGTCAAACTATCGACCAATTCGAAACCTCGCTGCTCAAAAAACCAGGATACGATCTCGTCGTAGGGGTCAATGTCACTGTCCTTCTGTAACTTTTCTATCTTCGGAAAAAAATGTTCAAACTCGGTTTTTACGGCATCTGCAACCAATTGTAATGCCACCGAAGCGGTCCCCTCCTGCTCCCCTTCATAGACTAATTCCACTTTACCAGTGATGGCTGGAATAATACCCATAAAATCTCCCATCCGCACGGTGGTTTGCTCATCCCCATTTTGAATGGCACGACGCTCGGCTGTACTCAATAAATTTTCAAATGCAGTGATGCTCAAACGTGCACTCACTCCACTTTTTGCATCTATAAATTCACTTTGTCGGGCCTCAAAACTTATTTGCTCCAATACATTTTTAGCCAACTCCGGTACATAGATGTTTCGTTTTGCCATTACAGCTGCTTCGGTTTCCTGCTCGGTAATGGTTCTGGCGATCTCCAAATTCTCCGGGTAATGGGTCAATATCTGTGAGCCAATTCTATCTTTCAGCGGAGTCACTATACTTCCCCGGTTGGTGTAATCTTCGGGATTGGCGGTGAACACAAATTGAATATCTAACGGTAATCGCAGCTTGAATCCACGTATCTGAACATCTCCTTCCTGCAGAATATTAAAAAGTGCCACTTGGATGCGCGCTTGCAAGTCTGGCAATTCATTAATCACAAAGATACTTCGGTTGGCTCTGGGGATCATTCCAAAGTGGATCACGCGGTCGTCTGCATAAGTCAATTTAAGATTGGCCGCTTTAATTGGGTCCACATCGCCAATAAGATCGGCTACAGTAACATCTGGTGTTGCCAGTTTTTCTGCAAATCGGTCGTCTCGGTGTAACCATGCAATAGGTGTTTCATCTTTCTTTTCGGCTAAAAGCTCACGCGCATAGCGTGAAATGGGCCTGAAGGGATCATCATTGATCTCACTTCCCTCCACAACCGGAATATACTCATCCAAGAGAGAAACCATTTGCCGGGCGAGGCGGGTTTTGGCCTGCCCTCTTAATCCTAAAAGATTAATATTATGTTTGGAAAGAATAGCCCGCTCCAACTCTGGGATCACGGTATATTCATAGCCATATATCCCTTCAAAAGTGGTTTCCTTTTTCATCAATTTCTGAAGCAGATTTCGGCGTAATTCCTCTTTAATGGTCTTGTGTTGGTATCCGGATTCTTTTAATGCTCCGAAAGATTTGATCTTTTCTATATTCATATGATTTATCTACTCTAAATTATCTTTTTACTTTGTGTTCTTGGTGCCTTCTCCGTATCCTTTGGGGTAAAACTGTTTCGCAAAGTTTCTCAAAGTGAAACGGAGTAGCGCAAAGCTCATCTGAGCTTCTTCTTCCGATTGGTTTCATAATCGGTAAAGATCATCTCTCCCAGCCCTTTTAGCCCCGTATAAAATGCTTTTCCTTGGTTGGCTTCGGTGAAATTATCAACGAATTGCTGCAAATAAGGATCACTGGCTATCATAAAAGTAGTAATAGGAATGTGCAACTTACGTGCCTGACGCGCCATGGTATAACACTTACTTACTATGTGTGGATCCAGGCCGGCACTGTTCTTATAATAGGTGCCATCCGGCAATTGCATACAGCTGGGTTTCCCATCGGTGATCATAAAAATTTGCTTGTTGGTGTTCCGTTTTCTTCGCAACATATCCATTGCCAATTGTAATCCCGCCACCGTATTGGTGTGGTATGGCCCAACATTTAAGTAAGGTAAATCCTTAATTTTTATAGGCCATGCATCATTTCCGAAGACCAGAATATCCAGCGTATCCTTGGGATAGCGGGTTGTGATCAATTCACTCAATGCCATCGCGACTTTCTTGGCTGGAGTAATACGATCCTCACCATACAAGATCATGGAATGACTAATATCGATCATGAGTACGGTGCTCATCTGGGCTTTGTACATGGTCTCTTCCACCACCAGGTCATTCTCGGTGAGGTAGAGGTCATCCATCCCATGATTTATCTGTGCATTTTTTAGACTTTCGGTCATGGAAATGCGTTCCAGGGAATCGCCAAATTGATAACTTCGGAATTCCCCCGATCTCTCATCACCCCGTCCGGTAAGTTTGGTCTTGTGATTCCCGGCGCCTCCCCTTTTCAATTTTCCGAAGATCTGTTCCAGTGCTCTTTTCCGAAGAGAACGTTCTAATTTTTCAGTGATCTTCGAAACACCTTTACCTTCGCCATCCCCACTGCCATCGGGCCTGATCTCCTCCCGGATAAATCCCTTAGCCTTGAGATCTTCAATAAAGTCGTCGATGGTGTAGTCTTCGGTCGTTATTTGATATTCCTCATCCAATTGCCGGAGCCAATCGATCGCCTCCTCAAAATCCCCCGAAGTATGCGTAATCAACTCCTGGAAAATCTCGAAAAGTCGCTCAAACGGGGATTGCTCTTTGGGATTATGTTGGGTAAATACAAACCCGGTAGATCGCCTACTCTCTTTCATAATTTAAATATACTATAAAAGCAGTAACGAATGGTGCAGGATTAACTTCGTTTTAGTAATTCATAGGATGAATTTTTCTATTTTAGTAAAAACAATTTATATGATGCTATTTCTGCAAAATACATCCGCCGACCAAAAAGGCGAGATCGACATTAATCCCGTGACTTTAATTGAAAAATTGGATACATGGCTTGATGGCTTCGTCAAAGCCCTGCCCAACATACTAGTGGGTATCGCTGTTTTTATAATTATGCTGTATGTTGCCAAATGGGTGGGCCGGATTGTGAGACGTTTACTTAAGAACAGAGGGCGTCAAAACTTTGGTGAAATTTTGGGAGGATTCACCCGCTACGCACTTATTCTAGCAGGGATACTGATCGCCCTTACCATCATGTCTCCCAACTTGAGTCCTGCGGATCTAATTGCTAGTCTAGGTGTGAGTTCTGTGGCAATAGGATTTGCATTCAAAGATATACTTCAAAATTGGCTGGCCGGAATCCTAATTCTTATGCGGCAACCATTTGAAATTGGAGACCAAATTGAAGTAAATGGCTTTGAAGGTACCGTAGACCGAATTGAAACAAGAGCGACGATAATTACCACCTATGACGGTCAAGATGTGGTTATACCGAATAGTCAGATCTATACCAACGCCGTCTTAGTTAAAACTTCTCATGAACTTATTCGTTCACAGTACGATATTGGTGTTGGATACGACCAGGATTTTCACAAAGCCATCAAACTATTAAAGGAAACCATTGAAAAAATTGACGGGGTATCAAAAGATAAATCCGTGGAAGCCTTGGTTTGGGATCAGGCAGATAGCTGGTTAACAGTCCGAATGCGATGGTGGACGAAGAGCGATCGAGCGAGTGTGGTTCATACTAGATCCGAAGTTGTTCTCAAAACGCAGGAAGCCATGGACGAAGCCGGAATAGATCTTCCTTTCCCAACGCATGTTGAGGTCAAAAAAAGTATAGACTGACATCAAAATATTTTGCCAACGAACACCTAACTATTTTCGATCAACTCATATTCAAAAACGACCTTAAAACCTATGCAACGTTCTTTACTAATTTGTTTTTTTCTAATCTCCGCTACCCTCTGTTCACAAAAACTATCCATGGACCTCATGAAGGACATGCAACCCCGAAATATCGGTCCGGGAGGCATGTCCGGTCGAGTAACGGCTATTGATGTAGTGCTCTCAAATCCCGATGTCATGTACGTGGGCACGGCCTCGGGTGGGCTGTGGAAATCCACCAGCGGCGGGATCAAATGGAAGCCAATATTCGACGACCAACCTACGGCATCTATTGGGGCAGTTGCCATTCAGCAAAGTAATCCGTCCGTTATTTGGGTGGGAACCGGAGAAGGAAATCCAAGAAATAGCTTGAATGGAGGCTTCGGGGTATACCGATCGTTAGACGGTGGAAAATCGTGGAAATCGATGGGTCTCGAACGAACCCGACATATTCACCGCATCATCATTGATCCCACCAATCCAAATACCATTTACGTAGGGGCCATTGGTTCTCCCTGGGGTGAACACCCGGAACGAGGTGTGTTCAAGACGACCGATGGTGGTAAAAGTTGGAAAAAAATTCTATTCGCCAATAACAAGACTGGGGTCGCTGACATGGTTATGGATCCCACCAATCCCAACAAACTCATCGTTGCCATGTGGGAGCACAAAAGGGATCCCTGGTTTTTTAAGTCGGGTGGAGCCGGTTCCGGACTTCATATCACCCATGACGGAGGAGAGACCTGGAGCAAGAAAACAGAGGTTGATGGCTTACCCAAAGGAGATCTGGGTCGCATGGGGGTTGCGATCGCGCGAAACAAACCCAACATCGTTTACGCATTGGTCGAAGCCAAAAAAAATGCACTTTACAAAAGTGAGGATGGGGGTACAAATTGGAAAAAAGTAAATGACAAGAATGATATTGGTAACAGACCGTTTTACTATTCGGAAATATATGTAGACCCCCAAAATGAGAATCGGGTGTATTCGGTGTACACCTACGTAAACGTCTCGCAAGACGGGGGTAAGAATTTCAATCAGTTAATGCCTGCTTATGGAGTTGATAACGGTGTTCATCCGGATCACCATGCCTGGTGGATCCATCCTGAAAACGGCGATTTTATGATCGACGGGAACGACGGGGGAATGAATATTACAAAGGATGGCGGGAAATCCTGGCGCTTTATTGGCAATCTGCCGGTAGCACAATTCTATCACATCAATGTGGACAACGAATTTCCCTACAATGTCTATGGTGGAATGCAGGATAATGGTAGTTGGCGTGGACCGGCTTATGTTTGGCGCGCACAGGGAATTAGAAACAGCTATTGGCAGGAGATCTCTTTTGGAGATGGTTTTGATGTGGTTCCCGATAAGGATGACAGCAGGTATGGCTGGAGTATGAGTCAGCAAGGGTTTGTGAGTCGCTACGACTGGCAGACCGGGAACAATTATGGGGTGCGACCCACACACCCGGATCCGGATATGTTACTTCGTTTTAATTGGAATTCGGCCATCAATATTGACCCCTTTGATACTAATACGATTTACTTCGGAAGTCAATTTGTTCACAAAAGCACGGACAAAGGCCTTACCTGGAGTGTTATCTCTAACGATCTTACCACGAACGATCCTGGTAAGCAAAAACAAAGTGAGAGCGGCGGTTTGACCATGGATGCCACCGGCGCTGAAAACCATACCACGATCCTGGTCATCGAACCATCAGTTTTGGAAAAGGATATGCTGTGGGTTGGAACCGATGACGGCCTGGTTCAATACACTCAAAATGGAGGTCGGACCTGGACCGATGTTTCCAAAAATATCAAAGGCTTGCCCGAAGGCAGCTGGATCGCACAAATAAAGGCAAGTAATAAAGTAAAGGGTGAAGCCTTGTTGGTCGCTAATGATTACAGACGATTTAACTATACATCCTACGTATATCGAACGCGGAATTATGGAAGCTCCTGGGAACGGATCGTGGACAGCGGAGACGTGATCAGTTATGCGCTATCTATCGTCGAAGATCCTGTAGAGCGCAAGCTACTATTCCTTGGGACGGACGATGGTTTGTATGTTTCGGTGGATGCGGGGAACAACTGGCAAAAATGGACCCACGGTTTTCCAACCACTTCGGTGAAGGATTTGGTCATCCATCCAAGGGAGCACGATCTGGTGATCGGTACTTTTGGAAGAGCAGCATGGGTGCTAGATGATATTCGTCCGTTGCGGGAGATCGCCAAAAATCCATCGGTATTACAACAGGATATTAAGTTATTTGAAGCACCAACGGCCTATTTAGCTGCCTATCAGCAACCTACGGGGAGTCGTTTTGGGGGTGATGCCATGTACAATGCTGAGAATCGAATGTCTGGAGCGCGACTGACCTATTATTTTAAGAAGGATACTTCGGAAGAAGATACGGACAAAAAGAAAAAGGGTGACGATGCAGATGATTCCGAAGAAAAAGACACCGAAATCGATGCGGAGGATACTTCCGAAGAAAAAGGTAAAAAACTTTCAAAAGACTCACTATACTTAAAAATCTATGACGGATCGAGATTGATCCGAACCCTAAAACGCAAACTCCCGGATAGTACTGGATTGTATAAATGGCGGTGGTTTATGCGGGAAGCTGGGGGAGATCGTCCTTCTCGCACTATCCGAAAAAGAAGAGGCGAACCGGGAGGTGTGCGCGTAAAACCGGGAACGTATCGTGCAGAATTGCTATTTCGCGAACAAACTACTTCTGCAACTATAAAAGTAGAAAGTGATCCAAGATTGACCGTCTCTCAAAATGCGATCACGGACCGTTATACTGCCGGGAAACAATTGCAAAAAATGACGCAAACTGCGGCCGATGCCGTTAAGCAATTGGTTGAAAGTAAGAATACGGCGTCCGACTTTAAGAAGAAACTGAAAAAAGAAGATGGCAAGAAGTATAAGAAGCAGATCAAAGCGAGTAGTGCGATCGTTAAAAAGATTGATTCGATCATAGCATTCTACATTGGGAAAGAGGACAAGCGACAGGGAATCACTAGGAACCCGGAGGTGAATGTGCTTAGACGCATACGGACGGCTTCCGGTTATAGTTTGAGTCGGCCTAATGGACTCACAGCTACGGAGCAGCGACTTATTTCTCAAGCCAAAACCTCACTGGAAGAGGCGCTTCAAACAACAAACGCCTTTTTTGCCAAGGAATGGCCGGAGTATCGCGGGGAAGTTGAATCTATAGAATTGTCGAATTTTAAAGAAACCAAAATTTTTGAAATTGATTAGAAATGCATGGACAATAGCATTGCTTTGCTTGGGAGTGAGCGGTTTTGCACAAAGTGAATTTGAAGAAGAATTAGGAGTGTGGTATGGATTGAATACCAGCCACAGAATAAGCGACAATTTTAGTATTAATACTGTTGCTCAGGTTAGGACCTACGAACTAGCAAGTGAACTGGAACGCTTCACGGTACTGATAGGTGGTAGATATCAAATTTCGGAACGAGTGAACGTTGCCGGGGGCTATCGATATTTTAAAGTGGATCCCTCCTATTTGGGCGATTCTCCTCCCGACTTTGATGAGCATCGGATCTTTGAAGAGGTGAATCTGAATTCCAATCTGGGAAAGGTGCGATTTGATCACCGATTGCAAATGGAGCATCGGTTCTTTGATTTTGAAACCGGAAGCGATGCAGATTCATGGATACGCTACAGAATTAAATTAAGCCATCCACTTGCTTCGGGATGGACGATTGATGTGTGGGATGAGTTCTTTGTACTCCTTGGAGAGCCTATGTTTCCGTTCAACTGGCTGGGTACGGGAATTAGCTATAAACCATGTGCTCCGGTAACCCTTAGACTGGGTTACTTTGCTACGATACGGGAGGCCAGGGATTTTGGACGGATGCAGCTGGATATAAGCTGGAAATTTGATTGGAGAAAAAAGGAAACGGAGTAGTAGAATTTGTTTTACTTCGGAATAAAATAATCGAACCAACGCGGTTCATTAATACAACTAATTATGAAAAAACTGATCACATTAGGTCTTTGCATGCTGATGTTTTTCGCCTGTAAAGAAAAAGAAACAACCACCGAAACGGCCAGAGAAGTAACGAAATATTCCATCGAACAATTCATGGATAATGAGAATGCCTTTGCCAATGGCTTCTCAAAGGATAATTCGAAGGTACTCATTACAAGTAACCGTTCTGGAATTTATAATATGTATACCACTTCTTCGGGTGGTGGGGTAATAACGCCGCTTACGCAATCGGATAGTGCTTCCATATACGGTCTCTCCTATTTTCCTGAGGACGATCGTATTCTATTCAGAATGGATGGAAATGGTGATGAGATATTCAAAATATTTGTAATGGACGGCGATGAGATACAACGTCTTACTCCTGCTGAAAATGTTCGGGCGCTCTTTGCGGGCTGGTCAAAGGACGGCAAGAGCTTCTATTACCGAAGCAATGAGCGTGATCCCCGTTATATGGACATATACGAGATGGATCTAAGTAACTTCGAGTCTACGATGATGTATCAAAATAATGACGGGCTCGATTTTTCGATCATGTCGCAGGACAAGAAATACTTCGCTCTTAATAAAACGGTAAATACCAATGACACGGATCTGTTCTTGTACAATACTGAAACCAAAGAAACCACCAAGATCAATGAGAATCAGAGTGGAAATTCTGCTGAGGATTTTTCACCGGACGGGAGTGTTTTTTACTATACAACGGATGATGGAGCCGAATTTAGCTACGTGATGAAATACAATATTGCAGACGGCTCCCGAGAGAAGGTGCTGGAAAAGGATTGGGATATCTTGGCCTATTACTTTACGCTTCACGGAAAATATCAGATCACTTTTACGAATGAGGATGCAAAAAATGTGATCGAAGTGACTGAGGTAGCAACAGGAGAAAAAGTAAAGCTACCCACATTTCCCCATAGGGAAATTAGCAGTGCTAGATTTAGTCGCGACGAGAATATGGCCCTGTTAAGTGTGGGTGGATCGCACACCCCAACGAATTCGTATAGTTGGGATATGCGCAGCGGGGAACAAGCTCAATTAACCGATGTATTGAACAAGGAAATCCAACCATTGGACCTTGTTTCGGCCAAAGTGGTGCGATACAAATCGTTTGACGGATTAGAAATACCCGCCATTTACTACACGCCACACAATGCTTCAGAAGAGAATCCCGTACCAGCCTTAGTTTGGGTTCACGGAGGCCCCGGTGGGCAATCGCGTCAAGGGTATAATTCTATCATTCAGTATCTGGTAAATCACGGATATGCCGTATTGGCGGTGAATAATCGAGGTAGTAGCGGTTATGGGAAGACATTTTACAAAATGGACGATCAAAATCACGGGGACAAGGACCTGAAAGATTGTGTTGCAGGTAAAGATTGGTTGGCAACGCAAACTGAAATCGACGGTGAGCGAATTGGTATTATTGGTGGATCTTATGGTGGTTATATGACCATGGCAGCGCTAACTTACGCTCCGGAAGAATTTGATGTAGGAGTGAATATTTTTGGGGTGACCAATTGGATTCGGACCTTAAAGAGTATTCCACCATGGTGGGAATCTTTCAAGGACGGGTTGTACGAGGAAATGGGGAATCCAAACACGGCGGATTCCATACGATTGAAGGAAATCTCTCCTTTATTCCATGCTGATAAAGTGACAAAACCTCTTATTGTTTTGCAAGGAGCACAAGATCCTCGCGTCTTAAAGGTAGAAAGTGATGAAATAGTTGCTGCAGTGAAAAGCAATGGGATTCCGGTGGAGTATATTCTTTTTGAAGATGAAGGACATGGATTTGTGAAGAAAGAGAATCAGATAGAGGCCTACGGAAAAGTCCGGGAATTTCTAGATAAGTACTTAAAAGGTGAGGGTTTGGATGCACTGGATGATGGAGATTCCGGCCCCACTACGATCGAAGAATAAAAGATAACATTATGAGATCCAGCAAAATCAGTTTTACCAATAAGCAGGGAGAAGAACTCTCGGGCCGCCTTGACCTACCAGCCGATCAGGACCCACATAACTTTGCCATTTTTGCTCATTGTTTTACCTGTACGAAGGATTTTTCGGCAGTGCGAAATATTAGCAAGGCACTTGCTTCAGAAGGTTTTGGGGTGTTGCGTTTCGATTTTACGGGATTGGGTGATAGCGACGGTGACTTTGCCGATACTAATTTCTCGAGCAATATAGAAGATCTAAGTTGTGCAGCAGCTTATCTTGAAGAACATTTCAAAGCACCTTCGCTGATCGTGGGTCATTCCTTGGGAGGAGCGGCAGCAATTTTTGCTGCTTCGGAAATAGACTCCATTCAGGCGGTGGCCACCATTGGTGCCCCTAGTAATCCGGTGCACGTTCAGAAACAATTGGGCGATAAGATCGCTACCATTCAGCAAGAAGGAGAAGCAGTAGTCACACTGGCGGGAAGAGATTTTACATTTAAGAAGCAATTTATTGAGGATCTGGAGACCTGTTCCTGCACCGAAGCGGCCGGTGATCTCCACAAAGCGCTGTTAATATTACATTCTCCTCAAGATGCAACCGTTTCTATTAAGAATGCCGAAGAGATATATCATGCTGCACACCACCCCAAAAGTTTTGTCACATTGGATGGATCGGAACATTTACTCATCGACAAGAAAAACGCTGCCTATGTTGGGAAAGTAGTTGCGGGATGGGCTGCTCGCTACATCGATGTTCCTAAAGAAGAAGTGATAAAAACGACGCATGATGTGGTGGCAAGTCTCGACGATGAAGATGGGTTCACCACACAAATGAAGCTGGGTAAACACTATATGAAGGCCGATGAACCTATTCGGGTAGGTGGTAATGATTATGGCCCTACCCCATACGAATTTCTTGCGGGAAGTCTTTCGGCTTGCACCGCTATGACCATACAGATGTATGCAAAGCGCAAGGGTTGGTTGATCGAGAACGTACAGGTACACACAAGCTATTCCCGGGATTATGCTCAGGATTGCGGTGCCTGTGGAGATGATCCGTCAGCGAAGATCGATACGTTTATTCGTGAGATCTATTTGGAGGCCGAATTGGATGAAAAACAAAGAGAACGGATACTTGAGATTGCTGATAAGTGTCCGGTTCATAAAACGTTACACAACGAAACGCAGGTTATTACCAGCTATGCTACATGATGTCATCAGCTAGATTTGAAGTTTCAATTGTTGGGACTCATGGTGTTGCGGTACCCGATGTAGAAGCACAGCCTTTTTTGGATGCCGGACATTCACGTGTGGCTATCAAGGCTTATTTTGAAGGAAAGGAGATCTCCTTTCACGGAAAGTTGCATAAGTACAATGGGCGTTTTATGATCAGCTTCGGAAAAAGATACCAAAAAGAACTTGGGGTGGGCCGCGACGATCTTTTTGAGCTGCAACTCTTTGAGGACCAGTCGAAATATGGCGTTGAAATGCCCGAAGAATTTCAGGCGGTTTTGGACACCGATATGGAAGCCTTTGACTTTTTCGAACAATTAACAGCCGGTAAAAAGCGATCGCTTATTTACTACATCAGCCGATTTAAAGACCCACAAATGCGTATTGATAAGGCATTGATCATTTCAGAAAATATGAAAATGGGAATTACAGACCAGAAGGAATTGGTGAAGGACAGACGCTAAGGACTTGGCATTTCTATAGAAAGCAGTTACCTTTAGAATCGAAATAGTACAAACCTTAAAAATTATATCAATGAAAAAAATACAAATACTAGTCATGAGTATGGCTCTAGTCACTGTTGTGGCCTGTAAAAATGACACCAAAAAAGTGGAGGATGACGTTGTGAAAGAAGTGGAAAAAGTGGTGGAAGAGGTAAAAGAAATCAAAAAGGACATGGCATTTGAATTGGAATCGAAAAGTGGCTCTTCCGCAACCGGCAAAGTAACTGTCAAAGAGTACGAAGGACATGTAACCTTAGAGGCGCAGCTTTTTGGTCTTGAAAAAGGTACACATGCCATTCATATTCATGAAAAGGCGGATTGTAGTAGTGAGGATGGCAAATCTTCAGGGGGTCACTGGAATCCTACCTTCACTCCGCACGGCAAATGGGGAGATGCAGGTGGTTTTCACTTGGGAGATATTGGTAATTTTGAAGTGGGTGACGATGGTAAAGGAAGTATCGTTCTAACGACCGATAAATGGTGCTTAGGCTGTGGTGATGAGAAAAAAGACATCTTAGGTAAGGCAATCATTGTGCACAAAGGTGCCGATGATTTTACTTCACAGCCCAGTGGGGCTGCCGGAGCACGTGTGAGCTGCGGAGGAATCATTCAGTAAAAAACAATACATACTTAAAGGGCATGGATGAACAAACGTCCATGCTTTTTTTTTGCCACAAAAAAACCTTCCACAAGGTGGGAAGGTTTTCTAGTAGTGATCGATCGTAAATGTTTCTTTTTAGGGACGTTTAACCGTTTACTGTATGTTTCATTTACCTATTATAGATTACTATAATTTATAAGACAAAAAGCTTGCCAAAAATGACGGAAATAAAAAAAGCCCTGTATTTACAGGGCTTTTAATGATTTTGCTAATTATTGTTTTACAATTTGCTTGATGGCGCTGGAATTTTCAGCATCAATTCGTACAAAGTACATTCCTTGAGCCAATGGCTCGATAGAGAAATGCGTCTGTGTATCTGCTCCCTCTAATGAAATGGTTTGGATTGTTCTTCCATTCACATCGGTGATGGTAAGACTCTGTAGCACTTCATTACTAGTGTTCAATAAGGTTAACTGACCACTAGTTGGATTCGGGTACAATACCAGTTGATTGCTCAAGGCACTGTCATCCAATCCTAAAAGGATATCAACAGTAAGTACAAAAATACAAGATACATTGTTTCCTGCATCGTCCTCGGCAGTGATCGTAATTGGTGTTGCTCCAACTCCTACTTGAGTTCCCGCTGCGGGATCCTGTGTAAGTGTTGGTGAAGTTGTACAATTATCTGTTGCAACTGCATCCCCGGTATAATCCGGTATGGTAAACAACTCACCTTCAATCACTTCAACAGTAAGGTCCGCCGGACAAGTAAGATCCGGATCTTCACCATCCACCACAGTTACTTCTTGCGTACAAGTGGCTGTATTACCAGCAGTATCAGTTACCGTCCAGGTCACAGTTGTGACACCAAGCGGAAGATCTGCAGGTGCGTCGTTGGTCGCAACCTCACCACCACAATTGTCCGTAGTTGTTGGCGTTCCAATAGCTGAATTTGGCACCGAACAAACGCCGGAAGCCGTGTCTAAAGTAACATCTGCAGGACAATCGATCGTAGGAGGATCCATATCTGCGGTCACTTCTGCCTCAGCTCTGTCACCAATACATCCTTGGTATCCTAAGTTGATATCTGCATTTGGTACGCCATAATCTGAAGGCTGGCATCCACCGGCCCAATCAATCGCAGCATCACTATCGTTGTCTCTTCTATATGAATCGTTACAGGTACTTCCAAAATCGGCTCCGTCTCCTGTCCAATCCAGATCGGCAGCAGTTACGTTGAAGCCATTCACTGTTACGTTAAAGGTTCCAATCTCTCCAGCACCTGTATTCCAGAATAGAGAATCCACTACATCTCCATTGTCGTCGATGATCAAGATCCATCCGGGACTACCATCGTTCCAGAAGAGGTTCACACCCCAATCGTTAGAACCACCGGTCTCATCCCACCACATGGTCGAGTCTGCACCCATGGCACCTAGCGGTTGTTGTACCGAATTTACCGCGTTGATATCGCCATAAGGAGTGTCACTAACCGCTACTGTATATCCTGTGTAATCTGCAGCCAATCCTACATTTTGGATCTCTAATTTATCTGCCTGTAAGGTAACTTCCGAAATCTTTAGCTGCGAATCGGGTCCGGGAGGAGTTTCCTCTGCCCAAACACTGGTTGAACCTGTTGGTGTGAACGTGTATGAAGTACCGGATGCCAGGAAGTTTCCTCCTGTTTCAGCATCAAACCATCTAATTACATTGGCTCCATCTGCAGGAACCGCGGTTACCGTTACATCATCTCCTACACAGAAATCTGAAACTCCTGTGGCTGTTGGAGAAGCAGGTATTGCAGTTACTTCAATATCATCACTGTCTGAAGAGGCCACAGAACAAGTACCTGTTGGCACGTCATAGGTAATCGTATGGATTCCTACTCCTGCTACCTGCGGATCGAATGAATAGGTAGATCCGTTACCATCATCGGTAACTCCTGTTCCACTATAAACCCCACCACTTGGTGTTCCACCTGATAGGCCGGTCAATATCATTTCATTGGCACACACATCATTCGGAGCTGTAAACGAAGCCATTCCTGATGGTGTATCGAAGGCTTCCGTTCCATCACTTCTACTACCTGATGAACCTTGATCAGCGCTCACACCTAATCCTCGTTTAGCGAAGGCATCCCAAAGTAGGCATTCGTTCGCTCCACCGTAAAGCGCCACGTCTGCTGCAAAGATCGCGTCACGACCATCTACAAAACCGGGGCTACACGGCTGTAATTTCATTGCTTCGGTAACCAAGGCCATTGCCTGAATGTTACCGGCGTCCAAGTTCACATCTCCCGTAAAGTTATAAATATCGGCATCCCATCCATGTTCATCGATCAACGCCCAGGTTACTTCCCATAGCGTCGTCGCCCATACAGAACCAACTCCGTGAGGAACGGCTGCTGTCTTGATATCATCATAGGTTTGTGGATTCTGAGCAATGTCCGTATTATATGGGAAAGGTCTTATTCCGGCTCCACCGGCACCCTGTCCAAATAAATAAGTACCTACTCCTCTTGGATCCGTTCCAGTATCGCCTGGCTCGATGGTCATTACGACACCGTACCAGTCACTCCATCCTTCACCCATCTGCTCTTGATTGCTCAAGCATCCTGTATTATTGGGTCCACCGGTAAGGCGATTAGAAATTCCATGTCCGTACTCGTGAATAATTACAAGATTGTCAAAGTCACCGTCTTTGTCGCCACACACATACATTTGCATTCTCGGATTGCTTCCGTCAGGAGGCGTACCGAAGTTGGCATTACACGTTCCCGATCCATCCTGTGCTTCCGAGTTTACAGAGTCGCTTCCTGCACCACCGTTTCCATAGTTATTTTCTTGAAAATTTCCGGCTGCTTCGTCCAATCCGTAGAGGTAAAGAACATCGTGAATGATGTTACTCCAGTAGAACAAATTGGTGATTGCAGCATCCTCATACTGGTTTGCACCGCTATAGATCTGATCAAAGGGGTAACCGGTGAATACTAAACTAGAGCCCGCATCCGGCTGGTATCCTGCATTGTCTCCATCTTCATAGGCGCTGGTATTATTACCTTCCGTAGTTGTAAATTCTGCTCCTGGAACCCCATCGGTATCATGCCAGCCAAAAGGCGATGCCACAACATTAAAAGGAGTTACTTCTATAGTTCTTGTCCCATAATAAGGGCTTTCAAGTGGTATGGCGAAAACTTCGTAGGTTTCGACCATAGCTCCCGAAGCTTCCAATTCGGCTTTTTTGGCCATTGCTTCCTTATAATTGGGAATGTCGTATAAATTTTTATTGTAATCCAATACCTCCTCATGTTCACTGTGATCGTGTTCGAAATTACAACTAGACATGTAGTCATTCTGATCCACGATAGCGCCGTTAGCAGCATCTACTCGTACGCTCCACCAGTTTTGTTGTGCAACCTCCTGAATAGAAAGATCCCAAGCCAAAACCAATTCGTCGTTTTGGTTCATTTGATATACCAACTTAGCAGGTATCGGGCTTAAGGAAATTCCTCCATCGCTCATTACCACATCCGTATTTTGGTTTTCTGAACTCAATACTGAAATATCCGAGGGCGTACTGTAATTGAAATAATTGGCAGCTCGCTGTACCGCCTGAATTGCGGTCAAGGATGGGCTTGATCCTCCCGTGGCCTTACTCGTTGTATTGGCAAGGAATTGATTATTCGATTTTAGTACTTCTCCATTGGGAAAGATATGTACACTAGACTCCGATCCGTAAATCTGAATGTCATTTAAAGTCTGTCTGTAATAAACATGGTGAACACCACTGGTACTACTTGTGTGCTCACTGGTGATCACATAATTCGTGTCTTGAGCCGTGATTTCGTTGTTTTCCAACAATTGAACTAATTGCTGGTCAATCGATTGCTGAATGTTTTGTGCTACCAGTTGTGTCGTAAGACCAAAAAATAGAACGCACGCCATTAGCATGGTAAGTTTTTTCATAGGATTGGTTTAAATTAAAAATTTCCCGGAGGTTAAAGATTCGAGCAAATCTATTAAATAGCAACGCCTTTGCCAAATAATTCGGGCTACTATTCCTACTTATTTTCTCATTTTAGGTTCCTTTTTTGGTGTTTTAATCGGTTTTTTCTTACAATTTATCGATATTAGGCCATTATCGACCGCATGCCACCAAAAGCTTAGCGGTGGCGCAAGCAAAACAAAATAAAGTACGAAAATAGATGGTATCAGTGCTTTAGTAATCGCATTACCCTCAATTCATTTTGAAGTATTACAGAGACGAAATAGGAACCTGATGATAGATTCGCAATGGAGAGTTCATTTACCATTTCAGTATTATTTATGACGAAAGTATCTACTAGTCTTCCCATCATATCTCTCAATTCAACGGATTCGATCTTTAATTCCAACGTATTGATAATAGTGATCGCGTCCCTTGCCGGATTTGGATAGAAGGTAAATAAGTTAATTTGCTCGTCAACTATGGGCGTATAGGTGACCGATAACAGTGATGTACAGATGGTACGATTTCCAGCACCGTCTATTGCTGTAAAAATTATTTCAGTAGTTCCCTCGTCCATCTGTGTTCCTACCAATGGTTCCTGACTTATTTCTATTTCACCAGGGCAATTATCAGTAGTAGTGACCAATCCGGTAAAGTCTCCTAAAATGTAGGTTTCGCCAGGGTCGAGTGTCACCGTTAAATCTGTCAAACAATCCAAAGAAGGAGAATCAATATCATCATAAACTTCTAAATTATCCTTGGTTACTATGGTAGCTGGCGCACATATTGTTTCAGGGAAATGGTAGGTGACCGTATGACTGCCTTCGCCGGCGATACTTGGGTCAAAAGAATAAGTTACACCGTCCTCATTGTCAATGACCCCGGGACCGCTATAGAAACCGCCCAAAGGTAATCCACCGGATAATCCTTCATAAATCCCACCTTGAAGACAAAATGGTTCATATTCGGCCTCAAAAATAGGTCCGTCCAAAGGAATTCGGAAAGAAATTATCTCGTCGCCCTTCACATCGGAGTCTCCCTGGTCCGCTAAAAAACCAAGACCTCTCCTTGCAAAAGCTGGCCAAATTTCACAAACTACCTGAGCACCGTAAATTGCCTCCGCAGCCAGTAGTATAGCGTCTCTTGCCTCTACAAATCCGGGTTGGCACTCTGTTAATTTTAAACCTTCAATTATTATTGCCATCGCCATAATATTACCTGCATCCTGATTTAAGTCTCCAGTGAAATTGTAGATATCCGGGTCAAAACCATAACTATTGACAAGAGTCCACGTTACCTCCCATAGAATTTCACCCCAAATAGCTCCCACATTATGAACGCCATTCTCGGTAGGTACATTGGCATAGGTTAGCGGGTTCAAGTTCATGTCTGTGGAATAAGGATATGGACGAATTCCAGGGCCGTTGGCTCCGCGACTTGTTAGATAGTTTGCGATGGATCTTGGAGTCAAGGCTGTATCTTCGGGTTTTATCGTTAGGACAACCCCTAACCAATCGCACCATCCTTCTGAAGGGTTTTCAGCATGTCTAAAACAATTGTTTATTACCGCACCTCCAGTCAATCGTGCGATCAGACCATGTCCGTATTCATGTGCAATCACGGTGCTGTCGAAGTCCCCATCCTTTGAATTACATATATTAATAATCATCAAAGGTGACACTCCATCTTCCTGAGTATTAAAAGATGCGTTGCAGGGTCTATTAATACTTTGACCGTGCGCAATCACCGGATCGCCGTCACTACCGCCTCGGTCATAATTATTTTCTTGAAAATTCCCGGCTACTTCATCAAAACCATACTGATAAGTGATATCATGAATAATATTGGTCCAATAAAACAAATTGGTGATGGAGGCATCTATATAGGGAGTGTTTACTGAAAATTCCGTGCCGAAGTCAAACCCTGTGAAATCCAAATTTGAGCCACCATCCGGTTGATATCCAAATACATTATTACCCTCAAATGCATTCACATTATTACCATTAGTCTCTGTATAATCCGCTCCTGGCACACCGTCAATATCATGCCAACCGTAAGGTGAAGCAATGGGGTGCGAAGCATTTTCTTCAATGGTTCTATCACCAAAATACGGGCTCTCAAGAGGAAATGCAAAAACTTCATAACACTCATCGCAAGCGGCAGATTCTACATCCGTTTCTGTTTCATAATTTTCAATATCGAACAAGTTCTTATTATAGTCCAAGGTGTCTTCAGTATGGTCGTGTGAATAACAGTTTCGCATGCTATCCTCTTTACTTAAAATAAGCCCATTTTCAGCATTCACTTCAAAGACCCACCAATGTAAATAATCGGGTTGTAAGACATCTAATTCCCAAACCAGATCGTAGGTATGGTCTTCATTTAACGTATAAACAAGTTGAGCCTTTATTTCTCGTGCTGAAATTCCCCCGTCCGTTAACCATATCTCGTCAAAAACATTACGCTCTTTTTCTATAACCTCAATTGGAGCTGTCACCAGATATCCCATTTGACGAGCCACCAATTCTACCGCTTTCTGTGGGGAAATAATTACCGGGGATTTGTTGGATAGCACCAATTTTTCAGAAGAAATGAATTGAATATTTTCAACGATCATTACTCCCTTAGTGGACAAGTGCACACTAGATTCGGTACCCATTATAGGGATTCCTGAAACCAATTGTTGAAAGTAAATATGGACTACACCACTGGCTGAGCTTTGATGTTCGCTGGTTATTCTGAAATTTTCGTGAGAACTATTTATTTGAAGCTCCTGAAGGCTTTCCCGGATGATGTCCAGTGTATTTTGTGCCCTGCCTTCAGAGAAAATAAATACAAAAGTAACGATGAGAATAAAATCCTTCAATTTCATGATCTTCATTTACGAAATGACGTACGTTAAGATACAAAATATCGACGAAATGATTCCATACACTGAAGCATTTCCCAGTTCAACACTTTAAATGTCAAAGGGTTGTGAGAAGTATCAAAGTTTTAACAGTTGTATCACCTCCGTTGAACCCCCCACGGATATGATAATAAAATAAGTCCCGGCCGACAAATGTTCCACAGAAAATCGATTCTCGATTTCCGAATTTTCAAGTTCCAGATTGATCACGCGTCTCCCGACCATATCCCATAGCTCAATGGCGGATATATTTTTTTCCTTTGGGTTGATCAATGATATCTCATCCCTAGCCGGATTGGGTAGTATTATAAGATTTCCACTCGCAATCTCCTCTTCAGAAACAAAAACCAGCGTTAACAAAAAGGTGCATCTCGACTCATTACCTACGCCATCCGCAACCGTCAGCGTAATTTCATTCTCAGAATTAGTGAGTAGGGAACCGGGTTCGGGGAATTGGCCGTAGGTGAGTTCCCCGGGACAATAATCAACGGCAGTGATTGCGCTCCAAAAATCGTACAGTTCATAGGGTTGACCCAAGGGAACCGTAAAAAATGTATCCGTAATACAATCGAACTCAGGTGGGGTAACGTCATTTTCAACCACCACATCCACCGAAATGGACTCGGCGAATGCGCATTCGATTCCTCCTAACAAATAGGTGATGGTATGGGTTCCAACTCCGGCAATCGATGGATCAAAATCGAAGGACACCCCATCCCCATTATCCGTCACACCCAGTCCTGTATAAACTCCTCCCAAAGGACGTCCACCCGACTGATTTACATAGATAGCACTTTCAAAACAAAAGACTTCATTATCAAGTACGATATAAGGCTCTTCATAGGGTGTGGCAAAGGAAGGTGTCCCATCAAATTGATTGTCCGAATCCCCTTGATCTGCTCCAAATCCCAATCCTCTTTTGGCAAATGCCTCCCAAACATAACAGAGCACCTCGCGACCATAAATTTGTCGAGCCGCTGTAACGATACCATCCCGGGCATCCACAAATCCCGGACGGCAGGCTGTTAGCTTCATACCCTCGATCACTATAGCCATGGCCATTATATTTCCCGCATCCTGATTAATATCCCCCGTAAAATTGTAGATATCGGGGTCATATCCATATTCATCGATCAGCGACCAGGTCATTTCCCATATCATCGTTCCCCAGATCGCACCGATACGATGGATCCCTTCGCGATACGGTAGATCGCCATAGGTAAGCGGATTATCCGCCATATTCGTGGAATAAGGATAAAATCGCACCCCGGGACCATTAGGACCATGATCTCTAAGATAAGACGCGATATATCGGGGTGTATTTCCGGTATCCCCGGGTCTCATGGTCAACATAGTGGCCAACCAATCACTCCAGCCTTCTTGAGGATTCTCGGTATTACGTAGACAATTGACAACAGCTCCGCCACCGGTAAGCCTATTGGAAAGACCGTGCCCCCACTCATGGGCAATTAAGGTGCTGTCAAAATCTCCATCTTTATTCCTACAAATATTGATGACCATATGTGGGCGTAGTCCGTCCATGGGTGTAGAAAAAGACCCGTTACATCGTCTTAAAACACTTTGGCCAAATGTATTTATGTCGTCTCCACCTTTGCCTCCGCGATTATAATTATTAACCTGAAAATTGCCGGCTGCCTCGGTAAAGCCATACTGATAGGTGATATCATGAATGAGGTTTGTCCAATAAAAAAGGTTGGTAATCGAGGCATCCTCATACTGATTCTCATTGCTGAATTCCGTATCAAAATCATATCCTACAAATTCGAGGCTGGATCCACCATCCGGGTGATATCCAAAATTGTTGTTCGACTCGTAGGCATCGACATTATTCCCTTGCGTGGTGGTATACTCCGCACCGGGGATGCCATCAATATCATGCCATCCGTAGGGTGATGCGACGGGATGTGCCGGATTTTCAATAATAACCCTATCGCCAAAATAAGGACTTTCCAAAGGATATGGGATAACCTCATAACATTCGGTGCATGAAACGGGAGTGTTCGGAGGAAGTGAATAATAATTTTTTATTCCGAAGCGATCCCGCTTATGTCCTATCACGTCCGTTTCGTGTGTTGCAAGGTCACAGGTCTGCATTCGGTCCTCTTGGGTTAGGATTTCACCAGATCGTGCATCCACATAAAACTCCCACCAATGTTCGTTGTTGGGTTGTAGAATGTCCAAAATCCACACCTGCGTAAAGCTATTATCACCAATGCGGATAAAGCCAAGTTGTGCACTGATGTCTCTTGCCGAGATACCGCCATTACTCAACCATATCTCGTTAAGAAGCTTCTTTTCTTTATTCTGAATGGTGATCGGCCGGGTGATTTTGTACCCTCTTTGCTTAGAAACAGCTTTTAAAGCTTGTATTGGAGATAAGTTCTCCGAATCGTCACCCATCCATTCATAATCACCTATAGGCAAAAATTGAATGCTTTCAGCAATGATCGTTCCTCCTAAAGAAAGGTGTACACTTGATTCGGTTCCCAGCACAGGAATATCATCCACCAATTGCTGAAAATAGATATGTTGAATCCCTGAAGCAGCGCTGGTGTGCTCACTTGTGATCTGCCACTGCAACGTGCCCATATCAAGATTCGTCGCCTCAAGCCGTTCTTGCACAGCGCTACGACCATCCTGCGCCCATCCGGCAACGGCCGTTAGGGTCATACTTAACACGAAAAGTAACATTCTCAAATTCATGGCACTATCGTTTGAAATAGACAATTCAATTTACAAAATAAAATTTTAGCTTTAATCCAGACCCATCTAAGCAGGTGACATCCAAATAAGAGTTCTCACAAGAATTCTAAATCACCTCTTGATCAAGCGTAAAATCTCCTCGCTTCCTGAGACTTTTATTCGAATGAGATACATGCCTGCGGCCAGATTACCAACGCTAAATCGATTATCGATCTCCAGATTGTCGATCACCAAATGATTGACTCTGCTCCCTAGAATATCCCAAATTTCTATAGACTCAATATACTTACCATTCGGATTATTGAGTGTGATCTCATCACTACCCGGATTGGGGAATAAGGTAAGCAAGCCGCGCTCAAACTGTTCTCCGGTCACAAATTCGATGTAGATAAACAGGGAACAACTGTCATGATTGCCGGCAACGTCGGTTACGGTAAAGGTGATCTCATTCGAAGGTTCGCTAAGCAACGTACCCGCTTCCGGAGTTTGAGTTATCACCAACTCTCCGGGACAACGGTCTGCAATTATGGTATAACTAATTAGATACTCGAGTGAATAGGTTTCACCTCTGGGGAGTCTAACTGTAAAATCCTGAAGGCACTGAACATCCGGAGGGGTAACATCGGCTTCCACAATAAAATTAACGCTTGCCTCTGTAGCTTCCGAACAACTTGTTTCGGGTAGAGAATAGGATACTTCATGATTGCCAACCCCGGCCACTATAGGGTCAAAATTAAAGGTAACCCCATCCCCATTATCGATCACTCCCGGACCCGAGTAAGTTCCCCCAATGGGGTACCCTCCGGAAAGAAATTCATACGGACCGGAAGCGAGACAAAAGGATTCGTCGGGTTCATCAAATTCAGCAGTAAATGCCCCCAATACTTCGAAGGAAGCGATGCCATCGGTAGTGATCTCCGAACTCCCCTGATCTGCAAAATAACCCAGACCTCTCTTGGCAAATGCTTCCCATAAAACACACACCAGATCTCCCCCATAAATTTCCCATGCGGCCAAGATGATAGCATCACGAGCTTGAACAAAGCCGGGTTTACAAAGCGTTAGTTTAAGCCCTTCAATAACAATGGCAATGGCAATAATGTTTCCCGCATCCTCATTGATATCTCCCGTGAAATTGTACACATTGGGGTCGAAACCATAGGCATCAATCAATCCCCAGGTCATCTCCCACAGGATCTCACTCCAAATAGCACCAATATGATGGGTGCCCTGTGTAGTTACCAATGATTCATAGGTCTGCGGATTTATATTCATATCGGTAGAATAGGGAAACCTCCGCACTCCGGGTCCGTTAGGGCCCTGATTTCTCAAGTAATTTGCAATCGTCCTGGGAGTCGCTCCCGTGTCGCCCGGTTTGATGGTAAGTACGGCGGCGAACCAGTCGCTCCAACCTTCGGACGGACTTTCTTTGTTGCGAAGACAATCGTACCACCCGCCTGTCAATCGGTCACTAAGTCCATGGCCCCATTCATGCGCAATTACGGACGCGTCAAAACCACCATCTTTATCATTGCATAAATTTATCTTAAGCACCGGTGATATGCCATCTCTTTGAGTTGAAAAAATCGCATTGCAGGGACGAAATGTACTTTGGCATTCCAGAATTACCTCGTCGGCTTGAGCACCCCCATTGTTGTAATTATTCTGCTGAAAATTTCCGGAAGCCTCCGTGAAACCATAACGATAGGTAATATCATGAAGAATATTGGCCCAGTAAAACACGTTGGTGATCGATGCATCTTCGTATTGTGTGGTCTCTCCATATACGGGATCGAAAGGATACCCGGTAAAGTTCAATGCCTCGGTACCATCGGGTTGGTAGCCAATATTATCATTGGCCTCAATGGCCTTCGCATTGTTCCCATAGGTAAGGGTAGTGTCTGCTCCTTCTACCCCATTCCAATCATGCCAACCAAAAGGAGATGCAACCGGATCTGCCGGATCCTGTACAATGGTTCTGTCTCCAAAATAGGGACTGTCCAAGGGTAGTGCAAACACCTCATAGCAATTCTCACAGTTGGTTGAAACTGATGTATTAGACGTGCTGTAGTTTTCAATATTGACCAAATTACTGTTGTAATCCAATGGAGCTTCTTCAGAATCAATACGATAACAATTTTGAAAAATATCTACCTTTTGGATAAAAGATCCTGTGATCGCATTTAGCTGAAATATCCACCAATGTTCGTCTTCAGGTTCACGAATTTCCAATTCCCAAATCAAATCATAACTGTCTTTGTCATTGCGCTTATAGACCAATTGTGTACGAATGTCCTGAGCAGAAATTCCTCCATCGCTTAGCCATATTTCATTTCGGATTGCGATGTCCTTCTCAAGTTCCCGGATCGGTTTTCGAAGGTTGTAGCCCATATAATGTGCAATGGTTTTGGCGGCTTGAATGGGAGAAATGGCCCCTGTAGGGGTCGCAAAACGAGTAGCTGTTGATTGAATGAATTGTACGTTTTCGGACAACACCCTGCCATTGCTTGAGATATGAACACTGGACTCGGTTCCCTTTACCGGGATATCATGAACCCATTGTTGGAAATAAATATGATGTATCCCACTGGTGGAACTAATATGATATTTGGTAATTTGCCATTGAACCGTCTGTGGATTCCAATGGTGCTCGGCAAGTAAACGTTCGACCGCCGCATTTTCTTGCTGGGCCAAACCGTTCAGAAAAACCATACACAACAATATCCAACTCCTTTTTAATAGCATATTTTTTTTGTTTTAGAAACAACCTACATAAAAGTATTCAATTTATTTTATTCCGTAGAAATAAAGAACATCTCAAAGCTTCATTAAACGAAGCACCTTATTCGCTTTGCCAATATTAACCGTCACAAAATAACTTCCCGACGACAATCCCGCCACGGAAAATTGATACTCCATATCTGAATTATTAACTGTAACGGTCTGTACCAAACGCCCAATCATATCCCGAAACTCCAGTTCTTCGATTCTAATTTCCAACGGGTTGTCCAAAGTAAGTTCGCCATAGGTAGGATTGGGTGCAATTTTTATAAGTTCCAACGCATTGAGATCGACGTTTTGGTAATTATCATCGACAATGGCCCGTAAGACGCGGAGATTAAATTCGCAGGTACTCTCATTTCCGGAGGGATCGCTTGCCTTCAAAACGACGGGATGCAATCCCACGTCCAGAAAAGTGTCAATTTGAGGCGTTTGTGTGATCGTTAAATCGTCCGAACAAAAATCAACCGGATTAAAATACGCTTCATAGTCCGGCACCCGAAAAAAGGAAAACTCCGGTATGACAACCTCGATATCGTTACCGGTGCAATAGAGTTCCGGAGGTACTACATCTTCTATTATTTCGATCATGATTGAACCAACAGAGGCAAAAGCACATTGGCTCTCCTGTATTTCATAAAATATCTCGTGGGTTCCAATACCGGCTTCTTCAAGATCAAGGGTAAAGCTAATACCATTCCCGTCATCGGTCACCCCGGGACCGCTATAGGTGCCTCCAAAAGGAATTCCACCTTCAATTCCCTGATATATTGAATTTTCAATACAAAACGTTGTTTGTTCCAGAATTAAGGTAGCATGATCTACATAACCTTGATAGCTTTCGAATCCATCATTAATGGAAAGGCTGCTCCCCTGTGCGGCATCTATCCCCAGGCCTCTTCTGGCAAATGCATTCCAAATAAAACAACCATTAAATCCATTATAAATGGCCCGGTCTGCCTGTAAAATTGCATTCCGTCCATCGACAAAGCCAGGTTCACAATTCATCAATTTTAAGGACTCTGTTACTAACGCCAATGCTATCACATTGCCGGCATCCTGGTTCACGTCACCCGTAAAATTATAGACATCGGGGTCAAACCCATGTTCAGCGATCAGTTCCCAGGTCATTTCCCAAAGCATTTCTGCCCAAACGGCTCCTACTCCATGAGGTATGCTCGCCCCCAAAATAGAAAAATAGGTGTCACGATTGATCGCAAAATCTGTAGAATAAGGGCGGCGTCGAATTCCGTTAGAATTAATTCCTCTGTCAAAATAGTAGTTGGCAATACCTCTAGGATCTGCTCCGGTATCCCCGGGTTCGATGGTTAGGATCACACCAAACCAATCGGCCCAACCCTCGGTCATCTGTTCATCATTTCCAAGGCAATCCATCGAGTTGGGGCCTCCCACCAGGCGCTCGACGATCCCATGACCATATTCATGCGCGATCACGACATTGTCATAGCTTCCATCCTTGTTCCCGCAGGTGCCTAAAACCATCACCGGACTTTCTCCTTCTACCGCGCCGCCGAAACGGGCACCACAACCATCGATATTTCGCTGCCCCTGCGCCCGAAACCGATCTTCTCCAAAACCGCCTCGATCATAGTTATTTTGTTGAAAATTACCAGCCGCTTCATTAAAACCATAGACATAAAACACATCGTGCATGATATTGGAAAAATAGAATAGATTGGTGATTGAAGCGTCCTCATATTGGGTATTCTCACTGAAATACTGATCAAATGGAAAGTTGGTAAAATCCAAACGGCCTTGACCATAAGGTTGATAGCCCGCATGATCTCCATTTTCAACGGCATAAATGTTGTTCCCCTCAGTTAATTGAGATTCGGGTCCCGGTACGCCATCGATATCGTGCCAACCGTAGGGAGATGCTATGGGGTGCCATGGGGATTCTAGGATACTTCGATCCCCGTAATAAGGACTTTCTATTGGTAAAGCAAAAACCTCATAACAGTCATCACAGATGATGGCTTCATTCTTTTCCGTCACCGAATAGTTAGGCATATCTACTAAATTCCGATTGTAATCCAAGGATTCCATGGCATCTGAAGCTGAGCCTTCATAGCACCATTTTATCCGGTCTTGTTTGCATATAATTTCACCTGTGATCGCATTGACCTGTACATCCCACCAATGCTCAAAATTGTGTTCGAGTATGGATAATTCCCAGGCCAGCTCTAGTTCTGCCGTCGCATTGGGTACATAAACCAGGGTAGCCGGTATTGTCCTTTGAGAAAGGTCATCGCCACTGAATTGTAATTTCGTAGGATCGGACCTTTGTTCCAAACGAACCTTAAAGGAGGCATCCTGTTTGTACCCCAATTGAACGGCAACCGATTTTAAAGCCTCTGATGCCGACATATACGTAGTTTGCGACACTGGGGTAGCTTCGGAAATAGCCGTTAAAAATTTAATTTGAGATAGGATTACTTTTCCTTCTTCTGAAAGATGCACCGAAGATTGCGTTTCTCTTACCGGAATATTGTCAACCAATTGATGAAAATAAATATGAGTCACCCCACTGGTACTGCTGGTATGCTCACTAGAGATCTTCCAACTTGTTTCTGCAGCCTTGATCCCAGATGCAGACAACGCCTTAGAAACTACTGCATTGCTGTCCTGTGCCCAACTCATTGTTGAAATGGAGGTAGACAAAAGCCAAACAATTGTTATTGTAATTTTATTAAACATATACGTTTCAGTATAACATAATTAACGCTCGCAAGTCGTATTTTGCTCGTTCTTCGACATCATCATATTCTAGAGAAGGCATCGCCATTGAGCCGTCTGTGGATTCCATTGGTGCTCGGCAAGTAAACGTTCGACCTCCGCATTTTCTTGCTGGGCCAAACCGTTCAGAAATACCATACACAACAATATCCAACTCCTTTTTAATAGCATATTTTTATTGTTTTAGAAACAACCTCCATAAAAGTATTCAATTTATTTTCTTCCGAAGAAAACAGAACTACATCAAAGCCTAACCAAACGAAGTACCTTATTCGCTCGGCCAATATGTACTGTCAAAAAGTAACTTCCCGACGACAATCCTGCAACGGAAAATCGATACTCCTTGTCTGAGTTATTGACTTCAATATTTGTAACCAACCTACCAATCATATCACGAATTTCCAGGGCTTCAATTCGAATCTCCAACGGATTTTCAATCACCAATTCACCACGCGTGGGGTTAGGTGCAATTTTTATATTCTCGAGGGCATTGAGATCAGCGTTTTGGTCGTTGTCAATGGTAATGGCTCGTAAGACGCGAAGTTCAAATTCACAAATGCTTTCATTTCCCGAAGGATCTGTAGCCTTCAAAACGACCGGATGCAATCCAACATCGAGTAAGGAGTCAACTTGGGGAGTTTGTGTGATCGTAAGATTGCTCGAACAAAAATCGATGGGACCAACGTACGGCTCATAATCCGGCACTCGAAAAAATGACCCTGCCTGGATGACAACTTCGATATCGTTACCCGTGCAAGTTATTTCCGGAGGCAATTCATCTACTATTATTTCGATAACAGTCGAATCGATCGATTCAAACGAACACTGTGTCTCTGGTATCTCATAAAAAATTTCATGAATACCAATGCCCGCCTCGTCTAAATCTAACGTAAAGGTAAAACCGTTACCGTCATCACTCACGCCGGGACCACTGTACGTTCCTCCTTGAGGGTTTCCTCCTCTAAGCTCTCTATGAATTGAATTTTCAATACAAAATGTTGATTCTTGTAGTTCCAAAATAGCGTGATCCACAAAGCCTTCAAAGCTCTCGTTTCCGTCAGAATTGCTCTCACTACTACCTTGACTTGCGTTCAATCCCAGTCCTCTTTTGGCAAATGCGTTCCATATAAAACAACTATTATACCCATTGTAGAGCGCCCTGTCAGCCACAAGTATGGCATCCCTTCCATCGGTAAATCCGGGATTACAGCTCGTGAATTTTAAGGCTTCGGTTACGATAGCCAACGCCATAACATTTCCGGCATCCTGGTTAACATCTCCAGTAAAATTATAGACATCCGGGTCAAAACCATGTTCATTGATCAATTCCCAGGTCATTTCCCAAAGCATTTCTGCCCACACGGCTCCCACTCCATGGGGTACGGAAGCCCCCGAAATAGAGAAATAAGTATCGCTGTTGATAGTAAAATCTGTAGAATAAGGACGACGTCTTACACCGTTAGAATTTATGCCCCTATCAAAATAATAGTTGGCTATACCCCTGGGATCTGCCCCCGTATCCCCTGGTTCGATAGTAAGGATGACGCCAAACCAATCTGCCCAACCCTCTGTCATTTGCTCATTATTATTAAGACAATCAATTGTGAATGGGCCACCCACTAAGCGATCGACGATCCCGTGCCCGTATTCGTGAGCAAGTACCACATTATCATAACTTCCATCCTTGTTATCACAGGTTCCTAAGATCAAAATAGGAGGTTGTCCTTCTTCTACTCCTCCGTAAAACGCACCACAACCATTTAGATTTCGTTGCCCCTGAATTCTAACACGGTCCTGATCTACACCCCCTCTTCCATAATTGTTCTCCTGAAAGTTTCCGGCTGCTTCGGTAAAACCGTAGACATAAAAGACATCGTGCATGATATTTCCCCAATAGAAAAGATTGGTGATGGCAGCATCTTCGTATTGGGTATTGTGACTATAAAATTGATTGAAAGGAAAATTGGAAAAATCCAACCGACCTTGGCCAAATGGCTGGTATCCCGAATTATCCCCATTTTCAATGGCATGGACATTATTCCCCTGAGTTAATTGAGATTCGGGTCCGGGTTCACCGTCGGTGTCGTGCCAACCAAGTGGAGATGCTGTTGGATGCCAAGGTGATTCCACAATACTACGTTCTCCATAGTAGGGACTCTCAACCGGTATGGCAAACACCTCATAACAATCTTCGCAGATAGTGGAATCACTTTTCCCACTTGGTGAATAGTTAGGCATATCGACCAGATTTCGGTTGTAATCCAGGGGTCCCGTTTCATTGGTAATTGTACCTAAACCGCACCGCTTAATCCTGTTTTGTTTGTCAATTATTTCACCGGTCACAGCATTAACCTGTACATTCCACCAATGTTCAAAATCGTGTTCCAAGATGGATAATTCCCAGGCAAGTACCAGCTCGTTTGAGGCACTTTGAACATAGACCAATGTAGCCGGAATAGGCCTTTGAGAAATGTCATCACCGCCTATAAATATTTTTGAATTATCTGAACTTTGCTCAACACGAACGTCAAAGGAAGTATCTAATTTATAACCCAGTTGAACCGAAGCCGCTCGCAATGCATCTGAGGCCGACATATAATTGAGTCGTGTCAATGGGGTTACTTCGGAATAACTAGAGTTAAAATTAATATCAGTTTGCAATACGATTCTCCCTGCTGAAAGATGCACCGCAGATTGGGTTCCTTTTACGGGGATTCCATCAACCAATTGGTGAAAATAAATATGAGTAACACCACTTGTGCTGCTTTTATGTTCGCTTGAGATCTTCCAGTTATTTCCCGAAGTCTTATTTCCATTTTCTGAAAGTACTTTCGAAACAATAACATTGCTGTCCTGGGCCCAGCTCATTGTTGTAATGAGGCTAGCAAAAATCCAAACCAATGGTATCATAATCTTTGTGTTCATGTACGTTTCAGAATAAAATTAAAAAAAAGGTACCGCTACATCTTGATCATTCGACGGATAATAGTATCTCCCGAACTTATAATGGTAAAGAAATAGTTACCAACTGGTAAGTCGGTTAAGGGAACTGCATACTCTACCTCGATTGTATCGAGACTCAATTCCTTTATCATCCGGCCGCCAATGTCATGTATGAATACCGACTTTATACGCTTTCCGGTTGGATTGTAAATTGTGATCTCGTTTCGGGCAGGTACAGGAAGAAGAAGCACCGAGGTCTCAAATACGAGGCTCGGATTTCCAAATTCGAGTACTCTAAACACGAATTGACAACTTTGAAAAAGACCTGCCTCATCTGTGGCCTCTATTGTGACCAAATGGTCTCCCACAAATAGCTGCGTAAAGGGTTCGGGTTCTTGATTCAATTGAATATCCCCCTGGCAATTATCGGTAACAATTGCTTGAGTTTTAAAATCGGGTAAAAGAAAACCTTCGCCCACGGGAACCTCTACTTCAACTTCACCGGGACATTCAATGTTAGGTGGGGTTTCATCCAAATCGATGGTCAAAAGCGATGTTGCAGTAGATTCAATAATACAAAAGGTTTCTTCAATACTATAATGAACCTCAATGTCTCCAAAACCGGTGATCGAAGTATCAACAGAAAAAGTGGTTCCGTTCCCTTCATCAATGATTCCCGTGCCACTATAGACTCCACCGTAGGGAAGTCCGCCGGACAATCCTTCGACAATGCTCCGACTCCAACATACGGGATCGAGCTCTTTAAATTGAGCGATTTCAGGGTAAACTGTAAAATCTTCAGTACCGTCCTCCGTCGAAGTTGGCAATCCTTGATCTGCGTTCAAACCTAAACCACGACGGGCAAATGCATTAAAGATCACACAATCATTTTCCCAACCATAGATCTCTCGGTTTGCCGTTAAAATGGCATCTCGGGCATCAATGAACCCAGGTCCGCAAATCATAAGCTTTAAACCTTCTGTTACAACGGCCAATGCCATAATATTTCCTGCATCCTGATTTACGTCGCCGGTAAAATTGGTCAGATCTTCGTCATATCCATAGGCATCGATAAGATCCCAGGTCATTTCCCATAACATTTCAGCCCACACCGAACCAACACCATGTGGAATAGAAGCGGTTGCGATCGCATTATAGGTATGCGGATTTACGGTGAAATCGGTGCTATATGGATATTGCCGGATACCTCGGCCGTTTTCACCCTGACCAAAGAAAAAGTTACCTATGGGCCGCCTATCTGCACCTACATCATCCGGATCTATGGTGAGCATCAAACCCATCCAGTCTGCCCACCCTTCGGTCATTTGTTCGTCATTGCCTAAACATCCACCGTGCCCTGCACCTCCTAATAATTGCGACACAATTGCATGAGTGTATTCATGCACAATAATTATATTATCATAGGCACCATCCTTGTCATCGCAATAGCCTAATATCGTGATAGGACGTTCCGAGGCGCCTAATCCATCAACATAAAATGCATTACAGCCTATACGGGTTTGCACTCTCGTTTCCATTTCATCGTTACTACGATTAGAAGCATGATAATTGAACTTTTGAAAGTTATTGCTAGACTCATCAAATCCGTAGTGATAGGTAACATCATGCACTAAATTGTTCCAGTAGAACACATTGATCAACGCTGCATCTTCACTCTGATTTTCGATAGTGAATACCGGATCAAACGAATAACCTGTAAAATCCAAACGTTCCCCTCCATAAGGTTGATATCCGTAATTATCGCCTCGCTCTTCTACCCTGGTATTATTCCCTTGGGTCTTAAAACTTTCACTTCCGGGTACACCATCAATATCGTGCCAACCAAACGGAGAAGCTTCCGGATCTGCAGGGTCGATGGCGATAGTTCGTTCCCCGGAAAACGGATTCTCAAAGGGACTTGCAAATACCTCATAACAGACTTCACAAATAGTAGCCGATGGATTTTTACTAGAATTATTAGGACGATCAACAAGATTTGCATTATAATCCAGTTGCTTTTCATACTTGGTGTCATTTGAAAATGAACAGCGCTGCAGCACATCACGGCTGTTTATTATTTCACCGGTTATGGCATCGACATCTACAAACATATATCGCAAATAATCTAACTGTAGTATAGATACTTCCCAGATAAGCCGATATTGGTTGTTCTCATCCAAGCCATATAACAACTTTGCAGCGATTTCCTCTTCAGATACAGCTACATTTTCATAAAATCGCACATGGTCACCTCGGTCGTGGTCAGCCAATGCCTTAAATTTTCCCATAGAGCTAATTCCCAAATGATCCATGGCCGAATGAATCGCCATTAGGGGATCGTTGGCTTGAGACGGCCTCCTTGTTTTTATAGATGAAATGTTAGCGGAAAACTTATTGTTATCGCGCAAGAGATCTCCTGCACGTGAAAAATGAAGACTGGATTCGGTGCCTCTCAAAAGTACACCTTCGATGGCCTGTTGATAATATATATGGATAATTCCACTCGTAGCACTTTGATGATCCCTGGTAATTTTCCAAGCGGAAGCGGAGGCATCAAGATTATGCTCGGCCAATTGATTTTCAACGAGAGTACTAGGTGATTGAGCCTTTACAACGAGAGTGAAAAAGCTGATGGTTAATAAAACTAGAATACCAAGTATCTTTGCCATAGGGAGTTACTTGAATGGATTGTAGTTGTCAATGTACAAAATAGCCGCCTCTTTGCATACCAAAAGATGTCGTGATTCATAAATAAAGTGTTTATTCATTCTTTTTTCTGAAGTTTATACTGTCCTTGTTATGCTCGATTATTGCGAATTAATTACCTTAGTGGTGCGTTAAATCGAACCAATTAAATGAATCAACCGGATGAGCTTATTCTGAAGATGCAAGAGGGTGATCACGATGCATTTTCGAAGCTATACACTATGTATTCGAATGCCATTTATGGGGTTATTATTCCTATTGTTCGGGATAATTCGATTGCTGAGGAAGTGTTGCAGGATGTCTTTGTGAAGGTTTGGAATAATGCGAGTTCCTATTCAGTAACAAAAGGAAGGTTCTATACCTGGTTACTTAATATTGCCAGAAATGCTGCGATAGATGCTACCCGCTCCAAGGCATTCAAGAATGCCTCTAAAAACTCATCAACAGAAAATTTCGTAGATATATTAAAAGGGCATGATAATTTGTCCTCAATGACCAATACTATTGGTTTAAAAAAATATGTAGATGCCTTAAAACCTGTTTGTATCCAGCTAATAGAATTTCTCTATTTTAAAGGATATACACAAGCTGAAACGGCAGAAGCAATGGAAACACCTCTGGGCACCATAAAAACCAGGGCGCGTAATTGTATCAAGGATTTACGCAAAATGGTACTGAATGAATAGATATGACTGAAGAAGAGATCATAGCATCCGGAATACTGGAACTTTATGTTACCGGCTCGCTCTCCAAGGAAGAATCTTTGGAGGTGGAAACCGCTATGGCGAACTATCCTAAAGTTCGAAAGGAAGTGGAGGCGATCGAGAAAAGCCTGATGCAACTTTCCGAAGGGGTTGGAGGTACGGTCTCACCATCTGTTTGGGAACGTATCGCCAGGGCAACATTGGGCGTTCGATCGATCGGTTCTACCCCAAGAACTCGAAACTGGAGTTCGATCACGGGTTGGGCAGCCGCCCTGTTATTCTTTGCCGGTTTGGCATTTATGATCAAGAAAAATTCGGATCTGCGAGGTAATTTACGCACGGTACAAACCCAAAATGTCATCCTGAAAGAAAAGACAGGCACTGTCCAATCACAGCTGGCAGATGCCACTGAGTTACTGGAAATAGTGCGTTCCCAAGATTATAAGGCCGTTGCCTTACCGGGGAATGTTTCTGTGGCCCCGGAAGCCTATGCGACTGTATACTACAATGAAGCAGAAAATATAGCTTATATCGACGCCAAGGGTCTACCCAAACCTCCCAAAGGCAAAGTATATCAGGTTTGGTCATTGATAATGAATCCGCTTACCCCACGAAGTATGGGACTACTCGACGGATTTGAAACGGCCGACTCTCAATTCTTCAAACTAGAAAATGTACCAACCCCAGAGGCCTTCGGAATAACCCTCGAACCGGAAGGTGGAAGTGAAAGCCCAACCCTCACACAACTTTATACACTAGGTACCGTGAGTCCATAAAAAACCCTTTCGGTAGAAAGGGTTTGTGAATACTGTCAAGAAGTGTTTTTTTCAAAGCGCTTCTATTTTTTTGGTCAATACCGGACCAAGTTCGAAGGAAGCATCCAGCAACTCGGCTTTGATAGGTTTCAGTTTATCTTCCCATTTGTTCGCCTTATAAACCAGTGCTGTGTGATACAACGCCATGGGTTCGGAGGTTTTACCGGTCACATGGTTTTCGATGGTTACCAAAGCCTCTTCAGCCTTGCCGTTGTATAACTGCGCTAGGGCAAGTAAATGATAGGTTTCCGGGGTGGCCCTGTTTTCCAATTCTTTTTGTGCCAGCTCTAACGCTTGTTGCGGATTGGTTTCAGAGAAATACTCGATCAGATAGGTATTGTACATATCGCCATAATCACTGCTCTCAACAGCTTCCAAAAAGTCATTCATGGACTGTTCGGCCTTGGCGGTATAGCCATCGTGCTCGTACATTTCGGCTTTGAGTAGGTGGTAATCGGGAAGGGAATGATCATCTACTAATTTATCCAGGATCCGAATGGCTTCGTTGGTATTATTTTCTTCGGAATAAATGATCCAAGCGATCCCTTTCTTCGCATAATGATTGTCCGGCTGTAAGGCTAAGGTTTTCAAATAATGTTGATACGAATCAGTGATCCTACCAGCGTGACCGTAGTAATCGGCCAGATTGCTATACGTCCACACCCGAAGCGGTTTGCTATCTCTCGAATTGGCTATATCCCGCGCTTTTTCCAAATACTTTATCGCGCTATCCAGATCGCCCCGGTAGTCGCTCCACTTGGACAACCGTATGAGATAGTGATAATCTGTAAGGTCCTTTACCGCTTCCAAATGTTCGTAGGCTTTCTCATAGTCTCCCACTTCCATGGCGGCATCGAACAACATCAAACGCGTTTCGTGCTTGTTTGAAGGCCCCTCCAATGTTTCATTAAGCAAACTATAGGCCTCCTTAAAACGATGTTGTGAAATATAATTATGTGCCAATCCTCTGGCATAGGCGTCGCTGCTTATAGCCGAAATCTCCATGCCTTTGACATAAAGAAGTTCGGCACTTTTTAAATGATCCGGATCACCCGTAACTGCGAATAATTGTTCATAAGCTCCGGCTAGAGGAGCCAAGTCACCTACTCCCGTGCTGTCCGGCCGAAGGCGTTTGGACCAAAATTCTTTAGCCGAAAGGGCCTCCTTTAAGGTGTTCTTTTCCGAAGTGTTCAAATAGACATTGTAGTCTTCGGGAGCTGTGATCGTTAATGTGGGATCTGATTTACAGGCAAGCGCCAACAACACAAATCCTAATATGATAATTTGCTTTTTCATAATGCTGTTAAAAAAGAAAAGAGCAAACTTGCGTTGCTCTTTTCCAGTGTATACCTGTTTGTTATTGTGCAATCGCGTCTTCCATATACGGGAAGGGGAGCGTAAGGTCTCTGTCTCCAACATCCACACCATCACTGGTCAATTGGGGGGTTCCGTTATTTCCATCGAATCGGGTACCGGAGGTTCCACCAAACATAAGAGTGAGAGAGATATCTATAACATCATCTCCCAAGGTTCTTCCTGTTAAGGCATTGGTTCCGTCGAAATAGGTAGTTGGACCAAACTGTGCCACTTGCAGTGCATCAAAATGAGCTAACACGGTGGTAAAAACTTCTGCATCCAATCCAAGAATATTCGTTTCGTAATCCAGATCAACACCCAATGCATCTCCGTACACATCGTGATACAATTCGAGGGTTTCTTCAAAAGTTCGCTGGAAGCTACTTGGATATAGAATGGTATCGTTTCTTCTGTTCGTTACGGCAATGTTGTAACTGTTCTTCACATCGGCGCTACCACTAAACACGGTATTCACTCCGGGTCTTCCCATGACATCTTCCTGAACGAAAGTTCCGGTAAAGTTGATGCTGCCTAAGCAGGGTTCACATTCGGTTCCTCCACAATCTACGCCTTCTTCATCACCGTTTTGAATGCCATCGCTACAGAGATCCTGTGCGATCACATTTCCGTTGTCATCTTCGTCCACACACTGCACAAATAAGAAAGAAGTGCAAATGGCTACTAGTATTACTATTATATTATGAGTCTTCATTTTTTTCTTCTTTAAAATTTATTGTTTTCTTTTTGCTGAAACCCATACGTTATACGCTCTGGGTAAACCATTGATTCCTACTAAACCTCCCACGTGATCCGGAGCATCGCCCAATAAAGCATTGGGAACCTCCACTACGATAGCAAGTACATTGAGGTTTTCGAAAAAATCGGATGCCGTGCCTGCAGGGAAGAATCCGTCGGGAGCAGCAGAACCACTAGCAACCTCATTAAATCTATTAAAGTCGAAATAAAAGTAATCTCTTCGGGGTCCCGCAAAAAAGGTCATCCCGTTATTGGTAGCAGTAATGGTTTCTCCTACTTCGGAAATCTCTACCTGTCCGGATCCTTCATTTACATATACATTACTGGTAAGTCCGGTATCTTGTGAATCCACTTCGGCAGGGCCAAAGAAATACATGATACTATCGCGACGCACCGCCTGAATAACAAGGTCTTCTTTGAAGTCACCGGTATTATCAATATTGAACTCGATCATAACATCCTCATCGAAGACGGCATTTTGAGTAACTTGTCCAGGTTGCAAAGGTCCTTGAAGGGTTGCGACGAAAACCGTATTATTAGGATTGTCTCCTTCGAAGGCATATAGATCTGCAATATCTACCTTAGTACCCGCTACCGAAGGCGAATCAATGTGGTCTGCCGCAATAAGGAAAACTGACAAAGCTGTTAAGCTCAGCGCTCCAATGGCGACAAAAATTTTTGTTTTTTTCATCATAAGAATGTTAGAATGGTTAAATTTACTTTCCACTATTTACGTCGAAACTAAGTTTATGGTTTTTCGCGATATGTTAAATTTAAGTTAATGCCTCAAATTTTGACAACCGTACAAATTTAATAAATGAACCCCTCAACTTCAGGCTGGATACATAAATTTATTAACGAGTTTCCAAAAAAGTTACTTATTGATAACTATGCATCCCCCAATAAATTTTATGAGCAACTTAAAAACACCGGATTTATCTACGGTGTTTCAATTAGCACACTACTCGATGAGCCTATAAGCGATTATAAACTTACCAAAGAGGAATTCACGAAGATAAATCTTTTTCATGCGTTGTGGTTTACTTTTTTTTCAGAAAAACCAAAAAAAACACATGATGAGGCGATTAAAAGTATGATCGCTTTTTATGAAGCCATCGAACGTGGCAAACGAAGTTTTTTTCAGAAGCTTAGTTTTAATACAAGTCCATCCGAAAATTTGGAAAAGATCATTTCAGCAAGATTGCAGGAGACAAGCAACCTGCTCAAGACCGAAGCGACCTCACTCATTACCCATGCACTGTTGTATGTTGATGTGTTGGCCTTCACTCACTATCTACAACAGCCGGATAATTTAAAGCAATACCTCGATGCCCTGGAAATGACGCTTATTGAAAATAGTGCCAGAGCATTGAAAGCAAAAAAAGAGAAGAATAAGTACGATCATTTGGTTATTGAACTGGTCTCTTCCTCTTCCGACTTCTTCTTCGCATCACCACAAAGTCTTAACGGGGATAACTCGCCGCTTGAAAAACAGTTTATTCTGGACATTTGTTGCCTCGCCGTATGGGATGATAAGGTTTTGGATGATAGTGAAAAGGTTTTTTTAAAACAATTGGGCAAACGGCTTGAATTTACCCAGAAGGAAGTAGATGAAAACATCGAGGCATTGGTCCAATTTTCAAAGACCAACGAACAAAAGATGAAGTTGTTCCAATATGCCCATCCCGTGGCTCAATTTTACAATCAGTCTAGTAAAATGGTTCGCCTGCTGATCCTTCGGAATAAAAAAAGGTTGACCAAAGAGTTGAACGAAAGTGGAGAATTGCTACTACTATTGGGTCAATCAACGAGCCGGGACCTCACAAGCGAAGAAAAGACAAAGGTCAAGGAACAGTTGTTGGATATTTTTAAATCGGTGCCATCCCTCACCATCTTTATGCTTCCGGGGGGTGCCTTATTGCTTCCTTTGTTTGTAAAATTAATTCCGAAGCTACTACCCTCCGCCTTTCATGAAAACCGGGTGGACGAAGATAAGAAGTAACTTACTCCAACCACAGTTTAAAGTCTCTCACTCGCTCGCGAGCCACAATCACTTCCTGCTCTTTGTAGCTGTTTAGTTTTAGCTGAAGCCTGCTATTGGTGTAGCTTATGATATCTCGAATAGCATTGATATTGACGTAAAATTTCCGGTTGATCCGGAAAAATACTTTGGGGGAGATCTCTCCCTCAAGCTGCTCTAAGGTGTTGTCCAGCAAATAATCGCGCCCCTCAATAGTATGAGCATAAGTGCCTTTGTTTTCAGAATAAAAACATTCGATCTCATCCACAGGGATCATTTTTATATGCTGCCCGATCTTAGTGGTGAAGCGCTTTTTGTATTCACGCTCTACGGGATTGGTCAATAGTTTTTTAATGTCTTCAAAGTTGAGTTGGACGTTTTGTCCTTTAGGAGCACGGGATCTGTATTTGTTCACCGCAGTTTCCAATTCTTCCTCGTCGATGGGTTTTAGCAAGTAATCAACGCTATTGAGTTTAAAGGCTTGTAAAGCGTATTCGTCGAAGGCAGTGGTAAAAATAATGGCACTCTTCACTTCCACCTCATCAAAGATCTCGAACGAAAGGCCGTCACTGAGTTGGATATCTAAAAAAATGAGATCCGGATGTTCATTATTGGCAAACCATTCCACTGCTTCTTCTACGTTGTGAAGCATTTGATCCACTTGCACCTGTTGCCTCTCCAGCATTCGTTGAAGGCGTCTGGCCGAGGGTTTTTCATCTTCGATGATCAGTACGTTCATGGTTGATTGTTGATTCTTAATTCTTAATTCTTAATTCTTAATTCTTAAAGTTATCAAATTTCTATGTTCACTCCCAATTAGAAGTGTTCTTAAATTCCTCGTCCTCCTTTTCCATAAATTCCTTGATCTTGCGCTCTTCCCAATCCCTAAAAAACTTGAATTTATGCTGAAAAACATACAAGCCATGAAATAATAATCCAATGCCCCAAAAGAAAGGAGTGCTTAAATAGCCATAAACGGTAATATCGAAGTTACCCATTTCAAAGTTAAAGGCACGTAATTGTATGAGAATTATAAAGATATTGACCACCAAATACACGACGAGGTGTGTGTAAAAACCCTTGATATCCTTGACCTTTTTTTGGACTCGTTCAAATTTTTCTTTATCAAAATTTTCCATTTCTAATTGCTTTTTTTAAATGATTTACTTTCCATTTCTTCATTCTCCATCAACTCAGCGATCTTCCGTTCTTCCCACTTTTTAAAAAGACCTAACTTATTTCGGTATACGATCAACCCGTGAACTAAGAGCACCAAGATCCAAATAATTGGTAACAAATAAGTGTTCCAGTTAAGCCAGTCGACAAATCCTTCATCCTCGGAGATAAACCCTAGTTTGGGAAGGGCTACGAATCGGACGACAAAAATAACAATGGTCGTCACCACAAAGATCCCTATATGATTATAAAAGCCTCTAATTTCTTTGACCTTTTTCTTGGCTCTGTCAAATTTTAAATGCGCTTCATGTTCCATGATCGCTAGTGTTAATTCCATCTCTGGTTGGTTAAGTCGTCTTCGTCTTCCATTAATTTCTTGATCTTCCGTTCTTCCCAATCCTTGTTCATGAACGGCATTATGTTAAACGCTTTGAGGGCTTGGAAGGCCAGTCCTATTCCCCAGCCTAATGCGGCCCATAAAAACCACATATACCTCCATTCGTTGGTGTAGTAGTTGAGTGCTGCCAGGAAGCCAATAAAGACAATGTAAAAGAATAGGCTGGTGTAAAATTTCTTTATTTCGGCCACTCGCTCCTTCGCACGGATGTACTTATTTTCTTTTTCTGTGTTTCTGAAATCCATTGTGCTGAATTTTATGGTTCTAAAACCGAAGTTGTTCCTCTTGTTCTTTGTCCATGATCTCTCTAATTTTTCGATCCTGCCATGCTCTTCCGAAGAAAAGTTTATGATCGAACGTATCTGATGCATGTCCTAAGATTCCCATTCCCCAACCTACGATTGGAAATAATGCCCAAGGAAATCCTCCGCTGCCAAAGTTCATCCAAATGAACACCACCACAAAAATTAGGTAAATGGTGAGATGGATGTAGAAATTCTTCATTTTTTTAACCTTTGCAAGGGCTCTCTTGTATCTTTCTTCTGAAGTGTTTTCAATAAGTTTCATAGTTCTGTTATTTAATTACACTATAAAAGTACTACAGATCGTTACTTTGTTACAACATATTATACTCAAGTGTCAAATCTATGGGATGAGTTGTAAACAGGGCGATACCAGCCGCTATTTATCATCTTTGTCCATAAGCTCACGGATCTTCCGTTCTTCCCAATTTCGGCCCAAAAACGGATTGTAATTGAACACCTCCATGGCATGACCACTTACCCCCGCACCCCAACCCAAGATGGGAAAGATCGCCCAGGGGAAGCCGGTACTTCTCACATTTAGGAAAATAAATACCGGGACCATGATCAGGTAGATAGCAAAGTGAATATAAAAGCCCTTCAATTCATCTACCTTCTTCTTAGCTCTATCGTATTTTTTGCCATTTAAGTAGGCATCCTGAGTGGGCATTGATTGTGATGCTGCTTGGGTTAACAACGGAATTGCAACACTAAATTCTTTATCATTTTGCTGAATGGTAACCGCCCTGTCCGTCAATAAATAGTAGCGCTTTCTTATATTCTGAAGTCCCACTCCGGTACCCTCCTTGATCACTTTTTTAGGTTGATAATTATTCCGAATGATCAGGTTCCCATCCTTCTCCAGGATGGTTATATGCAACTTTCTGGAAGGAGTTACCTGATTGTGCTTCACCGCATTCTCCAATAATAACTGAAGCGATAATGGTACAACTTTGGCTTCAGGATTTGAGAGGTGATCCGGTACTACAAAAACAATGCTGTCCTCGAATCGCATTTTAATGAGGGACATATAGAGTTTGGCAAATTGCAATTCTTCGGAAATGGTCACCAAAGGCTTGTTCTTTTGTTCCAAAACATACCGATAAACCTTCGAGAGCGCGGTTGTAAAGCGAGTAGCGGCAGCCGGATTCTCCTCTATCAAACTAGTGAGCACGTTGAGACTGTTAAAGAGAAAGTGAGGATCCAACTGATTTTTCAACGCATCAAACTGAGCAGATGCGGTTCCGGCAATGATCTTCTGTTGCTTGACCTTGGACTCCTGTTTATGTCGATAGTAATAAATTAAATAAAAGAGAGTGGTAACGACCATCGCAATGATGAGGGACGAATAGTAAAATTGTAACCGTTCTCCCCTTAACATTTCCATAAGTTCGTCACCGTAGATACCAACTTTTATAAAGACACGAAGCAGGAAAATACAAGCCATACTGATGGCAACTGCGCCTAGGATTGCCTTGGTTAGGTGTTTGGTCTGGAACAGATCAGACCGGTATTTTTTTACGAGATACCAAACAAAAAACGCGTTCCCCATATAAATCACCACCGAATACAACTGATTCAAAAGAAACAGGGCAAGTAACTCCTTTTTATCGGTTATGAGATTGCCGTTCATATACTGAACGACACCCATGACGATAAAGATGAGAACTCCAAGGGAAAATGCCTTACCTATTTCTTTGATGATCCGCATAATGCTATTCCTCTTTACAGTTTTGTGCTAAAGATCCTCGGGCATACTGGGCACCACCATTGGGATGAAAAGGACCTTTGGGCTCGTATGTATCGAATAAGGCGACGGCTTTTTTCAGGTCCTCACAAAAGGGTGCTGTATCCTGCCCGAAAAATCGTGCTGTTCCCAATGCCCATTCCACTTTTCCCGAGGCTACTCGGGGATTTTCAGGTTCTATTTTATAGGCTTCCTCATACAACTGTGCAATTTTTGGCGAGTAGGTCATCCCATATTTCGCACCGTCAAATACGACCCATGCGGTATACAGTTGTGCTTGAAGTACCAATAGTTCGGCGTTGTCTTTGGACAGGGCCTTAGCGTCATTGATAAAGTCTTGTGCTTTTTGCAGTTGGGCGGTTAATTTGGTTTCATCTTTTTCAGAGAAACTATAAAGCACATTGATCTGTGCCACATAGAAAGAAGGCAACCAATTATCGGGTTCGGCCTGTGCAATTCTTTCAAATAAATTGGCGGCTTCCCAAGGCTGATCTGCTTTCCAAAGTTCGAAAGCCTTGGTCATTCCTTGTTCATATTTAGTTTGACTTATCCCCGTAAAAGTGACAAGAGCGAATGCAAGTAATAGTAGATTTTTCATTTTTGTGCTGTTAAAGTTAATAAGTTACTAAGTTAAATTGACATTGAAGCCCAATCCTGTAAAAGCACCTTGGCACTTACCAAAAATAGGATTTTAATGCTTTTGTGTCGGCCCAGAAGGTGTAAAATTATTCCGAACATGGTTGTTAGTTGTTAGTGTTAAGTTTAGAATATTGAGTATTGATTATTGAAAATTGTATATTGGTTTATAGCTACATCTTAATATCCATCTTCCGGATTTCACCTCCCAAGACCTCAAACTTGGCATCTTCCCAGGTAGGTGGGCCAAAGTGGCCGCGGGCACCATTGGAACAACCATAAGGTTCGGTAGGAAACATTCCAATGAACATGTTCAGCTCTCCATTATCATCTTCGTCATGATAGCTTGAGATGGCGTACACCCCATCCGGGATGTTTGTAAAGGTCACCTTCGCTGTTTGGTCGGATATTTCCGAAGAAAGAGATAAAAAGGTCTCATCCAAAAAACTTCCCTTTTCGTTGTACAAGCCCACCATCACCTTTCCATCGTTGCTGTCAAACTGAGAGAGTGAAACTTCGATAGTGTTCTGTGCCTGGACCCCCATCCCGGTGATCAAAAGCAATAAATATGCGATTACTGTTTGCATGATTGTATTTTTTTAAAGTTATAGGTCAAAAGTGCAACTTGAGCACGGGAGTTAAAAAACCATCCGACCGAATTGTAGTTTTAGGGTGATGAACTGTAGATGGCTTGATTTACGATGGACGACCCCTCGATTGCGCTCGGGGCAGGTTTACGATGGACGATTTGAGATTTGAGATTTGAGATAAGTGATGATACATTTCTTTGTGCTCTTTGTGGATCCTTTGTGTCTTTGCGATGAAAAACGGGAGGAGGCACGAAGTGGCTTTTGTGTCGTGTAATTAATTATTAAGGAACTAATTAATTGAGCATATAAATTTTTTCAACCTCAGACTTCCGACTTCCGACTTCCGACTAAACTTACAAATTATCCAACTGATTATCCGTTCCGTCCTCACTGATCGTCCAGAAGAAACCAACGAAGAAGAACTGATCGGCTGCAGGAAGTAAGGCGCGCCGGTTAAAGTTGCCATTTGCATCTGCCGTACTTGAGTATTGGTATCCGTTGATGTTATTGAATCCCGGTAAGTTGTTGATCGAGACGTACAAGATCTGCTGCTGCGTGATCAAATAGGCCCAATTTACGCTCAAACCGTGATAATTCTTGGTTTGTTCTTGTAAAAACCCGGGAGTGTTTGGGTTCGTGTATGAACGGCCACTCCCGTACTGATAACTGATCCCGAATTGGCTTTTCCAATCGGCTATAAAGTATTTTCCAACGGCCGACAAATTATGGGTATTGGCAAAGCTTGGTGTGGCCTGAATGGGGAAATTTCGGTACATGCGTTCACTATCCAAATACGAATAACTCAACCAGTAATCCACGTTTTTAATACTATTATTATCCCTCCAAAACAAGTCAATCCCCTGTGCATAACCATCACCGCCATTGCCAAAAATACTATCAAATCCGGGCATTTGAGTATCGAATGTCACGAGATTGTTGTATTGCTTCCGATAGGCCTCAGCTCTAAAAATTCGGTTATTGGCAGAGTACTGATAATTTAAGATATAATGTTGTGTTTTTTGTGCTTCCAGGTTATTCTGAAACTTTAGGACATCATTGAAGGGTTGCTGATAAAAATCACCGTAGGCCAAGGATATCTGACTCGATTTTCCCGTTTTGTAAGCCACTGATGCTCTGGGCGAAACGGTAAATTGATCGAATAAATGACTATACTCCCCTCGGGCCCCTAATTTCATGGCCAGCTTTTTTGAGAATATAAGATCCACTTCGCTAAAAACGGCGGAGATGTCATTGTCAAATCCGAAGCGTTCCTCGACAAAAGAATTTTTGAAATCCTCGGTAAAATGAGTTAGGAATTGCTCCGCTCCAAAATTTAGCTTTACGCGATTGCTGAACTTTTTACGGAACTTCAGTTTTAAGTGGGTGGAATTTTCAATATCGTTAATGTCATTGTCAATAACTCCAATCTTGTTGTTGGCGTGTGTAAAGCTTCCTCCGGCATGGATCTTCCAACTGTCTCCCAAATCCCCGCTGTAGCTGGCATTGGTGTAAAGATTTTTATTATCAAGTTTGAATTGAAGTCCGTCGGGAAGGTCAATATCTTCCTGAATAAGCTCAAAATTATTAGCATCAAAAGCAACGTAGAGTTTGAAAATACCCTCGTCGAATTTTCTTCTGAAAACACTTTCACCCGCAAATGCTTCGAAGGGTTTTTGCCAGTCGTTGCGATCCGGGAAGGCAGCGATGTATGGCGCCAGATTGATATAGCTGGCGTTGAAACTCACCGAACCTTTCTCCCACTTTTGGGTATTACCAACAGTAGCCCCCACACTCATAATTCCAATGTCTGTCTTGTCCTGATCGGGTTCATCAATAGTGTTCAACAATAACACCGAAGATAACGCCTGTCCATATTCTGCCGAATACCCACCCGTCGAAAATGTGATCCCATCAAACAAAAATGGGCTGTACCGTCCGCGCGTTGGAATGTTATTGGTGGTAGGTGTATAGGGTGTAAACACTCTAATGCCGTCGATAAATATTTGAGTTTCGCCGGCATCACCTCCTCGAACGAAGAGTCGGCCGTCTTCAGCAACCGTTGTCGTTCCGGGTAGTGTTTGAAGCGCGCCAACAAAGTCTCCCAGGGCACTTGCCGTAGTCACTACGTCCAGAGGCTTAAGTACCGAAACTTTACTATTGTCTCCGGCTTCAAAAGTTCCCGCAGAAATGACCACCGTATCGAGTGAACTAACATCATCTTTAAGCTGCACCTTGAGGTTCTGCATTTGTGTGACATCGGCCAACATCATAAAGGGTTCAAAGGCAACAAAAGATACCACTAATGTTTGGAGTCCGGTTTCTGAAGTGGTGAAATTAAATTGCCCTTGAGCGTTGGTCGAACCTCCGTCGTACGTACCTTCCAAGTAGACATTAGCACCTTCGATCGGGGTGCCGTTTTTTTGAGTGACGGTTCCGGAGATCTCCGTTTGAGCCATTGCCGTGGTGGACAAAATGATAGTAAAGAAAACGAGTGTAAACTTTGAAATTTGAGTTGTTAAGTGATGTTTCATTTTTTAATTGGTTTCATTGATTGGGCAAATATTGGGAGTGTTTGTTACATTTCAGAAATAAAAATACTGAAGTGTCATATTCGAGGACCCAATTGTAAAAGTCACTAACTCATTATTTGTATCTTTAGAAAAACTAAAACTATGAAATACCCTGATCCAATATTCAATATATCGAAATAAACAAATTGGGTATTCCATCTTCCACTTTATTAAATAAATTATACAGATGAAAACAATTTATACTTTTTTGATTGCTTTGGCGATGAGTTTCGGGACTTTCGCGCAAGACACGTTTTCCATTATCGCGGTGGATCCCGTAACCGGAGATATAGGCTCCGCTGGAGCGTCATGTGTTACAATTAGCATCATAGATATTATAACAGACATTATTCCCGGTCGAGGAGGCGTAAATTCTCAAGCATGGGTCTGTATTCCCAATACGAATCTTCAAAATGCCATTGCCCGAATGGAAGAGGGATTTACCCCACAAGAGATCATCGACTGGTTATTGTTGAATGATTCCTGCAGTTCTCAAAACTTTGATCCCGAGTACAGGCAGTATGGAATTGTTGACCTCGATGGAGGTGGAAACCCGCGAACGGCCGGCTGGACCGGTAGCCTGGCAGACGATTATAAAGAAGACCGGCAAGGTGCCAATTACAGTGTACAGGGGAATATTTTACTGGACATAAGCGTGATTGATAATATGGAGGCCAATTTTAATAACACCAATGGAACCTTAGCGGATAAACTGATGGCAGCCATGCAAGGCGCCAATTTTGCCGGTGCAGACTCTCGATGTTTGGGTGATGGAACCTCATCAAGGACGGCTTATTTAACGGTGTATCATGCAGATGACGATCCGGGAGAGCCCTATTTGCGGTTAAACGTTCCACCACAGGCCATAGGAGTAGAGCCAATTGACATACTTCAAGATCTCTATGATAATTTTTTGGCCGTAGAAGACAATGAATTGCTAAACAAAGTATCGGTATTTCCGAATCCTACCCGCAACCAACTTACACTAAATATTGACCCTTCTGTAGTGGTTACTCAACTTTCTATATTCGATATTAACGGAAAACACACCAGTAGCCCATTTCCTTTTACTGAACAGAAATTGCAACACCATCTTGATGTCACATTATTACCTTCTGGAATTTATTTCCTAAAAATTGAAAGCGAACAAGGGACCACTACCATTAAATTTGTGAAAGAATAAAATACCAATCATGAAACGATTCAAAACCGTAGAAGGATATATTGAAGGACACGAAAAATGGAGCAAACAACTCAAGCAACTCCGCGGTGTACTGCAACAAACAGAACTGAAAGAAGAAGTGAAATGGGGCGCTCCAGCCTATACGCTCAACGGGAAGATACTTATGGGATTGGGAGCGTTTAAAAACCACATGGGCCTTTGGTTCCATCAAGGGGTATTTTTGAAAGATACGCACCAAAAGCTCGTCAACGCACAGGAAGGAAAAACCAAGGCCTTACGTCAGTGGCGGATTGAAGAAGGCGATACCATCGATAACGATCTCATATTACAGTATGCTCTGGAAACCATAGAAAATTGCCTTGCCGGGAAAGAGGTAAAACCCGTGAAAGCCAAAACAGTTGCCACTCCTCCTCTGCTAAAAAAATCGCTTTCGGAAAACAAGAAATTTCAAGATGCATTCAAGGCACTCACTCCCGGAAAGCAAAGAGAATATGCAGCCTATATTGGGGATGCCAAACGCGATGAGACAAAGCAAAAACGGCTCGAAAAAATAATTCCAATGGTACAGGCAGGAACGGGCCTACATGACAAGTACAAAAATTGCTAATACATGTGGAACCGCAATAAGTTCATTTTCTACGCCCGACGTGCACTTTGGATATTTATTGCATGGGTCACCCTTTCGCTGCTCATCTTTTTTTATGAATATATCACCCTGGTAAGCAACAATGCCTTGACGTCAGATTATGATCTCAAGTCAGCGTTAACAGCATACCTTATTGTATCGATTTCGGCTGCCATCATTGGCGGAACAATTACCGTGAACTTAATGGAATATTGGCTCCGACGTTTCGCTTTTTGGCAAGCTCTGGTGCTTATTGTTGTAGTTTATACCGTGGTTGCTCTTTTTGTTGGAGCATTGGGTGGATTGTACATGACTGGTCAAAATTTGGATCTTCCCATGTTCCACGAGGAAGTTATCGAGGAGTTAATGTTTTTCTTCGGAAAGGCAATCTTCCTTAAAAATTATATTCTTTGGTTGTTGATCGTGGTGGGAACACTCATAGTACTTATGGTCAACGATAAATTCGGTCCCGGAGTCTTTCCGGATTATCTGAAAGGGAAGTACTTTCAACCCAAGCGGGAACGCCGCATTTTTATGTTTGCCGATGTAAAAGATGCCACGACCATCGCTGAAGAACTCGGGGAAGCCAGATATTTTAATTTTTTACGAGATTTTTTTAAGTATATCACTCCTGCCATTATTGACACGAAAGGAGAAGTGTACCAGTATGTTGGTGACGAGATCGTGGTTTCCTGGAAAATGAAAAAAGGCCTAAAAAAAGGCAATGCACTTCGCTGTTCCCTCAAGATGAAACGCTTGCTGAAAAGGAAATCCAATTATTTCCAAGATCAATACAATTGCTTTCCCAATTTTAAGGTAGGCTATCATTTTGGACCGGTTATGGTGGGCGAAATGGGGCAAATTAAACGGGAGATCGCCTTTTCCGGGGATGTGTTAAATACCACCTCACGTATACAGGCGAAATGCAACGAATTGGGGGTAGACATTTTGGTTTCGGAGTCATTTTACAAACTCAATTATCAACTTCCGAAAAATTGGACCGCTGTACCATTGGGCGATCAACTCCTCAAAGGCAAAGCCGAACCTATGAATCTTATAACATTTAGGAACGAAGTTTGATGCGTAGAAGTGTTGAGTTTTGAGTTTTGAGTTTAAATTGAAAACAAATTTCTTAGTGTTCTTTGTGAATTCTTTATGTCTTTGCGGTGAAAAAAGAGAAGGAACGAACTAGGCTTACGATGTTGGATTTGATAAAGTTCCTCGCTAAACATATAGCTGGTTATCTAAAAATCTAAAATACCAACAATCGAATATTCTAATAATCTAAATATCTAAAATATGAAGACAGATCTATATACCAAATCCATTCTTACCGTGATCGCAGTTTGCTTAACGATCAATTTGGTGCAGCAACTAGAAATTATTCCGGCGGCATATGCTTCCGAAGAAAACAAAAAAACCAACCTCGACCTTCCCATTGTTTCAGAAACAATTGACGTGCGCATCGTTGACATCAATACCTACGACGAACTCAATGTGAATCTGAAAAGTGTCGACACCTACGACGAGGTAAAGGTGAATATCAAGGGGATAGATACCAGTGACGAACTGGACGTCAATATCGACGAAGTGGGCGGTAGTTGGGTGAATTCCGGCAGTCCTATTCCTGTGACCATAAAGCAACAGTAAGTACTTAGTTTCTATTATTTTTAAATGGCCGGATGATCAATCTTGCGGCTCGATCGTAATTGATATAGCTATATGTCCAGTTGAAAAAGGTGATCACCCTATTGCGAAAGCCTATTAAAAACCATAGATGTACAAACATCCAAAGGATCCAGGCTAAGCGTCCACCAAAGGTTTTCTTATAAATATCGGCAACGGCTTTATTGCGTCCTATTGTCGCTAAAGTACCCTTGTCAAAATACCGAAACGGTTTCATAGCTTTTCCTTTCAAATGTGCGGTCATATTCTTACCCAAACGCTTGCCCTGCTGGATGGCCGGTTGTGCAACTTGAGGGTGACCATGTGGATAGCTTTCGGTTTCCATATACGCGATGTCACCCAGAGCAAAAATAGTAGAATGCCCGGCTACCGCATTAAATTCGTTCACCTTGTAGCGATTGGATCTCTCCATAAGTGCCTCACCATCGATTCCCCGTACCGGAGCTCCTGTCACTCCGGCGGCCCAAATAAATGTTTCGGTTGGGAATTGAATTCCGTCATTCAAAGTTACCTGCGTGCCATCGAAGTCACTGACCAAAGAATTAAGGTGTACGATCACTCCGAGTTTCTCCAGCGATCGCAATGCTTTCTTTGAAGCAGATCGTGTCATGGGTGATAAAACCCGGTCTCCTCCTTCCATAAGATGGACCTCCATTTCTTCCTCCTGCAAATGCGGGTAGTCGTTTTCCAGAATTCCTTTTCTGAATTCCGCCAGAGCACCAGCCAATTCGACTCCGGTTGGCCCACCACCGGCGATCACAAAGTTGAGGAGTCGCTTTCGATCCGTGGGGTTTGAGGCAGCATCTGCTTTTTCTATATTCTGAAGGATCAGGCTTCGCATATTCAGTGCCTGCGGAATGGTCTTCATGGGCATGCTATATTCCTGGATGTTCTTATTTCCGAAGAAATTGGTACGAGTACCCGTGGCCAGCACTAAATAATCAAATGAGAGCTTGCCCACAGTGGTGTGCACCTCATTTTTTTCGATGTCAATAAAAGTGACATCGGCCATTCGAAAATGGAAATTTTTGTTATTTCTGAAAACCTTACGCAATGGATAGGCAATTGAATCCGGTTCGAGACCCGCCGTTGACACCTGATACAATAATGGTTGAAAGGTGTGATAGTTGTGCCGGTCAAAAAGTACGACTTGCACCTTGACTTTGCCTAAATTCTTTAAAAAGGAAATACCTGCAAATCCGCCCCCAATAACTACAATTCGGGGGTTTTTAGTACTGGGAATATTCATAAAAGAAGATTGTATTACAAAATTACGATTTCATGGCTCGAAATGATAATTCTAAGTGTAAATTTGGGAAATTTGTAACAAATCCTGGTTGCTTCCCACTAATCAACTAGCCAACAAAAAAACATTGACCAAAGAACTTGAACATAGTTTTGTAAGCCAGTTAGAGCAGAATCAAAACATAGTGCATAAGATATGTAGGTTGTATACCAACGACAGTGACGCGCACAATGATTTGTTTCAGGAAATAACCATACAGTTGTGGAGGGCTTACCCAAAATTTAGAGGAGATTCCAAGTTTAGCACTTGGATGTATCGTGTGGCCCTGAATACGGCCATCACCTTATACCGCAAAAGTAAGCGCAAGGTGCAAACACAGAATTTTGAAGCCATTAGTTTTAAGATTTCTTCGGAAGAATATGACGCTACGGTAGAAGAACAGCTAATACTAATGTACGATGCAGTAAAAACCCTAGGAGATATAGATAAGGCATTGGTCTTTTTATATCTGGAAAATAAAAATTACAGGGAAATTTCGGCAACCCTCGGGATCACCGAAGTAAATGCCCGGGTAAAAATGAATAGAATAAAAGAGAAGTTACGAACTGTCTTGAACCCATAAGCATATGGATCAATTAGAAGCATTAAAGAAAGAATGGCAAACTCGTGAACAGAAGTTCCCGAAATTGACCTACAAAGAGATTTACCCAATGATATTGAAGAAATCCTCTTCAATCGTTAAATGGATCGTGATCATAAGCCTTTGTGAAATTGTATTTTGGATCTTATTGTCCTTCCTCATACCCGAATCAAGTAACGAATTTTATGAGGAACTGGGACTAAAGACAGTTTTCTACTGGATCAATGGTGTGAACTATGTCATCGTAGCTTGCTTCATTTATTTATTCTGGAAAAATTGGAAAAAGATCCAGGTAACCAATACGGTTAAAGAATTAATGGGCAATATCCTTCGCGTACGAAAGACCGTTCATTATTTTGTGTATTATAACATTGGCTTGACTGCCTTGCTTTTGGCAGGTATTAACGTCTACTACTATTACAATCAGGAAAAGTTGGTGGACATCCTCAAAGGACAAAATATTTATGGTGCCATTCCGGCCGAAGCTGTGGTCAATAAATTTTTCCTGTTCAATATTATTGCAGGAGTTGTCCTCATTGGTTTCCTAATGCTCTTTTATTTTCTATTATATGGGCTGTTATTGCGCCGATTGAAAAGAAATTATAAGGAATTGAAGAAGATCGAAATTTAAATGAAACTGTTGTGGTTACGATGATTAATTAGAAAATAACTGTCATGAAAAAAATTCTATTAGTACTTTTAGTTCTGCCTTTGTTAATGTCCCTTGCTACAAAAACTACTGAAAATATAGTTGGCGAATGGGAAGGAAAAGAACATGACAAAGTCTTTAGTTTAATTTTCGACAAAGAAGGATATGTCTATTATAAACAGAATGATCAAATCGAAGGCGGAAAACAATTCAGTATTGACGGCAAAACTGCCACGCTTGCCTATGTATTTGATAAAACTACAGAGCCCTATCAATTAGACATTATTTTGACCGACCATGGTACAGATGAGAGCAAGACCAGCCTTGGCATTGTAAATTTTATCAACGACGATACTATAGAAATTGCACTAGGCGGTTTAAACGAGAGACCAACTGATTTCACAGGTAGTGCTTCTTTGGTTTTTCACAGAAAAAAATAGCTAAGAACTGCTAATACCGCCATTGCCTTTGGGTGTTTAACTCCTCTTCTTTTTTAAGTATATCCTGCGGGATCACTTTAAGAAATGACGGATGCTGCTCGATGGCATATTCCAGTTTTTCGACTATTTGATCGACGGAGTCATTCTCATAATCGATATCCATGGGGGCTTTTATTTCCATGGATTGTAGAATACCACGTTTTTTTATGCGAAGTCCTTTTCGATCAAACGAACGTCTAAACCCATCGATCACAATAGGAACCACCAAAGGTTTGTTACGTTTAATAATATGAGCCGTACCCCGGCGGATAGGTTTCCAGGGCTTGGTAGTTCCCTGTGGAAAAGTAATGACCCACCCATCATTCAGCGCTTTAGCAATATTGCTCACGTCACTCATCTTTACCTGCCTGTTTACATCCTGTCCCTCGGCGCGCCAGGTTCGTTCTATACTCACCGAACCTGCGTAAGCCAAAATTTTTGGAAGCAGACCCGACTGCATGGTTTCCTTGGCTGCCACAAAATAGATATTGAGTTTGGGTTTCCAGAGATAGCCAATATTCTTGATACTATCCGTCCTTCCACTAAGGCTGGCATTGAACACATGAAACATGGCCACCACATCTGCGAAATAGGTTTGGTGATTGGAGACAAACAAGACATTCGTTTCGGGCAGGTTTTTGATAATTTCACTTCCTTCGATCTGTAACTGATTAAACCCCTTGAACCTTCGGTGCGTCATCGCGCCTAAAATTCGAATGAGCCAACGTTTCAAAAAAAGGATATGTCCAAATGGATTCTTCTTAAAAAGCCCCATGCGATTTTTGTTGTTTCGGATTTGTCTTCACTTATGGTGAGGTGATTACTTGTTGGGAGTCAAATATACTAAAAATAGGGTCTAAACTACGAGTTGACCTCTCTGAAGTATCCTATTGAACTTCATCAAAATAGGTGTAATTGTTTGTTAGCCTATACAATTCAGAATAAAAAAAAAGCATGTCAAAGGATGATCTCCAATGGGTATTCTTGTAAAATGATCTTTCATATAAATGTATTTTACTACATCGAGATGTCCAATCGTCAAGGTAGTATTAAATAAGAAACTTCAATAAATCCAACCCAAAATTGACTCCCATTTTTGAACTTAAGGAGCGACTCAAAGGGTTCTTTTCTAATACCCATTTGAAATTACGTATAAATACCTATTTGGAATAGCGACGATTGGTAGTAATCTTATATAGTCGGTTACATTCTTATTCCCTACACCTTGAATGTGATCATTAATTTATAAGCTAACCATATATAATTTATGTCTTCTAGATCCAAAATAGGGACACTTCTTTTCTATGTAATTCTGACGTTTTGTTGGATTAATCCCATTGGAGAAAATCTCTACGCTCAGGAGGAGGAAAAAACCGAAAAGGAGGCAAAGGAAGATGAAAAAAAGGCTAAAAAATCATTAAAAGAGATCCTGTCTTTAAAAAATTTACTACACAAAAATGACTCTACACGATTGGCCAGACGATACATTCGGTGGCATAAAAAATTAGCAAGGGGTGATGAGGATTATCGGTTTACGATCTATAAGGATGACTTGGGAGAATTATTCCCATTCAAACGAAAGAATATGCATCCCTTGAGTAGAGAAGTGTTTGGTTGGTATCCTTATTGGGACAAGGATCTGCACAAATATCTGGATTATTCTCTCCTATCAACGGTCGCTTATTTTTCGTATGAGGTGGATCCTAAAACAGGGAAAGCAGATACCATTCACGATTGGTTAGAGACTCCTGTAATCGACTCGATCCAAAAATATCCCGATAAAAAAATACTCCTTACCGTTTCCCTTTTTGGGAATGATAAGCTGAAAACATTTCTGAAAAACACCAAGGCAGGAGACACTTTAATTGCTAATGTGATCAAACTTCTGGACAAAAGAGAAGCCAACGGAGTTTGTATTGATTTCGAGGGAGTCGTGAATTCACAGCGCAATAACTATAATAAGTTCGTGGCGTATTTCAGTGAGAAACTAAAAGAGCATAATGAGGATTATCTCGTCTATCTAACGGTCCCTGCAGTGGATTGGAACGAATCGCTTCAATACGATGTTCTGGTTCCACGTATCGATCAATTTTTGATCATGGGTTATAATTACTACGGTTCAACCAGTAAACGGGCAGGACCGGTGGCACCTTTAAAAAGCGGAGCTCCTTGGCGCCCCTTTGATCTTACATCCTCGGTGGATTACTATCTCGAAAATGGCGTGCCCAGGTCCCAACTTATTCTGGCATTGCCTTTCTATGGAAGCATCTGGCAAACCAAAACGGGTGAACAAAACTCGAAAGTGGATCGATTTATCGGTTCCCGTACCATAGATTATATAAAAACCGTCATGGACAAAGAGCCCACCATTCCCATGAAGTACGATACGGCGAGTCATACAAATTGGTACAGTTATCCGGTACGAGACACTATAAAAAACAAAACACATTTCAGGCAATTGTGGTTTGACAGCGATTCGGCATTTGCCCAAAAGCTTCGTCTAATTAGGGAAAACGGGTTGTCCGGTGTGGGTATTTGGGCCTTGGGATATAATAAACGATGTGACAATTATTGGGGGGTGATCGAAGATAACTTCTGCCTTCCGGCAGATTCAATAATTCCTATAGACCCGGCAATTTTAAAGGATCTCGATTCGATTATAGTCATCTTTAAAGGCGCCGGACTGTCAGATACTTCGGCGGTAGCGGGTAAACTGAACAAAGCAAAAAACGAAAATGGCGAAGGCGAAGATGATGCAGCCACTGCTCCTGGTCTATTTGATAGACTTCAAGGGTTTAATGACAAGTTAAAGGCTATTAGTGGGTTGGATGACCTGCTATTGCTGGCTTTGGGATTCGTGGTACTTTTTGGAGGAATTGGTTTTGTGATCTCCATGTTTCAACCCAATACACGAATGTTCTTTTTTAACAGCAAGGCGTACACCATTTATTTTACGATCATTTTATCCGTCTTTTTTGTGGTGTTGATGCGGAAGTTAGACGCCATTAAAGATCCTTCGGTCATCTTGTTATTTGGGTTTGTCGCAGGTGCAATTATTGTGTATTTGATAAGTAGATATGTTCAAAAAGCGAAAAGAAATTTACCATGAGTGATGCTGTTGCCAAAGGGAAGGCGGCGCTGGAAGCCGATGAGGGAAAACTAAAAAAGCTGCTCAAGGCTATTAAAAAATTATTGGCGGGTGAGTTTTTATGGGCGTTGTTCATTGTTGTTGTAAGTCTCCCTTTGGCACTTGCACTGGAGCATGTGATAGCGGAATATGCAACAGGAGAATCGATTGCAGCCTTTTGTGAATTAATAGGGGGATACTCCCTTTTCATGGGAGCTTATGGAATTAGCATAGCCGGACTTTATTTCACTCGAACTATAGTAGGAGCCATTAAAACATTAACAGAAAAGAAAGAATAATAGTATGATCGCAAAGACACTCTCATTTATTACCGATCTGCTCAATCAGGAGCTGAAATTGACCTTTGGCATCGATGAAGATAAGGTCGTTGCCAGTAGCCTGATCAATCCGGATGGCAGTATTGCGAGCAATATTGAAAACAAGATCGTGGTCTCTGTCATCAATTTGGAACATGAAACCACTCGTAAACACCTGAGTGCCTATGTAAAAGATGGATCGCAGAATTTCGGTAAAGTAGCCCCACCTGTGCAATTGAACTTGTATGTACTGGTGTCTGCTAATTACGATTCTACTAATTATTTGGAGGCTAATAAAATGCTTTCTGCAGTCATTGGGGTATTTCAGGCGCATCCCTATTTTACTAAAGAATCGAACCCATCAATGCAGAAACCCTTGGAAAAATTAACTTTTGAAATATACAATCTTCCCATCAATGAACTCAGTCATATCTGGAGTGGGATTGGTGCCAAATATGTGCCTTCGATCATTTACAAGATCCGCATGTTGGCCATTAGAGAAGACATCATACACAAAGAAGTACCCGGAATTACCGGATTGGGAACTGGAGCTAAAGCAAATAAGTAATATGGACATTCAGTATCATAAATGGTTGGAAGTTGAAGTAACTCATAATTACTTCCCGGATGGAGTGGGCTCCGTCTTTACACTTATTCCTTTTGACGGATCAAGTAGATCGATGGGGAATTATGAAGTCCGATTAAATTCGCAGCAAAATTTGTATTCTTTTTACGTCGGAATTGATGACGCTGACAACTTAGATCTCGCCAGTCACTTACACGGATTGGGCGATCTGTATTTTCAGTTGATTGTTACTGACCCCTTATTTTTCAACTATACCAATTTAGAGTTTACTCCTGAAGGAAATCCCTTTTTCCTTAGCAGCGCAAACAATGCGAGTGGAGCCTATACGATGCATTCAGATTCTTTTGTTTCTGAAAAGGATCTATTGCCCATACGGCCGAGTCGATTTATTTATTCCATCCCCGAAGGTGACACTCTGGTAGAAGTGAAATCGACGGATGGAGCGATACTTACTTCTGAAGAATTGTCATCGCCCGGCGATCTAAATTACCTGATAGACCTGAATCAGCAGGACAACGGTGTCTATGAACTTTGGTTGAACAACCAAATAGCCGAAAAATTCTTTCTGTCTCAGCAATCCCTGCAGCCGGGATGTGTGGGAGTCGTTCAACTTTCTATAGAGTCCATTCTCGATAAGAATGATCCTAATCTCAAATACCAGATCCATTTTAATGCCCGATCTGTATACTGGCGCTATAAAATTGTGATCCCAACGGACCGAAATATGGAAATACTGGAAATGAGTATCACTGGCAGTAGCAATGAAATTTACGAAGGACCTGTTGAGGAAGCCTTCATGGGTGACCAAAAGACGAGTGTATTTACGAGTAACATCGCCACTCCCCTCAAACAAAAATTGGAAACAACACCTGTACTACAAGTTTCATATACCAATAACTTTTCCAATAGTAATAGTGAATTGGAGTTAAAGTTACCCAATCCTGGTGCTGAATCCCTTACTAAGAATGTAAACGAACAGAATGAGGAATCGTTCTATTCATCATCTATAATTTATGTCTAATTTAAATTAAATATTTATGTCAACAACTATGAAAACCCCAGGGGTATATATCCAGGAATTGGATGCTTTTGGGAACTCTGTAGTACCAGTAGCCACCGCTATACCAGCGTTTATTGGTTATACAGGGAAGACTTCCTATAATGGGAAAAGTCTCGTGAACAAGCCAGTGAGGGTAACTTCACTCGCTGAATTTCTATCGATATTTGGGTCAGAACCACCCAGAGTGCAATACAGCGTTACTGCGGTGACCGTTAGCGATCGATTGGACGTGCTTCAAGCCGAAGTCGATGGAACCGCCAAAACTCTGGAAGATGCTCAAAAAGAAGTAGACGCCGTAACAGAAGGTGATCCTTCAAAAGAACTAACAGACGCCCTCGATCTGGCGAAAAAAGAGAACGATGAAGCGATTGCCAATCTTGCAGCGGGAAAAACCGCTATCGAAACGGAACAGGGAGCAGAAGACTATCAGTCCAAGGTCGACCGAGCCGATTTTACCGATCGTGGAATTGCCTACCTCATTGATCAGCAAAGCATCAACTACCGGCTATATGGAGCGATCAAATTCTTCTATGCAAATGGTGGGGCCGTATGTTACGTAATGAGTGTGGGTGGATATGATTTCGCCAAGACCTCTATTTCGGACACTACGGAGTTTACCAACGCCATTACGATGTTGGAAAAAGAAATGGAACCTACCATGCTGGTGATCCCGGATGTGGTGGAAATTTTTGATGACAGTATCGTAGACAAAAACACCGAAGATTATTATGAAAAGCGGTATGCCAAAGCTTATTCGCTTCAAAACGCCATGATCAATCACTGTGGTGAAATGATGGACCGGGTTGCTGTTTTGGACATTCCAGGAGGTTATATCCCGCCCGGAATTAATACAACCAGTGTGCAACAATTTAGAACGAGCGTATCACCGGAAAACTCTAAGTTCAATAGTTATGCGGCAGCCTATTATCCTTGGTTGCAAACTACGGTATTTGGATCCAATGATATCTCCTCTAAAAATATAAAGGAAGATTCGTATCAAGCGGTTAAGGACCTCCTAACTAATGAATTCACAGATCCTAAAACGGGAATCGTACATGAGGACATGGAACCCTATATTGATACTTTTTATACGGAAGAGCCTACCGATGAAGAGGACAGAGCTGCTAAGCAAAAGAAAATAGACGAAGCTCACAAAGTCCTGCAAAATCTGAGTGGTTCTTACAAACTACTTATGAAAGGTATCGAGAACCACATGAACCTCATCGCGCCTGCAGCCGGAATGGCAGGGATCTATACATCGGTTGATAACAATGACGGTGTTTGGAAAGCTCCAGCCAATGTTGGGATGCAGAGTACCATCAAGCCTGCGATCGCCATCGACCACGCGGAGCAAGAGGATCTGAACATGCCTGTGAACGGTAAATCGATCTGTGCCATTCGTGCCTTTGTAGGTCGCGGAAATCTGGTTTGGGGTGCCCGTACTTTGGACGGTAACTCCAACGATTGGAGATATGTGAACGTACGACGCACACTCATCTTCCTGGAGCAATCTGTAAAGGAAGCTGCCAAGGCCTTCGTATTTGCACCTAATGATGCCACTACCTGGGTTACGATCAAAAGTATGATCAGCAATTTCTTAATAGGAATTTGGAAGCAAGGTGGTTTGGTAGGACCAAAAGCAGCAGATGCCTTTTCGGTAAGTGTTGGTTTGGGAAGTACCATGACCAATGATGACATTCAGAATGGGATCATGCGAATTATGGTTAAAGTAGCTGTTTCGCACCCTGCGGAATTCATCGAAATCACCTGGCAACAAAAAATGCAGGAAGCATAGTATTCAGTATTAATTAATTCAAAAAATAAATAACTTAAAAAATATATATTATGGCAGGAGAAGCACAAGATGCAGTTTGGCCCTTACCGAAGTTTTATTTTACCGTAAATCTAGGGTCGCAAGACAGCACAGTCTCATTCCAGGAAGTATCCGGATTAGACACCGAAACACAACCCATAGAATACAGGCATGGCGATAACAAATTGTTTTCGACCATCAAAATGCCTGGCATTTCTAAATCGGGGAACGTAACTCTCAAAAAAGGAATTTTTGTCAACGACAACAATTTCTGGAAATGGTATGATGCTATTAAAATGAATACCATCAAGAGAGAAACCGTAGTGATCCAACTATTGGACGAATCGGCAGCACCAACTATGACATGGACCCTATCGAACGCGTGGCCTACCAAGATCACGGGAACCGATATGAAGTCTGATGCCAACGAGGTAGCTGTTGAAACGATAGAGCTTGCTCACGAAGGTTTAACCATTGCTAATGGCGGATAATCATGAGCGACGCCTATCCACCCGTAGCCTTTTATTTCAGATTGTCATTTGACGAAGTCAATAGCGGTGTTGATGCTTCTTTCAAGGAAGTGTCCGGAATAACTATGGAAATGGGTACAGAGGAAATTACAGAGGGAGGGAATAACAATTATAAACATCGTGTTCCCACCTCTGTAAAATTCTCCAATTTAGTTCTGAAAAGAGGTCTGGTACCTAAAGATTCGGCAATTGTAGATTGGGTTTTGGATACCCTTGGTGGTGGACTGGCAGAAGCCATCGAAACTAAAACGATCATGGTAAGCCTCTTGAATGAAAACGGCGATCCGTTAAATTCCTGGAGTTTTGCGAACGCATGGCCGGTCAAGTGGTCCACTTCAGACTTGAATTCAATGAATAACGAACTCGTGATCGAAACTTTGGAATTTTCCTATAGCCAATTTACCAAAGTATAGGAGTTAAAAACCAATGAAATAAACGAGAACACAACCCAAAGATAATTATCCCTACCACCATGGCAATTGAAATACGCGAATTACGAATTAAAGTAAAAATAGAAGAAGAGCAGTCACATTCCGCTCAAAGTCAGGACTTGGAACACATCAAGCAAGTAGTACTAAAGGAATGTAAAAAAGAAATTAAAAAACAACTAAGTAAGTATAAAGAACGATAGTATGGCCGTGGATAAAATGAAATTAGTGGCATATCCGGACGACACCTATTCCGGTCAAGGGGATCAGGAATGCGCTGTGATGATCAATCCGGCGTCGTACACACACAACCATCAAATTAAGTACGATAACTCAACGGCACAAGGATCTCCGGGAACCACTTTGAAATTTAAGGGAATTCCGCCCGAAACGATCTCATTCGATATCTATTTTGATGCTACAGGAGCCGTAGATGGAAACTCCGTGCCTGTTAAGACACAATTGGACGAGTTTAAAGAGGTTTGTTTTGTATACAACGGGACGATCCACGAACCCAACTATCTAATTCTGTCTTGGGGTTCGCTAATATTTAAATGTAAGCTCACCTCATTGGATGTTAACTACACCTTGTTCAAACCAGACGGAACTCCGTTGAGAGCTAAGGCAGGGGTTAAATTTGAAGAGGCGTTAGCGTCCACGATCATTGCCGCAGAAGCAGGATCAAAATCGCCGGACTTGACTCATCATGTATTGGTGAAGGAAGGCGATAATCTACCGTTGATCTGTAAAGAAGCCTATGGCGATCCAAGTTACTACCTTGAGGTTGCCCGGTACAATAAACTAGTGAATTTTAGAAATTTAATCCCGGGTACCGAGTTGTACCTACCACCCATTAAATAAAGTTATATGGCCGTATCACCAATTTCTCCAGAGACCAATCTTGTGACATTCGATGTACTTTCGGGAGGCATGGCCATTCCCGAAACCTATGGCGTACTCGAAATTAGGATCGAAAAACATCTCAACCGGATCGCAGAAGCAGAAATAACACTTCGGGATGGAGACGCCGCCGAGCAGACCTTTGATGTAACCGATTCGGATACGTTCAAACCGGGAAGTGAGATCGAGATCAAATTGGGGTATGATACAACGAATACGTCTATATTCAAGGGAATTGTCGTAAAACAGATCGTCAAGATCGACGAACATAGTGGATCCAGACTTCAGGTGATCTGTAAGGACAAATGTCTCAAGCTTACGATTAATAGAAAGAATGGAATTTTCAACGACGTAACCGATAGCGACCTTATATCGCAGCTTGCGGGCGATGGTGGCCTGGCTACAGACGTCACAGCGACCACTGCAACCCACAAAGAGGTGGTGCAGTATTATAGTACCGACTGGGACTTTATTATGAATAGAGCCGAAATAAATGGCCTAGTGGTCACTACTGAGGATGGTAAATTGGTGGCGGCCAAACCCGATCTGAGTGCCACTCCCCTATTGAAACTCTCCTTTGGTTATGATATTCTTGAATTCGAAGGTGAAATGGACGCAACTCATCAACTTTCGGCAGTAAAAGGAAATTCCTGGGATATGACCGCGCAAAGTACCATCAACGCTTCGGCAGCCGAACCCACCGTAAATACCCAAGGAAACATTACAGGCAGCACTTTGGCAGATGTATTAGGCGCCGGTGACCAGGAATTGATCTCGTCAACGCCCATTCTTCAAGATGACATCCAAGCTTGGGCCGATGCAGCTTTGTTGAAATCGCGACTGTCACAATTTAAAGGTAGTATCACCTTTCAAGGATCGGACAAAGCCAAACCTAATACTACACTTGAGCTTAGTGGCGTAGGGGATCGATTTAACGGGAACGCATTTATATCGGGAGTGGTTCATACGTTGAGTGAAGGAAGATGGAATACCGAGGTGAAACTTGGACTTTCTTCGGAATGGTTTGTTGAAAAACACCCTGTGGTCGCACCCGGTGCCTCCGGTCTCATCCCGGGAATACAAGGTCTTCAAACCGGAATTGTTAAGAAGATTTATGAAGATCCGGACAACGAATTCAGAGTGCAGGTTGAAATACCCATTCTAGGAGCGGATGGTGATTATGTATGGGCACGTTTGGCGACTTTTTATTCGGGAGGTGGGTTTGGAGCCTACTTCATGCCCGAACTGGAAGACGAGGTTATTTTAGGATTTATGAATAATGACCCCAGATTCCCGGTGATCTTGGGCAGTGTATTCAGTAGTTCCATATCCCCTTCAGAAACACCCGAAGAAAATAATAATATAAAAACGCTGCTTACCCGAGAAAAACTTCAGTTGAAATTTGATGAGGAAACCAAAGAAATTACCCTTCTCACGCCGGCAGGGAATACCATGGTTTTTAGCGATGATGGAAAATCCATTACGGTTACAGATCAAAGTAGCAACCAAATTATAATGAGCGATAGTGGAGTAACCGTAGAAAGTAAATCGAGTCTTACCCTCAAAGCAGCTACCGATGTGACGATCACAGGGGCAAATGTATCGATTAGTGGAGACCAATCGGTGAGCTGTTCCGGAGCACAAGTATCGATTTCGGGTGACGCCACAACCGATATAAGTGGTGGCGCATCGTGCGGTATTTCGAGCGATGGGGAAATGAGCGTTAAAGGATCTATAGTAACTGTGAACTAATGAAAGAATTATACAAAAAGAACAAATCGTTTTTAGGGACCGGTTGGGGCTTCCCCCCTACGTTCCACGATCATCCTTTGATGGGTGTTGAAATGGTACAACACGAATACGATATTCAGGAATCGTTGCAAATTTTACTCAATACAAATTTGGGAGAACGCATTATGCTACCAGAATATGGGTCGGAGCTACAGCGCTATTTGTTTGATGCGATATCCAATACGAAAATGCATTATTTGAAAGATATCATTCGAACCGCTATTCTGAAATTTGAACCTAGAATAACAGTGAACAATATATTGATCGATCAAAAGAGTTATCTCGACGGGCTCATTAAAGTTAACATCGAGTATACCATAAAGTCTAATAACACAAGATTCAATCTAGTGTTTCCCTATTATAAAACGGAAGGCACTAATATCCCTGTATTGTTCCACAAACATGTAATACAAAGTAGGATCAAAGATTAGATATGAGCATGAGCGAGAAACATATAACCGAAATTAAAAAGAGAAACGGTACCATTAGGGACAGTAGAATGAAGGCCGCCTTATTGGAAAATCCGTTTTTGATCGATGACCGTTCTCCCTGGGATATTTTAGCTTATATCGCTTCATTTCTTGAAAAGATCAATTTCTACACTACCGAAGACAGGGTCGAAGGTAATTGGAAGAAACTGGTAGAGAAAGATTCGCTCATTTTTATGGCTTCCATCATAAATGAACCTACCGATGACCTGGATGATCTTATTCGGAACTATGATGCGGGAAAAGTTCAATCGGAGCCAGAAAAAAAAGAAGAGATCATTGATTTACTATTGCATTGGTGGATGATTATAACCGATTGGGCTGATCGATTGTCTGATATCAACGAAAAAAATCTGTCCGTCAAGATAAGGAATAGCCTGGTGAACAGTATAACCTTTAATAGGGACTATATTGTAATTGGAGAAGACGGCAAGCCGAATATTGCGAACTTGAAATCGGCTGCACAGCAATCCTCAACAAGCGGCATTGAACTGGATAAAATACTACACGATTTTCAAAAAGCCATTTCACATATAAAAGAAGCCACAAAGTCGCATTTTGAATCGGATTTTCTCACGAGCGACAAACATCTGCCTCACAACGCAATGTATATCACCTTTGCGTTACTCTATCTTAAAATAAGCGATCGACTCAATAAGATGTCTCAGCACCACTTAGACTTCTATTACAAGGATGTCCTTCAGCAAAAAACAAAGAATGGCACTGATTCTAGAGCCATCGTAAACTTCGATCTGCAGCCTATGGTTACATCGAGCTTAGTACCCAAGGGCACGAAATTATCGGCTGGAAAAATAATGGGAAGTAAGACCGAAATTTTGTTCGAAATCACAAAAGATCTTTGGGCGCATCAGGCAGAATTGGTCAATATTCAAACCCTGTATATCAACTCAAATCCGTATATCGATATAGGTACAACAGATCCCATAATTTCTTCGGTCACCTACAATAGGTTATATGCCTATAGTGAAGACCAAATACCCCGAAATAAATGGTTCGTTTTTGGTGCGAACAAGAAATCTGTTCAGGACAGCGAGATCAAAGAATACAAAACAGCAAAAATTGGGTTCATAATTGGGTCTCCGGTTCTTTTTCTGAAGGAAGGTCGGCGTGAGATAAAACTTCGCTTTAATTTGGACAAGGCTACCTCAGACAAATACTTCTGGAAATTATTGGAGGAAATCAGATGTGCGAAAAATATCGCTCTTTCTACAGCGGTTTCGATGGTTTTTGACAAAGGGTTCAAGATCTCATACACCAATGTGGACGGCTGGATACCTTGTGATAGCTACCAGATCGAATACAATGATGACCCGGTCGAGAATTACTTTTCCATTAAATTGCTGTTGGATATTACACATCCCTCCTTAGATCAGGGAATGGAAATCCCGGAGACTTTAAAATGGCCATCGATCAAGATCGAACTGAATGAATATGCACCCATTTTTGGTTATTCGTTTTTCAAACAGGTTGAACTAAACACTATTGATATAGAGGTAGCGGTAAGCGAAATTAAAGACCTCACTTTCTATAACAATATAGGAAAGATGCCAACGGCAAAACCCTTCGAGCTTTTTGGCCCTCAGCCCAAAAAAGGAGATTACTTAATGATAGGTTGTAGCGAGATCTTTAAAAAGCAGGTTATGAGCCTCGACGTTAACCTTGACTGGGAAACCGTTCCAAAAGACTATGGCGGATTTGAGAGCTATTACGGTCAATATAGTGAGACTTTTAACAATGATTCTTTCCAGGTTCAATTCTCGGCATTGTCTGGTGGATATTGGTATCCGGGTGCTTCAGGTAACAACCCCGAGATCCCACTTTTCAAATTTCAAAAATGTTATACTCCGCAAGGGTATGAAAGCACCTTATTAGATAGCTCACGACAGCTCAAATTTTCGAATTTTTTTGATCTTGGCTTAACCAATGACCAAAGCCTTGTTGATCCATTGAAATATAACGTAAACAGCGATGGTGGATTTATTAAATTGACTTTTTCTTCTCCCGAATCTGGCTTCGGAGACCGTATCTATGTGAAGGATTACACAGAAGTCGCTACTTATAACGCACTTAACAAACGACAGATTTCGTACCCTAACAAACCCTTTGTCCCCAAAATAAAAGGGGCCAGCCTAAGCTATAAAGCCAATGATGTCCTTTCATTTGTAGAGCGGGTTAATGCCGGAAGCAACTCAAATTTATACAACGGTGAGTTCAAACATATCACCCCTTATATCGTTGAGGACGTGATCGTGGATCAATTGGTCAAAAAACACACACTATTACCTAATTTTACGCAAGAAGGCTATTTAATCATGGGACTTCAAGGTGTGAAGAGCAGAACCGATATTACCCTATATTTTAATTTTCTGCGCTCCAGCACCACTATCGATATTGAGGACAATACACTTATCTGGGAGTATTTTAGCCTCCCGGAATGGAAGAAATTTGATCCCAGCGCTATCATTCGTGATGACACCGAAGGATTTTTGAAATCGGGAATCGTTCACATGACCATTCCGCATGTAGATCCGGAGGATCGTGGAATCGAGCCCTCCATATTGTGGATAAGAGCGTCCACTATTGACGATGTAGAAAACTACCCAAAGATCAAAGGTATTTACCTCAACGCAGTGGAGGCGGTTTGTACCAGTGAAGACCCAACGATCATTGGGCAAAAAATTGAAGCTGGGACCATCGATAAATTGGATGGAAAATTACCCGATATAAAATTGGTGAATCAGGCAGATGAGTCCTTCTACGGCACTATTCCGGAAACCCGAGATAGTTTCTACACTCGGGTTAGTGAAAGATTGCGACATAAGGGAAGAGCTGTAACACTATGGGACTATGAACGATTGATACTTGAGAAATTTGATGATGTAAATATTGTAAAATGTACGAGTTTCAATGAAAACTTCGAACCCATTGCAGGACATGTAAAAGTAGTGGTCCTTAGCACGCGATGGAGTAAGTTGGATCCGTATTATTTCAGTAAAACAAAATTGCTGAAAATGAAGAACTTCCTCAATAGAATCTCGTCTTCTTTTATTGATATTGAAGTAATAAATCCTCTGGTGGAATACCTTTTGGTAAATTGTAGGGTCGTGCTAAACAAGATTGATCAGGGACTCAATTATCGCCAAATCTTAAGCGAGGATATCTCCGAATTTCTTTCACCCATTTCCAATATGGACCTTAACAACGGGGGTATTGGTGGTTCGGTGATGCCATCATCTGTCTCCAATTATATTGAAAATCTACCGTATGTCAATCGGTTAATAGAACTGAATATCGAACATCTGGTACGGCATGGAATGAACGATTTTACTTTGGACGTCCACGAGAAGGAGGTTGTATTATCCGCTCAAACCCCTTGGTCGATCTTAGCTCCGGCAAGAGATCACCGCATTTATATTGAAGACGAGAGAGAAGACCAAATTGAAAATAATCTGGATGTGGGTATTAGTACCATTGGCGTAGGTGTGGACTTGATCATTGGCGAACATGAAGAACATTAGCAAACAAATGTCCCCAAAAATAAACTTAGTACTACGTACGATGAAACGGGTGGATGATAAGAATAAAGCTTAGAAGACATGAGCACAAAAAAAATAAAACTGCACAACAGAGAGACGTTGAAGAACTGGTTCAAAAATGGTACTCGGCCTTCCGAGGACAATTTTGGAAGTCTCATTGATTCGACAATAAATAAGGCAGACGACGGGATCTCAAAAAATCTCGAAGACGGTCTACTGCTTGCTCCTGAAGGTGAAAGCTCCGATAGAACCTTGAGTTTCGTAAATAAAATAGGAGCCGAACATCCGGATTGGAGCGTGTCTCTCATGAAAGGTGAAGCACCCGGATTGGGAATCGTTCAACCCTCCCGTGAAGCGGGTGTAGATGACGAGACCAAAATGTTCTTCCATGAAAATGGCAATATTGGAATACATACCAACCAACCTCAAACTCAATTCGATGTACAGGGAGTGCTTGGTTTACAAAGTAGAATAGGAACCTACAAATTGGGTAACGTACCTGCCGATGGTAGATGGCACACGGTCTTAGACCAATTGGATGGTAGCAATGGCTTTGAGGTAATGGCTCATGTTGGACTTGAAAAAACCGGAAAGCATGCCTTACTACATGCTACAGCTTTGGCCTCCTTTGGTCAATTCAAAAACAGGATACGACGAACCCAGGCGTGGTACGGATGGCTGTGGTGGAATCGATTGGCGATTCGCTGGAGAGGAGATCAAAACAACTATCGTCTAGAGCTCAAAACCCGATCCGGTTATGGAAATGATGTGTCTATTAAGTATCATATTTCGAAGCTATGGGACAATGAGATCATGTCGCTTATTGATGCAGTAGGTAAAACTGAATAATTATGTCGGAAACGTTAAAAAAAGGATATATAGATAAGAAAGAAAAGGGTTCTGGCGAATATCAGGATCTGTATCTGGAGGGTATTGACATGTTGCAACGGCTATCCGGTGCCACCTGGACAGATTATAATGAACACGACCCGGGAGTAACCATTTTTGAAAACTTAGCATATACGCTTACCAATCTCTCGTACAAGGTGGATTTGCCCATTATCGATATCCTCACCGAATCCAAACAGAAGAAACTCGACTCCGGGGACAATGGATTTTTTATTGCTTCGGAAATATTAACAACCAATCCCATTGTAAAAGAAGACTACCGTAAGTTACTTGTTGACGGAGTGCACAATGTAAAGAATGTTTGGATCCGCACACACAATCAAGACCGGAAAACAAATTGCCACAGCGAGTTCAATATTAGAGGCTTGTATTACATTTTTGTTGAAATGTACGACTACGACCCCAATCCGGAGGCATTAAGTAAAGAAGAGGGGCGGGTCAAAAACGAAATGCGAGCACTCTATCATAAACACCGAAATCTATGCGAAGACCTCTACGATGTCACTATTTTACGACCATTAAATCTTGACATGGAACTGCACCTCACCATCGATGTGGAAGCAGATGGTGAAGACGTTTTTGCGCATATCTACTACAATATCAACGACTTCCTTACACATGAGGCTAAATTTGAATCCCTTTGGGAACTACGCGCCAAAAATGAGGACTTTAATGACATATATAACGGGCCCACACTTAAAAACGGATTTATTAGTGATCGCGAACTGCAGGAATTAAAACACAGCGTATACCTTTCAGAAATAACAAAGATCATTTCAAAAGTAGACGGAGTCGTGAGCATTGATCGATTCAGTATAAAAGATAAGGACACAGACACGGATGCCTATGAATTTGCAATTTTGGTACCTCCCCATAACTCCCCAAGACTCGAAGTTCCCGAGGACAGTTCGAAGCTCGAGTTTAAGACTGCCGAAATTTCCTTACATCCCAATGCCCGCGAGATCAAAAAGAGACTCACAAGTATCGAAGCTGAACATTATGGCAGTTTTAAGGCGGTTTCAAAAGCCATAAATAAAGCCGAAATTCCGGATGGCGAATCATTGGGCATTAAATCTTACCATTCGGTGCGGGAACAGTTTCCGGCTATTTATGGAATCGGAAAATTTGGACTCCCTAGAAAAACGAGCAAGAAACGGAAAGCACAGGCCAAACAGTTAAAAGGTTTTCTACTTCCGTTCGATCAGCTGATGACTAATTTTTTGGCTCAATTAAACAGCGTGTATACACTTTATGATGCTAAAGAAACTAGGCTTCAAACTTATTTTTATCAGGTGCTGGAGGATATGAACAACTTGGAGGATCCCAGAAAAAAGAAACTCAAGCGAAAAGTGAGAGGAAATGATCATCTGGCAGCGCTCGTAAAACTGGATCATAGCAAGAAGGAACCCATTAAGGGGCAGTGGAAAGAAACGCTCAAACAGTTAAACGATCGTTACGATACACGGGCGATCCAACGCCTTAATCTGGCCACAGATACATTGTTGGCACGCTTCGCTGAGGACTTCCCGACCTATGTATTGCAAAAGATCAATACCCGTTGCTTTGGCAAAAATTTTACTGATGAGAGTTTCGATGAAAAATTGCTTGCATGGAAGCGTCAATTGATCTCCAATTATGGTGAACTAAGTTATAACCGCTCTCGTTCTTTCAACTATACAGAGGAAAAGGACGCTTCAAAACCTGAAAGAAAGAAAGATGATACTCCGGTGATCATCAAGAAAATAGCCATGTTATTGGGAATTCGACATTCGGAGTTACGAAATCTATCGAAGATTATGGAGCATACGGATTTTACCACGGAGAGGATCTTTGAATCGGATACCATCATTTTGGAAGAAGACAGGAACCTATTTAAAAAAATATTCATCACGCTGCGTGATCAAACAAGGCTGCGAGGCGAAAATAAGGCAAACTTGCTGGATATCTTCAGATTGGGGGTTGTTGAAAGCAATTACAAGGTGATTGACAAGAGTGATTCTAAACTACCCAGCGAAATTATTTTGCCTGGGAACGTCCCCATTCATATTCATAGTGCCCGTTCGAAAGGGAAAATAAGAAAGGCGATAGAACATTCCGTAAAACTATTAAAAAAACTGAATCAAAAAACCGAAGGCATACATATGATCGAACATATTCTGTTGGCACCTCCGGCCTCAGAAAAGCGATTTGGTTTCGGGTTCTATCTCACAACCCGCCGCAATAAGAATGCGGTCAATGAGGAAGTTTCGTTCGAGCATACCACACTGCTGTCCTGTGAAGAGCGAAATAAGAACGTCGATACTATTAAAGACGCAATCGACGGGGGAACTCTCGTTGAATTTCGGAAAGTGGGCTATGCCGGTCACCTTCGGATCGAGATTTATAAAAATCAAAATGATCTCTTGGCCCAAAGTACGCGAACCTTTACCACCGAACAGGAAGTCGACGCTCATATCAATGCCTTAAATTACCTTCAAGACGGCCACGCTATATTTAAAGTGGAAGGCCTAAACATGTACGCATTTTTTAATGGAGCGAAGGTCAATGAGGCGTTCTTTAGCTTTCGGATGACATTTATCCTTCCGGCATGGCCGGTACGCTTTCAGGAGCCTAGTTTTAAAACACAATTTAACAATATCCTGTACCAGCAAGTTCCCATTCATTTAAAGTACAACAGCCACTGGCTGGATCTGGACGAAATGAAATATTTTGAAGAGAAGTATTTTCAGTGGTTACAACTACTTCCACACCCAGCTAAAAAGGAAGAGCGCATGGCACAAGCCTACGATCTTATTCGTGCTATACAAGTATTCGACACTTACGGAATTGAGGAATGACGCCATCGGTTCACATCATAAAAGCTCAAGAATACGAGATCGTCTATCACGATCAAAGTGAAGCACACCGTTTGCAGACGTCGATAAGTGGGCTACAGCAATCGCGCATTGACCGTGTATTGGATGAGGTTCTCAATAAATTCGATTCTCAAAATTTTGTGTATCAATTCAACACCATCGAGTTAAATTTAGGTTCCGTACGCAAGTCGAATTATGAAAACGAACTTGCATTTCGCATTGAGGAAGAATTGTCAAAATATCTAATGTCCAATATATTAGACCAGGGCCGATTGCGAGATGGGCGCAGCATTTCCATTCAGAATAAAAAACTGGATGACTTCGAATTTTTTATCCGAAATGGCCACTTTAAGTGGAATGTAGCTCCCTATGCCAGCACAACGGCCTTATTGGATGAGCTTCTAGAGTCACAACGAGAAGAATTGTTGGTTTTACTGAAACAAATAGGCCGGCAAGAGGCAGCGAGAAAACGAATTATTTTTCAATTTCAGGATCCGCAGTTGGAGGCGATCGTACGTCTTATTGCGAAAAAAGATGGTGACTATATGATCACCTATAAGGATCAAGTCCTGGAGCGGCAAAAGAAAAAAAGGGTCGTCACGAGTTCGTACAATTCGGTAAAAAATGTGCTTTGGGAGATCATTCTGGGCTATCTGTTGGCAACCAACAGAAGTTACTACGACAAAAGAAACTTTCTACGCCATCTCATCGAAAAAATGGCTTCCCGATATAATTTGGCCTATTCGTCATTGTTACAAATCCTTTCTGAAGTAGCCACAACTAGTACGCACCTTTCCGGCAATGAAGGAGAATTTAAGCATTTAATTAAGGAACTTTCCAAAGACTCATTTACTAAAACCACGATGCAAGAGCCTTTAAAAAATAAAGGACTCAAAAATCAATGGTTGAGACAATGGTTTTATTATATGGAAAGGGGCACTTTTGACCCTGCGGCTCCCATTTCTTCGGAAAAAGAATTCAATGAACAACTCCTACGTTCACTTCAAGGACGCGATAGGGAATTGATACAAAATTTGGATGTTTGGTTGAGCGATCGTACTCAAAGACAGCGGATTTTGGCTATTGCAGAAGAGCGGTCCTTACTTGAAATAGCCGCATTGAGCAAGATTCCCAGCTACAAAACGGCAGGTGAATTTTTAAATGCATTTCGGTCCCATAAATTAAAGCTCTCTACAACAGCTCGGGATTTTGTTCAAAAGATACAAGCCGAACGGGGAACGTTGATCCTAAGTTTATCGGCTTCAAAGAACATTTCAGAAAAAAAATTACTTCATCGTTTACTTCGGAATATACTATTGCTATCCTCTGGAAATGAGGATAAAACCATTCAACTATTGATGGAAGCGAAACCCGGACTTACTAAAAATTATCAGAAGATCGTTGCCCAATTTTTAATGACCTTCTATCAAAACATGGGTAAGATCGCTTTGGCCAATATCGCAAACGAAGTTTTGCACTACTCCAGAATCACTCCACGGGAATTTTGGCAAAGTTGGTGGGACGACAAAGTCCCTCAATGGGGACGATCCACACATTTATCTCAAGAACAATTACTCAAATACGTGGGTAAAAATCTTCAGAAGTTGGGTGCTTCAAAGGAGCTTCGTTCATTTATTAAACAGCAACAAGATATCCCGGCTAAGCGTGTAGTTAGGCAACCTAATGAAGAGAATAAAAGAACACTAAGAAAAAAACAAAACACCTTTTTGTATCTCCTGGAACATGGCAAACTACCCTGGTGGATAGATGCCACTCCATTTTGGAATAATTTCAATACCGAATTCGATCGCCTTTGGTCCATTGATACCACTCGACAAAAGATACTGGGACTAATTGCGAAGCATTCGAACCGCGTTTCCTACCCAAGAATGTTTGATGAAGATCAATACAGCAAAGTACTTGAGGAACTGGCAGGAAAATCGAATAGCGAGAAGGTTTCGGTTTTAAAAAATTTTCGATCCTTTGTCAATGAGATATTGTTACCAACAGCTTCGATCTCTGCCGGCCAATACCATTCTTTGAAAGAAGAGTTACTAAAACTGGTATTGGACAGCGGCACGTCAAAATCGATGGAAGCACTGCTGCCGCTCCTAAAAAACTGGGAAGGGATTATGGTTCTTGAAAGATATTCCAGCTTATCCAATGCCTTTGGTCGTATGTTAAAAAAGTCCATCTCTCAAACCCGAAATACGCAATTAAAAGAAGAACTATCAGCTTGGTTAGAATCGCAATCATCGGATAACGATCAATCTGAAGACCGGGATGGATCTCCCAAATCGCTTCGGGATTTTCTAAGCTTGATGATTCCCCAACCTCAACGTATGCAACGCGATTATGATGTGTTGAGTGAATTACATAAAATGGTGTTGGCTCGTCCCGAGCAATTTGATCAGTTGTTAGAACATGAAGGGTTACGGACCAGTTTGGTGAAGGAGCTTCCTAAGGCAAAATTGAATGAGCTGATCGGGCTACAATTGGGAACACATCAACGTGACGCATTCCACCTAGCGCTGTTTCAGCTAGATCGATACGCGAACTATGTTTCGGGCAATGAACATGTAAAAATACATCAGGCCTTTTCCAGGTTGGTTTTGTTGCAACTAAGTATGGGAGGAATGCGCTCCTGGAATGTAAAAGATTGGAGTTTGTTGTTGCACCACAGTGTCAACAACGTGCTGGGAAAATCTAAGAACAGAACTATTCTATTCCGAATAAAAGAAAAGGTAAGCATTGAAAATGGGAATCGGCTTAATGGCAGCTTACGGTTTATTACACAACTCAACGAACTGGTCGATGAAACTTCGGAAAAAGTGTTGGAAGAAACCAAAGAAATATTCGATGAATTGGTAGAAGAAAATGAAAGCTCAGCAAGTTTAGGGACTCCTGATTCAGAAGTGCGATTGAAACTAATTCGGGCTCAATTAAATGCATATCAAAAATCCCATTTGAAGGAAGCCGTTGGGCATATACAAGCGTATAAAACCAAAACTTCGGAAGGAGAGCTAAAACAGATCAATCAATTATTCACGCAACTATTGGATAGCCATCAAAAGAAAGGCACTCTTGCTTCTTGGGAGGTTTCGGACTGGGGAGCCGTCATATTTCATAGCGCTAATGATGTGTTGGGAAAGAAAAAGCATAGCGAAGTACTCTTCAGTATAACGAAAAAAAAGGCCCAATCAACACCATTGATGAACACTTTAATGGAACTGGCAACCAATACATCTTCGAAGAAAGTGACGGCAAGTGAAAAGCAGTTTAGGGTATCCAAACGGAAAATAGAGAAGCGGAACAAACTGAAGCAAAACAACAAAATAAAAGAACAAGAGGCGGTTGTGTTAAAGAAAATTGGTCCCAATCAATTGGAATTTTATCGACAGGCTACGCTCCATTTGAATAGCTACAAACAATACATTAGCGAACGGGAATACCGAAGTATACGGCTCTTATTTTCAAAATTTCTATTGTCCAAATTTAAGAATGGTGGGGTCAATTCATGGGGTATGAAAAACTGGGGACATTTGTTATACCACAGCATGAATCAAGTGATCGGGAAGACCAGGAATGAAAAAATTCGCAATAAAATAAAGGAGAAATTGAACATTGAGACGGAAATCGAGATCAATGAAAGCCAGCAGATCATTGACGAGCTCACCCACTTGGCCAATGAGACCCCTCAGGGAGTGATACAAGAAGACAAGCCACAGCCGGAAGACGAAACTTACCGCAAATTGGGAGAAGAAATAGAGCGGGAATATTCGGATCCTGTATTTATCACGAATTCCGGACTCATCATTCTGGCACCTTATTTAAAAATATTATTTGAACGCTGCGGCCTCATGGAGGACTCGGCCTTCAACGATGAACCCGCTAAATACAAAGCCATTCAATTGCTGTCCTATGCCGCAACCGGGAAAACCAGCCAAGAGGAACAAGAGCTTGTGATCAACAAGGTATTATGCGGCCTGGACCTCATGGCTCCATTAGCAAAGGCAGAAGAATTAACGGAACTTGAAAAAGAGACCGTAGATGGTCTGCTAACAGCGGTTACACAGCAATGGACCGCTTTGAAGGAAACATCCATTGATGGATTGCGTCAATCGTTTCTGCAACGTGACGGCAAATTGGTGGAAGAAGAAAGTTTCTTCTTAAAAGTGGAGCAAAAATCATTTGATATGTTGTTAAATTCAATACCATGGAATATTTCGAAAATAAAGTTGAGTTGGATGCAAAAAATACTGGAAGTGGAATGGAAGACTTAGCCTTAAGTGCAGCTACCTTAAAGAAAGAGATCGCCTGGTTTGAAGAGGTGGTCACCACGGCTATGTCCTTGTATTTTCAGAACGAGTCCGATTATAGTTCGGTACATGAACTGATACCGCCCGAACTTAATGGTGACAATTCCTTGTATGCCTTGATCATTAAAGATGGGCATTTGGGATTTGAAGACCGGCTGGTACTTATATTGGCATTGCTACCCTATATCAAACCTCAGGCACTGGACGTGTTCCTAATTAAGAATCAGAATTTGAATCGGGAATTTTCTGAATTTGGTGGAATTCGCGATAGCACCAAATTGGGCTTTACTCCTACTTTAGAAACAGCCAGTTTTATTTTAACGGGGCAGAAGTTGGAGGACCGACTCCAATTTATGAGGCGTTTCAACAAACAAAACGGACTGTTCCTGAAGGGAATCTTGGTATATGATAGCGATCAGGACTTCGACCTGCATCAAAAGCTTATGATCTCTAACGAGTATTTGGGATTGTTCACCGTTGGGAAAAAGAAATTGCCACAGTACAGTGCTAAGTTTCCGGCCAAGGAAATTTCAACTTTGATGGAATGGGAAGATCTCATTGTGGACGACAATGTGACCGAGGAATTGATAGAGATCAAGGACTGGCTCATACATAGTAAAACCATTCTTTCGGAATGGCAACTCGAGAAGAACCTTAAAAAGGGATATCGAGTGCTATTTTATGGGCCTCCCGGAACCGGAAAAACCTTGGCGGCAACATTGTTGGGTAAAGAGACGCGCCAACCGGTCTTTCGGGTGGACCTTTCTTTGGTAGTTTCGAAATACATTGGGGAAACCGAAAAGAACTTAGGAAAACTTTTTGACGAAGCAGAAAATAAGGATTGGATCTTGTTTTTTGATGAGGCCGATGCGCTCTTCGGAAAAAGAACACAAACCAAGAGTTCGAACGACAGACACGCCAATCAGGAGGTAGCCTATCTCCTGCAACGCATCGAAGATTTTTCCGGCCTCGTGATCCTGGCTACCAATATTCACTCCAACATTGATGAAGCCTTCGCCCGAAGGTTTCAAAGCATGGTCTATTTCGCAAAGCCCGGGAAAAAGCAACGAAAGGAACTTTGGAAGCATTTGTTTGAAAAATCTTTTACATTGGAGGAAGATGTCGATCTGGATGAACTTGCCGATAAGTATGAACTTACCGGTGGTGAAATGATCAATATCCTAAGATTTTGTGCCTTGAGTGCCGCGAAAAGAAAAGAGAAAACAGTACAACTAAAGGATATTTTAAAAGGTATTCGAAGAGAATATAAAAAGTCTAATAAAACCCTATAATTATGGCAGTTCAAGTATGTATGGGAGCTATCATGGCCTGCTCCTTTGGAGCAGCGCCCTCATCTTTAATGGTACTTCCACAAAACAGAGTCATGACCAGCAAGGTGCCGGCAGCGAATATAATGGACAACAAACCTATGGTAAATATCCTGCCATTTGCCATGTGTTCATCCTTGGCTAATCCAACCGTGGCGGCTGCAACCACGGCCGCATTGGGAGTGCTTACACCCATGCCCTGTGTACCTGTGACGGTCACACCATGGGCACCGGGAAGTCCTACGGTTATGATCGCGAACATGCCTGCTTTAAATAACAGTTGTACACTCAATTGCATGTGGGGAGGAGTGATCACGATCTCCAATCCGGGGCAGACCACGCATATGGTGGCTTAGTAGTAAATGATTAGCCATTTGGTTTTATTCTGAATTGCTTGTGCTCTTGAACTACCGAAAGACTCCTAGCCTCCGCCGTTGTCTGTTTTAGAATCTCCTGTTTTGGTTTTTTCGACTAACTTCTTTTTCTCTTTCTTTTTGTGCACATATTTAGATTGACCTACTAATTGTGCTTGTGTGGCGGGATAACCCACATAATGCAATGCTCCGGTATGGTAGATCTCGATCAAACGATCACCGCCGCCACCTACGTCCTGCGCTTGTCCGGCATCATCGTATAAAATAATGGCGGCATTCGCGATGCCCAGATCATTGAGTATCATTTCTACCACACGTTGATCAGCATACAACATAGTTCCTATATCCCCATACCCTGCATTTTCCAAATTGGTGCGGATAGTGCGGTAATCTGGTGGCCCTACTCCTATCCCGCTAAAATTCGCTGCGTCATAAATGGCATCGATCAGACAATTATTGATGCTGGATGTAAAATCACTTTCTGAATATTCTTCGGAGTCTTTGGAACTGGATTTCTCCGATTTCTTGTCAGTTGATTTTCCAAGGACGGATGAAAGATCCTGTTTCAGTTCATTGTTCACCTTAAAGTCGGGTGGAATAATGATCTGCCAGAAATAGTCGTGATAGTGATCCGTCGTTAAGTACCATAGGTCATCAAAATAATCATACAACAGTCGTCCCTGGCTATGTGCCTCTTGCCAACCGGCCGGATTAATTTCTATATAACCAGGTGGATTTTTAGCAATATCCTTGTAAAAATTATCCTTCCGCATAGTAGTATCCTGTTCTGGATTCTTAGGTTTCTGTTTTTTGCCCAACGGATATTCTTTTATATAACCCGGTTGAAACCCTGCCTTCACTTTCATGTCTTCCGCCCATTGTTTCTGAAGTGCTGCTTGAACATTATTGGGTTTGTCTGGCGCAGATTTTCGTTTTTTATCAGATTTCACCCCTTCTTTAACCGAGTTTTTTTTCAATAATTGCCGCGGCAATTTACCTGTATCATTTAAATGCCAACTACGTAATTTCCCTCCTTTTTTTGGGGTGACGCTGCGTTTTTTAGCTTGTTCCTTAGCCTGAACCAAAAGTTTTAATTTTAAAGCTAAAAACTCGCTTTTAACTTTTTTTGAGTCCTGTTTGAAGAATTTTCGGTCTTTAGGTGCTACGTCACTACCACCTTTGGACTCGAGTCCAATGATTCTTTTTTTCTCAGCTTCAGCCAAGTCCTCTTGAATTTTTTCCACTGGAGTTCCAATCACATGTTCACTGATGTCGAAATCCTTGCTATAGAATTTACCAATGATAGCAATGACCTTTGAGGGTAAGGCTCCACTTAACAAATGAATCACCGGCAATTTACCCGGCGACTTCTTGGAGGGAGATTTCTTGTCGCTTGATTTTGATTTGGATTTTGCAGTGCCAGGAGTAACCGATTTTTCTGTTAAGTACTGTGAGAACTTTTTTTCACTCATGCGCTCGAGCTTTTTGTCAAGTTTGGCTTGCTCCGCAACTTGCCTCATTCTTTTAGTTAACACAAACGCATTGGTACGCAATCTTCTGGAAAGTTTTTTGATTCGCTTTGCGGTTTTGGCAACCTTTACCTCGCTATAGACTCTCGAAGCCACAATCTTAAATTCCTCAATAATTTTTTTTAAAGCAAGCAATGCCATTTTATCTCCTCCAGACCTCTTTGAGAATTTTTGTAGTGCTTTTTTGATCTCCTCATATTCCTTTTTGTGATCGAGGATGTATTTCTCTTTTGCTTCCTTGATCACGCTTTTTGAGTCGACAACCTCTTTCTTCTCTGTCTCTTTGGCATCACCCTTATCTTCGCTTTCATCTTTGTCTACAATCTCCTCGGTACTTTTCTCTTTTTTATCTACTTTTTCGTCGTCCTTTTTATCATCCCCACCTTCTCCATTCCCGTTTACCCGTAACACTGTAGAGGTTGAAATAGGTCCTACTTGTTTTAGTTCCACCGCTGTTGATTCACTGGTTCTAGCAGCTTTTGCACCCATTACATCGGCTTCGTTCTCAAGCGTCTGATCGTCATTGATATTCACCTTAGCCTTGAGCTGTTTTGTTGGCTTCACCCTCCCCTGCTTCTGCTGCACTACATGCCAGGCCTCATGTGGCAGGTGTTTTTCTTGCCCGGAAGCCACATGAATATCGGTACCCTGGGCATAGGCATGCGCGTTTAATTGTGCTGGTTTAGGTGAATTATAATGGACCTTTACATCGTCCATGGAATGTCCGGAGAGATTTTCAACACCGCTTTTTAGAGCATCCGGTAATCCAGTGTTGTTCTTTTTCTGAATAGGATTTGCACTGGAAACAAACCGATTCGCCAAGGTCTGGATCGCCCTAAGTTGGGTAGTCTCCGGCCGATTGTCATCAAACCTACTTTCTCCGCCCGAAGTTTTCTCCGTAGGTTCACTTTGCTGAACAGATTCGATCTTTTTATCCGGATTTGCTTTCATAATCACTCAGATGAGTTGATAACTAAAATAGAGCTAAAAGAGTGAAGGTCTGCTACGTATAAACACCTAATTTAAGAACGTATCTAGGTCGTGGGGCATAGCGCATAAACAATCACAAAGCCTGTTTCAACAACTCCCGAATCTCATTTAACATCATGGCAGTTGCTCCCCAGACAATATGACCCTGTAATTTGAACGCAGGAACCTGTATTTGCTTCGCATAGCTGGTATTGAGGGTTTGATGGGTCCGAACTGCGTCGTCTAGAAACTCGGATAAAGGTACTTCAATCACTGCATCCACTTCGTCTTCCTGCGGAATGAAACGAGGGGTGGTTAAGGTCGTTCCCAAAAAGGGCTGCACGAAATAATTACTAGGTGGAATATAAATTTCTGTGAGTTGTTTTAGGACTGAAATGTTCTTCACCGGTACCCCTACCTCCTCTTCGGTTTCACGCAAGGCCGTCTCTTCGAGGCTGGTATCTTCGGCCTCTATTTTACCACCCGGAAAGCCAATTTGAGCGGAGTGTACTCCCTTGTAAGTTTTACGGAGAATGAGAACGAGATGCGTAATTTCTTCCGAAGAAGGATAAAATAAGCACAAAACCGCCGCCTGCTTGGCTGTTTTCATGCTTCGGGCCTTCTGTTTGAGCTCAATTAGTCGCTCGATAGGCGCCATTTTAAGATGAAAGTCCTCACCGGGAAGTTCCAAATTTTTTACTTTTACAATTCGGTTTAAAAATTCTGAAAATTGCATTGATGAGATTCTTGGTACTAATTAGCTTGATGGTTTGCCTCGCTTTCGGCGGATGTGAAGATAAAAAAAAGACTTCCGAAGAAAAAACCGAGGCGGTAAAAGAAATCGAGAAATACACGGAAGTAGCAACGGATATTTCCGAAGAAAAAATAGAAGACACAACCACCTATCCACAGATCACTCAGGAAAATGTTGTCTCCTTCTTCACCCAATACGGCAAGGACAATCCCGAAACCAAGGTTCTAGTGTCCACGCAGCACGGGGACATCCTTATTGAACTTTATAAAGACACACCCCTCCACAGGGCGAACTTTATCTTTTTGGTCAAACAAAAGTATTTCAACAATACCTTTTTTCATCGCATCGTTCCCAATTTTATCATTCAGGGAGGGAACAGCGACACTCCGCCCACGAATAAAAAGAGGCGGGTCATTGGGAAGGATTACCTCCTTCCGGCCGAGTTGGATAATGGTCGTGCACACACCTATGGTACTGTTAGCGGTGCAAAGGAATACCGAGAAAATCCGGACAAGCAATCGGCTCCCTTCGAATTTTTCATCTTTTTGGGGCCCAAGTCTTCCACAGGGCATTTAAACGATAACTACACCATTTTTGGAAAAGTGATCCAGGGTATGGATGTGGTAGAAACCATTGCCAACCTGCCTTCGGATGAGGGAGATTGGCCACAGCAGAATGTGTATATCACAGCTGAGGTGGTTGAGTGATTAACAATTGAAGATTTTCGATTTACGATGGACGACAGACGATAGACGATAGACGATAGACGATAGACGATAGACGATAGACGATAGACGATAGACGAAGTACAGAATAAAATGATCAATGTTCAATAAACAACACACAACTCAACACTCAACACTTAAAACCTACATCTCCTGTGTATAGTAATTATAGTCCTTTAGAACAGTGTCTATAAATTGCTTATCGTACAGCTCGGATTGAAGGTCGAGCACTTCGGCCACTTTAAGTCGGAGCAAATTGAGCGTCTTAAAATCGTTGCTACGCAATGCGATTTGATAGGTATCCTTGATGAGTCTGGCGTCCTTGTCGGTAAGTTGGGTAACGTTTAGAAATTTAGGTTCGTAGGTCTCCTCTACCTCTTCGAGTATGGTATGGCTGATGTTGTATCGATTTTTGGTACTAATCACAACGGTTCCGGCGGCCATATCACCAATTCGTTGGCGTTTTTCAGAAAAAAGACATGTGAGTAAACCTACATTTCCGAAGAACATCCAAACATCCAAGATTCGAAGCATCCATCGTGTGAGATAATTGGACCAATGCACGGGTAGGCCATCCACCTTCACCACTCTTGTTTTTACGATCATTTTTCCAATAGTGCGCCCGTTAAACAAAATATGCATATATAAGGAATAGAACATTACCGGTAATAACAGTAGCTGCTGTAGCCCAAAAACCGTCCAATTATCACTAAATGCCATTTCGAGCGCCGAGGTAATTACCTGAACGATATAGAAGTAGAGAAAAAACAGAAAAAAATCAATAAAAAAGCCAAGTATGCGTTCGCCCACGCTAACAATTTTATAATCGAGATTTACGTTTTGCGTAGTATTGATCGCTAAGTTTGCCATTTAAAAGCAAGTGTTTATATTTAATGAAAATTTCTAAATGCGAGAAGCCGCTTTCGTCAAGCAAAATAAAGAAAAATGGATAGCTTTTGAAAAAGCGATCACTCTTAATTCAAAAATAAGTCCGGATCACTTAGCAGATTACTACATTCAGCTTACCAATGACCTCGCATATGCCCAGACCTATTTTCAGGGCAGCAAAACGCTGTTGTACCTTAATTCTATTGCTTCACAGGCGCACCAAAAGATCTATATCAATAAACGAGAAAGCAGTAATCGGCTCGTCAATTTTTGGAAATATGAATTCCCATTATTTTTTCAACAATACCACCGAACGCTATTGTATGCTTTTGTGATCTTCGCTGTAGCCACCTGCGTTGGAATTATTTCGACTGTCTACGACGATTCGTTCGTTCGTCTTATTTTGGGCGACAATTATGTGAATGAAACGCTCAACAATATTGACCAGGGAGACCCTACTGCCATTTACAAAAGTGGTGGAGAAATTGGAACCTTTTTAGGCATTACCATTAACAATATACGAGTGGCGATCATTGCTTATGCGCTGGGCTCCTTGATCTCTGTGGGAACGGCGTATGTATTATTTTCGAATGGCGTGATGCTGGGTGCATTTTTTACTTTTTTCTATAATCGAGACCTCCTTTTTGTAGCCTCCAAGTCGATTTGGCTGCATGGAACCATCGAAATTTCAGTGATCGTGATTGCCGGATGTGCGGGTCTTGTGATGGGTAACAGCATCTTATTTCCGAAGACATACTCCCGCATGGTCTCCTTTGTCAAAGGCGCCAAAGACGGACTGAAGATCATGATAAGCACCCTCCCGTTTTTCGTGATTGCAGGTTTTATTGAAGGTTTTATAACACGTTACAGCAACATGCCGGTTTGGCTTGCTATGAGCATCATTTTTAGCTCGTTGGCACTCATTATATTTTATTACATCATTTACCCCATTCAGTTAAAAAGACAATATGCCGCAGCCATACATTGATTTGAAGCAACGGAGGGACATAGGAGACACTATTACCACCTTCTTCGATTTTTTTAAGGTCCATCTCAAACCCTATGCGAATATCTTTATTCGCTATAACGGTTTCTTTATCCTTGGGTTTTTGGCAGTGAGCTACCTTATGGTCACGGGATTCGCAGGAAGTATGCGAACTTCCGAGCTCAATACATTTACGGACGACTCCAACAACGATCTCATGATTGGACTAGGAGCGATGGGCTTTGTGGGGCTTTACTTGATCACTGCGGTGATGAACTACAGTCTTGCAGCCTCCTATATAACAAATTATCAACACAATGGAGATCAGACGATCGAAAACAAACAGGTTTGGGGATTGGTTTCCAAAAACTTGGGTAGGATCGTCCTGTTTATTATTCTAATGATACTTTTACTGATACCTGTAGGGATCATTAGTGTGGTACTGGGTATTATTCCAGTGGTGGGTTTCTTCTCACAAATTTTCATTCGTCTGGGATACAATGCATGGATGGGCGTATCATTCATGTCTATTTTTGATGAGAACAGAGAAGTAACCGATGCGCTTGGTGAGGGATGGCGATTGGTTATGAAATATTTTTGGAAGAGCATTTTGGTCAATTTCGTCATCAGTTTCCTGCTATTCAGTTTGATGATTATGGTGCTACTAATCCCCGGATTTTTGATAGGTATTTATGCGTATTTCTCATTGGAAAGTGGTGTGGATCTGGCCGAATCTCCTGTAGCTACAGTGATCTGGACGATCTCCTTATGCCTTATTTTGGTGCTGTACACTTTTATACAATCCGTCACTCAAATGGGCAATGGTGTCCTATATTTCTCGTTGCATGAAGAAACATACAATCTTCAAGCGCGCCAACGCATTGAACAGATAGGACTACGTGAATAAGCTGCTCTACATACTATTATTTGTTTTGCTGAATAGTATGCCGGCACATCTAGAGGCACAGGATAGTTTGGCGGTTCAAATTGACAGTAGCCGAGTAGATGCGCGATCTTTTTCCGAAGATCTTTCAAAAAAATACGTTGGAGGCGAGTTTGATTATGAATCGTCATTGGAGGGACAGTCTCAAAATTTTATTGCCCGTGCCCTTTACTGGGTCATCAATAAGATCTCCGAAATATTTGGCGTGGACGTTGATCCGGTCACCTACCAAGTCATTGAATTTATCTTGTATGCACTTCTCATTTTATTTGCGCTCTACCTTGTGGTTCGATTGCTAGTTGGCAATAAAGCCACCTCCTTTTTCAGTAAAAGCAGTAGTAAATTGGCCCCCTTAAGTATTCAGGAGGAACACATTGAGCAGGTTGACCTTGATCAATACATCAGGGATGCATTAGCACAAAAAAACTACAGGCTTACGGTGCGATATATGTACTTAAAAGCTCTTAAGGAGCTTTCTTTCCACAACTTTATTTCATGGCACTACGACAAGACCAATTTGGATTATTACCGCGAAATTGAAAGTCCAAAGCTCAAAGATAATTTCAAACAGGTTTCCTATCTGTACGACTATGTGTGGTATGGAGAATTTGAAATAGATGCTTCTGGTTTTGCCAATGCCCAGAAAGATTTTGAACGTTTCACCAAAAACATGAAAAATGCTGGATAAACGTTCGAAGAATATCGTGTATATTTTTATAGCAGTTTTGCTACTTATTCTTTTTTCTGAAGTAGTGAGACCCAGACCCATTAATTGGCGACCCAGTTATACTTCGGCGGAGAAAATACCCTATGGTGCTTTTGTGCTTTTTGAAGAGCTGCCCGACCTCTTCGGGACTATTCCCATCGAAAAGATATCCAAGGATCCTTTCGAATTTTTACTGGACAGCACTTATGTTTCGAATTCGGCTTATTTCTTTTTGAACAATGATATTTTTCTGGATGAGAATCAGACGAACGCCTTACTAAAATATGTTTCCGAAGGAAATACCGCCTTTATCTCCTCGACTTCCTACGGTTATCTTCTGGCGGATACGCTGAGTTTTTACTCCCAAACCAATTACGATATATTGGAAGAGTCCTTGGGTGCCCAATTTTTTAATCCGAATTTAAAACTAGATTCTCTTCCTGAATACAAACGTGGTATTTACAAAACCATTTTTGATGATATTGATACCCTGCAGACCAAAGCGTTGGGTTACTTCGATTCCGAAGAAAAACCACTGTCAGAACTAAATTATATATCGGTAGATGTTGGAGAAGGACAATTTTTGCTACACACACTTCCCGAAGCATTTTCTAACTATTACCTCCTCAAAGGAAACCAGGAATATGTGGCCGGTGTGCTTTCCTATATCGATGCCGATCGTATTTATTGGGATTCCTATCTTAAATCGGGACGGAAAGTAGTGACCTCCAAAATGCGATTTATACTGTCCCAAACACCTTTAAAGTGGTTCTATTATCTCACTATTGTAGCCCTACTTCTCTTGATCCTTTTTAAAAGTAAGCGTGAACAACGTGTCATCAAAGTCGTGAAACCGCTGGAAAATACCTCCATCGAGTTTACACGTACCATTGGCGATCTGTATTTTCAGCATAAAGATTTTACCAACATCATCACCAAAAAGATCACTTATTTCATGGAAGTGGTCCGCTCTCGGTTCTATTTGAGTACCGAAACTATGGACAAGGCCTTTGTAGAAAAGCTGGCGCAGAAGAGTGGGAATAATCTGGACCAAACTCAAAAACTAATCGATTATATCAATCACCTCAAAGCAAAATCAGTTCACAGTGAAGGTGATCTAATTGCACTCAACAAAATTATTCAAGATTTTAAGCTATAAATTATGGAAGAATCACAAGAAAACAATCAGGAAAATTCGCAGGAGAACGAGGGAGCGGCTCCTGCAACGAATACCGGAGGCGGCCTACAGGAAACTCCGCTGGAGTTTAGTTCGCGCATCGACCTGAAAAATTTGCAACAAGCCGTTGACACTATTAAAACGGAGCTTGGAAAAGTGATCGTAGGACAGCACGATATGGTTGAAATGCTCATTGTTAGTATACTTTCGGATGGTCATTCGCTCATCGAAGGAGTTCCCGGAGTGGCGAAGACCGTCACCGCAAAACTACTGGCAAAGACACTGGACGTTGGGTTTAGTCGAATACAGTTTACTCCGGATCTCATGCCAAGCGATATTTTGGGAACTTCGGTCTTCAATGTGAAAACCAGTGAATTCGAATTTAAACGGGGTCCAATTTTTTCAAACATCATATTGATCGATGAGATCAACCGGGCACCCGCCAAAACGCAGGCGGCATTATTTGAGGTGATGGAAGAACGGCAGATCACTATGGATGGTACTCGATATAAATTAGACCCGCCGTTTTTGGTATTCGCAACGCAAAATCCAATCGAACAACAAGGAACTTATGCTCTACCGGAGGCACAACTGGATCGGTTTCTGTTCAAGATCAATGTTCCCTATCCCAAAGTGGAAGAAGAACTAAAAATACTTGAGAACGAACACAGCCGGGAGAATAAAAATGCGTTGGATCTAATTAAGCCGGTGCTTTCTGCCGTACAGATCGCAGAGTATCAGCAAATCATACGAAAGATCATTATCGAGAACAACTTATTGAAATATATTGCTGCCATAACCGATAATACCCGTGCCAACTCCAATTTATTCCTAGGCGCTTCCCCAAGAGCTTCTCTGGCCATTATGAATGCTTCCAAAGCACTCGCAGCCATGCGCGGACGTGATTTTGTTACACCAGATGATATAAAAAAGGTCGCACCCAGTATTCTCCGCCACCGAATTATCCTAACTCCGGAGCGAGAAATGGAAGGACTTACCACAGACAAGGTGGTTCAGCAAATTATTGAAACCATTGAAGTCCCCAGATAAATGAAGCGGTTTTTGAAAAGTCTATACCTGAGCAATCGGTTTTTTGTGGTGTTATTTTCCGTCGCAGGCTCGTTCGTATTTGCTTTTTTTAATCCCAATCTCATGGGACCGGTCAAGGTGTTGTTTTATATTTTATTGGGATTATTCGTATTCGATATTTTATTGTTATACCGAAACAAAACCGGAATACAAGCCGAGCGACTGCTTCCCGAAAAATTGTCGAATGGGGATGATAACCAAATTGAAATACGATTGGTGAATAGATTTCAATACCTGGTCTCCCTTAAAATTATTGACGAATTACCAATACAGTGGCAACAACGGGATTTTAAGATCGAAACCCGTCTCAAACCTTCGCAGGAAAAGCTTTTTACCTATACGGTGCGTCCTACGGAGCGCGGGGAGTATCACTTCGGAAATGTAAACATTTTTGTTTCCACCGTGCTGGGTCTGGCAATGCGGCGTCAAAACTTTTCCGCGGAGGCAATGGTTCCTAACTATCCATCCTTTCTTCAGCTTAAAAAATATGACTTCATTGCGTTTTCGAATCGGTTGAAATTCTTCGGTCTCAAAAAAATAAGACGTATTGGGCATACCATGGAGTTTGAGCAGATCAAGGAATATGTTGCAGGAGATGATGTGCGGAACATCAATTGGAAGGCCACAGCCAAGAAGAGTGAACTCATGGTGAATCAGTTTCAGGACGAGAAGTCGCAGCCGGTGTATTCGGTGGTGGACAAGGGGCGGGTCATGAAAATGCCATTCCATGAACTGAGCCTGTTGGATTACGCCATAAACGCCACTTTGGTTATTTCGAACATCGTTTTGAAAAAACAGGACAAGGCCGGAATGTTTACCTTTTCCCGTAAAGTGGAGGACCGGGTGGTTGCCCAGCGAAAGAGTGCTCAAATGAACTTGATCTTGGAGACACTTTACAATGTTGAAACCGATTTTTCTGAAAGCGACTTCTCCCGATTGTATGTGGACGTCAAACGACATATCAAGCAACGTAGCCTGTTATTGTTATACACCAATTTCGAAACTTTAGACGCATTGCACCGCCAACTCACCTATTTGCAGGCCATCAATAAGACTCATTTGCTGGTGGTTATCTTCTTTGAAAATACCGAATTGATCGAATTTTCACATAAAAAGGCAGAGACAACACAGGAAATATTTGAGAAGACCATCGCCGAAAAATTTGTCTACGAAAAGAAACTGATCGTAAACGAACTACATAAATACGGCATCCAATCCATACTTACCGCGCCTGAGAATCTAACCATAAATACTATTAATAAGTATTTGGAGATCAAGGCGAGAGGATTGATTTGATTTACGATTGACGATTTACGATTTGATGTTTATGAAGTGTTTTTTATTTGTGATTTGAAAATTGGAATTTGTGATTTCTTTTAACTGCTTTTAAACCCGTTACAAATAATAAAACCAATCGTCTTAACTACAATGGGGCTCGAACAATTTATAGAACGGCAAAAGAAGATTCGGTTCTTCGTTTTTTTCTACTGGTTTCTGAAGATTATTTTGGGGGTTGGATTTGTTTTATCAGGTGTCCGCAAACTACCCGGAGTTAAATTTACCACCTTATCCATTGACAATACTGTGGGACTCTTTTTCGAGGGAATGTATGCCAGCGGATTCTATTGGAACTTTATAGGATACTATCAGATTCTGGTAGGATTAGTCCTAATGACCAAATGGTTTCAGCGCCTCACTCCTATTCTTCTCTTGCCTGTTAGTTTTAGTATTTTTTTGGTTTCTGCTTCGCTACACATGCGAGGAACACCCATGATCACTTCTCTCATGCTTTTGGGAAATCTGTATCTAATCGCATGGCATTTTAAGAGCTATCGACCTATTTTTAAGCTGAAGTAAATTCGGCTGAAATGCGTCAGGATGGCTGCAGTTTACATTTCGGCATAAGAAAACAACAACTCAGTCTTTATTTGTTTTTCTGAATTACAAATCTACCCATCTTTGAAGTGTTCAAAAAAAAAGTAAAACCAAAAACACTCTTATTATGAAAACCATTATTCTTACCATCGCCGTTGCTATCTCAACTTATTTTGCAAACGCACAGGAATTGGAAGCATCAACATCAAACTCAACTACGATAACCGTGACGGTCCCCGTTCAGAGTTCTGAAGGCACCGTTCTTTTCGGGCTTTATGATGAGGCTACTTTTATGAAAACAATGCCGTTACAAGGTTTGGAAAGTGAGATCGAAGACGGAAAGGCGACGATCACATTTACCAATGTTGCTCCGGGTACCTACGGAATTACAGTTCTTCATGACAAAAACGGAAATAAAAACATGGATTTTGATGCCAATGGAATGCCTTTGGAAAGTTATGGTGTTTCAAACAATACAATGAGCTACGGCCCTCCCATGTGGGGCGATGCGAAGTTTGAGGTCGCAGCCGAGCCTGTAGAAATGGAAATACGGATGTAGAAGAAATGATGTACGACCCGCCCAAACGTGCCGTTCGGTACGGGCGGGTTTACGATGTACGATTTGGGATTTGAGATTTGTGATTTGTGATTTATCATTTCTTTGTGCTTCGTGCCTTGTCCTCCGAAGCTTACAGCGTAGAAGGGCTTCGTGCTTAACTATTTCACAAAGTTGCACAAAGTTCCTCAAAGCTTCACAAAGAGAATCGTCCAACTCAAACCTCGTGCTTATACACCCGCCGAAGCTTTAGTGAAGGTAGGCAGGCTTCTGACTTCTGACTTCTGACTAATTCCTAATAGATTTTACCCTTAATTATTTCCTAAACCCATAGATTTTATCGATACAATGAAGTATCTTTGAGTAAATCGAGATTCATGACCATTACTCAATTAAAATATGTGTTGGCTGTTGCCGAACATCAAAATTTCACCAAGGCAGCCGAAAAGACCTTCGTTACTCAGCCTACTTTGAGTATGCAGATTCAAAAATTAGAGGAAGAATTGGATATTTTGATCTTTGACCGGTCGAAAAAGCCCATTGAGCTAACCACGGTAGGGAAGAAAATTGTGAATCAGGCGAAGAACATCGTGAACGAAGCGGATAGGATGCAGGATGTGGTGGATCAGGAAAAGGGGTTTATTGGGGGAGAGTTCAAGTTGGGGATAATCCCAACTATTATGCCCACGTTGCTACCCATGTTCTTAAAAACCTTTACGGTGAGGTATCCCAAAGTGCAGCTAAAGATCGAGGAGATCGCCACTCATGAGATCATCACCAAATTGAATGACGGCCATTTGGATGGTGCCATCGCCGCCACACCGCTACTGCAGGAAAAGATCAAAGAGCGCCCATTATATTATGAACCTTTTGTGGGTTATGTGCCGGATGGACACCGACTTTTTCAAAAACAGCAACTCGAGAGAACCGATCTGGACATTGAGGATATATTGTTACTGGAAGATGGGCATTGTTTCAGGGATGGCGTGATCAATTTGTGTAAGGCGTCCAAATTGACCAAAGACGATTCGTTTCAATTGGCGAGCGGAAGTTTTGAGACGCTCATAAAATTATCGCATGAAGGACTAGGCATGACGCTCCTCCCCTATTTACATACATTGGATATTTCCGAAGGACAAAAAAAACACCTGCGTCATTTTGTTGAGCCTTCTCCCGCGCGCGAGGTGAGTATTATTTACAACAAGAGTGAATTGAAATTGCAGATCATTAATGCGATGTATGATGTAATTGCAGGGATCGTACGAGGAGCGATCCGCTTTCAGGACGTCAAGATCATAAGTCCTATAAAATAAGTAAAGCCCTCATTTCTGAAGGCTTTATTGTTATTCTTTAAGATAAATTAAACATTGATTTAACTGAGGGTTCTGCTGTATGAGTGAGTTGACCCAGATCTTTAATTCCTCTATTTCGTGGGGAAGTAATCTCTTAAGCGCTTTTTTCAACTCTTTGCAGAACAGGTTTACATCAAAACTCACTTTATTAAGCACTGCTTTGGTGTAATCAAACATCGCTCTAGCCATAGTATTAATTAGGGTTCGGTTACGTAATTATTTTTATAGGCGTGAGATTTTAAATTAAGCACCTAAATATAACTAAAAAAAGTGAAATATATTAGAAGTTGTTGATAAGTGATTGAGTTAAAATGTGTTAAAATCAGTAAACACTGCTATTGGCGTTTCAACTTTAACATTCTTAGGCTTTAATTTCTTGGTTTTTTCACCTTCACCGTCCATTCAAATTCAAATTGCGACACCACATCTCCGTTGGAATTCACTCCCGTGGACTTCATCCAACAAGTCTGTCCCTCACCTGTGGTAACAGCGCTTTGTATGGCTTCCTTAATAGCAAGGCCATCTTCACAGGTAAAATGGATCCTCCCAGTGGCCTTTTTTGAGAAATTGGCCTTGTTATTAGCAACCAACATCGAAATATCGGCACCACTGTCCTTAATACAAGATATTACCAAAGCGCCAGTACTTAGCTCAGCTGCCATACCCTGTACCGCCCAAAACAAGGATCTAAACGGATTTTGATTGATCCATCTGTGTTTAACTGAAGTAACACATGTTGAATCCGACAAGGATTTTACCCGTACCCCACAAAAATAAGCCGAGGGCAATTTGAAAAACGCAAATGTATTGATCTGGGAAGGTTTTAAAGGCATCTAATATTTGATAAATTTTTGAGTTGAGATTCCAGAAACTGAAACAACTTGAGCAAAATATAGTCCAGAAGCCAAGGAACTTAGATCCAGTAAATCTGTCGCCGGAAGTTCAAGAACCTTTGTTCCATTTGCACTATATATAACAACACCCTGCACTTCTAGATCCGTTGATATCTGTAGCAAATTTCCAGTAGGATTCGGAACCAACGAAAAGGAAATGTCTCTTAAATCTTCTACACCCAATTCACAAATTTTGCTGTACTCCGCAATCCCGTCTTTACACCAACCGGAACCATCTCCGGTCATATCACATATTTGTGCATTCGCAAAACTAACATCATCAACTTGGATACATAGAAGGTTGGGATTACCTATGGCAAACATCCTCAAAATGCCACTGTTATTTCCATTTCTCAAATCGAGGCTCTCAAGTTGATTGTTTTCACAGGACAGAGAAGAGATTTCAGGATTCTGTGTGAGATCGAGGTGGGTAATTGAATTTCCGAAACATCCCAGATTGCTTAGGATCGGGTTTTGCGAAACATCCAAACTGCTTAATTGATTTTCTGAACAAAACAATTGAGTAATGCCCGGGCTATTACTCACATCTAATTGAGTCAATTGATTATTGTTCAGGAAAACCCTATCCAAGTTTGTATTTTGTGTAAGATCCAAATTGGTCAGGTTATTTTCTAAGCATATGAAAAGGTTAAGCGCAGGATTTTGTGTAACGTCTAAACTTACGAGTTCATTGAAAGAAAGATCCATCCAATAAAGATTTGGATTGAAACTCAGGTCGATCGTCGAAATTTGATTATCAGTACAAATTAAGGTGGCAAGTTGGGTGCAGCCAGTCACGTCTAATGTGGTGATCATATTGAATCGACACCATAAAGTTTGAAGACTTGTATTTTGAGATACATCTAAACTGGTTAGCATATTATTCTCACACGATAGTTGCTGAATATTAATAAACGACTCGATACCTACAAGAGAAGAAATATTGTAATCTGACACAGATAGTTGGCTTATTGCTTCGGCCTCACTTACCTGAATCTCTCCATCGTTATTTGTGTCCACCCCTTCATCGATCAAGGCGCTTTTAAAATTTGGATCAGGAATAGTTACAATTTGAGATTGAGCCACAATACTACTTAGAGCCAGTAACACGGTGAAAAAGAATTTTACTTTCATGTAGCCTGATTATAAAGGGGGTTCCGTTAATTTTTGGCTAAGATATTCAAAATAAATCAATGACTTGTTTGTTAATATTTTGTTAATATTTAGTACTATGCGTAACATAATACCTTCCAAAAGACATATATTTGCATAAGAAACTATTAAGTAATGGAAACTAAACCTTCAGAAAATCATAAAAATGTGGCAGCGTTGATCCATCTATCAACCTTTTCGAAGTACTTTTTTCCCTTCGGAAATTTCCTGGCTCCCTTGCTATTGTGGACCGTAAATAAGGAAAAGCCTTTTGTGAATGAGCACGGGAGACAGGCAATAAACTTTCAGTTGAGCATTTTATTGTATGCTATTATAATTGCTATTATAAGCATTCCGTTCTTTGCCATTTTCGCAACAGATTTTGTGGCCTTAGTTGACGTTATTGACCATCACGTTCATGAAGTTACCATACAGAATTTTAAAAATCTTACGGGATATGCAACCTTGTTTTTTGTGGTTGCTTTACTCCTTTTCGGAATTTTTGTTTTCGAATTGTACGCGGTAATTAATGCAACGGTACACGCCAACAGAGGAGAATTATATCGATATCCTCTTAGTATTCAATTCATCAAATTAGCTTCTGAAAATTCGGAAAGTACGTCCGATTCAGAAAAAAATCAATCATCAAATGAGCACGTTAGTTAAATTATTATTGGCTTTGGTCCTTCAATTTACGAATGCGGAAGCTCCTCAGGGAGATCAGACCGCAGCTACGAAATCTGTGGAGTCAACGTATACATTACAGGATCTAAATCCGGAGTACATCATTACACGAGACGAATATTTGTCTTATATTAAAGATGCAGCAATATGAACGGATCTATCTTAATACCATCGATCATTACATGCCTGTTGCGTGGCGAAATAGGACGACTACCGGCCATTGCAGGTGTGCGTCTAGAACATCAATAAAAACGAACAAATGAAAATCGAAAACACAAAAGCGCAAATGCGTAAAGGGGTTCTGGAATACTGTATCCTCTCTATCCTAAAGGACGGGGAAGCGTACACCAGTGATATTCTGGAAACCTTAAAAGACGCAAAAATGCTTGTGGTTGAGGGTACGATCTATCCCCTCTTAACCCGACTCAAGAACGCCGGGTTATTGAACTACCGCTGGGAAGAATCAACCAGTGGACCGCCACGCAAGTATTACTTACTTACTGAAACCGGTAAATTATTTTTAAAAGAATTAAATACTACCTGGAGCGAATTGCAACAGGCTGTTAATAGAGTAACCAGCGAAAAAACGACAAAATGAACAAGACAGTTAACATTAATCTAGCAGGTACATTTTTCCACATCGACGAGGATGCATTTGGAAAACTACAACGCTATCTGGCTGCTATCAAAAAATCTTTGAGCGACCCGCAAGGGAGTGACGAAATTATAAAAGATATCGAAGCCCGTATCGCTGAACTTTTTACAGAAAAACTGGAAAAAAGCACCCAGGTAGTAACGATCAAAGAATTGGACGCGGTGATCGCAGTTATGGGTCAACCCGAAGACTATATGGTGGATGAAGAAATCTTTGAGGACGCGCCGCCAAGACGCCGATCTCGTTCACACCACAAGCAATTATTTAGAGACGAAGACAATAAAATAGTAGCCGGTGTTTCCTCCGGAATAGGTCACTACCTTGGAATTGACGCCGTTTGGGTACGCCTTTTTTGGGTAGTATTCACCATTTTTTCAAGCGGTATTTTCGTTCTTATATATATTCTGTTTTGGATTATTGTTCCTGTGGCTCTTACCACTTCAGACAAATTGAAAATGACCGGGGAACCCATAAATATTTCCAATATTGAAAAAAAGTTTAAAGAAGGATATGATAGTGTCTCCGAAAAGGTAAAAAACGTAGACTACGACAAATACGGCGAAAAAGTGAAAAGTGGTACGACCAATTTTTTCGATACGCTGGGTACTATTCTTCTAACGATCCTTAAAGTATTTGTCAAATTTATTGGAGTCATTATCATCATTGTTTCTCTTGCTACCCTCGTAAGTCTCATCGTAGGACTGTTTACTGCAGGATCCTTCGGGTTTTGGGGGCATGGAGAACTCATGGATTGGTATCAGTTGGTAGACACTACCAATGCACCACTCTGGCTTATCTCATTGTTGACCCTGTTTGCCGTAGGTATTCCATTTTTCGTACTCTTTATTTTGGGTCTGAAAATGCTAATCAACAACCTGAAATCTATTGGCACTCCCGCCAAGATCGCACTGCTGGTAATTTGGGTAGCTTCGATCATTGGTTTGACTATCTTCGGAATTAGACAGGCCACAGAAACAGCCTTCGCAGGAGAATTCAGAATTGAGAATACGCTACCCGTGATCGCAGGTGATACCGTGACCCTGACGATGGTTTCGAATGAAAACTACGAGTATGATGCCCGAAGAAGAGGCAGACTGGATATAGAGTACAACGAAAATGATGAAAAAGTGATCTATTCAACCGATGTGCGCCTTATAGTTCGATCCACCAATGCTTCGGTGGGACGTGTGATCGTTGAAAAACGTGCGGACGGTAGCGATTACCTTTCGGCAAAGGACCGCGCCGAAGCTATCAAGTACGACTATAGCTATAGTGATTCGACGCTTGCCTTGAACGCATATTTAACTACTTCGGTAGAAAATAAATACCGCGATCAAGAGGTGAAAGTGATCGTTTACCTTCCCGTTGGAACCATTTTGTATGCCAATAATAACACCTATTCATTTCATCGCAATGATTCCTATTATAGAGACATATTGAATAATGGCGATGAAGAGCGTTATTTACTTATTGAAGATGGTGATACCCGTTGTTTGGACTGTCCAACCCGAGAAAAGGAAGATTGGGAAGAAGACTGGGGCGATGACGATGGTATCTACATAAAAAATGATCAGGGCGAATTTATGCGCATCGATGACGAAGGAATTAAAATGAAGAACAATCAAGGAGACAGCCTCGTTATAGACAAAGACGGTGTTAATATCAATGCCGCCGACGAAGAAGACACATTACGAATAAAAATAGGAAATTAACTAAGGATTTTCTGAATACATTTCAGAATAAAAAAACAGCATCATGAAAACTATAAAAATCATAGTATTAGTAGCCGCAGTATTTTCACTTACTGCCTGTAACTTCGATTTCAATTTTGGCCAGGTTAACGGAAATGGAAACGTAACCACCGAAGAGCGACCCATTCACTCAGACTTTGACGAAGTTAAAGGCAGTGCCGGAGTTGATGTATATCTCACCGAAGGAGATACATTCAAGGTAGTAGTTGAAGCAGACGAAAACCTGCAGGATATCATCGAAACCGAAGTAAGCGAAGGCAGACTTACTATTACTACTAATCAGAGTATTGGGCGGTCGAAAGCAAAAAAAGTACATGTTACCTATAAGACATTGTCCGCGGTGATGGCATCCAGCGGAGCCGATGTAATTGGAAATTCGGTAATTAAAAGTGAGATCTTAACACTCGATAGCAGTAGCGGAGCCGACCTTGAAGTTGATATTATCGCCAAAGAGGTATATGCCGATGCGAGCAGTGGAGCCGATATGAAAATTTCCGGCCGCGCCAAAAAATTGATCGTCGATGCTTCCAGCGGAAGTGATATCAAAGCGAAAGAACTTGAAGTTTTGGTGTGCCAGGCGAATGCGTCAAGTGGTGCCGACATTGAAGTGAATGTAAGTCAGGAGATCGACGGAAAAGCTTCCAGTGGAGGTGATATTCGCTACCATGGAAATCCGACGGCAGTAACTGCCAAGGACGGAAGTTCCGGAAGTATCCGCAAGATGTAAAAAAACAATAAAGGAGCTAACCACCCTTTGTCAACCCCGGAGTGAAGTCCATAGCACTTTGGGGTTTTTTAATACCTTTTCAAGTATGATTAAATTAAAAAACATCGCTCTTCTGTTTTCTTTTATTTTCTTCGGGAGTGTATGTGCGCAGGTTGACAGCCAGTCAGAATTATACAAAACTTTTCAGAAAAAAGATAGTCTGCTCTTCGACGCCGGTTTCAATAATTGTGAATTGGATATTTTGGAAGAACAACTCACCGAAGATCTGGAATTTTATCACGATCAGGGAGGTTTTCAAAACAAAACTGAGTTTTTACAGGCGATGAAGAACAATATTTGTTCCTCTCCCAATGCGAAACCCATCCGAAAGCTCGTACCCAACACTCTCAAAGTATATCCACTCTATGATCAGGGTGTCTTGTACGGGAGTATTGTTGAAGGTGCCCACGAATTCTACATAAAAGAACCCGATAAGGAGTTGTATCAAACCAGTTCTGCTCTTTTTTCAGGTCTTTGGATCTTAGAAAATGATGAATGGAAGATCAAACGAGTGTACAGCTATCACCACCAATAGGCATAAAAAAACCGCCCGAATTCCAACATGAGATTCGGGCGGTTTTTTTTGACTGTATATGGTCTATGCTTCCACTTCTTTCGAAGTTTCTACGGTCGCTAAATAGCGTTCGGCGTCTAACGCAGCCATGCATCCGGTCCCGGCGGCTGTAACGGCCTGCCGGTATTCCTTGTCCTGTACATCACCACTGGCAAATACACCGGGGATATTGGTTTTGGTCGATTTTCCGGGCGTGATAATATATCCTGTATCGTCCATGTCGATCTGCCCTTTAAAAATATCGGTATTTGGTTTATGACCAATGGCGATAAAAAGGCCGGTAATGGCAATTTCTTCCTTTACACCCGTGACATTATTCTTCATCCGAAGGCCTTCCACCACCATATCTCCCAATACTTCGTCGACTTCGGTGTTGTAGTGCACTTCAATATTTTTCATCGCATTTACGCGATGCTGCATGGCCTTGGAGGCCCGCATATAATCCTTGCGAACCAACATGGTCACCTTGGTACAAATATTGGCTAAATACGTAGCCTCTTCGGCAGCGGTATCCCCTGCCCCAACGATTGCCACGTCCTGTCCTTTGTAGAAGAATCCATCACAAACGGCACAGGCAGACACTCCTCCTCCGCGGAGTCGTTGCTCACTGGGTAGTCCCAAGTATTTCGCCGTAGCTCCTGTAGAAATAATCACAACTTCGGCTTCAATTTGAGTGGTATTGTCAACCGTTACTTTATGAATCCCTCCCACTTCGGTACTAAAATCCACTTCCGTGACCATTCCAATGCGAACTTCAGTGCCAAATCGCTCTGCCTGCTGTTGCAATTGCACCATCATGGTAGGGCCGTCAATTCCATCGGGGTAGCCCGGGAAATTATCAACTTCGGTCGTAGTGGTTAATTGTCCGCCCGGTTCCAGACCCGTGTACATCACAGGTTTTAAATCGGCTCTGGCGGCATAAATAGCAGCGGTATAGCCCGCTGGACCGGACCCTATGATCAAACATTTTATTCTTTCTATTGATTCAGACATAGTGTTTTTTCTTCAGAAGTAATTGAGTATGTAAAAGTAGTAAAGTTAGGCAAAACCTTACATCAAAAGTTATTAAGAAAAGTGATTGGGTTATTAAGAGTGCTTATGCACAAAAGCCCCATCATTTAGCATAATGAGGCTTTTATTTTATTCTGAAATTTTTATTCTGAAGACTCCTTCTTCGTATCAAACGTATAACTGACTCCTATCATGATCATGGAAGTTGTCATATCATAAGAAACTTCGCTGCCGGGAATGGCTCCATAGGGTGGAAATGCTCCGATGAAATTGGGGTTTAATACAGGTCCCGAAGTGTCTCCGGCGCTCATCCCATAATGAAAGACCCCATCCAACCCAAAGTTATCATCAATAGCATAACTAAGACCTAGCTGAAAGGCATTTTCGATAATTGCCGTGGCAGGAATATTGAAAAAAGCTACGTCGCTTTCGATAGGATTCGAGCTATAGGTATAGCCCAATCGCAAAGGCAGCTTTTCAACACCTTTATACTGTATACCTGCAGAGACTATACTCATACTTTTCCATCCAAAACCGGCTACAGAGGCAGTTGGAGTCCAACCGGTCTCTGAAAATCCGTCTGTATTTTCATAATCAACGTATCGATAATCCAAGGCAAGATCGATATCTCCCTTAGAATATCCTAAGCCAACTGAATACATGGCAGGATAATCCATATTGAATTGGTTGGTGCTTGACATGCCATTGAGGTAGGTATTCTCAAGATCGAAGTCTCCAAAATACTGTGTGGATTTATAAGCGGCACCTGCCTTGAATCCGTCACCCGAATCATAGAATACACCTATCTGACCTCCAAAGCCAAGGGCCGAGGCCGCATTGGTTGATGGATATCCCGAAAGATTAGGATTTGCCGTTGGATTGGGCATAAGTTCTAAACTCGCGAAGTTAAAATTAGGTGTGATCCCTACAGAGAATTCATTGGATAGTTCATACGCCCATGTAAACCCAACTTGAAGTAGCAGATAATCCGATTCTATGCGTCCAAAACCTCCAAGATTTTGCGGCATGTTGATGGGGTTACTCATATTCTCAGGAAATGTGACTCCAAATCCGCTAATTCCAAAAGCCGAAGCTCCAAAAGTATGTTTAGATTCTTCACTGCCCCACACCATGGCCAGAGCCGGCATAGGGGAAATGCCTCTGTCATCTTCAGTAACACCACTAAAAAAATTACCTGTAGGTTGTCCGAAGGCATCAAACTCGGGAACGGTTGAACTTAACTCAGGAGATGAAAAGAACAACCCAATATCAAATTTGATGATCTCTTCATTAAAGGAAGAAATGGATGCCGGGTTCCAATGTAAGGCCCCCGAAATGTCCAATGGCTGTCCTGTGGAAGCACCTCCCATCGACATATTCACTGCACCCACGCCCTGCATAATGTGGCCTGCCTGAGCAAAAGCTGCGGCCGAGAATAGAAAGATCCAGAACTTCAAAATGTATTTTTTCATGATCATATTATTTTATGTAACAACCCAGATCATTCAAGAGTCAAACAAGAATCGATACAACACTGTTACGATTTATTACTACTAATTTCACGCTAAATTATTCTTAGAAAAGACAATTTAATATGACGATGATCATTGTTTGACACACATATGCAGATGGATTTAATAGTATGATTTATGTCATATTTTTTTACTCCAACGCCACTTAATTTTACCTCATAATTACTAATCCATAGCAGATTGTTACAAATGTTCCATCGGCTAATCAACAAGGCATTATGAAAAATCTAGTCATATTAGGTGCGGGCACTTCCGGCACAATGATGGCCAATCATTTGGTATCAAAACTCCCAAAAAAGGAATGGAAGATCACGATCATAGATCAGGAAAAGATCCATTATTATCAACCTGGATTCTTATTTCTTCCCTTCGATATCTATACTTCCAAACAGGTAAAGAAAAAGGGTCAAAAGTTTATACCTAAAGGTGTCGATTACCTGCAACGAAAGATCGAGCTTATAAGTCCGGAGAAAAATTCGGTAGCGCTCGAGGGCGGAGAAAAAATACACTATGATATATTAATTGCTGCCACCGGAGCAAAGATCGCACCTCAGGAAATTGAGGGCATGGACGGACCCGAGTGGCATAAAAGTATCTTCGATTTTTACACTTATGACGGTGCAAAAGCGCTTCGGAATAAATTACGCGAATGGAAAGGAGGAAAATTGGTCGTTCATATCACCGAAATGCCCATAAAATGCCCTGTGGCTCCTTTAGAATTTGCCTTTTTAGCAGATTCATTTTTCAAAAACAAGGGAATGAGGGATCAAGTCGAGATCACTTATGTCACTCCACTGGGCGGTGCCTTTACCAAACCAAAAGCAACCAAGGCGCTACACTATCTCCTCGAAGAAAAGAATATAAAGGAGGTAACCGATTTCAATATTGAACGTGTCGATTATGAAAACAACAAAATCATTGATTATGGCGACACCGAAGTGGAATACGACCTTTTGGTAACGGTGCCAACTAATATGGGTGATGAAGTCATCGAACGTTCAGGATTGGGAGACGACCTCAACTTTATTCCTACCAATAAAGGGTCGCTGCAAACAGTAGCCCACCCAAATATTTTCGCAATAGGTGATGCCACCAATGTACCGGCTTCCAAAGCGGGTTCTGTGGCGCATTTTGAAGCTGAGATTTTAACCGAAAACATCCTTCGATTTATCAATGGTGAGGAGTTGAAGGAAGAATTTGACGGTCATGCCAATTGCTTCGTTGAAACTGGTAACGGCAAGGCACTTTTAATCGATTTCAATTATACCCATGAACCTGTGGAAGGAGAATTTCCATTCCCGGGAGTAGGTCCTTTAAAACTATTGAAGGAAAGTAGAACCAATCATATGGGGAAAATGGCATTTCGTTGGATCTATTGGAATATGTTGATTAAAGGAGTGCATATTCCGTTTGTATCGGCGAAAATGAGCAAAAAGGGAAAACATTTTGAAGAAGTATAAATTAGAAACATTAAAACAGAATAAAATGAAAAAGATCATTGGACAATCAGAAGTTAACGTCAACGAAGAAGGTTATTTATTGGAATTCAGCCAATGGAACAAAGAAGTTTGTGAGTGCCTAGCCGACGAGCAATGCATATCGCTAACCGAACGCCATTGGGAGGTGATAGAATATCTTCATGAAAAACACAGAAAAGATGAGCCCCTCTCAATTCGAGGGATCAAGAAATCTGGTGTGATCAATGTTAAGGAGTTTTATCAACTTTTCCCCGGAGGCCCATTAAAGAAAGCTACTCTTATTGCCGGTATTCCAAAACCAAAAAGTTGTATCTAAATAATCATTGAAGAATTAACTCATGGGAACTACAAAAGTTAAAAAGATGCTCTTTATACTTTCGAAGGGTACGATAGAAAACGCATATGCAGCCTTCGTGATGGCGAATGGTGCGAGAATGGAAGGAATTGAATCTGAAATTTTCTTTACATTTTTCGGTCTAGAGGCTATTCAGAAGAAAAAATTAGAACATTTACGTGTTGCCACCGTTGGAAATCCCGCCATGCACATGCCTACAATGTTAGGTGGCCTTCCTGGTGTTGAGGCTCTGGCAACCAAAATGATGAAAAAAGAAATGGAAAAACTCGACATGCCACCCATTGGTGAGTTTTTGGAAATTCTATCAGATTCCGGATGTAAACTATGGGGCTGTAAATTGGCCATCGACATGTTTCATCTTGAGCGAGAGGACCTCATCGATGAACTGGATGGAATTTTAACCATTGGCGATTTTTATAACAGAGCCGATCAGGACGATACGCATCTGCTGTTTATATAATTAGAATACTAATAAGCATAAGCCTCGGGAATATCCGGGGCTTTTTTTGTTTCTGAATGGAAACCCTTCACTTAATAACCATCACGTCGCCTAGAGCGGCCTTGCGAATACAAATAGGCCTAGCTCCCCTCTCTTACTTTTCTGCTCTTCCTTTCCATCGCAACGATCAATAATTCAACGCTTTTCAAGCGATGGGTAAAAAACAGATAGCTCTACTTCTAAGTATCGAGCTATCTGAATGATACAACAATGTAAGCGGGTTAAGAAACAAAACTAAAGACGATTTTTCATATTCATTCGGAGAAATCGCCAAAGTTGGTTGCAATAAATTTGCATTATATTTACGTTAATCTATTATTTAGAGAAAACTGACTTGAACTACGGATTTTACGACATTCTACAACTTTTTGGGTCGCTAGGACTTTTCTTATTCGGTATGAAGGTAATGAGCGATGCTCTTATGAGTCTTGCCGGTAATAAGATGAGGAAGATATTGGCCACCATGACTTCGAACAGGTTCTTGGGAATATCTACAGGTTTTTTTATAACATCGATAATACAATCTTCTTCAGCTACCACATTGATGGTCGTTAGTTTTTCAAATGCGTCATTATTGACACTTACCGAATCGATAAGTGTTATAATGGGAGCCAATATTGGCACTACCATCACAGCGTGGCTAATAACTATTCTTGGGTTTAAGGTTAGTATGAGTGCAATCGCGCTACCCTTGGTCGGACTGGGTTTTGCCTTTACTTTTGTTAAGAAGGAAAAGATGAAGAATTGGGGAGCCTTTATTATTGGTTTTGCCATTCTATTCATCGGCCTTCAGTTTCTCAAAGATGCGGTACCCGACATCAAGCAAAATCCTGAAATTCTTGAATTTTTAACGCGTTACACGGATTTAGGTTTTTGGTCCGTATTACTATTTTTGTTGATCGGTACGATATTGACTGTAGTTATTCAATCTTCGAGTGCTACCATGGCCTTGACCTTGATTATGACCGCACAGGGTTGGATTCCTTTTCCTTTAGCTGCGGCAATGGTATTGGGTGAGAATATTGGAACAACTATTACGGCCAACTTGGCTGCTATTGTTGCCAATTTTCACGCTAAGCGAACTGCTAGAGCACATTTAATTTTCAATATCCTTGGTGTTATTTGGGTCTTGATATTGTTTTATCCCTTTTTGAGATTTATTGAATGGATGGTATCACTTACAGGCTCAGAATCACCCTATCTTAGTGCTGCAGCCATTCCGGTTGCATTATCCTTATTTCATACCACATTCAATATTTCCAATACCTTCCTTTTAGTTTGGTTTGTAAAGCCTATAGCTAAGGTTGTTGAAAAGTTCGTTCCTCCCAAACCTGAAACTAAAAAGGAAATAGAAGAGCCTAAATACCTCAACAAGCAAGTTTTAAAATATCCTCAGACGGTAATTATCTCGCTAATTAGAGAATCAAAATACCTTTATGAAAATGCAGTTTTTGAAATAGTGACGCATGCTCTAAATATTCATAGGGAAGACGTAAAATCCGATCTAAAGCCAAAGGAGATTATCAAAAAGTCAACCAAAGATTTAGATATTAATGTTAGAGATCTGTATTACAGCAAGGTAAAAACAATATATGGAGAGATTATTAGGTATGCCTCAACTGCCCAGAGTAGGCTCAAATTAACAGAATTTCAAAATAATAGAATTTCTGAAATTATTATCGCCAATCGTAAGATGGTCGAAGCTATAAAAGCTGTCATGGAAATAGGAAAAAATGTATCACAGTATCTGAATTCCGATAATGTCCATATGGTTAAGCAATATGACAAGTTTCGCAAGAAGATCGTAAAGGTCTTGCGTATTATTTATTTATTCAGAACTCAAGACGATAATGAAGCCCATTATGCTAAACTCTTGAAACTTAAAAACCAGGCAAAAGTAGGAAAACACCAAACCACCGAATCCATTAACTTTCTTATAAGGGAAAACTTGATCAATGCCGAAATGGCTTCTTCTTTGGTCAACGATAAGGATAACCTAAACGAGATTATTAAAAATCTTATCAACGTGGCAGAGCTACTCTACGTTGAAACAGACTCCTTATTGGAAAATGGAGAATAGATCTTAAGATGTTTTTTTGCGATCATGTTCTTCGTAGTATAAATTTAAAATATTCATATTAGCCATGATTAAATCCTTAGTTTCTAAAAGAATACTAAAATAAAGGGTTGTATTCTTGGGGCTGGATTCTTCAGTCCTCGTCCGTTCGACCTGTTTTCGTATGGAATCTTCTACACTATCTAGTAGTGCCTGTTTTTCTTCAATTATAGGGGGCACAATTCTATCAAATGCCCGGGCATCGAATACTTCCCGAATTTGGTCAAACAGATTATTAAGCCTGTTGTTTATGTCTAAAAGCTCTTCGGCCTGTTTTTTCTTCAACTTTTTGTGATTATTATTCACGTGCTTATGGCTAACTTTAACAATTAGTCCACATGATTGTGCCACATCTTGAATACTTCCAATGACATCTATATAGAATTTGCTGGCTCCTAGGTATGAATCATCCATGTCTTTAATGAAATAGAAAATATTGTTTTGCAATACATCTATTTCAGACTCTAATTTAACAACCATCAATTTCGTCTTTTTAAGAACGTCCAAGTCTTGATTGATCAATCCAATGATAGTATTGTTGTTTATTTTACCTACTCGCTTTAGAGCCTTAGAGATATTATCCGCACTTTCTTCTATAACACCATGAATAGAATTACTTTCTGCCTTATTTAGGCTGTCCTCCGCTTTTAATTCACGTTTTCTTCTTTTATGGTTGATATAATTCCTGGCCAGTAACAAGACGGCTAGCAACAACAACACAGCAATCATAGTACCACCCCCCAAATGGATTAGGTAAGCGACGGTACCAGCCGCAACAAAAGCACTAATTGCAGTAAAGAACCATCCACCAATTACATTGAGCACACCGGCAACCCGATATACAGCACTTTCGCTTCCCCATGCCCTATCGGCTAACGAAGTCCCCATTGCCACCATGAACGTCACATAAGTGGTAGACAAGGGTAGTTTCATTGACGTTGCAATAGAAATCAAAACGCTAGCCACCATTAAATTTACCGCGGCCCGGACCATGTCAAATGCTGGTAGCTCATGTGTTTTTCCCTTTACCATTTCAATGACAGGCTTCTCAAATTGTTTTTCAATTTTTTTCTGAATCGAGTGAGGCATTACCATTGCCGTATATTTTGAGATTAGCATAGTAGAGCGTACTATATTTCGCGACAAGAAGTTGGGTTCGAAACGTTCTTGGGTTTCTCCTTGACTAGATAGATCGATGGAAGTTTTTACAACTCTTCTTGCCTTACTTGAGAACCAGAGGGTCAATACCATAACCAAGCCTGCGAATAATAAGAATAAGGTTGGGGTTGGTACTTTACTTCCCAAAACATCCATGGTAAATTCGTTTGCCGGAATGCCAGAGGCCAACCACGCATCAAATGACTGCCATGCGGCTATGGGCACACCTATGAAATTTACGAGATCGTTGCCAGCAAAAGCCAAGGCCAATGCAAATGTCCCCACTGCAATAATCAGCTTGTAGATGTTCTTCTTGAGGAATTCAATTACTATATAAGATAAAAACGTCCATATGATAAAGCTGATTAATACAATTAATAACGTCTTACCTTCAATCCAAGGTTTAATATCGCTATAGTAATCGGTTCCTTTTAAACCTTTGATAAAAATGAAATAGGTAATGGCCGCCAAGGCTACCCCGCCGAAAACAGCACCCACCCAATTTGATCTTCTCTCAAAATTGAATGAAAGTAAGGCGCGTGAAATGTATTGTACGATAGCCCCTACCGAAAAGGCAACCACGACCGACAATAAAATACCTAAAATGATTTCCATTGCCTTAGCCGTATTTATATAATTGGATAGTTCCGAAACTGAACCATTGTTGGCAGCAATTTTGATCAAGGCTATGGCCACTGCAGCACCTAAAAGTTCAAAAACGATCGAAACTGTAGTCGAAGTGGGCATACCTAGCGTATTGAAAAAATCCAATAGCAGAATATCGGTAATCATGACCGCCATAAAAATAATCATGATTTCATTGAAGTAAAACTCACTCGGAACAAAGATTCCTTTTCGGGCGACTTCCATCAAACCACTAGAAAATACCGCGCCAATAAAAATTCCGAGACTCGCGACTATCATCATTGATCGAAAAGAAATGGCCTTTGACCCAATGGCTGAATTCAAAAAATTGACCGCATCGTTACTAACGCCTACAACAAGATCAGCGACGGCCAATATTATCAGGGCAATAATCATCAATAAATAAAGATTGTCCATTATTTAAGTTGGTTGGTACGAAAGTTAAATATGAAAAAATCAAATTAAAGGTCATATGACCAATGTCATTCTTGGATCGACTTGAAAATATCCCGTGAAACCCTCAGTGCAAATCAAAAAGTGAAGGCTCACGCCTTCCTGTTTTTATTCTATTCCGAAGAGGATTTGAAGAATCCTAAAAAACCCTCAGTGCAAATCAAAAAGTGAAGGCTCACGCCTTCCTGTTTTTATTTCCTCAAGTTTTGCAAATTGAAATCTGCACACTTTCGGAAATAAAAAAAGTGATTCGAAATCGAATCACTTTTTGGTTAAGTCGGGATGACAGGATTTGAACCTGCGACCACACGGCCCCCAGCCGTGTACGCTAACCGGACTGCGCCACATCCCGAATTATGTTTACTTTTCGGTCTTCAAATATGAAGAATGTCCATTTTTTGCCAGAAACTGCGAGTGGTGCATTTTATCCTGATCCTGTCGAAGGGCCACATCCCGAAAAATTGAGATGCAAAAATAAGGATTTCTTCAAGGATGGCAAATTGAGAAGGCGATTAAAAACCGATTATTTTTTCTTTAATTTTTAGCGATTTCAAGGTAGCAACCAAAATCATCTTACCTTCTCCGGCACATCCCCCTTGAGCCCTTCTTGGCAACCAAAAATTAAAATATGAAGTACGTACTAAGCACCAATGCGGTAATTACAACACCGGCAACGATGGCATACTTCCATGGTTCAATGTTAATGGCTTCTGTAACCTTAGGTTTATATGCTGTTTCTCTGGGATATAATTTACCAACTATGAGCATGATCGCCATATTCACAACGAAAAGAATTCCCATCACATGCAAGAAATGAGGATAGGCCTGCGCTTCAATAATACTTAAGGCCTTTGGGTCTGTAATTCCATTGGAAGCAGCCTCCGTCAATGCGGAGTTTACAAAATATGGGCTTAAAATAAATTGGCTGATCAAATAAAGGAAAACGCCCACGGTCAATACAATTTTAGGCCCTAAAGAGGGTACTCTTTTAGTGAAGAATCCGGTGAGAACTACGGCTAAAATGGGTACACTTAAACTTCCTAACATCACCTGGATGTAGCTGAACAAACCTGCCGGAGCATAGGCAATAAATGGAGCAATCGACATGGAAACCAATCCCAATAAAAGTCCAAATCTTTTTCCGGCTCTTACGGTTTGTGCTTCCGAGGCACCCTTCTTAAAATATTGTTTAAATAGATCGAAACCGAATAATGTAGCCGAACTATTCAGCAAACTATTAAAAGAACTTAGTACGGCACCAAATAATACGGCCGCAAAAAATCCTAGATAGGCTGCCGGCAATACGGCCTTAACCAACTCAGGATAAGCGCGGTCCGGATTCGAAAGATTGCCTTCAAATAAATGCCAGGCCAAAATACCCGGAAGCACCACGATGGCCGGAATCAAAAATTTAATCAGTGCAGCCAACATCATTCCTTGTTGACCAGCTTTCAAACTTTTAGCGGCAAAAACCCGCTGTAAAATCGCCTGATTGGTTCCCCAATAATAAATTTGAGCGATCATCATTCCTGTAAAAATAGTCCCGAAAGGAATGGATGAATCCACCTCACCGGTCAATTCAAACTTATCGGGATTGCTTTCCCATAGTGTTGTAAGACCTTGCATCACACTTCCATCACCAATAAGCGACAACGCAAAAAATGGAATAAGGAAACCCCCTACCAATAAACCTATAGCATTGATCAAATCGGATACCGCAACCGCCTTTAAACCACCAAAAATGGCATAGATAATTCCTATAATACCAATGGTCCACACCGAAAGCCAAATGGTGGCATTTTCAGAAATACCCAATAAACTAGGAAGATCGAACATAGTACTAAAGGCCAACGACCCCGAATACAATACCGTAGGCAATAATACCAAACCATATGCAGCAAGAAATAACAACGACAATAGCGCCTTCGTCCCTTTGTCAAATCGATTTTCTATAAATTCGGGGATCGTTGTGATCCCCCCTTTCATATATTTTGGTAGTAAGAAAATGGCGCCAAGAACAATAGCGATCGCCGCCAATGTTTCCCAAGCCATAACTAAAATACCTTCGGTAAAAGCCTGACCATTCAAACCCACGATCTGTTCGGCTGATAAGTTGGTAAGTAACAGGGACCCTGCAATAGTAATGGCCCCTAAACTTCTACCACCCAGAAAGTATCCATCAGCAGATTTTTCATTGGTTTTTCGAGTAGCATACCAAGCAATAAGTGCTACTAACAACGTGAAACCTACAAATGAAATAATAGAAAATGAGTTCATAAGATACTTTTAATGATTCGTAAAGATTTGTACTCGCCCAACTAGTACTATTGAAAAAAATTGATCGAACGACCAAATCTAACCTAATTAAGGCAACTAATTTAGTGAAACTTTTTCTTCTCAGCCGAAAGCGGGTTATACCCCACAATTTCGGCACATTTCGGTATTGTCAACTAATAAAAAAGTGATTTAATTTCAGGTTAAATTTTATAGGTTTAAATCCAAACATTGAGTTTGTTCGTATATACTTTTAGGGCACAAAGTTGAAAATTCAATTCTATTGAAAAAGAAAAATTGAAGTGCCCCTTTTTTACCTAAGCCTCGTTCCCCTCGTGAACGGGGCTTTTTGTTAGTACTGTCATAAACTGTTCAATTTCAATTCCGCTTTATTGGCAATAATGAACTTGATTCATTAAATTTAATCCAAAATCATTCATTTTGAAAAACACGACACTCCTATGTAGCTTTCTTTGCACCGTCTTAATTAGCTGTGCGCAAAACAGGAAAGTCGCCGACATCCCGATCGATTCCGAAGCAAGTCGACCTTATACCATTGAAACTGTGGTTCAGGAACTCGATAATCCCTGGGGAATGACCTGGCTGCCAGATGGTAGCATGCTCATCACCGAAAAACGAGGCGAGCTCATTCATTTCAGAAATGGAAAAAAAACTATCATTCAAGATCTGCCCGATATTTATGTGCGCGGTCAGGGCGGACTTATGGATATTGAATTACATCCCAACTATTCGGAAAACGGGTGGATCTATATGTCACATGGAAGCGATGAAGGCGGTGGTGATGGCGGTAATACCAAGATCATTCGCGCTAAACTGGATGGCAACAAACTCACCAATATTGAAGACTTATACAAAGCCGAACCCAACAGCCGACGCGGACAGCATTTTGGTTCCCGAATCGAATTTGACAACGAAGGATTTCTATATTTTTCGGTGGGTGATCGTGGCAACCGCGATGTGAATCCACAAGACATCACCCGCGACAATGGTAAAATTTATAGGCTGCATGATGATGGTAGAATTCCCGAGGACAATCCCTTTGTCGACAACCCAAAAGCTAAAAAAGCAATCTACTCCTACGGACATCGCAACCCTCAGGGCGTGGCCAAACATCCGTTGACGGGTGAGATCTGGTTGCACGAACACGGCCCTAAAGGTGGAGATGAGATCAATATTTCAAAGAAAGGTGCCAATTTTGGATGGCCTGTTATTTCCTACGGAATTAATTACAGCGGCTCCAAATTCACCGAAGAGACCGCAAGAGAAGGGATGGAACAACCAGTTTATTACTGGACACCCTCCATTGCTCCCTGCGGAATGGCCTTTGTCACGGGCAATAAAAATCCCAATTGGGAGGGGCATTTGCTGGTTGGATCTCTCAAATTCAATTATGTGGAATTAGTAAAATTGAAGGGCAATGAAGTAATAGGACGAGAGAAAATAGCCGAAGATATTGGCCGAGTTCGTAATGTAAAGATGGGACCGGATGGCCTCATTTATATTGCCTTGGAAGGACAAGGGATTGTACGGCTAGTAGTGAAATGATGGAAGAATTACGATTTACGAAGTATGAAATAATTCCAATTGAAGAAGAAAAAAATAGATGAAATACATCCCCGTACTTGTATTCTCCATGTTGCTTTGTAGTGGTTGTAATTTCCCTTCGGAAAAAAATACCTACGCGAAGATTTCTGAAGAAATATCAGCAAAAAATTTGAACGATCAGGATCCGTTGAAAGAAAGCATCGAACGCGGAAGTTTTATTTATCAGGACTTCTGTATGACCTGCCACCTCCCCGATGGAAAAGGGGTGGAAAAGAGTTTCCCTCCCCTAGCAGGATCCGATTTCCTCATGAACAAACGCACCGAAAGTATTCGTGCCATAAAATATGGTCAGAATGAAACTATCACTGTCAATGGCGTTTCGTATACTGGCGTCATGGCTGCCATGGGTCTTGAGAACAACGAAGTAGCCGATGTGATGAACTATATTATGAACTCATGGGGAAACAATCAAATAGAAATGGTGACGGAGGAAGAAGTTGAAAAAGTGGCGAAGTAATTAGGATATACGATTTATGATTTACGATAAAGCAGTTGGAGTTATCAAGAATCAATCAGAGAATTCCTAACTTTGCGATAAACTAGCAAACTATGCTCATAATTGGTATCGCCGGTGGGACCGGAAGCGGAAAAACCACCGTAGTGGAACAAATAATCGAAGAGCTGCCCAAAGATGAAGTGTGTGTGATTTCACAAGATTCATATTACAAGGATACCAGTAACATGAGTTATGATGAACGAATTAAGATAAACTTTGACCACCCACAGGCCATCGATTTCGACCTACTCGTCTCTCATCTTAAAGCTCTTCGGAAGGGTAAATCCATTGAACAACCGGTCTACTCCTTCGTCGAGCACAATCGAACCAGTGAAACTGTGCTCACACACCCCAAAAAAGTGATCATAGTAGAAGGAATCCTAATTTTAACGCATCCCGAAATACGAGAAATGTTCGATGTAAAAGTATTTGTTCACGCCGATAGTGATGAACGCTTGATCCGAAGACTAAAACGAGATATGGCCGAGCGGGGACGTGATTTAAATGAAGTGCTCACACGGTATCAGTCCAACCTAAAACCCATGCACGAACAGTTCATTGAACCTACTAAGGAATTTGCAGATATCATCGTTCCCACCAATAAGTACAATACCGTGGCCGTTACTTTAATCCGAAGCATCATCCATCAAAAATTATCTTAATTTGTAGCTGTGAAGATTTCGGAGATCAAACAAAAAAAATGGTTTAAGATATTGAGTAATAAGTACACCCTTATTTTACTCCTTTTTTTGGCCTGGATGATCTTTTTTGATACCAACTCCTATTTTATTCATAAGGAACTGAACGACGACGTAAAAGATCTGGAACAAACAAAGGAATTTTATCGTGAAGAGATCGATAAGGATAAATTGTTTATTGAAAAAATGAAGGACAGCGATGAGATCGAAAAATATGCCCGGGAAAAGTACTATCTGAAGAAGGATAAAGAAGATATCTATATCATTGAACACGAAGACAGCGTGAAACTGAAGGAAAAAGATGAGTAATTTTATGTTTGACGAATTTGACCCTGTATCTGCCAAACAGTGGAAGCAAAAAATACAGTTCGACTTAAAAGGAGCCGACTACAACGATGCACTCATTTGGCAAAGTCCGGAAGGCATTCATGTGAAACCCTTCTACCATCGCGACGATTTTTCTACTCCCTTTGCTCCCATTCCCGGGCATCCTCGCCAATGGAAGATCGCACAGGCTGTCTTTATCGATGATGAGGCCATAGCAAGATCGTTGGCGCTAGATAGTGCAATTCGTGGGGCGGAGGCGATCTGTTTTACAGCCGATAAGGTCTTTGATTTTAAAAAATTGTTTCTCGATTTTCCCTTCGGAAAAGTGACGATCTACTTCCAATTTGGCTTCTTGGACGCAGATTTTACGAACCAACTCATCTCCTATCTTTCGGAAAAAAATACACGTTCCTTTTACAACATTGACCTACTTGGAAATCTGGCGAAATCAGGTAACTGGTATCACAATAAGAACAAGGATCACCAACAACTCGAAACTATACTAAGCGCATACCCTTCCGAAGAAATTATAAGCATCGACACTTCACTTTACCAAAATGCCGGAGCTAATAGTGTCCAACAACTAGCCTATGCGCTGGCACACGCCAACGAATACCTCAACCATTTTGACAAAAATGATAAGCTAAAAGTAACCTTTAAAGTTGCCGTAGGTTCCAATTATTTCTTTGAGATCGCTAAAATTCGGGCTTTGCGCATCCTGTATGCCACTCTCGCTACGGAATATGGAATTCAAGAAACCTGTCATATTCTAGCGTCCCCTACCCGACGGAACAAGACCGTTTACGAGTATAATAGCAATATGCTGCGAACTACAACCGAGGCTATGAGTGCCATTCTTGGAGGCGCAGACGCTGTTTGTAACCAGCCCTATGATGCCTTGTATCACAAGAGCAACGAGTTTGGAGAACGTATTTCCCGCAATCAATTATTGGTATTAAAGTCTGAAAGTTATTTCGATCAGGTTTCTAATATCGCGGACGGTAGTTATTATATTGAAAGTCTTACGAATGATCTCGCTCAAAAAGCGCTGGAACTCTTTAAGGAAATTGAAAAGACCGGCGGATTCTTAAAGCAGTTGTTAGCTGGGGCCATTCAGAAAAAAATAAAAGAGAGTGCTCAAAAAGAGCAGCAATTGTTCGATGAAGGAAAACTCATTTTAGTGGGTAGCAATAAATATGTGAACACAAATGACCGGATGAAAGACCATCTGGAGCTCTATCCTTTTGTAAAGCGAAATCCTCGAAAAACCATCCTCGAACCAATCCTCGAAAAACGACTGTCGGAAGAACTCGAACAACAACGACTGAACGATGAGTAGAAAGGATCTGCAACATATCAGTTTGAATTCCATTGTCACCCCGAGCCTGCCTACCGGCGAGGCAGGCGCAGTCGAGAGGTCTCAAAATGGGAGCGTGGAATCAAATTCAACGGCAGAGGGAATTTCAGTAAAAAGTTTTTATTCTGAAAAGGATATTGCGCATGTTAGGCATTTGGACTTCGCCGCTGGTATCGCGCCCAATTTACGTGGACCCTACTCTACCATGTATGTTCGCAGGCCCTGGACGATAAGACAATATGCAGGGTTCTCCACTGCCGAAGACAGCAATGCGTTTTATCGCAGAAATTTGGCCGGAGGGCAAAAAGGCCTGTCCGTTGCTTTCGACCTAGCTACCCATCGTGGTTATGACAGCGATCACGAGCGCGTTGTGGGCGATGTAGGGAAGGCCGGGGTCGCCATCGACAGTGTGGAAGACATGAAGATCTTGTTCGATCAGATCCCGTTGGACAAAATGAGCGTTTCCATGACTATGAATGGTGCCGTGCTCCCCATTTTGGCATTTTATATAGTTGCTGCCGAAGAGCAGGGTGTTCCTCCCGAAGCCCTGGCAGGGACTATTCAGAATGACATTTTGAAAGAATTCATGGTTCGGAATACGTATATCTATCCGCCGACTCCTTCCATGAAGATCGTGAGCGATATTTTTGATTTTACCTCCAAAAAAATGCCGAAGTTCAACTCCATTTCAATTTCGGGGTATCATATGCAGGAAGCCGGAGCCACCTGCGATATTGAACTTGCCTATACGCTTGCCGACGGTTTGGAATATCTTCGAACCGGCATTGATGCGGGCATGGACATCGATAGATTTGCTCCTCGGCTTTCGTTTTTCTGGGCCATTGGAATGAATCATTTCATGGAGATCGCAAAAATGCGCGCTGCCCGAATGTTATGGGCGAAGATCGTGAAGCAATTCAACCCCAAAAACGAAAAATCGCTATCGCTTCGCACCCATTGCCAAACAAGTGGTTGGAGTCTAACGGCTCAAGATCCTTTTAATAATGTTGCACGAACCTGTATTGAAGCCGCTGCTGCTGCTTTTGGAGGGACCCAGTCGTTACATACCAATGCCCTGGATGAGGCAATCGCACTTCCTACTGATTTTTCGGCTCGTATCGCCCGAAACACTCAAATTTACTTACAGCAAGAGACTCAAATCACGCGCACGGTGGATCCCTGGGCGGGAAGTTATTATGTAGAAAGTCTAACCCATGAAATTGCCGAAAAAGCCTGGAAACACATTCAGGAAGTTGAAGAGCTGGGAGGAATGACCAAGGCGATTGAAGCAGGAATACCGAAACTTCGGATCGAAGAAGCGGCTGCCAGAAAGCAAGCTCGTATTGATAGCGGTCAGGATTTGATCATTGGGGTAAACACCTTCCGACTTGAAAAAGAAGATCCGCTGCAGATTCTGGATGTGGATAATCAAAAAGTGCGTGCAGGTCAGATAGCTCGTCTCAATAAAATTAAAAGCGAACGTGATGGAGATGCAGTCGCAAGCTGTCTTTCAAAATTAACGGAATGTGCACAAACAGGTGATGGAAATTTACTAGCTTTAGCGGTAGAAGCGGCTCGGGAGCGAGCTACATTGGGAGAAATTAGTGCAGCGCTGGAGGTCGCTTTTGGCCGATACAAAGCACAAATCAAATCGTTTAGTGGCGTGTATAGCAAAGAAATTAAAAAGGACGAATCGTTTGAAAAAGCGAGACAATTAGCCGATCAATTTGCAGAATTAGAAGGTCGTAGACCTCGTATCATGATCGCAAAGATGGGACAGGACGGTCACGACCGTGGCGCGAAAGTGGTGGCGACCGGATATGCAGATGTTGGTTTTGATGTGGACATCGGGCCGCTGTTTCAAACTCCGGAAGAAGCCGCGCAACAAGCCGTTGAAAACGACGTTCATATCCTGGGGATCTCCTCATTGGCCGCCGGACATAAAACCCTAGTGCCTCAGGTGATTTCAGAAATGAAAAAACTAGGCAGAGATGATATTATGGTGATTGTTGGTGGGGTGATTCCGCCGCAGGATTATCAGTTTCTATTTGACGCCGGAGCAGTGGCCGTTTATGGCCCGGGTACCAAAATAAGTGAAGCCGCCATTGAAATGCTCGAAATTTTGATCGATTCCGTGGGGTAAAATTGGCCAGAGTCGCATTCTTTATTTAATTCCGAAGAAAACAAAACGTTTACCAACTATTATTGCCTTCAATCGCATGACAATTCCCGAAATAAAAGACCTCCAAACCGAAATCCTTTCCAACAACTGGTACACCTTAAAAAAAGTGACTTACGATTACCAAAAAAGTGATGGTACTTGGGAAACTCAGGAGCGTGAGGCTTATGATCGCGGTAATGGTGCGACGATACTTTTATATAATTCTGAAAAAAGAACCATAATTCTCACGAGACAATTCAGACTACCCACCTATATCAATGGCAATGACAGTGGGATGATGATCGAAGCCTGTGCAGGTTTGCTCGACAAGGATGCTCCTGAGGATTGCATTCGAAAAGAAACGGAGGAAGAGACTGGCTATAAAGTAAAGCAGGTTCGGAAAATATTTGAGGCCTATATGTCGCCTGGTTCCGTAACAGAGATCTTGTATTTTTTTGTGGCTGAATACAGTCGGGATATGAAAATTGGTGAAGGCGGTGGTCTGGATGAAGAGCAGGAAAATATTGAAGTATTGGAATTGAATTTTGACAGCGCCTTCGAAATGATGGCAAACGGAGGGATCAAAGATGCTAAAACGATCCTATTACTGCAATATGCGAAGCTGCACGAACTACTATAACTAAATTTAGTCAATCAACATTTCCGTTTTGAAGAAGTATATCATCACCACCAACCGACTCGGCCTCAGGGACTGGCTCCCAAGTGACGAAGCACCCTTTATTGAAATGGGCCAAGATCCTGAGGTGATGGAGCATTTTCCGGGTTTGCTTTCTTCGGAAGCAACCCTTGCGCTAATTAACAGGCTCAAGAATCACTTTCAGAAATACGGATACACTTATTTTGCAGTAGACGTTTTAGATACCAACGAATTTATTGGCTTTACCGGACTTGCAAATCAGACCTGGGAAAGCGAATTCACCCCCTGCGTGGATATGGGTTGGCGACTAAAACGGGAAGCTTGGGGAAAAGGATATGCCACCGAAGCAGCAACGGCGTGCCTTGAAGCGGCACATTCAAAATTTAATTTGAAGCAAGTACTGGCTTTTGCTACAGACAGTAACCTATCGTCTATTCAGGTCATGAAAAAATTGGGAATGAAGGAAATTGGAAAAGTGCAGCATCCCGCGATCAAGGACGACGATAGATTTGAACATTGTGTGGTTTATGGTTTCTAGTTTGGTAGTTCAATATTAAACTTTAGTCTTTCGACTTCAGACCTTCGACTAAAATATGCTATGCAAGCATAATACTTCAGATAGATTTACTACTTTTACCAAAACTTAAAAAAACAAGATGGATTTAAAGGCAAAAATGCTTCGCGACGACGCACTTAAAGGCAAAACGATTGTAGTTACCGGAGGGGGTAGCGGCTTAGGAAAGGCAATGACTACCTACTTCCTTGAGTTGGGAGCCAATGTGGTTATTACTTCCAGAAATATGGAAAAACTGGAAACGGTTAAATCCGAACTGGAAGCGCAAACGGGTGGAAAAGTGCTGCCGGTACAATGTGATGTACGTCATTACGATCAGGTTGAAGCTATGGTCAAAGCTTCGGTAGATGCCTTTGGAACGGTGGATGTACTTTTAAATAACGCGGCGGGTAATTTTATATCACCCACCGAACGCCTTTCTGCCAATGCTTTTGATACCATCATTGACATTGTATTGAAAGGAACCAAAAACTGCACCCTCGCCTTCGGAAAACATTGGATCCAAAAGAAAGAAACCAATAAAACGGTTCTCAATATTGTTACGACCTATGCCTGGACCGGATCCGCCTATGTGGTTCCCAGTGCTACTGCTAAAGCGGGAGTGCTTGCGATGACTCGTTCATTAGCCGTAGAATGGGCAAAATACGGAATGCGTTTTAACGCTATCGCGCCCGGCCCCTTCCCTACTAAAGGTGCCTGGGATCGGTTACTTCCGGGTGACCTGAAAGAAAAATTCGATCTGGCAAAGAAAGTTCCACTAAAACGTGTGGGAGACCATCAGGAGCTCGCTAATCTTGCGGCTTATTTAGTATCCGATTTCTCTGCTTATCTCAACGGGGAAGTGATCACGATTGATGGTGGGGAATGGTTGAAAGGTGCCGGTCAAATGAATTTATTAGAAGATGTTCCTCAGGAAATGTGGGACATGCTGGAGGCTATGATCCGATCGAAAAAGCGGTCTTAATCTCTATCAACGAATTTATATTCCTACCAAGCTCTTAGCCTTTAAGTGGGCTTCCATTTCGGTGTCGTATAAATACAGAAACAGTACAGCCATCATATCTCTGAAATCGGTTGAAGGATTGTAGGTCTCCAAGACGAGCTTATACTCATGATCTGCTTTCAGTAAAATTCCTTCTTCACTTGAATAAGAAGGCACGTGCTTTAGCCCGATCTTATTCGAATAATTTTCACAATCGAACGTATAGACCGGCTCCCCCAGGGTTGTATCAAACAACATAAAAGTTTCGGCACCGGGGTGTAAATGGGCCGCCATTGCGTGAATGGTCGTGTCTTCTTGTAAATACAACTGATACGTGACGTCAAACTCGTAGCGGGATTTACCCTCCGGCAATATCCAATGTGCGGAGAGTGGCACCCCATCTTCTCCGGGCCCGGAATGATTTTTCAAGTCAATAGGGGAACAAAGATTTGGGTCATTTTTCTTCGAATCGTAAGGGTTTTCCAGGTCATAGGGCAGCATAAGAACCAATCCTTTGGGTCGCAATGGTTTTAGTGGTTTGTCGCCCCCATGCGTTTTCAATTCGATATGATGTTTCACCTTAAAAAAAGCATCCTCGATGTTATGATTGAGCGTTCGAGATGCAATAATAAAAGCATCGTCACCTGCTACCGGAAATCCGAAGCCCGGAGGAAAATTGAGCTCATTGATCCCGTTGGAAAGTGTTCCCAATCGGGGGTACTGGGTGTTGATCCGCTTGGGGAGATTCAAATTTTTATAATGGATCGCATCCGAATAATCAATATTGGTATGACATAAAAAATCATTGTTATGGGTCTGGGTACCTTCACGGAATACTTCAGCTTTAAAACCAGTGATCCATTGAACTTTGGTTCCGCCTTCATTGAGGCTAAGATTGATCACCGCCTGTGGACCGTCCATGGATTGATAAATGTTATCCACAAGCAAATCGGGTGACTCCAATTTCAAAGCTGACTCTGCTTCATTGATTTCCCAACTATTATCGATAATTGCGAAAGTGTGTAGAAGTTTGGTTTTCACGATGGCCTTATGTCTGTTGGAAAGTTGATAATACCAAATCCCAGAACTTACAATTCCGAAGAGAAACACTAGGCTGAGCACCTTTTTGCTAAAGATTTTTTTTAGTTTCATTTCTGAAGAACAACTTGTTCAAAATTACAACTTAAAATCAAGTTTCAGAATTAGTGCCAATCATTTCACAAAATAAGGCCGTCTTTATTCCGAAGTATACCTTAAAATTGTCTGAAATTATAAAGCAAATTGTTCACTTAGTGTTAACAAAATAGATTTTCTATCCCCATAATTAATCGTATTTTTAGCTCATAAAATTGCAAAAATTGAATGGGTAAAATAATTGCTATTGCCAACCAAAAAGGCGGTGTAGGAAAGACTACGACATCCGTGAACCTTGCGGCTTCACTGGGTGTTTTGGAGAAAAAAGTGTTGTTGATAGATGCGGACCCTCAGGCAAATGCAACTTCGGGATTGGGGGTAGATGTACAAAATATGCAACAGGGGACCTATCAGGTACTGGAACACACTGCAAACGTAAAGGATGTGATCGTCGCTACCAACTCGCCCAACGTAGATCTTATACCGGCACATATTGACCTGGTGGCTATAGAAATTGAGCTTGTAGACAAAGAAGAAAGGGAGTCTATGCTTAAAAAGGCTATTAATGGTGTAAAGACCGAATATGATTTTATACTCATAGATTGTGCACCATCACTCGGGCTGTTGACGCTAAATGCACTTACGGCTGCTGACAGTGTTTTAATTCCTATTCAGTGTGAATATTTTGCTTTGGAAGGACTGGGAAAACTACTCAATACCGTTAAAAGTGTTCAAAAGATCCATAACCCTGAATTGGATATTGAAGGGCTGTTGTTAACCATGTACGATTCGCGATTGCGACTATCGAACCAGGTAGTGGAAGAGGTCAAAAAGCACTTCGACCAAATGGTGTTTGAAACAATCATACAACGAAATGTACGTTTAAGTGAAGCCCCCAGTTTTGGAGAGAGTATTATAAGTTATGATGCGAGTAGTAAAGGTGCCAATAATTACTTAAGTTTGGCAAACGAATTAATTGAGAAAAACGAGTAGGGAACTATGGCGAAAGCAACAAAAAAACAAGCCCTAGGTAGAGGACTTTCAGCCTTGCTGAAAGATCCTTCCAACGATATTAAATCTGTCGAGGATAAGAATGCGGATCAGGTGGTGGGAAATATTGTGGAACTCGATCTGGATACCATCGAGATGAATCCCTTCCAGCCACGTACAAGTTTCAACGAAGAAGCTTTGCGTGAATTGGCTTCATCCATTAAAGAATTGGGAGTGATTCAGCCCATTACCGTTCGGAAACTAGCCTTTGATAAGTACCAATTGGTGAGTGGGGAACGTAGATTTAGAGCCTCCAAATTAATTGGTCTCACTACGATCCCGTCTTACATTCGGATTGCAAACGATCAAGAATCTCTTGAAATGGCCTTGGTTGAAAACATTCAACGCCAGGACCTTGATCCCATTGAAATTGCACTTTCTTATCGCAGATTAATCGAAGAAATTAATGTTACTCAGGAAACATTGAGTGATCGCGTTGGAAAGAATCGTTCCACGGTAGCCAACTATCTGCGCTTGCTTAAATTAGATCCAATTGTGCAAACGGGAATGCGTGACGGATTTATTTCTATGGGCCATGGACGTGCTCTTATCAATGTGGAAAACACCAACGATCAATTGGATATCTATGAAAAGATCGTGAGTAATTCTCTTTCTGTACGGGAAACCGAAGCACTAGTGCGAGCTTACAAAGGACCTCAGAATAAACCCGCCAAAACTAAAAAACAACTGCCACACTTTGCCAACAAGGGCAGCCAGGAACTGTCTCAGTGGTTGGATACAAAAATTTCAATCAAGGCCAATAGAACAGGCAAGGGTCAGTTTACGGTGCCGTTCAAGGATGAAGCCGACTTCCAACGTATTTTGAACCTCATCAAAAGTGAAAAGTAAACTTTTCCATATCTTCCTTTTTATAGGTGGTTCTTTGATGGCACAGACGACAGATTCGCTTCAGGTGAAGAAAGAAACTGCCATTGTTATTCAGGATACGGTCACCCCTCAGGATGAATACGAACCTTTGGCTCCGGCCAAAGCAGCCTTTTATTCGGCTGTAGTACCAGGATTGGGACAGGCATATAACAAAAAGTATTGGAAAATTCCTATCATCTATGTGGGAATTGGAACCGGCATCTATTTTTACAGCCAGAATACTCAAGACTACAATAGATTTCGGGATGCCTACAAACGTCGATTGGCAGGTTTTGAAGATGATGAATTTCAGGGAATTTCAACCGATCGACTTATCGATGCTCAACGAACCGCCAGCCGCAACAGGGATGTAAGTCTCATTGTTTCTCTGGCCTTCTATCTTTTGAATATTATTGATGCCAATGTAGATGCACACTTACGGCAATACAACATTAGTGATGATCTTTCACTGTTGCCAAAAGTGAATACCAATTCATTGGACCAACAGGCTAATTACGGACTCTCATTCACCTTCCATCTACTATGAATATTGCGCTTCTTGGATATGGCAAAATGGGTAAGACCATTGAACGATTGGCCGAGCAACAAGGGCATTCGGTGGTGTATCGATCGACGAGTGCTCATTCCGAAGGAAATATAGACACCGCTGACGTGGCTATCGAATTTTCAACGCCACAAACTGCGCTTGCAAATATTACAAGGTGTTTTGAGCAAAATATACCTGTGGTGAGTGGAACAACCGGATGGCTGGATCACTATGAGGATGTGCTAAAGAAATGTGAAAGCTGTAACGGGAGTTTCATCTATGCGTCAAACTTCAGCGTTGGTGTAAATCTTTTTTTTAATTTGAATGAACACCTCGCGCGAATCATGCAGCCCTGGAAAGAATACGATGTTTCAGTAGAAGAAATTCATCATACCGAAAAATTAGATGCGCCCAGCGGTACAGCCATTACTATTGCCGAAGGAATTTTAAAACATTCAGAAAAAGAGGAATGGAAATTGGATGGACAGGACTCAAAGGATCTGAACATTTCAGCAAAACGAATCGACGATGTGAAAGGAACGCATAAAGTGGAATATACCTCCAAGCAAGATAGCATTACCATAGAACACCGGGCAGAAACCCGCGATGGGTTTGCCAAGGGAGCCATTCTTGCAGCTCAATGGTTGGTGGGTAAGAAAGGGGTTTATACAATGCAGGATGTACTTAAAATAAACAAATAAATTTTCTCTGCCTTAGCAGAGACCGAAGCGATAAAGGCTTCAGAAAAAATAAGATATCATGACATTAACAGGTTGGTTAGTATTTTTCTTGATCGTACAGGTAATTCATTTTTTAGGAACCTGGAAAATGTATGTTGCGGCAGGTCGCAAAGCTTGGGAAGCAGCTGTTCCTATTTACAATGCCGTAATTTTAATGAAGATCATCAATCGGCCGTGGTGGTGGGTGATCCTGTTGTTTATTCCCATCGTTAATTTAATTATGTTCCCGGTGGTGTGGGTAGAAACATTGCGAAGCTTCGGTTTTAATTCGGCAAGGGATACATTTTTGGGATTGATAACACTAGGATTTTACATCTACTTTGTCAATTACACACAGAAACTGGAACATATCAAGGATCGGAGTCGGAAACCAAGAACGGCTGCAGGCGAATGGACGAGTTCCATTTTGTTCGCGGTGGTGGCGGCGACGCTAGTACACACCTATTTTATGCAACCCTTTACCATTCCCACTTCCTCTTTGGAAAAGACTTTACTCGTTGGAGATTATTTGTTTGTGAGTAAGTTTCATTACGGCGCTCGTGCACCCATGACAAGTGTCGCGCTGCCTATGGTACATGATCGTATTCCGTTTACGAAGGCCAAGTCGTATTTAAGTGAGCTGGAATTCCCCTACCTAAGATTTCCCGGGTTTCAGGATATCAAGCACAACGACATTGTGGTGTTTAGCTGGCCGGTGGATGAGTATGTGGACATTGGACCGCCTCCGACAGGATATATGTATAAGCCCATTGACAAGAAATCGAATTATGTAAAGCGTTGTGTGGGTCTACCGGGGGATTCCTTGGAAATAAAAAATGGCTATGTTCATCTTAACGGTGTTAAAAATGACTTACCGGATCGCGCTAAATTACTGTTCCATTATACGGTGACTTCTTCCGAAGAACTGGGGCAGCAATTTGTAGATGAATTTGAGATCGAACAGGCCTACAGGCCTTATTATAAGTTGGATGCTGCTATCTGGGACGACGAGCGGGTTCAAGAATATTTTAGACAAAACAATCCGGCTCAGGTACACGAGGTGTCCCGGGATTCGTTGGAAGTGGAGATTGCTGGTTTTGTTCAGAATGATATCGTTAACCGATTCAAATTAAGGGTGCAAACCAGTAAACTGAACGTAAACATCACCGAGCAGCAGGCCGAGTGGATCCGGGAGTTGCCCAATACGCAATCTGTGGAAGTTTATAATTTTCCGAAGGGTGACGACCAATTATTCCCTCAGGATCCAAACTATGCCTGGGGATTAAATGATTTTGGACCTATTTACATTCCGAAGGCCGGTGCTACCGTCGAAATCAATTCAGAAAGTATTCCTTTTTACAAACGCATTATTGAAACCTACGAAGGCAGCGAACTAGGTTTGGAAAGTAAGATCACGCAATCCGGATCGCAGGTACTACTTAACGGAGATCCAATTTCAGAATACACCTTTAAACAAGATTATTATTGGATGATGGGAGATAACCGAAACAACTCTCAGGATGCCCGTATGTGGGGTTATGTTCCCTTCAATCATGTGGTTGGGAAACCGGTCTTTGTTTGGTTGAGTCTGGACAAGAACAAATCGGGATTCAGTAAACTTCGCTTCGATCGCATGTTTACCACTGTGGGTGGAAGCGGCGAGCCTGTCTCCTATTTGAAGTATTTTCTAATGTTTATTGGAGCCTGGTTACTGTTTAGCTTCTTCAGAAAAAAGAAAAAGAAAAGTAAGCGATAGGACCGTTTGTTGTGCTCATTTTGAGTTTTAACTTAATTATTTCATGAATGAGATCCTCCTTCATCCCACCTACTTTCCATGCATTGCGCAAATGACTGCAGTGGCACAGGCCAAAAAGGTGGTGTTCGAATTGGAAGATAACTACCAGAAACAAACGTATCGAAATCGGACGCACATAGCCCACGCCAATGGCAAATTGGTTTTAACTGTTCCCATTTTACACTCCAAAGGTACCGGCCGACAAAAAACAAAGGATGTGAAGGTTGAAAACAATTTCCCCTGGCAGGAGCAACATTGGAAATCGTTACAAAGTGCCTATCGCACCTCTCCCTACTTCGAGTTTTATGAAGATGACCTGGAACCGTTTTTTAAGGAGCCGGTTGAAGAATTGATGACCCACAACTTAACGATCTTCACATTTTTATATGAACTGCTCGGTCTTGAAACTCCGTATGAGTTCAGTTTAACTTACGAAAAAAACCCTCCTCAAACCGACTTGCGGCATCTGGTAAACGCTAAACAATCTCCGTCGCACAAATTAATGCCGTACACTCAGGTGCTGGAAGCGAACCATGGGTTTTTACCCAATTTATCGGTCCTGGATCTACTATTTAATGAGGGACCTAATGCTTTGATGTACTTGGAATCGCAGGAGGTAGTGTTGTAGTCTGGTAGTACTGTAGTATTGTAGTTGAGTGGTATGTTAGTGTTGTAGTTGGGTAGTTAGCTTTTTTGGATTGTTGGATATTGAAAATTGAGCATTGAACATTACATCACCATCCTACAGTGGCGCTCACCGGTTTATGATCCGAAAACGAGCTGTCCCCTGTAGTAAATTTTAATACATCCATACCTTGGGACAAAAGGATAAAATCGATTCGTAGAGGATATGAAACAAAGGAATAGGTGGTTCCAATTCCGTTGCCTTTTTTCAAATAGGCATCTTGCATACCTCGCTTGAGTTCACGGTACGCATAAGAGAAGGAGGTATTATTAAAATCGCCACCGAGGATCACAGGATGTTTTGAAGCTTCCTTGTGTTTTAGAATTCTGTCGATTTGTTGTTCCTGCATGACAAAGGTTTCGGAAAAGCGTTTTTTCAGTAATGCAGTCCCACGTTTTTGAAGAAAATCCACATTGGGTAATATTCCCAGCGATTGTAAATGCAAGTTGTAAACGCGAACGGTATCGCTTCTCACAACCGCATCTGTGTAAATGGTATTGTTGTAAGAGTCCACAAAATCGAATCCCCCTTTATTGATGAGCGGATATTTGGAAAATATGGCGTGGCCCAATTTGTAATCCGGTTTTTTAAAATGAATGAATTGATAGGGGTAATCCTCCATTTCAATGGTATAATCTGAATAGAACTCTTGAATTAAGACAATGTCGGGTTGTTCAGACTTGAGGATTTCTAAAAACTCTTGTGTTATTTTTTCTTCGGAAGTATCCTTCTCGTAGGCGTTGAAGAGTCTCACATTGTAAGATAGCACAGACAGTGTCTGGTTGTACTTGGACGTATCTCCTTCCGAAGAGATCTCAAAAAAAGGATTGAAATGAAAGTAGGCAATAATTAATACCACGAATGAGAGCAGGAATCGACGTTTGAGTCGGATCAACCAATAGACCACAAATATCAAATTAATAAGTATGAGGGGGGAAACACCCAGACTCAATAAGGACAATGACGGAAAGGTTGAGGGGGGTAGATAGGGCAGTATAAATGATATGAGTAACAAAAAAGCTACTAATACATTGAGCACATACATAAGTCTCCCCAAAAACCTGAGTTTCTTCAAGATTAAAATACTATTGGTTAGTCGTTTTTTCCGGCTTTGAACAAATAGTCCTTTTCCGCTTTAGAGAGGCTTTCATAGCCACTCTTTCCTATTTTGTCCAAAATGCCATCAACTTTACGCTGATGGTCACTTTTATTATCCTTCACTTTAGAACGTCCCGAACTAAAATGTGTTGTCTTATTTCGATGGACCTTTTTAAAGGGTTTTGTCTTTCGGGATTTAAACAGATTGGCAATGCCATCCATGATCTTTTCAAACCATAACCCTATATCGTTGCCTTTTACTAGTTGCCGGGCGTATATAAATCCGAAGAGCGCACCTCCCAAATGGGCAAGCATCCCGCCTGCATTTTGACCGGTGACCAGTCGAAACACATCAAATACCACAAAGAACACGGCAATATGCCACAGTTTTATATTCCAGCGAATGAGACGAACTTCGGTTGACGGTGCATAGGCCGCAATAAATAAGAGAACTGCCATGACCGCTCCGGATGCTCCTCCTAGGGGTAGGGGCCGTATTTGAACAGGCAATATATCATTCAGCAACAAAAAGAAAAGCCCTCCAGCGATCGCTCCTAAAAAGTAGATGGTGAGAAAGCGCTTGGTCGTAAATAAATTAAGGACAAAGGCTCCTACCACATAAAGAACGAACATATTCATGCCTACATGCCAAATGGTAGAATGCAAAAAACTATAAGTAATGATGGACCAGGGTTGGCTAAGAAATTCGGAAAACTCGAAGGGAAGCAGCAAGTGACTCTCCAATGAAAATCCGGCGTTACCGGGTGCGAGCTCTAGAATTTTAAAAATAATGAACAGCACGGCATTTATGACAATGAGTTTAACAATTACATTGGCCTTCTTGATCCTGTATAGTAAACTGTCGCTCGCCATTAGTCCCATCGCCTATTGTTAAAACTATTTTTCTTCCAATAATAGGCCATGATAAAGCCAAACAGTGCTCCTCCCAAATGCGCCCAATGGGCGATTCCTTGTCCAAATAAGGAAAAACCGGTAAGCCCGGAAAAGAGGTCAATTAGTAATAGAACCGGAATAAAATACTTTGCTTTTATTGGGATAGGCAAAAAGATGAGCATGAGTTCCACATTGGGATACATAAGTCCAAAGGCCACTAATATACCATAGATCGCACCCGATGCTCCCAGTGCCGGGGTATTAAAGGAGGTAAAAAAGTTGGCTGCCTGATCGCCTAATTCCGGAATGGGTTTGTAATATCCTTCTCTAAGCACAGAATTAACCAATTCCCATATCTGGTCTTCGGTTGCTCCAGCGGCCAATAAAGCGTCAAAACCACTATGAAAATGATAATAGTTCACTAGGGTATGAATGAGTGCTGCTCCCAATCCCGCTGAAAAGTAAAAGAACAAAAATTTGTTCCTGCCCCACTGCGCTTCCAAAGGTGAACCAAACATATACAACCCAAACATATTAAACAATATATGCCCGAAATCCCCGTGCATGAACATATGAGTTATAGGCTGCCAAATGCGAAAGTTGGGGTTTTCGAAGTAATAGATCGAAAAAAGACGGTCAAAAACATCGGGCATCGCCAGTTTGCCCACAAAAAAGAGGACATTGATGATAATTAAATGTTTAACCGTATTTGTTAATCTTCCCATCTATATAAATTTTTTATCCAAGTCGTTAGCTTCCAACGTAATTAAGACCGTTCTGTTGTCGGGAGAAACACTGGGTTCCTTACAAGCAAATAATTGGTGAATTAAATGCTCCTGTGCCTCCTTTTCCATGGGCACTCCGCTCTTTATCGCCAGGCTTTTTGAAAGTGATTTGGCTAACAGGTCATTCTGACTAAAACCTGCATCGGGTAATTCGTTTTCCATATCGCTTAGGAGCTCTTGCAAAATACCCTCGACGCTACTTTCAAGCACGCCAGCAGGCACACCATTGATGGCGACCGTTTCTTTTTCCAATTCAGAAAAAACAAAACCCGTATGTTCCAGTTGTTCCCTAATAGATTGGAGTAATTTTACTTTTGGCTTGGTAAATTCGAACTGCAACGGAAATAGTAATTGCTGACTCACAGCCTGCTGCACTGTCATGTTCTTCAATAATTCTTCGTACAAAATTCGTTGATGTGCCAAATGCTGATGCACGACCATCATTCCACTTTTAATGGCGCTCACTATGTATTTATTCTGAATTTGGAACGTAATATTTCCATGTGCCGACTTGGAATCACCAAAAAGACTTCCCGTAGCCTCTTCGCTCTCTACCTGCATTCCACTCACCACCTTTTCCGAAATGTCTCCGGCGTTGGCCGTTTCAAAACCATCTTTCAACCCAACATACAAAGACTCCCAAGCCGGATCCTTGATCCGCTTGCCTGCAAAGCCCGAAAGCGTACTCTTTTCTTTTGAATCCTCTCGAAAGGGATTAAAGCTTCGATCCACGTCGATTGAGGGGGCCACAGGTGATTTTTTACTGTATTCATAGGGAGTGTCAAAGCCTGCATCTTTATGAAAGTCCAGCACTGGTGCAATGCTAAACTGTCCTAAACTGTGCTTGACCGATGCTCGTAACATGGCGTAGATCGTATGTTCATCGTCAAATTTTACTTCCGTTTTTGTAGGGTGAATATTGATATCAATGGATTTTGTGTCGACCTCCAAAAACAGAAAATAACCGGGATGGGTCCCATCTTTTACCAGACCTTCGAAAGCTGAGGATACGGCATGATGTAGATATGGGCTTTTAATAAATCGGTCATTCACAAAAAAGAACTGCTCTCCCCTGCTCTTTTTTGCAAATTGAGGTTTGAGGACAAAGCCCTTTACTTTAACCACTTCGGTTTCTTCGGTCACCGGAACCAATTTCTCATTGGTTTTACTTCCGAAGATATTAACAATACGCTGTCGGCTATTGCTGGCAGGAAGATTGAATACATCGCTGCCGTTGTGAAGCATCAAAAAAGCGATCTGCGGATGTGCGAGGGCCACTCGATGAAATTCATCAATTATATGGCGCGTCTCCACTGGATTGCTCTTCAAAAAATTGCGACGCGCGGGTATATTATAGAATAGATTTTTTACTGAAATGGAGGTGCCTTTAGGGGTGACAGAGGCTACTTGAGTTGTTACTTCGCTGCCCTCAATGGTTATCTGTGTTCCAATTTCCGAAGAAACGGTTCTCGTTTTGAGTTCCACATGCGAAATGGCCGCAATGGAGGCAAGTGCTTCGCCTCGAAATCCTTTGGTATGCAAATTGAAAAGATCGTCCGCTGTTTTGATCTTTGAGGTAGCATGGCGTTCGAACGAAAGCCGGGCATCGGTCTCACTCATACCTGCACCATTATCAATTACCTGAACCAGCGTTTTTCCGGCATCTTTAACCACTAATTTAATTTCGGTGGCCCGGGCATCGATGGCATTCTCAAGCAATTCCTTGACTACAGAAGCCGGGCGCTGTACCACCTCTCCTGCTGCAATTTGGTTGGCAACGTGATCGGGTAATAACTGAATGATATCTGCCATTGAGGTCTTAGGTGAAAATGGTTAGGTCAAAGTCTATAAACCATAGGAACAATACAACCAAGATCGCCACGATGACGATGATGGTCCTATTAAATTCTACATTACCTCTATTTCGTTTTGCAAGTCTCGCCTCATGCCAATTGGATCCATAATCATTTTTGTTATAGGTTTCGTTGTAGGCGTCGAGCCGGGTTGGGTACTTGCTCTCGTCCACACTTTCTTTCCCATTGTAATAACGAGGTGTATAATTGAACCTGTTGTTCTTCTTGAGCTTCTTTATTAAGGTAAATTTTATCTGTGCCATGATCTTCAGTTTCAAAGTTACTTAAAATCAAAAACAATGCCGTCCTGGGCAGGTTAAAAATTGTTAACAGGATTCGGAAAATTGCAAGGGTAAAAGAAGGTGTAATCTAGAACTTGGCGTCGGCTCGCAATTGGGCCATTTTAATGGCCGCGATAGCTGCTTCGGTACCTTTGTTTCCGTGTTTTCCACCACTGCGATCAATGGACTGCTGAAGATTGTCATCGGTTAACACACAAAATATCACCGGGATATCTCCATTGAGATTCAAATCTTTGATTCCCTGGGTCACAGCCTCACAGACATAATCAAAATGTTTGGTCTCACCACGAATTACACTTCCTATAGCAATAATGGCATCCAGCATATCATAGCTTTGTGTCATTTGCTTACAGCCGTAGATCAATTCGAAGCTGCCGGGTACATTCCACCGCACAATGTTTTCCTTGATGCCACCGCAATCTAAAATGGCATCAAAAGCCCCCTGGAACATTCCTTGGGTAATTTCAGGATTCCATTCAGAAACAACAATCCCAAACCGAAAGTTCTTCGCATTTGGGATCGTGGTTTTATCGTAGGTCGATAAATTTTTATTTGAAGTTGCCATTTTTATTGCATTGCTTCTGCCTGTCCTTTATACACCTGTGCTTTTGAAAACTCCGTAGAAGTTTCAAACTCTTCCGTTATTCTGGTGAAGTATTGCAAGGCTTCGCCACTCTTACCAAGGTCGAGTGCAATGATCCCTGCCTTCAATAAAAAGCGTGGGGTCGTTACTTCATTGTCCTGCATATTAAAGGCTTCCACATAGTATTTTAGTGCCTCATCTTTTTGGTTCAATTGCACAAAAGCATCACCAATGGCGCCTTTCGCCTGTGGTCCCAATACAGCGTCATCTGCACTAAATTGATCCAAATAGTTGATGGCTTCCTGGTATTTTTTCATATTCAAATACGACATCCCGGCATAGTAATTGGCGAGATTTCCGGTAGCCGTTCCACTGTACTTATCCGCAATATCAATAAAACCATATTTACCCGCTCTTCCGTTGAGGGCGAGACCGTAAATGGAATCCTTTCCTTCTGTGGCACCTAAAGCTTCCACATAAAAGGTTTGCGCCTGAAACATTTCATTAGACGCTTCGGTTTGTTTGGGCTCTACATAAAATTTTTGGTAAAGAATATAACCTATCACACACAGGGCAACGATGGTCACAAATCCGAAGATCAGTTTCTGATTTTTCTCCACCCATGCTTCAGTCTTGGAAGCTCCTTCGTCTAAGGTCTTAAATACCTCAGCAGTTGTACTCCCATCCTCCAGTTCAATTTCCTTTTCGGCCTTGGTTTTCGGTTTGTATCCTCTTTTCTTGTAGGTTGCCATATTCAATGGTTTAATGAAGCGCAAAAATAAAGTTTTTATTACAATTTAAAAGGGAAAAATCAATAATTTGCACAGGGGTATAGTCGCAGACATTTCAGAAGTAATCCACATTAAAAACATTGGTAACTCATTAAAAACGATGATTTTACAAAAATTATCATTATTCAACTACAAAAATTTTGATTCTCAGGAATTTGAGTTCGATCCTAAAATCAATTGTTTCGTGGGTAAGAACGGGGTTGGAAAGACCAATGTACTGGATGCCGTCTATCATTTGTCCTTCGGAAAAAGCTACTTCAACCCAATTACCACACAGAACATTCGACATGGGGAAGATTTCTTTGTGGTAGAGGGTACTTATGAGAAATCCGACCGTGCCGAAAAGATCGTGGTGAGTGCCAAAAAAGGGCAAAAAAAGATCATTAAACGAAACGGAAAGGCCTACGATAAATTTAGCGAGCACATAGGATTCTTACCATTGGTGATCATTTCGCCTTCAGACCGTGATCTTATCATAGAAGGAAGCGACACCCGCCGAAAGTTTATGGACGGGGTGATCTCACAAGGAGATGCTCAGTACCTTCAAACATTGATCAAGTATAATAAAGTGCTTGCTCAACGAAATTCGCTCCTAAAGTACTTTGCACTCAACCATACGTTCAATCAGGATACGTTGGATATTTACAACGGACAAATGAACGAGTTTGGAGCGGTTATTTTTGAAAAACGAGCGGCTTTTATTGAAGAATTTCTTCCCATTTTTTTGAATCGATACAAAGTGATAAGTAGCGAAGGTGAAAAGGTGGATTTGGTGTATAGAAGTCAGTTGCACGATTCGGATCTACTTTCGTTGCTGACCGATAATATTCAGAAGGACAAAATAACGCAATACACTAATTTTGGAATTCACAAGGACGATCTGGTATTTGAAATAGATGGGCATCCCATCAAGAAATTTGGTTCGCAAGGCCAACAAAAATCATACCTGATCGCACTAAAACTAGCGCAATTCGATTTTATTAAGGCACAGAATAAAGTAAACCCTATTTTGTTATTGGATGATATTTTTGACAAGCTGGATGCCGATCGTGTTGGGCAAATTATTACCTTAGTGGACAACGAAAATTTTGGGCAGTTGTTCATCACAGACACCCACGCCACCCGAACGGAAGCCGTGGTAAAAAAGGTACATCAATCGTATAAGATGTTCGAATTGTAGATTGACGATGTACGATAGACGATGGATGATGTACGATTTGTGATGTACGATTTGTGATTTTAATATCTGTTATGCTAAAAAACCTCTGCATCTTGCTGCTATTAGTCTCTTTTGGCTGTTCAAACAACACCATTGGCGAGCAAAAAGCACTTATTCACGGCTATTGGGAAATAAAAAGTGTCGAAATGGCTGACGGCACTACCAAAGAATTTAATGTAAATACCTCGGTCGAATATCTGGAAGTTAATGGAGACAGTGGAGTTCGAAAAAAATTAATGCCCCGTTTGGATGGTAGCTTTAATGAGTTTCCAACTTCAGAAAAATTCACCTTTCAAATAAAAAACAAGAAGTTGATTATGCACTACAACACCCCATACGCCCAATGGGCTGAGACTGTCGTAAAAGTCACGGATAGTATTTTTATTGTCAAAAACAAAGATGGAAAACAATTCGAATACCGAAGGTTTACTAAAATTGGTGGGCAAAGCCATATAAATAAAAAATGAGCAAACGAAAAGCAGAGCAATCTTCTCTTGGAGATGTTTTAAAGGAATTCATTTCTTCCCGAAAGAAATTGCAAACGGGACTCAATAGGGTCTCGGCTCAAGATGCTTGGCATCAAGTCATGGGGGCGGCTATTTCAAAATATACGACGCAGGTGGTTTTGGAAAGAGATACTTTGTACGTTCAATTAAGTTCTTCTGTGTTACGTGAAGAGCTAAGCTACGGCAAAGAAAAGATCATTAAACTGCTCAACGAAGAATTGAATAAAGAGCTGATCAAGAAATTAGTACTGCGATAAAAAAAGCCACTTCCTCAAATTCTACCGCCGCATGATACGGCTATAAATAAAAAGGCCTGTGGCTTTTCTATGTTTTTGCTAGTGGTTTAGAAAATCTCTTTTCCGGCAAAGTGAAACTGACTCTCAATTTCAGCATTTTCATCACTATCACTGCCATGAACGGCATTCTCGCCAATAGAATCGGCATACAACTTACGGATCGTTCCTTCGGCAGCTTCGGCCGGGTTGGTGGCACCAATTAAGGTTCTAAAATCCTCTACGGCGTTATCTTTTTCAAGAACAGCAGCAACAATAGGACCTCGGGTCATGTACTCAACCAATTCTCCAAAAAATGGACGTTCATTATGAATTGCATAAAAAGCTTGCGCTTCTGCCGTGGTCATTTGCGTTAATCGCATGGCAGCGATTCTAAACCCTGCTCCGGTAATTTTTTCCAAGATTGGACCTACGTTTCCTTTTTCAACGCTATCCGGTTTTAACATGGTAAATGTTCTATCTGTTCTCATAGTGATTTTAAAATTTGTGCAAAAATAACCATTTCACATCCAAAAACAAGCAAATAACAATTGTTTAATACTGCTGCAAATGCTGCTCGTACAAAAAGTCATTCTCCCCCCGAATCTCGAAGGTAACTACTTCTTTTTCGAAGTTAAATCTGATGACACTAAAATTGATCCGCTTGATCACATTGCTAATGCGGTAAGGATTCCCTTCGGTGGCACCGTCGATGAATGTATGTGTAAGTCCGCTACTGGTAAAGTCGATCAAGGGATAGTCCCATCCGGGCAACTCGGCTACGGATATTTCGGCCATGTGCCGATCCCCACTCAAAATGATGATATTTTTAGCCTTGGCTTGCGAGAGCAACTCCTTCATTTTTTGCACTTCGGAAGGATGGTTGCCCCATTTCTCCCAGCCGTGCTGATCGTTCAAAAATTGGATACTGCTCACAATAAGAGTAAAGTTGGCCGTATCCTCCTGTAACTCATTCTCCAGCCATTGCCATTGTGCAGCACCCAGAACAGTTCCTCCTTCTCCCTCCTGCCAGGCATCATATCTCAAATTGGGCTGACTACTTTTTTGCAACGAATCTCTAAACGTACGCGTGTCCAGGTGTATGATTTTGATACTTCCCTTGGGTGTGGTGAAGGTTTCGGAAGTATACACCCCTTCGCGGGTTCTTCGGATGTCGTCCGCAGGAACCTTCAGAAAATCCAAAAACAGCTCCTTGGCGGCTTCCTTGTACTCCCATTCCACCCCAGCGTCATTTTTTCCGAAGTCATGATCATCCCAGGTCCCGGTAATCACAGTCTTACTGGCAAGTTCCCTATAATCCGGGTGCGCAGCTAACTTGTCATAATCCGCTTTCATCTTAGTCATATCGTCGGTATCTGCATAAATATTATCGCCTCCCCAAACAAACAGATCTGGCTTGTGATCAATGATGGGACGCCACAGAGGCTGTTCCCGATCCTGGTCATTACAACTCGCAAAGACCAAGGTATAATCGTAATTCATGTTGGGCTTTCTTTCCTTTACTTCGGAAGAATTTACCGAGTCTTTCTTACAGGAAACTGCTAAAAATAATACCAGAAATGCAATGATATACCTCATTTTGTACCGATTAGATGAGTTCAAAAATAACCATTCCCACTTTACCGTACTAACAAGAAATTGTATCTTCGCCACGTTTATGAAGAAAGAAACGACAGTTACTATCCGTAATTTAATCGAAGGATCGAAAAAGATCGTAATCGTGGGGCACAAGAACCCCGATGGAGATGCGATTGGTTCCTGTTTGGGATTATATTTTTTTCTGAAAGAAAGGGGTCACCACGCTCAGGTGGTCATGCCCAATGATTTCCCTGAATTCCTAAAATGGTTACCCGGTTGTGATACTATAAAAACCTTTGATCGGGATACGGTCCATGTTCGTGAAGCTATCAATAAGGCCGAACTTATCTTCACATTAGACTTTAACGCTCTCGATAGAACCGGAGACCTCGGCCAAGTATTAGAGGCTTCAGCCGCCGATTTTGTAATGGTGGATCATCACCAACAGCCACACGACTATGCGGTCGCAACCTACAGCGACGTGAGCATGAGTTCAACGGCCCAAATGGTCTTTCATTTGATAGAAAATCTTGACGGGCTCCATGAGATCACCCCACAAATTGCAACCAATCTGTATGCCGGAATTATGACCGATACCGGCTCCTTTAGATTCCCAGCCACAACGGCGACAACCCATAAGGTGATCGCCACCTTAATAACGCATGGTGCACGAAATAGTGAAATTCACCAAAATATCTACGACACGAATAGCCCAAACCGGCTAAAGTTATTGGGGGTGGCTTTGAACAATCTTGAGATTTTGACAGACTATCGAACGGCTTATATTTCGATCTCTCAGGAGGAATTGGACGCACATCATTTCAGAAAAGGAGACACCGAAGGATTTGTAAACTATGCGCTTTCGATTAAGAACATTGTCTTTGCTGTCATTTTCATTGAAAACAAGCAAGAAAGCATCACAAAGATCTCCTTCCGAAGCAAAGGAGATTTTTCGGTCAATGAGTTTGCACGAAATCATTTTAACGGCGGAGGGCACATTAACGCTGCCGGGGGACGTTGTAATAAGTCGCTACCGGACACCATAAACGAATTTATTAGTATATTGCCCCACTATAAAAATGCCCTAAGCAATGCCTCGTAACCTAATTTATCTATGCGTACTCGCACTATTTGTGGTTTCCTGCAAAAGTCCGGAAGCCAGGCGACCCGTGAAAAGTACCTCCGGTAGCTTTATCAAAGAATCTGCGGAGCGTAATAAAAAAATCTACGATCAGGAGCAAAATGTGATCGAAGCCATTATGGCAGCAGATTCCAACAATGAATATCTTGCCTCAGAAAGAGGATTTTGGTACTATTATAATGTAAAAGATACGCTGAGTACCCAAACTCCAAAAATTGGCGACGCCGTGACCTTTCTTTATAATGTTAAGAAGCTGGATGGAGAATTAGTAGTTTCGAAGGAGGAGAACGGACTTCAGAATTACCGAATCGACAAGACCAATCAGGAACTTATATCAGGTATACGCGATGGCTTAAAGTTTATGAAGGCCGGGGAAACTGTCACCTTTTTGTTTCCATCCTATATGGCGTATGGATATTACGGAATTGAGAATAAATTAGGGACTAATACTCCAATTCAGAGTACGGTGACCCTTAAATCTATACAAACCCTTGAAAATTAAAATACAAACAATGAGAAATTTCTTTGTACTGTTACTTTTGGTAAGTGCAGTTACCCTTACATCATGCAAATCTAAATACCCCAATCTTGAAAATGGACTTTACGCCGAATTTGTGACCAACAAAGGAACTTTTGTGGCCAAATTCTATGAAGAGGCTACACCACTTACGGTCGCCAATTTCGTCGAATTAGCCGAAGGAACCCACGAAATGGTGGATAGCGCATTTAAAGGAAAGCCCTTTTATAATGGCCTTACATTTCACCGTGTCATGAAGGATTTTATGATCCAGGGTGGAGATCACGCGGGCAACGGATCGGGTAATCCCGGATACCGATTCCCTGATGAATTTGTGGATACACTAAAACATGACCGAAAAGGCCTGTTATCAATGGCAAATGGAGGACCTTCAACCAATGGTAGTCAGTTCTTCATCACCTTAAAGGAAACGCCTTGGCTGGATCGTAAACACTCTATATTTGGAGAGATCGTGATTGGACAAGAGGTAGTAGATTCTATTGGATCCCTGGAAGTGGCTCAACCGGGTAATGTACCTGTTGAACCGGTGATCATTGAAACCGTAACCGTTATCAATAAGGGAGCCACCATACCTTCTTTCTCTCAGGAAATGGAAAAACTGGAACAGAAAAAGAAGGAGCGTCTGGAGGAACTAGCCAAAGTAGCCGAAGCCACTGCCAGTGGACATAATGCATTGGAGGCCAAAGCAGAGACGCTGGAGTCCGGACTTAAACTTCACTGGATCCATAAAGGAAAAGGGAAGAAGCCTGAGGACGGAAGTAAAATTTTAATGAATTATGCCGGTTACTTTAAGGACGGTCGAATGTTTGACACCAGTATGCTTGAAGTTGCCGAAAAATACGACGCAGTAGACATGCAGCGATTGGCCAAAGGCCAGTACGGTCCCACCATGAGTGATTATGGTAAAGAGGCGCGATTGATCCCCGGGTTTAGAGAGGGGCTTAATTTAATGAGTCTGGGAGATAAAGTATTGCTTTTCATTCCTTCCCACCTTGCGTATGGAGAACAGGGAGCAGGGGGTATCATTCCTCCTAATTCAGATCTGGTTTTCCAACTGGAGCTGGTGGAGATCGTAGAGTAGCTATCGCATTCTTATAAAAATTCAGAACCTCCGTTTCCTTGAGACGCGGAGGTTTTTTTATGCTCAAAAATAGGTTGCTTTTATTTCTTCGGAATGTGCTTTAGTATCTCTAAAACGAACTTCCAATATTTTTGGGTGGAAGAAATGCTCGCTCGCTCGTCGGGTGAATGAGCTCCTTTGATCGTAGGACCGAAGGAGATCATGTCCATGCCCGGATAATTTTGCCCCAGGATTCCACATTCAAGTCCGGCGTGACAAGCAGCCACATGAGCTTTCTCTCCATTTAATTTTTCATACAAATTGTCTAATACCTTTAAAATTGGACTCTCCATATTAGGTGCCCAACCAGGATATGCACCGGTCGCTGTTACTTTATAGCCGGCCAATGCGAAAACGGATCTTAGGGTATTTTCCATATCATCTCGAGACGAAGTCACCGAAGAGCGTGTTAGACATTCCACTTTAAGGGCACCATCCTTAACAGTTACTTTGGCGATGTTGTTGGAAGTTTCTACAAGATCCTCAATGGCGGGACTCATTCTATATACCCCATTATGTGCTGCATATACCGCATTTACAAAACTGATTTGATCGTTTTTGGCCATAACTTTGTTTGGCGACTCGACCTTTTCGGTGGTGATGGATAATTCGGGTTCGAGCAAGCGATATTCTTCAATAATATTAAATTGTGTTGCCTCTATTTGAGAAACAAATTCCGAAATATCTTCCGTAGCTACTACTACCGTCGCCACACTCTCTCTGGGTATGGCATTACGGAGGCTTCCTCCCATAATTTCATGTATCCTGCTCGAATTTTGGGTCGCCCAAAGCAATCGGTTCATCAATTTATTAGCATTCCCCAATCCTTTGATGATGTCCATCCCGCTATGTCCACCCTGCAAGCCCTTTACGGTGATCGTATAGGCCTGAGCGTTGGTGGGAGTGTCGACTTGCGCATAGGTCCCTTTTGCTGTTACATCCACGCCTCCGGCACAACCTACTCCAATTTCATCGTCCTCTTCGGTATCTAAATTTAATAGAATTTCACCTTGTAATATTCCGCCTTTCAATCCCATGGCACCTGTCATTCCCGTTTCCTCATCGATCGTGAACAAGGCTTCAATATCGGGATGCGCTATGGAATCACTGGCCAAGACCGCCATGATGGTAGCCACTCCAAGCCCATTGTCCGCTCCTAAGGTGGTACCCTTAGCCCGCACCCAATCTCCATCCACTAACATCTCGATCCCCTGGGTATCAAAATCGAATTCGGTATCGTTGTTCTTTTGATGCACCATATCCAGATGCGACTGCAATACCACCCCGCGCCGATCTTCCATCCCCGGGCTTGCAGGCTTTCGGATGATCACATTTCCAACTTCATCTTCTATCGTTTCCAAGCCCAATCCGGTTCCAAAATCTTTCATAAATTGAATGACACGCTCTTCTTTTTTCGAGGGTCTCGGCACAGCGTTCAGATCGGCAAAATAATTCCAAATTTCTTGCGGTTCCAGGTTTCTTATAGCTTCGTTCATAGTTTTCAGAATTAAAATTCAAAATTAAACTATTAAACGGCTCGCCCGAAATAATAGATAAAAGAATTCTTTGTATGTTTGAAATATGCGAAAGAGAACCTTAGTGATTTTGGCAATGCTGCTCCCCATACAGTACATTGCACTGCTAATTTTAAGACGCTTTCCACACTTTATTGAGACCTATTACAGTCAAGGAATTTACCCGTATATCTCGAAATTATCCCGCTACGTTTTTGGTTGGATCCCATTCTCCTTAGGCGACATATTTTATACACTTCTTATCATCCTGCTCATTCGCTGGATGTATAAAAATGTGTACCGCGTTGTCTCAAGCCCCAAAGGTTTTGCTTTAGAGGTCGCCGCTACCCTATCCATAATTTATTTTCTATTCAACATTATGTGGGGTTTTAATTATTATAGAGTGCCACTTCATGAGACCCTCAAACTGGATAGAGACTACACCACCGAAGAATTATTAAGCACCACCCATCGGCTCATTGCCAAAGCCAATGAAATGCACCGTTATTTGGGCTATGCAGACAGCACCAAAATTGACATTCCATATACGCAAAAAGAGATTTTTAAAAAGTCGCTGGACGGTTATAAAAAATTGGAAAAAGAATATCCCAGTCTTCGGTATTCACCAAAAAGTATCAAAAAAAGTATCTGGAGTTTGGGTCTTACTTATATGGGATATAGTGGATATTTCAATCCGTTGACCGGGGAAGCACAAGTGAACAGCAAAATTAAAACTTATAAATTTCCCGTGGTGAGCTGCCATGAACAAGCGCATCAAATTGGCTATGCCGCAGAGAATGAGGCCAATTTTATCGCCACCCTGGCAACACTGAATAACGATGATCCCTACATACAATATTCGGGATATATATTTGCCTTACGCTATTGCGTGAATGAGATCGCTCGTCGCGACATGGATGCCTATGAGAAGATTCTCCCAACAATAAATTATGGGATATTAGAGAGTTATCGAGAAATGCGGGAGTTCTGGGAAAGCTATCAAAATCCATTTGAAAGTATCTCAAAAGCTTTTTGGGATCAGTTTTTAAAAGCGAACAATCAATCCCGTGGAATTATGAGCTATAGCTATATGGTGGCCTTGGTGGTAAATCATTTCGAAGATAAACCGATGTAGTTGTTAGTTGTTAGTTGTTAGTTGTTATGTTGAAATTCATACACTTTCCCCTAATACTGTGTTAAAGCCTTCTTATTTCCTTAACAAAACCAACTAAGCTTATTATATTTAACACTGAAATAACCAATCCACTACTTATGAAAAAATACACTCTCCTCTTGCTCTGCCTTTGCCTCTTTGCATCGGCTGGGGCTCAAGATTATTTTCCAAAAAATGATGGAGTCAAGGAAGAAAATAATAACTACACAGCCTTTACAAATGCTACTCTGTACGTCACCCCTTCACAAGTGATAGAAGGAGGAACACTTCTTATTCAAAATGGAAAAGTAGTTGCAGTAGGCAAAGGGGTTGCACTTCCCGGTAATACGGTCGTCATCGACCTGCAAGGCAAGTATATTTATCCGTCTTTTATTGAAAGTTATTCAGGTTTTGGACTTGAAAAACCGAAGCGTAAACCCGGCCAGGGTCGTGCGGCTCAATACGGACCCTCGCGAGAAGGGTTTTATTGGAACGACCACATTATGCCCGAAACCGACGCGATCACTAAATTCAAATACGATAAAAAACAAGCCGGCGAATTGCGAAAGGCCGGATTTGGAGTGGTGAACACCCACCTCATGGACGGGATCGCGCGTGGAACAGGGGTTTTGGTTGCCTTGAATGATAATGGTGGAGATCAAACACGGATTTTGGAGGATACCTCAGGACAGTTCTTTTCATTTTCAAAAAGTGTAACGAGCAGACAGTCGTATCCCGGTTCCTTGATGGGGGCTATGGCTTTACTCCGTCAAGTACATTACGATCTCGATTGGTATTCCAAAGGAAATTCAACTACCAAGGATCAATCGTTGGAAGCAATGATCGAAAATAGGAATCTAACCTCTTTCATAGATGCAGGAGACAAGGGCAATAACCTTCGCGCCGATAAAATTTCAGATCAATTTAACCTCAACTACGTGATCGTAGGCGGAGGAGATGAGTATGAAGATATAGCTAGTATAAAAGCAACCAACGCCCGATACATCATTCCGGTCAATTTTCCTTCCGCCTTTGACGTGAGCAATCCCTACCAGGCGAAATATGTTTCCTTGGCAGACATGCGAGCATGGAATCAGTCGCCCATGAATCCGAAAGTGTTAGCTGAGAATGGGATTACTTTTTCACTAACTACACACGATCTGAAGAAAGTTTCAGAATTTAAATCGAAAGTACTGAAGGCCATTCAGTATGGCTTGTCCAAGACCAAAGCATTGGAATCTCTAACCACGGTGCCGGCTCAAATTTTAGGAAAGAGTAGCCAAATAGGAACACTGGAAAAAGGGAAATACGCCAATTTCCTCATAACATCGGGTGATATTTTTGAAAAAGGCACTACCCTTTATGAAAATTGGGTGCAGGGCGCAAAACATGTGATCAATGATAAGGATCAAAAGGATATTCGAGGTACGTACAATCTATCCGCTGGAGGCAAGACATTTTCCATGAAAATAAATGGAGAAGCTTCCAAACCTAAGATCGAAGTGAAAATGGATACCGTGAAGTATCCCTCAAAGTTGACCTATAAAGGCAATTGGGTGACGTTTTCTTTTTCTTCGGAAGATAAATCCGAAGCCTATGCCGCCACCGGAATCGTATCCAAATCGAGCGATGCCTTGAGCGGCCGATTGATACTTCCCAACGGAACCGAAAGTAGTTTTAGAGCCACGAAGGCCGCTTCCGAAGAAGACAAAAAAACCGATAAAAAAGTCGCTAGTAAAACTCCCGAAGTGGTCCCCCTTACTTATCCCAATGTAGGTTATGGATTCACGACAAAACCAAGCAGGCAGAATATACTTTTTAAAAATGCTACGGTGTGGACCAGTGAAGCTGCGGGAGTTTTAGAAACCACCGATGTATTGGTAAAAGATGGTAAAATTTCAAAAATTGGCAAGAATCTAAATGCCGGAGGAGCCAGGGTCATTGATGCTACGGGAAAACATCTTACAGCCGGCATCATAGATGAACACTCGCATATTGCCGCCCTTTCTATCAATGAAGGGGGACAAAATTCATCGGCCGAAGTAAGTATTGAAGATGTAGTAGATCCCGAAGATGTTGATATTTATCGCAATCTTGCAGGTGGGGTTACAAGCATTCAGATTCTACACGGTTCTGCGAATCCCATTGGAGGCCGGTCAGCAATCATCAAACTAAAATGGGGAGAAGATGCAGACGGCTTAATCTATAAGAACAGTCCCAAGTTCATCAAATTTGCATTGGGTGAAAATGTAAAGCAATCTAATTGGGAGAGTTATAGCCGATTTCCACAAACCCGAATGGGGGTGGAACAATTGTACGTGAACTACTTCAATCGTGCTAAAGAATACGACGCTAAGAAAAAAAGCGGTCAACCTTTCCGAAGAGATGTAGAAATGGATGTGTTGGCTGAAATTCTCAACGGCGAGCGCTTTATAAGTTGTCACAGTTATGTGCAAAGTGAGATCAATATGTTGATGAAGGTGGCCGAAAAGTTCGATTTCCGAATCAACACCTTTACACACATCCTGGAAGGCTATAAAGTGGCGGATAAAATGAAAGAACACGGTGTGGGTGGCTCTACCTTTAGTGACTGGTGGGCTTATAAGTATGAAGTGAATGACGCCATTCCTTACAATGCCGCAATCATGAGCAGCGTGGGTGTTACGGTGGCCATAAACAGTGATGACGGTGAAATGTCACGACGATTGAATCAAGAGGCGGCTAAAAGTGTCAAATACGGAGGCATGACCGAAGAGGAGGCCTGGAAAATGGTGACGATCAATCCTGCAAAACTATTGCATCTGGACAATCGTACGGGAAGCATAAAAGAAGGAAAAGATGCCGATTTGGTACTCTGGAATGATCACCCCTTGTCTGTTTACGCTAAGGCCGAGAAAACGATGATCGAGGGCACCGTTTACTTCGATCTGGATGTGGACCGAGCTAAACGACTTGCCATTAAAACGGAACGAAATAAATTGATGAAAATGATGCTTTCTGAAAAAGAAGGAGGTGGAAAAACCCGACCGCCCATGAAGAAAGATAAGATTCATTTTGAGTGTGAAACCATAAACTAATCCAACCATGAGAATTATAAAAAACATATTATTAGCAGCTATTATTTGTGTTGGATTGCAATCCTGGGCACAGCAAACTCCGGCTCCTGCACAAACCGGGACCATTACGATCACCGGAGCTACGGCTCACGTTGGGAATGGAACCGTTATTGAAAACAGTGTACTTGTATTCGAAAATGGCAAGATCACCTTTATCGGTGGGCCTAGTGCACCGGTTCGAGGGACCATAATTGATGCCTCGGGTAAGCATATATATCCGGGATTTATTGCACCGGGAAAATCGCTCGGACTTATAGAGGTCAATGCGGTACGAGCGAGTAACGATCAGGACGAAATTGGAGATTTTATTCCACATATTCGAAGCATTATTGCCTACAACGCCGAAAGTAAGGTCGTGGAAAGTATGCGACCCAACGGAGTGCTTCTTACACAAACAACACCTAAGGGTGGCCGTATTTCCGGAACTTCTTCCATAGTACAATTGGATGCTTGGAATTGGGAAGATGCCATCGTCAAGGAAGACGACGGCATCCATATGAATTGGCCGAACAGCTTCCGACGAGGCCGTTGGTGGCTGGGTGAAGAACGTGGCTACAAGCCCAATAAGGACTATCAGAAGCAACTTGATGAGGTGCAAAGCTACCTCGCTAATTCAATGGCCTATGGTAAATCGAAAGCCCAATCAAAAAATGAAGCCTTTGCAGCCATGCAGGGACTTTTTGATGGGAGTAAAAAACTATATATCTATGCCGGCGGTGAAAAAGAGATCATTGATGCCGTCACAATGGCGAAGGAGGGTGGAGTGAAGAATGTGGTGCTGGTTGGCGGATACGAGGCCTACAAGATCATACCCTTTCTAAAACAACACAACGTTCCTGTATTGGTTCAACAAACACACCTACGACCGAACGGGGACGATGAAGATTACGACCTTCCCTATCGATTACCCAAAATGCTTATGGACGGTGGTTTGATGGTGGGAATTCAGAATTCTCGGGCTTCTAATTTTCAGACCAGAAACCTGCCATTCTATGCAGGACAAGTTGTGGGGCAAGGAATGGACAAGGAAGATGCTTTGAAGTTGATCACTTCCAACACGGCAACCATATTGGGAATTGGTGACAATTATGGTACATTGGAAGTAGGAAAAAGTGCGACGTTATTTGTGAGCGAAGGAGACGCATTGGATATGCGAACCAATCAACTCACTCATGCCTTCATTGATGGACGTGCCATTTCTTTGGAAACTCATCAAACGGAACTTTGGAAACGGTATATGAAAAAATACTCGGGGAAATAAATAGGTTGGAAAATGAGCTATGCCATCTACCACGATCTGGTCATCAATGCCTTCCAACAAGAGGTCTTTGATGCGGTCAGTCTGCCGGAACATCTCAATAATTGGTGGACGCTCAAATGCACCGGTAGCCCGGAGAAGGGGAATGAATACAATCTGTACTTCGCGCCCGGGTATGATTGGTTAGCCGAAGTGGTTACAAGTACTTCAAACTCATTTCATTTAAAAATGACACGGGCTATGCCCGACTGGGAGCTCACTACCTTCGGATTTGATCTTGAAACGGAATCATCAAGCACTCGGGTTAAGTTTTCGCATCGAAACTGGCCTAAGCTCAATAAAGAGTTTAGAAATTCATCCTATTGCTGGGCGTTACTGCTCAATGGTCTAAAGAATTATGTGGAAAAAGGTGCCATCGTTCCATTTGATGAAAGATCTTAATTGTATGTTATGAAATCCGTTATTCCCGCTTTCTTCATTTTCCTTTTATTGGTAAGTTGTTCCGAGCGTTCCAGTACTGAAAACTTTTCTTCTCTATCAAAGGGTAGTCCGTCTCTCGTAGGGAAGAAGGAATACCTCAACAGTCCCATGGTCACTGCCGGTGACCGGGTTTATATGGTGGGTCACCAAGATGGTACCTTCCCTGAATTGGGCTGGCACATCAAAGATGAAATGGGCGGCATTTGGAACCATCCCATCAAACTGATGGATGGGTTTGAGATTCAACTCTCAACGGAGAGTGATCACAAACTTTTTAAACTCGAACAAGCGCATACATTTACCAATTTTCCTTATGCAAACAAGCAGGATTATAGTTGGCCTCAGCAACAAATAGATATAGAACGCTGGCAATTTGTACCAGACGGTAAGGAAGGGCTCGCAGTACAATTAATTTTAAAAAATAATGGTCCTGCTAAAGAAATTGAACTACATTTTGATGGATATTCCGACCTAAGACCCACCTGGCTAGGAGAACGAACTCATATGATCGACGGAATGGACATTGCCTCCTTCAATGAAGAAAAACAAGCCTGGATCATAAAAGACAGCCTCAATCCATGGTATGTAATCTACGGTTCGGAACAAAATCCTACGGAATATATCAGGGCCGAAAGTCACTATCGAGGCAACGGCCTTGGTGGTGATCTCTATTATAATTTAACGCTGCCCGCAAATGATATCGTCGCCATTAATTTTACGGTCGCCGGTTCTTTTACTTCGGAAGAAAATGCATGGGATACCTATCGTTCCATTCAGAAAAATACAGAAAACCATCTGAAACAAAAAAGAGCACGCTATGAAGATTTGAATCGAAGATCGAAGCTTACCATCCCCGACAAAGAAATTCAACAAGCCTATGAATGGACCAAATACAACAGCGAGTGGCTGGTGCAAACCGTGCCGGGCATTGGCTCCGGCATTACTGCTGGCATTCCGGATTATCCCTGGTGGTTTGGCTGTGATAGCGAGTATGCGCTACAAGGATATATGGCCGTGGGGCAAACGGAGGCGGTGCACAACACCATCGCGCTGCTTGATAGTGTTTCGATGGCACTGAATGGAAATGGTAAGATCATCCACGAAATGTCTACCAATGGTTCGGTGTTCAATCCCGGGAACATCAATGAAACGCCTCAGTTTGCATCGCTTATTTGGAAGATCTACCTTTGGAACGGAGATAAAGATTTCTTAGCTCAATACTTCCCTACCGTCGAAAAAGGATTGGAATGGTTGCTTGCCGAAAATGATGCCAATAAAAATAACTTCCCGGATGGCTTTGGGATGATGGAGGTCCATGGCATGGACAGTGAAATGATCGACGTGGCTGCTTACACACAAAAAGCCTTTGCCGATGCAGCGAAAATGGCAGAGGTTTTGGCAAGAACTGATATGTCAAAATCGTATCAACAAAAAGCCGATCTCCTAAAAGACCAGATCAATGAGCAATTCTGGAGTGAAGAATTTAATAGTTATGCCGATTTTATTGGTACCGACGAACAGGCGCTCAAACTCATCGAAGATGCCATTATTCGAGCCGATACGCTCAACAAACCCTGGGCTGTCACGGAGTTACAGCAAACTAAAAACGCCATTTTAAATAACCCATCTTCGCTTCCACGACCCTTCGTGCTCCATCACAACTGGGTGGTCAATACGCCTATGGAGGTAAATTTGGCACCCAGAGACAAGGCGCAGAGAGCGCTTAAGACCGCCGAGAAATTTGTGAATCCGTTTGGAGTTTTTGTCACGGGTATCGATAGGGATGAATCGGCTGGCAGTGACGATGGTTCTTTTGAGGGCAGTAAAATCTTCTCTTACACCGGAGCTGTAATGACATTGCCCACCGGGGTGCAAATTGTCGCTGAAAATAATTATGGGAATCCGGATCAGGCACTTAATTATTTAAAACGAATGACACGCTCGTTCAGTTATGCACTACCGGGAAGCATGTATGAAGTCTCTCCGGATTATGGGATGATGACTCAAGCCTGGAACATTTATGGTTATGCCGTGCCTATTGTCGAGCAATTCTTCGGAATTAAACCGGATGCGGGAAACAAGAAAGTGGTGATCACGCCGCAGATGCCTTCGGAATGGGTAACCGGCTCCTTGGAAAACGTACTCGTGGGAAACAATGAAATCTCTATATTTTATTCCGAAGAAAATGGTGAGACCAAAATAAAAGTAACACAAACAAAACCCGATTGGACGCTGGAGCTTCGACTTCCGAAGGAAAAAGAAGATAAAAAATTGAGTATTCTCACTGAAGAAGCCGAACAAATTCCTTCGGAAAGTCATTATGTTTTACTGACTAATGGAGAAGAGTTGATCGTACAGATTTCCAATTAGAATTAGAAAGTGGCTTCCCGCGGATTCATCCGTGTACTTACCTATCTTTGCCAAATGCAGAAAGAAATTTCCAGCCCTCAGAACCCTTTAGTAAAGCAGCTACTCCAGCTTATCGAGAAATCGAGAGAGCGAAGAAAACAGGGGCTATTTGTGATCGAAGGACAACGGGAAATCCTACTTGCCTTGAGAGGAGGTTATGAGTTGACCACTTTTTTGTTTTGTACTGAAATAGCCACCGAGACAGAACTTTCAGCTTTAAAAAAAGAACTGGATCCCACGACGCAACTCATCGAGATCACTTCTGAAGTGTATCAAAAACTGGCCTATCGGTCGACCACAGAAGGGGTATTGGCCATTGCCAAGGCCAAGGAATTGTCGCTGGATTCCCTTCCCTTAAAAAACAAAAACAGCCTGATTCTTGTAGCCGAAGCTCCCGAAAAACCGGGCAATATTGGCGCTCTACTTCGCACCGCCGATGCTGCAAACCTGGATGCGGTGATCATCGCCAATCCTCGTACCGACCTGTACAACCCGAATAGTATCCGAAGCAGTGTGGGATGTCTTTTTACCAACTCATTGGCAACCGGCACTACTTCCGAAATAATCGCGTTTTTAAAAGAAAAAGGTATTCCCATTTATTGTGCTGCTTTGCAGGCCTCGAAAATCTATACTGACATCGACTACCGAGAAAATTCGGCAATTGTTGTGGGTACTGAAGCCGATGGCCTGTCTCGGGAATGGCTTGATCATAGTTCCGAAAATATTTTAATTCCCATGCAAGGAAGCATCGATTCGATGAATGTTTCGGTGGCGGCGGGGATTCTTGTTTTTGAAGCGAAAAGACAGCGAGGGTATTGAGTGTTGAGTGTTAAGTGTTAAGTGTTAAGTGTTGAGTGTTGGGTGTTGGGTGCTAAGTTTTGAGTTTTGAGTTTTGAGTTTTGAGTTTTGAATATGGATGCAAAAACAATTTTTTATATCATAATTGGCATTTTGTTAGTCAATTTCATCGTTGACAAAGTACTTGACGCCTTGAATGCTCGGCATTTTGAGGATCAGGTTCCTAATGAGTTGAGTGACGTGTACAATTCCGAGGAATACGAAAAATCCCAAGCTTATAAAAAGGCTAAGTATCGATTTGGCACACTTACCACATTCGTCTCCATTATTGCTACCCTCTTGTTTTTCTTTCTGGACGGGTTTGCCTATGTGGATGGCGTCGCACGATCGATTTCAGATAATTCCATTGTAATCGCCCTGATTTTCTTCGGAATTATCATGCTGGCAAGTGACTTGTTGGGTACTCCATTTGCCTACTATAACACCTTCGTGATCGAAGAAAAATTTGGTTTTAATAAAACCACACGCAAAACATTTCTATTGGATAAGATCAAAGGATGGCTGATGGCTGCGATTGTTGGTGGTGGGCTGCTGGCACTTATCATTTTATTTTATGAGGAGACTGGCGAACATTTTTGGTTATATGCTTGGGGCGCTATCGCAGTATTCACTTTGTTTATGAATATGTTTTACGCCCGACTCATAGTCCCATTATTTAACAAACAGACACCGCTTGAACCGGGACAATTGCGCACGGAGATCGAGAAATATGCAAGGAAGGTGGGATTTAATTTAAAGAACATCTTTGTGATCGATGGTTCCAAACGTTCCACCAAGGCCAATGCTTATTTTTCGGGGTTTGGTCGGGAGAAACGGATCACACTCTATGATACATTGATCAACGATCTGGATGAGGAGGAGATCGTCGCCGTACTCGCCCATGAGGTAGGGCATTATAAAAGAAAACACATTATTTTTAATTTGGTTGTGTCCATCGCTATTACCGGTTTTACCCTCTGGTTACTATCACTTTTTGTAGGTAGTAGTATGCTTTCGGCTGCTTTGGGAGTATCCCAACCCTCTTTCCATATTGGATTGATCGCCTTTGGGGTCTTGTATACGCCCATTTCAGAAATAACCGGACTGATCATGAACTATTTCTCGAGAAAATTTGAATATCAAGCCGATGATTATGCCAAAACGACATACGGTGGGGAACCATTAATTTCGGCATTAAAAAAACTATCCAAAAATACATTGAGCAACCTCACACCCCATCCTGCCTACGTCTTCATGCATTACTCCCACCCCGCTCTCCTTCAGCGATTTAGAAATCTGTCGAAATAACTTTGAGGCTTCCAACCGTTTGTGATTCGAGAGGATTGGCCTAAATTTTGTTGTTCATTCTAATTCAATAGTGTAATTTTAGAACATGACTAAGGCTGCCATAGAAGCTGAAAACAAGGAAATCGCTAAAGAGTACAAGCAACTGTTAAAAGTAAGCTACCGTACCCTGTCGGTTGCCGATAAAAAACTCATTCGCTCTGCGTTCGATGTGGCTGTTGACGCCCATAAGGATCAGCGGCGCAAGAGTGGCGAGGCTTATATTTTTCATCCAATTGCCGTTGCCAAGATCGTTGCGGCGGAAATTGGACTGGATGCTACTTCGATTGCTGCTGCCCTGCTTCATGATGTGGTTGAAGATACTGAATACACCCTGGTGGATATTGAACGAATGTTTGGGGAAACAGTCGCTCGTATTGTTGATGGACTTACGAAAATTTCGGCCTTGGAGTACAATAGCGATGTGTCCTTGCAAGCGGAAAATTTCCGCAAAATGCTCCTCACTCTTAATGAAGATATTCGGGTGATCATCATCAAGATTGCGGATCGCTTGCACAATATGCAGACCATGGATTCGATGCCTGCCCAAAAACAGGTGAAGATCGCTTCGGAAACGCTCTACATTTATGCTCCTTTGGCCCACCGGATTGGCCTGTACAATATTAAAACTGAATTGGAAGATTTGGGTCTGAAATACACCGAGCCCGAGGTGTACAATGATATCTTAAACAAGATAAAAGAGAGTAAGGAAGACCAGGATCAATACATCAAAGATTTTTCCAAAGTGATCAAAGATTCGCTTGATGCCGAAAAGTTAGATTACGATATCAAAGGCCGTCCGAAATCCATCTTTTCCATCAAAAGAAAAATGATCGCACAAAACGTATCCTTCGACGAAGTCTACGATAAATTTGCCGTGCGTATCATTTATAAGGCAGACGACATTGAAGGTGAAAAATTTATCGCATGGAAGATCTATTCCATCGTAACGGACCATTTTAGACCCAATCCAATGCGACTGCGCGACTGGATCTCCTCTCCCAAATCCACGGGATACGAAGCCTTACACATTACGGTGATGGGTCCTAAAGGTCGTTGGGTGGAAGTGCAAATTAGGAGTGAGCGCATGAACGAGATAGCCGAAAAAGGCTACGCGGCGCATTACAAATACAAAAACACCGAAAAAGATGATGGGGGTCTCGACGCATGGCTCAATAAATTACAGGAAACATTGGAAAATGCCGAGATCAATGCAGTCGATTTCGTAGAAGAATTCAAACTCAACCTTTACGCAAAAGAGATCTTTGTTTTCTCCCCAAAAGGAGAGCTATACTCATTACCAAAAGGTTCGACAGCGCTCGATTTTGGGTTTCATGTACACACCGAAGTGGGACTGCATACCCGTGGCGCCAAAGTGAATGGGAAGTTAGTACCGCTGAGCCAGGAATTAAAGAGTGGCGACCAGGTAGAGATCATTACTTCAGACAAGGCCAAACCTTCCGCCAACTGGATCAACTATGTGGTTACCGGACGCGCCCGATCGAAGATCAAAAGTTCTTTGAAAGAGGAGCAAAAGCAGATCGCAGCAGAAGGAAAAGTGGTGCTGGCTCGAAAATTAAAATCTCTTAAGATCACTTTGGATGAAAAGACTATCAACCAGTTGGTAAACTATTTTAAACTGAAAACAAGCCTGGATCTATTCTATCGCGTTGGCGCAGGAATTATTGAGAATCAAATGCTCAAGGATTTTGCGGCGGCCCGAAGCAACGCCTTTGTGAGTTTCTTTAAAAATAGGATTAGAAAACCTTCTGCGGCGGAGGATATCAACAAGGATGAGATCACTGTCAAATACGATCAACTGGTCTTCGGTAAGGAACAGGAAAAGTTAGAATATAAAATGGCCAATTGCTGTAATCCCATTCCGGGGGATGATGTCTTCGGATTTGTAACGGTGAACGACGGAATTAAAGTGCACAAACAAAATTGCCCCAACGCCCTTCAGTTGCAAAGCAATTATAATTATCGCATCATGCAGGCCAAATGGATCGATTCCACGCAGCAGGAATTTAAAGTAAATCTAGTGATTTCCGGAATTGATGCAATGGGTTTGGTAAACAACCTAACAAAAGTGATATCCAACAACCTGAACATCGATATGAAAAGTGTCCATTTCGATACGGAAGGTGGTACCTTCACCGGAAAGATCACAGTGGTCGTTAAGAGCAAGAAAATTCTTGATAATTTGGTTAAAAACATTAAAAAAATAAACGGAATTGATAAAGTCACAAGAGTATAAATTGAGTAACTTTGTGACCTTGTTATGAGTGCAGGTACCGAAACAAACAATCAGGCAATTGTAAAGAACGTTTTTACAGGGTTTCTCGAAGAAAATGGACATCGTAAAACCCCGGAGCGCTATGCCATTCTACAAGAGATCTACGACCATGACGACCATTTCGATATTGAGTCTTTGTACATCAATATGAAAAACAAGAACTACCGGGTAAGTAGGGCCACCCTTTATAACACCATCGAATTACTTTTGGAGTGCGGACTCGTTCGCAAACATCAATTTGGGCAAAATCAGGCGCATTACGAAAAATCGTATTTTGATAAACAACACGACCATGTCATACTCTCCAACGGGGAAGTGATCGAGTTCTGTGACCCTCGCATTCAATCCATCAAAAAAACTATCGAAGAAGTTTTTAATATAGAAATCACCAACCATTCGCTGTATTTCTACGGAAACCGAAAAACTCCCAACACCTAACTTTATGGCAGTAGACTTACTACTCGGATTACAATGGGGCGACGAAGGAAAAGGAAAGATCGTCGACGTATTGACAAAAAACTATGATATAATTGCTCGGTTTCAAGGAGGCCCCAATGCGGGACACACACTCGAATTTGACGGTATAAAACACGTGCTGCGTACCATTCCCTCCGGAATTTTTCATGAAAAATCCATTAACCTTATTGGCAATGGAGTAGTGATCGATCCTGTGGTTTTCGCCAAGGAGTTGGAAGGCCTGGATCCCTTCAACATCGATTACAAAAGCAAGATGTTCATCTCCCGAAAAGCACACCTTATCTTGCCCACGCATCGTTTGTTGGATGCGGCCAGCGAAGCCTCCAAGGGTAAAGCCAAAATAGGATCTACCCTCAAGGGTATTGGACCAACCTACATGGATAAAACGGGGCGTAATGGAATTCGGGTGGGAGATATCGAATTAGATGGATGGAAAGAAAAGTACCGTGCCTTGGCAGATAAGCATGAGGGAATGATCGATTTTTATAATGTGGATATTCAATACGATCTTGCAGAAATGGAAGCCGAGTTCTTTGCTTCCATAGCAGTACTAAAAACATTAAAGTTTATTGACAGTGAGGAATACCTGCGACGGGCTTTGAAAGATGGAAAAACCATTCTTGCCGAAGGTGCTCAGGGATCACTCCTTGACATAGACTTTGGGACCTATCCCTTTGTTACCTCATCGAATACCACGGCAGCCGGTGCCTGTACCGGATTGGGAATTGCACCCGGCAAGATCAACGAGGTCTACGGAATTTTTAAGGCATATACCACGCGTGTAGGTTCAGGCCCCTTTCCTACGGAATTGTTCGACAAAGTAGGTGAAAAAATGGCGAAGATCGGTAATGAATTTGGTGCTGTGACTGGTAGACCACGTCGCTGTGGCTGGCTGGATCTAGTAGCCCTCAAATATACCTGTGAGGTAAATGGAGTCACGCAATTAATGATGATGAAAGGGGATGTATTGAGCGGATTTAGTAAATTGAAGGTTGCTACGGCCTACAAATACAAGGGTGAGACTATCAAACATTTGCCCTACAACATCGAACCGGAAAATGTGACTCCGGTGTACACCGAAATGAACGGTTGGAAGGAAGACCTCACCAAAATGAGTGATCCTTCACAATTTCCGAAAGAACTAAATGCCTATATCGATTTTCTGGAAAAAGAACTGGAGATCCCTATCAAGATCGTTTCCGTAGGTCCGGACCGAACACAGACCATACACAGATAAAAATAATGGCAATCTTTCATCTTGAGGTTGCCATTTTTTAATAGTTCCTTAGCAAGCTGTCATTAACAGATTTAGTATACTTGTTACTTGAAACCGTCCGTTTACATAGCGCTTATTTTTCTTCTCTTCGGAATGGGAGCCGCAGGGCAAGTCACCATCCTCGACACGACCAAAACGACGAAGGTATCGGTTAAATCGGGGTATTTTGAAAAAAAACCCGAGTTTCCCGAAGCCGTGATCTATACCATGGATACCGAAGGACAGGTGTTTATTGTCCACGAAGGTGTGGAAATGTGGTGCAACCAGGCCTATGTATATTTTAAGGATAATTTTGTAAAAGCCTACGGAAATGTACGGATCCAACAGGGAGATTCGGTGGAAATGCGAAGCAAATATGCCGAATATAACGGAAATACCTCCTTTGCCTTTGCGAGTGGCGATGTGGTTTTAACCGAACCGGCCACCACGCTTCGTACCGACACCCTATATTTTGACCGAATCAAACAACAGGCCTACTATCGTTCGGGTGGAACGGTACGTGACACAGCCAGCACCCTCACCAGCCGAATTGGTCGCTATTACGCCGAAACCAAGAAGTACCAGTTCCTTTCAAACGTAAAAATTGTAAATCCGAAGTACACTGTCAACGCCCCGCAATTGGATTTCTATTCCGAAACAGGAGGTGCTTATTTATATGGTGAATCGACTATCGTAAGTGAAACCAGTACGGTGTATTGCGAACGGGGCTACTACGATACTCGAGGCGATACCGGTTACTTTGTGAAAAACAGTCGTATCGATTACGAAAACCGAATTCTATATGGCGACAGCATCTACTTTGACCGCAACCGAAGTTTCGCTTCTGCCACCAACAATATCACTGTGCTCGATACTATTAACGAAAGTGTTATTCGAGGCCATTATGCGGAAGTTTTTCGAGAAAAAGATTCGGTGTTTATCACCAAGCGTGCCGTGGCAATTACGCTTCAGGAGCAGGATTCAGTCTACGTGCATGCCGATACGCTGCAGGTAACCGGAAAGCCGGAAGAGCGTGTCATCAAAGGCTTTTACAAGGCCAGAATGTTCAAACGCGGACTTGAAAACGAACAGCCCACCAGTGGTAAATGCGATTCTATCTTCGTAGATCAAAAATTGGGGATCACTAAACTGATTCGAGAGCCGGTGCTGTGGAGTGGGGAAAACCAGATGACCGGGGACACCATTCATATCCTCAATAATAAAGAGACGGAAGAACTGGACACATTAAAAGTTTTTAATAATGCTTTTTTAATTCAGAAGGATAGTGCCGGATATAATCAGGTGAAGGGCGAACGGCTCATAGGATTGTTCACCAACAACCAATTGGATACCGTCAATATTATCAAAAATTCCCAGGTGATCTATTATTTTAGGAATGATGACGACGAACTTGTGGGGATTGATAATACCGTTTCAAGTTCCATACAGCTTTATTTAGAAGAACAGCAAGTAGTGGGGATGCGTTTTCTGAAAAAAGTCCCGGGAAAAGTATATCCCGAAAGTGAATTACCGGAAAATGCCCGGATCCTGCCCGGATTTATCTGGCGGGGCGAGGAACGACTCATGAAAAAAAGCGATCTTTTTAAGGGGAAACCCAAACCTATACTTCCGAAGATAAAAGGAATCCCACTTCCAAAAGATGAAGGTGAGTTTTTTGAGGAAATCCCGGATGATGAGGAGTTCGAGATCCCAGATTACTCTAAACTAAAACCAAAGGATTTGCAAAACCGCCAGGACGACCCTAAATTCAGGACACAGGAAAGTGATTCGTTGCAGCAAAATCCCATTCCGAAGAAAAAGGACAATTGATATTGGTTGATGTACCACATCACTTAAATGAGAGAAATACCAATCAAAAAATACGTTAGATACTTATTTGGAGGAGCAATCCTTCTATTTTTTCTGAATAAGCTATTCCTAAGGCCATGGATTGCAGAAAACGGAGCGATAGACATATTAATTATTGTTACTTATTCGATTCCAAATATGATAGAAGCAATAGTTGGCACTCTTATTTTTACAGGGATTCTCTTGCAAACACGTCAATATTTTAAGAAAAAAATTGGCACTATCAAGGACATTTATATCCATATTATGGCTGTAATTATTGTTGGGCTTTATGTAATTACTCAAGAACTAACATTACACAATCTCGGAGGAAATAATGTCTACGATCCGTATGACCTAATTGCTTCAATTATTGGATTGGTCGGAACTTTTGTAATTATCCAATGGTTTGGTTTCACTAACAAAATAGAAGTAGGTGAAACATTGGATTAAAACAACATGCTTCTGTGTCGCACATAACACATTGTCTAAATTTGGCTAACTTTAAAAGGTTTACAATAAATAAACTCATTCTCGATCGGTAAAAATGAAATCCGACTTCCTTAAATACCAGGCTCAAACTACTCCGCATCCGTTGGGGATGGAAGTTGCATTCGCCAAAGGAAGTTATATCAACGATATAGCGGGCAATGCCCACTTGGACTTTGTCGCCGGAGTTTCAGCCTGTCCGTTGGGACACTCACATCCCAAGGTGGTAGCCGCGGTTACAGATCAAATGGAGCGCTACGCCCATGTGATGGTCTATGGGGAATATGCACAAGAACCTGCGGTGCAACTGTCGAAATTGTTAGCTGCTAACCTCCCCGAATCTTTGGACACCACTTATCTGGTCAATAGTGGCACTGAGGCCATTGAGGGAGCGATGAAATTGGCGCGGCGCGCTACGGGACGCAGCGAAATTGTATACGCCCACCACGCCTATCACGGCAATACGATGGGGGCCCTTAGTATTATGGGATACGAGGAACGCAAGACACCTTTCGGCCCCCTACTCCCGGATTGTACTCCTATTTTGTTTAATTCTGAAAGGGATATTGCTCAGATCAGCGAGAAGACTGCAGCTGTGGTTTTGGAAACGATTCAGGGCGGTGCCGGTATCATTCTTCCCCAGAACGACTACCTAAAAAAAGTGGCGCTGCGTTGTGAGGCGGTTGGCGCCTTGTTGATCCTCGACGAGATACAACCCGGCTTTGGGCGTACCGGAAAACTATTCGCCTTTGAACATTATAACGTAGTCCCGGACATTCTGGTCATGGGAAAAGCCATGGGCGGCGGATTGCCCATAGGAGCTTTCACTGCATCCCGGGAATTGATGACATTACTATCGGATAACCCAAAATTGGGTCATATCACCACATTTGGGGGTAATGCCGTGATCGCAGCGGCTGCTTTGGCAACTTTAAAAGTGATCACCAATTCCCAATTAATAGAGGAAACGCTTCGGAAGGAGCAGCTCATTCGGGGGTATTTAACCCATCCGTTAATTACCGAGATTCGAGGAAAGGGATTGATGCTCGCCGCAATGGTTGAGTCGGCAGAGGTCGCTTCCGAAGTAATTCTAAAATGTAAAGAAAGACATTTGATCCTGTTTTGGCTGCTTTTTGAACCCCGAGCCATCCGAATCACACCACCACTTACCATAAGCGATGAGGAGATTAGGAAAGGATGTGCCATTATGACCGAAGTAATGGACAAGATCGCGCAAAATAAAAGGCCATAAGGCTACCTAAACCCCTTATTTTTTAGTTGGTTTAGCGTCAACTGTTTACCCCATAAAAAGCAGTAAACTTTCACTATTTTTTAACGCTCAAAACCACCTGGTTCGCCTGTTAATAACGGTGTTAACAACAAAAAGGGCACGACTATTGAATACTTCTAGACATTAGTATCTTTAATTTGAAGAAACAGTTAACACAATGCGTATGCATTTGAGCCCTAACGAGCATAACAACTTTTCGCTTTCCCGTTTTGAATCCATGTTAAAGACTAATGATGTGTACTTTTTCGACTCCGAAGAGTTTGAAGAGATCATTCATCATTACCTGGAAAACGGAAAGATCGCCCTTGCCAAGAAAGCAACAAAACTTGGCCTGGAACAGCATCCTACTGCTACAAGCTTAAAGTTGTTTCAAGTTGAAATGTTTATTTTCGAAAATGAATTGGATACTGCGGAAGCCCTGCTGGATCAACTCTATGTTTTGGAGCAATCCAATGAGGAAATATACATCCAAAAAGCAAATATTTTTTCACGACGCGACGCCCACCAAAAGGCTATAAATCTATTGGAAAAGGCACTGGAGATCACCAACGACAAGGCCGATGTTCTTTCCTTGCTTGGAATGGAATATCTGTTCATGGAAGATTTTGAGAATTCGAAACGCTATTTCATTCAGTGTTTGGAACAGGACGAGAACGACTACTCTGCGCTCTACAATATTATCTATTGTTTTGACTATTTGGAACAGCACGAGGCAGCCATTGACTACCTCAACCATTATTTGAACAAGAATCCTTACTGCGAAGTGGCCTGGCATCAGTTGGGAAAGCAATATTTCGTATTGAAAGACTACAAAAAATCGCTCGCAGCCTACGATTTTGCGATTATTAGCGATGATTGTTTTATTGGCGCTTACCTCGAAAAGGGGAAGGTACTGGAGAAATTGAAAGAATATGAATTGGCTATAGAAAGCTATACAATCACTTTGGGGCTTGATGATCCTACTTCCTTCGCCTTACTGCGAATTGGAAAGTGCTACGAAAAGTTAAAAAATAAAGAACTGGCGCTTCAGTTCTATAATAAATGTGTAGAGGAAGATGCCTTATTGGACAAGGGATGGATTGCCATCACCGATTTCTATTACAGAGCGAAAAATTTTCAGAAAGCCTTGTATTATATAGAAAAAGCTATAAATATTGACACCGAAAATGTGTTGTACTGGAAGCGGTACGCCAAGATCAACAGGCAGCTAAGTCTGTTTGAGGAGGCCGAGCATGGCTTTAGGCGTAGTATCGAATTGGGAAATTATGAAATGGAAACCTGGATCTCCCGATGTGATATTTTAATTGAATTAGGCGAGTACGATGCCGGGATCAATAATATGTTGCAAGCAGCCGAATTCTATCCTGAAAATGCCGAAATAGAATACCGTCTTGCCGGTCTGTACTACAAGCAATTGGAAGATACCAAAGCCGAATTTCATTTGAAGAACGCATTGGCACTGGATGAAGAATTTTCATTGATCATCGAAGAATTGTTTCCTAAGGTCTACAGAAAACAGCGGGTTCAGCAATTGATCCGAAGCTATAAAAAGTAATTCTTCTCACATTTTTCTAATGGGCTGGCAAAGATGGCGTATTCTCCGGTCGTAGATGGTTCATTTCTCTGCGATTTCTGTATTTTTGATATTCATTAAACCGAAGCTTTTCCTATGCCATCACGAAACTTAAAGCAATACATTCTTATTTCTTTAAAAGGTATTGCCATGGGTGCTGCAGATGCAGTACCGGGAGTTTCCGGGGGTACGATTGCTTTTATTTCGGGAATCTACGAAGAATTGATCACCACGATCGGAAATGTAAACTTTTCGCTGGTCACTACCCTCCGAAAACAAGGTTTTATGGCTTTTTGGAAACAACTCAACGGAGGATTTTTATTGGCATTGTTATCGGGTATTATTTTGAGTTTTGTGAGCTTTATGAGGCTCGCTAAATATTTGTTGGAGCACCATCCCATTTTAATTTGGTCATTCTTTTTTGGCTTAATCATCGCCAGTATCATTTACGTGGGCAAACAGATCAAAAGGTGGAATCCACTAGCAACAGTTGCACTATTAGCTGGGGCTGCGATCGCATACTTCATTACTACACTGGCATCTATGGGGAGCAATGACAGTTCTTTCTTTCTCTTCTTTGCCGGAGCCATTGCCATTTGTGCCATGATCCTTCCTGGCATTTCAGGGTCGTTCATTTTGGTGATCCTTGGCGCATATAAGACCTTGAGCGACGCCATTCACGACCTTGACGTAAAAAAGTTGCTCCTTTTTGTAGCCGGTGCTGTTGTTGGCCTACTGAGTTTTAGCAAGTTACTGAAATGGCTTTTTAAACACCATGAAAATACTACACTGGCACTACTTACAGGCTTTATTATTGGTTCGTTGAACAAGATCTGGCCCTGGAAGGAAACGCTCTCGGTCTTTTCTAAGGAAAGTGGTGTAGTGGTTCCTTTTTCTGAAGTTTCGGAGTACGGAACCCTATCCGTCTTTCAACAGACCCATCAAGATTTTGAAGGCCTGAAAGTTACGCTGGAACAGAGTATCTCTCCTATGTATTATTCTGAAATTAATAAAGGAATCGACCCTCAAATAAGCTATGCCATTTTATTCACTGTAATTGGTTTTTTAACCATCTTCATTTTGGAGCGAGTTGCCGCCGTAAAAAAGAACAGCTAAATGAGTGCAGCCCGTAGTTTTAGCGATCGAGTCTGGTTAGTTCTTAAAGGACTTGCCATGGGAGCAGCCAACAAGGTGCCAGGTGTTTCGGGAGGAATGGTTGCCTTTGTTGCAGGCTTTTATGAAGAATTTATCTATTCCCTTCAGAAAATTAACCGAAAGGCTTTTCTGCTACTAATTAACGGCCGCTATAGAAGCTTTTGGGGATATATCAACGGCCGATTCCTGGGATTGCTAATCCTGGGGATGATAGTGAGTTATTTTAGTATTTCCAAGTTGCTGGATTACTTTTTAGTGCGTTATGAGCTCTATGTTTGGAGTCTTTTCTTTGGGATGATCATTGGTTCCATTTACTACGTGGCTAAGGATTTTGGCAAATGGAACCGTAAATATCTGCTGTACTTGGTTTTTGGTGTGGCCGTGGGAATTAGTATTAGTTTCCTCGAACCCGCCAAGCAAAATGACCATCTGCTATTTGTTTTTCTCTGCGGAATTATAGGCGTTAGCGGAATGACTTTGCCGGGACTCTCAGGATCTTTTATTTTGATCATTTTAGGAAATTACGTACTTCTTTTGGTAGATTCGGTAAACGCATTGTACGATACTATTGCCGATATTTTACAGTGGGATTTCAGTTTTACTAAGGATGCGCTTCGTATTCATTTATTGAAGGTCCTTGCCGTTTTTTCATTAGGCTCACTCACAGGTTTGGTCTCGCTATCTCATTTTCTTGGTTTTCTTCTAAAGCACTACAAAAAGGCGACTTTCGCAGTAATTATTGGATTTATAACAGGGTCTCTTGGTGTGGTATGGCCCTGGAAAAATAAAGAATTTGAATATGACGCTGCCGGTAACATTCTTATAGATGCCAACGGACAGCAAGTGATTAAAGGCTTTGAACGATTTTTCCCATCAGAATTTTCGTTCGAGACATTATTGGTTATTTTCTTTATCATTGTGGGAGTAATCGTCGTTCTAAGTTTAGATTGGTATTACAAGGCAAAAACCCCAACGCATGGCTAAGTATGGACTTATAGGGAGGAACATCGGTTATTCGTTTTCAAAAGCATTTTTTAGCACGAAGTTCGAACAGGAAAACCGCAAGGACACCTACCACAATTTTGAATTGCAGGATATTGGACAATTACCTGATATTGTCGGAAATGAATCCGACCTTAAAGGATTGAATGTCACACTTCCCTATAAAGAATCTGTCATTCCATTGCTCGACAGAGTGGACAAGGAAGCAAAAAAAATTGGAGCCGTTAACACCATCAAAATCTTAAAGGACGGCAGACTGGCCGGTTATAATACAGACCATTATGGTTTTGCGAAAGCGCTTGCAAATTTCCTACCCATTACCTCTAAAACCGCCATCGTTCTGGGAACCGGAGGAGCCGCCAAAGCCGTATGTTATGTGCTGCGAGCCATGGATTTTGACCATTTGGTAGTTTCCCGAAGTCCCAACGCCAATAAAATTGGTTACGATGATCTTACACGTAAGATCATCGAAGATCACAAATTGATCATTAATTGTACCCCAGTGGGAACGTTTCCAAATATTGAAAATTGCCCCGATATCCCTTATCAATATATAGGAAGTGACCACTTGCTTTTTGATCTGATCTACAATCCGAGGGAAACCGAATTTCTAAAAAGAGGCTTTGCAAAAGGCGCCAGAGTGAGCAACGGACTTAAAATGCTCGAATTCCAGGCAAAAAAAGCGTGGTCTATCTGGAAATCTTAAAATTCTCCCTAAATCCACCGAAAGTAGGGACGCAACTTTGCTATGTGCGCAGTTGTTAGTATCTTTCACGTAACAACCGTTGTGAACCCTAACATTGAAATAAATGTCTGACAAAGAATTGCCAAAAGATAGTGAAAGTCAGCAGGCCGACCCTTTAGAATCTTTGGATCAATCTCTCCCCGAAACCGATAGTGAGAATAGTAAAGATGATGCCGATCTAACTTCAAAATCTGACGCTCCTCCTGTAGAAAGTGAAGATGATTCTGAAGCACCCACGGCTGAGCCTAATGAGGAGTTGGCCAAAGTTGATGCACCTTCGGAGGCTGCTGAGACTACTCCCAATACTAATTCTTCAGAGAAAACCGAGAACAAAGAGGAGACACCGAAAGCTTTAGAAGGTGTCGATGCCGTCGCTGCAACTGAAATCCCACCAGCTGAAACTCCAAGCAATGAGCCTGCTCCTGAATCTCCGCTAGCTAAGGCCACTTCCGAAGAAAAAAAAGAGGAGGAGAAAGAAGAAGAGGTGTCGTCCTCAGACGATGAACATACCGCTGAGGCAGAAGAAGAAGCTGAAGAAGAAAAAGATTATCATGCCCTAAGTAAGGAGGAATTGGTAGTTGAATTGGAGGCCTTGATCTCGAAAAAGCCCATTCAGAGTATAAAAAATGAGGTAGAGGAGATCAAAACCGAATTTAATGCAAAGTTCGAGGAAGAAGTGGAGCAGAAAAAGGAAGAGTTCCTGGCTGCCGGAGGCAATATTATCGACTTCCACCACTCTACTCCGCTTAAAAAGAAATTTAACTCGCATTATTTCGATTATAAGGAAAAACGCAATCGCTATTATCAAAACTTAAAGCGAGACCTTCAGGCCAATTATAAAATACGCGAAGAGTTGATCGAGGAACTCAAAGGGTTGCTCAATGCCGAGGAAAATATCAATACCACTTACAAGCATTTTAAAGACATTCAGGAGCGCTGGCATACAGCGGGTGCGATTCCTCGCGACAAGTACAACACGATCTGGAATACCTACCGACATCATGTTGAGAATTTTTACGACTTCCTTCATCTCAACCGTGAATTTCGGGATCTTGATTTCAAACACAATTTGGATCAAAAACTGAAATTTATCGCGCGCGCCGAAGAGCTTGCACAGCAAAGTGATGTGGGGAAAGCGTTTCGAGAGTTGCAAATGCTGCACAAAATGTGGAAGGAAGATGTGGGACCGGTCGCCAAGGAATTTAGAGAAGAAGTTTGGGAAAAGTTTAGCGCCGCCACCAAGGTCATCCATGACAAACGGCAGGATTATTTAAAAGATCAGGAAAAACATTTTGAAGTCAATTATGAACAAAAGACCGAAATCATTACAAAGATCTCTGAGGTAGCAGCGAATACTGCAGCAACTCACAAAGGTTGGCAAAATGCTATGAAAGAAGTGCAAAAGCTACGGGACGAATATTTTGAAGTGGGCAAAGTTCCTAGGACCAAGGCCAAAGAAATTTGGAACAACTTTAAAGAAGCCACGCGAAATTTCAATCGGGAGAAAAATGGATTCTATAAGAACCAGAAGAAGGATCAATTTATCAACCTCGAAAAGAAACGTGATCTCATCAAGACCGCCGAAGATCACAAGGAAAGTGACGATTTTGACACAGTGACTCCACTGATGAAAAAGATCCAGCAAGATTGGAAAAACATTGGACATGTACCACGAAAGGACAGCGACAAGATCTGGAAGCAATTTAAGGAGGCTTGCAACCATTATTTCGACCGGGTGCATGCGGAGCGAAACGAGGCGAACAAAGAAGAAATGGGTCATTTCGAAGCCAAACAATCCTTATTGGATGCCATGACGAAGCTAAAATTAAGTGGTAAGAAAGAAGAAGATCTTGAAACTATAAAAGCCAAGATCACCGAATGGAAAGGAATTGGCAGAGTGCCGTTCAATAAAAAGAATATCGAACGCAAATTCAATAAAGTGCTCGATGACCTCTTCGGAAAAATGGACCTGGATAAACAACAGGCCGAAATGATCCGCTTTGAGAATAAGTTAAGCAGCATGGCTTCGCAGGAAGATACCCGTAAGCTTCAGAATGAAGAGTTCTTCATCACCAAACGAATCTCTGAAACGCAGGGTGAGATCAATCAGTTGGAGAACAATTTGGGCTTCTTCCGTCATGCCAAAGACGACAATCCGTTGGTTAAGGAAGTGCACGAAAACATTGCCAAACACAAAGAGCAACTGGACGTTTGGAAATCCAAACTAAAGAAGATCCGATCCCTTCGCAAACAACAATAGATGAACAGCTGTCTGCTTTGTCAAGACACTTCTTCCATAATTTTAGAATTAGATCCGCAATTCTATCGCTGTGGGAATTGTGGTTCGGTTTTTCGACATCCGCGCTATTTACCAACACCCGAAGCCGAAAAAGAACGATACATCACACATAATAATGATGTTGAAGATCCGGGTTATCAAAACTTCGTATCACCCATTATTGGTGCGGTTTGTGAATACTTTCCTGAATCATCGATAGGCTTAGATTTTGGGGCAGGCACCGGTCCGGTTATTGCAAAATTATTGGAAGACAAGGGCTATGTCATTCAACTTTGGGATCCTTTTTTTCATCCAAACCCCGAGGTTCTAGTGCAGCATTACGACTTTATCGTGTGTTGTGAAGTGATCGAACATTTCCATACGCCTATAGCGGAGTTTCAATTGATGAAGCGGCTCCTAAAACCCGGTGGGAAGCTGTTTTGTATGACTCATTTGCTAACAAAGGAAACCTCATTCGCAGATTGGTACTATAAGGATGACCACACTCATGTCATTTTTTATTCTGAAGAAAATGTGCATTGGATCAAAGAGGATATTGGTTTTTCTGAAGTGACCATCGAGGGTAGACTTGTTGTGTTTAGCAATTGAGCAAGGAACTATTTTTAACAACAAAGTGCACAAAGTAGGCACGAAGTTCGCAAAGAAACTTTAACATAAAACCATCAACTGTCAACTAAAAACTGTAAACCAAAGAACCATCAACTAAAGCTCCTTGGCCTCGTTCCAATACACATCCATTTCGGCGAGAGACATATCTTTTAGGGAGATCCCTTTTTCCTTGGCCTTGCTTTCTAAATGCTGAAATCGTTTGATAAATTTTTTATTGGTGCGTTCAAGGGCACTTTCAGGATCGATCTTAAGGAAGCGGGCATAGTTGATCATGGAGAATAACACATCACCAAATTCCTGTTCGATCTTTTCCCGGTTATGTTCGGAGATTTCGTGCTGAAGTTCTTCCAACTCTTCCTTTAACTTTTCAAATACTTGTTGGGGTTCTTCCCAGTCAAACCCAACTCCAGACACCTTATCTTGGATTCGGTTAGCCTTAACCATAGCGGGTAACGATCTGGGTACTCCTTCCAAAACACTCTTCTTCCCTTCCTTGAGCTTCAAATTCTCCCAATTTTCTTTTACCTCTTCCTCGTTGGCAACCTTCACGTCGCCATAAATATGAGGATGTCTTGAAATAAGCTTATCGCAAATGTCGTTGGCCACATCGGCCATATCGAAATGTTTAGTCTCACTGCCAATTCGAGCGTAAAAAACAATGTGCAACAATAGGTCACCCAATTCATTTTTGACCTCCATGAGATCGTTGTCCAGAATGGCCTCACCCAACTCGTAGGTTTCTTCAATCGTAAGGTGACGCAATGTTTGAATGGTCTGTTTTTTGTCCCACGGGCACTGCTCCCTAAGCTCATCCATGATGGTGAGGAGGCGATCGTAGGCTTTGAGTTGGTCTTCTCTCGAATTCATGTTTAAAACTAAAAAAATCCCTTCGTTCAAAGGGATTTAGCGGATAATTTTATTGTAAAGTTATTAAGACTATTCTTCCTCGTCTGCCGTGTTTTCTTCATCTTCAGAAAAATTTGTCATTCCGTTCTTGGTTAACAAATTGTACCACTGAATTACTTTTTTAATATCGCTGGCATACACTCGATCTTCATCATAATCGGGTAGTACATTAAAGAAATATTCTTCGAGCTCGTCCTTAGAAGATTTATGGCTGATCGCCTCTCCACCATTTTCTTTTTCGGAGATCTTTGTGAACACCTCTCGCAATGGAACCTCTTCAGTGAGGGTATAAATGGCTATTTCAGAAAGTAAACTCACATTTTGACGAGTACTCACCGTGATCTTTTTCCCATCGGCAAGAGATTCTGCCAATAAGCCAGAACGAGTTTGGGTTTTTAATTGGTATAATCCCGGTTTTCCTGAAATGGATAATATTTTTTCTAAGCTCATAGTTGTAACGCCCTATTTTATGGCGTGCAAATATCTAAGGTTGTGATTTTAAATCCAAGCGGATTAACGTTTCTTTTTGGCATTGGGGAATCGCATTCTGTAATCCACAGATATTTTGCCTTTGGAGATATTTGAAAGCTTTCCTTTAATCAAACGTTTTTTTAGGGCCGAAAGTTTATCGGTAAATAAAATTCCTTCAATGTGATCGTATTCATGCTGAATGATTCGCGCCACCATTCCATCGAAGGTTTCGGTGTGCTTTTTAAAGTTCTCATCCCAGTATTCGAGCGTAATCGTATCCTGTCTGAAAACATCCTCGCGAACATCCGGAATGCTCAGGCAACCCTCGTTAAAGGCCCACTCATCTCCGGTTTCGTCAACGATCTTTGCATTGATAAAAACGCGCTTGAAAGTAGCGCAAAATTCACGTTCCGCTTCCGAAAGATCGTCGTCATCTTCAAAGGGGGATGCATCTACCATAAAAAGTCGGATAGGCAATCCCACTTGTGGAGCTGCCAGGCCAATCCCGTGTGCCTCGTACATGGTTTCGAACATATTCTCGATCACTTCGTCCAACTTCGGGTAGTCCTTGGTGATTTCCTTTGTTTTTTTCCGAAGAATGGGGTCTCCGTATGCAAGTATGGGGTAGATCATTTTAATTTTTCTTACTATTATTTTTGCTGCAAATAACTTTGCAGAAGGATCGTGGCACTTATCTCATCGACCAAGGCCTTGTTCTGCCGTTGTTTCTTCTTAAGTCCGCTATCGATCATGGTTTGAAATGCCATCTTACTCGTAAATCGTTCATCCATGCGTTGGAGAGGAATCGTTGGGTTTGCTTCTGAAAATTTCGTTATAAATTTCAGAATTGCGCCTTCCACCTCCGAAGGACTACCATCCTTCTGCTTGGGCTCTCCCACTAGCACCAACTCCACATTTTCTTCAGAAAAATAATGAGTTAAAAATGGTAGCAATTGGCCGGTTTCCACGGTAGTCAATCCCGAAGCAATGAGCTGCAGTTCGTCGGTAACTGCAATTCCAGTGCGCTTGGTTCCATAATCTAATGCGAGTATTCTTGGCATTTCGGGTGCAAAAATACGGCATTGTTTTATACTATACTAATGTCACTTCGAGTGTTTTTCTTGAAAACCAGAAGGTTTGAAAGAAAAATATATCGAGAAGTGGTCCTTACCAAATTGATGGCTGCAAAACCTTCTCGATACATTTTTATATTTTGATCCATTCAAAATATAAAAACACTCGAAGTGACAATTGCAAACGGACGAACTTAATTATCTTTGCCGTAAATAAAACTTCATGGAAGAACTCCAACAAATCATCAATACCGCCTGGGAAGATCGCTCTCAACTTAAAAATCCGGAAACTATCAATGCCATTCGCGAGGTGGTCCGACTTTGCGACGAAGGCGAATTACGATGTGCACAACCCACCGAAAACGGTTGGCAGGTGAACGAATGGGTAAAGAAAGCCGTGGTATTGTATTTTCCTATTCAAAAAATGGAAACCATGGAGGCCGGTATCTTTGAATATCACGATAAGATTCCGTTGAAAAAAGGATATGAGGCCAAAGGAATACGCGTGGTGCCCCATGCCGTGGCTCGTTATGGAGCTTATATTTCAAAAGGGGTGATCATGATGCCCAGCTATGTGAATATTGGGGCCTATGTGGACGAAGGTACCATGGTAGACACCTGGGCGACCGTAGGAAGTTGTGCACAAATTGGCAAGAATGTACACCTTAGCGGCGGGGTAGGAATTGGAGGCGTTTTGGAACCCCTACAAGCGGCTCCCGTCATCATAGAGGACAACGCATTTATTGGTTCCCGTTGCATCGTTGTGGAAGGAGTTCGAGTAGAATCTGAAGCCGTTCTAGGTGCCAATGTTGTGTTAACTGCCTCGACCAAGATCATTGATGTAACCGGTGACACTCCCGTCGAGATGAAAGGCCGTGTGCCATCCCGTTCAGTGGTGATTCCGGGAAGTTATACCAAAAAATTTCCTGCTGGCGATTTTAACGTACCCTGCGCCCTAATTATTGGAACTAGGAAGGAAAGCACCAATAAGAAGACCTCGTTGAACGATGCGCTGCGCGAGTACGATGTGGCGGTTTGATTAGGGATTAGTTGTTAGGATTTAGTGGTTCGTTCTGTTGCATTGTAAAAATTAACTACTGCCAACTGCTACTGATTACTGCCTATTGCCCACTGAACACTGAACACTACTGCCGCTTCTTCCGTCTCAGCTTCTTCGCATTCACTTTTTTCTGAAATTTCCGACTGTAATACGTCATCAGTCGATGGGTATTCTTTTCGGTACGGTCGTATAAGTCGGCGTAGGTAGGTGCCATCACATCGATCATTCCTTTGGACAACCACATCCGGCGGAAATTAAGCATCCGTTTGTTGAAGTCCATGTTTTCAAAACGCATCCGATTGAGATCGATGAGATAGAAATCATACTTACCCGAGGTCGTTTCTTTGATCAATGTGTTTCCTGGGGAATGGTCCAAAAAATTTATGTTATTTTCATGGAGTTGAAAGGTAAACGCAGCAAATTGACGCAGGATCTCATCTCGATTGGGAAACTTAGGATTGTGATTTAATTTTCTGAAATCGAAATCGTATTCCAAATGTTTACTCACATAAAAGCTATGCTGCAGACCCACGCCGAAACTTTCGGAGTAGGCCACCGGGAAAGGAGTGTTGAGTTCTAACTCAATTAATTTTTGAGCGTATTCGAAGGAACGTTTCGCCTTACTCTTCCGAAGAAATTGATACACCAACCCCTGAAAGAAATTTGGGTTCTTAAAACGTTTTACATTGAAAACTTCTCCATCGATCTCCACCTTTTTGATGGTGTTGCGGTCGCCTTTTACAACATAATCGCCTACCGTATCAAAATGCCGCAACACCTCTCTTATTTGAGCAGATCTGTCAGTATAATTGGGATGGACCACAAAAGTTTCCTTCATTTTAAATTTTAATTACCTTCAAAAAAAAGATACCTTGCGAAGGTAAAGGATATGGAGAAAATTTTGGTCATACAAAACAAAAGAATTGGCGATGTTCTCATCGCTTCGGTCTTGGCCAATAACCTAAAACTCATCTTTCCCAACAGCCATATCACCTATTTTGTATACGATTATACGGCCGGGGTTTTGGAGCAAAACTTGAATATTGATAAAGTGATCCTATCAAAGGACAAGGAGTTAAAAAAACTTTCTGTTTTATGGAAAACCATTCGGCAGATCCGAAAGGAGCGCTACGATATAATTTTGGATCCCTATGCAAAATTTCAAAGCCGATTAATGTGTTTGTTTTCCAAAGCACCTATCCGACTCGGCTTCAAACGCGCCAATAAAAACTTAAATCTGCCTTATTATACACAAGCTGTTCCTTACATCGAAAAGGTGACTCAACCTTGTGGAAAGGCCATTGAAGATCGCATCAATATGCTCCAACAGGCATTTTCACTTCCTAAACCGGATTATCGCTACAAGATCTTTTTAACCGAAGAAGAACAGAACTATGCAAAGATTGATCACCTTAAAAAACCAGTCATCATGTTGGGGGTGCTTGGAAGTTCGCCAAACAAATCATTGCCCTACGAATACACGGCACAGCTCATCGATTTTATTGCAAAAACTTATGATGCTTCCCTCCTATTTAACTACGCCCCCCACCAGAGAGAAGAAGCCAAAAAAATCTACGAACTCTGTACGCACAGGGACCAAATCCACTTGGATATCTACGAAGATTCCATTCGTGGCTTTATTACATTGATGAATAAATGCGATCTGTTGGTTTCCAATGAAGGCGGTAGTGTACATATAGCCAAAGCGCTTGATAAACCTACCTTTACGATCTATTCTCCATATATTGAAAAGTCACATTGGAATAGTTTTGAAGACGGATCCACGCACGACTCGGTTCATTTGTTGGAAGAAAAACCGGATCTATTCGAAAACTATAGCCGCGACGAGCGCAAAGAGATCGAAAAAGACCCGGCAACGATGTATTTGGAGCTCACCCCTGCAATGATCCTCACCAAATTACGCCCTTTTCTGGCTCATCATTTTAAAAACACAACGGTATGAATCTATTGGATAAATTTCATCATTGGCGTAGGAAGCGACGTTGGAACAAACAATACCGTAGTGGCCGCTGGGAAAGTCTCAAAAGTGAATTGGAAGCCAAACGGTATCATCAGATCATCGATTATATGAAGGAATTTGCACCCACCAATCCGGCTATATTAGACATTGGCTGTGGAGATGGAGTGTTGAACCGACGTATGGACGGATTCGAATACGCATACTTTTTAGGCGTTGATTTCTCTTCGGTTTCTATCGATAAGGCAAAGGCGCAGCAATTTCCGAAGTCGGAGTTTTTAGCCGAGGACGCTATCAAATTCCAGCCACAGCGTAATTTCGATGTTATTGTGTTCAATGAAGCCTTTTATTATATCCCGGATTCAGAAAAAAACAAAGTACTCAATCGAATGTTGGCGCACCTCACTCCAAATGGTATTCTAATCTCCTCCATTTTTAGAGAAGGTACCGGCTGCTGGGAATATTTTAAGGAAAACCCGAAGCTGAAAGAACTGGCATTCACTACGGTTCACACCAAAAAAGAACAGACGTATTGGAAGATTGGGGTTTATCAGAAGGGGTAGTATGGTAGTCTTGTAGTGTTGTAGTTGAAACACCAACTAGTTAGTTATTAATCATCCTTCGGGCCTTTCACGATTCCGTGTTCCGTCCATTTCTTTTTTTCGTCTTTTACGGCTTTCCGGATGGCGAGATTCTTATCCAGCGATTCCTTTGTTTTATAGCCACGAGCGTGATCCAAATGCAATACAATTGCTTTGTGACGGATCTGCTTCGGTTTTAATCCAAAATTTTCCAGTCGCTCCCCCAACTCCCGATCCGGACCGCCATATTGCATACGTTCGTCGTATCCATTGATGGCAAGAAGATCCTCTTTCCAGGCAGACGAATTGCAATTATTGAAACTGGCATTGGTAGGTGTGATTAGATCCAACAGACTCGCAAGTGCGGGACCGCTATTTAATTTCAAGGCTTGGGTGCCTTTTAAGGTGTCTTGTTGCTTCAGCCATTTTACATCGAAGCATCGCTCCGTTCTTATATCGTCTTCGTCGATCACCTCACTGGTCTTCATGGGCAATTTGCAATATCCCCCCGATAAAAAATACCCTTCTTCCGCAAATTTTGCATGTACTTCGACAAAATCCTTTCTGGGAATACAATCCCCATCGGTAAAAAGAATATAAGGATGCTGTGCCTCCTCAATAGCGATATTCAAGATGCGTTGTCGTCGATATCCCTCGTCCTCATGCCATAAATGGCGAAGCGGCACCGGATAGTCTTCCCGAAATGAATCGATCAGCGCCTTGGTGGATTCCCTCGAACCATCATCGGCTACGATCACTTCGTAGTTGTTGTAGGTCTGATATTTATATCCCTCCAGCACCTTTTGAAGCCACTCTTCCTTATTATAGGTGCTTACTATCACCGTGATTCCCAGACTATCCAATATCATAAATTTAATTGCGCCGCAAAGGTACGCTACTTTTTTCTTAAAAAGAAAGCGGCCTGATCTCCTCTACCTGCCTTGTTGAGTTTATTCGCCTTTCTTTGACCGGAGTACTTTAATAGTTTTCGTTTTAGTGAAGCCCATAAACCTTTTTCTTTTTTTACTGAAAGCGAAATATCTCTTAGGTATTTTTCACTTCCAATAAACTGAAAGTGATTGGAATCATATACCACCTTTTCCAGTTTCATTTGTGACTCCTCCGTGAGTAGTTCCATACTTGTTATAGAATGAAGAAAGAAATGGCGTGGCGCATCCAATTGCACCCAATGTTCCTTATAATGCTCCCAGGCGTATGAAGAAACCGTTGGAATTCGTATAATACATACACCATTGGGAGTCAAAAGATCAAAGATCTTTGCCAAATTTTCTTTCGGATTGGCTAAATGCTCAAAGGCATGATGAAACGTTATAATATCCCAGGAACTCGTGATATCAAAAACGTCACAATTTTTTACAGTCAGGCCGTTGTCATATTCTATGGTTTCAGAAATATAGGGATCACAGCCCAAAACGTTCTCAAAACCTACTTCGGCCAGGGGATATAAAAAATTTCGGCCATTACCGCAGCCCACGTCCAATATGCGAGTGCTTTTGGTAACTCCCAAGCCTTCCAATATTTTGTACTCCTTTATTCCGAAGAAACTATTAAAAATACCCCTGCCTAGAATTGCATTTCGGTACTGAAACTTTTTGATTCTGCCTTCGAATCCGTTGAACTTTTTTCCGTCATATTTCCCGAAACTGTAATAATTAGCCGGATAATAGGCAGACATATCTTCCGGAATCTCGTTGATTTGAAGGCAACCGCAATTGGCGCACTCTAAATAGTCAAAAGTCTCTCGTAAGCCATACATCATTTCCTTCGCGGTATAAGGTATGTTGTTTTGTACATTACCGCAGATGCGGCAGCCAGTTTGAGTTGCAATAAATGAGGTCACAGACGATTTTGAATTATAGGCATGCAAAGTGCCAAAGATAAAGTTATTTCCTAAGTTTGTGCCGTGGCAACTCTATCCGTCATCATACCCACTGTTAATGAGGAAGTATACCTCGAGGCCGCCCTGCGTTCTGTTCGATTTGCCGATGAGATCATCGTGGTAGATTCATACAGCACCGATGAAACAGCGGAGATCGCTCTCAAATACGCTAACCAGTTTTTACAACGGAAGTTTGATAATTTTTCGAATCAGAAGAATTATGCTCTCGAACATGCAACCAGCGAATGGATTCTCTTTCTGGATGCCGATGAACGCATTACGTATCCCCTTCAGATAGAGATCAAAAAAGCCATAGAAAGTGAAAAACATGGGGGATACAAACTGCAATTCCCACATTTTTTTATGAACCGATTCCTATATCATCACAGCAATAAAGTGCTTCGGGTGGTCAAAAGAGAAGGGGCACAATACAGCGGTTTGGTGCATGAAAAGTTACATTGCGAAGGAAGTATAGGACTTCTCAAAAATCCGGTCTTGCATTTTACCTACAAAGGCTTGGATCATTATATTCAAAAACGGGAACGCTATGCTTGGTTTCAGGCGGAGCAACTTCAGAAAAAAGGAAAAAAAGCCAATCTCTTCCTGCTGTTCTTCAAACCCACCTATCGGTTTTTTAGCTCTTACATCCTAAAAGGCGGTTTTAAAGATGGAATTCCGGGACTTACGGTTGGCGCTATCAATGCTTATGGGGTGTTTTCAAGATATGTGAAATTGATGTTACTCAATCGAGGGATGAGATGACTTGTCACTTCGAGTGAATTTGTAAGCGTTAGCTTTCAAATTTGTATCGAGAAGATATAAATTGACTCATACTTTCTTCTCGATACGATCCGCCTGGTGCGGATCACTCGAAGTGACAAGCAATTTAAATAATCTTCCCATATTTTATTTTCCTCCCAAACTTCTTCAATTCCCACTCCCCTTTTACATCGATGCGCTCAATTTCATAGGGATTCTTAAACGGAAAGCGATTCAGTCGATTACCAATGCGCAGTCCGTATGTAAATTGGTTGTCCTTTAAATGCTGAATAAAATGTGCCTTCTCGGGATTCTTCCGAGGAAATTTTCCGTAGGGATACGCTAAAAATGATCCAAGTGGCAGGGCATTTTCCGAAGCGGTCGCAAAGGCTTTCTGCGTATCTGCTTCAATGGCTGCAGGTGTTAGGTGGGTGTATTTTTGATGGGCATAGCTGTGGTAGGCCAATTCGATTAGAGTAGGATCCAGAGATCGTAACGATTCGGTATCCATGATGGGTTCGGTCTCGGCATTCCACACATCTTCCTTCCCCAGATATTGTAATGGGATAAAAAAGGTGGCTTTTAAGTTGTATTTCTGAAGTAGAGGTAGTGCTAATTCTAACTGACTCACATATCCATCGTCAAAGGTGATAACGATATTTTTTTTCTTCGGAAGGATACTTAGATCCGCCAACTCCGAAAGATGGTAGGTACGAAAATCTTGTTCAGCCAAAAACTGAAACTGCCGTTTCAACTTTTCGGTCGAGATCGTCAACCCCTCGCTGGTCGTGGCGGAGATCTTATGATACATTAAAATGGGCAGCTTTGGCACAGATCATTCAGAATTAATCCTTGTAAAATTATTACTTTTACGCTAACAAATTACAACACTTGGACAACACCCTAAAAATAAGTGCCTTGGCCATCACCTTGAATGAAGCCGAAGTCATCGAAACTTTTATCCAAAGTTTGTGGTTTGCCCACGAGATCATCATCGTTGATTCCTATAGTACGGACAAAACAGTCGAATTGGCCACTCAATTCGATAAAGTAAAAGTGGTCCAACGAAAATTCGATAATTTTTCCGACCAAAAAAATTACGCCATCGCTCAGGCAAGTAATGAATGGGTGGTGTTTTTTGATCCCGATGAGGAAGTCACCCAACTCATGTCTAAAGAAATTTTGGCGACCCTAAAAGACCCAAAGGCTATCGCATATTTTGTAAAACGGGAGCTGTATTTTATGGGAAAAAGGATCAAATACAGTGGATTTCAAACCGATTGGGTCATTCGTCTCTACCATCAAGATCACTGTAGCTATGACGGAAATTTAGTACACGAAACCCTACATGCCAACGGTACGACCGCAAAGTTAAAAACTCGATTACCTCACCACACCTATAAAAGTTTCGACGATTATACCGGTAAATTGCACCGCTACAGCGCCTTACAGGCAAGAATGTTGTACGATAAGGGGAAGAAACCACATTTATTTCATTTTTTATTCAGACCTTTTTATAGATTTTGGCACCAATATATCCTCCGATTGGGGATTCTGGATGGCAAAGAGGGCTTTATTTTGGCCTACATTAACGCATTTTCGGTGTTTAAACGCTATGTGAACCTATGGCTATTGTACCGAAAGATCAACTAAAAGAAAAATGACCAACACCGAAACATTACCTGAACAAAATTACGGGCTACCTGCATTTCTATATATCGCTTCGATAGGACTGGAAAGGGCAGGTTATTATGGCCTTCGCGCCATACTTATACTCTATATGATGAGTGATATTCTTTACATGGACCAAGGAGTAGCTCTCTCCATTTATAGCATCTTAGCTACCGTGATCGTATTCACTCAAATTCTTGGGGGAGTCGTTGGGGATTTGATATTAGGCAACCGGAACACTGCCTTTCTTGGTGGGGTGATTCAGGCTATAGGTGCTTTTGTGCTTTGCATACCCTCTGTGGTTACCCTTTATATTGGAGTGGGTCTAATCTCATTAGGGTCGGGTTTATATTCACCTAATGTTCTTGCAAATTTTGGAAAGCTTCACGCTGGCAGGGAACGCAAAATGGACAGTGGCTATACCCTGTTCTATACCTCGCTTAACTTAGGAGCTTTCCTGGGTGTCTTGCTCATTGGAGCGTTAGCCAATATTAATTTTATGTTTGGCTTTCTTGCGAGTGGAATTTTGATCCTGGCCGGGGCGGTGCTGTTAATCCTCGTTCAAACAAAATCGTTGGAAAAGCTTACTATTAAGAGCAAAAACACGCTTTCGAATCAAGCAATTTTAGTGATTATTGCCATTATCCTTTCTTCCCTATTTTGGGGAGTATATGAATTGGGAGGGTCCTTTAAATATTTTGCGCTACAGGATCTAATCGGCGAACTTGATAGTAGCTTATCGTTCGGTTTGCTTGAGGGTATTAGTAATTCATTTTTGATTATTGTGGGTGTTATTGGAGTGATCGTTTGGTGGTTCTCCTATGTCAACCGATTTATAAAACTTGGAATTGGATTTATTGCGGGCGCGCTCGCCTTTGTTTTATTCCTGCTTTTACCCGAAACAGGTGCTTTTTCCAGATTAGCGATTTTTTTAGTGTCGGTGTTGCTACTAGGTATCGCAGAGATTGGAATCGCTCCTACTATAAATTCTATTATCGCTACGAATACCAACTCAAAGTATCTGGCCATTGTATTTAGTGTAGTCTTTCTTCCCGTCCGACTCTTATACTACCTCAACTCATTGTTTGCCCAATACAACTACGACCGACCGCTTTTAGGGGTTACCATTGGCTGTATACTTCTATTTGTGGTTGGTGCAGTGATTCTGGTTGGTTACTTTGTGATTAAAAATAATAGTAAACCCTCCGTGACCTAGCCAATTTGAAGAACCTCATGAAGCAGCTCTTTCTCGAATCTCACAACTTAAAAAATACCTTTTCCGGGTTTGGTCAGTTCAATTACCATTTGATTAAAGCACTGTCGCAACAAGATTTGGGAGATATAAAGATCACGATCAACGCCAAGCGACCGGCCAAGTGGAGAGAAGAATTTGGATCGGTTTTTAATTATAGTAGGTACAAATCGATCACCAGACACAAACCCTTCAGAATAAAGAAAAAATACGATCTATGGCATTGCCTGAATCAGAATATCAAGATCGAACCCTACTACGATATTCCCTATCTACTTACTGTACATGACATCCATTTTATGACCGAAGGCTCTCCGGGAATCCAGGATAAACTCATGGATAATTTTAGAGAGAAACTGGCTCGAGCCTCTGCAATAGTTTACATAAGTGAATTCGCCAAAAACGATACCAACGCTCATTTCAAAGTGCCTGATATTCCGCAGCACGTCATCCACAATGGCAATACCATAACAGATATTACGATTCCTGCACAATACCTCCCAAAATCGATATCAAATAGGCCGTATCTTTTTTCGATCGGGGATTTTACCGAACGTAAAAATTTTATCGCTTTGGTAGAAATGCTCGATTTTCTTCCCGACTATAACCTGATCCTGGCCGGTCAAAACACATCATCTTATGCCGAAAAACTTAGGGCCAGAGTCGACGCTCTGGGTCTGAGTGAGCGGGTCTTGATGCCGGGAAAGATCGAGGACTTGGATAAATTGTACTACCTACAACACTGTGAAGGTTTTGTATTTCCTTCACTTCGGGAGGGATTTGGGATACCGCCTATTGAAGCCATGCGATTTGGGAAGCCGGTTTTTATTTCGAATAATACGTCCTTGCCTGAAATTGGTGGTGACCACAGCTTCTACTGGGACCATTACGAACCCCAATATATGGCGAAGGTTTTCGAACAAGGCATGGCAAAATATCAGGAAAATCCTACCTTCTATCAGGATTGGTATGTGACCCGCGCACAAAGTTTTAGTTGGGACAGTACGGCGAAACTGTATCTCAAAGTGTATAAAAGTATTTTAACCTAAGTTTGCTGTATGCACGAGGTTGCCGTCATTATTATTAACTACAATTCGACCGACTATACACTCGAATGTATTGAATCCGTTCGAAATAAAACTAGTGATAAACTCTCCTATCAAGTGATCGTGGTGGATAACAATTCGGAGATTGATGAATACGAAAAGTTAAAGCATAATTTTCCCAACCAAACGAACATAACTTTGCACAGAAGCGACCTCAACACCGGATTTGGAGGTGGAAATATGTTTGGAGCGCAATTTGCAGATGCTCAATATCTTTTGTTTCTGAATAATGACGCCCTGCTGTTGAACGATTCGCTGTCGATCCTAAAAAAGTTTATGGAGGAGCACCCCAATGTGGGCGTCTGCACCGCTCAAAATTACGATCAACACCATAAACTTGTGCCCTCCTTCGATCATAACAAAGGGTTGCGAAGATTGGTTTTTGGAAGGGGACTTCTGGAAAAATTAAACCCAAAGAAATATCCAAAACGCAAAAAAGAATACAGCCATCCCTTACAAGTGGACTGGGTGAATGGGGCCTTCCTGTTTTTCAGAAATAAAGCTTTCCAAAAAATTGGCGGTTTCGACACCAACATCTTTCTTTATTTTGAAGAAATGGACCTCTGCCATCGTCTACAAAAAAACGGTTATAGTACCATGTTGGTCCCGGAAGCAAAGATCCTGCATTATCAAGGGGTGAGCATTGGAAAATCCCGCGCCATCAATATGGAAGCATATCTCAGTTACCTGCACATTCTCAAAAAAAACTACGGTTGGGGAAAGTACCTCTTAATAAAAGTCTATTTATCTTTGGTGCTGTTATTGAAGCCCAAGAAATGGTATCTATTATCGACCGTACTCTTCGGAAATATTCGGAGAGATTCCCTCAGGCAAAAGCAATTACCACGCATTTATGAAGACTGAAATTGAACAAGCTGTTGCCGTTTTAAAAAAAGGTGGTCTCATTCTTTACCCGACGGATACCGTTTGGGGTATAGGTTGTGATGCTACCAACCAAAAGGCTGTTGATAAGATATTTCAGCTTAAAAAGAGAAACGAAAGTAGCGCCCTTATCTGTCTGGTTAACGATCTCAAAATGCTCGAAATGTATGTGGAATCGATTCCCAATGCCGCTTACGACATTATAAAATATGCCCAACGCCCAACAACGATTATCTATGATACTCCTATTCGAGTGGCATCTAATCTTGTCGCAAGCGACAATTCCCTTGGGATACGGGTGATCAAAGAAAAGTTTTGCGAACAGTTGATCCGTTCCTTTAGAAAACCCATTGTATCCACATCGGCCAATATTAGTGGTGATTCTACCCCAAACAACTTTCAAGAAATAAGTGCGGAGATTTTGGAAGGCGTGGACTATATTGTAAATTTGCAGCCTGGCAAAAATGCCGGAAAACCATCGGCGATCATCAAGCTAAAAAGTGATGGTACGGTGAAGATCATTCGGGAGTAAGTTATGCTCGATAGTATCTGACAAGACCGGATAATTCAGTATTAAAAAACAAGCTTTTCAAATCTCGTGGATCAACCAAACTACAAATCGGCTTTAGAAGACAGCATCTTTCGTACGATCAGCGAGGCCAGCAAAAAATTGTACTTGGAGAGCTATGTGATTGGTGGATTTGTTCGGGATCATATTCTGAAACGCGGAGATGCCAAGGACATAGATATCGTTACAGTAGGAAGCGGGATCGCTCTGGCAGAAGAAGTTGCAAAAATGTTACCCGGCCGTCATAAGGTGTCTGTTTTCAAGAATTACGGAACGGCCATGATCAAAAGTGGCGATTTGGAACTGGAATTTGTAGGTGCGCGAAAGGAATCGTATCGGGAGGAAAGCAGAAATCCGGCTGTGGAGAACGGTACGCTAGAAGATGACCAAAACAGACGCGACTTCACCATCAATGCACTGGCACTTAGCCTGGACGAAAATACCTTTGGAAACCTCCTCGACCCATTCAAAGGGGTAGATGACTTGAAGAAAAAGATCATTCGGACGCCGCTAGACCCTGACATTACTTACAGTGATGACCCCCTCCGAATGCTACGCGCAATCCGTTTTGCTACCCAACTTAACTTCAGAATAGAAAAAGAATCCCTTGAGGCCGTCACCCGCAACGCTCATAGGATCGAGATCATTTCCAAGGAACGCATTGTGGACGAGATCCATAAGATCCTAGCCGCTCCTGTTCCATCGATTGGGTTTACGCTCTTGCATGAAACGGGATTATTGAAACCTATTTTCCCTGAATTGGTGGCTTTGGAAGGCATCGAAGAAAAAGAAGGGCAACAGCATAAAGACAACTTCTGGCACACCCTGGAAGTGGTCGATAATATTGCAAAAACCACCGATAACTTATGGCTTCGCTGGGCTGCATTGCTGCACGATATTGGGAAGGCTCCAACCAAGCGCTTCGATAAAAAAGTAGGATGGACCTTTCATGCACATGAATTTGTGGGTTCTAAAATGGTCTATAAATTGTTCAAACGATTGAAAATGCCGTTGAATGAAAAGATGAAATTCGTTCAAAAAATGGTAATGATGAGTTCCCGACCCATCGTTTTGGCAACCGATGTTACAGACAGCGCGGTTCGTCGTCTGGTCTTTGACGCCGGAGATCATGTGGATGATCTCATGACCTTATGTGAGGCCGATATTACCACTAAAAATCCGAATCGCTTTCAAAAATATCACAATAACTTTCAGAAAGTGCGAAACAAGATCGTTGAAGTGGAAGAGCGGGATCATATTCGTAATTTCCAACCTCCGGTAAGTGGTGAAGAGATCATGAAAACCTTCGGATTAAAACCTTGCCGTGAAATAGGAATCATCAAAGACGCTATCAAGGAGGCCATTTTGGAGGGAGAAATACCCAATGAATACGAAGCGGCCAAGGACTATATGCTTAAAAAAGGTGCGGAAATAGGACTCGAAGTCGTAAAATAAATTATGTATAGAAAATCGGTAAAAATTGCGTTGATCCTAGTCTATTTGGTAATAATTGCCGGGGCGATGGTGCGCATGACGGGCTCAGGAATGGGCTGTCCGGATTGGCCCAAATGCTTCGGATATTATATACCGCCTACAGATGCTTCGGAATTGGCCTGGGCCCCACAACGGGCATTTAAAAAAGGACAAGTGATCATTGTTGATGAAACGCTAAAAGTTGCTGCGTCGCACTTTACTACTTCTTCAACATACGAGGAAAGTAATTGGACCTCATACACCAAGCATGACTACGCGACTTTCAATGTTTGGCACACCTGGATCGAATATATCAACCGGCTTCTGGGAGCGCTTTCGGGGCTGGCAATTTTGGTAATGGCAGCGTTGTCTTTCAGAAAATGGAAGCAAAGAAAACGGATCACCTACTTGTCTGTTGCAAGTGTCTTTCTAATTGCATTTCAGGGCTGGTTAGGTGCGACGGTGGTCTATTCGGTATTGGAACCGGTAAAGATCACCATCCACATGGTCATGGCGTTGGTCATAGTTGCCGTACTGCTTTATCTACTGTATATGGCCGTAGAACGAAAGGGTAAGTTGATCACCACCAAAGCCTTTCGCGGAACTTTGCTGATCGCGATGGTACTCACGCTTATGCAGATCATTTTAGGCACACAGGTACGCCAATATGTGGATGATAGTGTAACGGCCTTTGGATATGAAAACAAGGAAGCGTGGTTGGCCTACCCCAATCTTACCTTTTATATACACCGAACCTTTTCATTTTTTGTGCTGTTCGTAAATGGAATGTTGTGGTATTGGAGCAGGAAGAAAGGATATGGACTCAAAAAATACACCTATGTAATGGCTCTTATTTTTGCTGAAGCTCTTACCGGAATAGCCATGTATTACTTCGATTTCCCGTTTCTATCGCAGCCATTACATTTGGTCATCGCGGCTTTACTATTCGGACTTCAATTTTATGTAGTTTTAGAGGTTTTTCAGAAGGGCAAAATGGCAGAAACTTCGTAACTTTGCCCCTTTGTTTGATGAAGCTAATAATAAGAAGGCGACATCCTAATTTTTAACAAATGATCTACCGATTTAGAGTGATTCTGGACGCTCACGAAGATGTGTTTCGGGATATAGAAATAGAAGCTGCTGCCACCCTGGAAGATTTGCATAATTCCATCACCCAATCGTTTGGTTTTGCAGGACAGGAAATGGCCTCTTTTTATATAAGTAATGACTTGTGGGAGCAAGGCGAAGAGATCGCTTTGTTTGATATGAGTGAGACACCCGGGGGGATTCGCGTGATGAATGAAACGTCCATCGATGACGTTACCCATGAGGAGCAAACAAAGCTAATTTACGTTTACGATTTTCTAAATTTGTGGACCTTTTTAGTCGAATTGGCCGAAGTAGCCGATCGTGAGGAAGGTAAAACCTATCCTAATTTAATGTTTGCTCATGGGCAAATACCCGAAGAAGCCCCCGAAAAAGAGTTTGTAGCCGACAATGAGGGTGACGAAGATGAAGATGAATACGGCCTTGACCCCGAGGACTATGACAACCTAGACTTTGACGAAAACTGGAACTAATTCGGTTGTCGCCGCTATTCTACCAGTTCCTAACCCTTAACCCCTAACTCCTAACTCCTAACTCCTAACTCCTAAATCTAGCATGATCAACCTTTACAATGCCCAAATCAATTCATTATCCATTCACCGTGTGGGAAACAAAAGCAGAAACGAAGGATTATTTCTTTCTACCGCGCCCTACCAAATGGACGATGAGATCACTCCATTATTAAAAGAATTTTTTCTGAAGCCATTTCGGGATAAAGAAGAGAATTACTTTCAGTTTACACACGATACCGATCTGGAGTTTCACGAACTGTTCAATCTGGTTTTTGAAAGTTTCGAGGATCCGTCCACAATCCATGAACAGAGTAAAAAGATCACGCGGCATTTATTCGATCAATCCGTACATCCGCATATTAAAAATGGAGAAGTCTATGTGGCCTACTTAGAAAATCTTCAGATAGATAATGAAAAGGTAGATGGGATTGGGATCTTTAAGTCGGAGATCAAACAAGACTTTCTTCAATTCACTGAAGGTGATCAGCAACTCGACGCCTTATTACAACAAGGGGTTAACTTAAATAAATTGGACAAAGGTGCCCTCATCTTCAACACGAAGAAGGAAGAAGGGTTTAAGGTGCTTTCGGTAGATAGCAACCGTTACGATGCACGTTATTGGTTGGAAAGTTTTCTGGGAGTTGATGCTTCCACCGATGATAATTTCTACACCAAAAAGTACTTAAAATTCTGTCAGGATTTTGCAAAAGACGTAGTCCTGCCTGCCGAAGACAAAAAAGAAGAGGTGTTGTTTATGAATAGAGCAGTGAATCATTTTGCGAAAAACGATCTGTTCGAAGAATCCACCTTTATGAATGAGGTGATCGACAATCCTGACCTTATGCCCGAATTCAGAAATTACAAAACCGAACAGGCGCCCAAATACAAGATCGAAGACCTTACCTCTTTCCCTATTGCCAATACTGCGGTCACGGCAGCTCGAAAAAAGATCAAGAATGTGATCGAACTAGACACCAATATTCAAATAAAACTAGACTTCATCAATCCCGAAAGTGCCGAGCGTTTTGTGGAAAAAGGATGGGACGAGGAGAAGCAGATGTATTATTATTTGGTGTATTTTAACAAGGAACAAAAGTCCTAAAAATTGATATTGTAACAATTTTGGGCGGTGTTCGTCGTATTACTATCTAATCACCAAAATTCTATTTTGTGGAATCCATACTCACGATTAACAATCTCACCAAGAAATTTGGACCAATAACTGCGGTCAAAGATCTTTCCTTCACCATCGAAAAAGGCAATGTTTACGGCATCCTGGGACCTAACGGTAGTGGGAAATCCACCACGCTGGGCGTGGTCCTAAATGTGGTCAATAAAACCGCCGGCGACTACCACTGGTTTGACGGTAGCGATTCAACCCACAACGCCTTAAAGAAGGTGGGAGCCATCATTGAGCGCCCTAATTTCTATCCCTATATGACGGCAGTTCAAAATTTAAAGTTGGTCTGTCAGATCAAAGGAGTAAGTAACGAAAAGATTCAGGAAAAATTAAAATTGGTGGGACTTTTGGAACGTGCCAATAGTAAATTCAGTACGTTTTCCTTAGGAATGAAACAGCGTTTAGCTATTGCTTCTGCGTTGGTGAATGACCCGGAGATCTTAATTCTCGATGAGCCAACCAATGGATTGGATCCACAAGGAATCCACCAAATAAGAGAGATCATAAAAAAAATTGCAGCCAGTGGAACTACCATTCTATTGGCGTCTCACTTATTGGATGAAGTTGAAAAAGTGTGTACGCATGTGGTGATTCTTCGGAAGGGTATGAGCCTTTATTCGGGTAGTGTTGATGGGATGAACGCCAGTCACGGCTTTATTACCATGCAGAGTGACGATCTGGATAGTTTACGTTCCGCTTTGGAACAAATGGATGCATTTACCAACATCAAACAGGAGGGCGAATCGTTGATCGCCTATTTAAAAAACCCGATGGATGCTTCCGAAGTAAACAAAGCACTCTTTGCCAAAGGAATTTCACTTTCGCGCCTTGAAAAGCGTAAAGAAAGCCTTGAAGAACAATTCCTTGAAATCACCAAAAACAACTAACCGCGATGCTACGATTACTCAATATTGAACTTCAGAAATTAAAATATAACAAGAGTGCCAAGGCCATTTCTATTGTCTATTTTGCGCTCATTTGTTTTATCGCCTTTATCGTTTCCATCGAATTTAATTTTGGTGGAGTGAAATTCAGAGCAGCCGATCAGGGAATTTTCAACTTTCCGTTTATCTGGCACTTTAATGCCTGGATCGCGGCCTGGCTCAAGATATTCTTTGCCGTGGTTATTGTTTCCATTGTAGCCAATGAGTATAGTTATCGCACACTCAAACAAAATTTGATCGATGGCCTAAGCAAAAAAGAGTTTATTACTTCAAAATTTCTGACCGTAGTACTGTTCTCGGTAGTATCGACCATCTTTTTATTTATCGTCTCCCTTATTTTAGGATTGATCTTTTCAGACTACAACGAAATTGGAATCATTTTTAGCGATATGCAGCACATCTTCGCTTACTTTCTAAAACTCATCACCTTTTTTAGCTTTTGTATGTTCCTTGCTTTTTGGGTAAAACGATCGGCTTTTGCGCTCGGTTTTCTGGGTCTTTGGCAGGTGATAGAAGGTCTAATCGCCATTTTATTTCAGTATATACGAGTTAAAACCGACGTAAATTTATTCGAGACGGTGTATAATTTCTTACCGCTCAATGCCATGTCCGATCTCATTGAAGAACCCATTACTCGCTTTGGTGCCGTGCAAAGTGCCGCCAGCCAATTGGGAGAGACCTTTGACACAGGTTATGACGTTCCCATTCGAGCCGTAATCATTTGTACCGTTTGGACCGCACTATTTATCTACTGGTCCTACGCCATCTTAAAGAAACGGGATTTATAAATTTAGACTGTCTTAGCAGGAACTCTCCAATGGGATGAACTAAATATTCGTATATTTAACTATCAATCCATTGCTATGCTTTTACTAAAACGCCAACTCCTGGCATTACTTCTGGTAATTCCTACCTTTTTTTATGGACAAGAAATAGAGTTATTTGAGCAATTCAATGGACGCTACGATTATCTTGCCTTCGGAAATACCCTCAACCTCGCCGAAAACGGTGGTGGTACGGCCTGTGATATTCTTTCGGAATCCAGCGCCGACTTTACCCTCCAAGCAGGACAAACCCTTTTGGCTGCCTATTTGTACTGGGCGGGTTCCGGGACCGGGGATTTTGATGTGACCTTCGCCGGTGTTCCCATTACCGCAACACGAACGTTCAGTTACACACTTCCCAACACAACTTCGGTGTATTTTGGGGCCTTCGCTGAAGTGACCGATATTGTTGCAGTCAACGGAAATGGAACCTATTTATTGAGTGATCTGGATCTGCTGGAAGCTATAGAAACCTATTGTCAAATAAACGGTGGAAATGCCACCAACTTCGGCGGATGGGGCGTCACAGTGGTATACCAGGACGACACACTTCCATTGAATCAGGTAAATATTTTTGATGGTTTTGAAACGGTTTCTGCGGCAAATTCGCAACTCGACATTGAATTGAACAATCTTAACGTACTCGATAATATTGGAGCAAAATTGGGCTTTTTAGCGTGGGAAGGCGATTTGAATATTGCCAATAATGAAACCTTACAGATCAATGGCAATATACTTAGCAATGCTTTAAATCCAGCCGACAATCAATTTAATGGCACCAATAGCTTCACCGGCAATGATCAATTCTTTAACATGGATATCGATTTTTACGATATCGAAAATAACATTCAACCGGGAGATGAAAGTGCTTTGGTTCGGATCACTTCGAGTCAGGATCTGGTGATCATCAATAACGTCATCACTGTCCTCAATACCGAATTGCCCGATGCCACCGTCCAAATTGATCTCATTACCGGAGCCACAGATTGTGGAGATCGTGAGATCACCGCCTTGGATTATACCGTCTTCAACGTCAATAGTACCGCCGTTCTCCCAGCCGGGACACGAGTGGGCTTTTACGCACAAAACCTGTTGATGGACACAGCATTTACTACGGTCGATCTACCCATTGGCGGATCTGAAAGTGGGTCGATTCCACTAACTATTCCGGATGGCATTCCGGCCGATTTTATTCTCAGGGCTTTCGTTGATGACAACATGATGGTGAACGAAACGAACGAAGATAATAATGAGGATAGTGTAGAATTTCATCTGGCAGTTTTTCCGGAGATCATTGGCCTACGCGACCTGGAACTTTGTGACGTGGTTGGATTGGAGTTATTCGATCTCACCGAAGCCACAGGACAGATCGATCCCGAGAATACCATCACCTTCCATCTTACGGAAGCAGACGCCAATAGTGGTGACAATCCCATAACCGATCCGGAAAATTACGAGAATACCTCCAACCCTCAGATCATTTGGGTGCGGGTCGCAAATCCCGACTGTTTTGTCGTTGATAGCTTCCAGATCGAAGTGATTGTATGTCCGCTTCCGGATGCGACAGTCACTATTGACAATGAGATCTTTGCCTGCCGCCAACGGGATCTGATCATTGAATTCACAGTTTATAACACCGAAGGAACCGCTCCACTTCCTGCGGGAACCCCTATTGCATTTTACGCAGATAATGTCTTGATCGGTCAAGCACAGACACAAGCGATCATTCCCATTGCTGGTAGTGAAGCGGCAAGTTTGGAGGTAACCCTTTCAGAAGATATTCCCGATTCCTTTGTCCTACGTGCCATCGTTGACGATATTGGAAATGGAACCGGTATCGTAGAGGAATTGAATGAATTCAATAACCAATTTGACCTGGATATTAATTTTGGAACCATCCCGCCCATTCCTACCCTACCCGATCTGTTGGAGTGCGATGAAGGGCTCGATACGGCAACTTTCGACCTCACCGAACAAAACGAACTGATCTCGACAAGTTCAGGAGATACCATTACCTATTTTATAACATTGGACGATGCAATCGCTAATGTAAACCCAATAGCCGATCCAGAACAATATCAAAATACATCGGATCCACAGACGGTTTACGTACGTCTGGAAAATGAAGTGTGCTTTGCCACCGCTTCGTTCCTGTTAACCACCGAAAATTGTGCGCCCACCATCACTCAGGGAATCTCTCCCAATGACGATGGACTCAATGATATGTTTATTATCAACGGACTCGTAGATGTATTTTTAGATTTTAATCTAAAGATCTACAGTCGCGAAGGGAACCTTATCTACGAAGGCGGAAACGAAGAAGGACTTTGGGACGCTATTCCCAATACCGGATGGCTCCTTCAGAATAAAACCGTGCCGGTAGGAACCTATTATTATGTGCTCGTGCTCAACGATCCTGAATTTCCTGAGGCATTCTTAGGCTTTATTTATGTGAACTACTAGCTCTCAAATTAATAACTAAGCACTTTACAATTTCATACAATTTTAGTTACTTTTATGTTTACTGAATTACATACGTCATGAAAGAAAAGAACACCTATATTTTAGGAACCGATGCCGAAGAATTGCACCGATTAGGGATCCAGCATCAAGTCTGGTCCGAAGAGGCTCAACACGGTTGGAGTCTGGCTAAATTTCGTGCCGGACAAACGTTGCTTGATCTCGGATCAGGGCCCGGGTTTTGTACCAAGGAACTGGCGTATTTGGCGGGTCAGGAGGGCAAGGTAATTGGTGTGGATCTTTCTCCTTCCTATATCGAACATCTTAAACAGATCAAAGAGCTCTACCACCTGAATATTGATCCTGTCTTAGCCAATTTTAACGACATGAAACTAGATCTCAATAGCCTGGACGGAATGTACTGTCGTTGGGCTATGGCCTGGCTTCCCAATCCTAAGGAGATCCTTCAGAAAGTATACGAAGCCCTCAAACCGGGTGGTAAAATGGTGATCCATGAATATTACGACTGGTCCACCCACCAGATCGAACCTAACAAAGCCGGATTGACCAAAGCGATCACCGCCGCACTAAAAAGTTTTAAAGAAAGTGACGGGGAGATCGATATTGGCCGACAATTACCACAAACATTGACCAATATGGGCATGAAGATCAATAACCTGCGTCTCATGTCGAAACTGGCGACTCCGGATAACATCACCTGGCAATGGCCTAAGACTTTTTATAAAAGTTATTTCCCCAGATTGGTGGATCGAGGTTATTTGACTAACGATGACGTTTCCGTAGCATTGAAAGACCTGATGGATTTAGAAAACACGGTGGGAGCGACCATTTGCTGCCCCATCATGATAGAAGTAATCGCCGAAAAATAATGGAACGTCAACTCTGGGTCGATCATGTTTTTAATCTGGGATTGGACCCGGGCTGGGCGCATAACATAGTTTCCCGATTGCAGGACGCCCACGGTAGAATCGAACATATTTGTGCACCTTGGGATGAAGAAATTTTGACTTGGAAATCCAATGACGCCTGGAGCATTAAGGAGCATATAGGTCACTTGATCGATCTGGAACCACTGCACCGAAAGCGATTAAAAGAATTCTCTAATTTTACCTCGGAATTGACCATGGCGGATATGTCGAATGCCGCAACTCAGAAAGCGGATCACAACCAGACACCTTTGAATGACTTGCTCTTGCATTTCTCCGAAGGCAGAGTCGATTTTATCAAAGACTACTTCGACCTTCCGGAGGCATCACTACATCATGAAGCCATACATCCGCGACTCAAAGTTCCCATGAAACCAGTGGATCTCCTGTTTTTTGTTGCCGAACATGACGATCATCACATCACTACGATCAAGGAGATCATTGATAGCAGGATTTTGTAGTTTTTTTATTTCTGAAGGGTACGCACAAAGCTCTTTGCCCTTTCTTCCAATCCGAAATTTATGTAACTTTGTTGGTCTTGTAAAAACCTTGCATGAAATTTGAATTAATATCCGAATTTAAACCCACCGGAGACCAGCCCGAAGCTATTGAAGCTCTGGTGACAGGTCTTAATTCAGGAGAAAAATACCAGACCTTATTGGGGGTGACCGGAAGTGGAAAAACCTTTACGGTGGCCAATGTGATCCGGGAGGTTCAAAAACCAACTTTGGTGCTTGCACACAACAAGACCTTAGCGGCACAATTGTACAGCGAGTTCAAGCAATTCTTTCCTAACAATGCCGTGGAATACTTCGTCTCTTACTACGATTACTATCAGCCGGAAGCCTATATTCCTTCGAGCGGAACCTATATTGAAAAGGACCTTTCCATCAATGAAGAAATTGAAAAGATGCGATTGAGCACGACCTCTTCCCTCCTTTCGGGACGACGGGATGTGTTGGTTGTTGCTTCGGTTTCATGTTTGTACGGGATTGGGAATCCGGAGGAATTTCAACGCAACGTAGTGAGTCTGAACCAGGGTCAGATCCTTTCCCGAACCAAACTACTTCATCAATTGGTACAAAGTTTATATGCCCGTACTGAAGCTGAATTCCATCACGGCCGATTCAGAATAAAAGGAGACACCGTAGATATATATCCCGGTTATGCAGACTTTGCATTTCGGATTCACTTTTTTGGAGATGAAATTGAAGAAATGGAATCTTTTGATCCTAACACCAACGAGGTGATCGAAAAATATGATCAGTTGACCATCTACCCGGCCAATATGTTCGTGACTTCACCGGATGTGCTTCAAAATGCCATCAAAGATATTCAAGATGACCTCATGCGACAAGTGGACTATTTTAAGGAAATTGGTAAGCATTTGGAAGCAAAACGCTTGGAAGAGCGCACCAATTTTGACCTGGAGATGATCCGTGAATTAGGTTATTGCAGTGGAATTGAAAATTACTCTCGTTATCTCGATCAACGTTTACCGGGAACCCGTCCCTATTGTTTACTTGACTTTTTTCCGAAGGATTACTTGATGGTTGTAGATGAAAGTCATGTTTCCGTATCTCAGGTTGGTGCCATGTACGGAGGAGATAGAAGTAGAAAAGAGAACTTGGTTTCCTATGGCTTCCGATTGCCAGCGGCAATGGACAACCGACCCCTAAAATTTGAAGAATTTGAAGCGCTTCAGAATCAGGTGATCTATGTAAGTGCCACTCCCGCTGACTACGAATTGGAAAAAACGGATGGGGTTTATGTGGAACAGATCATCAGACCCACGGGATTGCTGGACCCACCTATTGAAGTGCGTCCGAGTTTGAATCAGATAGACGATCTGTTAGAAGAAATTCAATTGCGTGTCGAGCAGGACGAGCGTGTTTTAGTGACCACACTGACCAAACGAATGGCGGAAGAATTGACGAAATATATGACACGAGTGTCTATTAGATGTCGATACATTCACAGTGACGTTGATACCTTAGAACGAGTGGAGATCATGCAGGATCTGCGTCTGGGCCTTTTTGATGTACTCGTTGGTGTGAATTTATTACGGGAAGGATTGGATCTCCCGGAAGTTTCTCTGGTCGCGATCCTGGATGCGGACAAGGAAGGCTTTTTACGATCGGCACGTTCACTGACTCAAACTGTGGGAAGGGCGGCGCGACATATCAATGGAAAGGCAATCATGTATGCTGATAAGATCACCAAATCGATGCAGGCAACGATCGACGGCACTGAGTACCGCAGAAGTAAGCAGATGGCGTACAACAAAAAAAACAACATTACTCCGACGGCTATTAAAAAATCATTGGAAAATGCATTGACAAAAGCTAAAACAAATGCGTACACCTTTGACACAGCTGCAAGTTTGGCTGCAGAAGATAATGCAGAATATTTGACAAAGCCTCAGTTAGAAAAGAAGATTCGGGATACACGGAAAGCCATGGAAAAGGCTGCGAAGGAACTGGATTTCTTGATGGCGGCTAAATTGCGAGATAAGATCAAAACATTTCAGAAACAACTCATAGAAGTGTAATAACAATGTCTCCCCGAGCGCCGTCGAGGGGTATTTTAAACTAATAATTTTTTAGGTCTCGACTGCGCTCGACCGGACAAAATAATAATAATGCACCACCCGGATTCCACACGATTAAACAAAGCCATTAGCGACAGCGGATACTGCTCCCGCCGGCAGGCCGACACTCTTATTGAAAAAGGGAAGGTCACGGTAAATGGGAATATAGCTACGCTTGGAGATCGGGTGATGCCTAACGACGAAATACGTGTGAATCACGAACTCATCACAGGTACCGATAAACTCGTCTATATTGCGCTGAACAAACCTGTAGGTATCACCTGTACAACCGATCGCCGAATCGAGGGCAATGTGGTTGATTTCATCAATCACGAGGAGCGTATTTTTCATATTGGAAGATTGGACAAGCCCAGTGAAGGCCTACTTTTAATGACAAATGACGGCGATATCGTTAACAAGATTCTGAGAGCAGGTAACCGTCATGAAAAGGAATACATTGTGCAGGTAGACCGTCCTATTACCGAGAATTTTTTGAAACGAATGCGCAGTGGAGTTCCTATTTTGGATACGGTCACCAAAAAATGTGAGGTCGAAAAGTTAAGTAGGAATACTTTTAAGATTATTTTGGTTCAGGGACTCAACAGGCAAATACGGAGAATGTGTGAGTATTTAGGATATGAAGTGTTGGCCCTAAAGCGGGAGCGTATCATGAACATTTCTTTGGGGAAGCTTCCCATTGGAGAGTGGCGTGACCTTACCGCTGCTGAGTTGAAGGGTCTCAAAGACTCTCTGAAAGATTCGGATAATAGTAGTTTTGTAGATAAATTAGAGCGAGGTACGGGAGGCAAGAGAAGAAGGGAGCGTTAGAAAAAAGTAAAAAAAATTCCCAAATTAATGGGAAAAAAGTGACCGCGTATCGATTGAGTAATACGCGGCCTTTTTCAACTAACTAACCAAATTAAATTTCAATTATGAAATCTCAACCATGCGTTTAATGTCTTCCTTCACTTCTTTCTTCGGAAGTGAGATGGACAAAATTCCATCTTTATAGCTCGCTTCAATGTTGGTCACATCCACCGTTTCCGGTACTGTGAAACTTTTTGTAAAGCTGCGATAATTAAATTCTTTTCTAGTGAACTTTGTTTCGGTGTCGGTTTCTGTAGAGTCGGTGTTCGGGGCTACATTTGATGACACTGTTAACGTTTCTTTTTCAAGCTCAATGGTAAAACTGTCTTTTGTTAAACCAGGAACTGCTAAATCGAGTACAAAGGTGCTATTATTTTCCTTAATATTTACTTTTGGAATGCTAAAACTTTCATAATTAAGTGATTCCAATCGATTTTCCGGAAAGAACTCATCTAAAATTGAGGGCATCCATATATTTCCTTTAACTGTTTTCATGACTATTTATTGTTTATGATTGAACATTTATTGTACAGGGAATTGCAAATAAAGTTCCAATCTTAAAAAACAGTCAATTTGTCCTAAACAGGGGGTTTTCAACCGACTTTTTGTCGGAAAGTGTAGATAGAATTTTAGTTGTAATAGGTCTGAAAAATTTTGATCAACTCCTCAGAGGGGATTATTTTATCCTCATAATTATTCATTTCGGTCAATATCTGTTCAACGGCACCTGTGCGAATGCCCATTTTGAGTCCGAAATTTCGTAAAACCACCACTTCCTTTTCATGGGTCTCCCGATCCACGTTCATCAACAGCACTAATTTGTGAAAATGTGTAATGCGTTCCATTTCAGAAAAAATGGGCTTGGACGGAAGCGGGTCTTGAAAGAGTGCATCTACCTCTTCTTGAGGAACCTCCATACGTTCGGCAAGGCGATTTATAAAATCATATTCGGAGCCAGTGACCTTATCGTCAGCTTTTGCGAGCACTATAAAATCACTTATCAATGCCTTTTTATGGTCTTTTTGCATACCACAATACTAAGTTAAAAGTTTCAATTCTGAAAATCGACGCGTTACAATTCCGAAGCACTTTTCAGAAAAAAATAAAAAAACCCAGGCGATACCCGGGTTTAAATCTTGAATTGTTGCTGATTAGGATTCCGAGGTTATAACCACCGGTAATTTATAATCTTTTCCTTGTTCCAGGGTGTTTTCCAACTTGTGGTAATTGAGCCTGTTTTTGATATAACTGTCGACCAGTTTATTTTTGGTATCAACGCAAATAACAACCAACTCCCCCTCTTCATTTACACGAAGGGTGACTTCGGCTCTGGTATCTTGTTCTAATTCAAAATTAGGCGCTTCCAGTAGATGGGCAATTTCCTGAGTGGCATCCATCTTCTTGATTTTCTTTACAACCGGATTGGTTGCTGATAGTGTAGTTCCAATTAAAAGCGCAAGCGCCAACGTAACTGATTTCAATGTTTTCATAATAGTTCGTTTTTTGATGAATAAATGACTGATGATATAAAAGAGACGACCGTGGTATACGATCCGTTACGTAAACTGCTGTTATTTAACTATTTATTAACCAATATTAACGTTGGTTAACCTTAGAACATAAAAAAACCCCGAATTACTCCGGGGTGTATATGAAAAGGTAATTAACTAATCTACCGAATTAAAAACGACAGGTAAGTTGTATCGTTTTCCAATTTCCAATGAATTTTCCAATTTCTGATTGTTAAGTCTACTTTCAACAAAATCCTTTACTCTTCTGTTATCGGAAGAAACAGCTAGGATTACTAATTGGCCTTTTTCATTGACCATTAGGGTGACCTGTGCGGAAGTTTCGTCTTCAAATTCGAAGTTAGGATTCTCAAGAAGTTGGGCGATCTCTGTAGTTGCTTCTTCATTTTTGTCTCTGTCTCCAATTCCATTTGCTGCAGATAAAGTGGTTCCTACTAAAAGGACCAAGGTCAGGATACTTAATTTGATTGTTTTCATGTGTTCGATTTTTTGATTAATAAATGATTGATATTATCTAGAAGACGAAACCCTGTACATATTTGTTACTGGTTGAGATCGTATTTAACCATTTATTAACCAATATTAACGTTGGTTAACCTTAGCGCACAAAAAACCCGTCCTTAAAACATTTAAGAACGGGCTGTGAATGTTAAACTGCGAATGATTGGTGCTATGCCAGAACGGCCTGCACTTTATCAGCGGCTTCCTGAAACTCGATAGCCGATTGTACATCCAATCCGCTGTTATCGATCAATTCTTTCGCTATATCCGCATTAGTACCCTGCAGACGAACTATGATAGGAACTTCAATCGTACCCATATTTTTATAAGCATCTACGATTCCCTGAGCAACGCGGTCACATCGAACAATTCCTCCAAAGATATTCACCAAGATAGCTTTCACGTTCGGATCTTTCAGAATTAAATTAAAAGCGGCTTCGACACGTTCGGCATCTGCCGTGCCTCCCACGTCGAGGAAATTTGCCGGTTCACCCCCCGCTTGCTTTATGAGGTCCATGGTGGCCATAGCGAGTCCTGCTCCGTTTACCATACAACCCACGTTTCCTTCCAGATCCACATAATTTAAACCAACTTCGCCGGCTTCCACTTCGATAGGGTTTTCTTCACGAATATCTCGCATGGCTGCGTAGTCTTTGTGACGGAATAGTGCATTGTCATCAAGACTCACTTTAGCGTCTACCGCGATCACACGGTCGTCACTAGTCTTCAACACCGGATTGATCTCAAACAAAGATGCGTCGGATTTCGCATAAGCTGTGTACAAGGCAAAAACAAATTTCACCATCCCTTTAAAGGCAGTTCCACTAAGTCCAAGATTGAACGCGATACGTCGGGCCTGAAACGGAAGTAATCCGGAGGCAGGGTCGATCTCCTCGGTGAAAATGAGGTGTGGGGTCTCTTCGGCGACAGTTTCAATGTCCATCCCACCTTCGGTAGAATACATGATCATATTTGTTCCGTTACCACGATTGAGCAAAACGCTCATGTAGTATTCTTCGGGTTCGCTGTCTCCGGGATAGTAAACATCTTCAGCCACAAGCACTTGATGCACTTTCTTCCCTTCGGCACTGGTTTGTGGGGTGATGAGATTCATCCCAATGATCTGCCCTGCAATTTCTCGTACTTCGTCCAGACTTTTGGCCAGTTTTACTCCGCCACCTTTTCCTCGGCCACCGGCGTGCACCTGAGCCTTGATAACATGCCAGCTAGTGCCGGTGTCTTCGGTTAATTTTTGAGCAGCGGCCACTGCCTCATCTGCTGTTTGCGCCACGATCCCTCTTTGGATCTCCACGCCAAAACTATTTAATATTTCCTTGCCTTGATATTCATGTAAATTCATGCTGTGACTTATTTTTAGGAGCGACAAAAGTATGAAATGTTGTTGAGAGAACGGAACAGAATGACAAGAAATGAGTACTTCTTTTTAACAGAATTTAATTTTATTCTGAATGGATTCCTACTGTTCCCACCGGTTAATTTATAAACAAGCGTTGAACATCTCCAGAATCATAACTGAGATCGTTCCACTTCAGAAAAAAATATAGAAATTATAGTTCTAATAGCGCACAACCCATTAATTTTATGGGTTCGGACCGATATTCAATGTTTAAAAAATGAATCCCATGACACAAAAAGACCTGTTATCTGTAGCTGCAGAATTTGAAAGTCCGCTGTATGTGTATGATGCTCACACGATTAAAGCGCAATACCAGCGGCTAACTAATGCCTTTAAAAAGGTGCAAAACCTTAAGATTAACTACGCTGTTAAGGCGCTTTCCAATATGTCGATATTGAAGTTTTTAAATAATTTGGGCGCTGGTATGGATACAGTTTCGATACAGGAGGTGCGATTAGCAATGGAAGCCGGGGTCAATTCAGAAAATATCATTTTCACCCCCAATGGGGTTTCGATCGAAGAAATAGAAAGTGCGGCTCAATTGGGCGTTCAGATCAATATTGATAACCTGTCGATTCTGGAACAATTTGGCACCAAACATCCCACTACGCCGGTTTGCATTCGAATTAATCCTCATGTGATGGCAGGTGGGAACACCAATATATCGGTGGGTCACATCGATAGTAAATTTGGAATTTCAATACATCAGTTACCGCTCATCAAGCGCATTGTTGAAAACACCGGGATGCATATTAATGGTATCCACATGCATACGGGCAGCGATATTCTGGATATTGATGTGTTTTTATATGCTTCGGAAATTTTGTTTGAAACAGCCAAAAATTTTAAGCAATTGGATTTTATTGACTTCGGAAGTGGATTCAAAGTTCCTTACAAGGAGGGGGATATTGAAACCAATGTAGAGGAGATGGGCGCCAAACTAAGCAAGCGCTTCAACGAATTTTGCGCGGAATATGGCCGGGAACTCACCCTCGCCTTCGAGCCAGGTAAGTATTTGGTAAGTGAAGCAGGCAAATTTTTAGTCCGGGTCAACGTTGTAAAGCAGACCACGTCCACGGTTTTTGCCCAGGTGGACAGCGGATTTAATCACCTCATCCGCCCGATGCTGTATGGAAGCACCCATCAAATTGAAAATATTAGTAATCCCAGTGGTCGCGAGCGTTTCTACAGTGTCGTGGGATACATTTGCGAGACGGACACCTTCGCAAATAATCGTCGAATATCCGAAATAAGTGAAGGAGACATCCTGTCGTTCAGCAATGCAGGCGCCTATTGTTTCAGTATGGCCAGCAACTACAATAGCAGGTATCGGCCTGCGGAAGTGCTATGGTATGAAGGAAAAGCGCACTTGATCCGAAGTCGGGAAAAGTTTGAAGATCTTGTTCGCAATCAGTTGCAGGTTTTTAATTAGTTGTAATCAGGACCAAATAAATGCTCTTTGAGTAAAACTGAGACCTTAGAAGTAGCCAAAGATTGAAAAAATTGCCTTACATTTATAGTAGGTTCACCAACTAATTTCAATGTATGCACCTTCACCAATTACTTGCAATCTTTTGCATGGTGTTCTTTCTGCTTCCTGCTTCAATGATCTCTCAGGACCTTTCAGCATATGAAAAAAAACAATTTGTAACTTCAGCAGGAGATCTTCCCTATAGAATATTACTTCCGAAGGACTACAAAAAATCAAAATCATATCCGCTGATCCTTTTTTTACACGGTAGCGGGGAACGGGGAAATGACAACGAACAACAACTTACTCATGGTGCTCAATTATTTCTGAAAAAAGATATTCGAGAGGATTATCCGGCGATCGTGGTATTTCCACAATGTCCGGAAGAGCTGTCATGGAATAACACAAAATACGTCCCTACAGACGATGGCTACGCGGTGATCTACCCAAAAACCATTGAATACAATGCACAGCAAAATTTATTGGAAGGACTCATCGAATATCTTAAGTCTTCATATCCTATTGATGAAAAAAGATTGTATGTGGGCGGATTATCGATGGGAAGTATGGGAACTTTGGAATTGGTACGACGCAATCCCACTATGTTTGCGGCGGCGATCGCCATCTGTGGAGCCGCGGATCCAATGGCTGCAGCTGCACTTGAAAAGACTCCCTTGTCCATCTTTCACGGAGGCGCCGATACTGTGATCCCCGCCAGTGGTTCTGAAGCACTTTATAAAGCGCTAAAACCTTTTAATGCCGATGTGCGTTTTACCATTTACCACGGTGTAGGACACGACAGCTGGACCAACGCCTTCAATGAACCGGATCTACTTGTGTGGCTCTTTTCCAAGAGTCGGTAATTGAGTATAACTTGTTGAAAATAACTAACTAACATATCCATCATGAAACTCACCTATCTGTATCTCGCGGCCATCGCATCCGGATTAGGCCTGCTTATTTATTTCTACTTGTTCAATTTTGATAATATGTCCGAAACCCAACTGGTGGATTCGGTGTTGTACTGGTATGTGCCACTGCTCTTTGGAGTGTATGGCATCATTGCCTTACGGATCAAAACAAAAATGGGTGATAATGATATGAGTGCTATAAAATTTTTGTTTTCAGGCAAGGACGGACTCCTGTTGTTCCTCATTATTTTTATTGGATGTGGTGGAGTAATTGGTTTGATCCTTTTGCTCATCCCGCTGAGTCTTTTTAAAGTCTCATCTGCCAATTACGATCTAAAAGTGGCCTTGTTAGGAACTGCAATCTGTCTGTTATTGCTGTGGGTATTTTTTAAAGTACTTTGGCCTGCCCTTTAATGGTTAATAAAATACACAATCCATGAAATTTACATGCACCATTGAGATCGAGCAAACGCTGGAGAAAGTGGCACAGTTGTTCGCGGATCCTAAGTATTTGGGAAACTATCAACCCGGCTTTATAAGTAAAGAGATCATCAAAGGATCCTCCGGTCAAAATGGTGCGATATCCAAAATGTACTACAAACAGGGCAAGGGAAAAATGGAATTGACCGAAACCATTGTTGACAATAATTTACCACACTCCTTCTTTGCTACTTACCATCACAAACATATGGACAATACGATGAAATGTAGTTTTACGGCACTTAGTACGACACGGACGCGATATACTTCGGAAATTGAATACACAGCCTTCCGTGGTGTTTTACCTAAGCTCATGGCATTTTTGGTTCCGGGATTGTTTAAAAAACAGGTTCAGAAATGGTTGAACAATTTTAAGTTGTTTGCAGAAAATCAGTAGAATTTGTGAAAAGATAAAATTCAGAAAAAAAGATTAATCGGGAAGGTCTCGTACAAACAGTCTTGTGATAAGAGCGTAGTAATAACTACGTTTTGATAGCTTTTTACCTGCTTCTCTTGCACGTTTGATCTTGCCGATCGACTGTGCGACATACGCCACTCCAACGACCAGTACAAGGGTAACAACCAAAAATGTATATTCCATAGTAAGCTAACATGCAATAGATTAGCAATAATACAAATTCCAATTAAATACTCAAAAATTGAGGGGGATTGTTAAATTTAAACGGATTTTTCGACAAAATCAACAAAAAAGATATGAATTGGATATTTCAAAGTACCTCCTCACTATTTCTGCTGCTCGTAATAGTACAAGCATTTCATTCGATCGAGGAGTATATAGGGCGTCTTTGGGAGAACTTTCCTCCCGCTACTTACGTAACAGGACTGGTCTCAGAAGATCATGAGACCGGTTTTATTATCATCAATATTGGGATGTTCTTGGTAGGGATGTTAGCCTGGGTCTTTGCAGTACGTCCCAACAGACCGGCAGCCAGTATTTTTATCTCGATTTGGATCTTGATTGAGATCATGAACGGTATCATACACCCTGTCTGGGGAATCATGCAAGGAGGTTACGAGCCGGGTGTTATCACGGCGCCGTTTTTATTAATAGTGGCCATTCTATTACTTCGGAAAAGAATGCAGGTTACAACCCACTAACTTCTTTTTTTGCAGCTTCGAACTCCTCCATCATATCGGCAACGATCTGTGCCGCAGGTTTGATATCATGGATAAGACCGGCGATCTGACCAATTTCTAATTCACCTTCCTCCAGATCTCCTTCAAACATCCCACGTTTGGCTCGTGCCCGACCCAATAATTCTTTAAGTTGTTCTGCGGTTGGAGCCGACTTATACAACTCCTTAACATCGTGGTAAAACTTATTCTTGATCATTCGAACGGGTGCAAGTTCTTTTAAAGTAAGCTCCGTATCACCCTCTTTAGCATCAACAACGACCTGTTTGAATTGTGGATGAGAACTGCTCTCTTCCGAAGCAACAAAACGGCTCCCAACCTGTACCCCGTCCGCTCCCAAAACCATAGCAGCCAGCATACCACGCCCGGTGGCAATTCCGCCGGCAGCGATCAATGGGATCGATATTTGCTCCTTGACCATGGGAATCAAGGTCAAGGTGGTAGTTTCGTCTCTACCATTATGCCCTCCGGCTTCAAATCCTTCTGCCACTACAGCATCAACACCAGCATCTTGTGCATTTAGTGCAAATTTTACGCTGCTTACCACGTGAACCACAGTGATCCCCGCTTCTTTGAGCTTCGCAGTATAGGTATTTGGATTTCCCGCAGAGGTAAATACGATCTTCACCCCTTCTTGGATAATAATTTCTATGATCTCAACCAAATTTGGATACAGCATGGGTACATTCACCCCAAACGGTTTATCCGTGGCCTTTTTACATTTCTGAATGTGCTCACGAAGTACCTCCGGATACATGGAACCTGCTCCCAAAAGGCCCAGACCTCCGGCATTGGAAACCGCACTTGCGAGCCTCCAGCCACTGTTCCATATCATTCCGGCTTGAACGATGGGATATTTTATTGAGAAAAGTTGAGTGATTTTGTTTGTCACAAATACAGCTTATGAAATTACACCACTCCCCAGCAGTTCATCATCGTGATACCAAGCGACAAATTGCCCTTCCGTGATGGCCGATTGTGGTTGATCAAATATAACATATAGCCCGGAAACTGTGCGATAAATAGTCGCTTTTTCCAAAGGTTGCCGGTACCGAATTCGCGCCACAATATCCATTTGCTCGTCCAGCGCTAGTTTCAAGTCTTCACGAATCCAATGAATTTCATCCTGATGCACAAACAGGCCCCTGCGATAGAGCCCCGGGTGCTGTTTTCCCTGTCCGGTATAGATCACATTTTCCTTCACATCGGTTGCAATAACAAACAATGGCTCCTTGGTCCCTCCCACTGCCAGGCCTTTTCGCTGGCCACGGGTAAAGAAATGCGCGCCCTGATGTGTACCCACAACTTTTCCGTCGTCCTTCCGGTAGTGATATTTTTCAGACAGAAATTGTAGTTTTTCTTCTTCGGAAGTAAATACAGGTGTTTCTTTTTCATATCCCGAGAATCGCGAAGGCACTTCCACGATCTCCCCTTCCTTGGCAGCGAGTTGCTGCTGAAGGAAATCGGGTAAACGTACTTTTCCTATAAAACATAAACCTTGAGAATCTCTCTTTTCGGCTGTGATCAATTCTTGCGCCGCAGCGATTTTTCGTACTTCCGGTTTCAGTAATTCTCCAATGGGAAATAAGGTCTTAGCCAACTGCTCTTGTGACAACTGACACAAAAAATAAGATTGATCCTTGTTGGGATCTTTTCCCGATAGCAATTTATACACTTGCTTACCGTCCTTCTCGATGGTTCCTTTTCGGCAATAATGTCCTGTTGCCACAAAATCTGCTCCTAATTCAAGAGCGATCTTCATAAAGACATCGAACTTGATTTCGCGGTTGCACAGTACATCCGGATTGGGGGTGCGTCCTCGCTCATATTCCTTGAACATATAGTCCACAATCCGCTCTTTGTAGGGTTCGCTTAGGTCCACCGTTTGAAAAGGAATGCCCAACTTTTGAGCGACCAACATGGCGTCATTACTATCATCCAACCATGGACAATCGTTAGAAATAGTCACAGAGTCGTCGTGCCAGTTCTTCATAAACAGACCAATTACGTTGTAACCCTCTTCTACTAAAAGATGGGCTGCAACGCTGGAATCTACTCCTCCGCTAAGTCCTACGACTACTGTTTTCTTGTTCATAATATTGACTGCAAAATTACGATAATTTTGATTGTGAATGAATGTTTCAATGTGCAGACGACAGAAAGGCTTTTCTTAGAAACGCAAACACTCTGAGCCTAAAATCGAGATTTTAGTCGGTTGTTCTATAAAAGTTTACAGGAATTATTGGCGGTTCTTTAGAGGCTTTGGATAGGTCTCCTCCAGTACGAGTTTACCAAATTTGTAGTATTTCCACAAACCGTGCTTCTTACCGTCTACGTATTGGCCTTTGATGGTAAGATTGCCATTTGCATCAAAGTATTCGGCTGGGCCGTGCAACTGATCGTTGATGTATTGTAGTTTTTTCAGTAAAACCCCATCCGGTGAAAAATAATTGTTGGGGCCTTCTCGAGAGCCACTTTCGTAGGTGAGTTCTTCGGTTAGTTTGCCATTGGGATAATAGGTAGATTTCACCCCCTCCAATTTTCCGTTGACATATACTTCACGAGTCATTACTGTATTGGATTTCTCATGGTAATACACCCACTCGCCAATGCGATCTTTGCCTTCCATGCGCCCCTCACTGACCAATTTTCCTTTTTTGGTGTAGTATTTTACGTCTGCAGCATTCTCATTACCATTAAACTCCTTTACGACCATGGGTTGATCTTTACAATCGTCGCAGTAGAACTTAAACGTACCCACTTCTTTTCCATGGTCAAACTGCCCTTCGTATCGTACCTGGTCGCTGTTTTCAAAATTCTTTTTCCATACACCATGCCGATTCCCATCAGCGTCCATTTGGTTGATCTCCTGCGCATTTGCTGAAGTTAGGCAACCTATAATTCCGAAGAAAATAAAAAACAATTGGTTTTTCACGATCATGATCTGCTTTGAATGATTAACGTGGGAGAATATCATAAATTGTGCCAAGGCAACTAGGGAAATTTCAGAATAATTTCGCAGCCTGAACACGTTCTATTTTTTCTTCTGTGCCTTCTTCTGTGCCTCCGCCTGTTCCATCATCTCACTCATCTTGCGTTGAAAGCGGTTTTGTTTTTTCGGAGTTTTCTTTTTCACTTCGATCTTGGCATGGATCTTATCCTCGTCGATGATAAACTTCTTGATCACCAACATAATTCCAATGGTAATTAAATTGGAAGTAAGGTAATACACTGATAATCCACTCGCATATTGATTAAAGAATACCAACATGAACAACGGCGACAAGTACATCAAAAATTTCATATTAGGCATCCCCGGTTGCTGTTGTTGCTGCATATTCTGGCCCATACTCATCATCATATAAATAAAGATGGCGACCGACGCCAAAATTGGGAATAAACTCACGTGATCTCCATAGATTGGGATCTTAAAAGGTAAATTTGCGATCACATCAAAACTGGCAAGATCGTCCGCCCATAAGAAACTTTTTTGCCTTAGATCGAAGGCCGTCGGAAAAAACGTGAACAAGGCATAGAACACCGGTATCTGCAGTAGCGCCGGCAAACAACCCTTCAACGGACTCGCCCCCGCAATATTCTGCAGTTTCAATGTTTCCTGTTGCACCTTCATTTTATTATCACCGTACTTCTCGCGAATGGCGTCCAATTCGGGTTTAAGCACCTTCATTTTCGCCTGAGAAACATATTGTTTGTACTGCACCGGAGACAACAATAGCTTGAACATTATCGTAAGTACAATGATGGCGATTCCTGCCGGAAACCAATTACTCAACATCCCAAAAACAGGTATGATCACATATTTATTGATCATTCCAAAGATTCCCCATCCCAGTGGCATGGCTTCATCCAGGTTACGATCGTATTTTTTAAAGATCTTATAGTCGGTTGGACCGTAATACATGTCCATATCATAGGAAAGCCCTCCGGCGACAGGCTCTAAAAGCATTTTCGCCCCATATTTCTTGGTAAAAACAGTATCCACCGCATCATCTTCCACGAGATCTGTAGAGGTAAGTTTCACTTCTTTGAAGGCTTTGTCCGTAAAAAGCATGGAGCTAAAGAAGTGCTGTCTAAAGTTCATCCAATTAACATCCACTTCGGTTTCTTCATCCTCCCCGGTGGGAGAAAGTTTACTATGGTCACCACCATTTTCAAATTCATAGGTGAGACGCGAGTATCTGTTCTCGTAGGTGATACTTTTTGCCTGCCGATAAGTTGACATATTCCAATCTAAATGAATAGGTTGTGATGTATCTATAATACCGTCAAGTCCTTGAGAACGGATATTGAAATCGAGCATGTATTCCCCCGGTTTCAATTCGTAGCGATACTCCAAAAATCCCGATTCCGAAGTTTTCAATTTCATGGAAAGTACCTGATTCTCTCCATTTTGAGAAAGGGTTGGTTCGAAGAAGAGATCCTTCGAATTCAGACTACGATTCTCCGCACTAAACTGAAGGTTAAACTCATTATTTCCATCCCTGATCAAATACACGGGCTTCCCTTCATACTGCGTCTGCTGTTTCAGCTTTGCTTCGACAATATATCCTCCCTTGTTACTTACCGTTAATGCCAATACATCATTCTCGATCAACGTGGTAGCCTCTGTAGCGGAGGGCAAGGTCCCGGAATAGGCGAAAGATCCCAGTCTGCCTTTCAATCCTTCTACTGCAGTGCTGTCTTCCACATTCACCGAATTGACCTGCGTAGGGGTTACCGCAACCACCTCTTCTTTAGTTGTGGCTTCCTTTTCGGCTTTTTCTACTTGTTCGATTCGTGCCTTCTCAGCCTCGATCTCTTCAGGGGAAGGTTGGCGATACATCATGTAAACCACAATGGCTCCAATGAGCGTAACACCTATAATTGTATTGAGATCAATTTTTCTTCTTTCCATTCTGGGTAATCGGGTTATACCCGAATTTAATTAATGTTTATGTCGTTGGGACCTCTATTTCATCTCAACAACCCGGCCTATTTTTGCAATACGCCAAAATGTCTTGCTTTTAGCCTACCGCTACTTGTTGCGAATGTACCAAAGCCGCTTTTACAAATCCAACAAATAAAGGATGTGGACTTGCAACAGTGCTTTTATACTCCGGGTGATACTGTACTCCCACAAACCATGGGTGCGATGGAATCTCGACGATCTCGACCAAACCGGTATCCGGATTAATTCCTGTCGCTTTCATTCCAGCATTTTCGAGTTGTTCGCGGTAACTATTGTTGTATTCATATCGGTGGCGATGCCGCTCCTCAATTAAACTTGTGCCATATACAGCACTAACGATCGAATTGGGTTGAATATCACACTTCCAAGCTCCCAAACGCATAGTTCCACCTTTATCGATCACGTGTTTCTGTTCTTCCATGAGGTCGATAACCGGATGCTCAGTAGCTTCGTCCATCTCGGTACTGTTGGCTCCTTTCAGATTCAACACGTTGCGTGCATATTCGATCACCGCCATTTGCATTCCCAGGCAGATCCCAAGAAATGGCATTCCATTTTCGCGAGCATATTTAACGGCAGCGATCTTACCTTCCACTCCACGTTCGCCAAACCCGGGTGCTACCAAAATACCATCGAGGCCTTTTAGTTCTTCGGAAATGTTCGCGCTGTTGATAAATTCGGAATGAATAGACTTCACTTTTACCTTCACCTCGTTCGCGGCACCGGCATGGATAAACGATTCCAAAATAGACTTATAGCTGTCCTGAAGTTCAACGTACTTTCCAATCAAGCCAATGTTTACAGTCGCCTTCGGATTCTTATGTCTGTGTATAAACTGATTCCAAACTTCAAGATCGGGTTCATTTTTTGCTTTCAAATCCAACTTTTTCAAGGCCACTTCGTCTAAACCTTCATCGAGCATCATATTGGGTACATCGTATATCGTTGAGGCATCTATGGATTGGATCACCGAATCTTTACCCACGTTGCAGAAAAGCGCCAACTTTGTTTTGAGTTCATCGTTCAACTCATGCTCTGTTCTACAAACAAGAATATCCGCCTGAATTCCACTTTCCATCAAGGTTTTTACGGAGTGTTGAGTGGGCTTGGTCTTCAATTCGCCGGCCGCCGATAAATACGGAATCAAGGTAAGATGCACGACAAGACTGTTGTGTTCCCCCAATTCCCATTTCAGTTGTCGTACAGATTCAATATAGGGCAAGGACTCGATGTCACCCACGGTTCCTCCTATTTCAGTAATAACAATATCATAATTGCCACTTTTGCCCAAGAGTTGAATACGTTCCTTGATCTCATTGGTAATATGCGGAACCACTTGTACCGTTTTACCTAAAAACTCACCACGACGTTCCTTTTCAATAACACTCTGATAAATACGCCCTGTAGTCACGTTGTTAGCCTGTGAAGTAGGCACATTCAAAAATCGTTCGTAGTGCCCAAGGTCAAGATCAGTTTCGGCACCATCGTCAGTCACATAACACTCGCCATGTTCGTAGGGATTGAGAGTTCCCGGGTCTACATTGATATAGGGATCCAGTTTCTGAATGGTCACACGGTATCCGCGAGCCTGAAGTAGCTTGGCCAGCGACGCTGCAATGATTCCTTTTCCTAGTGATGATGTTACCCCGCCCGTAACGAAGATGTACTTTGTAGTGCTCATAAAGGGTGTAGCATTATTAATACCTATACGGGAGGCAAAAGTACGGATTTATTGCCGAAGGTAACGGATAAAATTTCAAATTTTGGTGCGTTTCGCACTCTATTCAGCTATCTTTAGAATTCTAAAACAAAAGTAACAATGACCAGAACTTATGCGATCCTGCCTTTTCGAGTAAAAGCGGCGGTTATTGACAGCATTATTCTTATTGCCGCCATGTACGCTGTTTCCGAATTTTTTGCCCTTTTTGAAGAGGTTCCCACTTATATGCGCATTATGGCGAGCGTCCTGATCTTCATTTTATACGATCCCATTTTTACGAGTATTTATGGCGGGACCATTGGACATTCTTTTGCCGGTATTGAGGTGAAACGGGAAAACGACCCATCAAAGAACCTCGACATTTTTACGGCCATCCTTCGCTTTATTTTCAAAGCTCTTTTGGGTTGGATCTCTTTACTAACGGTTTCAGGTAATGATAAAAAACGAGCCATCCACGACTTTGTGGCTAAATCGGTAGTGATGGAAGAAATAAAAGAGTAAAATTATTGGTTGATCAATGGTCTAAGCAGTTCTTCGAGTCCGTTGACTTTAATTTCCAGCATTTCCTTCATAAGTTGGCCTAATTTTCCCTTCGGAAATCCTTTTTGCTGAAACCAGGTGTAGTAAAATTCGGGGATATTGACCAGGTACTGATCTTTGTACTTTCCGAACGGCATTTTGTAGTTGGCAAGTTCGATAAGATGCTCCTTGTTCAAACTATTCCCAAGATCCATAGGCCTCGAGTTGTTCTGCAATATATTCTCGCCAGCGGTACTCACCATCTCGGTCTTTGGAATGATCGCTGTCTTTATCGTATTGAGACTGCATCTCTCTTCGGTCGGCCTCATTTTGATTGTAGATGTTTTCTGAAATAGCCTTAAAATCTCTATCGTGAGGAAGTTCGGCCAAAGACTTTCGAAGTTTTCTGGCACATAATTCTGAAATATCAAAATGCATTTGCTCGTGCCCCAAAATATAATTGGATACTTTTTCCGGCCGGTACCAGGATAATTCGGGATAGAAAAAACTTTTGATGGTATAATCTACAATTCCTCTTCCGTTTCGCTCTTTATAAGAAAATGAGAACGAAACCCCGGAATTGGTACTGGCCACATAATCGGGTGGCCCACTAGGCACCCCTTTAAAATCCTCCCAAGTGAGTTTACGGTCCTCCGCCCAAGAGATCTTTTCTTCTTTTGAAGTGGTGGGTGAAAGCAAGAGGCAAAGTAAGACTGCAGCTAGTAGCTTCATAAAAATAGTAACGACAAAAAATTCATTTTATTGAAATAGAAAAAGAATCCTCAATAGAAATTGGCTACGAATTCTAATAACCCCAGACAAATCGAATCACCCGTTCCACCCCCGGATGTAAACTTTGATGTACGGGACAAGTGTTGGCTGTATTTTCTAAAATTCTTTTATGCTTTTCGCTTTCAAGTTTGGGTAGGTTGAGAATAACCTCAATTTTCGAAATACGACGTGGGCTGCTAGCCATGGTTTTGGTGACCTCAGCCACACTACCTTTCAAATCAACTTCAAGATCACGGGCCTTGATACCCATGACCGTAAGCATACAATTGGCAAGACCCGTGGCGACGGTATCGGTAGGTGAAAAAGCTTCGCCTTTTCCATTATTGTCTGTTGGGGCATCGGTGATATAGGTGCTTCCCGATTTTAAGTGTTCACACTCCGTTCGGAGGTTGCCCAGATACGTAACTTTGGATGTGCTCATTTACTCTACGACTTCAAAACGAAGGTCTTTGTTATACTTTAAAATATACAGAGCTTGGTTTCGGTAACCCGAAAACATTTTTTTCTGATACCTGAACTTATTTTCAATATACTCTGTTTCAAAGTCATCATCACTGGCATCATAAACGTTCCCTTCCGCCGCAAGGCGCAGCAAGACATCATAAGTAACATCAAATCCACGCACCGCAAAACGATTGGGCAGCACCCCGTACTTATTCTTGTAGCTCACGAGGAAAGCATTTTTATCGGTATAATCATAACTCTTCCGATTGGATGGAAAAGTAAAGCTCAAATTGGCTAGATGCATGTTCGAAATATCGTCAAAATCGTAGCTGTCATTCTTATCGGTGGTAAACAGTCGAATTTGATGCGTTTCGGGCATTCCATTCAATAAACCCACCACGTTGCTAATGATCACCGGATCTGTAGATTCAAGGATCACCCAATTCTCACGGGTCTTATCAATTTTATTTTCAATATCCACCACGTACAAAAATCCTTTTTCACGAGGCGCCAGCAACACCAAATTGGGAATGGCAGCTACAATGGATTGTTTTTGTTTGCTCTTTGTATTATCACTGATGAGGATCACATTTCGATCTCCCACATTTTCTTTCAGATAATCGATCATCGTAGTTTGCAACACTTCATCACTTGGGATGGTTTGAAACAAATTGGACGTGAGTTTGATCTCTCTGTTGCTCAAAGGCGAGAATACCGGGACGTTATCGCTTCTTAAAGCAGCTGCCGCTTTTTCAACGTTTCTACTTAATAATGGGCCAATAACGGCATCGGTATTTGAAAAATCGTTGGTAGAAAGAATACTCCCCGTTTTTGCTGCGCTACCTTCTGTGTCGTATACATCCAACTCTAAGGACAGTCCTTTTTCTTTGGCGAATTCGGCAGCCATAAGAGCACCGCTATAAAAATCCAATGCGATCCGCATGGTGCGGTTATCTTTGATCAGTTCTTGATTTCCCGCGAGAGAATCACCAATCATTTTCTTTAGCTGAAAAGGAAGCAAAACAGCAACCCGTTTTTTTGCACGATCGGTAATCCGACTTTCAAGGTCCACCTTATTCGCAGTTTCCGAAAATGTAGTCGCTAGGTCCTTCGGAATTTTTAAGATCATACCTTCCTTCAAACCGTCTTTGGCATAGGGATTTAAAGCAACGATCTCTTCCTCGGTAAGACCCAATTTCACCTTCAATCGAAAAAATCCTTCCTTGGGTTGTACCTCGTAGAAATCGAAAGTATCATCTTCAATAGTCGCCGAACTGGTCACCGAGGTATTGGGCACTTTTAAAACGGTTCCAATAGGAAAATTTTGAGGCACGGTGGGGTTTAACTCTTCTAACTGGGCTATTGTAATCCCATATTTTCGAGCGATCCCATATTTGGTTTCCTTGGCAGCAATAGTATGAGTTCCTAAGTCATCTTTACCCGGATCTGTAGTAGTGGTCGTAGTAGTTACGACCGTAGTGGTGTTTGTTTTTGGGAAGATTGGGATTTGTAACTTCTCCCCTTTTTTAAGGCCTTTGGAGTATAGATGCTTGTTGTACTTTCTTATATCGTCAACAGTGATCCCATATTTTTGGGAAATACTGAAAAGTGTTTCCTTTCGTTTTACCCGATGCTTTTTAAATTCGACCGGAGTTGACCCGGCGCTAATAATATCGTCCGAAGGGATGATGAGAATGTTATTGGTGCCAATCCCATTTCTCGCATCCGGGTTGAGTTGATAGATGGCTGCTTCTGAAATGCCGTATTTTTTTGAAATACTGTATACGGTTTCCCCTTGTTCCACTTTGTGACTGCGATATTGCTCCTGCGCGTACATTTCCGAAGAAATAAAACCGAAACAAAGAAAAAATGCTAAAAAATATAGTACGTGTTTCACCTTTTAAAAATTACCAAGTTTGTTTGTTATGCTTTTGCGATCACGTTGCCAATCGAAATATTATTAATCTTCAGTCGTACGTCAAAAATCCCTATTCCCATTCGATTGTCGCCGGCGGTTTAGAACTAATGTCATACACCACTCTATTAACGCCTTTTACGCGGTTTATTATATAATTGGAGGTCTCCTGTAAAAACTCATACGGCAAGTTGACCCAATCTGCGGTCATTCCGTCTGTCGATTCGACTGCTCTCAATGCCACTACTTTTTCATAGGTACGCTCATCTCCCATCACTCCAACGCTCTGCACCGGCAATAACATAGCACCTGCCTGCCACACTTTATCGTAGAGATCCCACTTTTTCAATCCGTTGATAAAGATGGCATCTACCTCTTGTAAGATACGAACTTTTTCTTCGGTGATATCGCCTAGGATGCGTATCGCCAATCCCGGTCCGGGAAAGGGATGACGACCCAATAATTCGGGGTCAATACCCAACTCCGCACCAACCCGTCGTACCTCATCCTTGAATAACATTCGCAACGGTTCAACAATTTTCAGCTTCATAAAATCCGGCAATCCCCCTACATTGTGATGCGATTTGATGGTTACCGAAGGCCCATTGACCGAGACACTTTCAATAACGTCCGGATAAATAGTCCCCTGGGCCAGCCAATCCACACCTTCCAGAAGGTGTGCTTCAGCATCAAAAACTTCGATAAACGCATTACCGATCGCCTTGCGTTTTGCCTCCGGATCACTCTCACCCGCAAGTGCTTTCAAGAAGCGTGCCGAAGCATCTACTCCTTTCACATTCAAGCCCATTCCTTTGTATTGATCCAACACATTATGGAATTCATTTTTTCGTAGCAATCCGTTATTCACAAAGATGCAATAGAGATTCTTGCCAATGGCCTTGTTCAGGAGAACGGCTGCCACTGTAGAATCTACTCCTCCACTTAACCCCAGCACTACCTTGCCATCACCCACACGTTCTTTTAATTCTTGAACTGTAGTGTCAACAAAGGCAGCAGGCGTCCAATTCGGGTCAATTTCGGCGATATGTATCAAGAAATTATCCAGCAGTTGTTTGCCGTGACTGGTATGGTATACTTCGGGGTGAAATTGAATGGCATAGGTCTCCTCACCTTCAATGCGGTAGGCCGCATTTCGCACATCATTGGTACTTGCAAGTCGCACAGCGCGGTGAGGCAGGGTGGCGATGGTGTCACTATGACTCATCCAAACCTGAGTATCCTCCGGTATCCCGGCAAATAGCCCTTCATTGTCATGTATGGTCGTTAAATTTGCGCGCCCATATTCGCGGATGTCTGATGGTTTTACTTCGCCCTCATTAAAATGTGCGAGATATTGCGCTCCGTAACAAACTCCCAATAATGGGATGTGTCCTTTTATCTTGGAAAGATCCGGATGCGGTGCATCTTCCGCACGAACTGAAAATGGACTCCCCGATAAAATAACGGCTTTAAATGTTGATAGGTCTTGCGGAACGTTGTGGTAGGGATGTATTTCGCAGTAGATGTTCAACTCTCTTACGCGCCTTGCAATGAGCTGCGTATACTGCGATCCAAAATCTAGGATGAGAACGTTGTTTTGCATGGGCAAAAATAGCGTAAAAAAATAATTTGAGTAAGGGAATGAATGGAAAATTTTGAGGCTGTTCTCGATACAAATTTATATTTCCAAAATCGTAAATTCAAGAGCCAAGGGATCCAGGTTTTCTCTTAATTCTGAAAAAAGACGATCTCCATATTCCAGGTAGAACTTGGAGAAATTCTCATTTCTCTCTTGTAGACTATGTTTCGGGAAAAGCGTATTCTGAATAGCTTTCAACCGTTCTAGTTGGTCTGAAAGTTTTCTTTTTTGTGCTTTGAGTAATCGTTTTTCCAGATGATCGAGTCCATTGAGCTGCTTTTTCTCTTGCGCACCCACCGCTCCCACAAAGGAAGCGTCGGTTTTTTTGGCCAGCTCGTACAAGGATTCAAATTGCTTTTGTAAATGTTCGCGTTGCGGGCTAAAGTCGATCTCGACAGCAGATATTTGTTGCGTAAATTCGGTGGTAAGTTGATGCTGCTCCTGAAACAACCGATCTATTTTTACATCGAGTTTTTTTAGTTTTTCTGAAAGGTATTTCGGAACCAGCAGTACCGAATTCCGAAGTAATAAAATAGGAAATGCAACTTCAACACTTTCAAAGTAGTCCTTTAGCTGAAACCAATACGCCAATTCTCCCCCACCGCCAACATAACACAGATTGGGTAGGATGACCTCCTGATACAGCGGACGCAACAATGCATTGGGTGAAAATGCTTTGGGATTATCCTTCAGCTCTTGCAAGATCTCCGCTTTGGAAAAAACCTGTTCCGTGTTATTCACATAAAAGTTCCCTTCCTTTTCCACGATGCGTTCACGAATTCCTTCTGTTAAATAAAATAAATTGATCTCCCGGGGATGCACCTGTTCCGAATAACCCGTATCGGTGAGGCGTTTCGTAGTTTCAGTGATCTTTTGATACGATCTGTTTTCGGTGAGTTCCATTTCAGCAAAAGGAATAAAGGCTTTTTTTAATTCGGAATGGTTCCCGTCCACAATGACGAGACCATATTCTTTGAAAAGTTCATTCCCCAAATACCGGGTGGCATCCGCAAGGTTTGTGTGTTTGACATAGGCTTCAGAAAAAAGTGACGTCAATTTCCGCGCATTCTCACTAACCCCTAGTTCTTTTTTAAACACTGTAAGAACTTGGTCCAATCCATCGGTAGACAATTCACCTACAGCACCTCCTGCGTTTTGTTCCCAAACCAGTTTCTTATCATTCAAATTGAAATAATTGATCTCAGCAAGATCGTGATCCTCCGTTGCCATCCAATAGATAGGTACGAAATGGTTTTTGGGGTGTTTGGTGTTGAGTTGTTCGGCCAAATTGATGACCGAAAATATCTTGTATAAAAAATAAAGAGGGCCCGTGAATAAATTGAGTTGATGCCCGGTGGTGATCGTAAACGTTGAATCCTGGAGCAAAGCGTCCATATTCTTTTGGGTTGCTTCGGAAATGTTCGTGTTCTTATACTGATGCTCAAGCGAACGAACCAATGCTTCTCTAGATGCACTTGGGAATGATTTCTTTTTTTCCGATAGCTGCTCCTTAAATCCGTCCCAATTAGGAAATCTGTTATAAAAAGGAAGAGTAGCACCGTCCTCAGCGAGGTAGTCCACGATTAATTTTGAAAAATAACCCGTTTTCTCGTACGGTAGGAGTTTTTTAGGCATACACACTTGGTCGGAAACTGATTCAAAAATAACGTATAAATCAGAATTGAGAATAATCTAACAGTAATTTAGTGAAATTTTAAGAGGAAGGAGCAAAGTCCGAAGTCGGAAGTCGGAAGTCCGAAGTCGAAAGTCGGAAGTGTATTTTAAGCGATCAGCCATCCAACAATCTAAAAATCCAACAATCTAAAAATCCAACTATCTAATAAATCAACAACAATACTACTCCACTACCATACTACCCAACTATTCATCCGCCGAAGCTTTTCAGCCTTCGTATCTGTGCTACTACGGCGAAGTAGGCTAGCGAAGGAGGACCCCCTAATCCGTTAAATAATTTAAAAATTGGAATTTGAGTTTTGGAAATTCTGTTACCTTTAGCGGCACAAATAACCAAATCTCAGTTATGACAAGATTTCTCAGCCTTTTTATCCTTTTTATCTCCTTCTCCGCCTTGGCGCAACTAAAGTCTCCAGCCGACTTTCTTGGCTACGAAATCGGAACAGAATTCTCCAGACATTCCGACGTGGTGGGTTATTTTGAGCATGTGGCAGCCAATAGCGATATGGTAACTTATGCAACTTATGGTAAGACCAATGAACGTCGACCTTTAACCTATGCCGTCGTCTCCTCACCAAAAAATCTGGCCAACCTGGAAACCATCCGAACCAACAATCTTAAAAACGCCGGACTAATGAATGGCACTGCCAATGCCGAGATCGCCATTGTTTGGTTAAGTTATAATGTACATGGAAATGAGGCTTCCAGCACCGAAGCCGCCATGTCTACTGTCTATCAACTCATCACCGAAAAGCAAGCCTGGCTCGAAAATACGGTAGTGATCATGGATCCATGTGTCAATCCGGATGGGCGCGACCGATATGCAAATTGGTACAACCAGGTAAAAGCTACGCCCTACGATCCCACTCAAGTTGCTGCGGAGCATAGCGAACCCTGGCCGGGTGGACGTGCCAATCACTATCTATTCGACCTTAATCGTGACTGGGCGTGGGCCACACAAATAGAAACCCAACAGCGACTGAAAATATACAACGCCTGGATGCCACACGTACATGTGGATTTCCACGAACAAGGGATCAATGAGCCCTATTACTTTGCACCGGCCGCGGAGCCTTATCATGAGATCATTAGCAAATTTCAGCGCGATTTCCAGGTCGAGATAGGTAAAAATCATGCCCGTTATTTCGACAAAGAGGGGTGGCTTTTCTTTACGCGAGAACGTTTCGACCTATTATACCCCAGCTACGGTGACACCTACCCTATTTTTATGGGAGCTATTGGGATGACCTACGAACAGGCCGGTCACGGACGGGCAGGCTTAGGGATTCATAATGACGACGGATTTAAACTCACATTGATTGACCGAGTGGCGCATCACACTACGACCGGGTTGTCCACGGTAGAGATCTCCTCAAAAAATGCAGCCAAGCTCAATAGTGAATTCAAAAAATTCTTCCAAAATGGAGATTTAAAATACAAGAGTTTTGTCCTCAAAGGACACCCCGATAAAATTGCTGCACTCACAAATCTGTTGGATAAACACCAAATTAAATACGGATTCTCAAATGGAGGAACTATACGCGGATTTAGTTATACGGGTGCAGAAAGCATGGACTCGAACGGTGCCTTGGTGGTAAGTACCAATCAGCCGAAGGGAAAAATGGTGAAGGTTCTTTTTGAACCGGATGCTAAATTGAGTGATCCCCTCACCTATGATATTACGGCATGGAGCGTACCTTATGCCTACGGACTGGAATGTGTCGCAACTACAAGTTTGGTGTCGGCCAACGGATCCAATCCGGCAATGAAGGAGGTCAATCAGGTTTTTGCCAATGCCGCGGGATATCTGGTGAAATGGAACAGTATGAAGGATGCACAGTTTCTTTCTGAATTACTTCGGAAGGGTATACGCGTTCGCTTTTCAGAAAGAGATTTAAGCTTCAATGGAAAAAAGTTTGCGAAGGGAACTTTGGTGATTACCAAAAGTGATAATCGAACCAACACTCAATTTGCCGAAACCGTAACCAAAATAGCCAATACCCATGGCAGAAGCTTGTATCCCACCACGACAAGTTTTAGCGATAATGGCACCGATTTTGGCTCCCCCGACATTAAAATGGTACCTAAAAACCGAATTGCTCTATTACGAGGTCAAGGTACATCTTCTCTAAGCTATGGTGCAATCTGGCATTTCTTTGAAACCCAAATGAACTATCCGGTAACTTCTATCGACACCGATGATCTTGGCGCTACTACGCTAGACAATTTTGAAGTCCTTGTCATCCCAGAAGGCTTCTATCATTCTATATTAGGAGATAGTGCTTTGAGTCAACTTAGAAGTTGGATTAGTGCCGGAGGTAAGGTAGTCGCAATGGGACGAGGTGTCAACGCCTTCAACGATAAAGATGGTTTTAGTTTGGCGCGTAATAAAGACGATGAAGATGGAGGAGATTCGAACGGTTCGGAGACTAATGATGACGACAAACTTATCCCTTATGATCAGCGAGAACGATCGAGGGTAAAGGACTTTATTACCGGAAGTATCTACAAATTAACACTTGATAAGTCACATCCTCTGGCATTTGGATATGAAGATACTTACTACAGTTTGAAACTAGGAAGCTCATCCTATAGTTTTCTGGAAAGTGGATATAACGTGGGATATATAAAGGACGATGCGGTTAGTGTATCCGGTTTTTCCGGAGATGATGCAAAAGCCAAATTAAGCAATTCTATGATCTTTGGAGAGGAGCGATTAGGTCGTGGAAGTATTGTCTATATGGTAGACGATGTACTTTTCAGATCATTCTGGGAAAATGGAAAGTTGCTTTTTGTTAATTCTCTGTTTTTTGTGAATAGTAACGTGGCTCGATTGTAAACAGGAAAGAAACTACTAGAACTAATATACTACCCTTTCTCTTCGGGAGTGTTACCAATAGATGCCAATTGTCTGGCTATGGCTTCTTTTATGGCTCTGGAATAAAGATCCTTCGCTTGGTTTGAAGATAATCCCAACGGAAGGGTTTGTTCTTTTATATTCATGTACGGTATTACTTTATGCTTATACTATGTAGGTTCCTGACAAAGATATCACAATAAATAAGAATTTTCGTACGTGTTTCTACTTAATTTGTAGGGGATTTTTCCTTTTTCTAAAAGCGGTAAAACCCTAAATCCGGCTGTAATTTCCATACTGCTCGTTCCTAATCTGATCTAAAACCACCCCTAATGCAAAACAAAGGGATGGTTTTTCTACAAGGTAAAAACACAAATATTTCCGGAAAAAGGCTTGGGAGGGTTAAAAGACTTGAAGGTGTTCTTCCTTTATTGGTCATCCAGTTCTTTCAATACATTTTCGGCAGATCTGGTAATGCTTTTATAACAACCGTATCCCCAACGAGCAAAGAAAAATAGGAATATTAACATGATGCCCGTTGTAATCCATGGAAATCCGTCGAAGTTGTTGGCAAAATAATCCTTCCCGTTCACTATTTTTTGAAATACCGGAAGTATGATCAAGGCAAAAGCAAAGCTCGCTATCAAACCTCCGCGTTGTAACTGTAGCACCCATTTCTTAGATTTTTCGAAACGGATCAACGTTTCTTTATAACTGTGTTGTGATACATTCATTCCTTTGATCCCCCTCAGAGATCGCAAGGTGATCACCGGCAATACCATCAAAAACCCAACGCATAGGATTCCAAGTGTCATGAGATACCAGGTATCAAGTTTTGTAATATTGATGAGTATAAAAATGGCAGCGATAAAGCAGATCACGGTGCCCAAGCTTTCATATAAAAAGAGCTTACTAAATTTATTGGTGTATTTGTGTTGTGTCATTTCAATAATAATTTTATCGGTTACTAATTGTTGTTTTTCAACTTTTTGGCTCATTTCGTCCCAGAGTGATTTCATTTCTTCCAGTTCCATAATTTGTTACTTTTGAATGTTCGTTTTTAGTTTTTGCTTGATGCGGCCTAATCGGGTGCCCACATTGGTCACCGTAAAACCAGTAATTGCTGCGATCTCTTCATAACTTTTGCCCTCGAGAAACAAGAGAATGAGACCTTTTTCAATGACATTGAGTTGCTTGATGTGTTCATACAGGATGGACGAACGCTCTTCTTGTAGCGTTTCTGTTTCTTCAGCCTCATACATCCATTTGAAATCTGCCGATGTCTGTACGTACTTTTTATTCGAATTTAAATGTGCGATCGAAGTATTCAAGGCGACTCGATACATCCAGGTACTCCATTTCGCATTTCCCTTGAACGATCCGTACGATTTCCACAACTGATAAACGATCTCCTGATACAGGTCTTTTTGGTCCTCAGCATCTTTGGCGTACACCCGAGTGATCTTATAAATGATCCCTTCGTTGTCTTTAATGGCTTTAATAAAATCTTGTTTCGGCTGCATGAATTAATCGATTTCAAAGTATTAGTGAGAAAAGTCACCAAAAAATCACAAAAAAGGTAGGTTTTTTTATCGAGCCCAGATTATATGCCAGTTGATCAATGCATACTAAATGTTATAAATAAAAAAACCGCCCTACCTTTCGGTAAAGCGGTGCTGTATAATTAACAACAAAAACCTACAGCTTTTTTGCTTCCATTTGTTGTCCTCCTTGATGCAGAGTAAGGCTTTGAGCCATCCCATTATCATCGGTATCAAATACGATCTCTGCATCGACTACTTTCAAAAAGAAGGTAGTTTCGGTGAGTGCGAATAGTTCGGCCTTTGGTTGTCCGGTGGGCTGACCGAAGATCTGATTTCCTTCCGTAGTAATTTCAATCGTAAACCCTGGTTGGATTTCGTATGTACCCTCATATTTAACTAAAATGGAGGTGTCCAGTGTAATCGATTCTTTTGCTGCCGGTGGCTTTTTGTCGCTTTCCAACCCCTTGCTCTTTCTAATTCTGGAATTAAAATGGGCCACTTTTTTGCCTTCTTCTGAAGAAAATCGGTAGCCACTAAAACTATCATCAAAGTTGTATACATTCTCGCTCACCGGGTATAATTTCATATTGGAACTTCCCTCCCGCTGACTATATAAACTCCCATCCTGTAGTGTGATATAACGAATGACCCCATTTGCAAATTCATAGGTGCCGGTCCATTGCTTCATTTTTTCTTCGGAAACAGATACAGCAGCATCTTCAGCAAAGGGCTTACCAATGGCAAGTGCTGCCATTTTAATAGTTACATCGGTTGGGCCTTGTCCGTTTCGATTGGTAAGCACAATGACATAGACATCTTCTGAAGGAAGATAAACTCCATAGGTCTCATACCCAAAAATTCCACCGCCATGTTCAATACTGGGGGTCCCGTTCAATTCGTCCACACTAAATCCGTAACCATAATAAATAGGGTCGCCATTGTTCAAAACACCGCCTTCGAACGCCAATTTTTTGCTCTCTTCTGAAATCAACGTATTATGATGTATCGCCTGTTCCCATAACAGCATATCATCCACACAGGACATAATAGACCCGGCTGCATATGGCAACGTAAGGCTCAAGTAATCCGCATTCCTAAATCCGTCATTGGTAGGTTGATAGCCGCTCGCCCTATTCTTGATGATCTTGGACATACTACCATAGTATGAGTTTTTCATACCTAATTTCTTGAAAATTCGATTTTCTATAAAGTCGGCGTAGGTTTGACCGGAGGCTACTTCAATAATATGGCCCAATATTATATAGGCCGAATTGTTATAGCGGTATTCCTCTCCCGGATCAAAATCCATGGGTTCATTCTTAAATACATCGATCAATTCTGTGGGAGACATATCGGTTCTGGCCAGGTCTCTAAAACTTTCCATCCCCGTATAACTTTTTATTCCGGAGGTGTGATTGAGCAATTGATGTACCGTGATCTTTTTCCCTTGGGATGGATAGTCGGGAATAAATCGTGTGATCTCGTCCTGAAGATCCAATTTACCTTCTTCCATGAGCATTAATATGGCGACGCCCGTAAATTGCTTGGTAATGGATCCTATTTCGAACACATGTTCGGGTTTCATGGGGATCTCCAATTCGAGATTGGCGATTCCAAAAGCCTTTCGATAAAGTACTTCACCGTTTTTGGCGACCAGCGCAGTGGCACCCGGTTCATTAGCTGGATAGCGTTCGTTTAGCATTTTATCGACGGTAGTTTCCCAGGATTGGGCGTTAACGGTGACCACCGAAATGAAGCAAATAAGTAAAATTGTGAGTTGTTTTTTGATTGTTGTCATAATAAATAGTTTTATCCGAAATGTTGCATTCGGAGGATGATTTTAGGTAAGACGTTCATTATGGGTAATTCGTTACATTTAACGGGGGTAACTATCAAGAAACACAATTTATTAGTAACTTACTGCTTTGCAAAACAATACCCTACCCAGTGCTTAAGAACACCTGGCTTCTCGTAGTTATGCTAATGGCTCACGGCTTGTTTGCCCAAATGTGTCAAGTAGACAAAACCCTGAGTGAGATCACTTCATTAAATGCCACGGGTAATTTTTCGGAGGCACTGGAAAAGGCAGAAAAACTGCTTGGCTGTAAAGGCCTTACCAAAGAGCAACAGATACAGAGTTGGATATGGCAATTCAAACTAAATAGGAATCAGTTAAAAGAAAAAGAAGCCAATCAGGCCATCCTAATGGCCAAGGAGCTTCTGGAAGCGAAAGGCGAATCCCTTAGTTTCGATTTTCGGTTATTGCTGGTCGAAAGTTCGGCATTACGAAAGGATACAACCGTCTACAATAAATTGCTTCGCCAGGTTAAGGACGAAATTTTCAGCAGAGAACCCGAGGACCATCTTTCCAAAGGGCGCTACTACTTTTTGATCAATTATACCGGAAATGAATTGGTCCCCAATCTACTCAAGGCCATTCAACATTTTGAGCAATTGGACAGTATTCCTCAGTTCCACATGGGCGCTACCCTGCGATCTCTTGGCAACAAACATAGGGACATGGGCGATCTGGACAAATCTGTGGCATATTATCAACGAGAATTAGACATTTATAAAGCGTATTTCCCCTCGACTCATTTCAACCTCTCTATTTGTAATTTTAATTTAGGAAATGTCTACTACGACCGACTCGAATACCAGCTAGCCCTCGACCATTATCTTAAAACCCATCCCGTTTGGGAACGTTATTTCGAACCGGATCATTTCAGAATGAAAACACTTAATGAGGCTATTGGCGATATGTATTGGGAATTGGGAGATCAGACCAATGCATTGGCTTACTTCGACAAAGCGACCCTCAACGAGGTTGCAGTGAATAATGATGTGAGTGAGCAAACTATTTCTAATGCCGACAGTTTATTGGAAAAGGGAAATTACGGAACAGCAATCAATTATTATCGGGAAGCCGTTCAATGGCGGGAAAAAACATATGGAAAACAACACACACTTACGGCTGCCTGTAAAAATTTTGTGGGGCGGGCCATGCGATCATCGGGTGATCTGGAGGGTTCATTGAATACGTATCAGGAGGCTATCACCATTTTAGTGCCACAACTTAAAGACACATCGCAATTGGCTAATCCTACGATGAAGATGCGCATCCAATCTGAACAATATCTTTTGGAAGCCCTCATCGCAAAGGGAACTATTTTGAAAGAATTGTACGATCGTGATCAAAAGGTTGCGCAATTAGAAACAGCGCTGGAAACTCAGGAGGTGGCCATTTCAGTGTTGGAAAAAATAAAGAACACGCAAATATCGGAGACTTCTAAAGTATTTTGGGCAGCGCGAACCCGCTCTCTCATTGAAAGCGCTATCGGTACAGCCGTCTCTTTGTATGAAGTCAAGAAGGACCCGAAATATTTAAAGCAGGCCTTTTCATTTTCGGAACGAAGCAAAGCGATCCTGCTATTAACCTCTCTTTTTGATCAGGAGATCAGCCTGTTTTCCAAAGTACCTGCGGCGGTCATTTCCGAAGAAAAAGAATTAAAAAATACGATCAACGAATTTTCAGGACGCATTAATAGCGAGGAAAAACGCTGTGGCGAGGTTCGTCGGGCATTGCTTCAGGTTTATAAAAATGAACTCCTCTCGGCCCAAAACAAATATGATCTTTTCCTCAGGGACCTCAACGACAACTACCCGGAATACTATCAGCTTAAATACGATCCCGAAATTGCCACGGTGGAGATGCTTCAATCAAAACTATTGGATGAGGACACGGCACTTGTTTCCTATTTTGCAGGAGAAAACCACCTTTTTGTTTTTTTTATTACTGAATTGAATATTGCGGTTCGCAAGGTTTCAAATGCTTCAAAAATATTGGGCGAAGCGGAGCAACTATTTGCACAGATCAGCAACCGAAACGAACTGCTGAAGCAACCGCAACAGGCATACCTACAGTTTGGAGCACTATCACACAGTCTCTATAAAACTCTGTTGCAACCGGAACTATCTGCTGCAACTCACTCCCGACTCATTCTCATCCCGGACGGTAATTTATCCTACCTACCCTTCGAAATGTTGATCACTGAACCGGCTTCTCCAACAAGAAATTATCGAGCCCTGTCCTATCTGTTGCGTCGATCTGCAGTGTCGTACAGTCCCTCAGCTTCGATAGCACTTTTGTCCACGGATAGGGTGAACAACAACGATAATTACCTGGGATTTGCACCTAATTATGAAAATCAGGTGTATGGAGATCTTCGAAAAGAGCTCACCAATCTCCGTTACAATTCGAGTGAAGTAGATTATGCCACCAAATTATTTAACGGAAATAGTTGGACAGGTCAGGGTGTTTCGGAACAACTGATGAAGGAACAATCCGGGAAGGCAGGAATCCTGCATTTGGCCATGCATGGTGAAGTGGAAGATGAGCATCCTTTATTATCGAAATTGTATTTCAATCCCTCCGAAAATGAAGACGGAATCCTACACACTTACGAGATCTACGGATTGGAAATTCCATCGCAATTGGTCATTTTGAGTGCTTGTAACACCGCAAGTGGTAAATTGGAAGGCGGGGAAGGAATTTTAAGTTTGGAGCGGGCTTTTCAGTATGCCGGGAGTCAATCGATGTTGTCCACCTTGTGGACGGTTGATGATGCCGCTTCGGCTCAACTCACTCAAACTTTTTTGGACAATTTAAAAGCAGGACAAACCAAGGATATTGCTTTGCAACAGGCAAAAATTAATTTTATCAATTCCGCAGACCCCAACAAATTGCATCCTTTTTACTGGAGTAGTTTTAAACTCACGGGAAGTACCAAGGTCTTTTCTGAAAGTAACCAACTTAACTACTTGTGGCTTGGACTTGGTGTTTTTGTTCTATTGGCAGGTATGTATTGGCTGGCGAAGCGAAGAGCGGCATAAGTGGTTGTTGGTTTATGGTTTTTGGTTTTTGGTTGGATGTTGAATGTTCAACTTCGGACCTTCGACTTTGGACTTTAAGCTTTAGACTTAATTCCAAAACATCCCCATAACCCCCTTCGAAGGAGAAATTTTTGTCTCTTGACCAATATTGATAACTTCTAGCTTCGTAAATCGTAAATCGAACCTATTCCTTTAATTTCACCTCAAGCAATGCTGCAGCCTTTTCGTGATTATAGGATTTATTGGCAACAATCTCTTCCAAAAGTTGGGTTACTTCTTCTTTATCCTGAATTTGAAACAGCGCAAAAGCTTTATACCATTGGGCCTGTTCCACATAGTCATTATCGGTTGCCAACACCTTATCGAAAGCAGTGATCGCACGCTGATAGTAGGGTCCGTCAAGGCTTAAATTACTCATACCCTTATAGAATTCTGTTAGATACCCGGGCACCTCACTTTCGGATTTTGCAAAATAAGATATGGCCTCACGATAGTTTCCTTCGGCATACAATTGAGATGCTTTTTCCCAATTCACCAATTTATTTCCTTCTGTGGAACGGAGTGCTGACGGAGCTTCGTACACGTTAAAATAAGTGTCATATACTTCCGAAGAAGTCATCGAATTGGTTTGAAGTAATTGGAACAGCCCCAGAAATACAATTGCCATGGCCGCGATTGGCAATGCCCTTTTCATCCAAAGTGGCATGATTTTCCCTCCTTGATCGCTAGTAACCAATTGAGACGCTCTCATTTCGGCATCCACAGTATCAAGTGTCGTTTTTAGCTCCAATCGGCCAGCCGCGGTGATCAATCTACGCGCATTACGTTCGTTCTCCATTTGCGTCGCTAACTGCGGATCTACTTCCACACGAAGTTCAAATTCGGTAGTTTCCTGATCGGTCATGTTGCCGTCCAGATACTTTTCTATATCAATATGATGTTTATCCATTTCCTTTGAGCACTTCTATGAGTGCCGGTTGTTCGTTAATGAGTTGTTTTAGTTTTTGCAGGCATTTGTACTTTTTATTCCGAACGATCTGTTCGCTGCTGTAAGCCCCGGATACCGCAATTTCTTTCATGGATGCATTGTGATATAAATTTTCGATAAGGAGCTCTTTACAAGCTGACCCCAATTGTGCCAATACCTCCAGTACATTTCGTTTGTGTTCCCCTTCGATGAGGGTTGCCAACGGGCTTTCAGAAAATTTTTCAACCTCCACCTTTTCATGATGACCGGTTCGTACCGTGTTCTTCTTTATCTGATTGAGCCACTTAAATTTTGCGATGGAATATAGATAGGTGCTAATACTACTGTCTCCCTTAAATTTTCCGTTTCGCACATTCTCATAAAAGGCTATCACCGTTTCCTGAAAAATATCCTTCGCCTCCTCCTCACTTCCATTGTTCCCCAAAATATAAGAACATACTTTCGCTTTGTTGGCCTTGTAAATAGCACTCAATGCGGTATCTCGGTCGGCTTTTGAGCCTTGGAGCAATTGCATTAGATCGCGATCTGTTAGTGCTGTTTTAATAGTAAGTGTGTTTTGAGAGAGTCTTTGTAATAAAAATAGTGAATTTTTTTTCGGAAAAGTATTCCAAACGTTATGCCTTCTTTCATCACCCTTGATTCCCCTCTTTTTTTATTCTGAAATTATAGTACCTTTATCACTACCAACGCCTTTCCCATGAAGAAACTGCTATTTATTTTTGGACTTATTGCCCTTATTTCCTGTAAAAATGATTCAGAAAAAAAAGAAGAAAACCTCTTGCTAACAGAATCCTGGAGTCTCGATTACCAAGCCATATCGCAGCTGGGTGACACACTTCGGGCAGCGGCTCCTTCCGAAGAACTTCAGAAAAAATACAACGAAAAAAAAGAAGCCTATCTCAAAAACAAAGATAATCTCGACAATTTGATCTGGTACGGCCGATTTACAGCCTATTTGGGTAATTATCGGGAGGCTATTGCGATTTATAGCCAAGGCTTGCAACAATTTCCGGATAACTCGCGACTCTTGAGGCATCGTGGTCATCGCTATATTAGCGTACGTGAATTCGACAAGGCCTTGGCCGATCTTAACAAGGCAGCCGATCTCATCAAAGATCAGGAAAATAGGGTCGAGGAAGACGGCATGCCGAACGCGCAAAACATTCCGGTGAGTACCATGCACGGGAATATCTACTATCATTTAGGCCTCGCACAATATCTCAATCGGGACCTTCCGGCAGCGCTCGATGCCTATAAAAAATGCCTTAGCACTTCGCACAATCCGGACAATGTGGTTTCAGCCACTCATTGGATCTATATGATCCAAAACAGAATGGGTCGACCTGATGCCGCACAAAATTACCTTCGGAATATCAAGCAGGGCATGAACGTGATCGAAAATGACAGTTACTACAAAGCCTGTCTTTTTTATAAAGGAGAACTGGAACTGGAAGATGTCTATAACCCCACTGCCGAGGGTACTCCTACCAATTCGGCATTAAAGTATGCCGTTGGAAATTGGTATTGGTACAATGGAAAGCCGGATCAGGCGAAGGGCATCTACAATGAGATCCTTTCCGGAAAAGACTGGGCCTCGTTTGGATATATCGCTGCTGAAACCGATCTGGCCAAACCCTATAGTCTGCGGTAGATGTTCAATAATCCAAGGAAGAAAATTTGAATCAATTTTCACTTGTCAATCAACCAATTTATTAAAATTGATGTAACTTCGATTCATTAATCAAACCTAAACAATATGAAAAAAATTACCCTCATGGTGCTTTTTGCGCTACTCTCCGTAGTGGCATTTGCACAAACAACTGTATCCGGAACTATTACCGATACCAACAACGTCACCCTCAATGGGGTGAATATTGTCGAAAAAGGAACCTCAAATGGGGCGACTTCAGATTTTGACGGAAATTACACCATCAATGTGGCCAGTGATGCCACCTTGGTCTTTAGTTATGTGGGATTTGAAACTCAGGAAATAGCTGTTAATGGCCAAAGTTCATTAAATGTTATACTTGTTGAAGGCTTCGCATTGGATGCTGTTCAACTTGTGGGTTCTCGTAGTCCAAAACGAACGGCAACAGACACTCCGGTTGCGATCGATGTTATCGATGTGCAGGACGTCGTTACCCAGGCCGGTAAAATTGAGATCAATGAGTTGCTACAATATGCCGCTCCATCCTTCAATGCCAACAAGCAATCGGGATCTGATGGGGCCGACCACATCGACCCGGCTTCATTACGTGGATTGGGACCTGACCAAACTTTGGTACTCATTAACGGAAAACGTAGACACCAGTCTTCATTGGTTAATATTTTTGGAACCAGAGGGCGAGGGAATACGGGTACCGACCTCAATTCCATACCTGCAACAGCAATTAAAAGAATCGAGATCCTGAGAGATGGTGCAGCCGCTCAGTACGGATCAGATGCAATAGCAGGTGTGATTAACATTGTATTGAAAGATGCGACTGATGATCTTACCGGATCCGTTAGCTACGGAGTTTATAGCACCAACGCCGATGTGGACACCAGCCCTTTTGCCGATGGTAACTATGGAGTATGGAACACTGACGGGTTTCGATTAGATACCGGAAATGACGGTAACGCTATTGGACCCGATCAGGATTTTGACGGAGGATCTGTAAAAGTAGGCCTCAATTATGGGGTGGCTATTGGTAAAGAAGGTGGTTTTGTAAACTTCACTTCCGAATACCTAAAAAAGAATAAAACGTTGCGCCCCGCATTTGATTTCAGAAAAGGATTTGGAGAAGCTGCTATTGATGGCTTTAACTTTATGGGGAACCTCGCCATTCCGGTAAGTGAAACCACAGAGATCTATGCCTTTGGAGGTCGAAACTACAGAGATACCGATGCCTTTGCTTTTACACGAAATGGTGGCGCCCGTGTGATCCCTTCCATCTATCCCAACGGATTTACCCCTCGAATTACGTCCAACATTATTGATAACTCAGTTTCGGTAGGTGTTCGTACCGAATTAGGGAACGAATGGAATGCAGATATTAGCAATACATGGGGAAAAAATATGTTCCACTACTTTATTAAAGGAACTTTGAATGCTTCTTTGGAAGATGCCTCTCCAACCGATTTTGACGCCGGGGGTCATACCTTGAGTCAGAATACGGTGAACGTTGATTTCTCCAAATATTTTGAAGATACAGCCGAAGGATTGAACGTTGCCTTTGGTGCTGAGTACAGAACGGAGAACTTTGTCATTTTCGCAGGAGAAGCTGGATCCTATGGAACTTTTGATGAAAATGGAATTCTAATCACTAATCCGGCAGATCAAACACAGCCGGTAGATCCGGATTCGGGAGATGTTCGCCCAGGAGGATCACAAGGATTCCCGGGTTACAGCCCTGCCAATGAGGTAGACCGAAACAGATCGAGTGCCGCCCTCTATGCAGACTCTGAGATCGATATTTCTGAAGCTTTCCTTTTAGGTGGTGCCGTTAGATATGAGTATTACAATGACTTCGGAAGTACATTCAACGGTAAGTTGGCCGCGCGTGTAAAAGCGAGTGACAATATTAATGTGAGAGCCTCGGTGAGTTCCGGATTTAGAGCTCCGTCTTTGGTCCAAATCTATTATAATCTTCGCTTTACAAACTTCGTAGGAGGTGTTGCTTTAGAATCTGTTCTTTCCCCCAATAACAGTCCGGTAACGGCTTCCTTCGGAATTGGTCCATTGCAAGAGGAAACTGCATTGAACGCAGGACTTGGAGTTACGGCCAAGTTTGGTCGTTTTACAGCGACTGTCGATGGATATATGATCAATATTAAGGATCGTATCGTTTTGACCGGAAACTTCGATGCTCCCAACATTCCCGGAGTGGAAGCGGCGCAATTCTTTGCCAATGGAGTAGATACCGAGACCTTTGGATTGGATATGGTATTCTCCTATCGAACCAAAGTAGGTGGTGGTAATTTGAGCGCTACCTTGGTAGGAAATATCAATGATATGGAGATCACCAAAGTGTTGAATGGCAGCCTGGATGAGCAAACCTTCTTTGGCGAACGAGACAAGGCATTTTTACTAGCCTCTGCACCCGACAGCAAATTTGGATTGAATTTGTTATACGCTGTTGATAAGTGGAATTTTGCCCTTTCAGGAACCCGATTTAGTGACGTCGAATTATTAGACTTCCAGGTTTTTGAAGATCCTGCCGATTACGGTGGGTTTGATAATTTGATCGCCGCTGCGACCGATACCTATACTGCTAAGTATGTCTTTGATCTTGCCATTGGATACAAGCTGTGTGACGGCATGAAGTTGAGCGTGGGAAGCAACAATCTGTTGAATGAATACCCCGATCAACAAGACGATTGGACTGAGGCTGGTGGATACTGGGATTCGGTTCAAATGGGCTTTGGAGGAGCGTACTACTACGCAAGACTCGATTTTAATTTCTAAGATCTTTCTTCTGAATTATATAAAGCCTCTCGGAAACGAGGGGCTTTTTTTTTTGGATAGTTCGATTTTTGCTGCCGGGAAATGGTGTCGTCAAATTCATTGTCATGTCGAGTGATCCGCTCACAATGGATAGTATCGAGAGGTAGTTCTCGACTGCGCTCGAACGGACAAGGCTACCAATACAAATCTTTGCGCTAAGTGAGTTGGATTTTTTGTTGAGAAGTCGGAAATTAAACGATTACATTTTTAACAGCGATATCTATCTTAATAATCTCGGACTGCCAACTGCTACTGCCTACTATTTTTTATTCTTCTCCTCGATCCACTTGCTCATATATTTGGTGGCTTGCAGACTTTGATGCTGAAAGATCTGCCCCATGAAGTTATGGTTGCGATGTGATTCGAGATGTGTTTGAAGCTCTTTGATCTTTGTTTTAAATGCTTCGGAAAAGTAACTTTTTTGAAAACGTTCGTTGATGATCTTGAATCCGTTTTGCTGGGCCGCTCGCCATGAGTCTTCTTCAGAATATAAATTGATGGCAGCTTTTATGAACCTAGAAACCTCATCTTCAACAGCCCCCGAAAAATCCAGATCTCCGTGCATGCCTTCGGCCCCGATCGAAGTAGTAACGGACGGAGTTCCATGGCACATGGCATCCAGAAGTTTTCCTTTTAAGCCGGCGCCAAATTGGAGTGGAGCCAGACAAACCCGTGCATTTTGCAGGACTTCACTAACACTTGGTGTCCATCCCTTTATAAGAAAACCTTCCTTTTCATTATGCATTTCTGAAATATGTTGCGGGGCATAAGCACCATAGATAAGCATTTGAGCTTTGGGTAATTGTTTTCTAATGGCCGGCCAAATTTCTTGTTTCAGAAATACCACCGAATCCAGATTGGGTGCATGTTGAAAATTACCTAGAGTTACGAAATCAATTCTACTCGTAAAAGCGGGAAGTTCTCTTTGTTCTTTTGCCGAAATGGCCTCCACCAAAAAGGGAAGATAATACAAGACCTCTCTTGATATATTGAAGGTATTTTGAAGCAATTCTAGTTCCACTTCAGAAATGATCAAAGATAAATCACTTCGAAGAATACTTGCCAATTCCCGTTTGGCCGTATCCGAAAATAAATTGGCTTCGGTTACAGCAACCCCTTGCTTTATAGCTTCCTGCCTCGCCTTCCGAAGAAAATGAAGATCCTCCGTATCCAGAATTCGCACCGCATTTGGACACTGCTCCGCAACGCGCCAGCCGAACTGTTCCTCGGTGAGGTAACGGTCAAAAACGACCACAGCAGGATCCAATTCAGAAACAAAAACATCGAAAGAAGGATCGTTCAATTGAATCATTTCAACCACAATATTCCTTTTTGTCAGATCTGTGGAATGTTCAGACCCAGAAGCGGTCGTTGCAAAAGTGATCTGATACTCATCTTCAAGAAACAGATCGATCAATTGCATCATGCGCTCCCCTGCTGCGGTAGTGGCAGGTTCCGGAAACGTATGACCGATTATTAATAGTTTCAAGATTTGAGTGTTGAGTTTTAAGTTTTAAGTGTTGAGTGTTGAGTTTTAAGTGTCGAGTTTTGAGTGCTTGGTGTTAGACTCGTCTTCCATCCTTTGACTTTGCACTTCCATCCTTTGACTTCGCACTTCCAACTTCAGACTTCCGACTTCGGACCTCGGACTTCGGACTTTCGACTTCGGGCTTTAGACTTCTAAGTCTTTAGCTTGACCTTCCGAAACTTAAACAATTCTTTTATGGTTACCACGTTGAGTGGAAATTCAAACAATACATGCAGCAAGCTTAAAAAGTAGAGTGCGATCAGACCCGTATAGAAGTCGTATAAATAAATGGCCACCGCAGCGATCCATATCATGCTGATATAAATGGTTCGATTGGTCGTTAATGATTTTTTCCAGCCTATAATAGATGTTTTGGAGAACCAATTAAGATAGTGATACGTATAGGCAAAGGCAATAAATATCTGAACCTTGATCCCCATGGGTGATAGGATATAGAATTGTCCATCCACCAAACCTCCCATTAGTTGCGTCATCACAGCGTTTACCTGCATCAATTTGGATGTGTCATACACGGTAGCCGTTTCCTGAGTAACTATATAAGTAGTGGGATCGATAGCCATGAAAACGATTATCACCGGGACCAAGAGTAGCAAGCCAGAACCTAAATACCCGAACTTACTCTTCGACTTTTTGGAGCCATATAGCATGAATAATAGTGTGAACAGATATACGTGAATGATCGTAGGCAAAAACAATCCCAGCACGAACAGCCATTTGGGCAAGAAAAACAGCAGCAATACTGCCATCAAAAAACTCACTACCAGTGTAATTAAGATGTGACTTAGCTTTCTAAAAAGGATAAGTCCGATCGCAAAGAAAAACGCAGACAGGACGAGTATCTTTTGTTTTCCAAAAATGTATTTTATGCCTTCGGAAAAGGTGTTTTCCACTCCAAAGTCGATCATTCTATAAATAGGATATAACGAAAGGAGGATCGTAAAAATGGCAAAGGTCCAGATCCATTTGCTATTGTTTTGGACAAAGTAATTCTTCTCTTTCAACCAATTGATCTCGGTGAGATAATGCAAGGGTCCCAGAATGGCGTATGAAAATAAAAATAGTTTGAACGGCAGGATCACGGCAATGATAAGCGATACAATGATTAATCCAATATTCAGAATGTCTATTTTTTTATGCATCTAATTAAGCTGATGGGTTTCTGTAAATATAGGAAAGATGAACTACAAGGCATTCACAGGCAGCGAACTCGTTTTTATCAAGGATGCTTCCCCTTTCTTAGCTTCGGTCCAAGCGACAAATAGGGTATCTCCTACCCGCTCCAACTGCGGAAATCCACTGGCACGCTCAGCGCTGGTCTTTGAAACAATAACCGGACGGCCTGTATATCCGCGATTATTGATCTTCATGATTGAGATCACCTCATCGTCCCCATCTGGTTCCATCCACAGTACAGCGGCCTCCTGGTCGTCTAGCATGACCAAATCTACCCGACCGGTCGCATTTCCACCATCAATCCTAAAGGACGGACCAAAAGTACTGCCCGTATCCATTGAAAAAGCCACGTTAATATCTCCTTCTCCTTGAGCTCCCGTAAACCAGGCGACTGCTACCGTATTATCCTTGGCATCCATCGATGGGCCGTTGACGGGGCAACCTTCTATATTCCATTGGTCATTTCCAATAGTCGTGGGTTGTGACCAGCCGTTTTCCTTGGTCCAGTTCACTACTGAGATATCTCTAATTTCATCGTCACTCCGATCCCTGTAGGCTACTATGAGTTCGTCATTCGGTCCAATGGCGGCGGTTGTCTGACAGCAATCGCAGATACGTTCATCCAGTAAGGTATCGTAATCAATAGTGCCATCTTCAAAAACAAGCGCACCTCGCAAAGTCATTTGGCCTCCACCATGTTCCTTATCCACGGTTTCTCTTCCGTCCAACCAAACGACAAAAAACGAATTCGCCACATAGGGTTTGATCGTAACAAATCCATGTTCGCTCTTCGTGCCATCATCGTGAAGTATAAAATTCTTGGTCCATTTTTTTTCTTCGGAATTGTATAGATTCAATTTTACGTCGTAGGTGTAGGTGGCGGTGTCGGACTTTTGAAGAAAGCTGGTAAGAATATTGCCGTTAGTCTCTGCGATAGCCGGGAAATCGGCCCAATTCGTAAACCAATCATTTCCACGTATTATTTCTGAAGTAGCCTTCCATTTCCCGTCTTTCAACACCGAATAGTTGAGAATATCCGAATCGTCTTCGGAAGTTACCCAAGAGAAATATAAATCGGTTCCATTACTGAAAAGGCGAGGTACTTGGCTGTTCCCTTCTGAAGGATTTTCAAGAGGCTGAACGACTTCCTTTTTTTCTTCTGCAGGTTTGTCTAATTCATTTTTAGTTTCGTTTTTGCATGACCCGAAGATGAGCACGAGAACCAGAAAAAGACTTTGGTATTTCATAGAATGTTGGATTTTCTCAAAAATAGCGAAAAACAACACCCAATAGCGCATTGGAAATCAAATTTATCTATATATCGCTCGGCATCCAAAGTTTCTATCAGCCTAATATAACGGGGATGGTGCTAGATATTTTCACCTAAAATTCTACCAATCAGTTGTATGTAGTGTGCTAATCTTTGTGCAAATAGTAATGGATGATATCGGCCGTGGTGACAATACCTACAATAGCTTTGTTCTCTACAATGGGAAGGGCGCGATATCGGCCTTGTGCAAATATGTCTGCTGCCTCTTCAATGGTAGATTCGGGCACCAAAGTAACTGGGCTCGATGTCATAATATCACCTGCGTTTAATGTTGTATAAACAGAATCGGAATCGTCAAGCCCTGCTCCTTTGATGCGATACATAAAGTCGACCAGACTAATAATACCTACCAGATCACCATCTTTTGTGACGGGAATGTGGTGATGGAAATCCTTTTTCTCATAAATGTGTTTGATATCAAGTATTTTCTGATGGGGAGACACGCAAACCACGTCTCTCGTCATAATGCTCGCGATAGGGGTAGTTTTCATAAATAATAGTTTAAACGTTTCCTTAAGTGATATCTCAAATAAAGAAGATATACCCTTCTACCGAAATGATTTAAATCATATAAATTTCACATTATTCCTCCTATAATTGTTTAAGCGTATATACTAATATAGTGGCTCATGAAAACGAAAACACTTTTGGAATTGTTAACCATTTCAGCAGGAATCTATCACTTCGCAAAGGATACTCAGCTCCTTGAACGGATAAGTACTCTGTCTGAAAAGGGAAAGGATGGCCTCAATGAACTCGTATCCGAAACTATGCTGGATGAGGACGGAAATGAGATGGAATTTGTGGACAAAATTTTTCACAAGACTGCTCAACTCAAGAAAGAGTTCGAAGATAAAGTAGAAGAACTGGTGGTAGCTTTTTATGAAAAAATAAACATTGCCCACACAGATCAAATAAAAGCCTTGACCACTCAATTAGAGCAATCCAACAAACAAATAGCCTTATTGGAGGCTCGCATGAACAAACTTGAAACCAAGCAATAGTATGGGATTACTCTCCGGAATTAGGCGTAAATTAAAATCGGCCGTTCGATACAATGAGATCCTGCGGGTTTTGTTGAAGTATGGTTTTGAAGATTTGGTGTCTTACCTCGAGGAAGAGAAGCGTTACGGTTGGGTTCGGAAGCTGATCCCAAAAAAATCTCGTCAACATGCTGCCCAATACTCTAAGTGGGCCAAAATGCGGCTGGTTTGTGAAGAGTTAGGTCCCACTTTCATTAAGTTTGGGCAAATTCTAAGCAATCGTCCGGACCTGGTACCTTTCGAGCTGGTATTTGAATTGGAAAAACTGCAAGATAATGTTCCACCCATGGCGGAGGAGGATGCAAAAGCGGTGGTCGAGACTGAGTTGAAAGATATGGTGGATACATTGTTTGCCTGGTTCGATCCAACGCCCTTCGCTTCGGCATCCATGGCTCAGGTTCATAGCGCTATTTCTTTAGATGGTGAGCGTATGGCACTCAAAATACAACGTCCTGGTATTCAAGACATCATTCTGGAAGATATCAAGGTGATGTACAGTATTGCCGATGTCCTTGAACGTCGCATTCCCTCCATCCAAAGCTTTGATCCTGTTGGGTTGGTAAAGAATTTTGAAAATTCTATTTTAAAAGAACTGGACTTTATACATGAATCTATAAATATTCAGCGCTTTTACAACAATTTGCGTTTGGACAAAGGTCTTGACCAATATGCTCACGCACCAAATGTTTTTCAGGAATTTACTACCGGTAAGGTGCTGGCAATGAATTTGATCGATGGAATAAAAATAGATCAGATCAGTGAATTGGAAGATGCCGGTATCGACAAAAATGTGATTGCCAGACGCCTTGCGATTAGCTATTACAAACAAATTTTCGAATATGGATTCTTCCACGCGGATCCACACCCCGGAAACTTGCTTGTATTACCTAACAGCCATATATGTTATCTGGACTTCGGAATGATGGGCAGCATCCTACCTCGAGATATTGAAGTGTTCGGACAATTATTCCTTTCAATTATAAACAAAAACATTCATAAGATCATAAAGGTCCTTCAGAAATTATCCAACAACGCCACCATCAAAAACATGCGCAGTTTGGAGTACGATATAAACGAATTTGTTGAAAAGGCTTACGTACGTGATATTCATAAAAATGAAATGAGTACCATACTTTTGGAACTAAAGGATATCATTGTTGAACACGGACTTAAGGTTCCTACTCATTTCTACTTATTTGCGCGATCGTTGGTTACTATTGAAGGAGTTATTGAAAAATTGGATCCCGACTTGGAACAATTCAATATTGTTCGCCCTTATTTATTAAAAAGCGTAGCCAAAAAGTATGACCCTATTAAAATGACCAAGAATGTCCTTAACTCGTTGTATGAGGTAAATAAATATATGGAAGAATTTCCCAATGATCTGAAGAATGCGATTGCCAAAATTAATAGCGGGCAGATTCAAGTGGATATAAGTCATAAGGGGATCGATCCTATGGTGCATTCGATACAACGTATTGCCAAACAGTTGGTATCTACCTTCATTATAGTAGCTCTAATTATTGGAAGTAGTCTTTTTATTATCTATAAAATAGGGGTCCTCTGGAGCGGAATTTCATCCATAGGTATCATGGGCCTCGTTATAGCGGGTATACTAATTATAGGTTTGCTTTGGAATTTAGGTAAAGGCGATTATGACGACAAAAGGTTTATAAAGTGATCTTGATTGTTAAATAAGGTCAATAAAAAAAGCACCGTTTACGATCGAACGGTGCTTTTTTTTAAAACGCTCTAAGCCTTAAGGCTTTGAAAAGGCATGTTTGAAATGTGTAAAAGCTTCTGACAGCTCTCCACTGAAATGTTCCCATTTCGTTGGTTCCTTTTTACCATACTTGGACTTCAGGTCCTCGATAAACGTATCGAACTTGCCCTTTCCCTTCTCGAATGAATCTTTGGCCCATTTGGATCCCGACTCGAACTTATCTTCTAAAATCTCAAGCAAAATGCTGAACGCCTCAATTTCAATAAGAAGATAAGCATAGATGCGTTTGAAATTGTCATTGGTCTTAATTTTCACCTTAAGCTCATGTAAAGCCAGCTTAAGTTTTTTCTTCTGTGCCCGAAAAGCGTCGATGGTCTCTGCTTTTCCTAAATTAAGCTGTACACGTAGTTCATCCATTTTGGTGTGCAGGTCGGTTATTTTTTCCTCACCTTTTTTCATCTTCGCTTTACTGTCATGCAAAAATAAATTGAATTTCTTTTTCGCTTTCTCATAGCTATCTTTCGCCTCTGCTTTTCCTAGGGCCGCCTGTAGCTGAAGTTCTTCCATTTCAATTGCCGCTTTGCGAAGTGCATCGACAACACTGTCAATAAATTTTCTTTTCTCTGCTGTTTCCATAATTGTATTCGTTGGGATTGAACCTCAAAGTGATACTATATTCCACCATTTCCTATGACGAAAATCAGCATTTAATAAATAGAAGTACAATTAGCGCCTGTGAACTACAAGGAGCAGCGTCTCAATTTAACAGGGTCAACCCTTCACTGGGCAGGTTAATTTCAAACGATTTTCGCGTACAAATCGAAATCTTCTACACCCGTGATCTTTACATTAAAGAATTCGCCGGTTCGAAGGTAACCTTCCTCAGCATTGATGAGTACTTCATTGTCCACATCCGGGCTATCAAATTCGGTGCGGCCTACGTAGTAACTGCCCTCTTTACGATCGATGATGACCCGGTATTCTTGTCCGATCTTCTGCTGATTCAGCTCCCAGGAGATCTGAGATTGGATGTCCATGATCTCATTGGCGCGCTGCATTTTTACTTCTTCAGGGACGTCGTCTTCGAGCTGATAAGCGTGCGTGTTCTCCTCGTGGGAATAGGTGAAACAGCCCATACGTTCGAAGCGTTGTTCGGTTACCCATTGTTTGAGCGTTTGGTAGTGTTCTTCGGTTTCGCCGGGATAACCAACAATTAAAGTTGTGCGGATAGCCATCTCCGGAACAGCAGCTCTAAATTCCTCCAACAACTTAGTGGTCTTTGCTTGGGTGGTTCCGCGTCTCATGGATTTTAAAATAGGATCTGCGATGTGCTGCAAGGGAATGTCGATATAGTTGCATATTTTGGGTTCGTTCTTCATCACCTCCAGTACTTCCATAGGGAAACCGGTTGGGAAGGCATAATGCAATCGAATCCATTCGATACCATCCACTTTGACCAATTCATTCAGGAGTCTGGCCAACTCTCTTTTTTTGTAAATATCGAGTCCGTAGTACGTGAGGTCCTGAGCGATAAGGATGAGTTCTTTGACGCCATTGGCCGCCAGTTTTTCGGCTTCGATGACGATTTCTTCGATGGGAGTACTGCGGTGCTTTCCGCGCATAATGGGAATGGCACAGAACGAGCAAGGTCGATCACAGCCTTCGGCTATTTTGAGATAAGCGTAATTCTTTGGGGTTGTGGTGAGTCGCTCACCAATGAGTTCGTGTTTATAGTCGGCTCCCAGGGCTTTTAACAAGCCAGGTAGTTCGGTGGTACCAAAATATTGATCGACGTTGGGAATTTCTTTCTGAAGATCCGGTTTGTAGCGCTCACTGAGGCAACCCGTCACAAATACTTTATCGACGACTCCATTTTCCTTCTTTTGAACATATTCAAGGATCGTATTGACGCTTTCTTCTTTGGCATTGGCTATAAATCCGCAGGTATTGATCACAACCACATTGCCTTCTTCTTCATGAACCACTTCTTTGTTGTTGGCGCGCAACTGACCCATGAGCACTTCGCTGTCGTACACGTTTTTGGAGCAACCCAGGGTTACAACGTTGATCTTGTTCTTTTTTAAAGTTTTTGTTCGCATGGTAAAATTTTATTCTTTCATTTCTTTTGCTCGTCCAAAAGAAACGAAACAAAGAAAACGACGCCTTTTCCAAGGAATTTTTTCAGCAAGCTGAAAAACCGATTTCAAAACTCCGCGTCACTTCGTTCCTGAATCTCGGAGCTTTTGTGCATCTATTCTTCGGAAAAGGTATTAATCTCCGGCCTCTAACTTCGGACTTCCGACTTCCGACTTTCAACTTCCATCCTACTTAAAAAACGAATCCACAAACTCGTATTTATTAAACACCTGTAAGTCTTCCATACCCTCTCCTACACCAATGTACTTTACCGGAACTTGAAATTGGTCACTAATACCAATGACCACTCCACCTTTGGCGGTTCCATCGAGTTTGGTGACAGCAAGAGAGGTGACTTCGGTGGCGGCGGTAAATTGCTTGGCCTGTTCAAAGGCATTTTGTCCTGTGGACCCGTCCAGTACTAAGAGCACATCGTGCGGGGCGTCGTCCACCACTTTTTGCATGACTCGCTTGACTTTGGTGAGCTCGTTCATGAGATTCACCTTGTTGTGCAATCGGCCTGCAGTATCAATGATAACAACGTCTGCATCTTGGGTCACCGCACTTTCCAAAGTATCGAAGGCAACGCTGGCAGGATCACTGCCCATGTCCTGTTTTACGATGGGAACATCGGTTCTATCTGCCCAAACCTGGAGTTGATCAATCGCAGCAGCTCTAAACGTATCAGCAGCACCCAAAACGACTTTCTTACCAGCCTTTTTGAACTGATAGGCGAGTTTTCCGATGGTCGTCGTTTTTCCAACTCCGTTCACTCCAACCACCATGATGACATGCGGTTTTTGAGTGGTTGGAACTTCAAATTGCGTTGCTTCTCCAACATTGGTTTCGCTTAAAAGTCCGGCGATCTCTTCGCGGAGGATCAGATTGAGTTCTTCGGTGCCTAGATACTTGTCCTTGGCAACGCGTGCTTCAATACGTTCGATGATCTTTAAAGTAGTATTGACTCCCACATCACTGGATACTAATACTTCCTCCAAATTGTCGAGCACGTCATCATCTACTTTGCTCTTTCCGGCAACTGCTTTGGAGAGTTTATCCAAGAATGACGACTTGGACTTTTCGAGGCCTTTGTCGAGGGTTTCTTTTTTTTCTTTTGAAAATATTTTTTTGAATAAGCTCATTAACTGTGATTCTGATTCTGGTTTATACATCCCCTCCTAGTCTCCCCTTCGAAAGGGAGGAACACTAATGGCGTAATGCTGTAGTGATCGATCCTTTAGCGTTAGGGATTGAGGCTTTGTTGAAGCTCCTCGCCGATGGCGAGAGCGACTGCCGAAAGCCCGGTGGTGAAGTGCCAATGAAGTAGAGCAAAGCTCACTTCATGAATACTTCACGGAACGCCCAAAAATACAAAAAGCCACCTTCGCAAAAAAGTGGCTTTCGTAATATCTTAGACGTTGGTTATTGTTTACTTAACCACTCGTTTACTTTGTCCGGAGACATGATCGATTCCACAAAAGTATATGCGCCAGATTTGTCACTCTTTACCATTTTGATGGCTTTGGTGAGACGCTTGGATCCTGTTTGTAACGATGCTACTGATTTCTTTGCCATGACTCTAAATTATTTGATCTCTTTATGAACCGTCATTTTCTTAAGGATGGGATTGAATTTTTTCAATTCCATTCTATCCGGTGTATTTTTCTTGTTCTTAGTAGTGATGTAACGCGAAGTTCCCGGTTTCCCAGAATCTTTATGCTCCGTGCACTCTAAAATTACCTGAACTCTATTTCCTTTCTTAGCCATCTTGGTGGATGTTAAATGGTAGGGTAATTACTGCTTCAAAAACCCTTTAGCGCGGGCATCCTTGATTACGGCAGCAATTCCTTTTTTGTTAATATTTTTTAATGCTGAAGTCGATACACGCAGGGTTAACCACTTGTCCTCTTCAGGAATGTAAAAACGCTTCTTTACAAGATTCACGTTAAATTTACGTTTCGTTTTGTTCATCGCGTGAGAAACATTGTTCCCAACCATTGCTCTTTTTCCCGTAAGCTCACAAACTCTTGACATTACCTTCGTTTTATAGTTATTTTTAAACAGGGTGCAAATTTAAGCAATAATATTGATTTGAACAACAAAAGAATTGTCAGTTTTTGGAAATTTCTTTGAGCAGCATTTCCAAGGCTTTGTTCACCGATTTACGGATCACGCGCTCTCGTACCTTGCCAAAGAGAAATTTCTCCGAAATCACTCCCGCCGGCCCTGCGATGGCGATGCATACAGTGCCTACCTCATCCACTCCATCGCCTTTGGACGGGCCGGCAATACCGGTTGTGGCAATGGCATAATCGCTTTCAAATAGTTTATTGGCCTGTGTGGCCATGGCTTCGGCAACCGGAATACTTACGACATTGTGTTGTTGGATCAGGGCAGCATCTACCCCCAAAATGGAAGTTTTTAGCGGGGTAGCGTACGGAATGATCCCTCCACGATAAAAAGCCGAAGATCCTGCATGCTGCGTGATCTCCTCAGCAATGGCACCTCCGGTACAACTTTCGGCCACGCTAAGTGTTTTGTTTTGTTTCATTAAATACGCTCCAATTTTCTGAGTGATGGAGGTTTCGTCTTCGAAGCCAATGGCAATATCCTTCAACAAACTATGAATTTGGGACATGTGGGCATCCACATCGGTTTTTAAGGATGCTTCGTCTTTTCCTGTAGCTGACAATCGGAGTCGCACCCTACCCAACGAAGGTAAATAGGCTAGTTTTATATGCAGAGGAAGCGCATCTTCCAGTGCAGAGATGCGTTCGGCCACGGCACTTTCGCCCAAACCATAGGTAAGCAGTGTGGTGTGGTAAATATGAGGTCGATCAAAGCGTTGGATCACTTTGGGAAGTACACTCTCAGTAATTAGATGCTTCATCTCATAGGGCACTCCCGGCATCGATACAAAAACAGTGTCATCCGCTTCCATCCACATGCCCGGCGCGGTACCATGGGGATTGAACAACATAGTAGCTTTTGACGGCAGCATGGCCTGGGAGAGGTTAGCCGGTAATGGTTCTCGTTTGATGTAGGTAGCAAAAATGTTTTTTATATGCTGAAGTACTTGTGCATTTTCGACCATAGTATCGTCAAAAAATTCACAAAAACACTGTTTGGTGATATCGTCTTTGGTAGGACCTAATCCTCCTGTAACCAATACAAGATCTACCCGATTTTTAGCAGCTTCCAAAGCTGCAAGAATATGATCGCGGTCGTCCTGAATGGATGTAATTTGATAAACCCGAACTCCTATTTTATTAAGTTCTTTACTAATAAAGGCAGAATTGGTATCGACGATCTGTCCTATCAGGATCTCGTCGCCAATGGTAATGATCTCAGCAAGCATCTAGAGATTAAAATCTTCTTTTAGTTCGGTAAAAACGTGTCCGAGTGTTGCCGTCACTACTTCGATCTGCAACAATACGGTCTCGTTACTTTTTGACGTTTTGGTCCAAGACTCAATGCCTGTGATCTGCTTTAGTAAATCGATTCCAAACATTTCAATATTTGGTTTCATCTTATGAGCAAATTGATAGGCTAACTCCTTATTATCATTGATGATTGCTTCTTCGAGAGAAGCCAGATCCGGAGGGATCTCTTCAAGAAAAGTCTGTGCCACTACAGCCATAAACTCCTGATCGCCCCCCGAAACTTCACGAAGGCTATCAATTGAATAATTTCTGGTCATTATACTTAATACTGGTTAGTTGTCTACTTTACTTTTATGGAGAACAGCTCCTTTTCTTCAATAAAACCGGTTAATACATCATTAGCCTGCACACGGCCAACTCCAGAAGGTGTTCCTGTAAATATAACATCTCCTATCTTTAATGTAAAATATTTTGAGATATATTCGATTAACTGATCAATTTTCCACAACATAAGGACCGAATTCCCCTTTTGCACTTCAATTCCGTTCTTTTGAAGGCTAAAATCGATGTTATTTACATCCTCAAACGTCGTTTTCGGTAAAAAAGTGCCAATCACAGCGGCTCCATCGAAGCTTTTCGCCTTTTCCCATGGTAATCCCTTTTCTTTCAATTGCTTCTGAAGGTCACGCGCCGTAAAATCGATTCCCAATCCGATTTCATCGTAGTATTTATGTGCAAACTTTTTGTCAATGTGTTTGCCAATTTTTTTTATCTTTACGAGTAATTCGACCTCATAATGTACGTCATTAGAGAACTCCGGAATTAAAAAGGGATTATTTTTGAGTAAAACCGAAGAATCCGGCTTCAAGAATAATATGGGGTGCTCGGGTCGCTCGTTGTCGAGCTCTGCTATATGAGCGGAGTAGTTTCTTCCTACGCAGATTATTTTCATACTTTTTTGTTTATGTTTTGTCCCTTCCCACGAATACATCCCCCTAACCCACTTCAAAGGGGGAATTTTCGGCTCGTAACTTAATGTGATTGACTTCGTGCATCGTGCTTCGTGCTTCCCGCTTGGGACTCCACCTCCTAAAACTTATTATTCAACTTTTGCAACTTCACCCGTGTCAACACTTTTTTGGTGTACAAAGGGAAGTCGGCATTGAGCAGCCAGCCAAAATATCCCGGTTCTTTTTCCAGCACTTCTTCGACGAGAGTGCCTTTATGTTTTCCAAAATTAAACACCTCAACACCGTCCTTGGTATATCCTATGTAGCCGGCGAAATCGGCAAATTGTTTGTGCGAACTAAATTGCGCCAACCAACTCACATCATTTTCCAAATCCTCATAACGATCCAACTGTGACAACAATACTTCGTAAGTCGCTTCCGTATCAGCTGCAGCACTATGGGCGTTGTCCAGAGTCTTGTCACAATAGAATTTATAAGCGGCCTCCAGCGTTCGCTTTTCCTTTTTATGAAAAATGGTCTGTACATCCACGGACAGGGCTTTTTTTAAGTCAAATTCTACTTCGGCGCGTAGCAGTTCTTCCGCTAGCAAGGGGATATCGAATCGGTTCGAATTAAATCCGCCCAGATCGCTGTCCTTTATAAGTGCATAGACTTTAGGGGCAAGTTCGTTAAAGGTAGGTTCATTGGCCACCATTTCGTCAGTAATACCATGAATATCGCTGGATTGCTTTGGGATGGGCATTTGCGGATTCACGCGCCAGGTATGGCTTTCTTTATTACCGTTGGGAAATACTTTCAGTATGGAAATTTCAACGATCCGATCCGTAGCAACATTGATGCCCGTCGTTTCCAGATCGAAAAAACAGATGGGTTTATTTAACTTCAACTCCATTGGTATAGTTTATGCTGCAAAAATACTAATTGTTACATTTGTGTTCGCCTATGCTGTCAAAAGTTATTATCATTTTTACTCTTTTACTATCGATGCCGCTCTTCGCACAGAGTGAAAAAGTGATCATTTCAGAATCGAAAAAAGGAAAAAGAGTGGTTCTTCATGCCGAAAATACGACTGCGGATACCCTCAATATTTTTTTAATGGTTCAATCTGAAGGATACCGCAGAAGCGCAGACAAACCCGTTTTAAAGGACATCCCACCACACTCGAAGATTCCCATGATCACTCTAATCGAGTTACGAGATGTAGCTTCGAGTTATACCTATGACCTTATCGTAAATGAGACCGAAAATGAAATAGCATTCGAATATGAGAACGAGATCGTCGATATTGAGAATGTCGTGAAAGGAAAAGTCGTGATCTTCGCCATGGTCGGGTGTGAAAAATGTGCCCAATTGGCTTCTAAACTCACTGAGCAACGCATTGCCTATCGCATGTTTAATATCGCTGAGGATCCCAAACTTTACCGTCAATTCATGAAATTTGTTGAAAAAGAACTTACCTCCGAAACCCGAATTCAATTTCCAGTGATCTGGAATCGAGATCATACTATTTTTGGGTATGAGGACCTGAATGGGTTAATTGAACAATTTGATAATTGATTCATTTGAAAATTATCAAATCTTCAAATTAATTTAAACCTCCCGATTCACATCCCAGGCCTCCAGATAGTCGGCGACAGCTTTTACGAATTGTCCTCCAAGGGCACCATTGACCACTCTATGATCGTAGCTGTGCGAAAGGAACATCTTGTAGCGAATCCCAATAAAGTCTCCTTCATCAGTTTCGATCACGGCGGGTACTTTTCGGATGGCACCTAAGGCAAGGATCCCTACTTGCGGCTGACTGATAATTGGGGTTCCCATAATACTTCCAAAGGTTCCTACGTTAGTTACGGTATAGGTTCCCCCTTGAACTTCATCTGGCTTCAATTTTCCAGTTCTCGCTCGGTTAGCTAAGTCGTTAACCGCTTTGCTCATGCCCACCAAATTAAGTTGATCTGCACTTTTAATTACAGGTACGATCAAATTACCATCTGCCAAGGCAGCGGCCATTCCTAAATTGATATTTCGGTGTTTGATAATGGTATCTCCTTTGACGGAAATATTCAGCATTGGGAATTCTTTCAACGCCTTGGCAACCGCTTCCATGAATATGGGAGTGAAGGTTAATTTCTCTCCTTCACGGGCTTCGTAGGCGGCTTTTATCTTGTTTCTCCAATTCCAGATCCGGGTGACATCACATTCCACGAACGATTGAACGTGGGCGCTTGTTTGCACACTCTCCACCATGTTGTGTGCGATGAGTTTCCCCATGCGCGTCATCTCAATGATCTCGTCCTCCCCGTTACTGATCACCGGTTGCGCAGGTGCCGATTTCGATGCTATGGTTTGGGCAATTGGTGCTATTTGTTTTTCTTGCGCCACCGCTGTAGCTTCTGGCGACACGCGGTCGGAAGTGGCCGCTGACGAAGTTGCAGGTGCAGGTTGTGCAGGTTGAGCACCTCTATTTTTAAGGTACTCCAGTATGTCATTTTTGGTCACCCTGCCATCTTTCCCGGTTCCGGGCATGGCATCCAATTCGGACTGAGAAATTCCTTCGGCTGAAGCAATATTCTTTACGAGCGGTGAATAGAATCGGTCGCCGCTACTTTCAACAGTAGGCTGTACGGTTTCTCTGGCAACTTCAATGGTTTCGGTAACTTGAGCCACTATTTCCGGTGCAGGTTGGGGAGCGGATGCTTCCACTGCCGGAGCCGAAGCAGTTGTTTCTTCCCCATTGGTTTCGATAATGGCTAAGGTCTGCCCTACCTGAACGACGTCATCTGTTTGAAATAAGATCTCGACCAAAGTACCGTCCACTTCACTGGGTACTTCGCTGTCTACCTTATCGGTTGCAATTTCCAAAACGGCCTCATCGGCTTCAATGGGGTCTCCCACATTTTTAAGCCAATTGGTTACGGTTGCTTCGGCAACACTTTCACCCATTTTTGGTAATTTCAATTCAAATCTAGCCATAATCTACACCTCTGTGTTTCAATTTTGTCCTTTCCAATAGATAAGGACGATGCAAAATTAATAAAATTTGCAAGGTTCTATTCAGTATTCTTTAAAAAAATCCTTCTCAATTCCGAAGAAATTGAGAATTTGATAATTACAGCGATAATACACTTCCTTTTTGATCGCTTTGGTCACTTCCTATTGCAAAGCTACATCCCGGCGGCTTAATACGAAAGCTGTTTTGCCTATTTTTACTCAACTGCATAAACTTAAAAATTTGCCCATAGGTAACATAATCAGCATCAAACACACAAAGGGTATTCTTAAAATAGGCACTTTCCATAGCTGTTTTCGAAACGGAACGTACGGGGACATCAAATTCTTCAGATAGTCGTTTCAAGAGGGGAATACTTTCGGTAAATACTAGTACTTCCTTTGTTTTTGGAACCGGACGAGAACGGTTTGATATTTTTATACTTCTGAAAAGTTTTGCGATCACCACTCCGATATTCACCATACCATTCAGTAAAAAACTACTCTGAAAATGCTTTTTATAAAAGATGCGCATCGCACCGTAGAAACGGTTGAGATAGGCTTTATCCATCTTCGTACTCTCTCCTTTGTAATGGAGCATGGAGATGCTTCCCATATAATGGTTTTGATAACCGGCCTTCTTCAACTTATATGAAAGGTCGATGTCCTCCCCGTACATAAAATAGTCTTCATCAAAACCTCCTACTTCCTCGTAAACGACTCTTTTCAGCAACATGAAGGCTCCTACCAACGTATCGACCTCGCCATTGTCCCTTTCACTTAAATGATTGGCATAATAGCCATTCTTGATCTTGGTTCTTCCTATTAATTTGAGTAAAGATCGTTTTCGGGTAGGCAGATTTCGTTTGCTTTCGGGTAAAAAATTACCGGTCCCGTCCATGAGATAGATCCCCATGGCGCCCAGATTGGATTGCTGTTGCGCATAGTTCAGCGCCTTGGCGAAGGTGTCTTCGGAAACGGCCGTATCGGGATTTAAGATGCACACATACTCTCCGCTCGCAATGGCGACCGCTTGATTATTAGCCTTACTGAATCCCAGGTTTTCGTCATTTGCCAAGAGCTTGATATGCGGAAATTTTTCGCGCATCATGGCACAACTATCGTCTTCCGAATTATTATCTACCACAATGATTTCACTGTCAATACCATTGAGGGAGCGTTCCACACTAAGGATACATTGCTCTAAAAAGTATCGAACATTGTAATTGAGTATGATGACAGATAGCTTCAATGGCTAGGAGCTTTTTAAGGAAGATTCGAAAGGGATCCTATTGAGGATGCTTCGGCCCAAGGTGACCTCATCTGCATATTCGAGCTCATCTCCCACCGATATCCCACGGGCGATGGTCGTTGTGGTAACGTCCAATCCTTCAATTTGTTTGTAGATATAGAAATTGGTGGTATCCCCTTCCATGGTGGAACTGAGCGCGAAAATAAGTTCGGAAACAGATCCTTTTTTCACCTTTTCAACCAAGCTCGGAATAGAGAGCTCGCCGGGGCCCATGCCATCCATGGGCGAGATCTTTCCGCCCAAAACGTGGTAATGACCCTTATACTGACTCGTATTCTCAATAGCCATCACATCCCGAATATCTTCTACCACGCATACCAGGCCGGCTTGCCTGTTGGGATTGGCGCAGATCTCACAAAGTTCGATATCTGAAATATTATGGCAGTTCTTACAAAAATTGATCTCGCCACGCATTTGCTGCAAGCTTTCCGAAAGACGAAAGGTTTGGTCTTCGGGTTGTTTCAAAAGGTGCAAAACGAGTCGGAGTGCCGTTCGTTTGCCAATTCCGGGCAATTGAGACACTTCGTTGACTGCATTTTCCAATAATTTTGATGAAAAATCCATAGGTTATACGTTCGACGGCAAGATAAAAAAAATGCTTCAGTAACCGTTATAGTTGCTGAAGCATTTATTCTTCGGAAAAATGAAACTTTATTCCTTGATCAATCGTTTTGTCACAGTTCCTAATTCTGAATTGATCCGCACAAAGTATATACCCGTTCTTAATTCGGAAACATCGATCGCAGTGTCTTCAAACCCTGTCTCTACGACTTTTCTTCCAGCAACATCATAAATCTCGATAAGCCCCAAGGCTACGTCGAACGGCAAATCAATTTTAAAGTAATCCCTCGTCGGATTGGGATGAAGAGAGATTTGGTTAAGAAGTGTCACATCTTCGATTCCCAGGGTGCAATCTTTACTAAAAATAACACCCGGTTCCACATCCCAGTTGTTATAAGGAGGTAAGATTCCTTCAGTGGCGGCCACAGGGTCATCAACGTCTATGCAACCAAGCATTGGGTTTTCTAAGACAGTTAAATTATCCAAAATTAAGTTATTCCCATTTTTCAAATTAAGTGAATTCAGTGCAGTATTTCGGGATATCCCAGCGGTTAAAAGCATCCCATTATTACTAAGATCCAATTCTTTCAATGTGTTGTTGTTACTTAGGAAAATAAAATTTAGCATTACGTTGGAGCTTAAATTTAAAAAAGTAAACGTATTCTCAAAATTGCAAGTTCCAGTAAAGCAATTCGCCGCATCCAGCACCTCCAGTAAAACATTCGCCGATAAATCAAGTTGCGATAAGTTATTTTGTTTACATACTAATAGTTTGAGATTCAAATTATTGCTCAGATCAATAGTGGTTAAATTGTTGCCTGAAATGTACAAATCCTCAAGACTGCTAAAGTCTTGTATTCCTGTTAGGTCATTTATTAACGGATCTACTTCTGGAAATGGAGTGTCAAGATCAAGTATCATAATATGGTCAATGTCATCGGTTAGGACCTGACCATCAAATACCCCTTCGGTATCGATTCCTTGCGCAATTAACCGAAGCTCAAATTCAGCATCTGGGATAAGGGTGTATTGGGCAATTCCTTGTCCAAAGTAAAGCGTTAAAAGAATTATTATCCCAAACAATCTCATACCCTTAAAGTTACGGATTAATTATTGTTTTTTTGTATAACCGTTTGATCTGTAGTACCATCATTGAAATTAGTAATGATATTATATAACCCTGGCTGCAAATTTGGGATTAATTGGGTGTCATTGATTTGCAAAGAGTCCTGGGCTGTAATAGTAACATTGGAACTTGGTATGCCGTCCAAAAAATTGATCACATCACCGTTAATGGCGCTTCTATTCCAATTATTATAGCACATACGAGGTTGTTCTTCATCCAATTGCAAGATTCTAATGGCCGTATGATTTGGGTGCTTAATCTGACCGGTATAATCGCTATAAAATCCAATAACAACGGCGCCGTACCAGAAAGAGGTATCTTCATAGAGTGATGGTTGGTTGTAAGTTCCTGCCTGGCTTACATCTACAAATTCATAGTCGAACCCGGGTTGAAAGAGCGGTGGTTTACCCGCCGTACTTGGCCCTATATTATAATATTCTCCTTTATAGGGTTTGTAGAGTTCTTTCCTGTGAATGGTATCTAATAGATGGTTTAAATCGTCCAAAAATCTGTGTTTAATCCTCCATCGCATAACCGTTCCTTGTGCCACCTTGAATTCTCGATAACAATCGGAACGGGTGTAGCTCATTATGTTTTTGAACTCTGGTTCGACATAGGGTGTATCATCACAATCCAAAGCACTACCTATGTAATTGCAATCGGAATCTAAGTCAACACCTGGATAATTCAAACGAAACGGAGTCGCATTGGTACTGATTAAGAAGTCTCCTTTTGTCAATGCATTAAATTTTGGGTCGTTTGGATCACGCGTAACATGCTCGCATGCTTCTGGATCGTTCTCATTCTGGGGGCCAAAATTTCCAAATGTATGTTTGATGCCTAATATATGCCCCATTTCGTGCGCCAGCGCAGGATGATTAAACCAATCTGAACGAATTTTAATCATCATAATATCGCCCAAAAAAGATTGACCTGCAGACCCAGCCACCCCTGGCTTCATCGTATTCAAGATATACACATTGACAGATTGGCCTACAGAAGCTTCATTTTGAGGGTCAAGAATAAACGTATCCAATTCATGACCCTGAGCATTCGGGTTATTCAAGTCATAGTCGTAAAAATAAGAGTTGTTTATATAATCAAAACCATCCCATTTAAAAAAGATATTGAATTGATTATAATTTTTATTAAGTAATGCCAGACCCTCCAAGAAGTTTTGTTCTATGAGTACATTATCATTGGATCCATCGTCTTCATTGAATTGATAAAAATGTATTTTGAAAATATAGGGGTCATCATCTTCGGTTTCGGTTCCACTTATGGGGTCAAAAAAGTTCGGGGTAAATTCTGTTTCGTCAAAATCGCATTCAAAAATACCTTGGGAAAAAGTGTTGTATCCAGTAATTACAACTAGTAGAAGAGTTAATTTTAATTTCATATCACAGTTATTTTGGATTCAATTCAATAACAAATGCATTAAGCCTATATGTCGAATTAAAATAACCGGGGAGTGCTATAAAGATACACAAAAAAGTGGACGGTCGATGTGATAAAAAAAATGCTTCAGTAACCACTACAGCCACTGAAGCATTTATTATTCCGACCGCGTGCGCTTAAGCTTTAGCGGTGGCGCAAGAAATTAAAAATTACTCCTTTATTAACCGTTTTGTCACGGTTCCTAATTCTGAATTGATCCGAACAAAGTACATGCCACTCTTCAATCCTGAAATATTCATGGTATGTGTGTTTTCAATTTGAATATCCTGTTTGTAGATCACCAGCTTACCGGTAAGATCGAATACACGAATATCGCCTTCCACAGCTTGTGGCAAGGCAATGCTTACTTCGGTATTCGCCGGATTGGGTGCCAAACGCACTCGGTCTGCCAAGGTATTGTCGTCCACGCTCAAAACAGGTACCGCTAATGGAGATGCCCAGAGGCCTCTTCCGTAGGTGGCGGCGTACAATTTGCCGTCGGCTGTGTTCACTTCCAATTCGTTTACGATCACATTTGGCAGGTTGTTGCTATAAGGCTGCCACTCGTCCAAGTAGCTATCGATATAATAAATTCCGTAATCCATACCCACATACAATCCATTGGCACCATTGTCATCCCATGCGATGGAAAGCGAATCGAAGTTCGGTAAATTTAAGGTCATATTCACCCAGGTATTTCCTCCATCGTACGAGACTTTAACTTTCGCCCCTCCTACCAAAGCCACGGCAATCCGATCGGGATCTGTGGGATGAACTGCCATTGAATTGACAGATCCGGGAGAAGGCAACTGCACCCAATTGGTCGCTCCGCCGTCTTCAGTTTTATACAAAATTGAAGCTCTTGAGGTATACATCACCTGATTGTTGGAAGGAGCGAGTTTCATCTCGTCCTGACTCCCACCCAAATTCTGGGACGCAGCCGTCCAGGAATTTCCTTTGTTGGTTGATTTGTAAATAGAGGTATAGCCCACATAGATCGTATTATCAACTGTTGGATCCTGCTCAAAAGGCGTTACCCAATTTCCTCCACCGGGTCCCGGTTCGTTGAGTCCTGATTGGCTATTAGCTCCATCATCTGTTCTGTATAACTGACCTCCCTGACTCGTACCGTACATGATGTTGGTATCTGTCTTATCCACAAATCCTTCCATTCCGTCTGCTCCCAACCAATCAATCCAACCGTTGGCGGCTGTATAAAAAGATGTTCCGTTATCCTGCGATCCTCCGGTCACCACGACATCTGCCGTTTGAGAGATTCCCAGCTTATAAAATTGGCGAATACCAATACCAGTGGTAAGGTCTTCGTAATAATCGGCGTTTAAGTTTCCGGTATCCGTTGCTTTAAATATTCCACCATCGGTTCCTGCAAAAAGTGTTGTTCCAACGAATTCCAAAAGATCCACGTCCGCATGGCAATACCCAATATTGGCACCCTGTGCCGCCCCCGGGATCCAGTCGGCGGTGCACGTAAATGACACGCCTCCGTCCAAAGATCGCCAGGTAAGAACACCGGCAATATGTACTTCATCTATATCATTTGGGTTAACAGCAACATCCATATCACGTGGCGCTTGCCCACCTGAGTTGAAACCGGCGGTATCATACCCAAAATAATTTCTTCCTGCATGGTCGCGCTCCAAAAAGCTGTCTCCACTATCTGTAGAATAATAAAATCCTCCAAAGGAACCTCCATCCGCTTCCAAAACGTAGACCATGCTTGCGTCATCCGGTGAAACTCCCATCATCTTGGCACCATTGCCACCAACCGGAGTGGTCGTCCAAGTAACACCATTATCAACCGATTTATGAAAATCGAGACCCGTAGCATAAACTGTATTGGTATCTCCGGGTTTGAACTCAACATCATAGCCCCGGCTATCCCCACCTACCTCGATCCAGGTAGCTCCTGCATCGTCACTGCGGTAAATTCCCGCGTTTTGTGAACAGGCGTACATGATGTCTGTGTCATTGGGATTGATCAATATTTTATTGATGAGCGAGTTGCTCATATCGGCTAGTTCTGTCCAGGTTCCCCCAGCGTCAATGGACTTATAAATGATCCCTGAACTGGATCCGAAGAAATAGGTGTCGGAGTTTGATGGATCGATCGCCACTGAATACGCTCTCAGGTTGGTAAAAAAATCGCCCATGGGTGTCCAGGTGGCTCCTGCATCTACAGTTCTCCATACACCCCCGGTATTCGCACTGATGATAATATGGTCATTATTGGAAGCGTCCACAGCAAGACCCGTTATACGTCCCACGCCTGGATTCCAGGAAGTGGTTGCATTCCAATAGTCGGGTCCTAATTCTTCCCAATCATCGTTGAGTTGAGCTCTGGAACCGGCAGTATCATTTAAATAGGCGTTGTATCGCTGAACCTCTGCCAATTTTTCACTCATAGGCGTAAGGTACCCGTCTTCGTTCATTTGACGTTTGGCCATATATTCCCAACGCTTAAATTGTTTCCAACCCGTTCCACGTCCTTTATCCTGCCCTTCAAAATGGGCCTCGGCACTGGCTATAATCTCGGCAACGGAATAGCTTCCGTCATCGATCATTTGTAAGTATTCCTGGGCTGATAATTGGGCAAAAGCAAATACGCTTAGCGCGAGTACTAAAATTCTCATTTTCATAGCTATAGATTCTTAATGGATAGTTTATCACTGAATTCCTCAAAAGTAAAAAAAATAAAAGCGCAGGGAAAGTTCATTCTTTGTATTTTTAGCCTTTTGTTAGATAATTAGGAGAATTTTATGCAGCCCTTACACATTCTATTGTTAATTGGAGGATATTTTGGAGTCTTACTCCTAATTTCTTACTTCACAGGAAAAGACGACAATAACGAAGCCTTCTTTACCGCTTCCAAGCAATCACCCTGGTATTTGGTTGCCTTCGGCATGGTAGGCGCATCCTTGTCTGGCGTTACTTTTATTTCGGTGCCGGGTTGGATCGATGGGTCTCAATTCAGCTATATGCAGGTGGTCCTGGGATACCTGGTGGGCTACTTTGTGGTAGCCTTTGTTTTGATGCCGGTTTATTACCGATTGAATGTAACTTCTATCTACCAATATCTCGAACAACGATTTGGGGTTGTGAGTTATAAAACCGGTGCTTTCTTCTTCTTTGTTTCACGCGTTTTAGGGGCCGCTTTCCGAGTCTTTTTGGTCGCTATTGTCTTACAACAGTTTGTGTTTGACAGTTACAATGTACCCTTTGAGGTGACCGTGATACTCTCTATTTTACTCATTTGGATCTACACCTTCCGTGGGGGAATTAAAACGATTGTTTGGACCGATACGCTGCAAACACTTTTTATGATCCTGGCCGTATGTTTGTCGATCTACTTTATCAATCAGAAGTTGGATTGGAGTTTTATGGAATTCCTCGCTTCCGAAGAACTTAAAGAATACAACAAGGTCTTATTTACCGAAGACGCCTTATCTAAAAGCTATTTCCTTAAATCGTTTCTGGGTGGTATGTTCATCACTATTTGTATGACCGGACTCGACCAGGATATGATGCAAAAAAATCTTACATGTAAAAACCTGAAAGACGCCCAAAAGAACATGGTGTCCTTCAGTTTTGTGCTGGTGATCGTTACCTTTTTGTTTATGCTGCTAGGAGCATTACTATTTATTTACGCCGGCAAATTTGATGTGGCCATTCCGCTGATGGATGGGAAGCCGAAAACCGACCTACTCTTCCCTGAGATCGCCTTGAACGGCGGCCTGGGCATCACCTTGGGAATTACCTTTATTCTTGGACTGATCGCCGCAGCCTACAGTAGCGCAGACAGTGCCCTCACCTCCTTAACGACTTCTTTTTGTATCGACTTTTTGAATATTGAAAAGAGGCCTAAAAAAGACCAAAAAAAGATCAGAAAACGTACGCATATTTGGATGAGCCTTTTGCTGGTTATTGTGATCATTATCTTCAAGTATGTCCTTACCAGCAATGTGATCGATAGCCTGTTAGTGGTGGCTGGTTATACCTATGGCCCCTTGTTGGGATTGTTTGCCTTTGGGATCTTTACCAAATACTCCATCCGAGATAAGTATGTATGGATCGTCGCGTTGGCCTCTGTTGCCATCACTGCCATCATAGGAAATATTCCGGCTGAAAATCTGGGAGGTTATCAGGTAGGTTATGAGTTGCTGCCTATCAACGGACTCCTCACCTTTTTAGGACTAGTAATTATTCGTAGAAAGAAGGACTAAGGTGCAGGCAACTTCCGCTTCGATATTATTTTTCAGTAATATATCGTAAAAGGTAGAATTTTGAGTGCCCGGATTAAAGATAACGCGCTTGGGATTCAGTGAAAGAATATAATCGTAATACTCGGACTGGTGTTTGGCTCCAATGTATAAAGTGACCGTATCAATATCCTCGAACGCCTTTTTTTCCGAAGAAAATAAAACTCCCGCAACTTCCCCTTCACGCAGTCCAATAGCGACCACTGGATGTCCTTTTTCGGTCAATTTATGCATTGCGAGATAGGAATAACGAGCTGGGTTGGTACTTGCACCAATGACAAGGGTCTTTTTCATCTTTAATGATAAGCTGTAAACGAGGTTAAATGTTAAAGTATTTGCTAAATCTACGTTAAATAATAGAATGAATGTAACATAAGATAGATGCTTTCGTCTATTGAGTAGAAATATTTCTATTCTTTACTGTGATTTTTTTACGTTGATGGTTAGTGTTAATAATAGCAGTAAAGACGAAGCCCGGAGTTCTAGACTTCGGGCTTTTTTGTTTACTTCTGAATGCAATGTTCTGATCTCCAGTATAATGCCGTTATTCCAGACTGCCGGATTATAAATAAATGTTAAAAACAACATTTATTGTAACAGCTTTTTAACACAAACGTCTTATGGCTATATGTAATGTGTTTTGGTATACGCCATCTACCCAAAATTCGCATTTCAGACCATCAAATCAAAAAAACGAACAACTAAACAATCACAAAAATGAAACAGCTTTTCATACTGCTGGCGTTGCTGTTAAGCGTACCTTCTTTTTCAGCAAATCCCGAATCTGAACGCCTCGGGAAAATTTCAGGAACCGTTATCGATCAAAAATTACAACAACCTATTCCGTATGTGACGGTGGTCATCCAAACTTTGGAGGGCGATATTGTCACCGGAGGGGTAACCGATGACAACGGAAAATTTACAATTGAGGAAATTCCGGAAGGAAAAAGTAAGGTGCTCATTCAATTTATAGGCTATAAAACCTATGAAACTGAGATCGAGATTACGCGCAAGAACAGAAATATCGATCTGGGTAATATCTTTCTTGAAGAGGACGTAGAAGCCCTCGACGAAGTGTTAGTTACGGCCGAGGTCACTACCATCCAACAAAAACTGGATAGAAAGGTAATCACTGTTGGGAAAGACCTCACTACCAGTGGGCCTACCGCAGCTGATATCATGAATAACCTGCCTTCAGTGAGTGTTGACCAGCAGACCGGGGTACTCGCCCTTCGTGGAAATACAAATGTACGGGTCATGGTGGATGGAAAATTGACCAATGTTCCGGTGGCACAGCTACTCAAGCAAATACCTTCAACTTCTATCAAACAAATTGAATTGATCACCAATCCTTCGGCCAAATACAATCCGGAAGGTATGAGTGGGATCGTTAATATCATCCTTCACAAAAACGTGGCCGTGGGTTTCAATGGAAACATAAACACCTCACTTACTTATGAAGTTGAGCCAAAATTCAACTCTTCCATCGACATGAATTACCGCAGTGGTAAGTTAAATTTTTACGGGAGTTGGGGACACAATACCTCTAAGAACCAAAACTTCGGAAATGTTTTTAGACCAGGTGATAATACCGAACAACTCTTCGAGTTTCTTGACAATCAACAATCCAATTTATTCAAAGTAGGAGTCGATTTTTATCTGGACGATAAAAATACGATCTCGCTCTTTACCAATCAGAATATATTCGACGGCGGAACCGACGGTATTACAGACATCGTCGATTTTGAGAATCCACAATTCAGTGAAAATCAACTCTTTTTAAGCGACAGAGAAAACAATTCGTCTCAATACAACTTCGACTACAAACTGGACTTCGATAAAGAGGGACACAATATCGAGTTGGAGGCAGATTACAATATGTTTAATAACGATGAGAACGCCGATTTCATTTTCTCCGGAAACAATCCAAGTAGCAACAGCTATATGGATATGGTGGATACGGAGCGAGATCGAATCACCATTAACCTGGATTACGTAAACCCGCTGACCGAGTCGACAAAATTGGAGTTAGGGCTTCAGGCGCGTTTGTTCGAATCTAAGATCAACCGATTTTCAAACCAGGATGTGGTAAATCCATTTGATGTGGAAGGGCCGTTAACCCGTTCGCCGTCAACCATGTTTGACTACAGCAGGGATATTTACTCTGCTTACGTGACCTACGGCAAGAGTTTTGGAGAAAAATACAGCATTCAATTGGGGGTGCGAGCCGAAACAGTTTCGGTCAATGCAGACACCCAGGAAATGTATCAGAATGGTGTGATCACAGGAGATCTTTCGAACGTGGACACCGATCCGGAAGTGGACGTTACCGTGAATGGGAATACGATCAACAAAGCCTTCACCAATGATTATTTCCAGGTGTATCCTTCGGCATTCTTTACGTATACACCTTCTGAAAAAAATCAATTCCAGTTGAGTTATAGCCGCCGGGTAGACCGACCGGGCTTGGAACAAATCAATCCCATTCGAGAATGGAGTACACCTCGTATTTCTTCCTTCGGAAAAACAAGTTTGATCCCCCAATTCACCAATTCCACGGAGGCCAATTATACGCGAAGCCTTGAAAAAGGAAGTATTACCGGAGGTGTATTCTATAGAATTATCGAAGATGAGATCAACAGAGCCCTTTTTGTAGACAGAACCGACCTCAATAAGGTGATCCTTACCTATGATAATTTTGCCAACACCACAGCCTACGGGGTAGAACTTTCCAGTAATTACCGACCCACCAAATGGTGGAGCATTAATGGAAGCTTCGATCTATACAATCAGACACAAAAAGGAATTAGCGAACGCCTTACGACTCAAAACGACCCTACGGTGGATGATATCGTTTCGGAAGAATTTGAGGTGGACAATGTAGCGTGGAATCTTCGAATGTTCAACAACTTTAAGATCACCAAGACGGTGACATTATCGGCTTTTGGTTTTTATCGTGGCAAGTCTAGAAATCTACAATTTAATATCGATCCGATGTATTTTGTAAATATTGGTGCCAGAGTGAGTTTGTGGGAAGGTCGAGGAACTTTTAGTTTAAACTACAATGATATTTTCGACACCATGCAGTTTGCCTTTGACGGTGAATTACCTTATGTGCAAATAGGAGCCTTTAATTGGGAAAGTAATACAGTAAACGTGGGACTCTCCTATAGATTTGGTGGGGGTAAGTATCGGGCAAAATCCAGAAAACGACGTGATAACGATGAAAAATCGGGAAGTGGTGGTATTTTCTAGAGAAATGGGACTCCTAATGTTATGATAACGTTAAAGTTAACCGTCAAGTGAAACATTTGGCACAATTTTTAGTCTATTAAAGACACCACCTAATACTAGTTTTATAGTTTATTTGAATTAGCCGTTCTAAAAATTACGCCAGAATTAGGTAGAAACTCCTCCAACTTTGGGGGAGTTTTTTATTCTGAAAAGTACTACCATCGAATGATCACGCTTCCCCATGTAAATCCGCTACCGAAAGCGGCCAATACGACAAGATCTCCTTTTTTGATCTTTCCCTTTTGTACTGCTTCGGAAAGGGCTATTGGAATGGAAGCTGCAGTTGTATTTCCGTAGCTCTGAATATTATTATAAACCTGATCATCACTTAGCTGTAATTTTCTCTGAATAAATTGTGATATCCTCAAATTGGCTTGATGCGGAATCAACATATCAATATCTGAAACTTGTAGACCATTGGCCTTCAAACCTTCCATGATCACTTCAGTAAAACGAACAATAGCATTCTTGAATACAAACTGTCCATTCATATAGGGGTAATAGGGAATATTTTCTTGAGGATCATCGGCAATGATCTCGGGAACCCAATAATTGGTACTGGGGCCTTGTAATGACAATTCATCCTTATGCTTTCCTTCGCTGTGCAGGTGACTTGATAGAATGCCTCCTTCTCCATTTTCATTTCTGGAAACAACGGCCGCACCGGCACCGTCTCCAAAAATTACTGAGACCCCACGTCCGCGTGTAGTAAAATCTAGACCACCGCTGTGGTTTTCACTTCCAATAACCAGCACATTTTTGTACATGCCGGTTTTTACAAACTGATCGGCAACAGAGATTGCGTATACAAATCCGCTACATTGATTCCTCACATCAAGAGCGGGCACAGTACCCATCCCCATAAGATCCTGCACTTGTACACCACCACCCGGAAAATACATGTCTGGGCTGAGGGTGGCAAAAACCACCATTTCGATATCGTCTGAGCTCATTCCCGCATGCTCCAAGGCCATGGTAGCTGCTTTTACTCCCATGATAGAAGTAGAATTTCCATCTCCTTTTTTAATATGCCGGCGTTCCTTGATGCCCGTTCGTTCTTGTATCCAGGCGTCATTGGTGTCCATTAATTTTGAAAGGTCGTCATTGGTGACCACGTTCTCCGGCACATAATGCCCCATTCCGGCAATTTTAGAAGTGTACATAAGTTGCTTTTAAAAATATGGGAAAGATAAGAATTGTGGAATCGACAGGGTAGCGATTTTCAAATTTTATCTCTAATCGTCTACCAATTTTAACGATTGCACAGCATATTTTTGATTATCTTTTTACAAAATTTAATCTCATGAAAAAAAGTATTAGTCTTCTGTTTATTTTGTTTGGTTTTACGCTGATCTTCGCTCAGGAAAGCACCACTTATCAACAGCCACCTAAAGAAATTCTTGATCTTGTGGATGCTCCTCTGGCCCCACGTGTGTTGTTGGATGATAAAGCCGAGAATGTTGTTCTATTATATCGGGATGCCTATAAATCCATTTCCGAACTTTCCGAAACCGAGTTACGACTTGCAGGTCTTAGAATCAATCCCGTTACCAATATTGGGAGTCGCACCAACTACTATAATAATATAAAAGTGAAAAAGGCTACTGCCGATAATGCAACTCAGGTGACTGGATTACCAGAAAATCCAAGGCTTTCTAATTTCAGTTGGTCTCCGGATCAAAATTGGATCGCCTGCCTAAACACCACTCAAACAGGTGTGGAAGTTTGGCTTTTGAATATTAATAAGGGTAGTGCTAAAAAAATAACACCCGCATCGGTCAATGCCAATATGGGTAATGCTGTAAACTGGTTTAAAGATGGTTCTTCCTTACTAGTAAAAATGCTGCCAGCGAACAGAAAATCGCTTATCAATACTGCCGAGGCGGTTCCAACCGGACCCACAATTTCGGTGAGTGACGGGGCAAAAGCGCAGAACCGCACTTATCAGGATCTGCTTAAAAATCCGAATGACGAAGCAAACTTCGCCACCTTGGCCATTTCAGAATTAAAAAAAATAAGCATCGATGGGAGCGCTCAGAACTTTCTTCCAGCCAATATGTACCGGGGAATTAATTTTTCCCCAGATGGAAAGTACGTGAAGATCACTACAATAAAAAAGCCATTTTCGTATTTGGTGCCTTACTACAGATTCCCTTATGAAGAAATTGTGTACGACACCAAGGGCACTAAAATAAAAACCGTTAATGATGTTCCGCTGGATGAGGTACGTCCCAAAGGTTTCATGGCGACTCGTACCGGCAGGCGAAATATGAATTGGCGTGCAGACAAACCGGCTACTTTATACTGGGCCGAAGCGCAAGATGGTGGTGACCCCGAAATAAAAGTAAAAACCAGAGATATGGTTTACGAGGTAGCTGCCCCTTTTACCGGGGAACCTCGGAAGCTGTTGGGCACTCAAAATAGATATTCAGGAATAAGTTGGGGAGATGATAATACGGCTTTCGCCTATGACTACTGGTGGAATGACAGAAATACAAAAACCTATCAGTTCAACCCTTCAAATAGTGGGCAAGAGCCGGTAGTAGTTTCGGATCGAAACTATCAAGATCGATATAGCGATCCGGGAAATTTTGTTACCAAGCGAAACAAATTGGGCCAATATGTACTAGACATTATAGACAACAATGTGTATTTGATGGGTGACGGTTACACCGAAAACGGACAATTTCCTTTTATCGATTCCTACGACCTGAAAACCAAGAATAAAAAAAGGATCTACCAGTCAACGTATACGAACAAAAAGGAAGATCTATACGATGCTGTCGATATGAAATCGGGGAAGATCCTGGTTCGCATCGAATCGCAGAATGAATATCCCAACTACTATTTCAGAAATATCAATAAAAAGGAAGATTTGACTGCGGTTACCTCGTTTGAAAATCCGTATAAAAGTTTGCAGGACGTGCATAAAGAGGTAATCACCTACAAGCGGGATGATGGACTGGAACTGGAAGGTACACTGTATCTTCCGCTCGGTTACGACACAACTAAAAAGGAAAAGTTTCCCATGATCTTGTGGGCCTATCCTCGTGAATTTAAAGACAAAAGCAGCGCCTCTCAAAGCACCACCAATCCCAACGAGTTCATTTATCCGTACTATGGCAGTCCCATTTATTGGGTGACCAGAGGCTATGTGGTCCTGGACGATGCCGCATTCCCAATTGTGGGAGAGGGAGATGAACAACCCAACGATACTTTTAGAGAACAATTGGTGGGGAATGCAAAGGCAGCCATTGACGCCGTCGATGCCTTGGGATATATTGACCGCGATCGAGTAGGTGTTGGTGGTCATAGCTACGGAGCCTTTATGGTTGCAAACTTGTTGAGTCACTCCAATTTATTCGCCGCGGGGATCGCTCGTAGTGGGGCCTATAACCGTACGTTAACTCCGTTTGGGTTTCAGAGCGAGGAACGTAGCTATTGGGATTCCCCTGAAACCTATTATACCATGTCTCCGTTTATGCATGCCGATAAAATGAAGACGCCAATGCTGATCGTACATGGAGAAGCCGACAATAATTCCGGTACCTACCCATTGCAGAGTGAGCGCTATTTCAATGCATTAAAAGGACTAGGAGCTCCGGCACGCTTGGTGATGCTGCCAAAGGAAAGTCATGGTTATAGGGCAAAAGAAAGCATCCTTCACTTATTGTGGGAACAGGATACCTGGTTGGAAACCTATGTAAAAAATAAAGAAAAAAACGATTTTGAACCTCCTGCTTCGAAAATGAAAAATTAAATATAGAAGAAAAGGGCGCCAACCACAGCGCCCTTTAAACAACTAACCAATTAATAATAATGGAAACAACTTTTTCATAGCAATTGATAGTCCCACCATTATGAATAGTCAAAGATATTATTTTGTTTAGCCTTTTTAAAATATTATTAAACAATATTTTGTTAAAGTTTTTAAGTGCTTTTTCAACTATTCGATGAAGAATGCCAAATCAGGGATCTCCGTTTCTCCTTATGAATGACAACCTGTCACAATTTTCGGTTTGGTATTCTATTTGCCTTTCTCATTTCCATAAAACTGAATAATCATATAAAATTATAACCATGAGTAAAGGAACTATTAATGTATCGGTAGAGAATATCTTCCCATTAATTAAAAAGTTTTTATATAGCGATCACGAGATCTTTCTTCGCGAGCTGATCTCGAACGCGACAGACGCCACTCTCAAGCTAAAACACATTGCCAATATTGGAGAAGCTAAGGTGGAGTATGGCGATCCTCAAATAGAAGTGATCGTCGATAAAAAGAAAAAGCAACTGCGAATAATCGATCAGGGATTGGGTATGACGGCGGACGAAGTTGAAAAGTATATCAACCAGATCGCATTTTCGGGGGCCGAGGAATTCATTGAAAAGTACAAAGACAAAAATGGCGATGACGCCGGGATCATTGGTCACTTCGGATTGGGATTCTATTCGGCATTTATGGTGGCAGACAAGGTAGAGATCGAAACCAAAAGTTATAAGGATGAACCAGCCGCACATTGGTCGTGTGATGGTTCTCCTAACTATACGCTTACCAAAGGAAAGCGCAAAGAAAGAGGGACAGAGATCATTTTACATATCGCGGATGATTCCAAAGAATTTTTGGAGGAATCCCGAATTAAGGAATTGCTGGTCAAGTATAATAAATTTATGCCCATTCCTATCAAGTTTGGAACCAAGACAGAAACCTTACCAAAACCGGAAGATGCCAAAGAAGATGATCCGGCACCAACGCAGGAAGTTGATAATATTATAAACAATCCAAATCCGGCTTGGACCAAACAGCCCACAGACCTTAAAGATGAGGACTACGGTTCTTTTTATCGTGAATTGTACCCCATGCAATTTGAGGAGCCACTCTTTAATATTCACCTCAACGTAGATTATCCGTTCAATCTGACCGGAATTTTATACTTCCCGAAAATGACGAACGATATGAGCGTTCAGAAAGATCGAATTCAGCTGTATCAAAATCAGGTATTCGTAACAGACAATGTCGAAGGCATTGTCCCTGAATTCTTGACCATGTTGAGAGGGGTGATCGATTCACCGGATATTCCTTTAAATGTTTCCAGAAGTTACCTGCAGGCAGATGGTGCTGTAAAAAAGATCGCAAGTTACATCACCCGAAAGGTGGCAGATAAGCTGAAAAGTTTGTTCAACAATAACCGAGAGGATTTTGAAGCCAAATGGAACGATATTAAGATCGTGATCGAATACGGAATGCTTACAGAAGATAAATTCTTTGAGAAAGCACAGGACTTTGCTTTATTCCCCACCGTAGACGGTAATTTTTTCACTTTTGAGGAACTTTCAGAAAAGATAAAAGATGGTCAAACCGACAAAGACGACAAATTGGTGATCTTGTATGCTTCAGAAAAGGAAGAACAACACAGTTATATTGAAGCCGCCAAGGAAAAAGGCTACGAGGTGTTACTATTAGATTCGCCCATCATTGCTCATTTATTGCAAAAAATGGAGAGTGAGAAGGAAAAGATTTCCTTTGTTCGAGTTGACAGTGACCATGTTGAAAATTTGATCAAGAAGGAGGACACTACTATTTCCAAACTTTCGGATGAAGAGAAAGAGTCGCTTCAAACATTTTTGACGGAGACAATTCCTTCGGAAAAGTTCTCGGTACAATTGGAGGCGATGGATAGCACTGCCAATCCGTTTATCATCACAGAACCCGAATTCATGCGCCGAATGAAGGACATGCAGAAAACCGGCGGTGGTGGCGGTATGTTTGGGATGGGATCCATGCCCGAAATGTATAACCTCATCGTGAATACCAATCACGAATTGGTTTCAGAAATACTAAACACGAAAACGAAGAAAAAGAAGACGCGATTGGTCAATCAAGCCTTAGACCTTGCAAAATTGAGCAAGAATTTATTAAAAGGTGAAGAGATGACTGAGTTTATTAAGCGAAGTTACGAGATGATCAAGTAAACATTTCTACCTATTATGTAAGTAAAAAACCGCCTCCCTCGAGGCGGTTTTTTTATGCAAAACGGTGTAGGACAAAATACGTATTTATACATATAGGCTATTACATTCAGTAGTAATAATTTAGCATCAACAAAAAGTAGAAACAATCAATATTAATCTTAAACTATATTAATTATGACACCTTTTTTAGGACAAATTCAGGCTTTCGGATTTAACTTTGCCCCCCGGGGTTGGGCGCAATGCAATGGCCAATTATTACCCATAAGTCAGTACAACGCGTTGTTTTCGTTGTTGGGGACTATCTATGGTGGCGACGGAAGAACCACTTTTGCCCTTCCCGATTTCCGAGGAAGATCTGAGGTAGGCATGGGGAACGGACCCGGCTTGTCAGACATTAGACAGGGCCAAAAAGGCGGCCAGGAATCTGCAACCTTAGCTGTAGCTAACTTGCCATCACACAACCACTCGGTTGCGATTGCAGTAAATACGGCGGCAGGAAGTGAAGCTACTCCCACTGGTGACCTAGCGAGCATACCCAATGGATACGCAGAGGATCCAACTTCCGGGGCCCATTTAGGAGGGGTGACCCAAAGTAACGTTGGTGGAGGTCAATCCTTTAGTATAAGAAGTCCTTTCTTAGGGATTGAAGTATGTATAGCACTAGAAGGTGTCTATCCTTCGCGTAATTAACAATCAAAAAAATAAACTTAAACAATAATCTAAAATATAATAGTATGGAACCATTTATCGGACAAATTCAAGCATTCGGATTCAATTTTGCACCACGTGGCTGGGCCATGTGTGAAGGGCAATTATTACCAATTAGTCAAAACACGGCACTATTCTCTTTACTGGGAACTACTTTTGGCGGTGACGGCCGCACCACTTTTGGCTTACCGGACCTTAGAGGTCGTTCAATTGTAGGTATGGGCAACGGACCTGGATTGAGCAATATTAGTTGGGGAGAAAGAGGAGGCGCAGAAAATCACACCTTGACTACAGCTCAAATGCCATCGCATAACCACTCTGTTGCCGTAGGTGTCAACACAGCCGCAGGAAGTGAAGCAACTCCCACCGGAATCTTGGCCAGTATCGCCAATGGATATGCGGAAGATCCTACCAGTGGAGCCAGTTTGGGCGGGGTAACTCAATCCAATGTTGGTGGAGGCCAGTCTTTTGGAATAAGAAGTCCTTATTTAGGAATCAATGTATGTATTGCGCTTCAAGGTGTATTTCCATCTAGAAGTTAATTAAATTTCAATTTTAATCAGTTAATGCCCGCTATTTCAGCGGGCATTTTTTTTATTCTCAAATGTCCATATGAAACATATCTAAAAGAATGCCTAGCACTTTTGTTTTTGATAACTTTTAACTAACAAGTTATTCAGTTTATCAAAAAGTTTGCATAAACCCGTAAAATGTTTTAATTTGGAAACAACTAACTAACTTTAATTATGAAAAAATCTACTTCGCGTAGGTTGTTCCTGCAGAAAACTGCGATGGCAACAACCGGTCTGGCGCTTGTATCCTCTCATGTTGTTGGTGCCATCACAGACGAATCTCCCTACCACGGTTACAATCCCTATTCCGAAGAAAAAACAGATCTGCGAACCACTATTTTTGACAAGCATGTTCGTGTAAAGGGTATTATTTATGACAAAACAGGTACCGTTCCTTTGGAGGGCGCCACTGTTGAAGTTTGGCATTGCTCTCCCAATTCTTCAAAATTCAGACATCGGGCAAAGTTCAAAACAAACCACCAAGGTGTCTATAATTTTATCACGGATTTCCCCAATAGGTCCGAAGCGCTTACCGCAAGGATCTATTTTAAAATTAGTCACAATGGTGATTCTTATTTCACCGAACTGGCCGTAGGCGAGTCTAGCGTAAATATCACCTCAAAACACTGGGAAGAAAACCAACATTTGGAGGATCAATTATTTCCAAAGAGTCAAAAATTCTTAAATACCACTACAATAAAGTTCAACCTATCAATTAACTAACTAAATTTATTAAATTATGGATGGAGTATTAGCAGTCATTTGGATGTTCGGCGGTAATTTTGCACCTAGAAATTGGGCATTTTGCGACGGGCAATTATTAGCAATATCACAATATTCGGCCCTGTTCTCATTATTGGGAACCACCTATGGAGGTGATGGTCGCACCACTTTTGGGCTACCCGAGATGCGAGGTAGAGTTCCTATGCATGCCGGAAACGGTCCTGGACTTACCCCCAGACAAATTGGTCAAAGATCGGGTCAGGAAACTGTAACATTAAACACCACACAAATACCAAGTCATTCACACCCTGCAACCACAACAACAACAATTGCCGCAAGCAGCAGCGCCGGTAGTGAGCCCAATGTAAATGCACAATATATAGCCAATCATGCAGGTGCGTTTAATGAGGATCCCACAGCGGGTGCAACTTTAGCAGGTGCTACCTCTACCACAACCGTTAACAATGCAGGAGGAAGCTTATCTCACAATAATTTACAACCGTATATGGTGGTAAATTTTGTGATTTGCCTTATTGGCATATTTCCATCTAGAAACTAAGATTCTTTATGGAATTGAAAATAGGGATCTTAATTCCTCGTTCTGATATGTTTCCAACCTTGGGACTTGATCTTATGAATGGGCTAAAATTAGCCTTTGAAAATTCAGGGAGAGAAGGAATGAACCCCAATTTTATTGTAGAAGGAATTGGCAATGCAGCCGGTCCCAGTTTGCTAAAAGTAGCCGAAAAAATGATCTTGCAGGATGGTGTTGCCATGGTGTTGGGTTTTTGTGGCTCGCATCAATTGGCAGAATTGGTCACCATTTTCAACAATTACAAAAAACCCCTCATTCATATTGATTTGGGGGGTTCTGTCTTACGGGAAGATGAGATCAGTCCGTATGTGGTGCATCAAACCTTGGGTCTTTGGCAAGCCGCTTATGAAACCGGGCGGTATGCGGCCAAAACCTTCGGAAAAAAAGTATCGGTGATCGCCTCCATCTATGACGGAGGATATCATATTTCCGAATGTTTCGCGCAGGGTCTGAACAGTGAAAATGGTGAAGTAGCCAGTTACTACGTGGGACCCATGGATTATAAGTCGGAAGACTTTTCAAAAATGGTCCGTGAGATTGAAGCAACACAACCCGATTTTATTTTCGCACTCTTTAGTTTTAAGGAAGGAACCAAGATCTTCAAAGCACTCGCAAATTCAAGCTTAAATGGAAAAATTCCCATTCTGGCAACACCCGTCATGACAGACGAGACCTTCAACAATGAAGAACTAACTATCCAAAACGTACAATCTATTGCCTCATGGTCATTTGAAGATGAGGATGTAGCAATGCAATCCTTTATCTCTCAATTTGAAACCGAATATGGAGACAAACCTAATATAATTGGGCTACTAGGTTATGAAACAGGATTAGCCATTGATAATAGTTTCACTTCGGAAGGGAATATCGCCCAGAAAATTGGAGCGGTGCTTCAGAAAAAAACAATTGGAACTCCACGCGGAACACTTCGTTATAATGCCATGTACGAAACCCAGGTTGATAGTTTCCTATTAAGAGAATTTCAATTTGATCAAGGGAAGTACTTTAATAAAGTAGTAGAACGCCTTGACGCATCTTATTCAGAAAAATTATATGAAACTTTTAAGGACATTCCCAATGGAGCTTGGCAAAACCCTTATATATGTACGTAAGCAAAATTTATTGTAAATTACGTAGAAGTACGTATTTAATTTTAACCAACCAAAACCTAATTTTGTCACCATATACTATCTCCCCCGAATAATATTATATCGTCTAACTAATTGACCTTATTATGAAAAAAATTACCATTCTATCCATTTTACTAGTAACCTTCCTTTCTGTCTCAACAAGTTTTGCGCAGAAAGTTGCTGTTGTGGGAATAAGCCATGATACCTCTGAAGGATTTACCTTTGTTGCAACTCAGGACTTACTTGCAGGTGAACAGATTCGTTTCACCGACAACGAATACGATGAGGCTGCCAACGTATTTACCTTCGGAATAGGAACCACCGGTGAATTTGTCGTTACCTGGGACGCCACCGCTGCTGTCACCAAGGGAACCGTCTTTTATGTAAAAGAAGGAGCCGCTAATGCATTAACAATTACGTGCTCTAGTGGTACTTGTGGGAACATCACCTGGTCGACCAATACAGGAGTTGGAAACGGTGCTTTTTCATTTGCCTCAGACGGTGATTCACTCTACGCTTATGAAGATACCAATGATGATCCAAGAGATGCCATTGGAGAGATCCACTCGGTAATGTATACCGATAACCCTGCGCTTCCAGCCAGTGAAAATCCGCTTCCTGATTGGCCTAACGCCATCATTACAGACGGTTTTACTTTTGCTGCCAGTGCTGCCGACAGAATAGAATTTGCTTTCAGTCCGGCTTCACAACGAGATAGCAGGACCAAAGTGGATCTGGAAAATCCTACGAACTACGTAAGTGGGCCGTCGAGCACGGATCTTTCTACTGTTCCATTTACTAACTTTAATTTAACCGGTACCGATCCGGTACTATCCATTGCAGCCTCTCCTACCTCAGTTAACGAAAATAGTGGTACCGGAATGGTGTATACCTTCACGCTGGACGCTCCGGCCGTTGGAGCAATTACTGCGAATTTCACGATAAGTGGAACCGCCACTTTTACAACCGATTATACGCAAACCGGAGCAGCCTCTTTCGCTCCTCCAAATGGAACAGTAACTATTCCTAACGCAGCGACAACGGCTACAGTTACCTTAACCCCGGTGGGTGATACCACCCTGGAACCCGATGAGACTGCCATTTTAACGCTGGCAGCAGGAACAGGTTATACTGCGGGTAGCCCGAGTAGCGCCACCGGAACCATTTTAAATGATGATACCCTGGCCATTACACCGATTGTAGCTGTAACTGGTGGTGTACACACCATTGGTGGCACAGAAGGATTCTCCTTTGTAGCCTTAGATGATATTACGGGAGGCACTCAAGTTTTCTTTACCGAAAATCCTTTTGACAATAGCTTATTGACATTTTCCGGATCTGAGGCGGTAGTAGAATGGACTGCACCCGGCGGTGGCGTTTTACGTGGCGAAGTGATCGTTGCAACCGAAGGACCCGCAAATACATTTACCGCAACTTGTAATAGTGGTACCTGCGGAACTGTGACTTTAGTAAGCGGTAATTTTGATTACGCAAGTAATGGAGAAGCATTGTTTGCCTATACCGATAGCGATACGGATCATACTAATGGGATAACAGCGATCTCGGCAGTCTTATTTACCGGTACCTCCACTACTCCCGGAGGGAATATTCCAGCCGGTGAAGATCCTTCAACGGTGTATACAGGATCAGTTGTTGTGGATGGTTTTCCAGCCGTAGCTCCTGTACGAACAGAATATCGTTTCCCACCCGAACGTGGGGTTACAGTAGATCAAGCCAATTTTCAAAATACTGCCAATTGGTTCCATGCCGCAGCCGCTGCTACCCTTGATACTACTCCTTTTGCCAATATCATTATCGCAACTGGATCTGCGAATCCAACCTTAACATTAACAGTGGCTCCAAATACATCCGTAGAGGATAGTGGAGTTGGAATGGTATATACATTTTTATTAGATGCTGCGGCCGTTGGAAATATAACAGTCAACTTTGATGTAGCCGGAACCGCAACTTTAACAACAGATTACACTCAGACGGGAGCTGCAACTTTTGGAGCTACCTCGGGAACTGCAGTGATTTTAAATGGAAATACTTCGGTTGATGTAACCGTTACTCCGGTAGTGGATGCCGTTGTGGAACCTTCAGAAACTATCGAACTAATGATCGCTTCAGGAACTGGTTATGATGGCGGTTCTCCGAACGCAGCTACAGGAACAATCACCAATGATGATACGAGTAGTTCGGATCCATTGGTTGCGATCACTGGTATGAATCATGTGACGCCAGATGCTTGGTCGTTTGTTGCGGCTCAGGATATTCCTGCCAGTACGCTTATTTATTTCACTGAAAATACATTCGACAATACCACCTTAACTTTTGGAACGGGCGAAGGAGTTTTAGCCTATACTTCTCCCGGCACTGTGATCCCGGCAGGAGATGTTATTGTAATTAAAGAAACAGCACCAAATACCTTCTCACTTACCTGTAATGGAAATACCGGTGCCCCATGCGGTGCCGTCGTATTAGTGAGTGGCACATTGGCAACCGATACCTTGGGTGAATCGTTTTACGCCTATGAGGATAGCGACAACGATCCTTCCAACGGTGTGGATGATATTTATTCGGTTATGTTCACGGGACTTTCTGCTGGTCCCTCAGGTGGACCAATTCCTCCGGGACAGGACCCATCTGGAATTTATTTAAATGCTCTGGTAATCGACGGATTCCCCGCAACTGCTCCCAATAGAACGGAGTATAGATTTGCCTTGGGCGAACGTGGAATGCCCGTTGATCAAGCCGATTTTGAGGATACGACTAACAATTGGTTGCATGCACAACCAAATGCGGACCTATCACCTATTCCATTTACCAGCCTTTCAATTGTAGTGACCTTCACGGCACCTGCCGATCTGTGTATCGATGCAGGAGTTCAAGCCGGACTTGGTGGAGGAGCACCAACAGGTGGAGTTTATAGCGGTCCCGGAGTTACTGATGATGGTAACGGAATGACCTATAGCTTCGATCCTGCAGCTGCAGGTGTTGGGGTGCATACCTTAACATATACCGAAGGCGGAGGATCCGCAATGGATGATGTTGAAGTTTTTGCCTTACCTGTTGTGGCATTTACGGCCCTAGCGGATCTTTGTGTCGATGCAGGTGTACAAGCAGGCCTGGGTGGAGGCACACCAACAGGTGGTGTTTACAGCGGTCCCGGTGTTACCGACGACGGCAACGGAATGACCTATAGTTTCGATCCTGCCGCCGCAGGTGTTGGAACTCATACTTTAACTTACGATTATACCGACGGAAATGGGTGTAGTAATAGCGCTTCTGATGATGTAGAAGTATTTGCTTTACCTACCGTAACCTTTACTGCCCCAGCCGATCTGTGTATCGACGCGGGAGTTCAATCAGGTTTAGGTGGAGGAACTCCAACAGGTGGTGTTTATAGTGGTCCCGGAGTTACCGATGATGGTAACGGAATGACTTACAGTTTCGATCCTGCTGCCGCAGGTGTGGGAACTCATACCATAACTTACGATTATACCGATGGAAACGGATGTAGCAACAGCGCTTCAGATGATGTTGAGGTATTTGCGTTACCCACGGTAACCTTTATAGCCCCGGCAGATCTATGTATCGATGCCGGAGTGCAAGCCGGATTGGGTGGAGGAACACCAACAGGCGGTGTATATAGCGGTCCCGGAGTTACCGATGATGGTAATGGGATGACCTATAGCTTCGATCCTGCTGCCGCGGGTGTTGGAACGCATACGTTAACTTACGACTATACCGATGGAAACGGATGTAGCAGCAGTGCTTCAGACGATATAGAAGTATTTGCCTTACCAACCGTAACCTTTACCGCCCCTGCGGACCTATGTGTCGATGCAGGTGTACAAGCCGGTCTTGGAGGAGGAACTCCAACAGGTGGTGTTTATAGTGGTCCCGGTGTTACCGATGATGGTAACGGAATGACTTATAGCTTCGACCCTGCTGCTGCAGGTGTTGGAACTCATACCTTAACTTACGATTATACCGATGGAAACGGATGTAGCAATAGCGCTTCCGATGATGTAGAAGTATTTGCTTTACCAACGGTGACGTTCACGGCACCTGCGAGTCCGGTCTGTCCTAATACTGTTCTCACCGGTCAAGGTGGTGGTACTCCAACAGGGGGCGTTTATAGTGGTCCGGGAGTAACCGATGATGGTAATGGAATGACCTATACCTTCGACTCGGGAGCAGCAGGTCTGGGGACACATACCTTGACGTATACTTACACAGATGGAAACGGTTGTACCAATAGTGCTACGGATGATGTCACTGTTGAAGACACAACCCCTCCTGTTATAACTTGTGTTCCGAATGGAACAAGAGATACAGATGCAGGAGTTTGTACATACACTGTAGTAGGCACCGAATTCGATGCCACCTTTACTGATAATTGTACCGGCGGAACCATTACTAATGACCTAAACGGAACGGCAACTATTGCCGGTGAAGTGCTTTTAATAGGTAATACAACTGTTGTTTGGACCGCTGATGATGGCAATGGACAAACCGCTACCTGTACTACAGTAATTACCGTGGAAGACAATGAAGATCCGGTAATTACTTGTGCGGCTAACGGAACACGAGATACCGATCCGGGAGTTTGTCAATATACCGTAGTAGGAACTGAATTTGATGCGACCTTTACAGATAACTGTATGAGTGGAAGCATCACCAACGACCTGAACGGAACGGCAACTATCGCCGGTGAAGTACTTCCTGTGGGGGATACTACGGTTGTTTGGACAGTAGACGATGGAAACGGTCAAACTGACACCTGTACGACAGTAATTACAGTTGAAGACAACGAAGATCCTGTGATCACCTGTCCGGCAGACATAACGGTAAATAACGATCCCGGACTTTGTAGTGCCGTAGTAACTTATTCTGTTACGGCAACTGACAATTGTGTTGGACCTCCTACAGTTATAAGTATAAACCCACTTAAAGACAATACGCTCTATCAAGAAATTCCTGGCAATAGTAATGGGGCGGGCCAATTGATGTACGTGGGACAAAATGGAGTGAACCAGACGGATCGGGGACTTTTGACCTTCGACGTAGCAGGTAGTGTACCTGCAGGTTCTACCATAACAGCGGTAAGCCTTACTATGACCGCGGATCATCCTAGTGCAAACAATGGTCCACAAAATAATAATCTTCACAGGTTATTAGAAGATTGGGGCGAAGGAGCTTCAGACAATGGCACCGTACCCGGTTCGCCTGGGGGTGGCTTTGGTGCCACTGCGATCGCACCTGATGCCACTTGGAATGATGCCATGTTGGGTACCGCATGGGCAGGTGGTGCTGGCGGGAATTTTAACCCTGCTTCAAGTGCATCGCAAACCGTTGATACGAACGGACCTTATACTTGGTCTTCGGCTACCTTGGTTTCCGATGTTCAGGATATGTTGGATAACCCGGGAACAAATTACGGTTGGGCGGTACTTGGAAATGAGGCCTCTGCCGGAACTGCCAAACGATTTGGCACTCGTGAATCAGGTATTCCACCTGTTTTAGAGATAACGTATACTTCAGCAGGAGGAGCAGTAACAATAACACAAACAGCAGGTCTGCCAAGCGGAAGTGCATTCCCTGTAGGAACAACTACGAATACCTTTGTAGCAACAGACACAGCCGGAAATACTGATACCTGTAGTTTCGATGTTACAGTGGTTGACAACGAGCCACCGGTAGCAGTTTGTATGGATATTACGGTTCAGCTGGATGCCAATGGAATGGCAAGTATCGTACCATCTGATGTTGACGGCGGAAGTACCGATAATTGTGGTATTGCTTCACTAGCAGTCTCACCTTCTACCTTCGACTGCTCCGATGTTGGGCCAAACAACGTTACGTTAACTGTAACCGATGTGAATGGAAACTCAAGTACGTGTATTGCAGTGGTAACAGTGGAAGATAATGTCCCACCGGAAATTACCTGTCCGGCAGATATTACCGTTAATAACGATCCGGGAGATTGTGGTGCTATTGTGGATTATGAAACCACCAACGCCAGTATCTTATTCTCAGAATTCT